>Ga0189275_100027_pt1 | contig 394831 bp, 379 predicted proteins | sample N19A6minimetaG_FD_130329 | JGI IMG/M metagenome (GOLD analysis project Ga0189275, IMG submission 130329) | Marine microbial communities from the Costa Rica Dome - N19 A6 mini metaG | ecosystem: Environmental > Aquatic > Marine > Oceanic > Photic zone | place: Costa Rica: the Eastern Pacific...
GACAATGTGACGATGGAAGTCGAACTGATTGCCCCGATCGCCATGGACGAAGGTCTTCGTTTCGCGATCCGTGAAGGCGGCCGCACCGTTGGTGCCGGCGTCGTCGCGGGCATCATCGAGTAATTAAGCAGGGCGAACGCCCGGACCAGGTCAGGACCGGGCGGCGTTCTTTTGTAGCGCTCTTTAAGGGGTGAAACGGCATGGATAGCCAGAACATTCGCATTCGCCTGAAGGCGTTCGATCACCGCGTCCTCGATCAGTCGACGCGTGAGATCGTGTCCACGGCGAAGCGCACGGGTGCCGAGGTTCGCGGACCAATTCCGCTGCCGACCCGGATCGAAAAGTTCACGGTGTTGCGGTCTCCGCACATCGATAAGAAGAGCCGTGAGCAGTTCGAGATACGGACCCATAAGCGGGTGCTAGACATCGTCGACCCGACACCGCAAACAGTCGATGCTTTGATGAAGCTCGATCTGGCCGCCGGTGTCGATGTCGAGATCAAGCTCTAAGTGCGGGGGATTTCGTGATGCGTTGCGGGTTGATCGCGCAAAAGGTCGGTATGACGCGTGTCTTCAAGGAAGACGGCGCCAGCGTACCGGTAACGGTCCTGAAGATCGACGAACTTCAAATCGTCGCTCAGCGGACTGAAGACAAACACGGTTACACGGCCCTGCAGATGGGTGGTGGACGCCGTAAGGTGAAACACACGACGAAGCCGATGCGGGGACATTTCGCGAAGGCCCAGGTCGAGCCGAAGCGGAAACTGGCTGAATTCCGGGTTTCCGACGACGCGTTGATTGATGTCGGTGCGGAACTGACGGCGGATCACTTCATCGCCGGCCAGTATGTGGACGTGACGGGCAGCAGCATCGGTAAGGGTTTTGCCGGTGCGATGAAGCGGCACAACTTCGGCGGTCTGCGGGCCAGCCACGGCGTGTCGGTTTCGCATCGCTCCCACGGGTCCACCGGTCAGTGTCAGGATCCGGGCAAGGTCTTCAAGGGTAAGAAGATGGCCGGCCATATGGGTGCCGAACGTGTGACGACGCAAAACCTGGAAGTGGTCGCGACCGATGTGGATCGCGGTCTGATCCTGGTCCGTGGCGCCGTCCCGGGTTCGAAGTCCGGTTGGGTCATGGTTCGCGACGCTGTGAAGCGGTCTCTGCCGGAAGACGTCCCGTTCCCGGGTGCGTTCAAACTGGCGGCGGATCCGAACGCGGTTGCCGAAGAAGCTCCGGCGGAAGCGCCGGCGGTTGAGGCTGCGGAAGACGCAGGCGCGACCGAAGAACAGAACACGTAAGTTAGGTGCGAAGGTCATGAAGGCGAAAATTATCACCCTCGACAACGCTGCCGCCGGCGAGATCGATCTCGCGGACGAAGTGTTCGGTGTCGCTGTCCGCAAGGACATCATGTCCCGCATGGTCAACTATCAGTTGGCCAAGCGGCGCGCCGGCACGCACAAGGTCAAGGGCCGCAGTGAAGTCAACGGTTCGACGGCAAAGATCTATCGTCAGAAAGGCACCGGTCGTGCCCGCCATGGCGACAAGAAGGCGCCGCAGTTCCGCGGTGGCGGCCAGGTCTTCGGTCCGCATCCGCGCGACCATGGTCATAGCCTGCCGAAGAAGGTCCGTGCCTTGGCGATGCGCTCTGCGCTTTCCGCCAAGCAGGCCGACGGCAAGCTGATCATTCTGGACGATGCCACGTTGGACAGCCCGAAGACCAAGGCGTTGAAAGACAAGCTGGCCGGTCTCGGCTGGAACAGCGCATTGTTCGTCGGTGGGTCCGAAGTGGACGGCAACATGGCTCTGGCGGTTCGGAATATTCCGGGCGTCGATCTGCTGCCGACCCAGGGCGCGAACGTGTACGACATTCTGCGTCGGGATCTTCTGGTTCTGACCAAGGCCGCCGTTGAAGGGTTGGAGGCCCGGTTGAAATGAGTTGGAAATATCTCAACAAGAAGACCGTTTCCAAGGAACGGATGTACGACGTCCTGCTGTCGCCGGTGATTACCGAAAAAGCGACCTTGGGCGGTGAGAACAACCAGATTTCCTTCAAGGTCGCGACCACCGCGACCAAGCCGGAAATCAAGGCTGCCGTTGAAGGTCTGTTCGACGTCAAGGTCCGGTCCGTGAACACGCTTGTGGTCAAGGGCAAGACGAAACGTCACCGCGGCCGTATCGGGCAGCGCAGCGATTGGAAAAAGGCCGTCGTTCGTTTGGCCGAAGGTGATTCCATCGACGTCACCACGGGTCTTTGAAACAGGACTCAAGAAACCGTCGAACGCGGATTGAGTTAAGGGAGCGAGAGCATCATGGCGCTCAAGCAATATAAACCGAACACACCCGGCCAGCGTGGCCTGGTGTTGGTCAAGCGGACGGACCTCCACAGCGGTGGTCCGGTCAAGAGCCTGACCGAAGGTCTGACGAACAAGGGCGGCCGCAACAACACCGGTCGTATCACGGCACGGCGTCAAGGCGGCGGGCACAAGCGCCGCTATCGGCTGATTGATTTCAAGCGCCAGAAGTGGGATCAACCCGCGACTGTCGAGCGCCTGGAATACGATCCGAACCGGACCGCGTTCATCGCTCTGATCCGTTATGCGGATGACGAGTTGGCCTACATCCTGGCGCCGCAGCGTTTGAAGGCGGGCGACACGGTTGTCGCCGGCGCGAAGGTTGACGTTAAGCCGGGCAATGCAATGCCGCTGGGTGCGATGCCGGTCGGTACCATCGTCCACAATGTGGAGATGAAGCCGGGCAAGGGCGGTCAGATCGCCCGGTCCGCTGGGACGTATGCCCAGTTGGTCGGTCGCGATCAGGGCTACGCCCAGTTGAAGCTGATGTCGGGTGAACTGCGGGTCGTACGGTCCGAATGCATCGCGACGGTCGGCGCGGTCAGCAACCCTGACCAACAGAACATCAAGCTTGGCAAGGCCGGCCGTAAGCGTTGGCTTGGCAAGCGTCCGTCGGTTCGTGGCGTTGTCATGAACCCGGTTGATCACCCGCATGGTGGTGGTGAAGGCCGGACTTCGGGTGGCCGTCATCCGGTTACGCCCTGGGGTAAGCCGACCAAAGGTAAGCGCACGCGGTCGAACAAGTCGACGGATAAGTACATTATCCGCCGCCGACACGCGAAGAAGTAGGAGAAGGCAAGGTGGCACGCTCCGTTTGGAAAGGTCCCTTTGTGGATCATTACCTTCTGAAAAAAGCCGAAGACTCCGCGTCTTCGGGTCGGAAGGACGTAATCAAGACCTGGTCTCGCCGGTCGACCATTCTGCCGCAGTTCGTGGGCCTGACTTTCGGCGTCCATAACGGTCGGAAGTTTGTTCCGGTTCTGGTGACCGAACACATGATCGGCCACAAGCTGGGTGAGTTCGCCCCGTCGCGGACCTACTACGGCCATTCGGCCGACAAAAAGGCGAAGAGGGGTTAACGATCATGGGTAAGGCAGCTGCAGAGCGCCGTTTGGACGAGACGGAAGCGATGGCTCTGTCCCGTACGATCCGGATCAGCCCTCAGAAGCTGAATCTGGTCGCGGCTTCGATCCGTGGCAAAGCCGCGAGCGCCGCGGTCGCGGAATTGGCATTCTCCCGCCGCCGGATTGCCGGCGACGTGAAGAAGGTCCTGGAAGCGGCCATCGCGAATGCGGAGAACAACCATCAGCTGGACGTTGATCGGTTGGTCGTGAAGGAAGCCTTCGTCGGCAAATCCTTCGTGATGAAGCGTTTCAAAGCGCGCGCCCGCGGTCGCGGTGCGCGGATTTTGAAGCCGTTTTCAAATTTGACGATCGTCGTGCGTGAGCGCGAAGACGCAGAATAGGCAGCGGGTAAAGGAAGATATCATGGGTCAAAAAGTAAACCCGATCGGTCTGCGCCTCGGCATCAACCGGACCTGGGATTCCCGTTGGTTCGCCGGTAAGAACTACGCGGACCTGCTGCATGAAGATTTGAGCCTGCGGGACTTCCTGCATGACAAACTCAAGCAGGCGGGCATCTCCCGGATCGTGATCGAGCGTCCGGCCGGTCGTGCGCGTGTCACCATTCATTCGGCGCGTCCGGGTGTGGTGATCGGCAAGAAGGGCCAGGATATCGAGAAGCTGCGTCAGCAGTTGAACAAGATCACGGGTAAGGACGTCGCGCTGAACATCGTCGAAGTTCGCAAGCCCGAAATCGACGCCAAGCTGGTTGCCGAGAACATCGCGCAGCAGCTGGAGCGCCGTGTCGCTTTCCGCCGCGCCATGAAGCGCGCGGTTCAGAGCGCGATGCGCCTGGGTGCCGAAGGGATCCGGATCAATTGCGGCGGTCGTTTGGGCGGTGCGGAAATCGCGCGGACCGAATGGTATCGCGAAGGTCGGGTTCCGTTGCACACGCTGCGCGCGGATATCGACTACGGCTTGGCCGAAGCGCACACGACCTACGGTGTTTGTGGCGTCAAGGTTTGGGTCTTCAAGGGCGAAATCATGGCCCACGACCCGATGGCACAGGACAAACGGATGGATTCAGGCGCGCCCGCGGGTGGCCGGTCCTAAGTCGCAGGCGGCCCGGTTGGCCGTTGCGGTGAATTGAACGAATTGAGCATATTCGAGGGTTTTTTGACATGCTGAGCCCGAAACGTACGAAGTTCCGCAAGGCCCATAAAGGCCGTATCCACGGTAACGCCAAGGGCGGAACTGCCTTGAATTTCGGCTCCATCGGTCTGAAGGCCATGGAACCGGGGCGTATTACCTCGCGTCAGATCGAGGCGGCTCGCCGCGCGATCGTTCGCCGGATACGCCGTCAGGGTAATGTCTGGATCCGCATCTTCCCGGATGTGCCCGTCAGCTCCAAACCCGCCGAAGTTCGGATGGGTAAAGGTAAGGGGACGCCCGAGTATTGGGCGGCCCGGGTCAAGCCTGGTCGTGTGATGTTCGAGATGGACGGTGTCGATCACGGCGCGGGCAAGGAAGCTTTCGAATTGGCGGCGGCGAAATTGCCGATCCGCTGCAAGATCATCACGCGCCTCGGCGCCGGCGCTTAATCAGCGTAGTCGGCAGCTAAAGCAGCGGAACAGAGAAGGCGAAGGATAGGGCCATGAAAGCCGAAGACCTGCGTCAGAAGACGGAAGACGAATTGAACGGCCAACTTCTTGATTTGAAGAAGGAGCAGTTCAACCTGCGTTTTCAGGCGGCCAGCGGTCAGCTGGAAAATACCGCGCGCTCACGTGAAGTGCGGCGCGACATCGCTCGTATCAAGACGCTGCTCGGTCAGCGCCAGGCTGCGGCGAGTTGAATTTAAGCCGAGGCCGATATGGCCGCGGTGGAATGGATAGAAACGAGTAAGGGCGGAGTTTAGAGCGATGCCGAAACGGATTATGCAGGGCACGGTGGTGTCTGACCACGGCGATAAGACGATTGTCGTCCAGGTTGAGCGCCGCTTTAAGCACCCGCTGCTGAACAAGATCGTGCGGAAGTCCAAGCGATTCATGGCTCATGACGAGAGCAACACCCATAAGACGGGTGACATGGTTCGCATTGCGGAGTGCCGGCCCCATTCCAAGCGCAAGACTTGGGAAGTGGTGACGGACGAAGCGTCCGCGTAAGGTTTGGGATTTGCGCGGTTTTGTGCCGGGCGGATCGCAGTTTGAGTTTGATGTTTGTGCGGGCGTTTTTGCCCGGACATTTGGGATGAAAGGGTCGGACATATGATCCAGATGCAAACTAACCTGGATGTCGCCGACAATTCGGGCGCGCGTCGGGTCCAGTGCATCAAGGTGCTCGGGGGCTCGAAGCGACGTACCGCTTCAGTTGGCGATGTCATCGTCGTTTCCGTTAAGGAAGCGATTCCGCGCGGCCGCGTTAAGAAGGGCGATGTGCTTAAAGCCGTCATCGTCCGGACGGCGCAGCCGGTTCGGCGTCAGGACGGATCGACGATCCGTTTCGACTCCAATGCCGCGGTCCTCATCAACAAGCAGAACGAGCCGATCGGCACCCGTATCTTCGGTCCGGTCGTCCGTGAACTGCGTGCGAAGCGCTTCATGAAGATCGTTTCGCTCGCGCCGGAGGTGCTGTAATGGCTGCGAAGATCAAAAAGGGTGACAAGGTCGTCGTTTTGACCGGTCGCGACAAAGGCAAGGAAGGCGAAGTCATCGAAGTTCGCCCGTCCGAGGACCGTGTCGTCGTCCGTGGCGTCAATGTCGTCAAGCGTCACACGCGTCCGTCCATGTCGGCCCAGGGTGGGATCGTTGAGAAGGAAGCGCCGATTTCGGTTTCGAACATCGCGCACCTCGATCCCAAGGACAACAAGCCGACCCGTGTTGGTTTCAAGGTTCTCGACGGCCGCAAGGTCCGCTTTGCGAAGCGGTCCGGCGAAGTCATCGACGCGTAAGTCGGAAGGATCGAGAAAGATGTCGGTAAAAGAATATACTCCGCGCCTCGAGCAGCATTATAAAGATGCCGTTCGCGCTAAGATGCTGGAGAAGTTCGGCTACAAATCCTCCATGGAAGTGCCGAAGCTGGACAAGATCGTCATCAACATGGGTGTCGGGGAAGCGGTCGCGGACCGTAAGAACCTGAACGGCGCCGTTGATGATCTTTCACTGATCACCGGTCAAAAGCCGGTGACGACCAAGGCCAAGAAATCCATCGCCGGCTTTAAGCTGCGTGAAGGCATGGCGGTTGGTGCCAAGGTAACCCTGCGGCGCGAGCGCATGTATGAATTTCTTGATCGTCTGATCAACGTGGCCCTGCCGCGTGTCCGTGACTTCCGCGGGATCAGCAGCAAGAGCTTCGATGGCCGTGGCAACTATGCCATGGGCTTGAAGGAACAGATCGTGTTTCCGGAAATTGACTACGACAAGGTCGATTCCATCCGGGGCATGGATATCGTGATTTGCACGACGGCGAATTCGGACGACGAGGCGCGCGCGCTTCTGGACGAATTCAACATGCCGTTTCAGAAATAGACGGGAGTGACGTCAGATGGCCAAAAAGAGCGCCATTGAGCGGAACAAGAAGCGGGAACGTTTGACCAAGTCCGCGGCCAATCGCCGGGCGAAGTTGAAAGAGACCCTTCATAACCGCGAGCTGCCGCCGGAAGAACGGTTCAAGGCAGCGATGGATCTGAACAAGATCGCGAAGAACGCTTCTCCCGTCCGTCTGCACAATCGGTGCGAACTGACTGGGCGACCGAAAGCGTTTTATCGCAAATTCCGCATCTCGCGTATCGCGCTGCGTGAACTGGCCTCTCATGGTCAGATCCCCGGCGTGGTCAAGTCGAGCTGGTAACGGAGGACTATTAAGATGGCGATGAGTGATCCTCTCGGCGACATGCTGTCCCGCATTCGGAATGGCCAGGTTGCCCGCAAGGCGGCCGTGCCGGTTCCGTCGAGCAAACTGCGCGCGCGGGTTTTGGACGTGTTGCAGCGCGAAGGGTATATCCGTGGCTACAGCGAGTCCGAGATCAAAAAAGGTATTTCCGAGCTGAATGTCGAATTGAAATATTTCGACGGTGAGCCGGTGATCAAGGAAATTTCGCGGGTGTCCAAACCGGGCCGGCGCGTCTATTCCGGGATCAAGGATTTGGGCCGTGTCTATAACGGTCTGGGTATCTCGATCCTCAGCACGCCCAAGGGTGTGATGTCGGACGCGGAAGCGCGCGAGAATAACGTTGGTGGCGAGGTTCTCTGCCGGGTCTACTAAGACTTGGTTGAGGCGTTACCTGTAAGCTATACGAAGATAAGGGTTTTGAACCATGTCACGCGTTGGCAAATATCCGGTTGAGGTTCCGAACGGCGTCGATATTTCGATCGTCGAGGGGCTGGTGACCGCTAAAGGCAAGAACGGCGAACAGAAGGTGGCGATCACCGATTATGTCACCGTTTCCATGGCCGAAAACATGGTTTCCGTCGAACCGGTAAACCAGAGCAAGAAGGCTCGCCAGCACTGGGGCATGGTTCGCGCCATGATCAGCAATGCGGTGTTGGGCGCGTCGGAAGGTTTTGTGAAGCGGCTGGAAGTTAATGGCGTCGGTTACCGTGCGCAGGTCCAGGGTTCGACCCTGAAACTGCAGCTTGGTTTCAGCCACGATGTGAACTTCCCGATCCCGTCGGACGTGAAGATTGCGATCGAAGGCGACCGCGGCAACATCATCGCCGTTTCCGGCGCGGACAAGCAACGGGTCGGGCAGATTGCCAGTGAGATCCGCGGTTATCGTCCGCCGGAACCTTACAAGGGCAAGGGTCTGCGTTACACCGACGAGACCATCCTTCGTAAGGAAGGCAAGAAGAAGTAAGCCGGACGGAGAGGTCTCCGATACGGTAAATCGCGCCGCATCCGGGCTGCGGAAAGTCCAAAAGACATACCGCGGTGGGCGCATTGCGAGGACAGGAATTATGATCAGTACCAAAAAACTCTTCGAGCGGCGCCGCGCGCGTACGCGGTACCAAATTCGGAAGCTCGGCGGCGGCAAGCCCCGTCTTTCCGTGCACCGCACGAACAAACAGATCTACGCCCAGGTCATCGACGACTTGGCCGGCGTCACTGTCGCCGCAGCGTCGACGATGGATACGGACTTCCGTTCCGGCGGTAAGTCCGGCGGCAATGCCGAGGCCGCGGCGGTTGTCGGCAAGCTGATCGCCGAGCGCGCCAAAGCGGCGGGCGTCGAACAGGTCGTGTTCGATCGTGGCGGTTTTCGTTTTCATGGCCGGGTGAAGGCGCTGGCAGATGCCGCGCGTGAAGCCGGTTTGAAGTTCTAAGGGGATCCGAGCGATGGCACGTGGACCGAGAGAAGAACGCAACAGGGATGGCGAATCCGATCTGGTTGAAAAGCTGGTCGCGATCAACCGTGTTGCGAAAGTTGTTAAAGGTGGTCGTCGTTTCGGCTTTGCCGCATTGGTCGTCGTTGGTGACGGTCGCGGCCGGGTCGGTTTCGGCCACGGCAAGGCGCGCGAAGTTCCGGAAGCGATCCGTAAGGCGACCGACCAGGCCAAGAAGACCATGGTTCGTGTTCCGCTGCGGGAAGGCCGTACGCTGCACCACGACGTTCACGGCCGCTTCGGCGCCGGGCGTGTCGTGATGCGTGCTGCGCCGTCCGGTACGGGCATCATCGCCGGCGGTCCGACCCGCGCGGTGTTCGAAGCCCTGGGCGTTCAGGACGTTGTCGCCAAGTCGACGGGTTCGTCGAACCCTTACAACATGGTGAAAGCCGCTTTTGAGGGCCTCAAGAGCAGCAGTTCCCCGCGCATGGTTGCGGCGCGTCGCGGCAAGAAGGTCAACGACATCGTCGGCCGCCGTGACGGACATGCCGGCACTGAAGAAAACGCGGCGTAAAGCTAGGCCGGGAGAATACCAATGGCTGAAGACAAGAAGCTTCGGGTGACCCAGACGGGCAGCCCGATCCGGCGTGAAGCTAGCCAGCGTGCAACGTTGGTGGGCCTGGGTCTGAACAAGATCGGGCGCACGCGCGAACTGGAAGACACCCCGTCCATCCGTGGCATGATCCGCAAGGTCCGCCACATGGTTCGGGTAGAAGAACTCGGTTGATCGCCGATCGGTTTGAAACCGGTTGGTAGACCCGTAGGTCAGAAGGAAGTCAGACAATGAAACTCAACGAACTGTCCGACAATCCGGGCGCGGCAAAGACACGGATGCGTGTCGGTCGTGGCATCGGGTCCGGCAAGGGCAAGACCGCCGGTCGCGGCGTCAAAGGCCAGAAGTCGCGCTCCGGTGTGTCCATCAAGGGGTTCGAAGGCGGCCAGATGCCGTTGTATCGCCGCCTGCCGAAGCGTGGGTTCACCAATGCGCCGTTCCGCAAGGAATTCGCCACGGTGAATCTGGGCCGCCTGCAGGAAGCGGTGGATGCGAAGAAGCTCGACGCCAAGAAGCCGGTCGATGCCGAGGCGCTGCTCGCCGCCGGCATCATCAGCAAAGCCCTGGACGGCGTGAAGATTCTCGCCAAGGGTGAGCTTTCGGCCTCTCTGACGATCCAGGCCGCAAAAGCCAGCCAGGCCGCGATTGCCGCGGTTGAAAAGGCGGGCGGCAAGATCGAGCTTCCGGAGGAAGTTGAAAAAGCGCCCTCGAAAAAGCGTCGCCACCTGGCGATGAAGAACCGGGACGCTGAATAGGTATGATGCAGGGGGAAAGGCACGACCGACAGACCGTGTCTTTTCCGTTGCAATCGTTGCATCGACACCCAACGTCCTTTAACAGGCAACTAGCCGGGCACAGGACACGCGCGAATACGGAACCCAGCCGGCAACAGGGATCCAAGCGCGGGTTGGAACGATAGGGTAACGGGAACAGGTATCGTATGGCATCCGCCGCTGAGCAACTCGCCGCGAATTTCAATTTTGGAACTCTCGCAAAGGCGACCGAACTGAAGAAGCGCATCTGGTTCACCCTGGGTGCGCTTATCGTGTATCGACTGGGAACCTATCTGCCTCTGCCCGGGATTGACGCCTCGGTCTTGTCGGAGTTGTTTGAGCAGCAGGCCGGTGGCATTCTCGGCATGTTCGACACCTTCGCCGGCGGCGCCGTCAGCCGAATGTCGATTTTCGCTCTGAACATCATGCCGTATATCTCGGCTTCCATCATCATGCAGCTCATGACCGCGATTTCGCCGTCGTTGGAGCAGCTGAAGAAGGAAGGCGAAAGCGGCCGCAAGAAAATCAATCAGTATACCCGCTATCTCACTGTCCTGTTGGCGGCAGTGCAGGCCTACGGCATTGCCGTCGGGCTCGAAGGGGCATCTGGCTCGCAGGGACCGGCCGTGCATGATCCCGGCCTGTTCTTCCGGGCGTCGACAGTCATCACTCTGGTCGGCGGCACCATGTTCCTGATGTGGTTGGGTGAACAGATTACCCAGCGCGGCGTCGGTAACGGTATTTCCCTGATCATCTTCTCCGGTATCGTCGCCGGCCTCCCAGGGGCCCTGGCCGGTACCTTGGAGTTGGGCCGGACGGGCGCGCTCTCCACCGCCTTTATCCTGATCCTTCTGGTCATGTCTGTCGCCGTTATCGCCTTCATCGTATTTGTCGAACGGGCTCAGCGGCGGATCATTGTTCAGTATCCGAAGCGCCAGGTCGGCAACAAGATGTTCGGTGGCGAAAGCTCGCATCTGCCGATGAAGCTCAATACGCCAGGTGTTATTCCCCCGATTTTCGCCAGTTCGCTGCTTTTGATGCCGTTGACGATCGCCAATTTTAGTGGTGGGTCGGGTCCCGCTTGGCTGCAGGACGTAACGGCAATGCTGGGTCGTGGGCAGCCGCTTTATCTGGCTGTTTATATTGGGCTTATCGTATTCTTCGCCTTCTTCTATACGGCTGTGGTCTTCAACCCGGAAGAAACCGCCGATAACCTTAAGAAATACGGCGGGTTCGTCCCCGGTATCCGCCCCGGCAAGAATACGTCCGAATATCTCGACTATGTCCTGACGCGCCTCACCGCGATCGGGGCTTTGTATCTGGCTGCTGTCTGTATGTTGCCGGAACTCTTGATCTCGCAATACGCTGTGCCGTTCTATTTCGGCGGGACCAGTTTGCTGATCTGCGTCACGGTGACCATGGATACGGTCGCTCAAATACAAAGCCATTTGCTGGCCCATCAGTACGAAGGGTTGGTGAAGAAATCGAAGTTGAGGGGGAGACGTCGATGATCATCCTGATGTTCGGCCCGCCGGGTGCGGGGAAAGGCACCCAGGCCAAGTTGATCGAAGAGACGCGCGGATTTGTACAGCTTTCGACGGGTGACATGCTGCGTGCGGCCGTCGCCGAAGGGACGGCGCTGGGCAAGCAGGCCAAGGCGATCATGGATGCCGGCAAGCTCGTCGACGATGAAACGATGATCGGCATTATCGATGAGCGGATGGAAGAGCCCGACTGCGCCAAAGGCGTGATTTTGGACGGTTTCCCCCGCACGGTTGCGCAGGCGGAGGGGTTGGACGCCCTTTTGGCGCGCAAGGGCAAGAAGATCGACCATGTGATTGAACTGACGGTCGACGACCAGGAGCTTTTCAACCGCATTGAAACCCGTGCCGCGGAAACGCCCGAAAGCGAACGTCGTGCGGACGATAATGCGGAGACGCTCAAGAAGCGCTTGGGCGTGTATCACGAACAAACGGCACCTTTGCTTCCTTACTATGAAGCTAAGGGCGTTTTGCGGAAAGTTGACGGTATGCAGGGCATCGAAAAGGTGACCGCAGCCATCAACGACATTTTGGGTTAGGCGGTCTACGTCGAAAAGGGCGGGAAATATCTTCAACTCCGTTGTGGACGGGGCGTTGACAGAGGAACGGGTTTCCGTATACTCCGCGCGCTTCGGCCGAACCGTATGTCAGGTAAATGACAGTACGGTTGCCGATTGAAGATTTCCCGTAAGGGGCTATTCCCAGTTCGGCATGATCGCAGCGACCCGTATTGGAAACGAGGACGCTGCTGTGCCTTTTTGGCGTATGTCGGCGGAATTTTGGTAGAGGATTGAGACGATGGCACGTATCGCAGGTGTTAACCTCCCGACTAACAAGCGGGTTGTGATTGCGCTGACCTATATTCATGGGATCGGCAGTCACAAGGCGACGGAAATTTTGAAGACCTGCAGCATCGATGAATCGGCTCGGGTTAACACGTTGAGCGAAGACGAAGTCGCCCGCATCCGCGAAGTGATCGACCGCGATCACATCGTGGAAGGGGACCTGCGCCGCGAAGTCGCGATGAACATCAAGCGTCTGATGGACCTTGGTTGCTATCGTGGGCTGCGTCACCGCAAGGGTCTGCCGGTTCGGGGTCAGCGGACCCACACGAACGCCCGTACCCGCAAGGGTCCGGCCAAAGCGATCGCCGGTAAGAAGAAGTAATCGTCCTTAATTCTTGGAAAATGTTCGGGGGCGGTCAAAAGCCTGCCCCATGTATGATAGGTGGAACTGACTATGGCACGCGCTCCCGTTCGTAAGCGTCGCGAGAAAAAGAACATCACCTCTGGGATTGCCCATGTGAACGCGTCGTTCAACAACACGATGATCACCATTACCGACGTGCAGGGTAATGCCATCTCCTGGTCCAGCGCTGGTATGCAGGGCTTCAAGGGCAGCCGGAAATCGACGCCCTATGCTGCGCAGATCGCAGCGGAAGATGCCGGCAAGAAGGCGGCCGACCATGGGATGAAAACCCTGGAAGTGAACGTGAAGGGGCCGGGTTCGGGACGTGAGTCCGCACTTCGCGCGCTGCAGTCGGTCGGTTTCACGATCACTGCGATCAAGGACGTTACGCCGATCCCGCACAACGGTTGCCGTCCGCGCAAGCGTCGTCGCGTCTAATCATTTGATTGCCCGTCATCTCGTATGGCGGGCCGGTCGATCGCCTGTTGGCGGTCCGTCCGGGTGGGCGCGTAACGCCCCGCTCCGGTTCGATCCCAACGGGCAGATTTGAAAGCAAGACTTAAGAAGGGACGCCGGCTTTCCGGCCGGTGACATAAGAATGAGCGATACCTCCTTGGCGAGTGTTCAGCGCAACTGGCAATCCTTGATTAAGCCGAAGAAGCTGGAAGTGACGCCCGGCGTCGACCCGAACCGTATCGCCACCGTCGTGGCCGATCCGCTGGAACGCGGTTTCGGGATGACCCTCGGCAATGCGCTGCGCCGCATTCTGCTGTCCTCCTTGCAGGGCGCTGCCGTCACCTCCTTGCAGATCGATGGCGTTCTGCACGAATTCTCCTCGATTCCGGGTGTCCGTGAGGACGTTACCGACATCGTCCTGAACGTTAAGGCTCTGGCGCTGCGTATGCACGGCGACGGGCCCAAGCGCATGCGCTTGTCTGTTCAGGGGCCGGCCGAAGTTACCGCCGGCATGATTGAAACCGGGCACGACATCGAAGTCATGAACCCGGATCTGGTGATTTGCACGCTCGACAAGGGCGCTTCGCTCAATGTCGAGTTCACGGTCGCCAACGGTAAGGGCTATGTGCCTGCCGCGCAGAACCGTCCGGAAGACGCGCCGATCGGCCTGATCCCGGTCGATTCGATTTTCAGCCCGGTCCGCAAAGTGTCCTACAAGGTGGAAAACACCCGCGTCGGTCAGGTTACGGACTTTGACAAGCTGAGCATGGCGATCGAAACCAACGGCGCGGTAACGCCGGAAGATGCGACGGCGCTTGCCGCCCGTATCATGCAGGACCAGCTTCAGATCTTCATCAACTTCGAAGAGCCGCAGCAGCGCGTCGAAGAAGAGAAGGCCTCCGAACTGCCGTTCAACCGGAACCTTCTCCGCAAGGTCGACGAACTGGAACTCAGCGTTCGTTCCGCGAACTGCCTGAAGAACGACAATATCGTTTATATCGGCGATCTCGTTCAGAAGACGGAGTCGGAAATGCTTCGGACCCCGAATTTCGGGCGGAAGTCGTTGAACGAAATCAAGGAAGTCCTGACCCAGATGGGCCTGGCGCTTGGCATGGAAATTCCCGCCTGGCCGCCGGAAAACATCGAGGATTTGGCGAAGCGGCTCGAAGAGCCGTTCTAATGGGGATGGGCCGGTAAACGGCCCTTTCCTTTTATCTCCACCGTCGGCTGTAGCCACGAAAAGCAACAACAGGCGACCGGCGGTTATTGAGCAAAGAAGACCAGGAGAAAAGTAATGCGTCACGGTATGCACGGCCGTAAGCTTAACCGCACGGCATCCCATCGTAAGGCCATGTTCGCCAATATGGCGAATGCCCTTATCAAGCACGAACAAATCAAGACGACCCTGCCCAAGGCGAAGGAATTGCGCCGCGTAGCGGACCGCTTGATCACGCTTGGCAAAAAAGGCGGTCTGCACCGTCGCCGCCAGGCTTTCGCCCAACTGCGTGACGACGCGATGGTCGCCAAGCTGTTCGATACGCTGGCCAGCCGTTATGAAGGCCGGCCCGGTGGCTATACGCGCGTTCTGAAGGCCGGTTTCCGTTACGGGGACAGCGCGCCGATGGCGATTATCGAACTGGTCGACCGCGACGAGGACGCCAAGGGCCTGGATTCCGGGCCCGTCCAGGTTGCCGGCGAGGACGAAGGCGAGGAGTAAGGTTCGCCGGACAAGATATGTCACCCTGGCAATGAGTGACTGAACGACGCCCCGCACGGTTTCCCCTGCGGGGCGTTTTCATTTTCGGCCATGATTGCTATTTCCTTGGGGGCGGACTGGCATTTCAGGCCATGGTCTCCAACTTTCAACGCTGAACACTCGTCGCTAGGATGCGCGTATGACTATGCCCAAGAACAATACGGTCTCTTTCTCCATGGCGGCGCGAGTGGCGTTTGCCGTTATTTTGGTGCTCGGACTGGGCTCAGCCGCGATGGCGAAGCAAGTGCCGGAAAATGAGCAGGAGATAACCCTCTCATTCGCGCCGATCGTTCGTTCGACATCGCCCGCCGTGGTCAATATTTACACGAGCAAGGTGGTCCGGCAGCGCGGGAACAGGTTGTTCGACGACCCGTTCTTCCAACGATTCTTCGGAGACAGTTTTCCGTTTTCCATCGGGCCGAGTCGTGACCGGGTTGAGAATTCTCTCGGTTCCGGCGTGATTCTTCGCAAAGACGGTATTGTCGTGACCAACCACCATGTCATCGGTGGCGCCGATGAGATCAAGGTGGTGCTGACGGATAAACGGGAGTTCAGCGCGGACATACTGTTAAGCGATGAACGGACCGATATCGCGGTTCTGCAATTGAAGGATCCCAAGGGGGATCTGCCGGTGATCGATTTTGGGGATTCCGACGACCTTGAGGTCGGTGACCTGGTTCTGGCGATAGGGAACCCGTTCGGGGTCGGCCAGACCGTGACAAGTGGCATTGTGTCAGGCTTGGCGCGCACCTCCGTCGGTATCACGGATTTTCGTTCATTCATTCAGACGGACGCGGCGATCAACCCAGGTAATTCAGGGGGCGCGCTTGTCGACCTGAAAGGGCGCCTGGTGGGGATCAACACGGCGATTTTCTCCAAATCCGGCGGATCGCAGGGGATCGGTTTCGCGGTCCCCGCCAATATGGTGCGCCGCGTCGTCGGCAGCGCGATAGCGGGAGAGCCGTTGATACGTCCGTGGCTTGGTTTTTCCGGTCGAGACGTGGATGCCGAGATTTCAGAGGCAATGGGCCTGGCAACGCCGGGCGGGGTGATTGTCGAAAACGTTCATCCGACGGGCCCTGCGTCCGAAGCCGGGCTGGAACGAGGCGACATTATCGTTGAAGTGGAAGGCCGGCCGGTCGATGACGGGCAGGGACTTCGGTTCTTTTTCGCGACACGGGAACTGGGTGGAACTGTGTCCATCACCGCGTTACGCGACGGGAAGCCGGTGAATATGGAATTTTCGCTTATGGCCCCCCCGGAGGTTCCGCCGCGGGACCGTACCGATATCGTCGGAAACTTTCCGATTTCCGGAATTCGCGTGGTTAATCTTTCCCCTCGCGTCGCCGATGAAATGGGCATTCCGACCGATCTCACCGGCGTCATCGTCGAAGCTGTGCAACGGGGATCGGTCGCGCACCGGGCCGGGATCCGGCCCTTGGACATTATTACCGAAGTCAACGGCGAGGAAATTTCGCTCGTTTCGCAACTTGTGAAAATCGTGGAAGACAGTCCGCCGGAATGGCTTGTCGTTCTGAACCGACAAGGCGAACGGCTGGTGTTGGAGGTTCGCTGACGTGGCACGCAAGCCGGCCTCTTCCGGCGACGGGCCCGGGCTTTTCGGCGACTTGGCGCCGCGTCCCCTGGCGGACCGATTGCGACCCAAGACGCTCGATGAAGTTGTGGGGCAGGATCACCTGCTGGGACCGGAGGGCCCGCTGCGGCGCATGGTCGATCAGGGACGCTTGACCTCCGTGATCCTTTGGGGCGGGCCGGGATGCGGCAAGACGACGATTGCCCGCCTTTTGGCCGATTGCACCGATTTGGCGTTCGAACCGCTTTCGGCGGTCTTTTCCGGGGTTGCCGACCTGCGCCAGGTTTTCGAACGGGCGCGGGAGCGCCGGGTCGGCGGACAGGGAACCTTGCTGTTCGTGGATGAAATCCACCGGTTCAACCGAGCGCAGCAGGATGGTTTTCTTCCCTATGTCGAGGACGGCACCGTGGTCCTTGTCGGGGCGACGACGGAGAATCCCAGTTTCGAATTGAACGCGGCGCTTTTGTCCCGGTGTCAGGTCTTCGTCCTGAATCGCTTGGATGTGACGGCGCTTGCAGGCCTGCTGGCAAGGGCGGAGGCGGAAGAAGGGCGCGCCCTGCCGTTGGATGACGACGCCCGCGCCGCCGTGATCGCCATGGCGGATGGGGACGGGCGTTACCTGTTGAACATGGCTGAAGCGCTGTTCAACACCGGACTGTCGAAGAAAATGACGTCCGAGGAGCTGTTGACCGTCGTACAGCGCCGCATGCCGGTCTACGACAAGGGACAGGAAAGCCACTACAACCTCATCAGTGCGCTGCATAAATCGCTGCGTGGGTCCGATTGCGATGCGGCGCTCTACTGGTTCGGCCGGATGATCGCGGGGGGTGAGGATCCGCTATATATCGCCCGGCGTCTCGTCCGCTTCGCGTACGAGGATATCGGTCTCGCTGACCCCAATGCCGCCGTCCAGGCCTTGGCCGGGTGGGACACCTATGAACGCCTGGGGTCGCCGGAAGGCGAACTGGCCTTGGTGCAGGTGGTTATCTATCTCGCGACCGCGCCGAAATCCAACGCCGCCTACAAGGCATTCAGCGCGGCGAAACGGGTCGCGAAGGAAACCGGTTCCCTGGCCCCGCCGAAACACATTCTGAACGCCCCGACCAAGCTGATGAAGGAAATCGGCTACGGCGACGGATATGCCTACGACCACGACCAGCCGGATGGTTTTTCGGGGCAGGATTATTTCCCGGACCAGATGGCACGTCAGCAACTTTACAGCCCGGTCGAACGCGGCTTCGAGCGGGAGATCCGCAAGCGCCTCGAATACTGGAGAAAGTTGCGGCGGGAACGGTCCCGGGAAGACGACTGAGCACGCCTTTCCGATAACGATCCGGCCGATCAACCTTTACCCGATCTTTTTCGACATTCATCTGCATCGAAACAAATTCGTAACCTCCCGGTAACGGATGGGTCACCTCCACCGTGTATCCGACATCGTGTCGATCCACCACGAACCATTTCCGGGGTGGGGACGCCGTCGAGGTCGGGAAACGGTCGATAGAACCGCATCGGACTTTGACGGCCGGTCTTTCAAGTATCGGGGTCAGAATGCCGAACATTGTCGAGGTCAAGTCCGTCAACAAACGGTTCGGGCGCGGTCCGGTCGTATTGAATGATATCAATCTGACGATCGAGGAAGGCGAGATGGTCGCCCTCATCGGTGCGTCGGGTTCGGGGAAATCGACCCTGATACGGACCATATGCGGTCTGGAGATCGCCGATAGCGGCGTCGGCAGGATTTCGCTGTTCGGCCAAGTCACACAGACCGGAGGCAAGCGGTTGCCGGCCCAGCGCCAGCTGCGCACGCAAGTCGGGGTGATTTTCCAGCAATTCAACCTGGTGACGCGTTTGTCGCTGTTGACCAATGTCCTGGTCGGACGGCTTGGACGGATTCCCAAATGGCGCGGCTTGTTGGGGTTGTTTCCCCGCAGCGACCGTATCAAGGCCCTGAAGGCGCTGGAACGCGTCGGGATGGCCGATAAGGCCCGCCAGCGGGCATCCACGCTCTCGGGCGGTCAACAGCAGCGTGGGGCCATCGCGCGGGCGCTGACACAGGAAGCGCGCTTGATCCTGGCGGACGAACCGATCGCCTCGCTCGACCCGGCTTCCGCCGAACGCGTCATGGAAACATTGGGGACGATCAACAAGGAAGACGGCGTGACGGTCATCGTCTCGCTGCATCAGATCGATCATGCCTTCAAACATTGCCACCGGATCATCGCGCTGAAAGACGGCGCGGTTGCGTATGACGGCACGACCGAAGGCATCACGCCGGAAGACATCGCCAGCCTCTATGGCGTCGAGGGGTTGGACCTCGTCAAGGACGCCCGTCCGAAAGACGGCGACGACGCCGAAGGCCAAACACCCAGTTATCTGAAGCCCGTCGCTGTCGCTTCGTGACCCGAATGAGCGGGCCGAAGCCGCGGCGTTGAGTACCCGTGCATTAGCATCCACACATCAAAGGGAGTGTAAGTACCATGTTCAAGAAGCTCATTGCCGCGGCCGGGATCGCCGTGGCCGGCATGGCGGCCGCCACCGCGCAAGCCGAAGAAATGCCGAAACAGCTGAATTTCGGCATTATCTCCACCGAATCCAGCTCTGCATTGGAAGCCAGCTTCGGCCCGTTCTTGGATGACATGTCCAAATCCCTCGGCGTCACGGTCAAACCGTTCTTCGCCAGCGACTATGCGGGCGTTATCGAAGGCATGCGCTTCGGCAAGGTCGATGTTGCCTGGTTCGGCAACAAGTCGGCCATTCAGGCCGTTGACCGCGCCGATGGCGAAGTCTTCGCCCAGACGATCAAGGACGACGGTTCCAAAGGCTATTACTCGCTGCTGATTACCCACAAGGACAGCGGCATCAACAGCCTGGAAGACGTCCTGAAATGCGACAAGACGCTGACCTTCGGCAACGGCGACCCGAATTCCACGTCCGGTTTCGCGATCCCCGGCTATTATGTCTGGGCGCTGAACAATAAGACGCCGGAAGAGTGCTTCAGCCGCGTGGTGAATTCGAACCATGAAGGCAATGCGCTGGCCGTCGCCAACGGTAAGGTCGATGTCGCCACCAACAACACCGAGTCCATCTACGCTCGCCTCGCGAAGTCCAATCCGGAAGCGGCCGCGAACATCAAGGAAATCTGGCGCTCGCCGATGATCCCGTCCGACCCGATCGTGTGGCGCAAGGATCTGTCCAAGGTCGCCAAGGAGAAGATCTATTACTTCTTCATGCAGTATGGCCGCTTCGGCGATGTCGAAAAGGTCAAGCGCGAGCGTGAGGTTCTGGCCAGTGTTTCCGACGGTTGGGGTCCGTTCCTGGCGTCCTCGAACGCGCAGTTGCTGGATGTCCGTCAGATCGAAGCCTTCAAAGCGAAACTGAAGGCCCAGAACAACGACAAGCTCTCCGACGACGAGAAAAAGGCGGCCGTCGCGGCGGCCGAAAAGGAACTGGCCGAATTGCAGGCCTATTCCAAGATCGTCGGCCCGGCCGGCTACTAAGTCGATAGACCGTTTCGGGGGCTCCAACGCGGAGCCCCCGATTCTTTTCGTTCGTACCTTTTCAGAAACGCGGTGACCCTATGACCACGACCGAAATTGATCGATCCGCATCCGCCGGCATTTCGCCGGTTATCCAGGATCAGTTGAAGCCCGACATCAAAGGGTTTCTTGTGAAGCTCGGTCTGGTGAGCGTGATAGCGGCGCTATTGGGCGTTTCCTATCACCCGGCCGAGGTCAATAACTGGACATTCCTGATCAGCGATGCAGGCAATATGGCGACTTTCATCGCTGAGTTCCTGCGGCCGAATTTCATCGATATCGACGTTTATCTGTGGAAGATGCTGGAAACCGTCCAGATCGCCCTTTGGGGCACTTTCCTGTCCATCCTTTTCGGGATCCCCTGTGCCCTGTTGTGTTCCAGCAATATTGCCCCGGTTTGGATCGTCCAGCCGATGCGGCGGTTGATGGATGCATGCCGCGCGATCAATGAGCTTGTTTTCGCCATCCTGTTTGTCGCCGCGGTCGGTTTAGGGCCGTTTGCCGGGGTCATGGCGCTTTTCATCCACAATCTCGGAATCATCTCAAAACTGTTCTCGGAAGCGGTCGAGTCGATCGACACGCGCCCGGTCGAGGGAATTCGGTCGACGGGCGCCACGCGATTGCAGGAGATCGTCTATGGCGTCATCCCGCAGGTTCTGCCGCTTTGGTCCAGTTTCTCGCTCTACAGGTTTGAAACACTGGTGCGCTCGGCCACGGTCCTGGGCATCGTGGGGGCTGGCGGGATCGGCTTCACTTTTTACGAGTCCTTCCGCAGTTTCCAATATGACAAGGCGGGCGCCATCATCCTTGTTGTTGTTATCGTCGTTTCCCTGATCGACATCCTGTCGGCACGGTTGCGAAAGGCACTAGTCTAAAACTAACCTCTTGTATAGGCTTCCAAATATAGCCCTATACAGGGGGGGGATTATTTGTCACCGCGCGAAAAACGCGAACAATCGGAAACAGAGGCGGGCAATGGGGTGGTGGTTTCAGGCACACCCGTTGCCGAGGCCGCATTGTTCCGCGTTGTCAGATCCGGCGACTCCTCGGCGTTGACCTGGGGCAGTGCCGCTTTTTGCAGCCTGATAGGGCTGGATCAGGATGCCCTTCCTGTTTCCCTGGAACATTGGCTGGACAAATACGTCCACCCGGACGACCGCTCCGCAGCAACGGCAAGTACTGAGGCCCTCTCGAAGCGTGAAGGGGCGCGGAAGGAATACCGTGTCCGTTCCTCGGCGCAGAATGCCGGGGACGATTGGTTCTGGCTCAGGGAAGAGCTGCTGCTACGGGATCGCAACCCGGAACGCTGCGAATGTCTTTATATGGTCTCCGACGTGACCTATGAGCGGAATTTGCAGGATGAACTCCGTGCAGCGAAAGACGATCTCGAGCACACGGTCGCTCTCAACAATCTGGAGATTGCCCAGACTTCTCTGCAATATCTGGAACTGATCGACAGTTCGGTTCAGGGGATTTTCGTCCATGATGGGGAGATGATCGGTTACGCCAATAGTGCCTTGGCGACGATGCTCGGTTACCCGGGCGCCAAAGACCTCATCGCCCTCGGCCGAATTTGGGAGTTATTTCCCGAGGACGAAGTCGCGCGGATGAAATCCTACCGCGACAGCAGAGTGAAAGGGGATCCGGTCCCCAATACCTATCAATGTCGGATGTTGCGTCGGGACGGATCCACCATGTGGGCGGAAGTCCGCGTTTCGCTGCCGCGTTGGAAAGGATCGACGGGATATCTCGGCCTTGTCATCGATATTTCCGAAAGACGGGCAAGCGAAGAGGCAATGATGACCGCGCGCCGGGAGGCTGAGCGCGCCAACAAGCTGAAGTCCGACTTCCTTGCCAAGATGAGCCATGAGTTGCGGACGCCGCTGAACGCGATCATCGGGTTTTCCCAATCCCTTGGGACGCAAGGGCTGGATGTTCTTACGGAAGACCGTTTGATGGAATACACCGGATACATCCAGGATGGCGCGGAACACCTTCTTCACATCGTGAACGAGATTTTGGATCTGTCGAAGATCGAAGCGGGCCGGTACGAGCTGGAAGAGGGACCGGTCAGTCTGCGGGACGTTATTCTTCGTGCGCGGGAAATGGTATCGGGCTTGGCCCAGGCCCGGAACGTCACGGTACGGACATCGGGTTTGGAAAACAGCGAGGTCAAGGCCTATGCGGATGAACGGGCCTTGCTTCAAGTCGTGCTGAACCTGCTCAGCAATGCCGTGAAATACGGACGGGTCGGGTGTGAGGTAAACGTCGTGGTGAGCGATCCCGATGCTGATGACGGCATCTCGATCGTCATATCAGATGCCGGCGACGGCATTCCCCCGGAACGCATGGACTATATTCTGACCCCCTTTGGCCGGTTGGGGAACAATGACGCCTATAAGTCGGGCGGCACCGGGCTGGGGCTTCCGATCGTAAAGTCCTTGATCGATATGCATGGCGGTTCGTTCGAAATCGATTCGACGGTCGGTGTCGGGACGACGGTAACCGTCAAACTGCCGGCGGTCCGCAGATTGCACTGAACGGTCCGAACTTCACGGCTGGAAGTGTCAAAGCACCATCTTCATCCCGATATGGGAGGCGGTGAAGCCAAGGTCTTCGTAGAACCTTGCGGCGTCTTTGCGGTCGGCGTTGGTCGACAGCTGAACCAGGTGGCAATTCCGGCGGCGGGCTTCATCAATCGCCCATTCGAACATTTTCCGGCCATAGCCACCGCCGCGGTAATCCTTTGCGACCCGAACCGACTCGATTTGAGCACGCGACCGGCCTTTGAAGCTGATTGAGGGGATAACGGTGAACTGCATCATCGCCATCACCGTGCCGTCCAACTCTCCGACAATGATGTCGTTATAAGGATCCGCCGCAATGGCCGCGAAAGCGTCCGTGTATCCTTGTTTCAACGGCAGGCTGGCATCTTCCCGTGACTGTCCCAGGATATCGTCGGCAAGCATCGCGACAAGCGCGGGCAAGTCGTCGGTCTCGGCCGTTCTGATCAGCATCGTCGGTGGCATGATTGCAGGTGTCCATCAGGGGAGGAGGGGGATGACGCTATCACCGAACATATCGTGCCAAGCGCGCGAATGCACGGGCACGGTCAAGAGGATCCGATATGGATGCGGCGATTGCCAAAGCACGATCCTGGCGCTGTTCCGTCTTCGCGTCGTCAAATGTCAGCACAAAGACCTGTCGAAGGCGGGATGCTATCTTGGAGAAGGATACCTCGGCGCGCGCTTGAATTTCTGGGGTAAGGTCTTTTGATCCGACGCCCGCCAAACGCCAATAGGCATCCGCGCGGAAGTGAGGTTGATCGATCAGCGCGGCCGATGCGAGCGCTTTGCGCGTTTCGGCCAGACCGCCTTTGAAATAGGCAACCTGCGCGATATGGGCGAGGCTCGCTTCGTAACGGGCGAAGGACCGCGCATAATTGAGGTCGATAGCGTCGATCAGGGTTTCGCTTGCCGTCAATGCCTTGCCGGCAAGCTCAGGCTCGCCTGCATCCAATGCCTGCCGTGCAAAACGGGCCCAGGCAACAGCTCTGTATCGGCCTTCGGGAATGGCCTCGATTTGCCGTTCGGCGGAGTCCCAATCGGAAACGGCCGCAAAAGGCATCCAGCCCGCTTGATCGTCGTCGCCGTCATCGGTCAGGATGTTCGTCGCCCGGTTCGGGGACGTCCGGTCCGGACCGACAGCCCCAATCGTTTCCCCAAGCAGGCGCAAGGCGGTTCTGGGGTCCTCCATCAAGGCAAGGACCTGATATACCCGCTCTTCGTCGCCGGCCTCATAATATGCCGCAGCTACGGTGCTCAGGGCCCAGTCACGGCGTCCCTCGTCCGGAACCCGGTAGGCATGGGCAAAGGCCTCCTGAAGCAGGCATGCGGGCGATGGCGATGCGACACAGCCGCTCAAGGCCGTTGCCAGGGGCTGCGGTGGTTCCCTGTTTTGCCGGGCGTCTTGAAATTCCGTAATAGAGGCCAGGACGCGTTCCGCTTCGACCCGTCCCATCCGCTTTGAATTTTTCAAGGATTGGAGGGCTTCCTCCAATTGCTTTCCGGCCCCGCCGGACAGGACTTGTTCCGCCTGAGGCAGCGGTTGCACAGCGGCGATTTGGAGCCCGCTCGCTGCATCGGCGCCATGCGGCGCATAGGCCGCCATGGTCATGACTCCGACAATCGAGAGAGCCCCAGGGCAGCGCAAAGGCCCCCAAGACAGGACCCGGGGCAGGAATTGTTTAACGAGCGCCGGGAACCTCAGTCCCCCAACCGGCACCGTGAATGCATCCATATCCGCAACCAAGAACCAAAAATTTGACGGATTCTGCCTGATTTGTTTGAGAACTCAAAGACAAACATCTTTGGCGGCGGATTTACCTTGGTTTTCGGACGGTATTCGGCGGTTGTGGATTGCCATTCCGCTTGTACATGCTTCCATTCGGGCAGTATCGTGCGCCGCGGAGCCGCGACAGTTCAAAAGCGGGTCGGAATTCTAGTTAAAGGGGGCCAATTCATGGCGATTGAACATCCATACCTGATGTTCCTGGGTGATGCAGCGGACCAACTGGCGGCGAAGGTTGCCAATGGTGTGAGAATGTGGCGACCGGAATGGTGTGTCGGCCAATTCAGGCTGCCGGGTTGCAACGCCGATTTGGGGCTGCCGGACATGACCATCGAGGAAGCGGCAGCAGCCGGCGTCAAGACCATCATCGTCGGCGTTGCGAACCGGGGCGGTATCATTCCCGATACCTGGGTCGAAAGCCTGGTGCGCGGTCTGGAACTGGGCATGGATGTGGCGAGCGGTCTGCACAACAAGGTCACCGAAATACCGGCGATCGCAGATGCGGCGAAAGCAAACGGCCGAAAGCTTTTCGATGTGCGTCATCCGACTCGTGCTTTCGATGTCGCCAAGGGGACCAAGCGTCCGGGGAAACGTCTGCTGGCCGTCGGCACGGATTGCTCGGTTGGTAAGATGTTCGCGGCACTGGCCGTTGAAAGAGAAATGCAGGCGCGCGGCATGAAAGCGACGTTCCGTGCGACCGGCCAAACCGGTATTTTCATAGCCGGTGACGGCGTATCCGTTGACGCCGTGGTGGCCGATTTCATTTCGGGGGCCACGGAATGGCTTTGCCCGCCGAATGATGAAGACCATTGGGATGTGGTCGAAGGGCAGGGCAGTCTGTTCCACGCCTCCTTCGCCGGTGTCAGTCTGGGGCTGTTGCACGGGTCGCAGGCCGATGCGCTGGTCATGTGCCACGAACCGACCCGCACGCATATGCGCGGCCTGCCGGATTTTCCGATTCCGGATTTAAAAGAGTGCATTGCCTTGAATGAGCAATGTGGGCGTTTGACCAACCCGGCCTGCAAGGTCGTTGGGGTATCGGTCAACACGGTCGCCTTGGGGGATGCCGAAGCAAAGGACGTGCTGGCCAAGATTGCGGACGAAACCGGTCTGCCGACCACCGATACGTTCCGCTACGGTGCCGGTCCAATCGTCGACGTGTTGTAGGCCGCCATGGTGTTGCTCAAGTCTGTTTGTCATGAGAGTTGGCCGCTCGCTGCGGCCTTCTCCATTTCGCGGGGAACCAAGACGTCGGCGGAAGTCGTCGTGGTCGAATTGGTGGAAGGCGACTTCCGCGGTCGGGGCGAGTGCGTTCCCTATCCTCGATATGGGGAATCCATAGAAAGCGTCGTCGCGCAGATCGAGTCCGTCCGAAACGATCTGAGCAACGGCATGGATCGCATCGCGCTTCAGGACGTTATGCCGGCAGGCGCGGCCCGCTGTGCTCTTGACGGCGCCTTCTGGGATTTGGAAGCGAAACGCTCCGGCCGCCGTGCATGGCAGTTGGCGGGGGAGGCTGAGCCCGGAACCGTGACGACCGTATATACGATCAGTCTGGATACCCCGGAAAAGATGGGTGCTTCGGCCAAGGCGAATGCCGCCCGGCCTTTGATGAAGCTGAAACTGACCGGGGAAGGCGATCTGGATCGCGTGGCCGCGGTTCGGCAGAACGCACCGAATACGGAACTTGTCGTCGATGCGAATGAAGGGTGGTCGCCGGATATGGTTGAGCCGTTCTCGGCAGAACTGGCGGCGCTGGGCGTGACGATGATCGAGCAACCGCTGCCCGCCTCGGACGACTCGGTGTTGGCGTCCCTGGCTCATCCGATCCCGATATGCGCTGACGAATCGGTTCACACCCGCGACGGGTTGTCGGCGTTGGCCGACCGGTACGATATGATCAATATCAAGCTGGATAAAACCGGCGGCCTGACCGAAGGTTTGGCGCTTAAACGGGAAGCGGAAGCCGCGGGCCTCGGCATCATGGTCGGCTGTATGGTGGGGACATCCCTGTCCATGGCGCCCGCCGTGCTTCTTGGGCAAGGAGCAGCGGTCGTAGACTTGGACGGCCCCTTGCTGCTTGCCAAGGACAGAGCGGACGGTTTGTCCTTCAATGGCAGTGTAATCTCTCCACCCGCACCCTCCCTTTGGGGGTGAACCGCCGCATTCAGGGAGCACCTTGATCTTGACGACCGTTCTCCAGCACGACCCCGATGAGCCGCGCGGCTTGGTCATGTTTGGGACGGTCCGATGGGCATTCGGATTTGTGTTTCACAATTTTGGTTCCCTTTTGAAGGTCTCCGTCACGCCGTTCGTTATCACGGTCTTTCTGGCGAACGCCCAGAAGATGATCGACCTTTTCGGCGTTGTTGATCTGAAAGGATGGGGCGAGCCGCTCTTCACGGTGCTGATCATGGCGGCATTGGTGCCGCAAGCAACCGCATGGCATCGGTTCGCGCTGCTTCCGGATCAAAAATTACGGTGGTGCCAGTTTGTCTTCGGAATACGGGAACTGCTGTTTTTTGCCATCAGTCTGGCCGGTTACCTTTTGTCTATCGTTGTAGGGTTGATTGCCGCGACATTGATCGCGCCGATCCCGACGATCGGTATCGCTGTTCAGATACTGTCGATACTGTTTGTGATGTGGATCATGGCGCGTTGCGTGATGTTCCTGCCGGCTGCGTCAATCGGTTCGCAGGTAGGATTCAGGGAACACCTTCGGATGACACGCGGCATCGCAGGACGAATTGTCGGGGTCTATCTCGGCGCCGTCATTTTGATGACGATTTTCGGCGCGGGCTTCACAGCCTTGAGTGAAATCGCGGTAAGGCTTTCCATTGGTTTGCCGGACCTCGTGCCGCTCATCGCGGAAACTTTGCCGCGCGCCTTCTTCAACCTGCTCGCGGTCGGGGTGTCGATCTCGATCCTGTCTTCGATCTACAAACAAATTCTGGTCAGCGAGCAGGCCGGTTCAGCGCCTGCGCCGCGGGATGCGTCGTCCGATAGTGGTTCCTAGTCAGTCCAGCGCGCGAACGACCGCCACCATTTGGTCCAGCTCTTCATCCGTATTGAAATAATGGACCGATGCCCTGACCATTACATCGACCTTGGCGGCGACGAGGTCTTCCCGGGTCAGCTGCCGGCTGGAGACAGACACATTTATCTTCCGGTCCGCCAGACCGGATTTGATCCTGTTCGGATCGACACCCGCCTTGGAAAACGTGACGATGCCGCATTTGTGTCGGCCTGTATCCCAGACCGTGACGCCGGGAATGCGGGAAAGTGCCTCGCGCAAGGACTGCGATAAGGTCTGTATGCGTTTCCATGTTTCCGAAGTGCCCATCTCGTACCCGTAGTCCAGGGCAATGCCCAACCCGATCTTGCCGGCGAAATAGCATTCCCAATTCTCGAAACGGCGGGCGTCGGTGCGGATTTCGATGTCGTCGACATCCGTCCAAGTTGCGGCGTGATTGTCCAGGAAGGGCGGTTCCAGCTTTTCGATCCAGTCCTTGCGAACCCATAGGAAACCGGTTCCGCGCGGTCCCCTTATGTACTTTCTGCCTGTGGTCGACAGCATGTCGCATCCGATGGCATTTACATCGACCGGCATTTGTCCAACCGATTGGCAAGCATCCACAAGATAGGGAATGCCGTATTGTTTGGCGATTGCGCCCACCTGTTCGACGGGATTGATAAGGCCGCCATTGGTTGGGATATGGGTCAGGCTGATAAGGCGCGTTCGGTCCGATATCAGGTTTTCAAGGGCGTTTACGTCGACCTGACCGCATTCATCGTCAGGCGCCATATCGACTATCGCACCGTATCGCCGGGCCACTTGAATATAGGAAATCATGTTGGAGCTGTAATCGGCGCGGGATGTCAGGATCCTATCCCCGGGACGCCAATCGAATGCATAGAACGCCATGTCCCAGGCGCGGGTCGCGTTTTCGATGAAGGCGATTTCTTTCCGTTGGCCGCCGACGGCACGGGCCGCTGCATCGTAAAACCGTTCGAGCAGGGCGTTATTTTGCGCTTTCGCTTCGTATCCGCCGATATCGCATTCCAGTTGCAGGTGGTCGAGTACGGCCTGATGTACGGGGTTCGGCATTAAGGAGGCGCCCGCGTTGTTCAGATGGACCAATCCTTTTGCGCAGGCCGGTGTGTCCTCGCGCGCGGCTGAGAGGGAAAAAGGCATCGATAACTCCCGCTGGCTTTGGTGTTAGGTCGATTGGGCCGTTTCGGCTGGCCGGTCTGCCTCGGCAAGGACGGCTTTCGCCGGAAAGCAGAGTGAGGCCCTGGTGCCGACGCCGACCGTGCTTTCCAAAAGGAACAGTCCGTCATGAAGTTTCATAAGGCTGTCCACCAACGGCAGGCCGAGCCCCGTGCCCTCATATTGCCTGGTGAGATCGGAGTCGATTTGGGTGAACGGCAACATGGCTTGCTCAATTTCACCCTGTTCCATGCCGATGCCGGTATCTTCCACGACGATGTTCAAACCGCCGTCTTGGGTCGGCTCGGCCGTGACGGTGACGGTGCCGCCGCTTTCGGTGAATTTCACGGCGTTCGATATAAGGTTGATCAACATTTGGCGCACCAACTTGTCCTCGCTCAACACGGCCGGCAAGTCGTTGGGGATGTTGTTGACCAATGTCAGGCCAATAGCGTCGGCGCGCTGCTTCACCAGTTTGAGGCTGGCCATGGCCGCTTCCGGGACGGAAACAGGTTCGGGGTTCAACGTGCGCTGTCCTGCCTCGCCTTTCGCGAGGTCCAGGATGTCGTTGATGATGGAAAGCAGATGGCGGCCGCTTTCCCGGATGTCATTTGCAAAATCCTTGTATTTCGGAGATGGCAACTCCCCATACAACTCGTCATGGATCACTTCGGCGAAACCGATGATGGAATTGAGCGGAGTCCGAAGCTCGTGACTCATTTGGGCCATGAATTGCGTTCGGGTCCGGTTGGCCCGTTCCGCTTCGTCTTTCGCCAGTTCCAATTCCTGCTCGCGGCGCTTCAAAGCCGTTACGTCTATTTCCATGATAAGCGCGCCGCCGGCTTTTGTCGGTGCGACGCGTCGCTCTATCCAGGCATCACCCAGTGGAAATTGCAGATCGGATAGTTGCGGGCTTCGCCAGCGTGCCAACTCGCCACTGATGGCCTCGTCCGTCAGCGGTATGCTCGATTCTTCGTAGTCGCGCTGCAACAGGGCGGCGACCGCCTCTTCCATGGGAATGCCGACTTTGATCCTCTCCGCGACCCCGCTGTACAGGTTGCGGTTTTGAATATTGGTGACGATCAGCCGTTCATTCTGATCGAACATCAAGATGCCGCCGTGCAGCCCGTTTACGGCATCCGACAAACGGGCATGGGCCTGTTCTTCGCGCTGTTCGGCCAAAACATGCGGGGTGACGTCCTGACCGACGCCTCTATACCCTTTGAAACGTCCATCCTTGTCGAAGAACGGAACTCCACTTACGGAAATATAGAGAGTCTTGCCGTTATGTCTTTTCGTCGCGTATCGGAAGTCCTGGAAAGGACGATGCTCCTCCAGGGTTGCGAAATGTTCCAGCGTCTCTGAAGAAGCGACGTTCGCGATCATGTCCTGGCGGCGTTTGCCAATCAATTCCTCTGGGCTGAAACCTGTATGCGGCAGCAACCCTTGTGAGAAATACGCATACCGATGCTCTTCGTCGGTTTGCCAAAGCCATTCCGACCCGGCATCGGCGTAGTCCGCCAAGCGTTGTTCCCGGGTTGAGAGGGCGAGTTCGCGCTTCTTGACGTCGGTGATGTCGATGAAGACACCGGCAGTGTACCCGCCTTTCAACCGGCGTTCTCGGTATCGGATCCATTGTCCTTTGTTTGTCAGGACCTCCAAAGGGTATTTCGGGTCTTCATGCCATTTCAGATGGGAAGCGAGCTGGTCTTCCGGCGGTAAGGACTTCCCGGTTTGTGTTCCGGCCGTGATCAATGCCCCCAGGACTTCGGCATAGGGCCGATACAGTTTCGACGGGATGTCGACGCCCGGAAAGGCCTGACCCAGTCCCTTGCTCGCATAGACCAGGATGTCGTCAGGATCCAACAGAACAAAGCCGAATTCCGAATCATCGGCGTCCAGCAATTCCTGCAGATGATCGGCTATGTCCGCGCGTACTACCATTACCGTCCTTGCCCGGCGAAGGCCGGTCCGAACTTATCCCAAATATTAGGGGATCTTCATGCTGTGGAGAGTTCCCAATGTGGAGAGTAGCCTTGTTGGGCGGCACTCGTAAACGCGATCCGTGGTTTTATCGGCCTTTGGTCCAATCCGGCTGGACGGCTCAGGATGGGTCCGGATTCGATGCGGTTTGCAGCGGTGTCTGTTTCAGGAAAGGATTTGTCAGGGTTTTGTTGGCAGCGGCCGTGCGGCCTTGCGTCTGGTACATGACACTAGCGCGGGCATTGTGCTCCATCTGTTGCTGCGCCTTCAGGCTTCGTGGCGGCCATGATGCGGTCTTCAGATAGCTCAACCGACCGTCATCATCATCGATGCTGGGCGGGCCGTTTGGGACTGCGGCGACGGGGGATTCGCCGGTCTTGGCTGTAAGAGGAGACGCGCCGACGGCACCGGCGGGCGCCATAACGCCGCCAAACGGCGCTTTGCCCAGGGGCCGAGAATCCTGTCCCCCATTGTCGGGGGCGAATTGCGCGGCGATACGGGAATGTTCCGCTGCGGACATCGGTACACCGTTTTGCCGCAAGGCGACGAGCTCGGCGCGAACTTTCTTGCGATAGGGAATATTCCGCGCCGGGGTGGCGGAATGGTAATATCTGACAGCCTTGTCCCAATTGCCGTGCCGTCCTTTTAACTCGATCAGGAAACTTGCCGAATAGGCGACATTGGTGACCGGATCGAAAGCTTCCTCCAAGGATGAGAAGGCCAAGGCATGGTACTGCAGGTTAATCTGCATGCAGCCGACGTCGATATTGGTGACACCGGATTGCAGCAAGCCGCGAACCGCATTGACCGCGTCTTCCTTGGTCTTGAAATAACGGCCACGGCCTTGGGCCATCACGGTCCAGGGCCAGGCGATCCGGCCGCCGGCCTCAGCCATGAAAATCCCGGACTCGACAAGCGAGATGGCGCTCATCAGGTGCTGCGGTATCCCGGTCAGAGTCTCCGCCGCGGCAACGGCGTCGTGGCACATTTGTTCCGGGGGGCTGTTTTTCGCGGGCACGGCGGGTAATGCGGCCGCCCCGGACTGCGTCAAAACAAAGGCGATGGCGATGGCCGACAAGGCGGCCGGCAATCGTGGCCGGACAGGCATGGTTTACCCTCTCTCATTCTCTCGCCAAGACTCTCAGCAAGCGCCATGCCAAAGCCGCGGTCGTCGTTGCCCGCAGCCCTAAATACGGAAGGCCGATTATGCATGGGCAAAGGGCTTGCCACCCCGGCGCGGGGGTGCTAAATCGCGCGCCTCGTCAGGAAACACAGCGAGCGACATTTTTGGATGACGCAGCGCTGACGGGTTAAAGGGCGCGTAGCTCAGCGGGAGAGCACCTCGTTGACATCGAGGGGGTCACTGGTTCAATCCCAGTCGTGCCCACCATGGAAACCCCCAGGGAAACCTGGGGGTTTTCTTTTTCCTGCGTTGCGCTGTGATGACTTTGGCGCGCGGAATCGGGGCGCGCGGAATCGGGGCGCGCGGAATCGGGGCGCGCGGAATCGGGGCGCGCGGAAATGGGTCGCGAACCTGACGCCCCCCAACCTGACTGTTCGTCCATCAGAGTATTCACGCCGTCCAGATGTCTTGCCCAATCCCTGCCGGGTTGCATAAATCAACCCAAGGAAGATAGCTGTAAGTATTTGAAAATCGTTGGTTATGGGTGCGCGAAAGAAAAAGCTTAGAATATCAATAGTCGTTAATATTGTGGGCGATCTGATTAAAGCATTCTGCGATTTTGTTTATTATAGTAGGCATATGTGGGGCGGGATATTCATGAACGTAAGTTGGAGACCCCCGTCATGCGAAAAATGTTCCTATCCCTTGTTCTGGCGACTGCGGCGCTGTCCGCGTCATCGGCCAATGCCACATTTGTCAGTTTAGGCAATTGCGATGGCGCTTTTGACTGCTTCGTAACCTCCACTCCGCCCAATCCGATTGCCCAAGATCCGAATGACGGCATCCTGTTGGCCTGGAACGAGGTACAGAACTTTGAACTGACACAGGATTTGCGAGTCGATCGGGTCTTCGACCCGAATGCTTCCTTCGTCGAGGCCGTTTCAGGTGGCGATTTCCTGATAAAGGCCGGAACGATCGTCTCAAGCCATTACCTGCAATGGGACCCGGGCAATGGAAGCGATGGCCGGGTGTCGACCACGATTGGCCTCGATTCGCAGGTTTTCGCTTTCATCACCGCAGATTCCAACTTGTTCAACAGCGATTTCTTGGGGCTGCCCGGGCTTGATTATGCCGATTTCGGTCTCCGCGGATTGGAATCCGGTGACACGACCGTCTTTAACGGTACGGATGTGGATATCAGCTGGGCTGCGACGTCACCCGGCGACTGGACGCGCCTCATAACGGCATTCTCACCGGGCGGTGTCACCACCGTTCCCGTACCCGCCGCCGCCCCCTTGCTGGGCTTCGGGCTTGCCGCATTCTGCCTGTTGAAGGTCCGGCGCCGGAAGGGATGAGCGGTGCGAACAGTGCCGTTGTTGGAGAAGGGGCCGTTCGCGGCCCCTTCGCCTTTTTATCAGGACAGGCAATCGCGCATCGACGCCGCCATGTTCCGGATCAAGTTGAAATACAGATCGGGACCATCCGCCAGACCGGCACCCAAGGGGTCGATTGTGCCGGACTTGGCGTTGCTGCCTTCCAGAACGACAGAGATCAGGCGCGGTTCGAATTGGGGTTCCGCGAAGACACAGGTTGCGCCGAGATGTTTCACGCGGTCGCGGATTTCGTGAATGCGTTCCGCGCCCGGTGTGATTTCCGGGCTGATTGTGATCGACCCTGCGGCATGCAACCCGAATCGCTCTTCGAAATACCGATAGGCGTCATGAAAAACGACGTATTGTGTGTCGTGCAGCGGCGCAAGTTCGGCGGAGACTTCATCGACTAGTTTCTCTAGCTCGGCAATTGTCGCCGCCGCGTTCGCGGCATATCGATCCGCGTTTGCGGGATCGTCCGCCGAAAGGACATCGGCGATTTTCCTGACCATGGCGATCGCATTCACGGGGTCGAGCCAGATATGCGGGTCGACGCCGTCGTGATGGTGGCCGTCATGTTCGTCATGGTCAGCATGGTCCGCGTGATCGGCTTCCTTCAATTCCGCATGATTTTCGTCGTGGTCGTGCTCCTCATGACCTTCTTCGGCATGCTCATGAGCGTGTTCCTGTTCGTCATGGTCATGGTCATGGTCATGGTCATGGTCATCGTCATGGTCGTGTGCGTCGAACGCGCCGCCCTCCCGAAATTCATGCGTCTGAATCCCGTCGACATCCAACAGTCCGACCGTATGGGCTTGTGCGGCAACCGTTTCGATCGGCTTCTCCAAGAAGGCCTCAAGCTCGTGGCCGATCCAGAAGACATGGGTGGCCTTCGACAGTTTCGCTGCTTGGGAAGGTTTAAGAGCATAAGAATGGGGGGAGGCGGCGCCTTCGACGATCAAACCCGGTTCGGAAACGCCTTGCATCACCGATGAAACCAAGGAGTGGACCGGTTTGATCGATGTCATCACAGCGGGCGGGCCTTCCGCCATCGCCGGTGCGGCCAAGGTCGAAAACATTCCTGCGGCGATAAGGGTACGAAAGGAACGCATGTCATGCTCCGGTTTCATGTGGTATGTTATAAGATAACATTTCTTGTGTGATGGTATAACGTAAGGCATATATGCGATCAAGATGTGTTTTCGACGGAGCGGCCATTGTGGCACAGGATGCAGATCCCCTGATTACCTTGACCGGCGCCGGCGTAGAACGGGCCGGACGTTGGCTTGTGCGCGGTGTCGACCTGGCGGTTCAACCGGGGGAAATCGTGACCTTGATCGGACCCAACGGATCCGGCAAGTCGACAACGGCGAAAATGGCGCTTGGTATCCTGAAGCCCGATGAGGGGACGTCGGTCCGCCGGCGCGACCTTGTGGTCGGTTACGTGCCGCAAAAGGTATCGATCGATTGGACTTTGCCGCTCACTGTCGCGCGGTTCATGCACCTCACCGGGGGCGTGGGGCGTGCCGACGCCGATGCGGCAATGAAGCAGACCGGTGTCCACGAACTGAAATCGGCCGAGGTGCGGACCTTGTCGGGGGGAGAGTTCCAGCGTGTGCTCCTTGCGCGTGCGATGGCCCGGAAGCCCGATCTGCTCGTTCTTGATGAGCCGGTGCAGGGCGTCGATTTTTCCGGGGAGATCGCGCTCTATGAATTGATCAAACAAATACGTGACGATATCGGCTGCGGCATTCTGTTGATCTCCCACGATCTGCATGTGGTGATGGCGGCGACCGACAGGGTTTTGTGCCTGAACGGCCATATCTGTTGCCAGGGGTCGCCGACCGCGGTTGCTTCAAGCGTGGAATACCAGTCCCTTTTCGGAAAACGGGCCGCCGCGACCTTGGCCGTCTACGAACACGATCATGATCACACCCATCTGCCGGACGGGCGGGTGCGGCATTCGGACGGTACGGTGACCGACAGTTGCCATCCGCAGGACGGTCACCATCATGGGCACCACCATGGCCATGTCCATACGCCGACGACGTCCGAGGCCGTAGCGGGCAGTGATCGGGAGAAGGAGGTCCATCATGTTCGATGACTTCTTCCTTCGGGCCATGCTTGCCGGGGTGGGGGTCGCCATCGTTGCCGGACCGCTCGGTTGTTTCATCGTGTGGCGCAGATTGGCGTATTTCGGCGATACGCTGTCCCACGCGGCTTTGCTCGGTGTCGCGCTGGCGTTCCTGCTGGAGATTAACTTTACGGTCGCCGTCTTTCTGGTTTCCGCCATCGTCTCACTGGCGCTGTTGTTCCTGCAACGGAAGGCCACGGTTTCCTCTGATTCCCTGCTTGGTTTGCTTGCGCATTCCGCATTGGCTCTCGGCCTCGTCGTCCTCGCCTTTCTGACTTGGGTTCGGGTCGACCTGATGGGCTTCCTTTTTGGCGATATCTTGGCGGTGTCGATGACAGATATTGTCGTCATCTATCTCGGCGGGTTCGCCGTGCTTTCGGTTCTCGTCTGGATATGGACCCCGCTATTCGCGGCGACGGTTAATTGGGAACTTGCGGAAGCCGAAGGCATGAAACCCGACCGGGCGAATATCGTCTTGATGTTGCTGATGGCGACGGTGATCGCGATTGCAATGAAGATCGTCGGCGTTCTTCTGATAACCGCGATGCTCATTATTCCGGCGGCGACGGCGCGTCGTTTCGCGTCCGGGCCGGAGCAAATGGCGGTGGTCGCCGCAATTGCAGGGGCGGCCGCTGTCGTCGGCGGCCTGTTCGGGTCGCTGGAATGGGATACGCCCTCGGGCCCGACAATTGTTGTCGCGGCGCTGTTCCTGTTTATCCTAAGTCTGACGCCGCTGCCGCGGCTTCTGACAGTCGGCCGGAAAGGCGGAATTGCGATTGGGAAGGAGGGCACTTGAACATGGCCATGGACGCGCATATCGGGGCCGACCTGACAAAGAATCAGCAGCTCGTCTTCGACGCGTTGAGCGGTGCGGAAGGCCCGCTGAGCGCTTACACCATCCTGGACCGATTGCGCGAGCAGGGGGTCCGGGCTCCGCCGCAGGTTTATCGTGCATTGGACAAGTTGGTTGAACTTGGCATGGTGCACCGGCTTGAAAGCCTGAACGCCTTCGTCGCCTGCCGACATCCGGGATGCGATACGCATGAAGAGACCATTGCCTTCGCGATTTGCGAGGATTGCGGCAAAGTCGCGGAAATTTCGAATGACGGCTTGTCGGATGAATTGGGTCAGATCGCTCGCCGGGCCGGTTTTCTGCTGAAAAAGTCTACGGTCGAACTACGCGGACTATGCGGCGCTTGCCAAGACGGTATGAGCACCTGAGAACGGCGTTCCTCTAAGTCCGATCCGGCAATGTGAGCAGATTTAGCTCGCCGGCCCCGGCATCCCGGATGATTTCCATCACCTGTATGACATCGGCGGCCTTGGCGCCCCCATCGGCCTTTAACCGCAGAACGATGCTGGGTTCATCCTGCAAGCGCTCGGTCAGGGCGTTTGCCAAATCCGCCTCAGCTATGACGGTTCCGTCCAGGGCCGTTTCCCCGTTACGGCCGACGAGTAGGGTCAGCGATCCAGGGTCCTCGTTGATACCGGAACTGGAGGAGGGGGGCGAAATCTCAAACGGATCAGAAGAGGTAAGTTTGCCTGCGACCATGAAGAAGATCAGCAGCAGGAAAACGATGTTGATCAACGGCATGACGGCATCGTCATCGTTGCGCGGGCGCCGGTTGTTAGCCTTGGGTTTTCCTAAGCGCATGGTCGAACCTACTGCCCCGGCGCTTTGATCAGGGAAATATTGCTTGCCCCGGCCGCGGTCAGAACGTCCAGGATCGAAACCGTTTCTTGCAAGGTGATCGACGGTGCGGGTTTCACGAAGATCCCGCGGTCCGGCGACGTCTTCAAGTGGTCCGAGATTTTTCCACTAAGGTCCTCGATGGAAATCGGCAATCCGGACAGGCGCAATCCATCAGCCCGGATTTCGACCAGAATGGATCCTTCTATGCTGCTGCCGCGACCGGTCGATTCAGCAGGGGCGTTCAGGTTGATCGATCGCCATTCCAGGAAGTTCGAGGCCAGCATGAAAAACACCAGCAGAATAAAGACGACGTCGATAAGCGGCGTAAGGCTTATCAAGCTTCGTCGTCTTGGTTGCGGGTTAGCCAGCATGTGCCGCCCGCGCCGTCCGCAGGACCGGCCCTTCTCTGGTCTCTATCGCCACGGGGTCGCCAAACAGGTCCGCGGTGAAGACCTGCGTCACGACCGTGTCCATCTCGTGAGCCAGCCTGTCGACCTTACGTTCCAACCAATTCAGCAAAACGACCGTCGGGATGGCCACGGCGAGACCGACAGCGGTGGTCAGCAGGGCGACCCAAATGCCGCCGGAAAGGATCGCTGGATTTACCTGGTTTCCGGCCTGCTCCAATTGTTGGAAGGCGGAAATCATGCCGAGAACGGTACCGAAAAGGCCCAGTAGCGGCGCAAGCGTGGCGATGACCTCCAGGGGTCGGAACCAACTTCGCAGGGACTCCAGAACCTCGGTCGCTTGGCGTTCCAGCTCTTCCCGGATCAAACCGTCGGGCAGGTTTTGCGCCCGTGCTCGCACAGCCATCAACAGCATGTGGCAGACCGGATTCTTCGCGTTTTCGGTCATTGTGATCGCTTCGCTCAGATTGCCTCGGCGATAGTGCTGGATCGCCTGATGGGCTCGCGCAGTGTCGCCGAGCCGTGCGCCGCGGAATTGGATCAGTTTCACGACGACAATGGTCAGGGCCACCACCGACAATGCCATCAGAAGGATGACCACCGGGCCGCCGGCGTCGATCAGTGACAGAAACTCGTCGAAAAAGCCGGGTTGCGGTGTTTCTGCCGCCAAGGCGGTTTCTGTTACCATCTAATCCCCCACACAGTGATCGCCAGGGAGCCGGCCCCCCGGAGCACCCGTAAACACGGTCCTTGCGCGCCCTCCCTTCCTCCAACCGGGCTGGCCCAATTGGGGACGGAGACGGCTTCGCTTCGGTCCAAAATACATCCAACTCCTTTTTCTCGCAAATGCGAGGCAATCTCAACAATAATCTTTCGAAAATTCGGCCAGTGTCAGATCGGCGCACCCATATAGTTTGCGAATAAGTCGCATTTGCCTATAAGATTGGTATGTGAAGGCTAGGGGGTAGGTTCCATGTTCAAAACCGAGGCAGAACGCGAGCGATCGTCGGTTCGCCGAAGCATTTTCATGGAAGGGGATTTTTCGACCAGCAGATTGATGGCCGCGGCCGGACCATCCACGGTCACGCAGTATCAGATCGAACCGGACAGAATCGATCCCACCCAAACGGTCATGCGCGGGCGATTGAGCGATGTTCAAGCGCCGTCCGGCCTGTTCATCCACGCGACGGATATGACGGAGAAACTGGACCTCGCCAAACAATGGACCATGCAGCCATCATTCATGGTCGCGGTGGTTCTTGAAGGCGGTTTGGACATGCAACTGGACGATCAGGCTTTGCGCCTGGGCGGTCGGGGCGAACCTGTCGGACAGTTTTGGAATCTCACCCGTCCCACCAATATGCAGCGGCGCTCCCTGCATGACACGCATATGCGCAAGGTAATCATCCGCGTCCCGCCGAAATGGTTATGGACGGTACTGGAAGCGGATTACGAGCGGGACGACCCCCGTTGCCTGCCGTTCACGCAGCATCGCGCAACCGGTGTCTGGCGTCCGTCTCGACATGTCGTCGCCCTGGCGGAACAACTGATCAATCCCCCGCCGGACAGGTCCTCGTTGCGGGTACTGGCGGCGGAAAGCCGTGCCCTGGAGATTGTCCGGGAAGCGCTGGCGAGCGCAATAGAAGGCGCCGATCCCCCGGCGCTGCGCGTATCGACCATGAACGATTGCTGCCCAAGCCCTACATCGGTCGATGCCGAAAGGGCGCAGCGCATCAGGACCTTCATCGTCAAGAACCGAAACGGCCCGCTCAGCCTGCCCGCGATCGCTGCGCAACTTGGGATGAGCGTCGGTTCGATGCAGACTTCGTTTAAACGAACATACCGGATTACGATCGGAGCATTCATCCGTGAGCAACGGCTGATCGATGCCAGGGATCTGATCGAACGGCATGGCAAGCAGGTGGGTGAAGCCGCTTATCTCGCCGGCTACGAAAACCTTGGAAGCTTCTCTACCGCGTTTAAACGCGCCTTTGGGTTTTCGCCGTCGGACTGCAAACAATAGCGCGGAAAGTAGCGCCTTTTATCGGTTTCCCCGCAGAGAGTATTCGACCGGCAGCACGACGTCCAAATAGTCGCCCTGCATGTCTTGCGGGAAGGAAGGCAAAGGGGTGGCCCGCGCCAGCATTTCCAGCGCCGCTTCGTCCAGCAGCGTATGGCCGGACACTTCCCGGATTTCCTGGGCCATGACCGAGCCGTCACGGCCGACGCGGAAGTAAAGCAGAACGACGCCCTGCATGCGTTTGCGGCGGGCAAGTTTCGGATAGTCCTTGTGCCGTTCCAGCCAAAGACGCAGCTTTGCGATATAGTTCGGGGAGGGGGCGGAAACCGCCGCACCGCCGGTCGAGTTGCGGATATCCGTCGCATTTCCGACCGGGGCATTTGCCGCCTGGCCGGAACTTACCGTGGCCGCGGACGATGAGGGCGCGGACTGGGTCTCGACAGCTTGCGTTCGCTGAACCGGTTGTGCGGTGGCCCGGGCCGGATCAATGGCCGGTTCCGTCACCGGCTCCGCCTGTACGGCCGCGGGCGGCTCTACGGGCTTGGCTTCAACCGTCTTGGTCTCGGCAATCCGGGGGCGGATCGGCGGTCGAGGTTGGGGAAGGTCCGCCGGCACCGTTTCGGTCACGGATTCTGCAATGGGCTCCGGCAAACGCACCTCTTCAGGCGGCGGTTCTACCGCCGTGACAACTTCCGGAACTTCGACGACTGCTTCGGCGGGGACAACCTCCTCAACTGGAACAGTCTCCGTGACGACGGGCTCAGTGGCGGGTTGCACCACAGATTCCTGGATGGGGGGCGTTACGGCCGGCTCGACCAGGACGGGCTCAACCGGCGCCTCGACGGCCTCCACGACTTCCGTCGGTTCGACGAGCTCCGGTTCCGGCACGTTCTCCGTTACCGTGGCTTCCGATGCCGGGACCTCTTCGGCAAGGGACGGGTCCGGCGAGGCGTGATCCGACCCGGCCAGTGACGCCGTCATCGCGATGGAAACGCTGATACCCCCAACCCCCGGCGCTTCCGCGCCGGCCTGATCGTCGGCCGGCCATTGCAGAAAGACCGCCGCATGAAGCGCTGCCGCAACACCGAAGGCGGTCAGCCAGTGTCTGGCGTCCAGTTGCGGGGTTGCTGCGATGGGAAGGGCGTGTGTCATTTCAATTTCCGTTGCGTCGGAAGGTCAGAACATTTCATCCAGGTCGGGCCGTTTGCCCCTCGGCATGTCGGTGGGCAAACCGTCATTCCACTCGATGACCAGTTTTTCTCGGAATCCAAACCGCAGCAAATGGTCATCGACCACCGCCTTGGCGCGCATCAATCCTTCGGGCTTTGGCGATTGCATATAGAATGCAAGGGTATTGGAACCAGCCACCATAAAGCAAAGTCCGAAAGGAAAATCCACACGCGCGGCTTCCGAATCATAGTCAACGGTGACCTTATGGCTGAAGTGTTTACACATTTGTTGTAGGTATTTGCTTCCTAGTTGTGTCGAAACGATGGCATGTGTCTTATGCATTCTCTCTATTCCTATCCCGGGTTTATGTTCGATTACAGGGCGCCTGAGACGTAGATCATCCTGGCCCCGGATGTACTGGCTTCGACCTGACCTTCAACCTCGTAGATCTCCCGCAGGACAGCAGGCGTTATCGCCTCTTCCGGCGGTCCGAATGCGCGGATTGCGCCATTGCCGATGACGGCGACCCGGTCGCAATACCGCAGGACAAGGTTGATGTCGTGCATGGCCACAAGGCAGACGGCGTTGCGCATGCGGACATGTTCACGCAGCAGATCGAAGACAACGGATTGCCATTTCAGGTCCAGGGCGCTTGTCGGCTCGTCCAGCAGAAAAAGCCGCGGGTTGCGTACCAAGACCTGGGCCAATCCGACCAACTGCCGCTGCCCGCCGGACATCCGGCTGAGCGGCCGAAAGGCAAGCCCGCCCAGGCCGAGACGGTCGAATGCCACCTGGGCCGCTTCCGCAACCTGTTCACCGGACAAGTCCGGCCGGGCCGCCTTGCATGCCGTGATGACGACTTCATAGGCGACGAAGGTGGACGGCGGCGGCAGATCTTGAGGCAGGTATCCCACCAGTGACGAACGTTTGTAGCGTTGCATGGAATCGATAGGGTCGCCGTCCAGCCGCGCCGTCCCCGTGAAGGGGAGGATGCCGGCCAGTGCTTTCAGCAAAGTGGATTTGCCGCAACCATTGGGGCCGAGAACGCCGATCAGGGAACCGCCTTCTATGGACGGAAGGGTGATCCGGTCCAGTATCGTCGTGCCGGCCCGGCCCAGTGTAAGATTGGAGACATCCAGCATGATCAGCGCCACCTCGCCCCATGTGACAGCAAAAGGCCAAGAAACATCGGGACCCCGACAAGGGCCGTGACGATCCCGTCGGGGATCAGGACGCCGGGAATGATCGTCTTGCTGGCCAGTGAGGCGGCGGAAAGCATCAGGGCGCCTGCCAGCGCCGAGGCCGGCAAATAGAAGCGATGGTCTTCGCCGCATATCAGACGCGCGATATGCGGTCCGACCAACCCGACGAAACCGATCACACCGGTGAAGGCGACGGCGACGGCGGCAACCACGCTGACGCGAAGCAATGTCGTGAAGCGAAGCCGCTCAACCGGGACACCCGCGCTTCTGGCGAATTCCTCTCCGTTGCGCATGATCGTGAGATTCCAGACCTGGCGGATCGAGAACAAAAAGCAAATCGCCAGCACAACCGTGATGATGCCGATCTTGTCCCAGGTTGCCCGCGCCAGACTGCCCATGGTCCAAAAGACGATCTGTTGAAGACTGTCGGAATCGGCGGCGAATTGGATCAATGAGACCAGCGCCTGCAACGCGAACACGATGGCGATACCGAACAGGATGATGCCTTCAAGACTGGGGCCGTAGAATTTCGCCAGGAACTGGATCAGCAGGATCGACAGGACCGCGCCGATGAATGCGAAGACCGGCAAGGCGAAATGCTGCGGAATGTCCAGCGGCAGGGTGAAGTCGAAGACGATCACCAACGACGCCCCCAGCGTCGCGGCATAAGTGACGCCAAGCGTCGCGGGGCTGGCCAGCGGGTTGTTCAGCACGGTCTGCATCTCCGCCCCGGCGTGGCCCAGGCAGGCGCCGACGGCAAGGGCCATGACCGCATAGGGCAGGCGCACATCCCACAGGATGACCCGCAATGCGTCAGGCAGGCTGTCCGGCGAGAACAACCCGCTGAGTACGGTCGAGATCGGAATGGATGCCGGTCCGGTCGCAACATTGATCAGGAAGGATGCGGCCAGGATGACCGTTAAAACGATAAGCCAATACAACCGCTTCCTGACGAACCGGTTGTATTGGATTTGAAGGGCGGGAATGTCCTTCCGTTCATTCTCGGTCTTGCCCATGGCGAGAGCCGTGGGCGGTTCGGTCGCGGTTCCGTCACCCATCTTATTCATCGCCTTCCAATGACACCCAGTAAACACCGTTCTTTGGGAATGGCTGGAAGCGGTTGAAGAATTTAGTCAGTGCAAGGTCCGGGTTCAAATCGGCGAACAGGTCGGGATGGAACCATTTGGCCATCGCCTGGATGACAGCGAAATGCATCGGTGAGTTATAGAAATGATGCCAGACCGCGTGGACACGGTTCGCCTGAACGGCCTCCAGGCTTTTCAACCCTGTCCGGTCGTGAATGAAGGATAGGGTGCGTTTGGCGACGGCCTTGTCCGCATAGGAACCAAGAACGATCCGTTTCGGGAACTGGTCGGCGGTCAGCACGGATCCGATCGCCGAACCGATATAGATGTCGGGCTGTTGGACCAGCAATTGTTCCAAGCTGATCGCGGCAAAGGACCCGGGTATTGAATCGGCGAAAATATTCTTGCCGCCGGCAAAATCGACCATTCGGCCGAGCATCTGGCGACCGATGGAGTTGCAGCATTCCGGCTTCAGGCCGACATGCAATTCCATGAAAACAGAGGGCTTCTCCGTGACGCCGTGAAGCCGTTTCGTCACCTTGTCGAGCTCCGCTTCGTAGAAGGACAGAAACGCCTCAGCTTCCGCTTCCTTGCCGAATACTTTGCCCAGAAGGCGCATGCTTTTCGGGGTGTTTTCCAAAGGTTCGATACGGAAATCGATGAAGATCACCGGAACGCCGGCTGCCTCGAGTTTTTCGATGATGTCGGTATGTTTTTCACCCGGGCTGTGTCCGCCGCCGAGCCCGAAGATGGCAAGGTCCGGCGTCAATGCGGCAACGCGCTCGATATCCATCGTGGCCGCGTTGTTCTTACCGATGCGGGGAATCTCCTCGATAGCCGGGAAATGCTCGGCATACTGCTTGTATCCGGCTGGGTCATACAGTTCGAACTCGCCCATCATTCCGGCTATCCGCTGCAACGGGTTTTCCCGGTCGAGGATGGCGATGGAAGGCAGGTAGCGGCCTTCCCCCAGAATGACAGCTTCCACCGGCGCGTCCACTGACACGGTCCGACCCGCCAGGTCCGTTACCGTGATTGTGTCGGCAGAGTGCACAGAACCGGACAGCAGCGACCCGAAGATCGCTGCTGTCAAAGCAACCAGCATTGAATGTTTGCCTGGGTTCTTGTCTGCCTTTGCCCGCTGTCCACGTGCAAAGAACTGATACATGGTTCCTCCGATCAGAAGTCGATTTTTACTGTGGCCAGGACGCTGCGCCCGGGCTCGTTGAAGGGGATGACCTGGGCGTTGTCGACGCCCGACGTCGCCCGGTCCACATAGGTCCGGTCGAACAGGTTCCTCACGTCCAGCCGCATGGTGATGAAGTCGTACTCGACCGGCTGCATTTGGGCGAAGATGTTGGCGACCAGATAAGAGTCGTTCGGCGTCGCCGCCTGTGTCGAATCCGAGAAGGCATATTCGGCGCTGGCGCCCATGCTGAAGCCGACGTCATACCAATCTTTTGCGACTTCCAGGGCGGCGGTTTTGCCGGTTTGCAGACCGTGGAAGGAAGCGGCCCCGCTGGTGAGAACCGCGCCGTCGGACCGCAGACGGTTGTTGGAAAAGCTCGCCCGCAGAAGCAGGCCGTCGTCCTGGAATTGGCCGGAGATGTTATAGCCTTCGGAGCGTAGATCACGAGTGGCGTTCCGGACTTGGTTTCCCCGGTCGTGGCTGCCGTTGATATCGGTCAGATAGACATGAGCATCGCCGGAGAACGGTCCCTCGACGCCTTTGAAACCCAGCTTGTAGCTGTAGGATCGTGACGAGCTAAGTCCTTGATAGTCCCACTGGCCGGCGAAGTTATAAATTGCCGATTCACCAAGCGGAATGCCGCCATAGGTCGTTGCAGCGCCGGCGTATCCGGTTAGCCAGGAAAGGGCATCGTATTCCACATTGGCGCTGCCTCCAGGACCCCCGCCGGAGATATCGGTGGCGTCAATTCCCTCAAACCATTGCTGGTCATAGCGAATACCGAGTGAAACGCGCAAACGCTGGGTCACATTCAATCGGGATTGCGCGAAGAGACCGACATTGTGGGACGTTTCGGTATTGTCCAGCGAGACGCCTGCGCCACCGAAACCACCGGACGGCCTGCCATGTCCTTCGTCGCGGTAGAAGTCGGTTCCAACGGTCACACTGCCCGTTTCCGCCACGCCCAGCCCCGTCGAGAAGGTGTTGGCCAATTTGCCGCTGATGCTCTTGGTTTCGGAGTCCAGGTCAAACCTGTTAGGTCCGAATGCGAGGTCCTTAACGAACAGCGAAGAGTAGTTGTAACTCAACACCGCCTCGGGATTGATCATTTCCGTTGGTGCTTCGTCCTTGTACGAGATGGTGAAAGACCGGCGTTTGAATTCGTGGAATGTCGGTGGTGCGCCGTTCGCGAGCGCGCCGAAATTTGCCCGGTTGGGGCGCAGGGTGGAGTCCTGCAAATGACTGGCCTGGAACTCGACACGGCTTCCGTCCAGGCCGGACCAGGCAAATTTGCCAAGAACGTTGTCCATATCCGGCTTGGTGCCCGCAGTGACGGTGCCGTTGCCGTCCTTGTATTCGTCACCGCCTTCAAACGAGCCGTAGGCCAAGGCTTCGAAACCTTCATACTGGCCGGCGATGGTCGCGACTTCAGTGTGCGAAGGACCGTTTCCGTTGAATTGGAAGCGCGTGAAGCCGCCCCACATTTCGTCGCTGTCCAGTATGTCGCGTGCATCCTTGGTTTCGAAGGCGATGGACCCGCCCAGGGCGTTCGGGCCGACATCCACCGGACCGATACCGGTCTCGACACGCACGGTCTTCAGCATACCGGGATCGATGATCGCCGTCCCAAGGTGGTGGAAGGCGGAGTCGACTTGACGCGCCCCGTCGATCTTAACGTTCAGGTTCGTGTTTTCGATGCCGTTGACGTAGATTTTGCTGGAAACGGCCGAACCGCCGCCGACATGGACCGAAGGGTCTTTTTCGAAGACATCCTTGATGTCGACGGGATTGGTCCGCTCCAGTTCCTCTTCGGTGATCTGAACGCCGCCCGGCGCAACTTCCGTTGCGGTGATCGAGATCGGGGCGAGGACGGTTTGATCTTGCGCCTGCGCCGGGAAGCTGGCGAAGGCGAGTATGGCTGTCGTCGCGGCCAGCATGCGGGAAGGGGAGGCAAGGGGTTCATTCAGCACCTGACGGTGCGCCGCGATACCGGGAACATACATGATCATCATCCACAAAGGTCGTTCAAGATGCGAATGACTATTAGTTACAAGTTCACCTTTTCGCCATCCGAATGAGTTTCCCGTTTTCGCAAAATGTTTTTGAGATTTCGCAGTTTGTTACTCAAACACCGCGACAGGGTGGGCTATACTCATTCCCAAGTTCCGTTCTAAGCGGACTGATCCAGATCAGCGGAGGCGTTGGAAACGGCCCGGTCGTTTCTTCCGAAACAATGCTTAGGAGGGGCTCATGCCCAAGCGGAATGGAAAAACCTTCGAAAAATCCATCAACCTGGCGCTACAGGGCGGCGGCGCGCATGGGGCCTTCACCTGGGGCGTCCTCGACCGGCTTCTGGAAGACGGACGGATCTATATCGAAGCGATCAGCGGAACCTCCGCCGGGGCAATGAATGCGGTCGCCGTGGCCGACGGGCTGATGCGGGGCGGGGAAGACGGCGCGCGCCAAGTCCTGCACGACTTTTGGAAGGCGGTCAGCGATGTCGGGCGGATGAGCCCGATCCAACGCAGCGTCATCGACGTCTTCATGGGCAATTGGAGTTTGGAGAACAATCCGAGTTACATGTTCTTTGATCTGATGCAGCGGGTAACCTCCCCGTATGACTTGAACCCCATGAACTTCAATCCGCTGCGCAGCGTTCTCGAACAAGCGATTGATTTCGAGTCCGTCAGCCGTTGCGACAAGATGCATGTCTATCTGTCGGCCACGAATGTGGAGACGGGCCGCGTGCGCGTGTTCAACCGGGCGGAAATAACGCCCGATGTGGTTATGGCCTCCGCCTGCCTGCCGTTCATGTTCCATGCGGTGGAAATCGAAGGCGTCCCCTATTGGGATGGGGGATATATGGGCAATCCGGTGCTTTTTCCTTTTTACCGACGCAGCAAGTCGGCGGATATCGTGATCGTTCAAATCAATCCCGTCGTCCGCAAGGGCACGCCGCGCAGCGCCCGGGAAATCATGGACCGAATGAACGAAATTACCTTCAACAGCAGTCTGTTGAAGGAATTGCGCGCCATCGATTTCGTTCACCGCTTGCTGGAGGACGAAGCTTTGGACCCGAAGGAATACAGCTATCCCCTGGTTCACATCATAGAGTCCCACGAAAACCTGAAGGATCTTGGCGCGTCGTCGAAATTGAACGCCGAGTGGACATTCCTGCGCCACCTGTTCGACGTGGGTCGCGATGCGGCGGATGAATGGATCGACCGCAATTACGATCAACTCGGTACGACTTCCAGCGTCGATATTCGGGCGATGTTTCAGGGGGCCGGTGCCGATCATCACGGGTGAGGCCAATTCGGGATCGAGCTTAATCCGTCTTCCGTTTTGCTTCGCGGAAGGTTAGGGCGAGGCGCTCGATCTGTTTATCCATCAACAAGCGGCCTTCTTCACGGGTCGGCTCGTGGTCGAACATCACCAGGTCCTCGCGGCGGATAATCACAGAGAGCTGATTGCCCAATTCGCAGCGCATGAACAAAGCCCACACGTCCTGAAGCGTTCGCAATATCAACCGGCACACCAGGATGCCTTGGCTGTTCAAGCGGTCTTGCTGCGGCTTTTCGTCCGGATCGTAACGGACCTCCGGAAGGTATTTTTTGAACGACTTCAATGCTTCGCCGCGGAGCGAATAGGCAAGCGGGCGGCCGATGGTGCTTCGGTTCCAGTCTATGCGGGCAACGGAGAATCCATCCAGAAGCTTGAGCGATCGGACCTGGTTCTTGGACAGAACGAAGGCCGTTGCCGGCGTGTCAGGTGCCGCGGCAGCGGGCAGTGCCGTAAACGCGAAGAGAAAGGCCAGGGCGAACCCGCAAACACGTCGAAAAGATGCTGTCGATGTCCTGGTTCTCGAATGAGATCGGATCATGTGTGTTTCCGCGGTTATGGCCTGCATACGCACTCTTCGCTCAAGCTGCACCGCCGCACAAGGTTTATGATTTCCAAGCCGTTGCGGCTGCGCCGGACGGATATCGCACGACAGTCATTTATCGCCGGCGCGCTTCGCACATTAGCTAAAAAGTAATGATAATCAGTTGCAATTAAGAGGCTTTGGCGCTATTGACCTCGGCTAAGGGAAGGTGGCGGTTTGCGGGAGTTTCCGATGGCTGCCTGGCAGCGCCGCTGGACGATGGGGGGAGACCAATAGTTCCGCAGAAATGTGGATTTGTGACGCGAATGCGTGGCAATCGCAATATGTTCGGGGCATTGGCTCAATAGGCAATCCATCTAAGCGGCGGTCTTTTGGGTTTTGACGGACCTGCCTGTATCGGCTGGAGGGCCGGACTGCCATTTGGTTCAAGTGATAGGCGGAAGGAGAGTATAATGAGTTTCAAAATGACGATGGGCGGAAGAGTTTCCGCCGTCGGGTTCGTTGCCGGTTCGCTGGCCTGCGGTTTGTTCGCGGGGCATGCCGTTGCGGCCGGGCCGTCGGCGGAAGACGTCCTGAACACCTATGCCGATATCGCCTTGGCCGGTTACGAAGATTCATTGTCGACTGCGCGCGCCCTGGACGCCGCGGTGGACAATCTGATCGCGGATCCGAGGGAGGCGACCCTGTTGGCCGCGCGGGCCGCCTGGATTGCCGCGCGTGCGCCGTATCAGCAAACGGAAGTCTACCGTTTCGGGAACGCCATCGTCGATGATTGGGAAGGCCGTGTGAACGCTTGGCCGCTGGATGAAGGCCTGATCGATTATGTCGACGCATCCTACGGCAGCGAGTCGGATGAAAACGGCCTCTACACGATGAATGTCATCGCCAACCCGTCGATCACGATCAACGGTGAAACGGTGGATGCGTCCTCGATCACGCCGGCGCTCCTGCAGGATACGCTGCAGGAAGCGGAAGAAGTCGAAGCCAATGTCGCCACCGGTTATCATGCCATCGAATTTCTGCTCTGGGGCCAGGACCTGAACGGCACCGGCCCGGGGGCGGGTGCAAGGCCGGCGACGGATTTCAGCACGGCCGATTGCACGGGCGGCAATTGTGACCGTCGCGCAGCCTATTTGAAGGCGGCAAGCACGCTTCTGATCGCCGACCTTGAAGAGATGGTCGCCAACTGGACTGCGGAGGGCGCGGCCCGGCAGGCCCTTCTCGCCGATCCGACGACCGGCATCGCCGCGATCCTGACCGGTATGGGGTCACTATCCTATGGTGAGCTGGCCGGCGAGCGGATGAAGCTCGGCCTGCTGCTGCACGATCCGGAAGAGGAGCATGATTGCTTCTCCGACAATACCTACAACTCCCACTATTTCGATCAGATCGGGATTCGGAATGTCTATACCGGTCACTACCTGCGGGTGGACGGGTCTGTCGTTTCCGGCCCGTCGGTCGCCGACCTGGTTGCCGCAAAGGACAAGGCGCTGGATGCGGAGATCGCCGCCAAGCTCGATGCGACCGTTGCGGCTATGGCGGCGATGAAGGTACGCGGCGAAACCGTCGAAGCCTATGATCAGATGATCGGTGAGGGGAACGACGCGGGCAACGCGGTCGTCCAGGGGGCGATCGACGGATTGGTCGAACAGGCGCGCTCGATCGAACGTGCGGTCGCCGCGCTCGATCTCGGTGCGCTCAATTTCGAAGGCTCGGACAGCCTGGACAATCCAAACGCCGTTTTCCAATAGACGGCTTGCCTATTCCACGGGTGGGTGAGGCGCGCGGGTGAATGCCTGCGCGCCGCCCGCGTTCCAAACGCGGTGAAGCGGCGGTGTAGAATGGCGTTTTACGTCAAAGGCAACGGATCGAAGGCGCAGTTCCATATCGGTCGAGCCACAGTGTGCGCCGCCGCTTTTTCGATTCTCGCCTCAATGGCGATCTCGGCCCAAGCCGGCGGCCCACCCTTGCGCGACGACCTGTCCACGGAAGACGCGGCGCGTGTTGCCGTGGTGACGGCGCCGGCGACCGATTTTTCCGTTGCGGAACGTTTTGAGCGCATGGCGGGCGGTGCCGGAACGTCTTTGGCCGTCGCCGATCGGGACGCTTTTTCGCATGCCTCCGAGAACCTTCCGTCGGAAAGGCGTCAGGACTTTGCGCTCGGGAATGCCCTGTTCAAGAAGCTTTGGGTTTCAGCGCCGTCCTCGACCCAGGCGTCGGATGGTCTTGGCCCTCTCTACAATGCCCGTTCTTGTTTGCGCTGCCATGTAAACGACGGTCGCGGGCGCCCGCCGGACGGGCCGGGCGACAGATCCGTGTCGATGTTCCTGCGGCTCTCGGTGCCGCCGCGGACGGCCGAGGAGCGGGCGATGCTGCACAGCAAGGAGGCGCTCCGCCTGCCGGAACCGACCTATGGCGGTCAGTTGCAGGAACTGGGTTTGCCCGGGCTGCAGGCCGAAGGGCGTATGGCGGTCACGTATGAAACTTTCACCGTTGAGATGACCGGCGGCGAAACGGTCGAATTGCGCCGGCCGACTTACACGGTCGCGGGGTTGAGCCAGGGGCCGATGCGCGACGACGTCATGCTGTCTCCGCGTGTCGCGCCGCCGATGGTCGGCCTGGGTTTGCTGGAAGCGATCCACCCCGCCGACATCTTGGCGAAGGCGGACCCGTATGACCGGGACAGCGACGGGATATCCGGCCGGGTCAACATCGTGCGCGACAAAACGTCCGGGGCCCTGCTGCCGGGGCGCTTCGGGTGGAAGGCCTCGATCGCGGGCATAGCACAACAATCCGCGGAAGCATTTGCGTCCGATATCGGCATTTCCACCCCGATGTTTCCCGATCCCCATGGGGATTGCACTGCCGCCCAGACCGATTGCCGCAATCGTCAAACCGGTGTTCAGACGCGCTTGGGCGATACCGAGGCTCCGGACCCGGTCCTGGATCTCGTCGCCTATTATGCCAGGAACTTAGCCGTTCCCGCGCGACGGGACGTGAATGATCCCGATGTCCTGAAAGGGAAGGCGCTGTTCTACCGGGCCGGATGTGCCGCGTGTCATACACCGAAATTCGTGACCGCCCGAAACGCGCTTCTTCCGGAGCATCGTTTCCAGCTGATTTGGCCCTATACCGATATGTTGCTGCACGATATGGGCGAGGGATTGTCCGACGGTCGACCGGTCGGAGACGCGGCGGGATCGGAATGGCGGACCGCCCCCTTGTGGGGGATCGGCTTGACCCATACGGTCAATGGGAACACCTATTTCCTGCACGATGGCCGGGCGCGTTCGCTTATCGAAGCCATCCTCTGGCACGGGGGAGAAGCACAGCAGGCCCGTGACAATGTCGCGGCGATGTCGCGTGACGAGCGCCGAGACCTGATCCGATTTCTGGAGTCTTTGTGATGATTGTATGTGGATGGTCTAACAACCGATCGTTGGGTCGCAGCATGTCGGTTTTGGCATTCTGCATAACGGCTTTGGCGGCGCCGGCGGCATCAGCCGATGAAACAGACCTTTCACCCGTCCTTTCCGAAATGGTCGACGGGGTTATCATTCCAGCATACGAGCAATTTGTTGCCTTATCGGAACAGGAGGTTGCCGCGATGGAGGCGCTATGCGCCGAACCGGGCCCGGACACACTGAAATCCGCGCGGGTAGGATTTGCGTCGCTCGTCGCCGGTTTCTCCCGTATCGAAGCGATGCGTTTCGGACCCGCCCGCGAAGAGAATCGGTTCGAAAGGCTGTTCTTTTGGCCTGACCGGCGCAGCCGCGGTCTGCGCCAGGTTGAGGGGATCATCCGGGAAAAAGACATATCGGCGCTGGATGCCGAGCAACTGGCGGAAAAAAGTGTCGCGGTCCAAGGATTGCTGGCTCTCGATTTTGCTCTATCCGACGACGGGGCGGAAGAGGCATTGCTGCGGAAAGAAAGCTTTCGCTGTGGATATGCCTTGGCGATTTCTCGCAGGATTGCCGCAACGGCAAATGACCTGCTGGCCGATTGGGATGGTCCGTCCGGATACGGAAATCAAATGAAGAATGCCGGCCCGGATCAGCTTGTTTACCGTAGCAGTGGTGAAGCGATGCAGGAGATTTTGCGATCCGCATCGGAAATGCTCACTATCGACAGGGACTTCAAGATTGGCCGGGTGATCGGCGACCACGCGGCAGACGCGAAGTTGAAGCGTGCGCCGTTTTGGCGTTCGTCCCTTTGGCTGGATGCGATCGACGGCAATATCGCTTTTATCGAAGCCTTGTTCGCGGGCGATACACTTGCGGCCAAGCTGGATGATGAAAACAAGAGCTTGCCGAAAGAACTGCGGTTCGAGTTGGAGCAGGTGCGGAAAGCCATCGCCGAAGCTGGCGAACATATCGAATTGGGCGCGGCGACGGATGGCATCGACGATGGAGCCCATGGCCAGTTGAAATATGCGACGGTGCCGCTGCACGGCGCCGCCGATATCCTGGAGAGCCGATTGCCGCAGGCACTTGGCCTGATCATCGGGTTCAATTCGCTGGACGGGGATTGATATGAGTGGCAGGGCGGTCGACAGACGCGGCTTTCTGGCGGGGACCGTGGCTCTCTCCTTGCTGGCGATTTCTCCGGCCCTGGCCGATACGAGGCTTGGTCCGGGCTTTATTTGCGCGTTGAAGGACAGGGACGGTTTTGCCGTGGCGTTGCTTTCCGCGACTGGTGAGATCCTACGCCGGGAAGCCTTGCCGGACCGGGCGCATGGCGCCGCCATTTCGCCCGACGGCAGAACGGCGGTGATCGTCGCGCGGCGACCGGGACATTATCTCGCCGTGATGGATCTGACGGGGCGGGCGCCAGTCAAGATCATGCCGCCGCGCCGGGACCGCTTGTACTATGGTCACGGCTTTTTCTCGGCCGATGGAAATCTGTTCTATGCGACCGAGAACGATTTCGAAAACGAAGCCGGCGTCCTCGGTGTCTACGATGCAACTGACGGGTTTCATCGGGTCGGTGAGCTTTCGTCGGGCGGTATAGGGCCGCATGAGGCAATACTGATGCGGGACGGAAAGACGGCTGTCGTCGCGAACGGCGGGATCATCACGCATCCGGACTATCCGCGCGAAGAATTGAACCTGCCCACCATGGATTCGACGCTGGCCTATATCGACCTCGCTTCCCAACAAGTGACCGCCGTTCAGCGCTTGCCGAAGAACTTGTACCAGATGTCGTTCCGGCATCTCGCCGAAGATGAAAACGGCACGGTCTGGATCGGCGGGCAGTATCATGGTTCCCCCACCGACGTTGTTCCGATGGTCTTTGTCTCATCGGTCGCGGATGGGGTCAGTGCCGTACCGGCGCCTGACGCGGTGTTCCACAATATGCGCCACTATGTCGGCTCGGTTGCCGTGGATACTGGCCAAGGCCGCGTGGCGACCACATGTCCACGCGGCGGTGTCTGGCAGGTTTGGGATTCCGCCAGGCGTTCCTTGATCGCCGAGCGGCACGTAACCGATATCTGCGGTGTGGCGGCCGGGCGCGATGGCTTTGTCGCCGTTGACGGTTTGGGCAATTTTCGCGAAGGAGAAACCATCGTGTCCGCCCACCGGTCCGTGGCCTGGGACAACCACTTATTATCTTTGCATAATATTTAATTTGAGAACGATACGCATTGCCGAAAAATCTAATGATTGCGAATAGTTAGCAACTACTTTCCTTTCGTTTTACGTCACATTCCTTTATGATCGTTCCTGCGCGACGGGGCCTGAGCTTGTTTGAAAAAGGCAACGGGCGCGCCACTCACCAACACAAAAAAGGTGAAGATATGAAAGGCGACAAGGAAGTACTCAAACACCTGAACGGGATACTCAAGAACGAGCTTACCGCCATCAATCAGTATTTCCTGCATGCGCGGATACTGAAGGATTGGGGCTACAAGAATCTTGCCGACACGGTCTATCACGAATCGATCGGTGAGATGAAACACGCCGACATGCTGATCGAACGTATCCTGATGCTGGACGGCCTGCCCAATCTGCAGGATCTGGGCAAATTGAAGATTGGTCAGACCGTTCCGGAAATGTTCGATGCTGATCTGGCCTTGGAAGAGGCGAATCAGGGGCAGCTAAAGACGGCGATCGTTAAATGCGAGGAAAAGCGCGACTTTGTTTCGCGTGAAATTTTCGAAAAGATCCTGGACGATACCGAAGAGCATATCGACTGGATCGAAACGCAGCAGCATCTCGTCAGCCAGACGGGCCTGCCGAATTATCTGCAAGAGCACATGTTCGAGAAAGACGACAGTTAGTCTTTCGCCGGTTCTTTGCCGGAACGAATGGAATCAGGGGCGGTACCCGTTCGGGTGCCGTCCCTTTCGTTCAGGGCTGTGTTTTTCGAGGTTTCATTTAGCGATGCGCTGGAAGATGAAGCGTCCTCAGCGGCGCCGGAGTCTTCGCTCGGGTCTTCACCGGCCAAATCCCGCCAGACTTTTGCGGTTTTGAAGATGAACATCGGGTTTAGGCCGCCACAACCTGGCCTTCCCCGTCGGGGACAGCCCAGTTGTCGTCGCGGTGTTCCCGCATCATCTCGGCAATGTGTTCGGCACAGCAGCCGCATTGACGCTCGGCGCCGCAGGCGCGGTAGACGTCGTCCACGGAACCGTGACCTTGTGCGACCGCGTCTTTCAATTCGCGATCACTCAGCGCGTTGCAGATGCAGATGAACATGCGCTTCCTCCATAACCGAACGGAAATACATCTAGTGATAATGCGAGTGATTGTCAATTGCGCGTCGCATGTTTGTGATGGTGTGTACGCGGATATTTCGACTGCGCGTCAGTGACCGTGCGGGGGCCTGCCGCCCGGCTTCATCGGATAGGCAGCGGGCAATAGGGCCAATCCCAGGGCGGTCAATCCGCCGATCACTAGCCAAGCCTCGTTCACCGCCAACACCAACCCGGCCTTTTCGAACATCGGCCGCACGAAGGACATCACCTCCGGTGACAGGGGCGCACCGTCGGACGGTACCATATCCAGCGGAATGCCGACGAACCCGGCGGCTTCCGGATCTTTCGCGAGGACACGATCACCAAGCGCAGCGGCATGGTGGGGCGCCCGCTGCCAAAGGATCGTATCGACCAGCGCAATCCCGATGGCGCCGCCCAGATTCCGCATCAGGTTGAACAAGGCGCTGCCGTCGGGGACGTCTTCCGGCCGCAACAGGCCCAGGGCCAGGCGGGTCGGCGGCAGAAGGCAGAACATGATCGACACGCCGCGGACGATTTGCGGCCAGAACATCTCGTCGAAATCGGTGGCGGTGGTTTGAAAGCCGCTCATCCCCAGACCGATCGCGAAACCGATGAAGCCGATGACGCTGAGAAGGCGGGGATCGATTCTCCGCTCCAACTGCACCGCGATGGGCGCGGTTGCCAATTGTGCGGCGCCGGTCACCAGCATGGTCAGACCGATCTCAAGCGGTGAGTGGCCGCGGACGAGGCCCAGAAAGACCGGCATCAGATAGACCGAGGCGAACAATCCGATACCGAACAGAAAGCTCAGACCGCAAGCCACCGCGAAATTTCTGTCCGTGAACAGACGCAGCCTGGCGACAGGCGTTGCCGCCGTCAGGCTTCGAGCGATGAAGCCGCCGGCCGCTAGAACGGATACTGTCAGCAGGACCAAAACCGGCAATGCCGTCCAACCGTCGGAGGGCCCGTCTTTCAACCCGATTTCCAGACAGGTCAGGCCGATAGCCAGCAGGATGACGGCGACCCAATCCAACCGCGACAAAAGGTCCAGGCGGGTGTCTTCACGCGGGACCGTCATGGCCGCGATGGCCAAGGCGACAATGCCCGGCAGAATGTTGACCAGAAACAGCCAGGACCAATCGAAGGTATCGGTAATATAGCCACCGACCGTCGGGCCGATGGTCGGTGCCAGAACGGCAAGACCGCCGGCAATTGTGGTCGCGATCGCCTGTTTCTTCTCCGGGAACAGCAAGAAGACCGCGGAGAACACCAATGGGATGAGGCAGCCGCCGGAAAATCCCTGGACGGTTCGGGCAATGATCAAGGGGACGAAACCGTCGGAATAGGCGCAGCCAACCGACGCCAACAGAAAAACGGACAGCGATATCAGGAACAAACCGCGCAAGCTCAGGCACCGGGTCAGAAAACCGGTAAGGGGGATCGCGATGACCTCGGCGATGAGATATGCGGTTTGAACCCAACTCATCTGCTCGTTGGGAATATCCAGCGCGGCGCTGATCGCCGGCAGCGATGTCACGACGATTTGAATGTCCAGGATCGCCATGAACATGCCGAGGCACATGGCGATAAACCCAATCCAGCGGGCGGAGTTTTGCAGCATGTCGGCCTTACGCCTCGCGGAAATCGGATGTCGGGATGCGTTTGATTAGCACAGGAGTCGCCCCGATGCGCTATTCGGACTTTTCACGAGGGCTCTCGGGGTATCCAATGCAACTCATCCGTTACGGTGATTTTCGGCGGCGTCCAGCCCGCTGACTGCGACGGGTCGTTTTGCCATAAACTCTCTCCAGGGACTTCCTGCCATGTCTCCACGCGCACATCCACATCTGCTTGATCTGCCGATCCTGCCGATTGGCGAAAGCTCCGTGCCCGGCGCGAAGCGGATCATTCCCTTGGCCAATAACGAAGCGACCGAGCCGCCCTCCGCCGCGGCGCAGGACGCGGCCCGGAAAGCGATGGCGGGCGCGAACTTCTATCCCAGCGTGACCCATGCCGAATTGAAATACGCGATCGCCGCGGCCTATCGGGTCGATCCGGCCAAAATCGTCTGCGGCAACGGCTCCAGCGAGATCATAGCGCTTCTGGCGCAGGCCTATGCGGGGCTTGGCGATGAGGTGATCATCGGCCGCCACGGCTATCTATATTTCTCGATCTGTGCCCGCATGGCGGGCGCAGCGCCGGTCTATGCGGTTTCCTCCGGCGATGCCAACCACCTGAGTTTTGGATTGCAGGCGGCTTTGGACGCGGTGACGCGCAAGACCCGGATCGTGTTCCTGGACAATCCCTGCAATCCCCTGGGCACCTATGTGTCCCGCAATGACCTGCGGACTTTTCGGGAAAAGCTGCCGGAAGACGTGCTGCTGGTCATCGACGGAGCGTATGCGGATTATGCCACGGCGGATGATTTCGATCCGGGTGACGACCTGGTGCTGGCCGGGGAAAACACGGTCGTCCTGCGTACCTTCTCCAAGATATACGGCCTCGCGGGGCTGCGGGTCGGATGGGCGCATGCGCCGGCGTCGGTGGCCGAAGTCCTGAACAAGGTGATGCGGCCGGGCAATCTGTCCAGTGTATCGCTCGCGGCAAGCGAAGCGGCGGCGAAGGAACAAAATCTCGTCGCGGAAAGGCGGGACAGAAACCTGCAGGCGCGCGACGCCTTCGCGGCATCGCTTGAGGCGGATCTGGGATTTACGGTCCTGCCGAGCCAAGCCAATTTTGTGCTGGTGACGCCGCCGCGTACTGCACCGATGGATGCGTCGGCCCTGTATGAGGGGTTGATGGCTGAAGGCGTGCTGGTTCGACAAATGGGGCCTTATCAATTGCCCGACAGTTTGCGGATCAGTGTGGGGACGGAAGAAGAGATGAACATTGCCCTGGCGGCGATAAAAATGTTGGAGGCGGCATGAGCGCGACGGAACAGGCTTCGAACGAAAACGCGGTTTCGGGCACGACTCGCAGCGGGACCCTACCGGACCCGAATATGACGGAAGCGGCAGAAGTGGTCCTTCCCTGCGCCGACTTCGATGCTTGTTTGGAATTCTACCGGCATGAGCTCGGTTTCAAGATTGAAACCATCTATCCGGCGGACAAGCCGACAACGGCGATCGTCTTCGGCCATGGGGTCCGGTTGCGGCTGGAACGCAGCGCGGAACCCGCCGCGGTTACCCTGCGCTTGACGAGCACCGACCCGGCTTTCAAGGCGCCGGTCGATATCGCCGCGCCGAACGGTGCACGGATCATCATCGCGCCGAAGGACAAGGGCTATATCCTGCCGCCCATCGACCAATCCTTCGTCTTTCAACCCTTCGGCGAGGAACCGGCTTGGGGGGCGGGGCGCGCGGGCATGCTCTACCGCGACCTTATCCCGAACCGGCAGGGTGGGCGGTTCATCGCCTCCCACATCAAAATTCCGACCGGCGGCCCGGTGCCCGACTATGTGCATTTCCACAAGGTCCGGTTTCAGATGATCTATTGCAAGGCGGGGTGGGTCCGGCTCGCTTATGAGGACCAGGGTGAACCCTTCATCATGAAGGCGGGGGACTGCGTATTGCAGCCGCCGGAAATTCGGCACCGGGTGCTGGAATGCTCGGACGGGTTGGAAGTGGTCGAAATCGGCTGTCCGGCCGAGCATCCGACCATGGTCGATCACGCGATGACCTTGCCGACGGGCCAGTTCGACCCTGACAGGGATTTCAACGGGCAGCTTTTTGTCCGTCATGAGGCGGACAAGGCGGATTGGCATCCATGGCGCTTCGATGGTTTTCAGTATCGTGACCTTGGGATCGAGGCTGCGACGCATGGCCTGGCGCGCGTTCGGGTCGCCAAGGCCGCCGGCGTGGCCGATTCCGACGGGAAGGCGGCATCCCATTCCGGGGAGTTTCTGTTCCTGTTTGCGCTGTCCGGCCGCGGATCGCTGTCGGTGGAGGGGGAGGGTTCGTTCGACCTGTCACCCGGCGACTCCACCGTCATACCGGCAGAGACGGCGTTCAACGTGGTCAGCAAAGACGATGGACTGGAACTGCTGGAAATCGGAATTCCCGCTGAAGATTGATGAAGCGGGACCACGTTTGACCTATTGTAACGGGTATGGCCGCTTCCGATTTATCGGGAAGCATGGAAAATCCCGAATAACGCCGCTGGTATGTGGTTTGCAGTCGGATATGCTAGTGCTAGCAAACGCGGCGTGGCTATACTTCAGTGCTGCGTGGTTGAGTGCTGCTTTGCCGCGCAAAGTGCGATTCCGGCTGCAATGCGTCGCGCCGGTGGCGCTGATGGATTAGAACTGATGGATCAGATCGAATGAATTCCAGTGTGCATGGTTTCCTGAATTTAATGGGGCGCCGCAGGGGGCTCGTCACGTCGATTGTCGTCGGGGCGGCTTTGGGTTGGGTCGTCGGCTGTGTGAATGCCGGATACCCGGCGGCGGACGCGCGCTTGGCGGCAAGCAAGCTTGAAAAGGAAATCATGGCGCTTCGGTCCGATGCCGCGCCGACCCGCGCGGTGGGGCAGGACCTGCGTTTGTTCGAGCGCGTCTTCGATCTGGTGAAGGAGGATTACGTCCACCCCGTCGACGACAACGCACTAATGGCCGCTGCGACGGAAGGGTTGAAGAACGCCTTGGCGGAAAAGGCGGACCTTCCGCATGATCAATTGGTCGGCGCCGCCACCAAAGCGATGTTGAGTTCGCTCGACCCCTACAGCGAATACATGGACCGCAGGGCGTTTCAGAGCCTACGGGAGGAAACCCGGGGACGCTTCGGCGGATTGGGCATCGAGATCACGAAACGCGATGGACCGTTGAAGGTCGTCAGCCCGATCGAGGGGACGCCGGCGGCGCGCGCCGGTCTGATGCCGGGCGATATCATCACCCATGCGGACGGCACGCCGATCGAACCGCTCAGCCTGGTCGACGCCGTTGAATTGCTGCGTGGCGAACCCGGCACCTCGGTCCTGCTGACGATTGCCCGCGCCGACACGTCGGATTTCGATGTCAGCGTCCGGCGCGAGTTGATTCACGTCGTATCGGTGAAAAGCCGGCTCGAAGGCGATGTCGGTTATCTCCGGATCAGCAGTTTCAGTGAGGATACGGGGGCCGATCTGGCCGATGCCATTCAGAAGATACGCGACGATACCCAGGACAAGGTGCAGGCATTCGTTCTCGATCTGCGCAACAATCCGGGCGGGTTGCTGACCCAGTCGGTTCGGGTGGCGGATCTGTTCCTGGATTCAGGCCTTGTCGTCTACACCAAGGGCCGCGATCACGAGCAGCGTTTCGAAAGCCATGGCGGGGATCTGACGAATGAGCGGCCCATGGTTGTGTTGATTAACAAGGGCAGTGCGTCGGCGTCCGAAATCGTTGCCGGGGCGTTGCAGGATCGCCGCCGTGCGGCTTTGGTCGGCGAGAAGAGCTTCGGCAAAGGGTCGGTTCAGACGATCTTCGATCTGCCCGACCGCCGCGGCATGAAGCTGACGACCGCGCTGTATTTCACGCCGGGCGGACATTCGGTCGAAGGCGGCATCACCCCCGATATCGAAATCGCAGACGACCCGGACACGGAAGAGGACGAGCAGCTTCGCCGTGCCTTGGCGCTTGCGGTTGAACTTGCGGGCGGGCCGTCCGTGTATTGGAACAGCGGCGCCGTGCAATAGGCGCAACTGCCGGCCGTATCGTGGAAAATCCCCAATATCGCCTTCTTGATCCCACGGAGGTTTCGGAATTCACCGATCTTTGCGCAGCGATGGTTGCCTTTCACGGTGTTCCGGAACCCCTGCCGCGTGAGGAATGGAAGCAGAAGCTTGCCGCCGATGGACCCGGCGGCGCTGGATGTTTTGAGGCCGTTTGCGCGTTCGATGACGGAAAAATGATCGGCTTCCTCGTGTTCAGCCCGGTTTACGAAACCGTTTTCCCCGGCAACGGGGCGTTCATCCGCGATGTTTTCGTGCTGGAAGCATATCGGCGCAGCGGTATCGGCCGGAACATGATGGCCGCCTTCGCCAAGCTGTGCCTCGACCGCGGCTGGCGCCGGGTGGACTGGCATGCGGATCGGCTCGATTTCGATGCCCGAACCTTTTACGACATGCTGTGTACCGACAGTTTCAAACTCGACCGACTGTCCTACCGGATCGAAGGGGATGAGATCGCTGTCTTGGCCGGCAAGGGCGGCGGCGCTCAGAACCAGGGGTGAAAGCAGCCGCTGCCGCTATGCCGGTTGCAGGTTATTGGGGGCGACCAATTATCAATAGTCCGTTTCCTGGGAAGGCTGGGTCTACCCTTGAGGAGGAGACCCCATATTGTGTAGGGTGTCTGAAAGGGTTCAACGGCGGCAAAGCCGCGCGACAGAACGTTTTCAGGGACATTTGCTGTAATCGGGGCGACCGCTTCCTGTGTATTAACGGAACGCCGCAGGCGTTCGAGTAGGGGTATCGTTATGACCGATCTGGGGAACTCGCCGGCCAGCCGTGACATTGCTTACGTCATGCACCCGTATACGAACTTGAAGAAGCACAAGGAAACCGGCCCGCTGATCATCGAACGCGGCCAGGGCGTGCATGTGTATGATGACAGCGGCAAGGAATATATCGAAGCGCTCGCCGGTCTGTGGTGCACCTCCCTCGGGTTCAACGAGGAACGCTTGGTCAATGCCGCGACCGAACAGCTGCGCAAGCTGCCCTACTATCACATCTTCGCGCATAAGAGCACGATGCCGGTGATCGACTTGGCCGAACGCCTGATCAACATGGCGCCGGTTCCGATGTCGAAAGTGTTCTTCGCGAATTCCGGTTCGGAAGCGAATGACACGGTTGTGAAGCTTGTTTGGTACTACCACAACGCCATCGGCAAACCGGAAAAGAAGAAGATACTGGCCCGCATCAAGGGCTACCACGGGGTGACGGTCGCTGCGGCCAGCATGACCGGCCTGCCAGCGAACCACGCGGATTTCGATCTGCCGATCGCCAACATCATGCATGTCGATTGCCCGCACCATTGGATGTTCGCGGAAGACGGCGAGAGCGAGGTCGACTTCGCGACCCGTCTGGCCGCCAATCTGGAAAAACGCATTCTGGAAGAGGGGCCTGAAACGGTTGCGGCCTTCATCGCCGAACCGATCATGGGCGCCGGCGGCGTCATCCTGCCGCCCGAAACCTATTTCGAGAAGGTCCAGGCCGTCCTCAAGAAATATGATGTCTTGATGATTGCCGATGAGGTCATCTGCGGTTTCGGCCGGACCGGTAATCCCTGGGGGTCGCAGACCTTCAACATCCAGCCCGATATTTTGAGCTGCGCGAAAGCCTTGTCCTCGGCTTACCTCCCGATTTCGGCAGTCATGGTGAATGACAAGGTGGCCGATGTGGTTTCCGACAATTCCGGCAAGATCGGGACGTTCGGACACGGTTATACCTATACCGGCCACCCGGTTTCCGTTGCCGTTGCGCTGGAAACCCTGAAAATCTACGAAGAGCGTAAGATATTCGACCATGTGAAGGCGATTGCCCCGCGTCTGCAGGACGGATTGCGGAAATATGCCGGCCACCCGCTTGTGGGTGAGGTTCGCGGCACCGGCCTGATCGCGGCGGTTCACCTGGCCAAAGACAAGGAAAAGCGGGAAATGTTCGATCCCGCGCTGGCGGTTGCGCCTTATGTCTATGGCCGGATGCAGGAACACGGCGTCATCACGCGGGCGATCGGGACGGATGCGATTGCATTCTCGCCGCCGTTGATCATCACCGAAGCCCAACTGGATAAGATTGTCGATGCCGTTGGCAAAGGTTTAGATGAAACTTATGCTTGGTTGAAGAGCGAAGGGCATATGTAGGGTGGCGGCGAACCGCCGCGACAATTAAACCCGTTCCATCCGGTTCGGTCGCGCATATGTTGGCTTCACTGATCGGATAACGCTTGGCGCGTTGAGCATGCGCCAAGCGTAGGGTGGAAAAAATAGGAATGACCAATGGCATTTGATGGCGATTATCTGGGCTTCTTCCGCGAAAGCCTCGAAAAACTCCGGGAAGAGGGCAACTACCGGGTTTTCGCGAATCTGGAGCGTCGCTCGGACGCTTTTCCCCATGCCAAGCGCCATACGGACAAGGGCGAGCAGGACGTGCTCGTCTGGTGTTCCAACGATTATCTGGGCATCGGCCAGGATCCACGCGTTCGTGAAGCAATGATCGAAACGATCGAGGCGCAGGGGGCGGGGGCTGGCGGAACCCGGAATATTTCGGGCACGAACCGGTTGCATGGCGAGTTGGAGCGGCAGCTTGCCGCCCTGCACGGCAAGGAAGCCGCCCTGATCTTCACCTCCGGCTATGTCGCGAACCTGACTGCTCTCTCGACCCTCGCTTCGCGGCTGCCGGGTTGCATCGTCTACTCAGACAGTGAAAACCACAATTCGATGATCGAAGGGATTCGCCAAGGCCGGTCGGAAAAGCGGATTTTCCGTCACAACGACCCGGCTCATCTCGACGAATTGATGTCCGCTGACGATCCGTCCCGCCCGAAAATTGTCGCTTTCGAGAGCGTTTATTCGATGGATGGTGATATTTCGCCGATTTCCGAAATCCTCGACGTCGCCGAAAAGCACAACGCCATCACGTTCTTGGACGAAGTGCACGCCGTGGGCATGTATGGCGACCATGGCGCCGGTGTCGCGGAGCGCGACGGGGTGATGGACCGTGTCGATATTCTGCAAGGAACCTTGGGGAAAGCCTTTGGTGTCATCGGCGGCTATATCGCCGCCAAGGCCGAACTGATCGACTTCGTTCGTTCCTTCGGCAATCCGTTCATCTTCACGACCGCGTTGCCGCCGGCAATTGCCGCCGGTGCGCTGAAGGCCATCGAAATTTTGCGGGACGCGAAGGATATCAGGGCCAAGCATCAGGAGCGTGCAGCGACCGTGAAGGCGCGCCTGCGCCAGGCGGGCATTCCGATTTTCCCGTCGGTGACGCATATCGTTCCCATCCTTATCGGCGATGCGGAGAAGTGCAAAAAGGCTTCCGACATGTTGTTGAACGAATTCAACATCTATGTTCAGCCCATCAACTACCCGACCGTGGCAAAGGGAACCGAGCGTCTGCGCGTTACGCCGACGCCGCATCATGACGATGCCGCCGTCGATCGTTTGATCAACGCACTGGACAAGGTTTGGGTCGCGTTGGACTTGCCGCGCACCGCATCCGCACAGGCGGCGGCTGAGTAAAAGCTCGCAATTTGTCGAAGACATGCCGGGGTATTTTCTTGCCGCGGCCTATAGGTGTGGCCGGACCGGACCGCTTCGATATTCCCTCAAACGACGCGGGCGGATGTGTTCACATAGAAGTATCCCGTAATATTTTTGTTTATTTGTCCTGGCCAATCCCCGTTTTGGTGCGTTAGGCTACCCGTGCAGCCGATAAAGAGCTGTGCATGGCCGGGCAACCGGTTCGGTCATGACAATGTCTGAACAGGAGCATGTTGGTCGAATTCGGTCCCGGGGAGGGGCTGCTCGGCCGTTATGCAAGGGGCTAATTAAATCGGGATGACCGCCGACCATATCGTAAGATTCGAAAACGTTCAGAAGAGTTACGACGGCGAGAGTCTCGTCGTTAAAAACTTGAACCTCAACGTCGAGAGGGGCGAGTTCCTGACAATGTTGGGGCCGTCCGGATCCGGGAAAACCACCTGTTTGATGATGCTGGCGGGATTTGAGCCGGCCACGCATGGTGAGATTTTTCTCAACGAACAACCCATCAACAACGTTCCGCCGCATAAACGCGGGATCGGCATGGTGTTCCAGAACTATGCCTTGTTCCCCCATATGACGGTTGCCGAGAATTTGGCTTTTCCGCTGGAAGTCAGAAAACTTCCGAAAGCGGATGTCGAGGCCAAGGTCAAGCGGGCGCTTGAAATGGTGCGGCTCCCCGAATTCGGGGGACGGCGGCCGGCGCAACTGTCAGGTGGTCAGCAGCAACGTGTGGCCGTCGCGCGCGCACTGGTCTTCGAACCCGACCTAGTGTTGATGGACGAACCGCTCGGCGCGTTGGACAAGAACCTGCGCGAGGAAATGCAGTACGAGATCAAGCACATCCATGACAATCTGGGTGTGTCCGTCGTCTACGTCACGCATGACCAATCCGAAGCGCTGACCATGTCCAACCGTGTCGCTGTTTTCGATGACGGTGTGATTCAGCAGCTGGCGGCGCCCGACGTGCTTTACGAAGAACCGGTCAATGCCTTTGTCGCCTATTTTATAGGTGAGAATAACCGGCTTCTCGGCACCGTCCGGGAGGTGACCGGCGATCATTGCATGGTCGAGTTGGACGGCGGCGGCGGTGTTGTCAAAGCACTTGCGGTGAACATCGGCGGAGTCGGCAGCAGGACGACGCTCTCGCTCCGACCGGAACGGGTCGTTCTTTCGCCCGCGGAAGGTGCGGTTCCGAACATTCTCACTGGAACAGTCCAGGAACTGATCTATCTGGGAGACCATATCCGAACGCGCATGACCGTCAGCGGCAATGACGAGTTCATCGTGAAAGTACCCAATGCCCATGGACATGCCAGCCTCAAGGCGGGCGATACTGTTCAGGTTGGGTGGGTCGCGGAAGATAGCCGCGCGCTGGATGCGCCTCAAGACGGCGGTCCGGCGTAGGCTGGACGGTGTAAAGGCCTGGCGGCCTTTGCACACCTTTTTTGATAATCTCATAGCCACAGTAACAAACTGGGAGAATAAGTGATGAAAACAGTCCTTCGTACAACGGCGATGGCGGCGGTCGTATCCGTTGCCGCGTTTGGTACGGCACAGGCACAGGACTTGACGGTCGTGTCTTGGGGCGGTGCCTATACGGCAAGCCAACAAAAGGCCTATCATGATCCCTACATGAAGATGAATCCCGGCGTTAACATCATCAACGATGACAGCGCCGCGGAAGGTTTGGCCAAGCTTCGTGCACAGGTCGAATCCGGAAATGTCACCTGGGATCTCGTCGACATGGTTGCGTCCTCCGCGATCACGGCGTGCGACGAAGGCTTGGCGATGGAAATCGATCCGGACGAGTGGCTTGCCCCCGCGCCGGACGGCACGCCGGCATCGAAAGACTTCTTTGCCGGAACGCTGACACCGGGCGGCACCAACTGCTTTATCCCGCAGATTGTGTATTCGACGACCTTCGGGTATCGCACGGATATGCTGGACAACAAGCCGACCAGCATCGCCGATGTCTTCGACCTGGAGAAATTCCCGGGCAAACGCTCCCTGGAAAAGAACGTCGCCAACGGCAACTTGGAATGGGCCTTGATCGCCGACGGCGTTCCGGCCGACCAGGTCTATGAAGTTCTTTCCACGCCGGAAGGTGTTGATCGGGCATTCGCCAAATTGGACACGATCAAGGATCACGTCGTTTGGTGGACCAAGGGTGCGCAGCCGCCGCAACTGCTGGCTGACGGTGAGGTCGTGATGGCTTCCGCGTATAACGGTCGCCTGTTCTCCGCCATCGCGGAAAAGGATCAGCCGATTGCCATGATGTGGGATTACCAGGTCTTCGATCTCGACGGCTGGGTGGTTCCGGTAGGCACCAAGAACCTCGAAGCGGTTAAGGAATACCTGCATTTCGCTACGGATACGCAGCGTCTTGCCGATCAGGCCAAGTACATTTCCTACGGCCCGGCTCGGTACTCCTCCGCTCCGCTGGTTGGCAAGCACGCCGATCTTGGCATCGACATGAAGCCGCATATGCCGACGGATCCGGCCAACGCGAAGACCACGTTGAACTTGGATTACGTGTGGTGGGCTGACCATCGCGAAGAGCTGAACGAGCGTTTCAACGCTTGGCTGGCTCAGTAATCGGTAAAGGTTTTCGGGGCGGCCATGCGCCGCCCCGGAACCGTTCCGGTTTCCAGGTCAGGTCGCTTACCGGACATTATTCTTCAGGCAAAGGGGTAGAGAATGGCTGATACGACGATGACGACAGCGGATGGCATTCCGCTAAAGGTCAGTCTTCGAAAGGCCCTGATGCGTCAGAAGATGCGTGCACTCCTGCTGGTGGCGCCGCTATTTTTCTTTTTGGTTATTACTTTTGTCATGCCGATTTTGGACATGCTGTTCCGCAGTGTGGATAACAGCATCGTTCCCGACATTCTTCCCCGCACTGTCTTGGCTCTTGAAGATTGGGACCCGGACGTTGCGAAAGTACCGCCGGAAGCCGCCTTCGAGGCGATGGTCAAAGATATTCAGGTGGGCTATGAGGAAAAGACCATTGGCCGGGTCGGACGGCGTCTGAATTACGAAAATCCGGGTATGTCGAGCCTGTTCCGGAAGTCCGGACGCCGCGCCAAGAACATTGACGCAGCGCCGTACAAGGACGCGTTGATCGCGATCGATGACCGGTGGGGTGACTCCGAAACGTGGCGAGTCATCAAGAAACTGTCCCCTAAATATACAGCCTCCTATTTCCTGCAAGCGATGGATATGCAGGAAACGGTTGACGGCGAAATTACCTGGCAGCCGGAAGAGTATCAGGTTTACCTGAATCTGTTTTGGCGGACCCTCATAATGAGCGGGATAATTACGATCGCAACGATCGTTCTCGGTTATCCCGTTGCCTATCTGCTGGCAACATTGCCGCTGCGGACAAGTAATCTTCTTATGATACTTGTGCTGCTGCCGTTTTGGACGTCCCTGCTTGTAAGGACGACGTCTTGGATCGCCTTGCTGCAGACACAAGGAGTATTGAACGACTTGTTCGTGTTCCTCGGTATCGTGGATGACGAAAACCGATTGCAGATGATCCATAACCAGTTCGGCACCATTGTGGCCATGACCCACATTCTGCTGCCGTTCATGATCCTGCCGCTTTACTCCGTGATGAAGACCATTCCGCCGTCCTATATGCGCGCGGCGAGGTCCATGGGCGCAAATCCGGCGCTGGCCTTTGTCCGCGTCTATATGCCGAACACGGTGTCCGGCGTTGGGGCGGGGTCGATCTTGGTCTTTATTCTGGCGATCGGGTATTACATCACGCCGGCGCTGGTCGGCGGTCGGACGGGGACGTTCATCTCGAACTACATCGCGACCTATATCAGCGGGGCCTCGCAGAACTGGGGGCTGGCCGCAGCCTTGGGGATCATTTTGCTCGCGTTGGTTCTCGTACTTTATCTGCTCTACGACAAAATCGTAGGCATCGATAACATGAAGCTAGGTTAGGGGGTAAAGGATCAATGGCGTTACCGGCTTATGCAGGCCCCGGAGAAACCGTTTGGTACTACACCTATCGCGGTATCTGTGCCCTCATCTTCACATTTCTGATCGTCCCGATCTTTGTGATCATACCGCTTAGCTTCAATGCGGAGCCCTACTTCACCTTCACGCCGGAAATGCTGTCGTTCGACCCCGCCGGCTACAGTCTGAAATGGTATGAGGAGTTCTTTACCGACTCGTCATGGCGCAATGCCGTCATTAACAGTTTTATCATCGCGATTTGCGCGACGCTGATTTCGACGACGTTGGGCACGGTTGCGGCGCTGGGCTTGTCTCAATCGGCAATGCCTTGGCGAACCGCGGTTATGGCGATGATGATCTCTCCGATGATCGTCCCGTTGATCATCTCGGCGGCGGGGATGTATTTTTTCTATACCCGCATTGGCCTTGGTTCGACCCATCTAGGAGTCATCCTTGCGCATGCAGCCTTGGGCACGCCCTTCGTGGTCATCACGGTGACGGCAACCATGGTTGGGTTCGACAGGTCCCTGATCCGCGCTTCCAACAATTTGGGGGCGGATGGCGTAACGACTTTCTTCAAGGTCATCGTGCCGCTGATCCTGCCGGGCGTCATTTCCGGGGCGCTTTTCGCCTTCATCACCTCGTTTGATGAAGTGGTCGTGGTGCTTTTCGTGGGCTCAGTCGAGCAACGGACAATTCCCTGGAAGATGTTCTCCGGCATCCGGGAGGAAATCAGGCCGACCATCTTGGCGGTCGCGACCTTGCTGGTTTGCATCTCGATCTGCCTGCTGACGACACTGGAACTGCTGCGTCGTCGCAACGAACGTATGCGGGGTTTGTCTCCGGGCTAGGAAGCCTTAAAGTCGCGTTATCGGTCGAAACACTAGTTGCGAGTCGTTCGCAGAAACACTATGTCATGCATAGTCCTGTTTCGGCCTCTCCTGTGATTGGAACAACGCGATGTACGGCGACAAATCTCTTACCCCTGCGGAAACCATGCGCCTTGCGGTGTTGGGCGCGCTGACGGAAGGCGAGGTCTCATACGCGGATCTGGCGACCGGGGTGCGGCATTTTGTCGAACGCATGGTCGGACCGTCCCTGGAACTCCTTGGGTCTTCCCTGGAAGTACTGCGCCTTGAAGGGTTGATCGAAGCGGCGGATGGCCGCAGCGGCGATCAGGTGCCGATGCGCCTGACGCCCGCGGGGCGGGATACTTTCGAAAAATTGATGTTGGCGACACTTCGGGCGCCAATGAACGATATTCAGCGCCTCGTCTTGGCGCTGAAACTGCGCTTTCTCGACCAACTTTCCCCGGAAGACAGGGCGGATCAGATCGATTTGCTTCTGGAATTGACGGAGACCGAGCTGGCCCGCCTCGAGGACCTACGCCGTACCGGTGCTGGTGGCATGTTTGCCGACTGGCTTGATCAGGAAGTGGCCCATACGGGCAAGCGCCGGGCTTGGCTTCAAACCTGCTTGGAAAGGGCGGAAGCCGACGTTTAGCGCTTGTCTCCCCTGTTGGTCCGGTGAAAATCCGGATCACCGACCACGACCGTAATCAGGGAAGCTGCCATGTCCTATGAAACCATTACCCTTACCGTCGGCGACAACGGTGTTGCCCGTATCGTCCTGAACCGCCCGGACGCCGCCAATGCGCTGGACCTTCAGATGACGCTGGACCTGATGGATGCGGCGATTGAGTTGGATCACGATCCGAATGCGCGATGCATCGTCATGGAAGGTGCGGGCGGGCGTTTCTTCTGCGCCGGTGGGGACCTATCCGCCTTTGAGAAGGCAGGCGAAAGGTCGCCGCATCTGGTCAAGGCGATGACGACCAACCTGCATGCGGCAATGTCGCGCCTTGCGCGCGGGGACGCGCCCGTCATCGCGAAAGTTGCCGGCACGGCCGCAGGCGGTGGGCTCAGCGTCGCGCTTGGCTGCGACCTTATCGTCGCATCGGACGAAGCCAAGTTCACCATGGCCTATACGCGGGCGGGCCTTTCACCCGACGGCAGTTCGTCTTTCTATCTGCCACGGCTCGTCGGCTTGCGGCGGGCCTATGACCTGGCGCTGACCAACCGGGTTCTCTCGGCGGAAGAGGCGGAGGATTGGGGGCTGATCAACCGTGTCGTTCCCGCCGCCGATTTGGATGGGTTTGTTGACGGCATGGCGGCTGAATTGGCCGCCGGACCGACCGCGGCCTTCGGGCGAACCAAACGACTGCTGTTGGAAGGGTCATACAGTTCCTTCGAAACGCAGATGGAAAGGGAAAGCCGCGCCATCGCCGACAGCGTCGCCAGTGAGGACGGCAAGGAAGGCCTGAACGCCTTCCTGAACAAGCGGAAACCCGACTTCAAGGGGTATTAACCGATACATGCCTTGGTCCCTGGCGAAAACTTCCCATATTGATCCTGCAAGGGAAGGGTATGGTTACGGGATAGCGTGCGAGTAATGACTGATCGAATTCTCCACATTCGCTGTGGATCAGACATCAAGGAAAGCCTTCGAACCGCTGGGTACCAAGGTGATTTTCTGGAATGGGGCGACCCTGTATGCCGTGGGCCTGTGCCTGCGGGGGTTCAGGGCGACGATTACCGGCGCATGCGGGCCAGGTTCATTTCCAACTGGGACATTCTGTCGGAAACCAGGGCGATGGACCGATTGCAGTCCGAGGCGAAGGCCCTGGATGGACTGGACCGGTACGACAGTATCATCCTGTGGTTTGAGCACGACCTCTATGACCAAGCGGTCCTGATCGACTTGTTGTCGCGGTTGAGCGAGCAGGTAGATCTGTTGGATCGTATGCGGTTGATGACGGTCGACCGTTTCTCCGGCGAGGAACGGTTTGTCGGGTTCGGCCAATTATCGCCTGATCAACTGCGCAGTCTGCAAGGGCGGGATGTGCCGATGTCCGAGGATATGCTTTTGCAGGCGCGGCGGGCCTGGGATGCGTTCCGCGCGGAAACGCCGGAAGCGCTATATGCGTTCACCGTCGAAGAAGGGGATGCGTTGCCGTTCCTGCGGTCGGCGATGCGGCGGCACTTGATGGAGTTACCGTGGACACAGAATGGCTTGAGCATGACCGAAAGGCTGATGCTCGAAGCTGTGGCCGGCGGTGCAAAAACGGGCGTGGACACTTTCCGTAAGATGTATCTCGAAACCGAACCGGCCCCCTTTCTGGGCGATGTGATGTTCTTCCACGATATGGCAGGATTGATCGACGCGACCCGGCCCGCGCTGACCGAAACCGAGGATTGGCGGGACGAATTCGACCTCACCGACTTCGGCCGGCAGTTGCTGGCCGGTGAGGCCGATTGGGTTCGGACCAATGGAATAGATCAATGGCGCGGCGGCGTTCATTTGACCGGTAAGGGGCCGGTCTGGCGGTGGTCCCCGGATCAGGACCGTCCCGTTTTGGAATAGCCCCCAGCCGTCAGGGCCGCTTCTATCTTGGCAGGACGAGTTCCGCGCGCAGTCCGCCTTCCGGTCGGTTCCGCAGGCGGACATCGCCGCCGTGACTGCGCGCAAGCGAGCGGCTAATCGATAGACCGAGACCGACCCCGCCGGTATCCCTGCCGCGGGCCGGGTCCAGGCGGACGAATGGATCGAATGCGCGGTCCAAATCCTCGTCCTTCATACCGGGGCCGTCGTCCAGAACAACAAGGACGACATTGTCGCCGGATGTTTCGATACGAACCTCTACCGATGTGCCGAACCGCACGGCGTTGTCGATCAGATTGCGCAAGGCGCGTTTCACGGCGATTGGACGGCAGCGGATTGTCGGGGGAAGGTCTTCTGCCGGCGTAAAGGTAACGGTGGTGTCCGCCCCGGCCTTTTCCTCGACGATCGCGCTGGCAAGGGTGTTCAGGTCGGACGGTACGGCCGCTTCCGTTTCGGCTTCCGATCGAATGAAGGCGAGCACTTCCTCGGTCATCGCCTGCAGTTCTTCCAGGGTGGCGATGAACCGTTCGCGATCCTCGTCGTCTTCGAGCATTTCGGCACGCAGGCGCAGCGTGGTCAGCGGGGTTCGCAGGTCGTGCGACAGTGCCGCCAGCATATGCATGCGGTCGTTCACGAACCGGTCGACGCGATCGCGCATGGTGTTGAAGGCGGCGATCAGGTTTCGGATATCCCGTGGCCCTGTTTCTTCGACCGGCGGTGGCCGGTCGCCGCGCCCGACGGCGGTTGCCGCGGCGGTCAAATCGCGTAACGGGCGCATCGTACGCCGGACCAGCCACGTGACGATGACGATAATGAAGAGGGCGGATACCAGAAAAGATATCATCCCCGGGCCGCCCCAATTCCTGGGTGGGGGACGTAAAATACTGGCGACGTTCAACCAGTTCCCGTCTTGCAGCCGAATGCTTGCCCGCAACCCGATTCCCGGGCCGCTGCGCTTCCGGTCCCAGCCGTGATAGTCCGAATGATCGTCGTCCCAATGATCGTCCCCATGATCATCCTCACGATCATCATGACGATGGTCATCGTCCATCTTATGCATTTCATCCGGATTATGGCGCTCCTCGCGGTCGTCGCGATTTAGTCCCGGATCGAAAAACCGGCGGTCCTTGCCCCAATCGGCCCGGAACGCGAACCGGATATCCTCGCCGGGACGGTCCAAATATTCGGCCAACCGGCCCTGGATGATCCGTTCGATGCGCCCTTCCGATTCTTGCAATGGGACGGCTGCTTCACCGTCTATCCTGAATAACAGGTCCCGCGTCGTTGCCGCTTTCAGAACGTTGTCGTGAAGGTTGGGTGACGTGGATTCCACAAGGCGCGTGACAGCCGTGATCCGGTCGGCGACCAGATTGCGGATCGTTTCGCGCGCCGCCAGCCTGCGTTCGTCCCACAGAATCGCGAATCCGACGGCGTGGGAGATGATCAATGCCAGAAGGATAAGCACGATCAGCCTTGCGGCCAGACTGTGGGACCAAAACCCGCCGCGTCGGTTCGGGTGTTTGCCGCCGCGATGACGGGCCCGCCGCAACCGGGAAAACCGTGGCGGCTGTTTCAGATTCTCTTCCCCGGGGGCGGTCATTGTGGTTCCACCTGACAGGACAGGACGTATCCGCCACCCCATACCGTCTTGATGATTTCCGGGTTCTTCGGGTCCCGCTCCAGCTTTTTACGAAGCCGGCTGACCTGGTTGTCCATACTTCGGTCGAACGGGGCGGAATCCCTGCCGCGTGTCAGGTCGAGCAGTCGGTCGCGGGTCATCACGACGCCGGGATGGCGCAGCAGGACGGAAAGCAGCCGGAACTCCCCGGTGCTCAGGTTCAGGAACGTCCCGTCCTTGTCTCGTACCTCCCGGCGTTCCGGGTCGAAGACCCAGCGGTCGAAGCGAATTGACTTGGCATCCGACAATGCGGTTTCGGCCTGCGGCAGGGTATTGGACCGCCGGGTCACCGCCTTGATGCGGGCCAGCAATTCGCGTGGGTTGAAAGGTTTGGTCAAATAGTCGTCGGCGCCGATTTCCAAACCGACGATGCGGTCCGTATCCTCCGCCATCGCGCTCAGAAAGATGACGGGTTTCTCGGATGTCTCCTGGACATGCCGGCACAGGCTCAACCCGTCCTCGCCCGGCATCATGATGTCGAGGACGATCAGGTCTATGGCCTTTTCCTTCAGGGCGCGGCGGGCATCGGCCGCATTGGCCGATTGACTGACCCGCATGCCGTTCTTCGCCAGATACTTCGCAAGCAATTCGCGGATTTCCCGATTGTCGTCGACAATCAGGATATGCGGTCCTTCGGTCATCCGGTCCGGGTTCTGCACGGTTCGCCTCAACTCAATATCACTCAGGTCCTGCCATGCGGTCGCGGGAAGCAGGCAGCCGGACTTTATCCGACCTGCCGGCCCAAGCCGCCAGGAAAACTGTAACAAACTGTATCAGACTCCGTCCCCGACAGATGTTGCGACCACATTCCCGCCCGGCCGGCATAGTTCTGCGACAATTCGGGTGTTTTTTGTGCTCACTGATTTCAACCGCACTACGGAAGCGAATGAAAGGATAGTGTCATGGAAAATAACGAGAACACGGAAAACGGCGGCAATGACAACGCCCCCGCCGCACGGCGCCACAAGGGCCGGGGTGCCATGTGGATGGTCGTCCTGGCCGGTACGGCGGCGGCCTTGGGCACGGCGGCCTTCGTCGGCCATGCGGTCGCGTCAGGGGGCGGTTACGGCGGGTGCCACCGCGGCGGGTTTGAACGCGGCTTCGGCGGCCATCACGGTGGCCATCACGGGGGCCAACGCGGCGAAATGCTTTTCCGCACCTTCGATGCCGACAAGGACGGTACGGTCACCGCGGCGGAAATCAACGCCGAGACCGAACGGCGCATAAGCGGCAATGACGCCAATGGCGACGGCGCGCTTTCCCTGGAAGAATTCCAGGGCGTCTGGATGGAAATGATGCGTAGCCGGATGGTCGACGCTTTCCAGCGTTTCGACGATGACGGCAACGGCGTCATCACCAAAGCGGAAGTCGACGAAAAGACATCCTGGATGATGTCGCGCATGGATCGCGACGGCGACGGCAAGATCACGCGTGAGGAACAGCGTCCGCGGTTCCGCCGCGACGACGACGATGATCGCTACGAAGGATCCAAGGACGACTAAATTCCGACCCGTCCCGGCGACTCTCCCCAATCGCCGGTAGGGGAGGCGGCCCGGACCTGAGCCGGGCCGCTTCTGTTTTCGCATCAGTGCCGCGGGGCCGATGCGTCCGCCATCTCCGCCGCCAGATCGAGGAATGCGCGGATCGTACTCAACCGTCTGCGCCCGCGCAGACAAACCGCATATTCCGTCACCTCGATCGTAGTGGGCCCCAGGGGCAGGGTGACCAGATCGGGATGGGGTTCGTGCTCGCTGGCGATAACGATTCCGGCACCCAGCCCGGCGGCAACGGCGGCGCGAACCGCTTCCCGCGATTCCACTTCCAGCACGTCGTTCAGGGCCAACCCCGTCCTGACGGCCGCGCGTTCGAACAGGTCGCGCGTGACCGATCGCCGTTCGCGCAAGACCAAGGCATGGCCGGACAGTTCCATCAGATTGATCCTCTCCCTTTTTGCCAAGGGATGATCCTTGCGGGCGACCAGCACGAGAGGGGCCCGCCGGAACGGCACCGCATGCAGATGATTGTCGATCGGAACGTTTGAGAGCAGCGCCGCGTCGACGCGATAGTCCCGTAAATCGGCCAAAACGGATTCCATGTTGCCCATGGTGATCTTCAGTCCCAGGCCGGGGAAACGGGTGCGAAGCCCGGCCAGCAGCTCCATCGCATCCGTCGGACTGTCCGCGCCGACCGTAAGCGTTCCATGGGCGAGGTTTTCCGTGCCGCTCAGCAGGGCCTCCGCTTCTTCCTGAAGGGAGGTCAGCCTGTTCGTCACCTCGGCGAGCGATCGGCCCAGATCCGTTAGTTGGACCCCACGCCCACGCCGGTCGAACAGCCGCACGCCGTATCCCGCCTCCAAGGCTTTGACCTGCGATGAGAGCGTCGGCTGTCCGACATTCAGCGCCCGCGCCGCCTTTGAAAAGCTGCCTTCCGTGGCGACCGCGTGGAACGCTCTGAGATGGGTAACGTTGATCATCTCATATATTTATCAGATCAATAGATAAGATCAATAATATGCATTGGACGGATGAGTGTGGCGCTGGCATATCCAAGCGTACCGATTGAACGGGGGCGCCCAATCTCCTCACCCCGCGCCCCGCTTGGAACGAATGGTGGAACCATGAGCAAGACACTGAAAGAAGCTGCGGAATCCTACACGATGGGTCGGAAACCGACCGCCGACGAACCGCTGCTGCTGACGCCCGGCCCCCTGACGACAACGGCAAGCGTAAAGCGCGCCATGCTGAAAGATTGGGGGTCTTGGGACGAACCGTTTCGGGACCTGAACGCCGACCTGCGCCGACGTTTGGTGGACATCTCCGGCGGTGGCGACGCATACACCGCCGTCCCGCTTCAGGGCAGCGGTACTTTCGTTGTGGAAGCGATGCTGGGCACCTTCGTTCCCCGGGGCGGCAAGGTCTTGATGCTTGCCAATGGCGCCTATGGCGAACGGGCGATCAAGGTCTGCGAGCGGATGGGGCGCGAGACGGTTGCCTATCGCACCGCGGAGGATGAAGCGCCGTCGGCCGAGAAGGTCGCGGAATTGCTGCAGGATGAGACCATCGACTATGTCTTCATGGTCCATTGTGAAACCACGAGCGGTATTCGCAATCCGGTCGAAGCGGTTGCGGCCGTCGTCCAGGAAAAAGGCCGTCGCCTGTTGGTCGACGCGATGAGCGCTTATGGCGCGCTGCAACTGGACGCAAAAGCGGTTCGGTATGACGCGATCGCAGCCAGCGCCAACAAATGCCTTGAGGGCGTGCCCGGTATGGGCTTCGTCATCTGCAACAAATCCGTCCTGGCCGAGCGCGAAGGCAACGCCCATTCGGTCAGCCTCGATCTGTTCGATCAGTGGTCGTACATGGAAAAGACGCGCCAGTGGCGGTTCACGCCACCGACCCATGTCATCGCGGCCTTCCACCAGGCGATGTTGGAATATGAAGCCGAAGGCGGAGCCCCTGCGCGGGGTGCGCGGTATGAGGCGAATTGCGAACGTCTCGTCAACGGGATGCGGGCATTGGGGTTCCGCACTTTCCTGGATGACGCCCACCAGGCGCCGATCATCGTATGCTTCCATGCCCCGGACGATCCCAACTACGACTTCGCCGATTTCTACGGGCGATTGGCGAAACGCGGCTATGTCATCTATCCGGGCAAGCTGACCGCGGTCGAAACCTTCCGCGTCGGTTGCATCGGGTCGATGGGGCCGACCGATGTGGACGGCGTCGTCGCGACGGTGGCCGAGGTGCTTGCGGAAATGGGGGTCGCCGATGGGCGGTCCCGCGCCGCCTGATCTCGCTTCGTATCTGAAAGCGTTCAAAGTTTTGCGGCCGAGGGTCTCCAAAGGCCCGCCGCCTGTCTGATTGAAAGGGTATAGGAATGTCCAACGGGAACGCCGGTAGCTTCACCGGGCCGGTAGAAGCGATCATCTTCGACAATGCCGGAACCATCGTAGACTTCGGATGCATTGCACCGGTCATGGCCTTCGTCGAAATCTTCAAAAGGCGCAATGTCGATATCACGGTCGCCGAGGCGCGTGAGCCCATGGGGGCGGCCAAACGCGACCACATCGTCCAACTGGTCGCCATGCCGCGGGTCGCCGAGGCTTGGCAACAGGCACATGGCGCCGCGCCGACGGAAGCGGATGTCGATGCCATGTATGCGGATTTCCTGCCTTTGCAGATCCAATGCCTGACGGATTTCTCGACTGTCATACCGGGGACGGCGGATTTGTTCGCCAATCTGCGCAAGGACGGCGTCGGTATCGCGACCACGACCGGCTACCCATCCGAAGTGATGGATGTTTTGTCGGCGAAACTCTCGGAACAAGGGATCGCGCCCGATGCCATGGTCTGCGCAAGCGACGTCGCGCATGGCCGCCCCTATCCGGACATGTGCCTGACCGCCGCCATGAAGGCCGGCGTTACAACTGTGCGGGCCTGCGTGAATGTCGATGACAGTGCGCCGGGCCTGGAAGCGGGTTTGGCTGCCGGCATGTGGACGGTGGGACTCGCCTGTTCGGGAAACGAGGTCGGGATGTCATACGACGAGTGGACCGCGCTGTCGGATGCGGAGCGGGACGCGCATTTCGCCCGGGCCCGCAAGGGGCTCGACGCAACCGGCGCACATTATGTGGTCCAGACAATCGGCGACCTTGCGCCTGTATTGGCGGACATCAATCGCCGTCTTGCCGCGGGAGAGAAGCCCTGATCCGGCTTCAACCGGTCGGTGACAACAAGGTGACAACAAAAAACCCCGCCGAAATCGGCGGGGTTTTTCGCAAGGGGTGCGCTTTCGCGCTGGGGTAAACTAACTAATCAGCCAGGGTACTCCGCCATGTCTCCTACAGCGTAAAGCTGTTAGGCGACCGCTTTCGCGCGCTTGTTGCCGGCGGGCGTGATGCGGCTGGTCAGACGGAAGGAAACCGACCGGATCATTTTGCCAAGATCGGCCGACGCCGGGACCATGGACTGAGCAACGATCAGTTCCGGGTGAGTGTGGTTGAATTTCATCGCACTATCCTCCAAAGAGTATGAGTTTCGGAGGCGGCGCGTCACTCCCACCCATTGGGAGCCGGGACGTTGGCCGCTGTCTCTGTGAGGCGGAGATAGGCCTTCTTGAGACGGTTTAGAAATACCAAATTTGCATCCCGTCCATGCAGTGGGCGCATATCGAACTGGTTTGTGAAAATGCGACAAAAAGCGACTTGTTCGGGTCGCTATGCGTCTAAAACTACGCCGGAACAACCGTTAAGTCACCAATAGGGGACAAAAGGCGTTCGGCAAGTTATCTAAAATGCTAACTATCTCGCTTCAAAGGAACATATCGGGGTAGTCGGTGATGATGCAATTCACACCCCAACCGAAAAGTTTCTCTGCCAAAGGCGCCTCGTTCACCGTGTAGCAGCGCAACGGGATGCCGCTCGCGGCGATCTGGCCCGCGATTTCCTTCTCAAGCCGAAAGGCGTTGCAATGAACGGCGGTTGCCCCCAGTTCGGCAAGCTCCTGACGCCATTCCGCCGGGACTCGGCCCCATAGCTGCGCCACTTCGATCTCGGATCCCAGTAATGGAATTGCCGCGACGAGTGAGTCCTTCGAGAAACTGGAAACCACGGGTGGCGGAATGTCGGCGGGCCAATGGGAATCGATCTCTTTCGCGACCGCCGCTCCCGTTGCCGCCTCAAATCCCTTGCAGGGTTTGATTTCGACATTCGCGCCCATGCCAAGTTCGGACAGCAGGATCATTGTGTCGCGGAAGGTGGGAATCGTCTCACCCGCGAAGTCGGCGCGGAACCAGGAACCGACATCCAAATGAACAAGATCCGCGAGTTCGAGATCGCAGGCTCTGTGATCGACGCCGGCCGTGCGTTCAAGCGTTTCGTCGTGGTTCAGGAAAACACGGCCGTCTTTGCTGAGCATGCAGTCGAATTCGACCCAGGTCGCGCCAAGCTCATGCGCTTTGCGTATGGCTGCGGCGGTATTTTCCGGGGCGTGGCCGCTGGCGCCGCGATGGGCGATGATACGGGGGACGTCGATTTTGCTCATACCTAGCTCTTGTTCGCAGAACGCTCTCATTCGACAGAGCGTCAAAGTTCAGGGGACTGAAGGGGGTGGCTAAAGGTGATCGTGCCGGTCGTCCGGTTGTTCGTAGAGCCCTTCGTGAATATGGGCATAGGTCAGCACGCGTTCGTCATTCATCATGCGCCAGCTCAACATCTTTTGGGCATATTCCGCGACCACCGATGCATAGGCAGGGTCCTGCGCGACATTCGTCAATTGGTCGGGATCCTTGGCCAGGTCGTACAAAAGCGGCGGCAGGGCGGCGAAATGGACATATTTGAACTTGTCGTCCCGTATGGCGCTCAGCGCGCATTCGTCCGACCGCAGATTCAGGCGTCCCTCGGCCTTGCGGATGACGTTGTCGCGGAAGTCGTATTCGTGGTGCACTTCCCGGCGCCATCCCTCGGGCGTCCTGCCTTCCAGCCATGCGGTCAAGGGTGCGCCGTCGCATTGGCGCGGAATTGGGGCGCCGAACAGGTCCAGGATGGTCGGCATGACGTCGACGGATTCGGTAAAGGCGTCGACCACGCGGCCGCGCGAGGCATCGGCTTGCGCGCGCGGATCCCGGATGATCAACGGAATATGGACCGCCTGATCGTAGAAGCCCGACTTTCCAAGCATCCAGTGATCGCCCAGCATCTCACCATGATCGGATGTCAGGACAATCAGCGTATCGTCATAAGCGCCGATTTCCTTCAGATGGTCCAACACCCGTTGAAAGCTGTCTTCGACCTGATTGATCATGCCGTAATAGGTGGCGCGGATCTGATCCAATTCCTTGCCGGTCAAATCCTGGCACGCGATTTTCTTGCCCTCATAGCAGGCGATGGCTTCCTCGGTACCAAGCCCCATCGCTTCCAGCTGGTGCTCCATATAGGGGTGTATCGCGACTTCCTCGTTCGGCGAGACGGCGCGTTTCGCCGGCGGCACCTGCCCGGCATCATATCGCTTGTTATAGGGTTCCGGCGCGATGAAGGGCGGGTGGGGTGAAATATAGGATAGATGCGCGAACCATGGGCGGCCGCGCTGAGCGTCGATATACGTGATCGCCGAGTCGGACAGGAAGGCGGCATTGCTGTCTTCCGATGTGAAGACAGGCGGGGAATAGCTGTAGCCTTTGTTTTCCGCATCCGGGTAATTCTTCACCGGCAGGAAAATGTCGAAGGGGCGTTCCGGCAGGCTGTAACCCTTGCGCTTCAGGTCCGCGAACCAAAAGCCCATATCGTCGTCCAGCCGGCAGATCAGGGACATGCCGGGCAGGACGCCTTCATAGGTATTGAAGACCGGGTCGCGGGTGTTCATGCCGCGCGGATCCGGCGAGATGTCGGTATAGCCGAAAAGCGCGGGATCATAGCCCAGCTTGCGCATTTCCAATGCGACATTGGTGAAGCGCGCATCCAAAGGTGTGCCGTTACGGATAGAGCGGTGATTGTGCTGATAGGTGCCGGTCAGAAGACTCGCCCGCGATGGGCCGCAAGGTGCGGTCACGGAGTAATGTTTCTTGAAATAGACGCCTTCCGCGGCAAGCGCATCAACATGCGGGGTTTTCAACAGCGGATGACCCGCCGCCGAAAGACTATCCCCCCGCCACTGATCGAAGGTGACCAGCAAAATATTCTTAAGCGACCCCATGACTTCTCCGCCGACCAAAAGACTTCCGAATTCCTCCGCAGGGGAAGAAACCATGATTTTGTGACTGTTTCACGACCGATCGTCCAGCGCTTCATGGATACCCGAAATTCACTTCGGAAATATCCCGCCGGTCAGACGACTCCCAGGCGATAACCGATGAAGCCCATATAGACGACGTAGCCGGCCAGAAGCAGGGAAGCTTCGATCTTGGCAATGCGTTTGTCGCGCCACAGCATCGGAATAACCACGGCAGCCGCCGCCAACATGACCCACATATCGATGGACTGGATATCGGGCGATATCGCCAGCGGTTTGATCATGGCGGTGATGCCCAGAATCGACAGTACGTTGAAAAGGCAACTGCCCAGGACGTTGGCGATCGCGACATCCGAATGTCCGCGTATGGCGGCGACAACCGTCGCGGCCAATTCCGGCAGGGACGTGCCGAGTGCGACCAGCGTCAACCCGATGATCGATTCCGGCACCCCGAAGGCCCGGGCGATCGACGTCGCCCCTTCGACCAGCAAATGGGCGCCGCCGACCAAACCGGCCAAGCCGACCAGAAGAAACGCGGCGATGATCAGGGCCTTTTCGGGAACGTTTTCGGTTTCCTCAACTTCCCGTTCATGCAGCGCAGCCGAAGCGACGTCGCGTTTGTCCATGAAATAGGACCAGGTCATATAGGCGAGCAGCAGCGCCACCATGATGGCGCCGTGCCAAGCCTCGATAACGCCGTGCCAGCCCAAAACCGTCAGCAGGACTATCGATAGGAACATGGCCGTGGCGTCGCGGCGAACGACACCGGCGCTGCAGGTCAAGGCGGTGATAACGCCGCCGACGCCGAGGATGAGCAGAATGTTCGCGATATTGCTGCCGACGACATTGCCGATTGCCAAATCCGGCTGACCGGCCAGGGCAGCTTGCACGGTGACCATCAGTTCGGGCGCGGAAGTACCGAACCCGACGACAGTCAGGCCGATCATGGCGGGTGAAACCCCGATCTTCATTGCCAGGCCGACGGCGCCGCGTAATGCCAACTCCCCACCCAAGGTCAAGACCACAAGGCCGGCGACGACTAACCCGATATCGATATGCATACAGCAATCCGTGCCCTTGTTCGGGCTTAGAAACTTCGTCGCGCCACATCGGTCATGCCCACATGAACCGATGTCTCCCCCCGCGACAATTCTCCGTCTGAATTAAGGGTGCCACGTGCCGCTTGCAAGGTCTGCAACAAAATCATTGGTTTGGGTTGCATCCATAACCCGTGCTAAACCGCTGCGCCGGGCTTGCAGCGGGACGCAGGTCGATGCAGGTTTTCGAGCAGGGAAATAGGGTCGCGCTGGGCAAGCGATAAGGCCGACATCCGGGAGAGGATAAGGGAATGACGATAGCGTTGCAGGGTAATTGGAGCTTTCCAACACGGGTTCTGTTCGGGGCCGGCCGGATCGGCGAATTGCCCAAGGCCTTGAAAGGCGCGAAGGTGGAGCGCCCGTTGATCGTCACCGATTCGGGGTTGCGGGACCTTCCGGCCTTCACCGCTATGGAACAGATGCTGAAGGATGCCGGCGTCGACGCGACCGTGTTCAGCGACGTCAAGGGCAACCCCGTTGGCGGCAATATTCATGACGGTGTGGCTGTTTATCGGGAACACGGCTGCGACGGCGTGATCGCCGTTGGCGGGGGCAGCGGGCTGGACGCGGGCAAGGTGATTGCCTTGATGGCGGGGCAGGACTGCCCGATCTGGGATTTCGATGAGACGCCCGGCGCCTGGAAGAAAGCGGATGCGGGCAAGATCCCGCCGATCATTGCCATTCCGACGACCGCCGGGACGGGGTCGGAGGTCGGCTGCGCCGGTGTCATCGTGAACGAGGAAACCAAGGTGAAGGTCATCATCTTCCACCCGAAGATGATGCCTGCAACGGTGATCGCGGACCCGGAACTGACCGTCGGTTTGCCGTCCAAGATAACCGCCGCCACGGGGATGGACGCGCTGACCCATTGTATCGAGGCCTATTCGGTGCCGATTTTCCACCCGATGGCCGATGGTATCGCAATGAACGGCATGTATCTCATCGAGCAGGCACTTCCAATCGCCTGCCGGAACGGCGCCGATATCGAAGCCCGCTCCAAGATGCTGGCGGCGGCGAGCATGGGGGCGGTCGCCTTCCAGAAGGGTTTGGGGGCTGTGCACGCGATCGCGCATGCGGTGGGCGGCATCTATGACACCCATCACGGCCTGACCAATGCGGTGTTGCTGCCCTATGTCCTTTCCTTCAATCGCGAAGCCATTGCCGACAAGATCCCGCTGATGGCGCAGACGCTGAACCTGCCACGGCACAATTTCTCCGGCGTCCTGGATTGGGTGCAGGGGTTCAGCGCCAGTTTGGGCATTCCGGCCACGCTGGCCGATATCGGGGTGGATACCGATCATGCCGACGCTGTGGGGGAGACCGCGTCGAAGGATTCATGCGCGCGCGGGAATCCTCGGCGGGTTTCAGCCGAGGATCTGCGCGGCTTGTTCGTGAATGCGGTCGAAGGACGGCTCTGAGCGGGCCGTCAGGCAAAGTCGACCGGATAGCTGAGATAGCCCCGAAACCGTGCGCGGCCGCCGCGCACGGCGCTGCCCGAAGGCCGCAGACCGGGGAAACGGTCGAATAACCGCCGGAGCGCTATCGCCCCTTCCATCCGTGCCAGGGAATTGCCGGCACAGATATGAATGCCCCCGCCGAAAGCCAGATGACGGTTCGGTGAACGGCGGATATCCAGGCGATCCGGATCCGGAAACATGGCCGGGTCCCGGTTCGCCGCGCCGATGCAGGTATGAATATAGGCGCCCGCCGGCATCTCGACGCCGCCAAGCGTCACCGGGACAGAGGTCTTGCGGTTTCCCAACTGGTTTGAACTTTCATACCGAAGGAACTCTTCCACCGCCGATTTGGTCGTCCCGGGGTCGTCCAGGAAAAGCTGTTTCTGGTCGGGATTCTCCAGCAAGGCGGCGGCCCCGTTGCCGATAAGGTTGGTTGTCGTCTCGTGGCCAGCGTTCAGCAGGAAAATACAGTTCTGGATAAGTTCCTGCGCCGTCAGCCGATCTACCGTGCCGCTTTCGTCGCTGACCTCCCCCATGATCAGGGTGGTTAGAACATCGTTCTCGTCACCGGGATTTTTCCGCCGATCATTGATCAGGGCTTCCAGATATTCCGAGAATTCCGCGACGGCGTCGTTGCCTGCTTTTTCCTGCTCCTTCGTGATCACCGGTTCCAACGCGCCGAGGATGGCCAGGGACCAGCCCCGCAGCGGGCCGCGTTCCGACCGCGGGACGTTCAACAGGTCGCCGATGATCCAAACCGGCAGGGCCGAGGCGAAATCCGTGATCAGGTCGAAGCCGCCCTGGGCGGCGCCCTTGTCCAGCAGGTCCTCCACCATTTCGACGAAGAGTGGCTCCAGCCGGTTGACGGCGCGCGGCGTGAAGGCCGGGGCGAGCAGTTTTCGAACGCGCGTATGAAGCGGCGGGTCGTTGAAGACCAGGCTGGTCGTGTGATGTTCGAACAAGGGACTGTCGCCGTATTTCTTTCCGAATTCGACCTTCTTGTCGGAAATGAAGGTCTGCGGATCGCGATAGACCGCCATGCAGTCTTCGTATCGCGTCAGGAAAAAACTGTCGTCGGGCAGCCGATGGATCGGGTCGTGCTGCCGCAAGGCACGATAGGTGGGGTAGGGGTTCTCCAGGAAACCCGGGTCCAGGTCGTACAGGTTGAACGAATTGGCGAGCGCTTCTTCCGCGTTCGGCTCCACGACATTTTGCGGCATATTCTTGTTTCCTTCCCTTACCCCGTCACAGCCTTCTCGCTTCGGGATCGGATTTCAAGCCTGCCGTGGCCGCGCCCCGTTCGCTTCGGCGCGGTTCTGCACATTTTTACAAGCGAAAATCCTGGGATCCGCCTATATTGACCCGTTATGTCGATCACCCAGGAACAAGCAATCAGGTTGAGCTCCATGGAGGGGTTCGATCCGGATAAGGATCGCGCCAAGATTTGGTGCGAGGCACAGCATGACGGGCTGGAATGCCTGCATGCGCGCTTCACGCGGCATGCCTATGCGCCGCATGTGCATGACACCTATGTCGTCGGCGTGATTCTGGACGGGGCCGAATTGTTCCGCGCCTATGGCGCGACGAATGTGGGATTGCCCGGTCATTTAACCGCGCTGAACCCGGATGTGTTGCATGACGGCGCCCCTGGTGAGGCCGGCTATCGCTATCGAACGGCCTATCCTTCCGCCGACCTCATGCAGGCGATTGCCGAAGAGATCCGCGGCCGTCCGGCGGGGCTGCCGTTTTTCCGTCATCCTTTGTACGAGGATCCGGAATTGGCGCGGATGATCGAACATACCCATAAATTGTTCGAAGCCGGGGCGCCGCGATTGCAGGCGGATGCCGCCCTGGTCCGCACTTTGGGGCTGTTGATCGCGCGCCATGCGGATGACAAACCCTTCATCCGCCCGGTGGGGCGGGAACGCGGGCTGGTGGCCAAGGTCTGCCGCTTGCTGGAAGACCGTTTGGATGAGGATATCGGGTTGCAGGACCTGGCGCAGGATCTGAACGTCAGCCGGTTTCACCTGATCCGGGCCTTCAAGTCGGAACTGGGCGTCACACCCCATGCTTTCCGCACCAGCGTTCGGGTGCAGCGGGCGCGCGGTTTGCTGCGGGGCGGGGCGGATCTGGCCGACACGGCGATCGCCTGCGGCTTTTACGACCAAAGCCATTTCAACAAGGCGTTCAAGGGGGTGGTCGGCGTCACGCCCGGCAATTACCGCGCGGCGCTCGCCGCCTGACGGCACGACACGGGCCAAACCGCACAAATTTCCAATACCGGTTTGCCGTGCTGCCTTAAACGGGGCGCATGATGACGGAAACCGACATGCAAGACAGCCAGGCCAACTCCCGGGCCGCCCGAACGGGCTTCTGGTCCGATGCGATCCGTGGGCTGATCGATATCTCCCCCTTGATGGCCGGTGCGGCGCCCTTCGCCTTGCTGCTCGGTTCGCTTGCCGTGCAGAAAGGCTTGTCGCCAGCCGAGGTCACGTTGATGAGTTTCAGCGTCTATGCCGGCAGCGCCCAGTTCATCGCCATCGATATCTGGCAGACACCGGTGCCGATCCTGGCAATCGTCGGCACGACGCTTCTGGTGAACCTGCGCCATCTGCTGATGGGCGCCGCCCTGGCGCCCCATCTGGGCGGGCTGAGCCCGTTCGCGCGGTTCCTGACCGTATCGATCCATTCCGACGAGACATGGGCCATGGCCCTGCGCCGGGCCCAGGCCCATGGCAGCGCGGGCGTGACGCCGGGTTATATTTTCGGCGTGTTCGTCCTGTTCTATCTGCAATGGCCGTTTTGGACCTTTGTCGGCGCCTTCAGCGGCGGCTTTATCGGCGATCCCGCCGTTTATGGGGTGGATTTCGTCTTTCCGGCGGTCTTCATCACCCTGGTAATCGGATTTTGGCGCGCCAGCCGGCAAACCCTGGTCGTTCTGGTCAGCTTGGGGACGGCCCTGGCGGCCTATCATTTGATCGAGGGCGTCTGGTACATTTTCCTGGCCGGCCTGGCGGGAACGGTGACGGGCGGCCTGCTCTTCAAGGGTGAGGAACCGGCCCATGGATGATCTGTTTTCCCTGCAGGGGGCGACCGTCATTACCATCCTTGGAATGGCTCTGGTTACCTGGATGTGCCGTATGACCGGTTATGCGCTGGCCCGCCGGGTCGCCATAACGGGCCGGGCGAAAGCGGCGTTGGAAGCGATGCCGCCGGCGATCCTGACCGCGATCATCGCACCGATGGCATTCAGCGAGGGCCTTCCGGAGGCGGTCGCGGCCGCGGTTACGGTTCTCACCGCCTTGCGGTTGCCGACCCTGGTCGCGGTTGCCGCAGGAGTCGCCACGGTCGTTCTGATGCGGCAGATTCCGTTTTAACCTCCGTCTTGACTCTTTCCATCCCGGATAAGACTTCTAAGACACGCGCGAAGAAGTCTCCGCGCGGCGACATTTGCTCTGGGGGTTTGGATGACGACGGATACCACGGACACGGCGGCTCTGCCGAAAGACGGTTGGCAGTTCTGGGTCGACCGGGGCGGCACGTTCACCGATATCGTGGCGCGGAAGCCCGATGGCGAGGTCCTCACCCACAAGCTTTTGTCGGAAAATCCGGAAGCCTATCCGGACGCCGCTGTCCAAGGTATCCGCGATCTGCTCGGCATTTCGCAGCAGGATCCGATTCCGGCAGACCGGATCGATGCCGTGAAAATGGGAACCACGGTCGCGACCAACGCGCTTTTGGAACGCAAGGGCGATCGCACCTTGCTTGCCATAACAAAAGGGTTCAGGGATGCATTGCGCATCGGCTATCAGGCGCGCCCGAACCTGTTCGACCGGCATATCGTATTGCCGGAAATGCTCTATGAGCGCGTTGCCGAAGTCGTCGAACGGGTGGATGCGCAGGGCAATGTCCTGACGCCGCTGGACGCGGACGACGCCCGGGCCAAGATGCAGGAAGCCTATGACGACGGCATCCGCGCCGTCGCCATCGTCTGCATGCATGGCTACAAGTTTTCCGACCATGAGGCCGCACTGGCCGACATAGCCCGGGAGATCGGCTTCTCCCAGATTTCCACCAGCTATCAGACAAGCCCGCTGATGCGGCTTGTGGGGCGGGGGGACACGACGGTCGTTGACGCCTATCTGTCGCCGATCCTGCGCCGCTATGTGGAACAGGTGGCGGACGAACTGGGCGAAGTGCGCCTTCAATTCATGCAGTCGAATGGCGGCTTGACCGACGCGCAGTTGTTCCAGGGCAAGGACGCTATCCTGTCCGGCCCGGCCGGCGGCATTGTCGGCGCGGTTCAAACCAGTGACCGGGCCGGCTTCGACAAGATCATCACCTTCGACATGGGGGGCACGTCGACCGATGTTGCCCATTACGACGGCGAATACGAACGCGCCTTCGAAACCCAGGTCGCGGGCGTGCGCATGCGGGCTCCGATGATGCTGATCCACACCGTGGCCGCCGGCGGCGGGTCGATCTGCTTCTTCGACGGGTCGCGGTACCGCGTCGGCCCGGAAAGCGCCGGGGCCAATCCGGGGCCGGCCGCTTATCGGCGCGGCGGTCCGCTTTGCGTGACCGACTGCAACGTCATGCTGGGGAAACTGAACCCGGATTTCTTTCCGCCGGTCTTCGGTCCGAACCAGGATCAGCCGTTGGACCAGGACGCGGTCGTCGAGAAATTCAACGCCATGGCGGCGGAGATCAAACAGGCGACCGGCGACGACCGCAGCCCGGTCGAGGTCGCCGACGGCTTCCTGAAGATCGCCGTCGAGAATATGGCGAACGCGATCAAGAAGATTTCCGTTCAGCGCGGCTATGACGTCACCGAATACACGCTGGTCAGTTTCGGCGGCGCCGGCGGACAGCATGCCTGCCTGATCGCCGACACGCTGGGCATGAAGTCGGTCCTGCTGCATCCCTTCGCCGGCGTCCTTTCCGCCTATGGCATGGGCCTGGCCGACGTTCGTGCCCTGCGCGAACAGTCGATCGAGCTGGAACTGGGGGAGGAGTCGGTCGGGGAGGTTTCCCGCACCTTGGATGCCCTGGCGGCGGAAGCCCATGACGAATTGTCCGGACAGGACGTTTCGGAGGACCGCATCACCGTGCTGCGGCGCGTCCATCTGCGCTATCAGGGTTCGGACAACCCGCTGGAGGTTCCCTTCGGCACGGTCGCGGAAATGCAGAAGGCGTTCGAAGAAGCCTATCGAAGCCGTTTCGGTTTCCTGATGCAGGGCAAGGCCTTGATCTTCGAAGCCGCCGCGGTCGAAGCCATCGGCATCCAGGCGAAAAGCGGGGAACCGTCCGGCGGCACTGCCGGCGACCTGCCGGACCCGCTGGCCACGGTTCAAGCCTATATGGCCGGCGATCATCACGACACGCCGGTCTACGACCGCGAAGCGCTGCATCCGGGTAATCAGATCCATGGCCCCGCGATTATTCGCGAACCGGTCGCGACCACGGTCATCGAACCGGGTTGGCGCGCGACCTATACGGATACCGGCAACCTTGTGCTGGAACGCGTGGTTCCGTTGAAGCGGACCCTGGCCATCGGAACCGACAGCGACCCCGTCATGCTGGAGGTTTTCAACAACCTGTTCATGTCGATTGCCGAACAGATGGGCTTCCGGCTGCAGAACACGTCCTATTCCGTCAACATCAAGGAACGCCTGGACTTCTCCTGTGCGATTTTCGACGTGGATGGGAATCTGATCGCCAATGCACCGCATATGCCGGTTCATTTGGGATCGATGGGCGAAAGCATCCGCGCGGTCCTGCGGAACAACGACGTGATCCGCCGGGGCGACAGCTATGTGCTGAACAATCCCTATAACGGCGGCACGCATCTGCCCGACGTCACCGTCGTGACCCCGGTCTTCGATGAAAAAGAAGACGTGATCCGCTTCTTCGTCGCCAGCCGCGGCCATCATGAGGATATCGGCGGTCGGACCCCCGGTTCGGCGCCGCCGGACGCCACGCATATCGAGGAAGAAGGCGTCCTGATCGACAATTTCAAGATGGTCGACCAGGGAACCTTCCTGGACAAGGAAATGCGCGCGGTCCTGAGCAGCGGCAAGTATCCATGCCGCGTGCCCGATAAGAACATGGCCGACCTCATCGCCCAGCAGGCGGCGAACGAGAAAGGCATTCAGGAACTTCACAAGATGATCGGCCATTTCGGGTGGGACGTCGTGAAGGCCTATACCAAGCATGTGCAGGACAACGCGGAAGAATCCGTCCGCCGTGTGATCGGCGCGCTGAAGGATGGGGAATTCACCTATCCGATGGACAATGGCGGGCAGATCAAGGTCAAGATTTCCGTGGACCAGAAGAACCGGTCAGCGGTTCTGGATTTCGCCGGAACGTCGGGCGCGATGCCGAATAACTTCAACGCGCCGGCGGCCGTCTGCCGCGCGGCCGTGCTGTATGTTTTCCGCACCCTGGTCGACGACAATATTCCGATGAATGAGGGATGCCTGAAGCCGATTGAGATCATCCTGCCGGAAAACTGTTTGCTTAAGGCGCAATACCCTTCGGCTGTCTTGGCCGGGAATGTGGAAACATCCCAGGCGGTAACAGATGCGATCTACGGGGCCCTGGGTGTCATGGGCGCGGCGCAGGGGACGATGAACAACTTCATCTTCGGTAATGCCCGATATCAGTATTACGAAACGATCTGCGGTGGGTCCGGGGCCGGTCCGGATTTCGACGGAACCGATGCGGTGCATACTCATATGACCAATGCGCGGCTGACGGATCCCGAGGTTCTAGAGTTCCGGTATCCGGTGATCCTCGAAGCCTTCGAGATACGGCGCGGCTCCGGTGGCCGTGGCAAACACCATGGCGGCGACGGCACAGTCCGGAGAATTCGTTTCCTGGAGGACATGGACCTGACGATCGTTTCGAACCATCGGATCGTCCCGCCATACGGCATGGCCGGCGGAGAACCCGGGGCGCTTGGGAAAACCTGGATCGAAAGAAGCGACGGGACCGTCGTGGAAATGAAGCACGCCGATATCAAACCGGTGAAGGCCGGCGATGTCGGTTGTGTGGAAACCCCCGGCGGCGGCGGTTTCGGCACGCCGGCGGCGATGGCGGCGGAATAGTTCCGCCGCCGATTGGCGCCGTCATTGGGCTTGCTGTGTCTTTAGGTCGTGCAACCAGGATTTAGCCTGATCCATGCTGCGGAAGATGGCTTCTCGGCGCTGGATACCGACCGACACGGCGATCATAAGGCGAATCATGCGCTCCTCCGGCGGTCCCAGCACGACATAGGCCGAGGCGCAGTCCGCACGGTATGTATTGAGCTTTTTTCGGCGCTTAACGATGTCGCGCAGGCGCTCGATGCTGAGCGCGGTGAAATCCATCGCCCGCATATCCCATATAATGTCGGCGTCGACGGGTATCGTTCCCATGGCCCGAACACGTTCAAAGGACGCAACGATTTCATCCGGCATCGGGTCGCCGATGACCCGGCCAAATAGGGTATTGGAGCTTGGATCGTAATGGACTTCGATAGGCATGGGGCGGCGTCTTTATTGGATGCCGCCCCAGCATGTCGAACGGTTACTTCCGCCGCAAGCCTTGCGAGCCGTCGGGCCCGGCTTTGGCCACCGGCGCGGCAGGCGCTGCCGGTGCGGCAGGACCACGGCGCTGTTGCGGTTTGTTGTTCCGGTTGCGATTGCGGTTCTTCGGGTTCGGCTTGCCGCCGAAACCGCCGCGGTTGTTGCGCGGCTTGCCTTTCGGCCCTTGGGAACGGTCGTCCTCAATCGGGATGGACCCATCCGGATCGCCGATGCGGCGGCCGATCAGGCGCTCGATATCCCGAAGCAATCCTTTTTCGGTGTGATCGCACAGCGAAATCGCAATACCGCTCTTGCCGGCGCGGCCTGTCCGGCCGATCCGGTGGACATAGGCCTCGGGAACGTTCGGCAATTCGAAGTTCACCACATGGGTGACACCGTCGATATCGATGCCGCGTGCGGCGATATCGGTGGCAACCAGCGTGGCGACCTTGCCCTTCTTGAAGGCCTGCAAGGCGCGTTCGCGCTGACCCTGGCTTTTGTCGCCATGGATCGCCGCTGCCGCCAGGCCGGCTTTTTCAAGATGTTCGCAAACCTTGTCGGCGCCGCGTTTGGTTCGTGTGAAGACAACGGTCCGTTCGACATCGGCGCCGCGCAGGATTCCGACCAGCGCGTCGCGCTTTCCGGTCTTCTGGACATGCATGATGCGCTGTTCGATCTGTTCGATCGGGCGCGATGACGGGGAAACGGAGATTTCCTGCGGATCGATCAGAATATCCTGGGCCAGGGCGCGGATCGGCTTCGGCATGGTTGCGGAAAGCAACACCGTCTGACGGTCACGCGGCAGCGCCCCAACGATTTTCCGGATCGCCGGCATGAAGCCCATGTCGAGCATCTGGTCGGCTTCGTCCAGGACGAAACTTTCGACGAAGTCCAGGCGTACCTTGCCGGCGGCCATATGATCCATCAAACGGCCGGGCGTGGCGACGATGATGTCGACACCGCGGGCAATCGCCTGAATCTGCGGGCCGGGGCGGGCCCCGCCGACGACCAGGGCCGTCGAACATTGCATGAAGCGGGAATAGGTCCGAATGCTCTCATTGATCTGTGCCGCCAATTCGCGGGTCGGCGCCAGGATCAGCGCAGAACAGCCGCGCTTGACGGGGCGGTCCTTGCTTTCGCGAATCCAATGCAGCAGCGGCAGCACGAAGGCCGCCGTCTTGCCGGTACCGGTCTGGGCGATCCCCAATACATCCTTCCCTTCCATCAGCGCGGGAATGACATCCGCCTGGATCGGGGTCGGGTTTTCGTAGCCTTCTTTCTCGACGGCACGAAGAATGGGTTCGGCCAGGCCGAGGTCTTTGAACGTTTTCAACAAAATAATCCTTAACTGCGGGCATGCGAACGGCGTCGCCATGCCAGCGAGAGTACTGTTCAATTTGGGAAGCTTGCGTAGATCAGCTGCCGGGGTTCTGGCGCTATCTGGCGCAGGTGCGCTGAGAGCGGAGATGCAGGGCAACGATCCATCGAATGAAAACAAGATCGGATACTTGCATCAAAAGCGCCGCCAACGATTAAACGTTTTCCACGCGCGGCGCGAAGTGGACCCTGTAGAACACTATTTTCGTTGCAGCGCAACAAAATTCGTATGCGGGTGATGTGGCGTCCGGTGGCGGCAAAAGGAAAGGCGTCCCCCCGAAGGTCCTCGAGGCCCCAAGGACAAGGGGGACGCCATCCAAACCCCATCCCGACGGATGGGGGTAAACAGTGACAAGCGGTTAGCCGATCAATTCGTTATCGTCGCGCGTGATGCCGATAACGGTCGACCGCGGCACGGAAGAACCGCCGGCCGGATAATGGCTGCCGCCTTTCTCGCCCGGATGCTGGATGCCGACGAACAGTGTCTTGCGGTCCGCGCTCCAGGTGATGCCGGTGATCTCGCATTCTTTCGGGCCGACCATGAAGCGTTTGATCTCACCCGTATCCGGGTCCCCGACCAGCATCTGGTTGTTGCCCTGACCGGCGAAGCCGTCCTTGTTCTTGTAGTTCCCGTCGGTCTGGATCCACAGCAGGCCGGTGGTGTCGAAACCAAGACCGTCCGGCGAGTTGAACATGTTGTCGGCATTGACGTTCGACGAACCGGCTTCCGGCCCGGTATGGACGACCGGGTTGCCGGCCGTGACGAACAGATCCCATTCGAAACTTTCCGACGCGTGGTCGCCATTGGCAGGAACCCAGCGGACGACCTGACCGAACAGGTTCTTCTCCCGCGGGTTGGGGCCGTTGACCGGTGTCGGATCGCCACCGGCATTCGGTTTGACGCCGCGATTCTTGTTGTTGGTCAGCGCACAATAGGCTTCTACCCGATTTGGGTTGCAGGCGACCCATTCGGGGCGATCCATTGTCGTTGCTCCGACCGCGGAGGCCGCGATACGGGTGTGGATACAGATTTCCGCCTGCGACGCCATGCCGGTGCTGGCCGGCGTAAGGGCAACCCATTCGCCTTTGCCGTCGTCACTGAATTTGGCGACATAAAGCGTTCCCGCCTCAAGCAGGTCGCTGTTGTTGCCGCCGGCGGCATATGTACCGTCGGAAACGAATTTGTAGAGAAATTCGCCGCGTTCATCGTCGCCCAGATAAACCACTACACGCCCGTCGGCCGCCAAGGTGACCGCGGCGTTCTCGTGCTTGAAACGGCCCAGAGCTGTGCGTTTTTTCGGCGTCGAGGTCGGGTCCATCGGATCGATTTCGACGATGTAGCCGTGCCGGTTCGGTTCGTTGGGCGTTTTGCTGATGTCAAAGCGTTCGTCGTATTTCCACCAGTTATAGCCCCAGTCCTCATTGCCTACGCCATAGCGCGACAAGGCGTCGCTCGGTTTGTTTTCCGGGTCGGAGCTGGCGTAGTAGCCGTTGAAATTCTCTTCGCAGGTGAGGTAGGTGCCCCAGGGCGTCTTGCCGTTCCCGCAGTTGTTGTAGGTACCCAATACGGTCGTACCCGACGGATCGTCTGCGGTTTTCAGCAGGTCGTGGCCACGTGCGGGGCCGGTAATTTCCATCGGTGTATCAGCTGTGATGCGGCGGTTGTAGGGCGAATCGATGACGATGTTCCAGCGGCCATCCGTCTGCTCGACCTCGACGATCGAAACGCCGTGCGCAGCCTTGCTTTTGCGGACGTCATCCGCGTTTTCGGCTAGGCCGGATTCCCGGTTGCCGTGGATGATGTTGCGGTTGGTGTATTCGTTGTTGACGGCAAGGATGTTGCGGTCGCCGTCGTTGAACATTGCCATGCCGTCATTATTGTCGCCGAAGGACAGTTCCTGGCTAAGGCCGGTGCCGCGGCTTTTCTCGTCAAAGGGGATGCTGTTGGACCACATCGGGTCGCCCCATTTCGCTGCGATATGCCAGCTGTATCCCTCCGGCACCGTCACGGTATCGAGCGTATTGGTCGGGACTTGTTTGAAGGCCAACCGGCTGGGGCCGGCGGCGGCCGGCGTCGGCGTCAGGGCCGTCGTGCCCATAACGAAGGCAGAGGCGCCGAACGCGACCGAGGCGCCGAGAAAACGGCGGCGGGAGACGAGGCGGTCAACGATTTGACTGAAATCTGTCTCGGCGGGCGGCGGGTTGCGGCGCTCATCAAAGTCGTCGAATGACAGAAGCTCTTTTTCGGTTTTCGGCATCGGGTGGTTCCTTCGCTACATAAGCCATATCACGGGCTAATCGTTGGTTGGATCAATTGTGCGGCGGGCGGCTGGAACCTGGCATCTCGTATCCCACGCCTCTCCGACTGCCTCGACTGCCGGCAAGCGTGATGCTTTACCGGTCCGCAGCTTCTCAGGGGCAATGGGATACCCGGAACGCGCTTCAACTACGAATAACCATGGTGCTGGCCCGACCCGTCCGCCAAGCCCGGGCGGACGTTAGCTTTTTCTTGTTACGGTGTGGTGACGGTTCGGTTTCGAGATGCGCAATCTTTTCCCGAAAAGACGGGCTCGCGTGGCCCGGGACCAATCCGAAAACCGTTTTTCATCGTAGTACCCAAGGATAAGCAAACAACAACGTTGTTCGGACCCATGCGGATAGTACCCTTGCGAAAGACATTCGGTTTCCTTGCCGCGATGCTTGCCGGCTCAACGGCGGCGGAACTGGCGGCCCAGCCGTCAAATTTACCGGCGGAAACGCTGCTCGCGGCGCTGCCGCCGCAGACGCAGGCAAGCGAAGAACTCGCCTTCGATGTTCTGATGGACGGTTCAAAGATCGGCCAGCACGTCGTCACCCTGTGGAACAAGGGTGAGAAGACCTATGTCGACATCGATATCGCATTGAAAGTCGGCCTGGGCCCGATCGTTTTCTACCGTTATGAACAGCGAAACCGCGCCCTGTGGGAAGACGGCGCCCTCGTCTCCTTCATCAGCAATACCGACGATGACGGCGATGAGTTCGCAGTGCGGGCAAGCCGCAACGGGGATGCCCTGTCGGTCGCGGTGAACGGGACGGATGGGATTGCCGTTACAGACTGGTTTCCGACCACCTATTGGAACAAACGCACCGTGCTGCAGAACCGGTTGCTTGCGACACGGGATGGCGAGGTGCTGGCCGTCGACACGAAATCCGTCGGCGTTGAGACGGTTCAGGCCGGAGGAATCGCGATCGAGGCTGAGAAGTTCGAAATGCGCGGCGATTTGAACATCGACCTCTGGTACGACGAAAACGATCGTTGGGTGAAACTGGCCTTCGACTACCGCGGGAACCGGTTCGACTATGTCTTGCGATAGGACAAGTCCAATCCCCATCCCTGTTTAAGTTAAAGGGTGAACCATGGGCCAACTTGTTCTTATCACCGGGGCCAGTTCAGGGATCGGCGCGGCATTGTCGCGTCTGTTTCTGGAGCGGGGCGATACGGTTATCGCCTGTGCCCGAAGCCGTGACAAATTGGACGTCACCGCCGCGCGTCTGAACAATGAGCGCTTTGTTCCCATGTCCTTGGACGTCACCGATATCTCCGCAGTGGAGAAAACGGTTGCCGCAATCGAGGACCGTCACGGCGCAATTGATTTGGCGGTACTGAATGCCGGCACTTATTCTCCAACACCGGCCGATTCCTTTGGTGCGTCCGCCGTTCACACGATGATGGATGTGAACGTGATCGGCATATCCAATATGTTGGCCGCGCTGATGCCCGGCATGATCGAGAGGGGGCGGGGACAGCTTGCCCTGATGTCATCGGTCGCGGCCTATCGCGGACTGCCGATGGCCGCCGGCTATTCGGCCAGCAAAGCGGCGGTGATCGCCATGGGCGAAAGCCTAAAGGCCGAATTGGACGGTCACGGCGTGAAGCTGCAGGTCATCTGCCCCGGTTTCGTGAAAACACCGCTGACCGAACAGAATTCCTTCCCGATGCCCTATCTTATGGAAGTGGAGGATGCGGCCCGCCGCATCATGAAAGGCTTGGAGTCTTCGCGGTTTCAGATAGCATTCCCGCGTCGTTTCGTATTTCAACTGAAGCTTTTGCAGATGATGCCGGATGCGCTCTATTTCCCCTTGATCAAGAAGGCAACCGGGCTTTGACCTTGGAAAGGCCCGATTCAGTCGCGGCCGCGGCCCGGCGGTGGGCGGATTTCTTCGAGGCCCTGTCCCCGGCGACGCTTGCCGAGATCGACGTGTATTGCCGGCCCGACATCCGGTTCAAGGACCCGTTCAACGATATCGCCGGCATCAACAGTCTTCGACGTGTTTTTGAGCACATGTTCGAGACACTCGATCAACCGGTCTTCAAGGTCACAGACATCGCCGTATCGGACCAGGCCGCCTATTTGCGTTGGGATTTTTTCTTTACGCCCAAAGGGCGGTCGCAAAAGCCTTGGACCATCACCGGCATGAGCGAAGTGCGGTTCGACGCCGACTTCAAGGTCCTCTCGCATATCGACCATTGGGATGCCGGCGAGCAGTTCTACGCTCGCCTTCCCATTCTAGGCCGGCTTATCGGTTGGGTGCGGGCGAAAGTAAGCAGTGTCTAGGCTATTCAGCGGCGCTGATGATCGTTTCACGAAGGTTGTCGTTCTCCGCCCGCAGCTGAGCCGGCTTATGGAAGGATAGCGTGACCTCGCCGATCGTAATGCCCCATTTGCTGACGGTCGCCTTGTTGATCAGCACCCCGCCCGGTTGAAGGAACATCCAGTCGTCGAAATCGACACGCCATGTGCCGTCGCCGACTTTCAGGTCGAACGTATAGACCCAATTGAAGGCATTGCCGTAAGCGGCCCCATTGGCGATGCCGACGACCCCTTCAGCGGTTCCTTCGTATTTATGGCCGTCCAGTTTTTTGAGTGTCCAAACGCGCCGTTCCGTTTCGCCGTCGCTATAGTCGAAGTCTTCAACCAGGGTCAGTGTTTCGCCGTCCCAGCTACCGTCGATTTCGACGGTGAACTGCCGGCGTACGGTCCCGAACCGGTCCTGGAACAATCCGGCGGCCAGTGTCCTGCCCTCGAAGTATTCCTCCAGAACCAGTCTGGGTTCACCGTTTCTGAAATCCGTCACATCCATGTTCGAGCAACCAGTCAGAATGAGAACCAAAGCACCGATCGTTATCCTTGATACGGTTCGAAACGCGGGCAGGATCAATTTCATTCGTCATTCCTTCCTTGATATCCGCCGTGACAGTTCGGCGTGTTCCTCCGCCGTAATCGGGTGGCCCCAGATCACCGCCATCGCGGCCGCCTTCAATGCGATCGGCACCCCCGCATAAAGGAAGGCCAGAACCCAAGGGGATGCGGTTTCCGCAATGTCTTCGCCGGTTACGGAGAGTGGGTCCGCCTGAAATCCGGCCCATTCCAGAATCGGAAAAGCCAGCCCGACCGCCAGGGCCAAGGCCAGTTTCTGGGCCATGCTCCATAAGGCGAAATAGGCGCCGGTATTGCGTTCCCGGCCCGCCGCCCGGTCCAGGTCGATCACGTCTGCCTGCAGGGACGGCGGCAATGCCAGATCGGCGCCCAGGGCCAGGCCGGTCGCGACGCAGATGACGAAAAAGACGGCGACATCGCCCGGTCCCAGGAACAAGGCCCCGGCGAACCAGACGCAGGCCCATGCCATGGCCAGGCACCAAGTGCGGTGCTTCCCGAGTTTTCGGGAGAGCGCGAGCCACAGCGGCAGCCCGGCAACCGCCGACAGGAAATAGGTGAACAGAAGCGCGCCGGAATGGTCGGATGCCTGAAGCACCGTGCCGATGAAAAGAAGAAACAGCGTCGCCGGCAACCCATTGGCGATACCGTTCAGGAACCAGGCAGCCAGAAGGCGCCTGAAGGGGCGGTTGCGTGCGATGACGCCGCCGACTTGTTTCAATGTCGGTTTCAAGGCGACATCGGTTTCGTCTGTTTTGGGAACCCATATGACGGCGGCGGCTGTCGCAAGCGGCAACAGGATCAGCAGGGCCACGCCCAGGCTTGCAAGCCCGTCGGCCGGATCGTCACCCACCGCGAAGGGAAGGGCGACCGCGAGCAAGGTACCGGCAAGAACCGCACCTTCCCGCCATGCCGTAATCGTCGATCGCCGATGGTAATCGTCCGAAAGCTCGGCGCCCCAGGCGTTGTAGGGCAGGACGGCCATCGTCCAACCCAGATACAGCAAGACGGTGACCGTCAGAAGGAAGGGGCCCTGCACCTCATCGGGTGGGGAGAATAGAAGGTAGGCCATCAAAGCGGTCAGAACCGCACCGGCCACGATCCAGGGTTTGCGCTTGCCGAACCTGCCGGTCGTCCGGTCGGACAGAAACCCGATCAAGGGGTCGCTCACGGCATCCCAGATCCGCGCCGCCAACAGAATAGCGCCGACGGTGGCGAACCCCAGCCCCAGATCGACCGCATAGAAGGTCGGAACATGGACGTATACGGGCAGGGTCACGGCCGCCAGCGGCAGGCCCGGCAGGCCGTAAATGGCGAGCCGCCACGACGGCAGCGTGCGGGGGGTATGGCTCATGGGACGGGGGCGTTTCCGCGTTCTAGCCTTGCGCTCAGGCCTTGCTCAAGGCCACGCGGCAAACGTCGATCACGCCGGCGCGGAAGCCGGCCTCGCAATAGGCGAGGTAGTATTCCCACATGCGTTTGAAACGCGTGTCGAAGGCGTGCCGGCCGGCGTTCAGCGCGGCGATATCCGGCCAGGATGCCTGAAACCGATCGTTCCATTCGGCAAGCGTGCGGGCGTAGCTTTGACCGAAAGTCTCGTAGGTGTCGACCGTCAGTCCGGCGGCGGTCACCTGTTCGCGAAGCTTGCTCGGGGAAGGCAGCATGCCGCCTGGAAAGATATAGCGCTGGATGAAATCGGGGCGGCTTTTGTAACTGTCGAAATGATTGTCGTCGATGGTGATGATCTGCAGCGCCGCGCGTCCCGCGTCGCTCAACCTGTCGCGCATCTTACTGAAGAAAACCGGCCAATAATCCTCACCGACCGCTTCGAACATCTCGATCGAGGCGATCCGGTCGTAGCTTCCGTCTTCATGGCGGTAGTCGCGTTTGACGATGTTCACCTTCTCGCCCAGGCCTTCGCGCTGGATGCGTTGGGCGGCGAAACTGTATTGCTCGTCGGATATGGTCAGGGCCGTAACCCGGGCCCCGCGGGATTTTGCGACATGCTCCGCAAAACCGCCCCAGCCGCATCCGATTTCAAGAACGTGATGGTCGTTGCCGATTTCGAGCCGTTCGGCCAAACGTTCGTACTTGTTTCCCTGCGCCTGTCGCAGATCTTCCGTCGGGGAAAGAAATTCAGCCGACGAATAGGTCATGCTTGGGTCCAGCCACCGTTCGTAGAAGCTGTTTCCCAGGTCGTAGTGGTAATGGATGTTCCGTCTGCTGCCGGTTTCGGTATTGCGATTGAACCAATGAACCAGCCGCGATGCATTGCGAAACCACCATTTCCCCTGAAGCGTCGCTTCCAGAACGGCTATGTTGGTCGCACAAATCGTCAGAAATCCGGGCAGGTCGTCGACATCGTAGTCGCCGTCCATATAGGCTTCCGCAATCCCGATATTGCCGCCGGTGAACAGCTTCCGGGCGACATTGTCGTTGTGAAGGCGGACGGTGACGAAAGTGTTGAGTTCGCCGTTATCCGCGCCTTTGCCGGTAACGCGCGTCGTGCCATCGGGAAGGATCCAGCGAATCCGGCCGGTTTCGAACCTGTCGGCCAAACCGAGCATCAGCCGCGTTGCGGTGCCTATGCGTAAGGTATGCGCTGTGGGCGCTGTCGCTTTCGTTCCACCCTGCATGACATTTTCACCGTTCATGCCTACCCCCAATTGTCTATCGAAACCGATCAAGGGCCAAGGAAAAAAGCCTTCCCTCAACCTGTAATACGGTTACGCGGCAAATCGGGTTTCGGATGAAATTTCGCCCCTTTTTTCCAAAGCTTAAGGGCTTCCCAGTGAATTCCCGCCATTACCTTGAAGGTCATCAACGGGTGTTTGAACAAGGCTGTCGCCAAACCGGCCGCCGTCAGGTCGGCGCGGGAAGCCGAATGTTTGGCGGTCATCCGGTCCTCGCCGTCGATCCCTCGATATCGGATCAGGACCGACAGTGTCTCGCCGGGCGGCTTCAGGGTGAATTCATAGGTTCCGTCGACCGGCATGAAGGGGGATACATGAAATTCCTTCTGCGCCTTCTGCAGGACCGGTTCCGCGTTTTCCTGCGTCACCGGCAGAAGATAGCCGTGCCACTGCCCGAACGTATTGCTCACTTCGTAAAGGACCGCCTTCAATCGGCCGGTCCGGTCATAGCAGTAGTAGATGCTAAGCGGATTGAAGACATATCCCCACAGGCGCGGGAACGTGAGCAGGCGGACGGGGCAATCCCGCAAATCGTATCCATGCGCGCTCAAAAGGTCGTTCAGCCATGGCCGCAAGGGCGATCCGTCCCTCGGGCCATGGTCCTTGTCGTGAAACGAGACGACGCCCGCGCGGTTATAGGCGAAAAGCCGCGTCTCCGATGCCGTCTCCTCCAGCCTGTCGATATCCAGCAGCACAGAAAAGACCTTGTAGTCCAATTCATGGACGAAAGGCGTCAGGCGTTTATGTGCGACATGGCCGGTGTAGATCGACGGTTCGGGAATGACGCCGGGCGGTCCCGAAAATGTCGGGTTCGTTTCCGCGGCGAGTGTCAGGGGGCCATCCATATCCGGTCCTAGGCCGCGACCGCGGGTGCCGGTTCGACCCGGGCATCGACGGCGGCCATGGCGTCGTGCGGGCGGTGTCCCCAGGGAATGTCGGCGCCGAGCCGCCGGGCAACCGCCGTGGCGGACGCCAAGCCGTCTTCATGAAATCCGTATCCGCAATAGCTGCCGCAATACCAGATCCCGCCATCGCCCTGAATTCCGGGCAGTTCCTTTTGCGCGGCGACGGCCCCGGCATCGAACATGGGATGGTCATAGGCGAACTGGTCGATGATCCGGTCGGCCGGGATCGTCTCAATCGGGTTGAGCGTGACGAAGACAGGGTGCGCCGGGTCGAGATGCTGCAAGCGGTTCATCCAATAGGTCACCGCCACTTGCCGATGTCCGTTCGCCTCGTTTCCGGCAAGATAGTTCCAACTGGACCAGGCCAGTCGCCTCTTCGGCATTTGGGAGGGGTCGAGATGCAGGACGGCTTCGTTTTTCTGATACCGAAAACGGCCCAGAATGCTGGATTCCGTATCGCTTTTATCCTCCAGCAGGCGGCAGGCCTCGTCGCCGTGGCACGCCATGACGACCTGATCGTAGACCTGTTCCGTCCCGCCGTCGTCGCGGACGGCGACGCCGCCCGGCACCCGCTTGACTGCCCGGGCCGGGCGTCCAAGATTTACATCCGAGGAAAGGCGGTTGCGGATGCGGGTTACATATTCGCGGCTGCCGCCATCGACCGTCCACCATTGCGGACGTTCCTTCAATTCCAGCAAGCCGTGATTGACGAAGAACCGGATGAAGGAGTTCACCGGAAATTCACGCATGCTGTCGGTGGAACAGGACCAGATCGCCGCGCCCATCGGCAGCAGATGGTCGCGCGCGAAGGCTTCGCCATATCCGGCGAAATCCAGATAGTCGCCCAGCGTGATCCGGTCCGCGTTCGGGTGGTCCAACAGTTCCGGCGCATGGCGATAGAAGCGCAGCAGGTCGCGCAGCATGCGATGGAACCGGGGGGAGAACAGGTTTCGGGGTTGGGCGAACAGCGATGCCAGATTGCTGCCGCCATATTCTATCCGGCCCTTGTCGATCGAGACGGCGAAGGACATGTCCGTCTTCTTGATCGGCACGTCCAGATGATCGAACAGGCCGAGCAGATTGGGATAGGTCCGTTCGTTGAAGACGATGAACCCGGTATCGACGGGCATCGTCTTGCCGCTGCCGGCGGGGCCGACCGGCACATCGACCGTATTGGAATGCCCACCGACATAGGTATTCCGTTCATAGACGGTGACCTGGTGTTTGTCGTTCAGCAGAAGGGCTGCGCCCAAACCGGCGATGCCGGATCCGATAACCGCTATGCGCATGGCTTAAGCTGCTCCACTCAACAGGGGTTTGTTTTCTTCCGAATTCTTGATGGCGTCGAAAGCGTCCAGCGCCCGCTGTCGGGCGGCGGGATGATCGACGATCGGGGACGGGTAGGTCTTGCCCAGAACAACGCCCGCCTCAGCGCGAATGTCGTCGGGCGCTTCCCACGGCTTGTGCAGAAACTTGTCCGGCAAGGCGCCCAACTCGGGCACCCATTTGCGGACATACTCGCCCTTGGGGTCGAAGCGTTCGCCTTGGGCAACCGGATTGAAAATCCGGAAATAGGGGGCGGCATCCGCCCCGCAGCCGGCGGTCCATTGCCAACCGCCGACATTGTTGGCCAGGTCCGCATCGACAAGCGTATCGCGGAACCAGACCTCGCCGCGCCGCCAATCGATCAACAAATGCTTCACCAGAAACGACGCGACGACCATCCGAACCCGATTGTGCATGACGCCTGTGCGCCAAAGTTCGCGCATCCCGGCATCGACCAGGGGGTAACCGGTCTTCCCCTTTGTCCAGGCGGCAAAGGCGCTTTCATCGTCACGCCAGGGGAAAGCATCGAAATTGTCACGGAAGTTCTCGGTGACCGTGTCGGGGTTGTAGAACAGCAGGTGTCGGTTGAAGTCCCGCCATCCCAGTTCCCGCAGATAGGCCCAGCCGGCGGCATCGTTCACAAAGCCCGATTCCATGGCGGAACGGGTGGCATGCCAAAGCTGCCGTGGTCCGACCTCGCCGAAATGCAGATGGGCGGACATGCAGGATGTGGCCCCAAGCGACGGGAAGTTTCGACCATCCTTATAGTCGTTGACCGGACCGGCCAGGAATTCCGCCATCCGTTGCGCCGCGGCGTCTGCGCCCGGCGTCCATTCCGCGGCGATCTCAGCCGCCCAGTTCGGTTTAGTCGGTTGAAGGTTCCAATCGTCCAGCCGATCCGACGGAATATTGCCGTCGTGAAAGCCTATCGCGTCCGGCGCGGGCAAGGGAGAGGGCGGGTCGCCCTGCGCCTGAACCGCGCGCCAATAGGGCGAGAAGACGGAAAAGGGTTTCCCCGCCTTTGTCGCGACCTCCCACGGTTCACGGATCATATCGGCGGCGAAGCTCTCGGCCTCTATGGCCTCGTCATTCAACGCCGCCTTCAGTTCTTTGTCCCGTTTGACGGACCAGGGTTCGTATAGCCGGTTCCAGACGACGCGCTGGGCACCTGTCTCGGCAATGACGTCCGAAATCGCTTCGGCTGCTCGCCCACGGCGCAGGATAAGCTTTCCGCCGAACTCTTCCAGGTCACTGGCAAGGGCGGCAAGACTGTGGTGCAGCCACCAGCGGCTGGCCGCACCGGTCGCGTTGTTACCGGCGTCTTCATCGTCCAGCACGAACAGGCAGACCAAGGGGCCGTGGGCAGCCGCGTCCGAAAGGGCGGGATTGTCCCGCAAACGCAGGTCACGCCTGAACCAATGGATTGTCGTCTTCGTCATAGGCGCCGGGAACCTGCCAAGGGTGAAATGGAAGCATCGTGGTTATCTAAACTTACGCATCCGGCCCCCGCTTGGATTACCCCTTGTCGGAATAATGTTATCCCTTCGCGGACCGCCCCTGCGCGGCGGATTTCGGGAACCGGTGGATCCCGGTGCGGCCCAATAGCCAGATGTTGAAACCGTACGGGAAATGCCGCTCGATGGCCGGGTCCCGTACGTTCAAGCCACCGGTGAAGGCCCCAAAGGACGGCAAGATCATCCGTCGCCCATCGCTGACGAAACAACGCGCTGAAACCCGTTGCATACGGGTCTTCACCGTCGCCTTGGGATGGAAATGGCCGGATATTTCGCCGCTGGCCGGTCTATGGGTTGCTTCATGCCGGAACAGCAAGGGGCCATCCGTGAATTCCTCCACGATGGCGCCGCCCAGATCCGGAGGCGGCTCGGGATCGTGGTTGCCGGCGACCCAAATCCAGTCGACCCGATTCGTTACATCGATCAAGGCCGCCCGGTCCTCGGCGGGCAGACGCGCGCCCGCATCGCCGTCATGAAAACTATCGCCCAGGGATATGACGCGGGCCGCCGCCGTACGGCGCAGCACCGCAGTCAGTTTCTTCAGGGTCGAGCGCGTGTCATAGGGCGGCAGCAACTGCCCGCGCGAGGCGAGAGCGCTGCCTTTCTCGAAATGCAGGTCCGCGACGATAAGCGTGTTCCGGGCGCGCCAGAACAGTGCCCCGGAAAGGTCCGGTTCCAGATCGGCCCCGTTCAGCCTTATTGTTGTCTGCGGCACCGCTTCAACCATCAGATAACGGCAATTCGCCGTGAACCATGCCGCCCATGGCCTCTTCAATGAGGTCGTCGGAGGCTTCTATCAACAAATCGTCCATGCCGCTGCCGTAGACGGATTCCTTGCCGATCTCCAGCAGGATCGGCACGGCCAATGGCGAGACCCGGTCCAACCGGCGATGGGTGATCCTGCCCTGGGCCTTGTGCAGCATCTCCGCCAGCCTGGCCACGTCGGTCAGGCCCGATGCGGCATCCATGCGTGTTGCCCGCAGCAGAATATGGTCGGGATCGTGTTCGCGCAGAACATCGTAGATCAGGTCGGCGGAAAAGGTTACCTGCCGCCCCGTCTTTTCCTGTCCCGGCAATCGGCGTTCGATCAGGCCCGCGATGATGGCCGCGTTGCGGAACGTCCGTTTCATCAGCGAACTTTCGTCCATCCAGGCTTCCAGGTCGTCGCCCATCATGTCCTCGTCGAACAGCGCCGCGACATCGGTGACCGGACGCACGCTCCAAACCGCAATGACATAGTCGCTGGCGACGAAGCCCAGCGGGCCATAGCCTGCGCGTTCCATGCGCCGCGTCAGCAGCATCCCCAGCGTCTGGTGCGCGTTCCGGCCGGCGAAGCAATAGGCGACGAGATAGTTTTTGCCGTGCCGGGGAAAGCTTTCGATCAGCAATTGGTCCGGCCCCGGCATGACCGACCGCCATTGCTGCAAGCGCAACCATTCGGATACCTGGTCGGGCAGGCGGCTCCAGCGGGACGGATCGGCCAGCATTTCACGCACCTGGTCGGACAAAAAAGTCGTGAAAGGCAGTCGACCGCCCATATAAGCGGGAATCTTCGGGGCGTCGCCCTTGGCCTCCGAGACCAGCGCTGTTGTTTCGCGGAATCCGTCGAACCGCAGCAACCTGCCGCCGAACACGAAGGTATCGCCGGGCTCCAAGCCATTGATGAAATATTCCTCGACCTCGCCCAGGACGGGGCCGCGGCGCAGGCGGACCTTGACGGTCGGTTCCTGGATGATCGTCCCGATGTTCATCCGGTGCCGTTGGATCACCTTCGGCCCCGCGACCTCGTAGTCTCCATTCGCCTTGCGGAACAGACGCTTGAACTTGTCATAGGCGCGCAGGGCATAGCCGCCATCCTCGACATAGCGCAGGACGTCATCGAAATCCTGCCGGTTGAGATCCGCATAGGGGCCGGCGCTTGTGATTTCGTCGTAGAGATCGTCGGCGTTGAACGGGGCTGAGCAGGCAAGGCCTAGGACATGCTGCGCCAGGACGTCCAGTGTTCCGGGGCGGGGCGGGTCGCCGTCCAGCCGCATTGCGTCGACGCCTTCGATCGCGGCCAGGCATTCCAGGACTTCGAACCGGTTGCCAGGGGCGAGAATAGCGCGGCTTGGCGTATCCAGCCGGTGGCCCGCCCGACCGATCCGCTGCAACAGGCGGCTGACCCCTTTTGGCGCGCCCATCTGTATGACCAGATCGACCGCCGCCCAGTCGATGCCGAGATCCAGGGACGAGGTCGCGACAACCCCGCGCAGTGCCCCGCGCGACATCGCGGCTTCCACCTTGCGGCGCTGTTCGACCGCAAGGCTGCCGTGATGCAGGGCGATGGGCAGGTTGTCGTCATTCAGTTTCCAGATGGTCTGGAACAGGACTTCCGCCTGGGCGCGCGTGTTCACGAAGATGATGGTGACGCCCGATTTGCCGATCTCCTGATAGACCCGCTCCGCGGCGTGCAGGGCGTAATGGCCGGACCAGGGAAGGTCCATGTCTTCCATGATGGAGACCTCGGCCCGCACGCCGCCGCCGCCGCGAATGATGCCGACGTCTTCCGGCTTACCGCCAGGCGCCAGCCAGGCCCGCAGGGCGTCTTCATGGGCGACCGTGGCGGAGAGGCCGACGCGCCGGCATTCCGGCGCGACGCGGTTGAGCCGCGCCATGCATAGGGCCAGTTGATCGCCGCGTTTCGTGCCCGCCAGCGCATGGGCTTCGTCGACGACGACCCGTTTCAGGCCGGCAAACAGCGTCCAGGCTTCCTCGTATGAAATCATCAGGGCAAGGGACTCGGGGGTGGTCAGCAGGATATGCGGCGGGTCCGCCTTCTGCCGGGCCCGTTTGGATTGCGGCGTGTCCCCGGTCCGGGTTTCAACCCGAATCGGCAATCCCATTTCGGAGATGGGTGCTTCCAGGTTGCGGTGTATGTCTACCGCAAGCGCTTTCAACGGAGAGATGTAAACGGTGTGCAGGCCGTCCGGCGGATCATCCGCCAATTCAACCATGGAGGCCAGGAATCCGGACAGGGTCTTACCCCCGCCGGTCGGCGCGATGACAAGGGAATCAAAGCCTTGCCGGGCAGCCCGGACCATTTCCAACTGGTGCGGATGCGGCACCCAGCCGCGCGTGGCAAACCAGTCCGTGAACACGGCGGGCAATCGACTGTTCGATTTATCCGGGCTTGTGTCGCGTGAAATCATGTGATTCCAGTTCGGGTCTTCGTTTTCTGGTTCGCCCGGTCCGGGCGATGGGGGAGTGCAGTTAGAATGTCCGTTACAGAGTATTTCTCAAGCGACTATGCGGAAGCCCGCGAAAAGTTCACCGGCGCAGCGCGTGCGGCCGGGGCGGAACTGGAACGGTTCATCAACCCCGAAAAAGGACCGAAGGGCGAGGAACTCAGCACCGATATTGCCTGGCTTGGGCCGCGCGATGCCGACAATGTCCTCGTCACGATGTCCGCCACGCATGGCGCCGAGGGTTTCTGCGGCTCCGGTGTCCAGGTTGGCTGGTTCCGGTCCGGCCGCGCAGCCCGCCTGCCGGCCAATACGGCGCTGCTGCAGATCCACGCCATCAATCCCTATGGCTTTGCCTGGCTCCGAAGAACCAATGAAGACAATGTCGACCTGAATAGAAACTTCGTCGATTTCGATCATCCTTTGCCCGTCAACGAAGGCTATGTGAAGTACCAGGATATCATCTGCCCCAAGGAATGGTCGGACGAGATTGCCGAACAGACGAGCGCCGAGATTGACCGGCTTATCGACGAACTGCCGCCGCTTGTCATGCAGGGGGCGGTATCTTCGGGTCAATATGTGGATTCCAACGGTGTCTTCTATGGCGGGACGCGGCCGACATGGTCGCGGAAGACGATCGAGGCGATCATCGATTCCTATCTTTCCAATGCCAAACGCGTTGCCATCATCGATTACCATACCGGCCTGGGACCGCGGGGATATGGTGAGCGGATCGGCGACGGCGGGGCGGGCACGCCCGCCTGGGAACGGGCGCAGGACTGGTGGGGCGATCTGACGTCCGCGGATGACGGGTCTTCAACCTCGGCACCCCTTCACGGCACCAACCTGAATGCCATGGCGGCCCGGATGCCGGGCGCCGACGTCACCGCCATTGCGCTGGAATATGGAACGCGGCCGTTGCACGACGTGCTGCTGGCCGTTCGCTCAGACGCTTGGCTGCATGCCTATGGCGACCTGGACTCGCATCAGGGGCGTGCCATCAAGGCCTTCGTGCGGGATGCCTTCTATCAGGATGCGGATGACTGGAAACAGATGATCTGGTCGCGCGGTATCGATACGCAGGAAATCGCCTTGGCGCGCTTGGCTGGTTAAACGATTGGAAAGTCAGAGCGCGCCGGACTGCATCGCTTCGATGGCGGCACGGAAACGCGCTGCCGTTTCGGCGAAAGCGGTTTCCGCATAGGGTTCCGGATCGCCGACACCCCAGACCGGTCCGGCCCAGGCGGGGTCGTTTTCGAATCGGGCGATGACGTGGACGTGGAGTTGCGGAACCTGATTGCCCAGCGCCGCGACATTCATCTTGAAGGCATCGACCTCCCGCTCCAGGGCGGCGGAACATCCGGCGATTTCTTCCATCAACTGAAACCGGTCCGTCGCGTCCAGGCCATGGATTTCCCGCACATCGGGGCGGCGCGGCACCAGGATCAGCCAGGGATAACGGCAGTCGTTCATCAGCAGAACGCGGCACAGCGGCAAATCCAGGACTTGCTTTGTATCGCCTTCCAGTTTCGGATGCAGGTCGAAATTCGATTGGGGCACGTTTCCCTCCCAGGCCGGTTCTCGTTTCAGCAGGATCAGGCCGGAACCGGGCCCCCTCTGTCAAATGGATGGTCAGTATGGCGGAAACGCGCGATTTGCTTTTGGAGATGTTTAATGCGGCGGTGCGCGCCGCCGACCCGATGCTTTGTGTGCCCCCGTGCTTGCCCGAACCGGCCAAGAACGGACGGACAATCGTGATCGGGGCGGGCAAGGCGTCCGCCGTCATGGCGCAAGCGACGGAAGCGCATTGGGTGGCGCAGTATCCCAACCGCGATTTGGAAGGTGTCGTCGTCACGCGCTATGGCTATGCGGTTCCCTGTTCCAAGATCAAGATTGTCGAGGCATCGCACCCGGTGCCCGATGAAAACGGTATGGCCGCGGCGCAGGAAATCCTGGAAGCCGTCAGCGGCCTCACGGAAAACGATCTTGTCATCTGCCTGATATCGGGCGGGGGATCGGCGCTTCTCACGGTACCGGCCGGGAATATGACGCTGGCGGACAAGCAGGCGGTGAACAAGGCGCTGTTGGCATCGGGCGCGACCATCGACGAGATGAATTGCATCCGCAAGCATCTGTCCAAGATCAAGGGCGGACGGCTGGCGGCCGCCTGCGCGCCGGCAAGGGTGATCAGCATCCTGATATCCGATGTGCCGGGTGACGATCCGCAAGTGATTGCATCGGGCCCGACGGTTCCGGACGAGTCCACCTTCGCGGAGGCGTTGAGGTTGGTGCGGCATTACGACATGGAGCTACCCGCTTCCGCGATGGCGATCCTGGAAGCAGGCGCGGAGGAGACGCCGAAGCCCGGCGATCCGATCTTCGAAAACACCGAAATCCGCATGGCCGCGGCGCCGCGCCTTTCCCTCAATGCGGCGGCAGAGGTAGCCCGAAAGGCCGGTGTTACGCCGCTTATTCTGGGGGACAGTCTGGAAGGAGAAAGCCGGGAGGTCGGGACCGTTCTGGCCGGTATCGCCCAATCCGTGCAGTCCCATGGGACGCCGGTTGCGGCGCCGGCGGTTCTGCTTTCCGGCGGTGAGACCACGGTGACATTGCGGGGCAAGGGCCGCGGCGGACCGAATGCGGAATGCGTTCTGGGCATGGCGCTTGCCTTGGATGGGCAAACGGGCATCTCTGCCTTGTGTTGCGATACGGACGGTATCGACGGGTCGGAGGACAATGCGGGGGCGATGATTGACCCCGGCACCCTCGATCGGGCCAGGGATAAAGGTGTCGATGCAGCGACCTATCTGCGCAACAACGATGCCTACGGGTTTTTCCAGGCGATCGACGGGTTGATCGTCACCGGGCCGACCAAGACCAATGTGAACGATTTTCGCGCGATATTGATTGAACCTTCGAAGGGCTGATGGACTCCTAGCCCAGCTTCCTGAACACCCAATTGGCGGCGAATCCAGCGGCCATCGCGACGATGATGGCTAATATTCCGTGCAGCGCCGGGAACGTGTTCGCGATGCGGAAAATCTGCGCGCCCGCGCCGACCTTGCTGACAAACAGCGGTGTCGTCTGTCCGCTTTGAATTTCGCCGTTTCGCGCCAGCAAAGTCTCGATCACATAGGTGCCGATGGGCACATTCGCCGGAAAGTAGACCGAGGTTCGGAACAGGCGTTGGCCGCGTTTCTGGATTGTGCCCGGGACTGCGCTGTAAAGACCGTGCGCTTGTTGATTTCGTATCAGGGACGAGCGGAAATTCTCGACCTCGGCCGCGTCCGCATCCTGCGGCGCGATCATGCGCACATTCTGCGCGCCGATCTGGTGGCGGTGAAGAACAGGCAGGGGCAAGCCTTCCGTCGCCCCAGCCGTCATCGCCACGTGATAGAAGGACGGCGTTTCCTCGAAGGTCATCGAGTCCCGGTTCATCCAGATTCCGGCAATCCGCTCCTTTCGGCGAACCGTCACGTCCGTCGGGGGGCCGTGAACGACGACGATGACATCGCCATCCTCTTCGATCGACCCGAACAGCAGCAATTCGGTTCCGGTGAAACCGGTCGTGATCGCGACCAGATGGTCGGACAGGTCCGCAATCAGCGGTTCCGCCCGCGCGCTGGTGGTGATCGACGCGCCGAGGAAGAATGCCGTCAACAGAACCAGGGAAGGGAGTCGGGAAATAGAGATCATCGCCCGGCCCGTCAGTGCCCGACGCCGCTGGAAAAACTCAGCGAATAGATATCGTTGGGTGGAATGATCAGATCCAGCAAGATCTTGATGCATACGGCCAGGACCATTGCCGCGAGAAGGCCGCGCAGATGTTCGCCCCGCAGCTTCGCCCCCAGGCGGGTTCCGAACTGTGCCCCGACGACCGATCCGATCAACAGCAACAGCGCAAGGACGATATCCACCGTTTGGTTCAGGTAGGATTGCAGGAAGGTGGCGTTCGCGGCGACGAAAATGATCTGGAACAGCGAGGTTCCGACGACGACGGATGTCGGCATGCCCAGAAGATAGATCATGGCGGGCACCATGACGAAGCCGCCCCCGACACCCATGATCGCCGACAATACGCCAACAAGAAACCCGATGGCGAGCGGCAGAAAAGCGCTGATATAGAGCTGCGATCGACGGAACCGCATTTTGAAAGGCAGACCGTGCAGCCAATTGTGTTCGTGCAGTTTCCGTCCGGTTCCCGCTTTGCCGGATTTCGTCCGCATCATCGCCTTGATGCTTTCGATCAGCATCAGGGCGCCGATGACGCCCAGGAAAATGACATAGGAGAGTTTGATGACCAGGTCGATCTGACCCAGATTGCGCAGCAAGGCGAACAGCCACACGCCGAATGTGGAACCGACTATACCGCCTACAAGCAGTACGGTGCCCATCTTGAAATCGACATTGCCGCGCCGCCAATGCGCCATGACGCCGGAAACCGACGTCGCCACGATCTGTCCGGCTTGCGTACCCACCGCCACGGGCGAGGGGACGCCGATGAAAAACAGCAATGGTGTGAGCAGGAAGCCGCCGCCGACGCCGAATATTCCGGAAAGAACGCCTACGCCCACACCCATCCCCAGAATGAGGAAGATGTTCACCGACATCTCCGCGATGGGTAAGTAGACGTGCATCGGTTAGCCAGGCATGACTCTAATCGGCCAGGTCGTCCACCGAAGACAGGACCACTTCAAAACAGTGGTTCAGAAACCCCAATGACGCTGACGTGAAAAATTGGAACTAATAGGTTTAAACCAGATTCGATTGACCGTTGCACCTGTTCTTAAAGGCTTTCTGACCATATATTCGTGATTTCCGCCTCTGCGTTGCTGCGATGCATCAATCATGAGGCTATTTGGCAAGGATGTCGGGCAAAGAACGATGCGGGAACCGGGTGCAGAGGAAATTTTGCTGGATGCGACGGGCTTGCTCTGTCCCTTGCCCGTCCTCAAGGCCCGGAAGGCGTTGAAGCCGATTGCCAGCGGCGGCAGGCTGGTCATCCTGGCGACCGACCCGGGCGCTGTCGCCGATTTCCAGTCGTTCTGCGAGGCCCAGGGCCACAATCTGATCGACTGGTCGGAAAACGACGGCGAATACCGGTTCGAAATCCAGAAAGCATGATCGTCAGGATTTCTTAACCAGTTCCGAATTAGCGTTCTTTGCACTAACATCGTTTGAAACGCCGGTGCCATATCGGCCGAACGAAAAGGGCGAGGACGCAACCATGACCCACTTTCTGATATCGGATACGAAACCGGACGGGATGAAGCTGGAGGAAATTCTTTCAGTCATTCGCAGGGATATATTGTACCGCTGCACCAAGATCATGGAAGACACGCGGCCGGAAGCGAAACATGTCCTGGAGAACAATATCGCGATCCTGGCCCTGTTGTCCGAGGCGATCGGTCTGGCGGAAGATTCGACCCATACGCTCGACAAGGCGTTTGGCGTCCGCAATGTCGACGGCCCGCGGATCGGCGAAGAATAGGCGCCGGAGATCGACCGGAGATCGAATGGCCGGCGCGGTCAGGTTTTCTTGACGAGATCGGTGATCGATACGGCCAAGTGGTCTTCCACCACAACCACTTCCCCGCGGGCGATTGCTTGGCCGCTGACGCGGATATCCACCGTATCGCCGACGCGGCGGTCCAGTTCGATGACGGCGCCGCGGCCGATTTTCAGCAGATTGCTGACTTTCATCTCAGCGGTGCCGAGCACGGCGGTCAAATCCACGCCGATGTCTTGGACCGCGCCGGGATGTTGGCTCAATTTGGCGGCCCAGGCGCCGCCCAGCGTTTCCGGTTCGTCGCTGCCCCCGCCGCCTCCGCCGCCTGCGCCACGCTCCGCCTGTTCGGCGGCAATGGCCGCGGCCATGTCCATATCGTCCAACTCGACGTCAGGTTCTCCGCCGCCGGCGCGCTCCGCCTGTTCGGCGGCGATGGCCGCGGCCATGTCGTCTTCGCCGAATTCTTCCTCGTCCTCGCCGGCACCGGCGGCGCGTTCTGCCTGTTCGGCGGCGATGGCGGCGGCCATATCGTCTTCGCCCATCAGGTCGTCGTCGTTTTCGTCGGACATGATCCGTCCTCATCGGGTTGAAAGCGGTCGGCAAATGCCGTCACACCACCATGCAAACAGTGTACCGCTGATTCCGGTTTCGGTCTAACCTCTGCTGAATTCCGGGCTGCGGAAACGGTTTCTAGTGCGTATGTAGTTGTTCGGCAGGGGTGCGATGGGCAAGGGTTACGATCCGCCGCCCGAGGCAGACAAGATTTCGACGCGTGAAAGAGGATGACGCAATGGAAGAGAATCTCGAGACAGTGACCGCCTTGATAGATACCGCCATTGCCTTCGCCGTGCAGTACGGTTTCCAAATTCTCGGCGCGTTGGTCGTCCTGGTGATCGGCCTGAAAGTGGCCGGTTTCTTCGGTCGGAAAGTGTCGACCCTGTGCGAACTGCGCGGGATCGACATCACACTGTCCCGGTTCATCGGGAATGTGGTGAAAATCCTGCTGGTCGGCGTTGTGATCATTGTGACCCTCGGCAATTTCGGCATCACCATCGCCCCGTTGATCGCCTTGGCCGGTGCGTCCGCTTTCGGTGCGACCATGGCGTTGCAGGGGCCGCTGTCGAATTATGGCGCCGGGCTTTCGATTATCCTGACGCGGCCCTTCGTGGTCGGAAATACGATCAATGTGCAGGGCGTCAGCGGCGTGGTGGAAGAAATTACCTTGGCGCAAACGGTTTTGCTGGGCGAGGACGGTGAAAGAATCACCGTCCCGAACAAGGAAGTGGTCGGTCAGGTGATCGTCAATTCCCGGGAAAAACGCGTGGTTCAGACGAAGATCCAGGTTTCGGCGGATCAGGACCCGAAACGTGTGATCGCGCTGATCCGGGATGCGGTGCGGACGATTCCGGATCTGCAAGGCGATCCGGGCCCGTTGGTCGGAATTCACGATTTCGCCTATGGCGGTATTGTCATCGGAATCCGGTTCTGGGTGCCGAGCGAGAAATATTTCGCGACGCGCTACGCGGTCAATCAAGTGGTCTATAGCGCATTGGAGGAGGCCGGCATCAAATTGACCCTGCCGCAAGGCGGTTCGGTCGCCTTGTCATCCCTTTCGGCCGATGACGACACGCCCGGTCATCAGGAGCCCATCGCTTAAGCCGGCCTGCGCGTTTATCCGTAAATGCCCGACAGTTGAACCAGGATCAGGATCGCCGCGAGCAACAGGGTCACGCTGAGCGAGAAGGGCGCATTCCACCGCCAGGCGATCCGCCAGTTCGAGTCCCCCGTGATGCGCGAGATGAACAGCACGGTCGCCGAGAAGGGCGACGCATTGGTGCCTTGACCCCAAAGGCACATCATCGCCATTGCCGCGATGGGCGGGGCCACGCCGAGCGCTTCCGGCGGCAGGATAGACGTCACCAAAACCACGAACACGACGGGGTGCAGACCGATGATGCTGGTGAACATCATCGCCGCCATCAGCGCGGGAATGGTCAGGATCGGATTCGGGGTCACGTTGGTGACCCATTGTGCGACGACATCCGGGTCCAGGGCGGAGGCGATCCCGACGCCGAGCACATTGGCGCCCGCGAACAGCATCGTCTCGCCGCGCAGATCCGGGATCTTGGCGAAAACCTGACCCAGCAGCGCGAACCCGCTCCGGTCGGTGGTATTCAATTCCGCCACATCGGGGGCCACCGACGGCACACGCTTTCCGGCCAGGGCGATGGCCCAGGCGAGCGCGAAGGGCGGCGCCACGATGGCCAATGATACCGGGATCGACAGCCTTAGCCCTTCGACCAGTACGATGGTTATGCCGAACAGGGTGCCCAGCAACAGGGCGATGCTGAAGGCATGGTAGCGCGTGAAGGGCGGGGCCGGGCCGCGCTCCTTCGGTTCCTCGTTCATTTCCCGCAGCGCCGCGGCGCGCAGGAAGATGCGGTCGAAGGCCCAACTGCATCCGATGGTCAGCAGCGACAGGGCAATCCCGAGGGGGGCGACTTCAAGCCAACGGACGCCCGGCACCGCGCTCAGGATAACGGCGGTGCCGACATAGAAGGGTGACCACGCGGTCCCCGCCGCGAAGCCCTGCACCATTGCCCTGCCCAGGCGTTCACGCAACGGTTTCGGCGTGTCGCCGCCGACCATCGGCGTCAGAAGCGAAAGGCCCGCCAGGTTGAAGGCGACACCCAGGAAATGGGCCGCAAGCGCAATCACCGCGAAACGCCGGCCGGACGGTTGCCGGATTGCGATTTCCCGCACCGTCAGCAGTGAGGGACTTCGGCTCGCCGGGCCTTGCAGCCAGGTGACCGATCCGAAAAGCAGCAGGAAAGGGAGCGTCCGGCGCAAACCGCCGAGCAGGGTATCCAGCGCCTCCCCCTCCAATCCGCCCGCCAATACGCCGATTCCGGCAAGTGCCAGACTGACCCCCTGCTGCAGCCGGGCGGCGCGGGGAAACTCAATCAGGATGAAAGCCGCCATGCAGGCGATGGCGACCCAGACGGCGGCGTCGACGGTGAAAAGGGCGTCGATAATCGTCAGCACGCAAAGCGATAGATAAAGCGTGGCTGAAATCGACCGTGTCGGCATGCGTGGAGGACCTCAAAGGATATTCAAGGACGGCAAAGAGGTTCATAAAACGCCCAATCCTGATGTCGCGGCAAGGGCGCAGACGCTGATTCAACACCGTTCACGGGTGTATCGACGCAGGTTCGGGAATCGTGAAACCATCCACGCAGCGAAACTTAACCCATACCTTAACAAATAAACTGGCCTGGCTCCGTGACTTCGTCCTCCGCCGACCCCAAGACCCTGTACGAGCGCAATTTGATTGCGTTGGCGGAGCATGTGTCCTTCGACTTCGCCCAGGGCTTGGCGACCTTCCGGAGCGACCTGGAATTGGTCAAGGATGACGGGTCCGGCCTGCTCAACATCAAGGTTGGGGACAGGGTTCTGTATCCGACCGGCGCGGAACCGTTCGCCGCCAGGCAGGTGGCGGAATATGTGGAAAAACCGCAGCGCCTGTCCCTGCGCCCATCGCCACCGGCAAGCGATTCCGCATTGATCAGCGATCATGCGGTTGCGTCCCTGTACAACCGTTTCGGCTCGAAACTCGTCACCGCACAGCGCGACCCGGAACTGATGGCCGGCTATCTGACGATTTTCGGCCTGGGGCTTGGGTTGCAGATTTCCCCGCTGCTGGAACGCCTGAATGTGCGGAACCTCGTCATTGCGGACGGGACGCCCGCCTTTCTCACGCTCAGCATGCAGGCGATTGAATGGGCCGAAATCATCGCCACCGTCAGCGAACGCGGCGGGCGCGTGATTTTCGCCTTTGACGGCGACCCGGTCGCCCTTTCGAACAAGGTCTATGAAGCAATGCGCGGCCCGGACCGGGGCCTGTTGGACGGCTCCTACATTTATGGGCATTACCGGATGCCTATTCTGGAGCGGGCCCTGGCATTGTTCATGGAAAGCCTGCCGGTCATTGGCGACTCGGATGGCTTCTTCGAAGATGAATGCCTCATGCTGCGGAATGCGGCGGCCAATATCGCCGATAAGAACGTCCGTGTGCTGGGTCCTGGTGCGGCGGCTTCGGGTGCACCGCCCGCAATCGTCGTCGGCAGCGGACCGTCGATCGACGGGGAAATCGAAACCCTGCGCCGATTGCGCGACCGCTGCCTGTTGATATCCGGCGGTACAGGATTGGGGGTCTTGCTCGAAGCCGGTCTGAAGCCCGACTTCCATTGCGAGATCGAGAATGTCCCGGACATCCTGACGGTCAATCAGACAGCCGCGGCGAAACACGACCTTGCGGGCATACGATTGATTGCGGCGTCGACGGTCGACCCGCTGCTGCCGCCCTTGTTCGAGGAAACGATCTTCATCCTGCGCGAGAATCTCAGCCCCACGCGTCTCTTCGGAAATCCTGACCTGGTTCTGCCCATGGCGGGACCGACGGTAACTCACTTGGCCTGCCGAACGGCCATGGCGTTGGGGTGCAAGGATGTCTATTTGTTCGGCGTCGATTTGGGATCGGTCGATGCCGAGCGGCACCATTCCGGCGCGTCGATCTACAATCTTAGCGACGATCCCTATTGGCGCGGTGGGGCGGCAATGGAAAAGCTGACCATCCCCGCTGCCGGGAATTTCCGGGAACAGGTCTTCACCAGCCGTGAGTTTGCATTCGCGCGCCTTTATTTCTCGACCTTGGCGAGCCTCAATCGCGACTTCCGCATCCACAATTGCAGCGACGGGGTTCGGATCGAAGGCGCGCCGGCCCAACGCGGTGCGGAACTGGACCTGGCGCCGGCGCCGGTCGACGCGGCGGCGTTGACCGATGGACTGCCGGTGCTGTCCGTGTCGCAAGACAGGGTCGACCGATCCATGCAGGGCCTCGGCGATGCCATGTCCGTTTTGGCGCCCAAGGTCGCCGGTATCGCAGGGCGCACAACGACGGAGATTTTGGCCGTCAACGATGGCCTGAAATCCGTCTTGGCCGATAGCGACGGCGCCAATGCGGAAGCGACCGCGAAGTTCATGATGGCGGGCACGTTGCAAATGGTCCTGCAAACCGGAAACAGTCTGTATGGCCGCGTATCGCCCGGACGCCGTAAGGATGTGGCGGCGGAAACCGCAAAGGCCCTGGCCCGCGCCGTCTGGCAAATGGCCGAGGTTTGAGGCAGCCCCGCCTTACAGCGCACGAAAGGCGATATAGCCGCCCAGGATCAGGATCGCGATGAAGAAGGCTCGTCGGAACTGGGGTTCCGAGAGGCTGCGTCGGATCCTCTGCCCCAGAAACATTCCGGCAAGCGCCGGAATCAAAGACGCCGCGGACTGAATACCGAGTTCGGCGTTGAGAAACCCGCCGCCCCCCAACGCCAAGGCCAACCCCAGCGTCGATAGCAGAAACAGCATCCCCATTGCCTGGACCAGCGCATCGCGCGGCAGCCCGAGCGCCTGTAGATACATGACGCCGGGCACGACGAAAGAACCGGTCATCCCTGTCAGCACGCCATTGATTGTGCCGAAGAGCGGGCTGCACCAGATCTCCTTTCCCGGCGAAATGGAAAGACGGAAACCGGCAAGGCTTGTCCCCGCATAGATGATGAGCAGCAGGCCGAGCAACCCGGCGAGGAGGGTGAAGTCGATCCGTGTCAAAGCTTCGGCGCCGAGCCAGATCGTTGCGGTGGCGCAAAGGAAGAACGGCCAAAGCCGCCGAAGCAGCGCCACAGCATTTCCACCGATACAGGCCTGCCAAAGGTTTGTGACCAGGGACGGGACCAACAGCAGAGCCATCGCCGAAGGCAGATCGAACACCGCTGTCAGGATGCCCAGACTGACCGTCGGCAGGCCAAGCCCAATGACACCCTTTACAGTGCCGGCAAGCAGGAAGGTTGCGGCGATTGTCGCAGCGGTCAACGGTTCGATCATAGCCGCAAGCCGATCGGCGAAACAGATGAACCTATTCGGCCGCCACGGTGTCAGCCGCGATTTTGTCGATACGCGCCGCGCAGAACTTGAACTCCGGAATTTTTCCGTAAGGGTCAAGCTGCGGGTTGGTCAACATGTTGGCCGGGCCTTCGGCGAAGCAGAACGGAATGAAGATCATCCCCGGGGTCACGTCGCGGTCGGCGCGCGCCTTCAACTGCACCGCGCCGCGCCGGGTGGAAACGGCGACCATCTCACCGGGCAGGATGCCTTTTTCATCCATCCATTTCGGATGCATATGGACCTGGCCTTCCGGTTCGATCGTATCCAGGACGCTGGCGCGCCGTGTCATGGCGCCGGTATGCCAATGCTCAAGCAACCGCCCGGTCGTCAGCACCATCGGGTATTGATCGTCCGGCAGTTCCGCCGGCGGCAGCAGATCGGTCGGGACCAGTTTCACCCGGCCATTCGCGGTCGGGTAGCCTTCGCCGAAAATCACCGCTTTACCGGGCTCGTCCTCGGAATCGCAGGGATAGGTCACCGCGTCCTCGCGTTCCAACCGGTCCCAGGAAATTCCCTTGATCGAGGCCATGACGGAGCGGAACTCCTCATACACGTCCTTGGGGCCCGAATAGGTCCAATTAAGGCCCATGCGATTGGCCAGTTCCTGGATGATCCACCAGTCCTGCTTGGCCTCGCCGGGCAGGTTCAGGGCGGGCCGCGCCATCTGCACCTGACGGTTGGTATTGGTAAAGGTGCCGCTCTTTTCCGGGAAGGCGCTGGCCGGCAGGACGACGTCGGCATGGAAAGCGGTTTCCGTGAGGAAAATTTCCTGAACCACCAGATGGTCGAGCTTCGCCAGCGCTTCCCGCGCATGGCGTGCGTCCGGGTCGGACATGGCTGGGTTTTCACCCATGACATACATGCCGTTGATTTCATCGGCGATGATCGCATTGATGATCTCGACGACGGTCAGGCCGCGCTCGGGATCCAGTTCCATTCCCCACAGGTCCTGGAAGATGTTGCGGGTCTCGACGTCCGAAACCGATTTATAGTCGGGATAGACCATCGGAATCAGCCCGACATCGGACGCTCCCTGCACGTTGTTCTGCCCGCGCAGCGGATGCAGGCCGGTGCCTTCGCGGCCGATTTGGCCGGTGATCGCGGCAAGCGAGATCAACGAGCGGACGTTGTCGGTTCCATGGACGTGCTGGGATACGCCCATGCCCCAGAAAATGATCGATCGTTCGGCGGTCGCATAGGCGCGGGCGACTTCGCGGATGGTTTCGGCGTCGATGCCGCAGAGTTCCGCCATCGCCTCGGGTGAGAAGCCTTTCGCGTTTTCCGCGACTTCGTCATACCCGTCGGTATTTGCCTGGATGTACTGCTGGTCGATCAGATTTTCGTCGATGATGGTGTGGATCATCGCGTTCAGCAGGGCGACATCCGCGCCCGGCTTGAACTGCAGATGCTTCCAGGCGTGGCGGGTCAATTGCTGCTTGCGCGGGTCCATGACGACCAGTTTCGCACCGCGCTTCGCCGCCTGTTTCAAATAGGTCGCCGCGACCGGATGGTTCTGGCCGGGACGGCACCCGATGATGATGATCAGGTCGGATTTCAGCGCGTCCGTGAAGGGCGCCGTCACCGCGCCGGAATTCATGCCTTCCATCAATGCCGCAACCGATGAGGCGTGGCACAGCCGTGTGCAGTGGTCGACATTGTTCGACTGAAACGCGGTCCGGACCAGTTTCTGGAATAGATAGGCTTCCTCGTTCGATCCCTTGGCGGACCCGAACCCGGCAAGAGCCAGACGGCCTTTTTCCTCACGGATTTTCAGGAAACCCTTGGCGGCGCGGTCCAGCGCTTCTTCCCAGGTCGCTTCCCGGAAATGGGTAAAGGGGTTTGTCGGGTCGACTTCGCAGTCCCAGGACTTGGGCGCGTCGTCCCGCCGGATCAGCGGTTTGGTCAGGCGGGTCGGGTGGCGGGCATAGTCCATGCCGAAACGGCCCTTCACGCACAGACGGTTTTCGTTGGCGGGGCCTGCGCGTCCGTCGACCTTCAGAATCTTGTCGTCCTTGACATGGATCTTGGTCTGACAGCCGACGCCGCAATAAGGACAGAGCGAGTTCACGACCTTCTCGGCCTCGCCCAGATACACCTCTTTCTCGTCCACCTGGGTGGCGGGCATCAAGGCGCCGGTCGGGCAGGCCTGAACGCATTCGCCGCAGGCGACGCAGGTGCTGCTGCCCATCGGGTCGTCGAAGTCGAAGACGATCTTCGCGCCGTTACCACGATAAGCCATGCCGATGACATCGTTCACCTGCACTTCGCGACAGGCGCGGACGCAGAGATTGCAGTGGATGCAGGCATCCAGATTGACCCGCATGGCCGGGTGGCTGCCATCCGTTGCCAGCTTGGCCAGGGAAAAGTCGGACCGCTCGGGGAAACGGCTGTCCTCAAGGTCGATCTTGTCGCTCCAGGTCCAAAACTTGCTGTCGCTTTCATGCGCGACGTCGCGTTCCGGCTGATCCGCCATCAGCAGTTCGAAGACCATCTTGCGGGAGGACCTGGCCCGGTCGCTGGCGGAATTGACCACCATGCCCTCGGATGGGGTGCGGATGCACGAAGCGGCCAGCGTGCGCTCGCCTTCTATTTCCACCATACAGGCGCGGCAATTCCCGTCGGCGCGGTAACCGGGTTCCGGCGAATAGCAGAGATGCGGGATCTCCACGCCCTCGCGTTGCGCGACCTGCCAGATGGTCTCATCCGCCGCCGCGGCTACCTGCTTGCCGTTCAGCGTAAAGGTGATTTTGCCGTCAGCCATATCTGTCGCCTCGAACCTGATACCCAAATGCGTGGTGCGAAATATCCAACCGCCTATGCCGGGGGCAAGGCGATCGGCCGAATTTCGGCGGATACTATCGCGATGCTGCTTGCGTCGCCATAGCACGTTCGCGTCATACAATGCCCGACCCACGACGGAAGCCCGCTTGGCGGCAAGGGCCGTCGGTTCCCGCTGATAATCCAATCGTGATCGATCGTCACATGCGCCGAAGGCAGCAGTAGGCTAGCATGGCGAACGATCACTCAAAAAGGCGGATGGAGGTGAAAATGCGACCGGGATCGATGCTGAGGAAGGTGCTGTTCGGCGCCGTTGCGCTGATCGCCCTGACCGGGCAGGGGCGGGCCGCCGGCGGTGGTGAACGTGTTCAGGTCACGGGTGAGATCATGGATACCTGGTGCTATCTGTCCGGCGTGATGGGCGGGCCGGAAGCGACGCTCGGCACGGCGCATCATACCTGTGCCATGTGGTGCGCTGCGGGCGGGATACCGGTAGGCCTGCGGACCGAAGACGGCGAAATCTACATGGTTTTGAAACTGGAAGGCGCCGGAACGGCGGATGGATCGCCGGCGGTGCTGGAGATCCAGAGCAACCAGATCACGGCGGACGGGATGGCTTACGAGCGGAACGGCATCAAATACCTGATCGTCGAACAGATCGTCAGTAACGAGGGGATCACCAATGTCAGCCATGAAGACTATGGTCTGGTGCCGCCATTCGCCATTCCGAAAGACGCAAAGAAAAAGATCCTCGGATCGGAATAGGAGGCGCAGAGCATGAAAACCATCCTTCGAAATGCGGTCGTGGCGTCTTTGCTGGCGATTGCGCTGCCGTTTTCCTCCCACGCGGCGGACGAGATCAAGGCCAAGCCTTGGAATCTGGCGGGCGAGGAATTGGCGCGGTTCGACGCAAAGGTGGTCGACATCGTTTGCGAACTGTCCGGCGATTGCCCGGCGGATTGCGGCGGCGGGTCCCGGCAATTGGGACTGATTGCGGAGAACGGCGACCTTCTGCTTGCCGGAAAGAATTCGCAGGCGATCTTCACCGGTGCGGTCGTGGACCTGTTGCCTCATTGCGGGACGACCGTGACGGTCGACGGGCTTTTCACCGGCATCGACGGCGGCCCGAAACTGTTTCAGGTCCAATACATTCGTCCCGAAGGGTCCGATGAGGATATCAAGGCCAATGCCTGGGGCCAGGCGTGGAATGCCAGCCATCCCGATTTGAAGGACAAGAAAGGCCCCTGGTTCCGCAAGGACCCGCGCGTCAATGCGTTGATCGAGCGGGACGGGTATCTCGGCCTCAGCCACGCTGCGGATAAGGAGTTCCTGGAGTGGTTCGAGTAGTCCGATCTTTGCTCTTGGGGATCGTCCTGGCGCTCGGCCTGGGCGGTCTGGCCCAAGCGGGCGATCCGGCGCGTGAGCAATCCACCAAGGCAGATCCTTTTCCCGTTCAATTGGGAGGTCCCTTCGACCTGATCGACCATAACGGCGATCGGCGGACGGAGAAGGATTTCCTGGGCAGGCATCTGCTGGTCTTCTTTGGCTACGCCAATTGTCCGGGAATCTGCAGCGCGGCCTTGCCTTCGATGGCCGCCGCGGTCGACGGCTTGGGCGACGCCGGCGAACAGGTGCAGCCTGTCCTGATTACCGTCGACCCGGAATGGGACACGCCTGAAGAAATGCGGCGCGTCTTATCTGAAATACATCCCCGAATTTTGGGCCTCACCGGCGAAGAAGAAGACTTGGCGGCCGTCCGCGAAGCCTATCAGATCGAGTTTTCCAAGGTCGGGGACGACATCTTCGGCAAGCCGATCTACAGCCATGGCGGCTACGTCTATCTGATGGGGCCGGACGGGACCCTGGAAACCATTCTGCCGCCGATCCTCTCTGCGGAGGCGATGGCCGAGATCATACGCGGCTACATCGTCCCCCCTAGTAACGAAGTCCGGCAAGGCACATGACCCTGTCGGAATACGGGGGGCGGAATAGGGAAATGGCGGTGCCGCTGTCTCGATGATGGCAACGGCTACGAGGGCACGTTGAGAAGTTGTATCGCGACGGCGCCGGCGTAAATGACGAGCAGGGCTACACTTTCCTTTCCAATGCGAACCGGGCCGACGCGTTCACGCAAGATGAGGCCGGCCAGCAGGACCGTGGTCATCAGTGCCGCCACGATGACCCAGAAGAAATCCGCCATGACCACGGCGTGGTAGAGGGAACCGTCCCGATAGGAAATGTCGGCCGCGGTCAGAAACAGGGTGTCGAAGGTGTTTCCGCCGATGATGCCGCCGATAGCCAGTTGCAGCGCTCCGCGGCGGATCGCGGCGAGCGTGGTCACCAGTTCCGGCATGGACGTGACGGTCGCCGTCGCGAGCGCGCCCATTAGGGTGGCGGATAGCGCGAACCTTTCCATCAATACCGATGCGGTCTCGGCGACGATCCATCCCGAAATCCCCAACACGATCATGAGGCAAGCGAACTGAGCGAAGAGGAGTGGTGTCGAAAGCCCGCGCTCCGAAAGTCCCTCCGTCTCCGGCCGATCCTCCCGCGTGTCCGGTGTCGAAACAGGCCGCCACATGGGTATGCTGTGAATCGTGCGGCTGGCGGCGAGAGACAATGCGTAGAGGACCGGAATTGCGAAGGAGATCGGATGGACCGACCAGAGCGTGACCGGCGGCAAGGTTATGGCCAGAAGCGGCAGCATGAGAAGCCCGAACAGAACGACGGCCTGGAAGATGTTCACCAATTCCGCGCCGGCATGTTCAAGGTTGACCTTTCTGTAGGCAAGGTCGGCAATCGCCAGGAAGGTCGTCTGCGCGGCGATGCCGCCGATGCTGTTGGAAAACGCCAATGACGCGTGCCCTTCAAGGGCGGCCGTTATGGATACGATGGTGCCGCTGAGGGACGTCGCGGCGCCCAGCAACACCGCCCCCGCGATCGCTTCCCCGAACCCCGTGCGGTCGGCGAGGGTGTCGGCCAACCGGGTCAGACGCGTCCCGCTGACAAGAATGACAAGGGCCGCGACGCCGAAACCGGTGAGAACTGTTGCCGTGGCAAGTTGGGTGAAGATGACACTCTGTCCTTTCCCGGTTTCTCTGTTTCTACGCAGCGCGGCCTTCGACCCCGCCGCGAACCATCCGGCCACATCCGGATTTTTTCCGTCCCACCCTATCCCTGAACCAAGGTGCCGGGCTACAGTCGCAGCCGACAATTCAAGAACATCCGGGGGAGGACAGATATGGCCAGCGTGCGGCGACACAACATCACCATTCCAAAATTATCAGCAGAGATGCTAAAGGCCTGGGCCGAAATACCGGCCGCCGTCGCCTCCGATTGCCTGGGGCGCGGCCAGGCAATGGCGGCCGAAATCTCGCCCCTTCATCCCAGCATGCGGATCGTGGCCCAGGCGCGCACCGTCGACTGCATGGCCGCGGATAACAGCGCCCTTCACGCCGCCATCGGGATTTGCGAACCGGGTGAGGTCCTGGTCTGCAACGCCCAGGGCTATACCAACAATGCGATCTTCGGGGGCTTAATGACCCGCGCGGCGACGGACGCCAAACTCGCCGGCCTTGTGATCGATGGATCGGTTCGGGATTCGGAGGAGATCGTTGCCGCCGGTTTCCCCTGCTACAGCCGCGGCGTCGTGCCGCGCGGCCCGCATAAGGGATTCGGCGGCGTCATCGACGGGCCGGTCGCCTGCGGCGGCGTCTCGGTCGCCCCCGGCGATCTGATCATCGGCGATGCGGATGGCGTCACGGTGGTGCCCTTCGCCATCGTCGAGCAGACGCTTGAGGCGGCCAAGGCGATCCTGGCCAAGGAAGCGCGCGCCTTGGCGAGTCTCGACCAAGGCGGTTCCCTAGCCGAAGTCTACGGCGTGCCGGAAATCACCCTGATCGATTGACGGCGCGATAAGGGGCGTTGTGGTCGCCTGGCGCCCTTGTTGCCCGGTGCCGTCCCTCTATACTGGCGCGCGATACGACCCAATCGGGGTATCAGGTTGACCAAATAGAGGGACCGTCACCATGAAACGCTTCGCGTACCTTTCCTGCCTGTCCGCAGCTTGCCTTCTGGCCGCAACCGCGCCGGCCGCCGCTCATCTTCCGCCCGGCCAATACGGGTCTTTCGCGTCCGGCTTTTCCCACCCGCTGTTCGGGCTGGATCATATCCTGGCCATGGTTGCTGTCGGGCTATGGGCCAGTCAGCTTGGCAAGCGGGCGATGTGGATCGTTCCGTCGGCCTTCGTTTCGGTCATGATCCTCGGATTCGGCATGGCGCTCGTGGCGGTACCTCTGGTTTTCGTCGAACCGATGATCCTGGCTTCCGTCGTCGTCCTCGGCGCGATGGTCGCTCTGGCCGCCAAGCTGGATATCCGGTTTTGTGCGGCGGTTGTCGGTCTTTTTGCGCTGTTTCACGGACATGCGCATGGCGGTGAGCTCGGCGCGGCGGGTGCGCTTGAATTCGGCGCCGGCTTCATGCTGGCAACGGCGTTGCTGCATGGCGCGGGCGTCGGCCTGGGAATCGCGGCCGGTCGTCTTGGGGCCCGGATCGGTGGAACGGGGAACGTCGTTTCCCGTGTTCTGGGCGCGGCCACGGCATTTGCCGGCATCGCGCTTGCCGTTGCCTAAGCCCTGATAAACGAAACGGCCCGGTGGCGGTGGAACCGCGCGCCGGGCCGATTCTTTACACTGTAATGTGAATCAGGACGGTACGTCGTCCGGGAAATACCGCAGCACGCTCAATAGCGGGTTGGGGGCGGCTTGACCCAGGCCGCAGATGGAGGCGTCCATCATGGTCTGGGACAGTTCCTGCAACAGGCCCTTGTCCCATTTTTCCGCCTGCATCAGTTTCACGGCCTTTTCCGTGCCGACCCGGCAGGGCGTGCACTGGCCGCAGCTCTCATCCTCGAAGAAGCGCATCAGGTTCAAGGCGGCATCGGCCACGTTGTCCTGATCCGACAGAATGACGATCGCTGCCGAACCGATGAAACAGCCATGCGGCTGCAATGTGTCGAAATCCAGCGGGATGTCGTCCATGCTGGCGGGCAGAATGCCGCCCGAGGCCCCACCCGGCAGATAGGCCTTGAAGGTATGGCCGTCCAGCATGCCGCCGCAATGCTCTTCGATCAGTTCACGAATGGTGACGCCGGCCGGGGTCAGCTTCACGCCAGGTTCCTTCACCCGTCCCGAAACCGAATAACTGCGCAGGCCGGACCGGCCGTTGGCGCCCTGGCCGCTGAACCAGTCGGCGCCACGGTTCAGGATTTCCGGGACCCAATAGAGCGTTTCGACATTGTTCACCAAGGTCGGCTTTCCGAAGATGCCAACCTGCGCGACGAAGGGCGGGCGGTGCCGGGGCAGGCCGCGCTTGCCTTCGATACTTTCAATCATCGCCGACTCTTCGCCGCAGATATAGGCGCCCGCGCCGCGGCGCAGATGAACCGTCGTATGCGGCGATAAGCCCGCGTCGCGAAGGGCGTCGATCTCCCGCCGCAAGATATCCAATACGTCGGGATATTCGTCGCGCATGTAGATGTAGACGTCGGTCGCCTCGACGACCCAGGCGGCGATCAGCATGCCTTCAAGGAATTGATGCGGTTTGCGGACCAGATAGTAATAGTCCTTGATGGTCCCCGGTTCGCCTTCGTCGCCATTGACGGCCATGACGCGCGGGCCGGTTTCCTTGCGCACCAGTTTCCATTTCAGCCCGGTCTTGAACCCGGCGCCGCCCAGGCCCCGCAGGCCGGATGCTTCGACCTCGGACGCGACCGCTTCCGGGTCCTTGCCGCCGTTCAGACAGTTTTGCAGCAATTCATAGCCGCCGTCTTTCCGATAGGCGTCAAGGCTTTGGAAATCGGGAATGGCCGCGTGGGTGTGACCGTTGTCCACGGCCTCTTTGACGGTGGAGACCGATGCGTTCAGAACGTGATTATGGCCGACTTCCGCGACCGGCGCGACATGGCAGCGGCCCATGCAGGGCGCGCGCAATACACGCACATCGTCGCCGACCGCGCCCGGAAGGTCCGAAAGCAGGCTTTGAGCGCCGGCCATTTCACAACTGAGTGAATCGCATACGCGGATCGTCAGCGGTGGCGGCGGCGCTTCGTCCTCCATCACCAAATCGAAATGGGCATAGAAGGATGCCACTTCGAAGACTTCCGCCTGCGCCAGTTCAAGCTCGTTCGCCAGCGCAAGGAGATGCCGCGCGGACAAGTGGCCGTAATTGTCCTGGATCTTATGGAGATATTCGATCAGCAGCGCGCGCTTGCGGGGCTCTGAACCCAGTAGCTCCGAGATCTCGCGCGCCGCCGCCATATCGATCTGGCGACCTTTCGAATGAGGAACCGCCTGCCTACGGCCGAATCCAGGGTTCCGGAAACGGCGCGGCGCGCCTTCAGCGCTGTTCTGCGAGTGATCGTTCATGGGATACCCTCGACACATGGAGCGGTCCGAAAACTGAAGCGAACCGCCAGAAATGACAACAAGCGGCCCATACGGCCGCACCGATACCCTTCTCGCCCGCACGGCCCGCGCAGGCTAGGCATGTTGCGTCATCCTCTGGTTCAGCGGCGACCAGGGCAATTGCAAAATAGTAGCGGTTGTTATTCCGCCGATACCAAGGTTACGACCGCCGTGTTGATCAGCAGCTTTCCGCGTTCCTCGAAATTGACGGTCACGCGGTGGCCGACCACGGATTGGACCTGGCCCAATCCCCAATCGGGCTCGTCCGGGTTTCTGACGAACGCGCCGGGAACGAACCCCACGTCATTCCCCAATTCGGCCCTTGAATCGTTCATTGCCTGCGATATCCCAATCTATTCGTTAGACCAATTCCGCCCAGCCTGATGCTTGGTCTTTTCCGCCCCAACCGAGTATGTTCTTGTTTCAACTGAAACATGATTCATCCGCTATCGCAGGGTGGTTTTAGCATATGAACCAACGAATTGCCGAAATGCTGATGTCGCGCATGGCGCATGAGCTTGCGGGGCCGGTCGGGGCGATCGCGAATGGCGTGGAATTCATGCAGGAAGTCGAGGAGGGATCGGCGGATGCCGTCGACCTGATTGCCGACAGTGCGCGCCGCGCGGCCGGCCGGCTGCAGTTTTATCGTTTGGCCTATGGCGGAGCGGGCCGGTCGACGGCGGATGAGACCGTTTTTCAGGATGCGGCGAGGGGCTTTGTAAACGAAGGCGGGGTCGATTTGTCCTGGCCATCCGGCAGTTCCGTGGACCTGATCGAACGGCCGGGCGGGGGCAAGTTGCTGCTTTTGGCGATTGAAATCGCCCGCGGCGCCCTGCTGCGCGGCGGGACCGTCGATATCGACGCCCCACCGGGAATGGTCCAGGTTGCGGCGGAAGGCCCCAAACCGACCTTGGCCGCCGAAATCCGGGAGAACTTCACCGGCGACGAACCGGTCGAGGACATCGAAGTAACCGCCCGGTCGGTGCACTGCCTGTATGCGCGCCTGCTGGCGCGTGATGCGGGCGTTCGTCTGGCGCTTACACAAGAAGGCGAGCGAATCTGCCTGTCGCTCATACTTTAGAATAGTTGCGGCCGCCTGTGCGGGCTAAAAATACCCGAGCCGGGAACGAACCCGCCTCCGCCCGTTCTTCCCGCCAAATTGCTAAGAACAGCTTAGTGGTTTGTTAAGAACTCGCTTGTTATTGTTAAATCACCATTCTGATACCGTTATCCGGACACTGGAATTATCTTGTCTGTCTTTGACCATAACCAGCATTCAGGCGCGCCCCTCGGCAGCGTCAGGTGGTAGGGGAGTGAAATAGCTATGGACGATCTCCTTAGCGAGTTTTTGACCGAAACTGCGGAGAGCATGGACACGCTTGACGTCGAATTGGTGAAGCTTGAGCAAAATCCCAACGATCAAGCTATTCTTTCGAACATTTTCCGCCTGGTGCATACGATCAAAGGGACCTGCGGCTTTCTTGGTCTGCCGAGGCTTGAATCGGTGGCGCATGCTTCCGAGAACGTGCTCGGACGTGTTCGCGACGGCGAATTGGAAATCAGCCAGGGTGCGGTCTCGCTGGTTTTGGAGTCTCTCGACCAGATCAAGATGATCCTGTCCGACCTCGAGGCCACGGAAGCAGAGCCCGCCGGCGACGATACCGATCTGATCGCGCGCCTGAACCATCTGGCGGAAACGGGCGAAGTTCCGGCCGGCGGTGCTGCGGCGTCTGCCGCGCCTGCTGGTGACGAAGCGCCCGCGACGAAGGACGAAGAGGAACTCGCCGCGACAGAGGCGATGATGGCGGAAATGGAAGCGGCTGTTGAGGAAGCTACCCCGACTCCAGCGCCTCCATCGAGCGGCAGCGCCGCGCTTGACGCCTTGATGAACAGCGAGGAAGTCGCCGCAGATAATGACGAGTTGCAGGCCGCGTTCGATAACGCGGTTTATGAAGGCCCCGGCGATCCGTTTGCCGCCTTGAAGGGCGATCCGGATGACGAACCTGCGGAGGAGCCGGAGGACGAACCGGCGACCGCCGAAGCGTCGGTTCCCGCGACCGTCGAGGAAAAGAAGGCGCCGGCGGCGAAAGCCGACCCGGAAGCCGCTGCCGCCAAGAAGGACGGCGGCGGGGTCACGCAGACCATTCGCGTCAATGTCGACCTGCTGGAAAACCTGATGACCATGGTCAGCGAGTTGGTGCTGACCCGCAACCAGCTGCTGCAGATTCTGCGCAGCCAGGGCGAAAGCGATTTCGGTGCGCCGCTGCAACGCCTGTCGCATGTGACAACCGAGTTGCAGGAAGGCGTCATGAAGACGCGCATGCAGCCGATCGGCAATGCCTGGGCGAAACTGCCGCGCATCATCCGCGACCTCAGTCTGGAATTGGACCGCAAGATCGACCTGCAGATGATCGGCGCGGAAACCGAGTTGGACCGTCAGGTGCTGGATATCATCAAGGATCCGCTGACCCATATGGTGCGGAACTCGGCCGATCACGGTATCGAACCGCCGGCCGACCGCGTTAAGGCCGGCAAGCCGGATACCGGAACGATCACGCTGAACGCGTATCACGAAGGCGGTCATATCCATATCGTCATCCAGGACGACGGCAAGGGCCTGAACATGGCCCGCATCCGTGAGAAGGCCGTTCAAAACGGTATCGCCACGGAATCCGAACTGGATGCGATGAGCGAACATCAGATTCAGCAGATGATCTTCGCGCCCGGCTTCTCGACGGCGGCGGCGGTCACCAGCGTTTCCGGCCGCGGTGTCGGCATGGATGTCGTGAAGACGAATATCGACAAGATCGGCGGCACGGTCGAACTGAAATCGGTCGAAGGCCGGGGTACGACCTTCCTGATCAAGATTCCGCTGACATTGGCCATCGTTTCGGCGCTTATCGTGGAATGCGCGGAGGAACGCTTCGCGATCCCGCAAATCAGCGTCGTCGAACTGGTCCGCGCCAGCAACGATTCCGAACACAAGATCGAGGAAATCCACGGTACCCCGGTTCTGCGTCTTCGCAACCGGCTGCTGCCGTTGGTTTCCCTGCGTCGGCTGCTCGACGTTCCGACCAATGAAGAGGATTTCATCAGCGACGAGAACTTCATCGTCGTGGCGCAGGTCGGGAACTATTCTTTCGGGATCATCGTCGACAAGATCTTCGATGCCGAGGAAATCGTCGTCAAACCGACCTCCACCTTGATCCGGAATATTTCCATCTTCTCTGGCAACACCATCTTGGGTGATGGCAGTGTGATCATGATCCTCGACCCGAACGGTATTGCTCAGACGACCGGTGAAATGGCGACGCCGGATCAGACCGCGCAGGATGTCAGCACAGTCCAGGCCAGCGGCGACGACGAGCGCGTCGCCCTGCTGTTGTTCCGTGCGGGCGACAAATCACCGAAATCCGTGCTGCTGGGCCTCGTCGCGCGGTTGGAGGAGATCGACTTCGATGTCGTCGAATACTCCAACGGACAGGCGATGGTGCAGTATCGCGGCTCGTTGATGCCGTTGGTCCCGATCAACGACTCTTACTCCTTCCCGGAAACGGGCAAGAAGCCGACGCTGGTCTTCTCCGACCGGGATCGGACCATGGGCTTGGTCGTCGACGAAATCCTGGACATCGTGGAAGACCGCCTGGCGGTCGAACACAGTGCCTCGAAGGAAGGGATGATCGGCAGTGCCATCGTCGCCGGAAAAGCCACGGAAATCCTGGATACCGGCTATTTCCTGACCAAGGCGTTCCATGATTGGTTCGGTGTCGAGGGTGAGGTGTCCGTCACCGAGGGCCGCTCGTCGCGCCGCCGGCTACTGCTGGTGGATGACAGTTCCTTCTTCCGGAACCTGTTGACGCCGATCCTTTCCGTTGCGGGCTATTCGGTAACCACGGTCACCAGCGCCGCGGAAGCGCTGGAGCTTTGTGAACGGGGTGACGATTTCGACGGCATCGTCAGCGATATCGAAATGCCGGATATGAGCGGCTTTGAGCTGGTGGAACAGATTCGCGCCGGAACCCGGTGGGCCAAGTTGCCGATCGTCGCGATGTCCTCCCATACCAGTGCGGCGGCGGTGGATCGTGGCCGGGAAGTCGGCTTCACCGATTATGTGGCGAAGCATGACCGCGACGGCTTGCTGCAGACCTTGGCGGAGACCTTCGGTCGGGGGTGATCACGGTCCCATGCTGCGGATTTCACAGTGAAATTAGGGCGGCATGATGTTCTTCGGTTGCGGACGGGCTGTCCCACCCTTAACGTCGGATTGTCAGCCCCGGCGCATTTGGTCCGGGGGTGGAAATCCGGGTCCGGACCGTTAAATTGGTTTGTATTTCCGCAATCCCTGGGGAGCGATGTCGATGAAATCCTGTCTTGTCGTGGACGACTCCCGCGTCATTCGAATGGTGGCGCGCAAGATATTGGAAGAACTGAACTTCGAAGTAATCGAGGCGGAAGACGGCAAAGTCGCGCTGGACGCCTGCAACAAAAACCTGCCGGATGCCGTGCTGCTCGATTGGAACATGCCCGTCATGGACGGGCTGGAATTCCTGGTCGCCCTTCGTCAGTTACCCGGAAACGAGAGCGTTCAGGTCATTTTCTGCACGACGGAAAACGACCTGGAACATATTCAGAAGGCAATTTCGGCCGGTGCGAACGAGTACATTATGAAACCGTTCGACAGCGAAATTATTCAGAGCAAATTCACCCAGGTAGGACTGCTGTAATGTCCGACCGTGGCGCCACGGCGCGCCTTTCGCAGCCAACCGACCCGCAAGACGCCATCCGCGTGATGGTCGTCGACGATGCGCTTGTCATACGTGGCATGTTGAGCCGGATGATCGAAGAAGAATCGGGGATGTCAGTGATTGCCTCCGTCGGTGACGGGGAAAGGGCGTTGAAGTCCTTGGAACGGCACGAAGTGGACGTTGTGGTCCTGGATATCGAAATGCCCCGGATGGACGGGCTGACGGCGCTTCCGAAAATCATCGAAATGTCGCCGGGCGTTCAGGTGCTGATGGCGTCTACCTTGACGCTGCGAAACGCGAAGGTCTCGATGCAGGCCATGGAACTCGGTGCGGCCGATTATATCGCCAAACCCTCGTCCAGCGGTGAATTGCGCTCGGCCGATGAATTCCGACGTGAATTCCTGGAAAAGGTGAGAACGCTTGGCCGTCTTGCACGGCGTCGGCGCCGAACCTCAGGGGCGACGGCGACCAAAGGGGCCGCGGCAACGGTTTCGGTGGCGAAAACCGCCTCGAAACCGGCCAGCATTACTTTGCGGCCGTTGCAGAATACCAAACCCGACATCATCGCGATCGGCAGTTCCACGGGTGGGCCGCAAGCTCTTTTCAAGGTACTGTCGGCTATGGGAACGGAGTTCCGGCAGCCGATCCTGATCACGCAACATATGCCGCCGACATTCACGACGATCCTGGCGGAGCATATTCAAAAAGCGAGCGGCCGGCCGTGCAAGGAAGGCACCGACGGCGAGGTGATCGCACCCGGCACGGTCTATGTCGCACCGGGCGACTATCACATGCTGGTTGAATCGAAGGGCATTTCCAAAACATTGAAACTGACGCAGGACCCGCCCGAAAACTTTTGCCGGCCGGCGGCGGATCCCATGTTCAGAAGCATTTCGAAAGCTTACGGGGCGCGGGTACTTGTGGTGATTCTGACCGGGATGGGGTCGGATGGCAAAAAAGGCGCGGAAGTCGTCGTGCAAGGTGGAGGACAAGTGGTCGGTCAAGATGAAGCGTCCAGCGTGGTCTGGGGCATGCCCGGAGCCGTCGCCAATGCCGGCTTGTGCTCGGCGGTCCTGCCTCTCGGTGAAATAGGCGGGCTGGTTAAGCGTCTAGCGACAGGGGGCGCGGCATGAAGGTCGAAGATTTCGACTTGCTGGCAAAGACCGTGAAAGAACGGTCGGGGCTGGTGCTTTCGAAGGACAAGGCGTACTTGCTGGAAACCCGGTTGATGCCGGTTGCCCGGAAGCATGGCCTTAAAGGGTTGGACGAGTTGTCCGATCAGGTCCGGCGCAGGAATGAGACCCTTATCGGCGATATTACCGAAGCGATGACGACGAACGAGTCCCTGTTCTTCCGGGACAACAAACCGTTCGATCAGTTCAAGGCGGCTGTGTTGCCTGGCTTGATGAAGGCGCGCGAAAGTCAGAAACGCGTCCGGATCTGGAGCGCGGCCTGTTCCAGCGGACAGGAGCCTTACTCCCTGTCGATGCTGATCAAGGAAGAAGGCTCGAAACTGGCCGATTGGCGCTTCGACATAACGGCCACCGACATCTCGATGGAGATGATCAACAAGGCCAAGGCGGGCATCTATACGCAGTTCGAGGTTCAGCGCGGTCTGCCGATCACCTTGCTGATCAAATATTTCAAGCAGAACGGCGACAAGTGGATTTTGGATTCCGCGATCCGCTCGATGGTTCAGTTCAAACCGTTCAACCTTCTGGAGTCGCTTTCCGGAATGGGGCAGTTCGACATCGTCTTCTGCCGGAATGTGCTGATCTATTTCGACCAGGAGACCAAGGGCAAAGTCCTGGACGGGATCGCGAACCAATTGGCGGATGACGGCGTGCTGTATCTTGGCGGTGCCGAGACGGTGTTGGGGATCACCGATCGCTTCGCGCCGGTCCCGGGATATCGCGGCATGTATCAGAAAAAAGGCGGTACACCGGCGGTGGTGCCGGCCAGCACGTGACCTGACGTCTACGTTGCTTTGCAATACAAAAAAGGCCGTCCGGTGGGCGGCCTTTTTGCGTATCGATATCCGGCTTTGGCGGTCAGCTCGCCTTCGCCACCGGCTCATCCGGTTCCCGCAGGACATAGCCGCGGCCCCAGACCGTTTCGATGAAATTGTGCCCGCCCGTGGCTACGGAAAGTTTCTTCCGCAGTTTGCAGACGAAGACGTCGATGATCTTCGCTTCGGGCTCATCCATACCGCCGTAGAGGTGGTTCAGGAACATTTCCTTGGTCAGCGTCGTGCCCTTGCGCAGGGCGAGAAGCTCAAGAATACCGTATTCCTTGCCGGTCAGATGGACCGGTTTGCCTTCGACTTCCGCGGATTTGGAATCCAGCAGCACCGTCAGCGGGCCGCATTGGATCTCGGACTTCGCGTGGCCCTTGGACCGACGGATGACCGCCTGAATACGGGCCATCAATTCCCGCCGATCGAACGGCTTGGTCAGATAATCGTCCGCGCCGAAACCGAGCCCCTTGATCTTGTTATCCATCTCGGTCAGGCCGGAGAGGATGAGGATCGGTGTCTGCACCCGGGCGTCCCGCAGGCGCCGCAAAACCTCATATCCGTCAATATCCGGAAGGACGAGGTCAAGAATGATCAAGTCGTAGTCGTAAATCTTGCCGATTTCGAGGCCATCTTCCCCGAATTCCGTAACATCGATGACGTAACCCTCGGACTGAAGCATCATCTCAATGCTCCGTGCCATCGACGGATCGTCTTCGACCAGTAACACTCTCATTTCAGTTCCCCTCAAGCGCCGACATTCTGCGCGGACTGCCCCAAGGTCCAGTGCCCCGATACCGCATCCAAGCTGTCTCGCATGGTGATTTCCACCTTCTGCGCGCTGCGGTGTGTTAATATGCTAGCAGACAATGTTAAACATTGTTAACAAAAATGACCAGACCATAGATATTTGATGTATTATCTTGTTGTTAAACAATAATTGCCAAGGGCCTCCTCGTCACGAGCGAAGACTCGGCGTAGAATTCGCCGATTGTCGTCTGCTCGTTATTACTTGAGGGTAGTTCAAATCATGTCATCGCCCCTTCAGCACGCCCAGGCGGAGGTGTCCCGCATACCGACCGCCCGGGTCCACGGGAAGGTGATCGGCATCCAGGGAATGTTGCTGCAGATCGGCGGCATCTCAGGGTATTTGTCGATCGGCGACCGCTGCGATTTGATCGCGCGGGGTGGGCGTCGTGTGCGCTGCGAGGTGGTAGGCTTTCGCGATGGTCTTGCGCTTGCCATGCCATATGGCCCTCTCGAAGGTGTCGGTCTGGGCAGCAAGGCGGAATTGATCCAGTCCGAGCCGGTCGTCAGGCCCCATCCGGAATGGCTGGGGCGGGTGATCAACGCGTTTGCCGAACCGATCGACGGCGGCCCGCCTTTGCCGCGCGGCGACAGGCCGATGCCGATCCGGAACCAGCCCCCGCCGGCCCATACCAGAAACCGCCTGGGACCGAAGGTCGATCTGGGGGTCCGCTGCCTGAATACCTTCACGACGATCTGCCAGGGCCAGCGCATGGGTATCTTCGCCGGGTCTGGGGTGGGGAAGTCCATTCTGATGTCGATGATGGCCCGCTATACGAATGCGGAGGTCATTGTCATCGGCCTGATCGGCGAGCGCGGCCGTGAGGTGCAAGAGTTCATTCAGGACCAATTGGGTGAGGAAGGCCTGGCGCGCAGCGTCGTCGTGGTGGCGACCTCTGATGAAAGCGCCCTGATGCGGCGCGAGGCGGCTTTCATGACCATGGCCGTCGCGGAATATTGGCGCGACCAAGGCCGGGAAGTGTTGTGCCTGATGGACTCGGTCACCCGCTTTGCCATGGCGCAACGGGAAATCGGCCTCAGCGCGGGGGAGCCGCCCGCAAGCAAGGGGTACACACCGACGGTTTTCTCGGAACTGCCGAAATTGCTGGAACGCGCCGGCCCCGGGGTGGGCCAGGGCGATATTACTGGCATTTTCACCGTGCTGGTGGAAGGCGATGACCATAACGAACCGATATCGGATGCGGTGCGCGGGATTCTGGACGGGCATATCGTGCTGGACCGTACGATTGCGCATAGGAACCGGTATCCCGCGGTGAATATCCTGCGGTCCGTTTCCCGGTCCATGCCGGGCTGCAATTCCGAAGAACAAAACGCCGTCGTGAACCGGGCGCGGCAATTGCTGTCGACCTATGAGGATATGGCCGAATTGATCCGGCTCGGCGCCTATCGCAAGGGGTCGGACCAGCAGGTCGACGAGGCTATTCATTATTTCGATGCCTTGGACCAGTTCATTGCCCAGATGCAGAGCGAGCAGGCCTCGCTGGAGCAAGGATATCAGCGCCTCGCCGAAATCCTCGGCATGCCTTACGGCGACGCGGTGCCGCCGCAAGATGAGGACGGCGCAGACGACGCGGAGGCTGCGGAGCCTGACGCCGGGTGAAAACCGTTTCCACATTAATCCGCTTGGCCAAGCTGGAGGTCGATAACCGCCGGCGGTTGCTCGCCGACCTGTTGGAGCAGGATGCGGCCTTCGACCGCGCCATCGACCGGCTGGACGCCGAGCTGGATAACGAACGGCAAAAGGCAAGGGAAACGCCCGAATACGGAACGGGTTTCGCGGCCTATGCAAAGCACGCGGCAAGCCGCCGTAAAGCGCTTGCCGATCGCAAGGCGGCCCTGGCGGTGGATATCGACACGGCGCGGGACCGGCTTGCCGAAGCCTTCGAGGAACAGAAAAAATACGAGATCACCGCCGAAAGGCAGGAAGAAGAAGAAACGGCTGAGGAAAACAAGCGGGAGCAGCTGGACCTGGATGAAATGGGGCTGCAGACGCATAACCGAAATACCGGACGGTAAATTGACCGGACAGCCATTCAACAGTGATTGAGCAATAGCGTGATTTAACAAAGGGGACCGAAGGGGCAAGGCATGGAAAAGGCGGATATCAAGATAGAAGGGGCACTTGTCTGCGACGGAACGGGCGCGCCGCTGTTCAAGGCGGATGTGGCAATCCTGGACGATCGCATCCAAGCGGTTGGGGACCTTTCGGCGCAGCCGGCCGGCAGCGTGATCGACGGGGCGGGCTTGGTCCTGGCCCCCGGCTTCATCGACGTGCATACCCATGACGACCGTGCCGTGTTGGCGGATCCCGCCCATGCCTGCAAAGTCAGCCAAGGCGTGACCACTGTCGTGACCGGCAATTGCGGGATCAGCCTGGCGCCGCTCAACGTTCCCGCCGATAAACGGCCCGCGCCGCCGCTGGACCTGATCGCGCCGACCGGTGCGCAGCTGTTCGACGGTTTCGGCGACTATCTCGACGCATTGGATGATGCGCCGCCCGCGTTGAACGTCCTGCCGCAGATCGGGCATTCCACGCTGCGTCTGGCGGCGATGGAGGATTTGCAGCGGGGCGCGAGCGACAAGGAACTGTCGGCCATGCTGTCCTTGCTGGAAGACAGTCTTGCGGCGGGCGCTGCCGGGTTCAGCACCGGTCTGTTCTACCGCCCGGCGGAACACGCGCCGACGGAAGAGGTCATCGCGCTGGTAAAGGCTGTCGGCGCTGCGGGCGGTTTTCACAGCACGCATATGCGGGACGAAGGGGATTTCGTCATCGATTCAATCGATGAAACCGCCCGGATCGGTCATGACGCCCGCACGCCGGTTGTCATTTCCCACCACAAATGCACGGGCGAGGCGAACCACGGCCGGTCGGTGGAGAGCTTGGCGCGGATCGACCACTATCGCTTTCAGCAGCCGATGGCGCTCGATGCCTATCCGTATGAGGCCGGGTCGACCGTGTTGGATTCCGCCCGTCTGGAAGGCGCGCGGAAGATCCTGGTTTCCTGGTCCGACGCCCGGCCGGACTGCGCCGGCAGGGACTTGGACGAACTCGCCGCGGAATTCGGGATGAGCCGTCAGGAAACTGCCAAGATGCTCTCCCCCGCCGGCGGCATCTTCTTCCAGATGGATGAAGATGACGTCCGCCGTATCCTCGCCCATCCCGCGACCATGATCGGGTCAGACGGGCTGCCGCATGATGCCAGGCCGCATCCGCGGCTTTGGGGAACCTTCCCGCGCGTGCTGGGCCATTATGCCCGGGATGTCGGGCTGTTTTCCTTGGAGGAAGCCGTCCGCAAGATGACCGGCTTGCCTGCCGCCCGTTTCGGACTGACCGACCGTGGCGCCGTCCGGCCCGGCGCGTTTGCGGACCTCGTTCTGTTCAATGCCGACAGCATCATCGACAGCGCGACCTATGAGAGCCCGATGGAACCCGCCGAGGGGATCGAGATGGTGATGGTCAACGGCCGCGTTGTGTGGCGGGACGGTGCGTCGACCGACGCGCGGCCGGGGCGGGCCATCCGTTTGAAGGATATCAGTCCGCAGACCGTGCCGGACGCGGCGTAGGATCTCCACAGACCCCGAAAAGAAAATCGGCGGCGTCCGTATTGGGGAAGGGACGCCGCCGCAGGGTCGGGCTCCTGTAGGCAATCGCTTGCGTGTGGGAACCCGTTGGGGACCAAAAGAAAAAGAACTACTGGTAACGGTACAGATGGGCCGAAACCCGTGCTTCCATTCGATTATTCGGCCGGAAGCGCCTTCACTTCGATCGTTGACTGATTGAAGTCAGGGCGAATGCCGCCGCGTTTGCGGCCATACATGCATTCGTCGGCGGCGCGCATGACGGAAACAGGGTCGTCATGCGGTCCGAACGGGGCGGCGCCGATGCTGGCCTGGACCTGAATGCGCTCCCCATCCCAGGGAACGATCAAGTTGTTCAGCATGACCTCCAACTGGGTCACCTTCTGGTAGCCCTGCAGGTCGTCCGCCCCGTTCAGAAGCACTGCGAATTCGTCGCCGCCGATGCGGGCGACGTCATCGATTTCTCTGGTGTTCACCCGCAGCAGGGTCGCGACGCTGGCAAGCACAAGATCGCCGGCGACATGGCCGTGGGTGTCGTTGATGCGTTTGAAACAGTCCAAGTCGACGATCAACAACAAGCCGCGCTCATTGCTGCGCCGGGACCGGGCAAGGGACCGGTCGAATGCCCGGTCGAAACCGCGGCGGTTCAGCAGCTTGGTTACTTCGTCGGTGATCGAAAGCAGACGCAGGGCGCGCAATTCGCGGTCCTTCCTGTGCAATTCCCGCTGCGTTTCCGCGGCCACCAACATGGCCTTGTGCAGCAGGCGGCGATAACCGTCGCCATGATTGCCGGGGTCACCCGCGCTGGCGATCAGGTCGCCGGCGACTTGCTCCAGGCGGTTTGCGAGACGGCCTTCCTCGTCGTGGCCAAAGCCTTCCAGGACAGCGTCGCCGCCGGTCGCGAGCCCGATACGGTCGGTCAGGGGATAGGTGTTTGTCATCTCGTCACTCCTCGTTGCGGGCCCTCTCATGCCCGGTCTCGAGGGGATAAGCGCAATCGCCGTGCCAAGCCTGCTCGCCGATGGGCCGTTAACCATTGGCGGGTGCGGGATTCCAGGGAATCGGAAAATTCGCGCGGTGCCCTTGTAGATTTCTAGACTCTAAGCGTTAACCAAAAAGGAGGAATCCTTTGCCGCCCGAACACAGCGGCAAGCGGCAAGGGATTCCCGGTTTATTGCGGATTTTGTCGGGTGGAGTAAAAAGGCCGTGGCCTAGAAGGCGTGTCGTCGAAAGGCGATTTCTGCGTCTTTGCCTGCGCCAGGTGTTCCTTGCATATATGAACGACCAGCCGGGAAATACCGCCATCCGGTCCGGCCCAAGGCGTCGCGTGGCTCCGAACGCTGGTTATTTCCTCTACAGGCCCGGCATAAGTGGCGTTGAAGGACACGGCGTCGCGGCGGTTTACCGTTTCCACGAGGAAGTCCCAGATTTGTGAGCCCTGGCTCTGCCCATCGATCGTGGACATACGCTGTCCGCGCCGGTTTTCACGATGGATACGCCGAACATTGGCACCGATCAGGCTATACTCGAAATCGAGCGGGTCGCTATGGACCCGGATGACAAGCAGATCGGGGAGCAGGCTGGGAAGAGCCGTCGCGTCGAATTGCGCATAGGCCGGCAAGTCCGCCGGGCCGCGCAGGTCGTTCCAGTATCCTACGAGGGCTGATTTCATACCGCGACGCTACGCGAAAATCATTAGCGTTCGGTAAAGACCGATCCCTAATGCCCCAACTCTTGCGTCTGATTACCTTAGAATCCCGTCCCGGCCTGAGCATCCGAAAGATGTTTCAAGTACTGGCCCACATAGTCGTATCCGACCCTGTCGCTGAAGGCGTCCATCAGGCGTTTCGTCACCGGGCCCGGGACGGCGTTGAATATCTGGCCGTTGAAACTGCGCAGGGGGCAGATGCACAGGCTGGTGGAGGTGAAGAAGGCTTCGTCCGCGACCGCGACATTGTGGAGCGACAGCGGGCGCTCGACGAGCGGGATATCGGCCTTTTTGCAGAGGTCTATGGCCGCCTGCCGGGTGATGCCGTCCAGAATGTATTCGGGTGAGGGCGTGTAGACCGCGCCGTTCTTCACAACGAAGATGTTGCAGCCGGCCCCCTCGCAGATATTGCCCGTTTCGTCCAACAACACGGCCCAGGCGCCCGGCGCGTAGGATGCGACCTCCCGCTGGGCGAGCATCATGTTCATGTAATTGTTGGTTTTCGCGTTTGGCGACAGGGCGCTGGGCGGCGTGCGCTTGAGGGAGGAGACGACCGCGTCGATCCCGTCCCGGAACATTGCGGCGCGGGCGCGCAGGGGCAGCGGCATGCATTCGATCAGAACGGTTGCGCCCTGCTGGGCCGGTGCCTCTCCATCGACGGGGGAAATCCCGCGGGAAACGCGCTGCGTGACCCAATAATCCTCGTCCGGCCCCAGAAGCGCGGCGTTGATGGCCAGCACCTCTTCCGTCTTCGCCAGCATTTCCTCCTTGGACATGCCGGGATCGATCCGCACATAGGTGAGCGTTTCGTAAAGCCGGTCCACATGTTCCTTCAACAGAAAACCTTTGCCGCCAAAGGTGCGGCCGGTGTCGAAGACCGCGTCGCCATAGACGAAACCGGTATCCCGGAACGAGATCAGCGCCCGGCTTTCCGGCACGATTTCTCCATTCAGGTAGACGACGCGTTCGTTGTGAAGAGTGGTGTCGGGGGACATTTCACGGATACTCCGAAAAAAGAATGGGTTAGAGCGCCTTGGCTTGGTCGCGCAGGACGAATTTCTGCACCTTGCCGGTGCTGGTCTTGGGCAACTCGCCGAAAACGACCGTCTTCGGCGCCTTGAAATGGGCCATGTTCTCCCGGCAGAAGGCAATGACATCCGCCTCGGTCAGCGATGCGCCCTGCTTGGCCAGCACGAAGGCGCAGGGCGTTTCCCCCCATTTCTCATCCGGGCGGCCGACGACCGCCGCTTCGACGATATCGGGATGGCGGTAGAGGATGTTCTCCACTTCGATGGTGGAGATGTTCTCGCCGCCGGAAATGATGATGTCCTTCGACCGGTCCTTCAGTTCCACATAGGAATCAGGATGCCAGACGCCGAGATCCCCGGAATGGAACCAGCCGCCGGCGAAGGCTTCCTGGCTGGCTTTGGGGTTTTTCAGATAACCGCGCATGACGACATTGCCGCGGAACATGACCTCGCCCATTGTCTGGCCGTCCTTGGGAACGGGCTGCATCGTCTCCGGGTCCAACACCGCCAGTTCCTCCAGCGCCGTATAGCCGACGCCCTGGCGTGCCTTTTTCGCGGCACGCTCGTCCGCGTCCAGTTGGTCCCATTCCGCCTGCCAGGCGCAGACGACGGCGGGGCCGTAGACCTCCGTCAGGCCATAGACATGGGTGATGTGGAACCCTTGTTCCTCCATCCTCTTCAACACCGCGGGCGGCGGGGGCGCGGCGGCGGTCATCACCTCCACCGTTTGCGGCAGGGGGCGGCGCTCGGCCTCGGTCGCGTTGATCACCATGCCGAGCACGATCGGCGCGCCGCAGAAATGGGTGACGCCTTCATCCGCGATGGCGCGATAGATATTGGCGGCGCTGACATGGCGCAGGCAGACATTCGTCGCCCCGGCGGCGGCCAGGGTCCAGGGAAAGCACCAGCCGTTGCAATGAAACATCGGCAGGGTCCACAGATAACGCGCCGAATTCGGCAGCCCCCAGGTGACGATATTGTCCATCGCCAGCAGATAGGCCCCGCGATGGTGATAGACGACGCCCTTCGGGTTGCCCGTGGTGCCGGAGGTGTAGTTCAGCGTGATCGCATCCCATTCATCATTGGGAAGCGCCCAGTCGTAGCCGGGATCGCCATCGGCGATGAAATCCTCGTATTCGATCTCTCCCAGTTTTTCGCCGCCGTTTCCCTCCGGGTCGTCGACATCGATCACCAGCAGGTCCTTGCGGTTGGTTTCCGCCAGAGCCGCTTTCATGGTGGGCGCGAATTCCGTGTCGGTGATGACCGCTTTCGCCTCGCCGTGATCCAGGATGAAGGCGATGGTCGATGCATCGAGCCGTGTGTTCATTGCGTTCATCACAGCGCCCGTCATGGGAATGCCGAAATGGGCCTCCATCATCGCCGGAATGTTCGGGCACATGACGGCGACGGAGTCCCCCTTGCCGATGCCGCGTTTCGCCAATGCGGATCCAAGTTGCCGGCAACGGTCGTAGGTTTCGGTCCAGTTGCGCTCGATAGAGCCGTGCACGACGGCGGTCTTGTTCGGGTAGACGGTGGCGGCCCGCTTCAGAAAGCTGAGGGGCGACAGCGGGACGTGATTGGCGGCGTTCTTGTCCAGGTCCCGGTCGTAAATGCTGCTCATGCTTCCCTCCGCTATGCTCGGAACTCCTGCTGTCCCGTTTAGATGCGATTTACGGCGACTGCGTCGCCCTCCGTCAAGGGGCGGTTTCCGCCGTTCGGAGAAATCCCGCCTGTTTGAGCCAGATCAAGGGCAAGCGGCCGATCAGCCTGTAGGGACTTTGGCAACTGCCGCCGGAACGGTATAAGAAGCGGTATAAGAAACAGGTAATGATCGGCCGGAATTTGATCCGCTGGGAAAAGACCTTCCCGTGCGCCGGTCGCAGAAATTGATGGGAGGATGCCGTCGATGGGTTTGATGGAAGAATTGCACGAACGCTCGTTGCGCGACCCGGAAGGCTTCTGGGCCGAGGCGGCGAAGGAAATCGACTGGGTCAAACCTTGGGACAAGGTTCTGGACGACAGCAGGGCGCCGAATTTCTATCGCTGGTTCGCGGGCGCGGAATGCAACACCTGCTATAACGCGGTCGACCGCCATGTTGAAAACGGGCGCGGCGAACAAGCCGCCATCATCTATGACAGCCCGATCACCGGTAAGAAGCGGACGCTGACCTACACGGAATTGCAGGACAAGGTCTCCCGCTGCGCCGGCATGCTGCGCGCGAACGGGGTCGGCAAGGGCGACCGGGTCATCATCTATATGCCGATGGTCCCGCAGGCGGCGGTTGCCATGCTTGCTTGCGCACGGCTCGGCGCGGTCCACTCCGTCGTCTTCGGGGGCTTCGCGGCCAATGAATTGGCGACGCGCGTCAAGGACTGCTCACCAAAGGCGATCATCACCGCGACCTGCGGAATTGAACCGGGCCGTGTCGTCGCCTACCAGCCGATGATCGACGGGGCCTTGGACTTGGCGCCCGGCATTGTCGAGACGGTCATCGTTCTGAAACGCGAGGGCGCGGATTGGGATATGCGGCCCGGCCGCGATGTCGACTGGAAAGAGGGGATGGAAGCGGCGGCACCCGCCGAATGCGTTCCGGTCGCGGCGACGGACCCGCTCTACATTCTTTACACGTCGGGCACGACCGGCGAGCCCAAAGGTGTCGTTCGCGACAATGGCGGCCATATGGTGGCGCTGAAATGGTCGATGAAGAACATCTATAATATCGACCCCGGCGAGGTTTTCTGGGCCGCCAGCGATGTCGGTTGGGTCGTAGGCCATTCCTATATTGTCTACGCACCGCTGTTGCACGGGGCGACGACGATCATGTTCGAGGGCAAGCCCGTGGGCACGCCGGATGCGGGTGTCTTCTGGCGGGTGATTGCGGAGCATAAAGTGGTGACGCTGTTCACCGCGCCGACCGCCTTCCGCGCGATCAAGAAGGAAGACCCGAATGGCAGCCTGATCGGCGACTACGACATGTCGCACTTCCGCGCGCTTTTCCTGGCGGGTGAGCGGTGCGACCCCGATACGCTGCATTGGTCGGAAGAAAAATTGAGCGTGCCGGTGGTGGACCATTGGTGGCAGACCGAAACCGGCTGGCCAATCGTCGCCAATTGCCTGGGTATCGAACAACTTCCGGTCAAGGCAGGGTCGCCGACCAAACCGGTTCCCGGTTACGACGTGCGGATATTGGACGAAGGCTGCCACGAAATGCCGCGTGGCGAGATGGGGGCCATCAGCATCAAACTGCCGCTGCCGCCATCCTGCCTGCCGACCTTGTGGAATGCGGACAAACGCTGGATCGACAGCTACCTGGTGGACTATCCCGGATACTACAAAACCGGCGATGCCGGTTACATGGACGAGGACGGTTACCTCTTCGTGATGAGCCGGACCGACGATATCATCAATGTCGCCGGGCACCGCCTGTCGACGGGGGCGATGGAGGAAATCCTGGCATCCCATCCCGATGTGGCGGAATGCGCCGTAATCGGCGTTGCCGATCCCTTGAAGGGCCAATTGCCGTTGGGCTTTCTGGTCCTGAAAGCCGGTGTCGAGCGCAGCAATGACGAGATCGTCAAGGAAGCGGTGAGGATGGTGCGTGAGAAGATCGGCCCGGTTGCGGCCTTCAAGACCGCGGCGGTCGTGAAGCGCCTGCCGAAGACACGGTCGGGCAAAATCCTGCGGGCGACCATGGTGAAAATCGCCGATAGCGAAGAATACAAGATGCCCGCCACGATCGACGACCCGGCAATTTTGGACGAGATCGAGGAATCTCTCCACGAAGTCGGATACGCCAGCAAATAAGATTTTCCGATTTCAGCAGGGCTAGGCCTTGTCCTGACTGCGCCGGCGGCACTACAAGGCTGCCGGCGCATTTGCGTCTGGATGAAGACATTTGAATGGGTGACGGGTCATGAAACTGGCGGATATGCAGAAAAGCGATCTTGAAGCGGTTGAACAGCAACTGCTCGCGGAATTCGAGGCACTGAAGGGCGAAGGCCTCTCTCTCGATATGACGCGCGGCAAGCCGGCGCCCGACCAACTGACCCTGGCCGACGGCATGCTGTCCCTGGTCGGTCCCGGAGAGACCGCCGGCGAGGACGGGACCGACTACCGCAACTACGGCATTGTCGAGGGCATCCCCGAAGCGCGCCGGCTTTTTGCCGAGTATATGGGCGTGACGCCGGCGCAGATCATCGTCGGCGGGAATGGCAGCCTGACGATGATGTATGACACGCTGGCGGGCGCCGTTCTGTTCGGCATGCCGGGCGGGAAAGGCCCCTGGAAGCGCGCCGGAACGGCGGCCGGGTCAGGTGAGGGTCCTTCCAAGGTCATTTGTCCCGTTCCCGGTTACGATCGGCATTTTGCCATCTGCGAGCGTCTGGGCCTGGAAATGGTTACCGTCCCGATGCTGGATGACGGTCCCGATATGGATGCGGTCGAAGCGCTGGCCGCCGACCCGGATGTCAAGGCGATCTGGTGCGTGCCGAAATACTCCAACCCGACCGGCGCGGTCTATTCCACGGCGGTGTCGGAACGCCTCGCCAAGATGACGGCGGGCGCGCCTGATTTTCGTATCCTGTGGGACAACGCCTATGCGGTCCACCATTTGGGCGACGGACCGGCGGAAATCCCGGATATGCTGGCTTTGTGCGAAAAGGCGGGAAACCCGGATCGGGTTTTGATGTTCGGGTCCACCTCTAAGATCACCTATGCCGGGTCCGGCGTGGCCATGATGGCGGCATCCGAAGCCAATATCGCGGACGCGGCGAAGAAATTGTCCTTCGCCACGATCGGGCCGGACAAGTTGAACCAGCTGCGCCATGTCCGCTTCTTCCAGTCGATGGACGGCATTCTGGCGCATATGGAAAAGCACGCCGCGATCGTGAAGCCCAAATTCGACGCGGTTGAAGAGGCTTTGAGCCGCCGTCTGGCGGAAAAGGGCATAGCCGATTGGACCGCGCCCAAGGGTGGTTATTTCGTCAGCCTGGACGTGATGGATGATTGCGCCTCCGAGATCATTCGGCTGGCTGGAGAGGCGGGTGTGAAATGCACACCGGCAGGATCGACCTTCCCCTATAAGCGCGACCCAGCAGACCGCAATATCCGTATCGCCCCGACTTTGCCTTCGGTGGCGGAAATCAAGAAGGCGATGGAGGTTCTTTGCGTTGCGGTAGAATTGACCTGCGCGCGACGCCTTTTGGGTCGTAATCGATAAGGGTGAAGTTAGAAAAAATAGTGTAAGCAGAGCGTGTTACCGCGTTCGTCAGATTTACGATGCCGAGGTGATTATTATGTTGCAGTGCAGCATAATCATGCTTATCTAGGCGCTAGGGAGGGTGTTTAAATTATCACCTAGAGGATAAGCCGACATGGCCCTCCCTAAATCTGAATTGCTTTTTCCTACCATATTACCCGACCAGGCCGCATTTCCGGCCACATCGCCTGTCACCCTGCGGAAACTAACGCAGCGGGACGAACGGGCCTATCAGGAACATCTGCTGCGCCTCACCCCGCATGATCGATGCAACAGATTCATGGGGGCGATTTGCGATGACCGCGTACGCGCCTATTGCGCAGGTCTGAACTGGTCCTCCACCGTCGTCTTGGGCGCCTTCATCGATGGAGAGTTGCGCGGCGTCGGTGAATTGGCGACGGCGGCACGAACGCCGCGCTTGGTTGCCGAAATCGCACTCAGTGTCGAGGAACCGTGGCAAAACCTTGGGGTTGGGACGTTATTGTTGCGGCATATCCTGAATATGGCGCGGAACCGTTATGTCTCCCGCGTGTATTTGATGTGTCTGCTCGACAACAGAAAAATGCAGAAAATTGCGCGGAAGTTCGATGCGAACCTGATATTCGAAGATGGCGGCGTCGAAGGAAGTTTGTGGCCCCATTGGCCCAACTACTTGTCCCTGATGGAAGAGGCGGCGACGGATGGCCGCGCCTTCTTCAACGCCATTGTCGGGCCGAAAACGCCGACTCGGCATTGAGTGTAACAGCGGCTCAATTTCTTTTTATCAAGAAATCTAGATATATTGGTTGAACCCGGTGACGGGATGGTTATATCTGCTTGCTCTGATGGACCTTAAGGGGCGGGTTAAAGATGTACGGGATTTTGGCGCGAAGCCCTGGCGGGGCGACGACACGGCTGGAAGATGTTCGGTTCCGGGCACGGGAAAACGGGCTGGAAGATAATCTGCGATACTGGCTGTTCGATGAATTCCTCGGCCGGATTGCAGTGTCGTCTTCTTTCGGCACCGAAAGTGCGGTCCTGCTGCATCTGATGGCGCGGATCGATCGGGATGTGCCTGTCCTCTTCGTCGATACCGGACAATTGTTTCCCGAAACCTTGGCCTATCGTGACCTGTTGGTCGACCGTTTGAGGCTGACGAATGTCCGGACCGTCGCGCCGGAGGAGGCGGATGTCAGGCGGGAAGATCCGGACGGGACCCTGTGGTCGTCGTCTCACGATGCTTGCTGTGCGCTTCGCAAGGTTCGTCCCTATCAGCAGGCAATTCGGCAATTCGATGCCTTGATTACCGGTCGGAAGCGCGTCCACGGCGCGGCGCGTAGCGATTTGGACCTCGTCAACGTGACCAATGGGCAGTTTCGGATCAATCCTCTGTTCGATTGGAGCGCGGAGAAGATCGGGAACTACCTGGACAATTTCGGTCTGCCCCGGCATCCGCTGATCTCGCACGGATATACCTCGATCGGCTGCAAACATTGCACGGCCAAGCCCGACGGCGGCAACAGCCGGAGCGGTCGGTGGAGCGGCAGCGGCAAGACCGAATGCGGCATCCACCTCTCCACCGGCTGGGTTTCCTTGCGCACCTGACAGCGAGATTTCCGGACCGCGCGGGTCAGTCCGTGGTCAGAATGATCTTGCCGATGTGATCGCTGGATTCCATCAAGCTGTGCGCCGCCGAGGCTTGCGCCAGGGGGAAGGTCTTGAACAGGACCGGGGCGACCTTGCCGGATTCCAAAAGCGGCCAGACATGGTTCTGAAGGTTCGCGGCGATCTCCGCCTTTTTCGACACCGGTTGCGGGCGCAGGGTGGAGCCCGAAATGGATAGACGCTTCCCAAGCACCTTGATCAAGTCGATCTCTCGCTTTGAGCCTTGCAGAAAGGCAATGATCGCCAGCCGGCCGTCGAAGGCCAGACTGTCGATATTCCCTTGGATGTAATCGCCGCCGACCATATCCAGGATCACGTCGACGCCCTTGCCGTCGGTCGCTTCCTTGATTGCTTCCTTCCAATCCTGGGTCCGGTAGTTGATCGCGTGATGCGCGCCAAGCTCAGTGCACGCCTTCACTTTTTCGTCCGACCCGGCCGTCGTGAATACTGTCGCCCCAAAGGCGCGTGCCAATTGTATTGCGGTCGTTCCGATGCCGCTGGACCCGCCATGCACCAGGAACTTCTCCCCAGCTTTCAGCCCGACCCGCATGAAGACGTTCAGATAGACCGTAAAGAAGGTTTCCGGCAGACAGGCGGCCTTCACCATGTCGTAGCCTTCGGGAATCGGCAGGCATTGTTCCTGTGGCGTCAGGCAGTATTCCGCATACCCGCCGCCTGGCGTCAGCGCACAGACAGGGTCCCCTTCGGACCAGCGGCGGACCCCTTCGCCAACGGCGGCGACGGTGCCCGCGACTTCCAGGCCCGGCAGGTCGCTTGCGCCGGGCGGCGGCGGATAGGCGCCCATGCGCTGGGAAATGTCCGGCCGGTTCACGCCCGCGGCGGCAACCTTGATCAGCACTTCGCCGGGGCCGGGCTTCGGCACCGGGCGTTCGGCCGGGGTCAATACCTCCGGTCCGCCGAAGGAAGCGATTTCCACGACACGCATTGTTTCCGGCAAGCTCATTCCTTCATCCCCTCGATTTGATCTATCCTAGGGGTATAGAGTTAGCGTTCGGCACACCGAACTTAAAGCCGGAAGAAGAACAGAAAACGACAATAGGGAGGAACCCGCCATGAATCCCGACGACCTGGAACCGCCGAAGCCGAAGACACTGGAGCAGGCCGATCTGGACATGATGTCCATCGAAGCGCTTGAGGAGTATATCGCCGAGCGGGAGGCGGAAATCGAACGCGCCAAGGCGAAGATCGCCGGCAAACAATCCGCCCGCGGCGTCGCGGAAACCTTTTTCAAGTCCTGAAACGGGCGGCACCAGCCAACCTAAAAACAAAACGAAACAGGGATCGACGATGTCGAACGAAATGAAGCAATGGGTCCTGGCCTCACACCCGACCGGGATGCCGACGGCGGAAAACTGGCAATTGCAGACGGCGCCCATGCCCGAACCGGGGGCCGGTGAAGTCCTGACCCGGGCTGTCTATTTGTCCGTTGATCCCTATATGCGCGGCCGGATCAGCCCGCGCGCCAACTACGCAGCCGGCGTGGGGCTTGGCGACGTCATGCATGGCGGCGGTGTCGGCGTGGTCGTGGAAAGCAACGATCCCGCGTTGAAACCAGGCGACATCGTCGAGAGTTTCCGGTTCGATTGGCAGGAATACAATGTTCAGAAGGGGTCAGCCCTGCGCAAGGTCGACCCGGAGATGGGGCCGATCCATTCGGCGTTGAGCTATCTGGGCCTGCCCGGGCTGACCGCCTATTTCACGATGCTGACGGCCGGCGAGCTGAAGGCCGGCGACGACGCGGTGATTTCCGCGGCATCCGGCGCGGTTGGGCAGGTGGCCGGGCAAATCGCCATCATCAAGGGGGCGCGCCCGATTGCGGTCGCCGGGTCCGACGAGAAAATCGCCTGGTGCAAGGAACTCGGCTATGCCGATGGCATCAACTACAAGACCGCACCCGACCTGACGGCGGCGGTGAAGAAGGCCTGCCCACATGGCGCCGACCTGTTCCTGGACAATACGGCAGGGCCGATCCACGACGCGGTAATGCGCAACCTGGCGGAAAAGTCGCGCACGGTGATTTGCGGCACCGTCGCGCTTGCCGACAAATTCGAAGAACCGGATATCGGGGAACGGTTTCTGCGGAACATCATGATCGCGCGGGCGACGATCCGCGGATTCATTCTTTTCGACCATGCCGACCATTTCGATCAGGCGCGGGCGGAACTCTCGTCCTGGGCGAAATCTGGCAAACTCCGCCACAAGGAGGACATGATGCAGGGCATCGAGTCGATGCCGGCGGCGTTTCTGCGGTTGATGACCGGGGCCAATATGGGGAAGCAGCTGATTCAGGTTTCCGACGACCCCACGTTGTAAGGAAAATTTAGACTGGGAATCAGAACCGTTATTGACAAAATGTACGACTTTTGTCCGTAGGTTGATTTTTTTAACGATTTATTAGCGAATCCGGCATATAAACGTTCTTGACCCCAGCCCGTCACACTCCCGACGGGCCATGGCACTCTTAGACCCCCTGTTCAACTGAGCCGCGCGTTGCGGCTCTTTTCTTTTCTGGATCCGCTATTCCGTGGGTTGTGCTTTGGCCCGTATCGGCGACTTTCCCGGTTTGTGGCAGTATATTCCAGACCTTTGCGGCGACCGTCGCCGAGCGGGCGTAAATTATCCCCGGCCCCCTCAGAAACAGTCTATTTCCCTTTTGACAATTGTATGACGTTTGCTATCGTCCCTGCCGACGCAAGTTGAACAGGGGTCCCGATTAAAAGGGGTTAGGCTTGCTCTAGGGTCGCTTCGGCGACCCTTTTTTTTGGGTCAGGGGTTCCAATTTAGTCGCGCCGCCGCCAGACGGTTTCGTGCGGCGGTTGCGCCGTAAATCTTTTGCCGTCCTCCCATCCTTTCGCTACCTTCCGCGCTGACCGGCCCATTCGGGCGGCTGACGGTCCGGGCCCGACAACGGGTGACGGAAAACCAAAGGGTGGGAGGATAGAATGGTCCAGCCTGACTTCCTGAAGTTCGACACATTGGCCCTGCATGCGGGGCAGCAGCCCGATCCGGTCTTCGGTGCGCGCGCGGTGCCGATTTATCAAACGACCTCCTACGTTTTCGACGATGTCGACGCGGCCGCGGCGCTGTTCAATCTGGAGGCCGCCGGGCACATCTATTCCCGCATCTCCAACCCGACAGTCGCTGTGCTCGAGGAGCGGATGGCGGCACTCGACAACGGTGTCGCGGCACTGGCCTGTTCCAGCGGTCATGCCGCCCTGCATCTCATCGTCGCGACCCTGATGAGCCAAGGCAGCCATATCGTCGCGTCCAAGTCGCTCTATGGCGGCTCGATCAATATGTTCAGCCATACGCTGCCGCGCTTCGGGATAGAGACCACTTTTGTCGACCCGCGCGATCCGGCCGCTTTCAAGGCCGCGATCCAACCGAATACCCGCATGCTGTTTGCGGAAGGGCTGGGCAATCCGGGCTTGGATGTTTTGGATATCGAAGCTGTCGCCGCGGTCGCGCATGACGCCGGGATCCCCTTGGTCATCGACGCCACGTTCAGCACGCCCTTCCTCTGCAAGCCGATCGACTTCGGCGCGGATATCATCATGCATTCCGCCACCAAATGGATCGGCGGGCATGGGACCGCGATGGGCGGCATCATCGTCGATGCCGGGCGGTTCGACTGGTCGGCCTCCCAGGATGCGGACGGCAAGGACAGGTTCCCGACGATGACCGAACCCTATGCCGGCTATCATGGTATCGCTTTCGCGGACGAATACGGCCCGCATGCCTTCGTGATGCGGGCCCGGGCCGAAGGCCTGCGCGATTTCGGACCGGCCCTGTCGCCGCAGAATGCGTTCTATCTGTTGCAAGGGTTGGAGACGCTGCCCCTGCGGATGGCGCGGCATGTTGAGAATGCGGCCAAGATCGCGGAATTTCTGGAGGGACACGAGGCTGTCGCCTGGGTTTCCTATCCGGGCCTGAAGAGCCATCCCGACCACGAATTGGCCAAGAAATACCTGCCGAAGGGGCCGGGATCCATGCTGGCCTTCGGCGTGAAAGGGGGGCGCGCCGGCGGGGCCGCCTTCATTGAATCGGTTCAACTGTTCAGCCATCTCGCCAATGTGGGGGATGCCAAGTCCCTGGTGCTGCATCCCGCCACGACAACGCACCGCCAGCTGAGTGCTGAGCAATTGAAGGCCGCGGGCGTCGGTGAGGATTTGGTTCGCATGTCGGTCGGCCTCGAAGACCCTGACGATCTGATCGCGGATCTTGAGCGCGGATTGAGGGCTGCTTCCAAAGCCGTCCCACAGGCGGCCGAGTAAGGCGCGGCGACGACAAACAATCGGGAAGACCGACGGATAGGGAATAAGCCGAGAATGTTCGTAAGTGTTGATGGTACCCAGGCCTTCGTTGCCGATGGCGGGCAGGAATTCGATGCCGCGAAGCCCAGTGTGGTTTTCGTTCACGGCGCCGGTATGGACCACACCGTATGGGGGCAGCAGACCCGCTATATGGCCCATCACGGCTTCAACGTTCTAGCGGTCGATCTGCCCGGTCACGGCAAGACGCCGGGCGATCCCTTGCCGACGATCGAGGATATGGCCGACTGGCTGAATCGCTTCATCGATGCGGCGGGGGCGGCCCCGGCCATCGTCGTCGGACATTCGATGGGAACCCTGGTGGCCTTGGAAGCGGCGGCCAGGAAACCCGATGCAGTGCGGGCCTTGGTGCTGTGCGGCAGTTCCGCGCAAATGGGCGTTCACCCGGTTCTGGTACAGGCCGCTGAGGAAAATCGTATCCTGGCGCCGGAACTGATGTCGGCCTGGGGGCATGGCCCCAAGGCGCATCGCGGCGGCAATATCGCCAGTGGCGTTTGGTTGATCGGTGGCGCCGTTCGGCTCCTCGAGCGGGCGCGGCCGGGCGTCATCGCCTCGGAATTGAAGACTTGCGCGGCCTATACGGGGGCCGTTGCCGCGGCGGAAAGAATCAACGTACCCGTGATGATTGTCAGTGGCCGCTACGATAAGATGACTCCGGTCAAGGCGGCGGCGCCCCTAGCAGCGGTATTGTCGGACGTTCGAACCCATATCATCGAGGATGCCGGCCATATGATGATGCTTGAGGCGCAACAGGAAACCCGGCGCGTTCTCTTCGATTTCAGCCGGGCGGTGACCGCAGTCGACTAAGGCGGGCGATCCAGGTCTTCCGCCACAACCCCGCGCATGAAAAGCATGCGGTGGGGACCCGGTTTCGCGGATCCCAGTCCATGGGGTTCCACCATTCCGGGGGGAGGACAAGAATGGCCAAGGCGCGTTTCATTGCCGACGGGGCCCGGATTGCTTTGATCAAACAGGAAGAAGGCGGCGAGGGCCTGGCAACCGCGGCGGGTTCTTTCGTGATCGAGGTCTATAAAACGACGGAAGGCCTGTCGGACCTGCCGGAAGACGAAGAGCTGGCGGCGTTTTCGCTGCTCACGGATGAGCAGGTCGCGAATTCCATCGCGCGCCTCTTGAACGCGGCGCAGATGCTGGGCATGGAAGACTTGCCGTCGACCTCCGCCGCCGTCGAAATCCTGTTGAGTCAATTGTTGAGCGATGTCTCGAAATCGGACCCGGCCCAATTGATGGAGGCGGCCATCCACTATGTCTTCGAGCAGGAGAAGTGGGATCTGGACGTTGCGCGCGAAGAACGGGAAGACGGCATCCGCTTCAGCATCGTCAACAAGGGCGGCGAGGACCTGCCGCACGCGGTCTTCATGTCGACCCGCGGCAAGACGCCGGCATTCTGGTTGATGCAGGAATCCCGCATCATCCAGGGCACCCACGCCTACAAGATCCCCATTCAGGCCGCCACTGCGCTGAAGCACGAATTGTCCGACTATATAAAACTTCATGATGTCGGGGGGTTGGTCAAAGCGACCGGCTGATTTACTCAATAGCCCGCTTTGAACCGATTCCCTTCAGCAATCATGAGCGAGCATCGATGAAACGTGAAGAGGCCCCGGGCCGCGAAGAATTCCCCTTGTTCCGCCCAATCACCACCCGTTGGATGGACCAGGATCCCTACGGACATGTGAACAATGTCGAATACTATTCCTATTTCGACACCGCGGTGAACCAGCACTTGATCGAGGAAGCGGGCCTTAACCCGCGGTCGACCGATGTCGTGGGGATGGTCGTGGACACGCAATGCAGCTTCTTTCACGAACTGACCTTTCCGGAAACCGTCGAAGTCGGCATTCGGGTCACCAAACTGGGACGCAGTTCCATTGCCTACGAAATCGGGATTTTCCGGCAGGGCGAAGAAAAACCCGCAGCACTTGGTCATTTCGTGCATGTCTATGTGGAACGCGCGACCATGACACCGATCCCGATTCCCGCCCATGTGCGCGCTGCCGTTGAACCATTGGTGATGGGCTAAGCGCTTTTTTCGGCGAATTTTTTTTGAATTTTGTCAACGTCGGTTGACCAAGTGATCCAGGTCATAGGGAGAAAGCTTCGAAACAGCGATATTGCCCTTACGAGTTAATTCCAACTTCTGTTTCGGGTGTATCCATGAAAAAGCTTTTGAACGTCCTTGCCGTTGCCGCACCGGCCTTTTTGTTGCCGGTCCTGCCGGCCGCCGCGGCGAGTTGGGTCCTCGACTCCCAAGACGTCCTGGGCTTTGGCCTGGGGTCGTCGACCACCGGATCGATCGATATCAGCAGCCTGCCCGGAAACGACGACGGTCCCTCTGTCACCGTCTCCGCGCCGAATGGCCTGACGCTGAAGAGCAAGTCGATCCCGTCGCTCAGCCGGGCCAACCTGTTCGAGACCGACGGCGGCAGCATCAGCAAGGTCCTGGGGACCAGCGCGCCGCCCAGCGGTGAGATCAACAGCGAAGGCCTGTCTTTCGAATTCAGCGACGCGGTCGTTCTGAACCAGCTGACCGTCGCGCATCTGTATCCCGCCGGCGAGCATAACGACTCCTTCGGCGAGGTCGGCGTGATCGAAGTGACCCGCGCCAATCTGTCCGTCGACAGTTTTTATCTGCGCCCGGACAGTGAAACCACGGCCAGTCTGTATTCTTCGCTGTCCTTCACCTCCGCGGATCTCGTCCCGCTGGTCAGTATCGTCAATCTGCAGCCGGCGATCGACGGCAAGAATGACGGTTCCGACGGTCCGGGCGATATCGTTGCGGAAACCAGCAATCAGGGCGGCATTTGGCAAATCCTGGGCGACGACCTGTTCGGCAGTTTCGTTTCCCTGACGCTGCGCGGCTTGGATCAGGACAATATCGGCGGCAATACCGGCGACTCCGACCTCTCCTTTGTCGCCGCCGGCGGTGCCGTGGCGGCGGTTCCGTTGCCCGGTGCGCTTCCGATCTTCCTGTCCGCCCTGGTCGGGCTGGGTTTCCTGGCGCGGAGCCGAAAGGAAGCGATGCCTTCTTAATCCATTCACGATGTCGAAAAGCAAAGAGCGGGCCCCGGGGCCCGCTCTTCTTGTTTCCGCGCTCGATTCGGTTCAGGGGAACCGGATCAGGCGCCAACCCTTGGTCAAGCGAATGTAACGCCGTTTTCCGTCATCGGAAGTTGGGTGACGCGCGTCCCCGTCGCCGCATAGACCGCGTTGGCCAAAGCCGGTCCCACAGGCGGTACGCCCGGTTCGCCGACGCCGGTCGGTGCTTCCGTGGAGGCGACGATATGGACCTCGACCGCCGGCATGTCGGTGATGCGCAGAGGTTCGTAATCCGGGAAGTTGAACTGATCCACTTCCCCGTCGGTCATCGTGATCTGGTTCCGCATGACATGCCCCAGACCGTACCCGATCCCGCCTTCCATCTGCGCCCGGATGACGTCCGGATTGACGGCGGTGCCGCAATCGACCGCACAGGTGACCTTCTCCACCTTCACCGCACCGTCCGTGACGGAGACCTCGACGACCTCGGCAACATAGGTGTTGAAGGATTTATGGACCGCGATCCCCTGGTGACGCCCAGCCGCCGGTTTGCCCCAGCCTGCTTTTTCGGCGGCAAGCTTCAGAACGCCGGCCAGGCGCTTCTGGTCCTTGTCCCCACCTGAAAGCAGTTCCAGGCGATAGTCGACCGGGTCCTTGCCCAAGGCTTCCGCGACCTGATCCACCACGGTTTCCATGGCGAAGGCCGTATGAGTATGCCCGACCGACCGCCACCAAAGCACAGGTACGGATGTTTCCGCGTCCGACAGGCCGACGGACATGGCCGGAATGGCATAGTGACTGTCATTCACCCCTTCGACGGATGTGGCGTCGACCTGGCTGCCCGGTTTCATGACAAGCGACTCGAAAGGGGTGCCCTTGATGATCGGCTTGCCGGCGACCCGGTGGTCCCAGGCGGCGATCTTGCCGTCTTTCAGGCCGACTTTCACACGATGGGCGAACATTGGGCGATAATAGCCGCCCTTGATGTCGTCTTCCCGCGTCCAGACCAGTTTGACCGGGGTCTTCCGGCCCAGAAGGGCGAAGGCGAGCGCCGCCTCTACCTGATAGTCCGCATTGGTGGTGGCGCGGCGGCCAAAGGACCCGCCCGCGAACACCGTGCGGATTTCAACATTGGCCGGGTCCAGTTCCAGGACATGCGCCAAGGTCGGCTTGACCGCACCCGGGAACTGACAGCCGTCATGGACGCGGATTCCGGTCTCCGTCGGCTCAATCACGCAGTTCAACGGTTCCATCGGCGCATGGGCCAGGAAGGGAAAGTGCATTTCCGCTTCGATCACCGTATCGGCATTGGCGACAGCCGCTTCCGTGGCCGCGCGGTCGGCGCCTTCGACGGCTTCGAACTGCGGGTTGTCGAGCAGGGAGCGGTGATAGTCCGCCAACGCCTCCGTCGACCGGTTCTCCGCGGCGCTGAAATCCCAATCCGCCGTGATGGCGTTGCGCGCCTGGATCGCGGCCCAGGTGTTCTTGCCATAGACGGCGATCGCACCGCCGGTCGGCAGCGCTTTGGCACCGATGAATCCGGGAATGCCTTCCGCGCCGGATGCGTCGAAGGAGGTCAATTTGCCGCCGAACCGTGGGGATCGCAGCAGGACCGCATAAACCATGCCCGGCACTTTTACATCCAGTGCGAAAGTGGCGAGGCCCGAGGTCTTCAGGTGGGAATCCTTGCGCGGCAAATGGTCCAGACCGATCAGGCGAAAGTCGGACGGGTCCTTGACCGAAGGATTTTCCGGTGCCGTCAGCGTCGCGGCCTTTGCCGCCATTTCGCCGAAATGGGCCCGGTTGCTTCCGGCCTTCAGCATGCTGCCGCTGATGGAGATTTTTTCGGCCGGGACATTCCAAACCTCAGCCGCGGCTTGGACCAGAACGGCGCGCGCAGCGGCGGCGGCCTGCCGATATTGCATATAGCTGTTGGCCATGGCGGTGGAGCCGCCGGTTCCTTGTGCGCCGAAGAACAGGTTCTTATAGCGGTCGTTGTCCGCCGGGGCGAAATGGATCGCGACACGGTTCCAATCGGCGTCGAGTTCCTCTGCGACAAGCGTCGCAAGTCCCGTTGTCGTGCCCTGACCCATTTCGAAATGCTTGAGGATGACATGCACAACGCCGTCGTCCGAAATGCTGACGAAGGGGTTCATATGGGCGACGCTGGGGCCTGCCGCGAAGCTGCCGTTTGCGCGCATGCCGATGACGAGCGCCATCCCTGTGGCGGCGGCACTTTTCAACAGGGTGCGTCTTGATGTCTGGATGGTCATGATCAGGCCTCCATGATGTCGGATGCGCGGTGGATCGCGGCCCGGATGCGGTGATAGGTGGCGCAGCGGCAGGCATTGCCCGCCATGGCGTCGTCGATATCCTGGTCGGTGGGCTTCGTATTCGTCGCCAGCAGATTGACGGCGGACATGATCTGACCCGACTGACAATAGCCGCACTGAACGACGTCCATTTCCCGCCAAGCGGTTTGAACGGCGCGCGCCGCCGGGCTGTTCAAGCCTTCAATCGTGGTGATCTCGGTGCCTTCAAGGTCGTCGACATAGGTGGAACAGGACCGAACCGGCTCGCCATCCACATGCACGGTGCAGGCCCCGCAGGATGCCACACCACAGCCGAATTTCGTTCCAGTCAAATCCAATTCGTCGCGCAACACCCACAGCAGGGGCGTGCCCGGTTCCGCCGCGACGCTCACCTGTTTTCCATTGATGTTCAATTTCATCGCCATGATGTCCTCTATCGGTTGGCGGTTGAATTCACTAACGAGAGGTATTCGAACGTGATTGCCGGTCTTCCGATTTCCGGCGCGGGCCGGTGGAATCGGTTAACGTTACTGCAGTGCCGTGATCTGTGGGACTTTCGTATCTCCCGGTGCGCCCCGGTCCGATCACCGTCGAACTTTCCGCGGGGCCGTCGTTGTGCTACTGGAACGTCTTGGACGATCTGACAATCAGCGTTCGTTTGTATAATTGACAATTAGTCGGTAAATGTCAACATGTCTAGTATGATAGAAAAGGAAATTCTTTACGCCGAAGCCGCGGGCCGGGTTATCGAGCGCTATGGCATGAAGCGCACGACCATGGGCGACATCGCGAAAGAGGCGGGGGTTTCGAGGCAGACGCTCTATACGGTCTATCCCAGTAAGGAAGACGTCTTGCGCGGCATCATCCGCCTTTCCTGCGGACGGACGTCGGAAACGATCGAAGTGGAATGCGCGAAGCAGGTCGGGGTCGAGGCGAAACTGACCGCCATGTTCGAGCATATGACGCTTGCGCCCTATCGGATGATCGCCGCCATGCCGGACGCCGCCGACTTCCTGATCGGGTTCAAGGATGCGGCAACCTGCGAATTGGACCGGGCCTACGACAGATATGCCGAAACCCTGCGCGGCATTCTCGCGCCGCATCAAAAGGCGATCGAGGCGGTGGGCCTCACCGTCGACCGGCTCGCCAATTACGTCATAACCTCAGCCAAGACCTTCAAGAAGGAAGCCAGGAACGAGGACGAACTGGTGGAAATGCTGGAGGTGCTGAAACGAATGGTCGTCTCGATCACCGGTTAGGGTTTCCTTGGGGGACCCTCTTCGAACTGCACCACATTTTCCGGCAGTTTTTCCCAAGCGGCCTTGGATCCGACAAAGATGTGCATGCCGATCTCGATTTCCGGATCGCCGTTCACGCAGCCAAGTGTGACGCCGTGGACCTCGCCGTTATGAACGCCCACCATGGTGGAACCGCAATTGCCGCAGAATCGCACACCGAACCCGTTGCCGGTTTCGAAGGTTTTGAGCTGCTCTTCGCCGGTCAACCAGGTGAACGCGCCGGGCGCGACTTCCGAATAGGCGGATGCCTGCGCGCTGAAAATCTTCCGGCAGCGGGAACAATGGCACGACCGGGCATCTCTTAGCGGCGCGTCGATTTTGTAGGTGATTTTCCCGCAGAAGCATTCGCCGGTAATGGTCATGTATTCCCCCTATCGTCAAAGCTCGGTTCGTAAATCCCAAAGCTCGGGGAAGAAGACATAGCTCAACGCGTGCTGAAGGTAACCCACCCCGGCCGTACCGCCGGTGCCGCGCCGGTGTCCGATGATGCGCTTCACCGTTTCCAGGTGACGGAACCGCCATTGTTGGAAACTGTCTTCCAAATCGACCAGCTTTTCCGCCAACTCGTACAATTCCCAATACCCGTCCGGTTTTTGGTAGATCGACGTCCAAGCCTTCAAGACGCTGTCATCCGCCTGATAGGGATGGGTGCGGTCGCGCTTCAACACCTCGTCGGAGACCTCGAAACCGTTTCGCTTCAGGGCTTCCAGCGCGACGTCATACAGGCTGGGGCCTTCCAGAGTTGCCAATAGATGCGCATGAACGGCGGGTGTTTCCGCGAAGGGCGCCAGCATGGCGCGCCGCTTGTTCCCCATCAGGAATTCAATCTCACGATATTGCGCGGATTGGAACCCGGAACTGCGGCCCAGATCGTCCCGGAAGGTAAGGTAGTCGGCCGGGGTCATGGTGGACAGGACCGACCAGGACTGAATCAGTTGCGTCTGAATGCGCGCCACCCGCGACAGCATCTTGAAGGCCGGGCCGTAAGCGTCCTCCTTCAGTGCCGCCATCGCCGCGCGGATCTCATGGATGATCAGTTTCATCCACAATTCCGTCGCTTGATGGATGACGATGAACAACATCTCGTCATGGGCGTCGGAAACCGGCTTCTGCGCCGACAGCAAATCCGTCAGGCGCAAATAGCCGCCATAGCTCATGCTGTCCGTAAAGTCGGTATGCGCGCCTTCCGGCAGGCTCTCGCCTCGCTTCGTTTCGTCCGTCATTGTGTCTCCACGACCCAGAGCTTCTCTCTAGTCGTGATAGGTGATCGGGACATAGTTCGGCAAGCTCGCGAAACGCTCGATCCATCGGTTGATACCGGGATAATCGGCCAGGCTGATGCCGCCTTCGTCGGCGACATGGGTATAGGCGTAAAGCGCGATATCGGCGATCGTCGGCCCGTTCCCCACCAGCCAGTCGGTGTGGGAGAGCTGCATTTCCATCACCGCCAGCGCCGCGTGGCTTTTCTTTTCCTTCTCCGGCGCCAGGGCTTCCAGTTCCGGCGTCATGGTCAGGAAATGCCGCCAGAAGCGTAGCACGGCGATATTCGGCTCGTGGCTGTATTGCTCGAAATAGGTCCAGCTTAAAACCTGCGCATGGGCGAACCGGTCGCTGGGCAGCCAGGGCGTGCCCTCGGCAAGGTAATGCATGATGGCATTCGATTCCGGCAGGCAACGGCCGTCTTCCAGCATCAGGGCGGGAATCTTTCCGATCGGATTGATCTTCAGGAAGTCGTCGGTATGGGTTTCGCCTTCAAGGATGTTGGTGCGCACGCGCTCGTATTTCTCACCCAGGAAATGCAGCAGAAGCCAAACCTTGTAGCCGTTTCCGCTGCCGTCGAAGTCGTAAACCGTATACATCCGCGTCACCCTTTCCGTCGCAAGATTGCAGGCCGAAAGATGCGGGCCAATCGCGGCAACCGGCAAGCGGGAAATTCCGATCCTCGGATAAAGGCGGGTAATGCGAAAAAGGCGGCCCCCCGCCCGATCCAGGGGAAAGATCGGGGAGGGGCCGCCCTTGGTCTGGCTTCGCCCTTTTTAAGGCGAGGTCAGGGGGAGGTTATTTGGACGCGATCTTCTTCGCCTTACCGGTGGCGATTTCGATCTTGCGGGGTTTCATCTCTTCCGGAATCTCGCGGACCAGCTTCACATGCAGCAGGCCGTTTTCGAGCAAGGCGCCCTGGACCTTTATATGGTCGGCCAGGTTGAAGCGGCGCTCGAAGGCCCGTTCCGCGATGCCGCGATAGAGATAGACACGCTCGGCCTCGGCTTCTTCGTCGAGTTCCTTGCGGCCGGCGATGGTGAGCACGTTTTCCTTCACTTCCAACGCCAGTTCGTCTTCGGCAAAGCCGGCGACCGCCATCGAAATCTGATAGGCGTTGTCGTTGAGTTTTTCGATATTGTACGGGGGATAGCCGTTCGACTGTTCGCTGGACAGCGCATCAATCATGCGGGCCATGCGGTCATAACCGACGGAAGTGCGGAAAAGCGGGGAAAGATCATAGGTACGCATAGTCATATCCTCCTTCGAAGCGATATGGGTCAACTCAACGCGGCCCACCTTGTGGTCTGACCGCTTACCGTTCCGATTTCCGGCGACCCAAGTGGCATCGCCTTCGGAACAGATTTTATTTAAGCACTGATTTTACCGTTTCAAGAGGGTGGAGCCACAGCCCGAAAACCGCGATCAGGTTCGGTCTTCGCAAAAGAAAAGGCGTTCCCGAAGGAACGCCTTTTCAATGTCGTCTTCCTGGCCGTTGCGTCCCGTTGGACAGCCTGCCGGAAGAGATCGAGCCGCTTACTTGAGGCCGAAAGAACCGAAACGCTTGTTGAACTGGGCCGCGCGGCCGCCTTCCAACATGCGGGTCGGGCCGCCCGTCCAGGCCGGATGGGAGGTCGGATCGATTTCCAGGCGCAGCGTGTCGCCCGGATTGCCCCAGGTCGAGCGGGTCTGATAAGACGTCCCGTCCACCATCTGGATGGTGATTTCGTGGTATTCGGGATGCGTTTCAGCTTTCATCGCCCGTCTCCAAGTAAAACAATTGGGGTCAAAACAGTGGGGCGCACGAAACGGTGTTCCATGCGCCGGATCGGGGGCTTTTACGCCGTCGCACTCGAAAAGGCAAGCGGGGAAAACCGCCTATTTTCGGGTTTCTTCGACTATGGAAGGCATTGCGCATGCGGCGAATCCGATTGAACTGGCACAATCTGGGATGAACGCCAATTTCCGGTTCGCGGCGCCGGGCGAATCGGGAACATGTTCTAAGGTATTATGGTGCTGATCGGAACGGATCGATTGAGGGTGCGGCCCATTGAAGCCGCAGACGAACCGCATGTGCGTTGCTATGCGGGGCGGGAAGACTATTGCCCTTATCTGCCGGTCGATCCCAAACAACCGGAGACCGTCGTGAGCTATGTGAGACAGCAGATTTCACCGGAAGGATTGGATGCCGGCAACGCCCTTGCGCTGGCGATTGTGCCCGGTGGCGTGGACAGACCGGTGGGGACGATTACCGTATCGGTCGAACCCTTTCCGGTCCCGATCGGCCAATTGGAATTCACCCTTGATCCCGAATACCGGGGCCGCGGCTATATGACGGAAGCCCTGGAAAGCGTTTTGCCGCTGGCCTTTCGGGATCTCGGTCTGTTGCGGATCTGCGCCGCGTCCGACGTCGACAATGTCGACTGCCAGAATGTCCTGGAACGGGTCGGCATGCAGCAGACCAAAAGGCTGCCGGAATACCGGACCGTGAACGGCGAAAAGCGGGATGCTTTTCTCTACGTTCTCGATGCGAAACCAGCCGAAAAATAGCGCGCCGTTCTGCCTGGGTATTTCACACTTCCGGGCTGTTTTTGCCGCCTAACCGCGGCGCTCCCTAGTACGAACGGACAAATAGACGTCTTCCGGACCGCCTCCTAAGGTTCTTCCTAAGCTGGCCCGGCAATGCCGGCACAGAAGAACAAACAGCGTTGGGAGGCGCTCGTGGAACGTCTCAAAAGGCTCGGTCCGTTCTCGCGGGCCTCAGGCTCCCTCGATTCCGAGGCGGCGGTTCCACCCGGACAGGCCGACACGGCCACCGAGGGCGGATTGGCCGCGCTGACAGATGCGATCCGCCAGGTCGTGGACGGCCAGTTGGACGCGCCGATGCCCGACTGTCCGCCCGGCTCCGCCATGCACGCGCTTGTCGAACAGACCGAACGCATGCGCTCGCGGCTTCGCGCACTCAGCCAGATCATCGAAGATCACACGCTTGAGGAGGGCGCGGCGGAGCGTCAGCGCCGTGACGCCATGAGTGGATTGGCGGAGAATTTCGAGGCTGCGGTCTCGGGCTCGATCTCGTCGGTCGAAAGCCATGTGGCAACGGCGCTCGGCGATTCTTCCGACAGCGTGGATAGGGTTGCCCAGGTTGCTTCCGCCGCGACGGAGAGTTCCGCCAGCGTCACGGAAATCGGCCGCATGACCCAGCAGACGGCGGACCTGACCGAACGGATGACCGAGCAAACCCGAATTGCGCAGGAAACAACCGCGGAATTGGGCAACGCCGCGGCCGATATTCTGGGCGTGGCCGATATCATTCAGGCCATTGCGGGTCAGACCAACCTGCTTGCTCTCAACGCGACGATCGAGGCGGCCAGGGCCGGGGAGGCGGGCCGCGGCTTCGCCGTTGTCGCCAATGAGGTGAAGACGCTTGCCCAACAGACGGCGGACGCAACCGACCGGGTCAAGAACCTTATCGCCGCCGTCGATTCCGCGACCGGGCGGGTGACTGAGGCGACGGGCGCCATCGGCGCGGCCGTGGAGGAGTTGGACAAGAGTGCCGGCGTCGTCGCTTCCGCCGTGGAGGAACAGCAGACCGCGAACCAGGAAATCGCCGCCAATGCGGAAGAGATCCTCGCCCGGATGCGAAGTTTCGAAGAACGGATGCAGGAAGTGCGCGGCGGCGTGCAGAAAATCCAACACGGCGCCGACGCGTTCCTGGGAGAAATCCGGGCGGAAGCCGGGGTGTCGGAGGGGGAAGTCACCTTCGGGCAAAGCGCGCCGCTGAGCGGCAGCGCGGCCAGCCTGGGAACCGCCACGCGCGACGGCATCATGCTCGCCTTCGCGGAGGTCAACGCCGCCGGCGGCGTCGGTGGGCGGAAACTGACGCTGCAAACAGAGGATGATGCCTATGTCCCGGAACGCACATTGGATAATGTCCGCGCGATGGTCCGCAGCGGGTCGGTCTTCGGGCTGATCGGGTCGGTCGGCACGCCGACATCCAAATTGGCCGAGCTTGTTGCGCGCGGCGGCGGCATTCCCTTCATCGGTCCGGTCACCGGGGCCGCGTTCCTGCGCGACCCGAAATTTCATCATGTTCTGAATATCCGCGCCTCCTATCAGCAGGAAGTGAATGCCTTGGTGAAATGGATGGCGGGGACGGTGCGGGCAAAGCGGCCCGCGCTGCTGTTTCAGGGGGATGCCTATGGCCAGACCGTCATGGCGGCCCTGGAGGCTGCGTTGAAGCCGCACGGCATGGCCTTGTCGGCGCGGGGGGCATATGAACGTCAGACCGGCGATGTGCGGCCGGCCTACGAGATCATCCGTGCCGCCGAACCGGACATCATCTTCATGGCCGGCACGGCGGGGCCGACCGCGGCCTTCGTCCAGTTGGCACGGGATGGCGGCCTGACCTGTCCCCTGGCTACCATTTCCTTCGTCGGCAGCCGCGATTTCGCCCGGCAGGCGGGCAATGCGGGCGCCGGGGTCGTGATCAGCCAGGTCGTGCCTCTGCCGAGTGATGGCAACCAGGGCGTGGTCCGCCGTTATCTCGATAGCGCGCGGCGTCACGGGATTTGCACCGAACCCGACTTTCAATCGCTGGAAGGTTATCTGACCGGACTGGTCGCGGCGGAAATCCTGAACGCGGTCGAAGGACCGTTGACCAGGGACGCCTTCGTCAAGGCGGCGACCGGCGCGCAGCATGATGTTGATATCGGTGGGTTCAGGCTGTCCTTCGGGCCAAGCCGCAACCAGGGCTCGGACCAAGTCTATCTGACCGAATTGAAACCCGGTGGCGGATTCAACCTTATCCACGCCTGATTTTACCCACGCCTGAATTCAGGCCGGGGGTTTAGCGCTCGGTCAGTTTCAATTCGATACGGCGGTTGCGGCGATAGGCGATTTCGTCGTCGCCCTCGTCCAGCGGCTGGAATTCAGCGAAGCCCGTCGCGGCGAGGCGTTCAGACGGGATGCCCCGGTTTTCCAGGAATTTCACGACCGAGATGGCGCGCGCCGTCGACAATTCCCAGTTCGACGGGAACCGTGCGGTGGAAATGGGAACGCTGTCCGTATGCCCGTCGACGCGCAGAACCCAGTTGATTTCCGGTGGAATGTCCCGGGAAATCTGGATCAGGGTATCGGCCAATTGACCCAACTGCTCTTGCCCGGCGGGGCCGAGTTCGGCGCTGCCTTGGGAGAACAGCACCTCGGACTGGAAAACGAACCGGTCACCGACGACACGGACATCCTGCCGGTTGCCCAGGATTTCCCGCAGCCTTCCGAAGAATTCCGACCGGTAGCGCGCCAGTTCCTGGACCTTGCTGGCCAGGGCCAGATTCAGGCGCTTGCCCAGGTCCACGATCTGCGCCTTCTGTTCCTTGTCGCGGGCTTCGGACGCGTCCAGGGTCTGGTTCAGGGCGGCAATCTGTTCGTTGAGGGCGGCGATCTGTTCGCGAAGGCGGGCCGATTCAGCGCGGGCCAGCAGGACGGCTTCGGTTTTCGCGTCGATCTCCTTCAGGTTCGAGCGCGCCGCGTCCTCCATGCTCTCTATTTCCGCTTCCTTCTCCTCCAGCGCCTTTTCCAGCGCCGCCAAGCGCGCGGCGCGTAACGCCAACTCCTCGGTCTTGGCCTGCAGGTCTTCGGCCTGTTCTCCGATTTCTGCGGTTTGGCTTTCGATGGTTTTCGCCTGTTGGCCCAGTTCTTCCTTCTGCTTTTCGCTCAGCGCTTCCAGATCGGCGACCTGCTGCAGCAATTCCCGCCGCAGGGCGGTCAATGCATTGACGTCTTCGGCCAAAGTATCGAGTTCCTTCAACTGAAGCTCGATCGTCTCCTTGTTTGCTTCGACGACGCTGTAGGCATCTTCCAATTCCTGGCGCGTGCGGGAGAGCAAGGCGTCACTATCCGCAAGCCGGCTTTCCTTGTCCTGCAGGTCGGCGCGGATGTCATCGGCCGCGCTTTCCGCCGCATCCAGCCGCGCCAGCACCGAGTTCCGTTCAATCCGCAATGCGCCGAGGGAGGCCTGCAATTCGTCCCGCTCTGCCAGGCTGGCCCGCAATTGGGTCGACAGGCTTTCAATGTTGGACCGCAGATCCTCGTTCGCGGATTGCTCCAGACTCAATTGCTCCGCGATATCCGCGATCTGCCGGTTCAGCTTCTCAAGGGCTTCGTCGCGCCCGACCAGGGCTTCGTTGAGATAGACTTGAGAGATGACGAAGATCATCAGCAAAAAGATGATCACCATCAGCAGCGTCGCCAGGGCGTCGACGAAACCCGGCCAGATATCGAGGTTGGTTCTGCTGCGCCGGGCTAGTGCCATGGGAAACCTCTCCCGCCGCGGCCCGGCCGTTCAGGCGTTGTCGGCGCTTCGGAAACCATGCCCCTACGCATCGCCTTCGGCGATCGCCGCGATGGTACGGGCCAGCAGGCGGATCTCGCTGCGAATTTCCTGAACGGTTTCGGCCCGTCCCGCATTTGCTTGATCGATCATGCGGTTGAGATTGGATTCGATATTGTGCAGGTGCTTCACCATGGCCTGATCGGCGCCGGCCGCCGGCTTCGCCAGGGCTTCCATGACGTTCTGCAGGCGTTGCTGGCCTTCCGCCAGCTTGAGCATCAGGTCCTGCTCGGTGCGCATGGAGGTGCTCAGCGTTTCCAGGCTGCTGGAAAGCGCGGCAATATCCGTATGCGACGAGGCCCGGGATTCTTCCGCCCGCGCGATGGTGCGCTGCAGGCTTTCCAAACTGTCGGCGGTTTGTTCCAGCAGGGCCTGAATATAGGCCGGGACGGATTGATCGCCGTCGCCGATAGCCGTGCCGCCCCCGCCGCTGAGGCGCGTCAGGCTGCTGAGCCATTCTTCCAGATCGTTGTAGAAACGGTTCTGCGCCTGACCTGCTTGCAGGCCCAGGAAGCCGAGGACCAGCGATCCCGCCAAGCCGAAAAGCGACGAGCTGAACGCCGTTCCCATACCCGACAAGGGGGCTTCCAGGCCGGCCTTCAATTCTTCGAAGGCAAGCCCGACATTCGACCCGCCGACATCGATGCCGGCGATCACACTGCTGACGCTTTGCACCGTCTGCAACAGGCCCCAGAAAGTGCCGAGCAGGCCCAGGAACACTAACAGGCCAACCATGTAACGGCTGATCTCGCGCGCTTCGTCCAAGCGGACGGCAATCCCGTCCAGCAGGGTCTGCATGGCCATGGTGGACAGGCTGAGGCGCGTCATGCTGCGGTCGCTGCGTTCGGACAGCATCATGGCCGCCGGGGCCAGAAGCTTCGGCGCGGCGATGCTGGTCTGCGCCCCATGGGCGCCACGGCGGAAATTCTCGATCCAGTTGATTTCGCGGTTGAGGCGTCCGACGGTCCAGAAATCGATGCCGATCCCGACGACCAGGGCCAGGACGATCGTGCCGTTCAGAAAGACATTGGCCAGGAAAGCGCCGATCAACGCTTCATAGATCAGCAGGCAGCCCGCCGCGACCAACACCAGGAACAAGATCATTCGAACGAGAAATCCGATGGGCCGTGTCACATTCGCCTCTTAATGTTACGCCGCCATGCCGGTCCGGGCCGTCCCGGCGGCCGTTACGTCATCCGCGATACTGATCTACCCGGTTCCTATGCGACCCATCCCGTATTGGCCCGCCCCGGTATCGTGATGTCCGCGCGTCAGCCCGTCGTGCCGTCCGGCAGGATCACATCCACCCGGTTGCCATCGCCGCCATCGGTCTTGTTACCCAAGGCCCGAACGTCCATGCGCGTGCTGCGCACACCTTTCTTGATCAAATAAGTGCGAACCGCCAAGGCGCGGAAAAGGGAAAGCCGGCGGGATTCGCTCGCCGTTTCGCCGCTGTTGCTGGCATATCCCATCAATTGCACGCGCATGTCGGGGTTGGCGTTCAGGCGTTCGGCCATCCGGTCCAGCGCGGCTTCGGAGCCGGCCGGCAGTTCCGAGGACGTGCTGCCGAACTGAATGCTGGTTTTGCCGCCGCTCTCGATGACGGCGTTCGGGTTGACCGAGGCGACTTGCGGCTTGGCGGGCGCCGGCGTGGGCACATTGGCCGTCGCCTTCGGCGCTTCCGCTACGCTTGCCGCGGTCGGCGTTTCCGCCGCCTCGACGACCGGCGCCTCGATCTTGGGGATTTCAACTTTGGCCGGTACGGGCGCCGGGGCGGGCTTGGCGGGGGCTTGCGCCACGGCCGCCGGTTCTGGGGTCACCTTCGGTTTCGCCGGAACCGGTGTCGGCTTCGGGGTTGCGGCAACAGGTTTTGGCGTCGGCGCTGGGGCCGGGGTCGGTTTCGGTGCCGCAGCTACGGGTTTCGGCGCGGGTGCGGGCGCTGCCGATGGCGCCGTCTCCGCGATGCTCGGCTTCGGCGGCGGTTTCGTCGTTACGCGGACCGGTTCCGGCTTGGCAGGGACCGGGGCCGCGGCGGCCGGCTGGGCCGTGGAAGGGGCGGGGGCGGCGGGCGCTTGCGGCGGCAAAGCGGCGACCCGCGGCGCGGTCGACTCAAGCCCGGAAACCGGCGCGGACGTACCGGAACGCGGCGCGGCGGCGTAACCCTGCGATTGACCCGACACCAAGCCCGACCGCGGCGCGCTGGCCGGCGCGGCAAGAAGGCTTGTGGGGGCATTCGCGGTGAGGCCGGAAACCGGCGGACGGCCGTTCAGGGGCGCCCCCCGCTGCGTGACCGGGCTGCCGGCGCCCAGGACGACAGCGGGTTGCCGCAGCAACTGACGCATGTCCGGCGGCGGCCCCAGTTTGTCGAGCGCGCTTGTGTTCACTTCAACCGGGTCGCCGAGTACGGCGACGCCCGTGTAATATTTCGTCGGGCCGTTCGTTTGGGCCAAGGCGCCCGACGCGCCCAAAGTTGCCCCCAAAGTCGCTCCCAGGGCCATCCCGAAGGACGCGAAGGCCAGCGCCGCGGCCATCCCGGAAAGCCGGAGGTGCGAGCGTCGCATGGCGGTGCGCATGCCCCGGTACGAAACGGAGGCAGCTGCTGCTGTGTCGGTCATGTCGTCACCCAAGAAAGCGGCTCCAAACGAATCACATGAGCGGCACCAAATAAAAGGCGCCGGTCACCAAGTAACAGTATCGGCGGATTCTCCCATCCGGCCAATTAACATTGTTACACTATCCGAGTGACTTGCGGGGCTCAACAGATACTCTCGTTGATTGGCCCCTCGATTTACCGCTCATTTGGTCAAAATAGGGTTCGATAGGGTATATATATACCGTTTCGGGCGGTTATGCGGTCTTTTCCGCCTCACGCAGGGTTTTCGCGAAGGCATTCTGGATGCCCGAATTGCTGGCGACCACGACGGGGCTGTTGAGTTTGAAGTCACGGCCCTGCAGATCTGTGACGAATCCGCCCGCTTCCTTGACGATGATCAAGCCGGCGGCGACGTCCCAGGGCTTCAGACCCTGTTCCCAAAAGCCTTCATACCGGCCGGCCGCGACATAGGTCATGTCCAGCGAGGCCACGCCCCAACGGCGGACGCCGGCGGAGCAGCCCATGATGCCGTGCAGGCGGCGAATGAAGGTCGCGTGGCCCTTGGGACCGTCGCCGATCCCCAGATGCGGGATGCCGGTGGCGAAAACGCTGTCGGCCATCTTGGTCCGGCCGGAAACCCGTAGGCGTTTGTCGCGCAGGAAGGCGCCCTGTCCCTTTTCGGCCCAGAACATCTCATCCTTGACCGGGTCGTAGACGACGCCCGTGGTCACGGTGCCGTTCTGTTCCAGCGCGATGGAAACCGCCCAATGGGGCATGCCGTGCAGGAAGTTCGTGGTGCCGTCCAACGGATCGATGATGAAGCGCTTGTCCGGGTCTTCGCCGACGATTTCGCCGCCTTCTTCCATCAGGAAGCCATAATCGGGCCGGGCCTTCTGCAATTCGCGCCGGATGATGTCTTCCGCCTTCTGGTCGGCCGAGCTGACGAAATCCGCCGGGCCCTTCCGGGATACCTGAAGCTGTTCGACTTCGCCGAAATCACGCACCAGGGCGCGGCCGGCCTTTTCGGCGGCGCGCATCATCACGTTCAGGTTGGCGGACCGGATCGCCATGGCGAAATTCCTCGCTTCTAACTTGCGTCTATGTTGTCGCGGCCGGAACCGCGTTTCGATCGAGGGGACAGGCCGCCCGGGCCATAAGGGAAAACCGTTGGGCGGCCGGCGTCACATCAATCCTTTGCGCGTTCCGAATAGGCGCCGTCGGCGGTGTGAACCACGATGCGGGTGCCGGTTTCGATATGCGGCGGCACCAACACGCGTTCGCCGTTTTCCAGAACCGCCGGCTTGTAGGAAGAGGACTGGGTCTGTCCCTTCACGACCGGGTCGGCTTCGGTAACCGTCATGACGACGGTCTTCGGCAACGTGACGGAGATCGGCGCGCCTTCATGGGTCTGGATCGCGCAGATCATGCCTTCCTGAAGATAGGCCTTCGGGGAACCGATCAAGTCGCCGGCGACTTCGATCTGCTCGAAGGTTTCGTTGTTCATGAAGGTGTAGACCCCGTCGGTCTCGAACAGGAACTGATAGTCCGTTTCGAACAGGTCGGCGCGTTCGATGCTCTCCTGGGTCCGGAAACGCAGGTTCGTCTTGGTGCCCATCAGCGGGTCGCGCGCTTCGATCTGTGCGACGGAGGCGCCTTTACCCGGCTGGTTGATCTCGTTCTTCACCACGACCAGCAATTTTCCTTCATGCATGAAGGCGTTGCCGGCTCGCAGGTTGATGGCAGTGTCTTTCATCGCGCTTGCGTCCCAGAGTCTGCTATGAATCTATATGTCACAGTTGCCGCCGCCGGATCGTCATTTCCTGGAATTCGAGGGGATCAGGCGAATTGCGGCGCTTTCCTATCACCGGGGCCCCCGGCAGGCAACTGTACCCGGAACTTTACCGACGAACAGGCCGATCGATCATGACCAGTAACGCGGGCAGGGACAGATGGTGGATGCCGGAAGCGATGGCCTCGCGTCTGCCCAATCTACGGCGACGGGCCGCGGTTCGCAGTGCGATACGACGCTATTTCGACGGGGCCGGGTTTGAGGAGGTTGAAACCCCTGCCTTGCAGGTCAGTCCGGGCCTGGAGCCGCATCTGGCCGCTTTCGAAACCGTCATGTTGCCGCCGGGACGGGGCGGCGGGCCTTCGCTGAAACGCTATCTGCATACCAGCCCGGAATTCGCCATGAAGAAGCTGCTGGCGGGCGGGATGCAGAAAATCTGGCAGCTTACGCCGGTCTTCCGCAACGCGGAGGGGGCAAGCACGCATCAGCCGGAATTCAAGATGATCGAATGGTACCGCGCGGGTGAAGGGTACCGGGTGTTGATGCAGGATTGCATCGACCTGCTGCGGATCTGTGCCGCCGAAGGGCAACCCTACCGATTTCGGAGCAGGAAAAGCGACCCGCACCGTGACTGGCAGGTGGTGACGGTGGATGAGGCTTTCGACCTGTATTGCGGGATCGACTTGCCGAAAACCCGGAAAGGGATCGCTGCCGGTTCGATGCCGGAACCCGAAAGCCTGGCACAAGAAGCCGCGCGGATCGGCGTCCGCACGGCGGAAGGCGATACCTGGGACGATATTTTCTTCCGCATTTTCGCGGAAAAGATCGAACCGGCATTGGGCCATCCGGCGCCGACGATCCTGACGGATTATCCGGTCCATATGGCCGCCCTCTCTCGGCCCAAGCCCGAGGACCCGTCCCTGGCCGAACGGTTCGAGGTCTATGTCTGCGGCTTGGAACTGGCCAATGCGTTCGGGGAGTTGACCGATGCGGCGGAACAACGCCGCCGGTTCGAGGCGGATATGGACCTGAAACAGGAACTCTACGGCGAACGCTATCCGATTGATGAGGACTTCCTGGCCGCGGTCGCGCATATGCCGCCGGCCAGCGGCATCGCGCTTGGCTTCGACCGGCTGGTCATGCTGGCTTGCGGCGCGGATGACATCAAGGACGTCCTATGGGCGCCCGTCGATCAGGTTAGCTAGCGACCAGGACAGTTAAAGAACAGGACAACCATAAACAGCGCTGATAACGACAGGACTGAAGCAATGGATATCTATCACGTCTGGTGCAACTTGAAGCCCGGTGTCGACGATACGGAATTCGCCGATTCCGCCCATGCCTATCTGCAGCATTTGTGTGAGGAAGGGTCGCTGGCCAATTACCGGCTGACGCGGCGAAAATTGGGTCTCGGCCATCCGAACCTGCCGGAATGGAACATCCTGTTGGAATTCGAGGACATGACCCAGATGGATCAGGCCTTCTCAAGCGTCGCCAGCCGGGCCGACCCCGTGGAAAGTTTCCACTATGCGGTAAACTCGAAAGTCCAGGACGTCTTCTTCGCCCTTTACAGGGACTTCCCCGACGCCTTCCGGGAACGCGGCGAGGAGAGATTTTAGCGCTCAGGCGGATTGATTTGATGTATATACAAGCGTATATACTCTTATAGAGGTGTGCCAATGACCGTGAAAAAGACGACCTTTACTCGGAATATCAAGGCCTATGGGAACGGCGCCATGGTGCCGATCCATAAATCGGATATCGACGACCTCGGCGCCAGGATAGGGTCCAAGGTGACGGTTACGATTCAAACAGTCGATGATCACTACGAAAAGACGCGTGCATCGGCCAAGAAGATGCGCCGTCGTTACAGTCGAACCCTGGATCTGCTCGGCCAATGAATGAGTTTGTCTGGCCAGATTTTCAGGCCCTGATGGACGACTTCGCGGAATACTTCGAAGAAATTGAACAAGTCCTGCAGGTTCGATCCATGGATGATTTGCAGGCGGGTTCCGATCGGGCGAGAACAGCCCTCGACAATATGCCCGAAACCGATGCTGCCATGGTTGCTGCGCTGATTTTCGACGGAGTGGTCACGCGGCATGCGTTGGTCGATGGCAACAAGCGGTTGGCCTGGCAGAGCATGACGACATTCCTGGATCTGAATGACATTTGGTTTGACGCTCCCGAGCGGGAAGCATTCGATGCGGCAATCGCGACCGTTACCGGTGAGATGAAACCGGAAGGTTTGGCAGCGTTCATTCGGAAGTATACGGCCCGGTAGATCGTTGGACTGCAACGCGTGGGGCTTGCAGACTACGAATTCACGGCACCACCGTTACCCGCATGTCGTAGGTGAATTCCTGAAGATTGTTGCCCGGCCCGATCCGGTCGACGACGGCGAAGACGGCGTCGTCGCGCAGGGCGATCAAGGGTGCGTGCCAGGTATTGGGCAGATAGCTGACGCCTTGGCGCGGCGCGGTCTTGAAGGCGTGAAGGGTGCCGGGTTTCCCGTTGTCATCCTCTGCCACCACGACGATGAACGGGTCCTCGGACATCGGGATAAAGGCCTGTGCGCCCAAGGGGTGGCGTTCCATCACGGTCAGGGCGTAGGGGATTTCGACCGCGCGTGTGCGGAACAGGCTGATGCCCGCGCGACCTGTACCGAAGTCCAGCCGCACCCGATCGTGGTGCCGGCTGCAACGGCCCTCATTGATGATCATGTCCGGGTCGCCTTCGGCATCGAAGACATCGCCGAAAGGGCGGAAACGATCCGCATCGATCAGTTCGGGTTTCAGGATTGTATCGACCATTTTCAAAGCTTCAGCGGCATGTGGCGGTTGACGTTCTTGTACAGCAGATAGCGGAACGGGCCGGGACCGCGGGCATAGCACGATTGCGGGCAGAAGGCGCGCAGCCACATGAAATCGCCCGCTTCCACTTCGACCCAGTCCTGGTTCAATTCATAGACCCCGCCGCCCTCCAGCACATACAGGCCATGCTCGTTGACATGGGTTTCCTCGAACGGAATTACCGTTCCCGGCATGAAGGTGACGACATTCACGTTCATATCGTAGCGAATGTCCGTCGGATCGATGAAGCGGGTCGTCATCCAGCCTTCATGGCCCGGCGGCATCGGCGACGGTGCCTTGTCGCGATCGTTGCCGGTGACGAAGTCAGGCGCATCCAACCCGTCGACCCATTCATACGCCTTGCGGATCCAGTGGAAACACAACGGCGCGTCGCCGGCATTTTTCAAGGACCATTCCGCGGTACAGGGAATATAGGCGAAGCCCCCGGTGGTCAGGTGATGTTCCGCGCCATTGACGGTCAGCGCCATGTCGCCGGCGGTGATGAAAAGCGCGTGCTGCGTGCCTTTCTCCGTCTCGGGCCGGTCGCTGCCGCCGCCAGGCATCACTTCCATTATGTATTGCGAGAATGATTCCGCGAATCCGGTCATCGGACGGGCAATGATCCAGGCGCGCGTTCCGGACCAGAAAGGAAGCTGGCTGATGACGATATCCGTCATCACGCCTTTCGGAATGAATGCATAGGCGTTCTTGAAGACCGCCTGGCCGGTGAGCTTCTTGGTCTGATCGGGCATGCCGCCGCTCAGGGCGTAATAGGTTCGTTCGGTCACGAATTCTGTGCTCCTGTCTCAGGGCCCCGTTCCACGCAGATGCGTGTGGCAGGGCTTATTCCATTTCGTCTATCGTGTCGTGCAACTGTTCGATCGATTGCAGGTGTTTTCGTCCCGTCTCACCCATCTTTTCGACGACGGCGACGCTGATGAAGTGAAGCAGGGAAAGGACCGCTCCGTACCGGTCGAAAGGTTCCGACCCGCGGACCGAACACGGAATCGTCCAGGTCGCGGACGATAGCGTCCCGGCGGTACGGTCCGTGACATAGAGTATCTTTGCCTGTTGTTTGTCGGCTGCGGCAATGACTTTCTCCACCTGCGGAACGCGCCGCCGCATGCCGACACAGATCAACAGATCATCCTTGCCCAGCATCGCGATGTCCTCGGCCAAGGTCATGCCGGCATTCGGCAGCAGAGAAACATCGGCGCGTACCTGCACGATCTGCCAGTGCAGATAAGCGGCCAGGAAATAACTGTTCCGCCAGCCGACACAGACCACGCGCCGTGCCGTGCAGATGGCATCGACGATGGATCTGAAGCTGTCCGGCGACAAGGATTGCAGCGTTGTCGTAATGTTCTGAACGTCTTGATCGATATGGAATTGGACGCGGCCGGCGAAGTCCTTCGGTTGATGCGACTTCTGCATGAGGTAAAGCGGTGAGCCCCATGTCTGGGCATCGCGCACCGCTCGGCGCGCTTCGTCATAGTTCGCAAAACCGAGTCTCTTGATCAGGCGCGTGACCGCGGCCTTGGAGCCGTTTGAAAGTTCCGCCAGTTCGGTTGCGGTATAGGCAGCGACTTCGCCGGGGAACTCCAGGATGAAATCCGCGATCCGCCGCTCGCTGACGGGCAAGGAAGCATATTGCGCGCGGACCGCCTTTTCCAAAGCGGTATGCGTGGCGGCGTCATTCGCATCATGCGGCGCCTGCGGTTGTTTTGTTTTTTTTGTCATGCGTCCGAGCTTTTCAAACCTTCCTAGCCTCCCGGTTTCGCGTCCGGCAATACTGATATCATTTTTTTAATTGTTGACGCACTGAAAAAATTTTTTCAATCTCCATTATCGCATGTTGCATCGCACACGGCTTGAGGGCGGGCAGGGGGGCGAATAATGCGGCGGACAATGCAGCGGACCGGGGGCTCATGATGTTCGATCTGCGGTTTTTTGAAATCTATCGCAACGCCGACTTCCTTTGGCGGTTGGCGGAAGGCGCCTATCTCAGCATTACACTATCTGTCGCGGCCGCGCTGGTCGGTTTGCTGGCTGCGTCATTGCTCGCCGTTGCCCGCTATGCCGAAGTCCCGGTTCTGAAACACATCGCCGCTGTATATGTGGAGGTTATCCGCAACACACCGCTGATCGTGCAGCTTTTCTTCGTCGCCTTCGGCCTGCCGTTGCTGCTTGGGTATCAATGGCCGTTCTGGGCCCATGCCGCGCTTGGGCTGACATTGAATTTCTCCGCCTATTTCGCGGAAATTCTCCGCTCGGGTCTGGTGGCGATCCCGAAAGGCCAGATCGAGGCCGCGACCGCCTTGGGCCTGAAACCGCATCTGCGCTTCATCAAGGTGATATTCCCGCAGGTCTTCGCGAATGTTTATCCGTCTCTGACCAGCCAGTTCATCTTTCTGTTCCTGACGACCGGCGTGATATCGGAAATCGGGGTTGAGGATCTGACCCATGCCGGCGTCTTCATCGACAGCCGGACCTTCCGGTCGTTCGAAGTCTTCATCACCTTGACCGTGGCCTATGTCGCGATCGCGCTTTTCTTCAAAGGCTGCATGCTGGCGATCGACCGGCATTGTTTCGGATGGAAGGCGCGGTGATGAAGGATTTGTTCGTCGCGCTTCTGGGCAAGCCGTTCGGCATTGTGATCTTCCAGCTTCTGGAGGCAACGCAGTTCACGGTCTACCTGTCGCTGATCGCTTTCGTCGGCGGCGGGTTGATCGCGTCGGCGATCGCCCTGGCACGGATTTCAGGCAAACCGGGATGGCAGCGTTTCGCATCCGGCTATATCTGGCTGTTTCAGTCGATACCGCTGCTGATGCTGCTTTTCCTTTCCGGGCTCGGCGTGCCGCGGCTTCTGGGGCAGGACGTGAACCCCTGGGTTTCGGCGATTGTCTCGCTGACACTGTATTCCAGCGCCTATCTGTCGGAAGTGTGGCGCGGCGCGATCCAAGCCATTCCCCGCGGACAATGGGAAGGGGGTTATGCGCTTGGCATGCGGTTTCTTCCCATCCTGCGAACCATCGTGCTGCCGCAGGCCATCCGGCTCGCACTGGCGCCGACGGTCGGTTTCAGCGTGCAGATCATCAAGGGTACCTCGCTCGCCTACATCATCGGATTCCATGATCTGATGAACCTCGGCAAGCGTTGGGCCAACGCGCCGGTGGACGGGACGGAGCCTTTCGTCATCTATCCGTTGATGGCGCTCATCTATTTCAGTCTGTGCTTTCCGCTGTCGCGGTTCGCACTCGTCCTGGAACGACGGCTCGGCAGTTATTCGAAAGGGCCGCAAATAACCGCTGCATAACAATCACCGTATAACCGTAGAAACAGGAGTGCCTCATGCTTGGATCATTAAAGAAAACACTCGCTCTGGCCGTCGCGGCGGCCGGCATGATGACCGTTCAGCCGGCCATGGCCGACCTGTCGGACGTGCTTTCCTCCGGCACGATCAAGATCGCCGTACCGGAAAACTTCCCGCCTTTCGGCGCGTTGGGCGCCAGCGGGGAACATGAGGGTTATGACGTCGACGTCGCCAAACTGATTGCCGCGGATCTCGGCGTGGAACTGGAACTGGTGCCGGTGACGTCGAAGCAGCGTATCCCGTTTCTGGAAACCGATCGCGTGGACCTTGTGATTTCCTCCATGGGGGCGAATCCGGGACGGGCGAAGTCGATCTGGTTCACCAGCGCCTATGCGCCGTTCTTCTCTGGCGCCTTTGCCGCCCCTGAAATGGATATTTCTTCCCCGGCGGATCTGTCGGGCAAGAAAATCGGATTGACCGGAGGATCGCTGGAAGACCTGGAATTGACCAAGGTGGCGCCGTCCGACGCGGAAATCATCCGCTTCGGCGACAATGCCGCAACGCTGGCCGCCTATGCCTCGGGCCAGGTCGACGTCCTGGTGACAGGCAGCGTGGTGGCCGCCGACTTTTCCGCAAACAACCCGGACAAGAACATTCAGACCAAATTCATCATCAAGGACTCGCCCTGCTTCATCGGCGTAAAGAAAGGCAGCTTCGATCTGCTGCAATGGGTCAACGTCTTCATCCTGCACAAGAAGCTGGGCGGCGAATTGAACGCCATGTCGCAGAAGTGGTTCGGCCAGGATCTGCCGCCGCTGCCGGCCCTGTAAGCTTCTGGATCAAACAGGCGGAAGCTTCATTTCCGCAGCCGAGAGCGCCGGCCCTTATCCACGGGCCGGCGCTTCCATTTTCGGCCAGAAAACCCGTTTGGCGACTGTCCTGATGATCGCCCATAAGGCAGTCGTTTAGAGACATTCCCCTTCCATTCTAGCCCTAAAGGATGCAAGCTGTGGCGGCGTCGTAGCAGGCTGGGGTCCTACATGGTTACCTCGGTGGGGGTGCGAAAGGCGAACCACGAATTCGAAGCCGGTATCGCGTTTGCGCGGGACCGGGCGCGATGGGAAAAACTCAATGACTAATATCTACACGCGGGACGCGACCGTCCGGACGGCTGGATTGCCCTATCTCCTGGGGCGGACCGGTCGCCGATTGAACGCCCGGAAATTGATCAGCGCGGCCTGTCTGGGCACGACGCTTTTGACTTCGGCCTGCCAGACGGTTGAGGGCCTTTCCAACGACCTCGGCATCCAGCAGGTATCGAAGGACGATGCCTGTGGGCAGGCGAGCACGGAGCTTCGCGAAGCACAGGGTTATTTCGAGCGCAGCATCATTCAAGGCGCGGTCATAGGCGCGGTCGGCGGTGCTATCCTGGGCGGCATTCTGGGCGGCGGTGACGGCGCCCTGGCCGGGGCGGCGGTCGGCGGTGCTGCCGGTGCGGGCGGGGGATATCTGGCGGCGCGCCAGAAAGAAGCCTCGGATCGCTCGGAGTTGAATAACACCGTCTATCAGGACGCCCAGAACGAAACCGGTGAAATTGTCCGCGCGCTCGCGGCATTCAACCGTGTGCGCGACTGCCGTCTTGCCCGTTCGTCGACGATCAAACAGCAATTCGCGACGGGACAGCTGACGCGGGAGCAGGCCCAGACCATGCTTGATGTAGAAAAGCGGCGCTATTCCGACGACATCGTCGTGGTTAAGGCAATCGCCGGTAAGATCGACGAACGGCACCAGGAATTCGTTTCGGCCGTCGAAACCATGTCGGAGGACAATCCGGAGGCTTCCGCCCTGTTGGAACGCGCCCAGGAAGCGGAGCAGGCTGAATGGAAGAACCCGGATGCGCCGGCCGCATCGGAACCGGCGGTTTCCGAAGATATGGTCGTTGCCAGCACCAATTTGAACGTCCGCGCGGAACCGAACACCACCGGCGCCAAGATCGGGTTGCTGGAAGGTGGCACGGCGGCGCGCCGGACCGGGCCCGATCAAGGTGGATGGACGCCCATCGAACTTGCCAATGGTTCGAATGGATTCGTCGCCACCCAGTATCTGTCCGGCTATGAAGACACTGCGCCATCGGTCACCAGTGAACCTGCGGGATCCGACTTGACGCTGGCCTCCGTGACACGGTCGGTACCGAGTGATGCGGATACCGAGACGCGGACCGTCGCCGTCCTGTATGAAGGCCGCGAAAAGCGGATCGAGTTGGACCGCCTTACCCAAACGGCCGAGCAGGAAGAAAACACCGCCTTCTCCTTGGATGGTTAGCAGCGGTAGAGGAATATCGTGCATCGCAAGCCAGTACGGTCGGGCGCGGCGCGCGCGGTAATTTGGGTAGCCATTGCCGTGCTTGTCGCGGTTGTGACCCCGGCCTCGCGGGCTGACGAACTTCCGGAACTTTCCACCGATCCGATTTTGGTTCTGAACGGTGTGGGCCATACCGCGTCGGTCAACAGGGTGCTCGTCTCCCGTGACGGCGCGCGTGTGTTCACCGTCTCTGACGACCAAAGCCTTCGGGTATGGCGTCTTAGCGACGGGACATTGTTGGATATCGTACGCGGACCGATCGGGCCGAGTGACGAGGGGGCCCTTTACGCCGTCGCCGAAAGCGACCGCTTCCTCGCCGTGGCGGGCCGCGCGGGCTGGGACTGGAAGGGGGGAACGACTTTCGTTCGCGTCTTGTCCGCCGCCGACCTCACGCCCAAAGGTGTGCTGACCGGCCTGCCGTCCCCGGTCGACGATCTGGCATTTTCTGGCGATGGAAAGTTTCTTGCGGTCGGGCTCAGCGGCGGTGGGGCCGGTATTCGGGTCTTCCAACTCGGGCGCGGTGACCCGGTCATCAAGGATTCCGACTATCCCGAAGGTGTCGTCGATATCGCTTTCCTGCCGGATGGACGGCTGTTGGCGCTGGGCGCAAGCGGCGTGTTGCGGGCCTATAATGTCGCGAATGGCACCACCGTTGCCGATATCACACTGCCTGGGAACGCTCGGCCCTGGCGGCTTGTGCCGGCGCGCGGCACCGACCTGGTCGCGATAACCCATCGCGCGAGTGCCGAGCTTCTCCTCATCCCGACAACCAACAAGGCGCGCCAAGGGCGCATTGCGATCGACGGCACGGCAGGATCGGGTGTCGCCAACGCGGCGTGGGGACGGGACGACAGCCGGGTCTATGCGGTGTCGGACCAGGAAGGCGTGGTCCGGGACGGCGCGGTCGTGATTCAACAACTCGTTCGCGTTCTCGGCGTCGATGGCACGCAACTGGCTACGTTCGACGTACAGCAGACCGGTGTTGAAGCGCCGATCGTCGATTTGATTTCCGTGCCTGCCAAGGGGGGCGGGGATGCGCTTGTATTCAGTACCTCCGCCGGGGATTGGGGGGTGTTGGACGTGACCGGGAACGGGAAACCGGAACTGCGCTATCTCGTTCGTGCCGAAGGCGCCAGTTTCCGGGGGGGATCGGCGCGACGCCCCTTGATGAACGAAGACGGAAGCAGCGTCGCTTTCTATCCGGGTCAATCGGCGGATCAAAGGGTCTTGTTCGATTCGAAGCGGGCTCTGCTCGACAGTGCGCCGGACGATCTGCACGGCTATTACGCGGCGTCGCGCAATGCCGGGGCGCATATCCTCGACCTTGATGTCGAAATCGCCGCGGCGCGCGTGGACGGACGGGCCGTGGAACTCGAACCGGGCGAGAGAGCGCTGGACATCGTACTCTCACCGACGGCCGGCGAGGTTTATCTAGGGTCGAACCATTATCTTCGCCGCTTGGCGCCGGATACGGTTTCGGAAGTGTGGCGGGTTCCGGTTCCCGCGCCGGCCTGGATCGTCGCGCCTTCCGCGAACGGTTCCGTCATCGCCGCGTTTCTGGGCAATGGCGTCGTTCAATGGCGGTCGGCGAAAGATGGGAGTTTGTTGAAGTCCTTCTTCGCGACCCGTGAAACCCGCCACTGGGTGTCGTGGACACCGGATGGGTTTTTCGATCATAGCGCGGTGACAAGGAACAAGGACGGCACATCCTCCAGCGGCGCCCAGTTGATCGGGTACCACCGCAACAAGGGGTACAAGGACGCGCCGGAATTCCTGCCGATCGACAGACTGTACACAAAATACTACCGGCCCGATCTCGTCGCCTATGCGCTGGAGCCCGAACTTCCCGATCTGGCCGCGTCTTCCGGGGTTGGACAAAGCCTGAGCATCGCTGAGGTGATCGACAGGAACGTCCCGCCGCCGATCGAAATCGTCGAGGCCTGCGGCGTGAACGAATTGGGCGGCGCGGCCGGCTGCATCACGCCGGAACCGGTGGAAGCGGTATCCGGCACGCGTAGCACCGCGACCCGAACGGTTCGCGCGGCCCTGCCCGACCATATGCGCGACCGGTCGGTGCTTGAGATCATTCTGAAAATCGAAGACCGGGGAAACGGCTTCGGCAAGATCGAGATTCGGCGGAACGGCGCCCAAATGACGTTGAGGCGGGAAGGGCTCCGGGAACAGGAAAACGCATTTCTCATGCGCTACCGGATCCCGTTGTTGAGTGGCACCAACACAATCAGCGTCAGCGTCTATGATCGGGAAAACCTGGTGCAGTCGGAACCTTTGACCCTCGTCGTCGAGGGGGATGCCGGTGTCACGGCCTCGGACAAGACAATACGCGTTTTCGCCGTAGGGGTCTCGGATTACGCGGTCGACATGTTCGATTTGCAGAAGGGCATCGCCAGCAACGATGCGTTCGGTATCGCTGAAGCTTTCGCCGATACCGTGAAAAAAGGCGGCCTTTACGCCAGGTCCCAAACGACGGTTCTGGTCGACGAAAACGCGACCAAGGAAAATATCCTGAAAGGCCTTCGGACGCTCGCCAGTGAATCCAAGACGGTCGATACGGTCGTCGTGTTCTTTTCCGGGCATGGGGATGCGGTCGACGGCAACTATGTTTTCGCGCCCCACGATCTTGGCGCCGGCGGAAGCGAGGCCTTGGCGCAGGCCAGCGCCGGGCAGCGTTTTGGGGATTCCGTCGTGCGGGATCTGTTCCGGACCGAAGGTTTGAGCCAGGCCGAAATCATGAGCGAGCTGGGCAAGATCGAGTCGGAAAACCTGATACTGATCCTAGACACCTGTTATGCCGGGTCGTTTCAGGCGCTCAATCCGGATCAACGTCAGGTCATGTCCCGGTCCGTCGTGGAACGCGTCGCCCACGATTCGGGCCGTTTCATCCTGGCCAGCGCCCGCGGCCTCGCCCATGACAGCGACGGCAAGGACTATCCGCCCGGGCAGGGGCATGGCCTGTTCACGTCCAATGCGCTGGACGGTTTGCATGGCGAAGCCGATTTCGATGACGACAAGGTTGTCTATCTGACGGAACTCGGCGGCTATGTAAGGCGTGAGGTGGAAAATGAATCGAAAGGCACCGAAGTGCCCCAGGTCCCGGTGATCAAATTCTACGGCGACCCGTTCTTCCCCCTCGCGATCACCGGGGAGCAATCTGCAACGCCGTCGGCGAACTGAACGACGGCCAACTGACTGACAGCGTGGCGCGCCTATTCGCCCGCCGCGGCGGCGATGGCGTCGTTCATCGCCTTCACCCCTGCGCCCGGGCCGTCAGGATGGTTCCAGACCGCGCCGATGACGGCCAGGAAATCAGCCCCGGCTTGAACCAGCGGCGCGCAGTTCTCCGCCGTGATGCCGCCGATGGCGACGGACGGGACTTCCATCGTCTCGGACCAGATCTCCAGCGTTTCGATCTCGGCCTGATGCTGGACCTGCTTCGTGCTGGTCGGGAAAAAGGCGCCGAAGGCGACATAATCCGCGCCCGCTTCGGCGTCTTCCATGGCGAGGTGACGGGAATTGTGACAGGTCGTGCCGACGATGGCGTCGGGCCCGACCGCAGCCCTGGCGGATTTGTAGTCGCCGTCCTCACGCCCGACATGGACCCCGTCGCAACCAAGTTCGGCGGCAAGATCGGGCCGGTCGTTCAGGATGAAGGCGACCTCATGTTCATGTGCGATAGGCATCAGGGCTTCCACGGCCGCGCGGATATCCGCGTCCCCCGCGCCTTCGCCGTCCGGTCCCTTCAGACGCAACTGCAGGCAGGCGACGTCGCCGGCGCCCAAGGCCTCGGCCAATTGACCGGAAAACGCCGCCAAGTCGAAACTTGGCGGCGTGATCAGATAGAGCCGGCAGGCCGGCCCTTCGGTTCCCTTATCGGACGTTGCGGGCAAGATGTTATGCCTTGCCCTGATAGATCTTGATGATCGTATCCAGCATCTTCAGCGCGTCTTCGCGCGGACGCTGGAAGGTGTTGCGGCCGATGATGGAACCGTTGGCGCCGCCGTCGCGCAATTCGCGGATTTCGTTGAACACATCGTCCAGGCCCTTCGCGGCGCCGCCGGAGAAGACAACCAGACGGCGGCCGTTGAAGGAAGACTGCATGACATGCTCGACGCGCTTGGCCAGCGTGGAGATATCGATCTTTTCCTTTTCGTAGACCTTCTTGGCGTCCGGCTGTTCCAGGTGTGCCGTCGGCGGTTTCACCTTGATGATATGCGCGCCGAGCTGGGCGGCCATATGGGCGGCATAGGCGCAGACATCCATTGCCGTTTCGCCTTCCTTCGACAGGTCTCCGCCGCGCGGATAGGACCAGATGACCGTGGCGATGCCATAGGCCTTCGCTTCTTCGGACATTTCGCGGATTTCTTCGATCAGGTCGAAAGCCTGGTCGGAGCAGGGATAGATCGTGAAACCGATGGCGGCGCAGCCCAGGCGCAGCGCGTCGCCGACGGAACCGGTGATGGCCTGATCCTTGGTCGTCGCCCAGGAGTTGGAGGAGTTGACCTTGAGGATCGTCGGGATCGCACCGGCAAAGGTGTCGGCGCCGGCTTCCAACTGGCCGAGCGGTGCGGCATAGGCGTTCAGGCCGGCATCGACGGCGATCTGATAGTGGTAGTGGGGATCGTAGGCTTCCGGGTTCGGGGCGAAGCTGCGGGCGGGGCCATGTTCCCAGCCCTGGTCGACCGGCAGGATGACCATGCGGCCGGTGCCGCCGAGGCGGCCGTGCATGAGGATGCTGGCCAGGTTCCGCTTGGTGCCCGGATTGTCGCTCTCATAATTGGCCAGGATCTTTTTGACTTTCTGCGTAATCTTCATGGCAACGCCACCCCTTAGCTGAATTCCGGCGCGGCGGCCGCCCCATATTATCGGCTGGCCAGCGTCGCCCGACTGTTTTCGATATCCCCTCCCGCCGCGTAACGGCCCCTTGAAGGCACCTGCGGCAGACGGTGTATCGTCTACACAGGGAATGCGCGATTTTCAACGCTTTAGCGGCGGTTATCGGCGTTGTTTCGCTGCGGCGGTCGGTTCTGCCGCTTGACCGCCGGGGGGCAGGGTGTGAAAACCGCCGCCGACCAGACCCGGATAGGATCAATGAACAGCCCAACCCGCAGCTCGACCAATCACAGAGTGATCATCAGGCGTTACCGGCCCCTGCATTGGTTTCTGACGGCGATCTATCTGCTGCTGTTGGTCGCCTCTTTGCCTTTGGCCCTGATGACGCTGAAACTGACGCCCGCCGAAGGCGTGTCGGAAGGGCTTTTCTTCGCGATGACACTGGCGGTCGCGGCGGTGCCCTTCACGATTGCGGTCTGTCTGACGGCCAGTTGGATGTACCACAATGGCGGCGCACACCGCGCGGCATTCATCCCCTACGCGATTCCATTGCTCAATATCGCGGTGGCGCTGATCCTGCGTTCGATGCTCCTTCCCGCGCTGGGCTGATCACAAGGTCTTCAAAAACTCGATCAAGGCCTCTTTATCAGCGTCTGTCATTCTGACGCCCTGGCGCCGGGTCGAATGCCCTTTGCTGGACGAAGCGAAGTCGGACGTGTCCAGCAATGTGGCGTTATAGCCGTCTTGTACACAGGTTCCGTCGGCCGCCATCCGGGAGACGAAGCCGACATTTACCGGGTCGAACTCCCGGCTGCCGACACAAAAAGCCTTTGCCCGTTCATCCTCGGGCGTCAGCATTTCCCGCAGGCTCATGACCGATCCGTTGTGAAGGTAGGGCGCGGTCGCCCAAATGCCGGTCAGCGGCCGGGCTTTGTAGCGATAGAATTTGTCCGCAACGTTGAAGAACGTGTTTTCCTCGGCGTCGGATTTGCTGCGGGTGATGCCCTTGATCCCGTCGGTGAAGAGATTGCCGAATATCACGCCTTTCACCACGGTGCTCAGCGCCTCTCCCCGGAACAGCATGTATTTGCCGTATCGGTCGCCGGAAATGATGCTCCTCTTCGTGTCTTGATAGGCGCCGCTCAGCCAGGGGTCGCCGTCCGTCGGATTGGCCTCCAGAATGAAGTTGTTTGCCGCCGTCGGATCGGTGCCGATTTCCGGAACCCGGATCATGGTCGCCTTGTAGGGTTTGCCCTGATTCTCGCGCGTGACGAGTTGGTGACAGCCGACGCATTTCACCCGTGGATAGACATTACCCAGATAGATCTGCCGGCCCTGTTCCGCCTTGGCCGTATCGATTTTCCCAAGAACTTTTTCCGGCCATTTGGGCGACCGCAAATTGCTGATCCAGGATTCGATCGCGCCCAGATTGGCCATCATGACGGACGAGGTATAGCCGCCGAACTGGCCCCCTTCGGATTTATCAAGCAGCGGCGGGGCGGCGCCGCGCCGGGCCGCTGAGTCCAAATTCGCTAGGTAATCCGCACCCTTGCCCTGTGCGGTTATGCCGACATGGCCATAGACGCCGACGACCTCGCCGACATTGCGGCCAAGCGGGCCCAGGCCGATGCCGACATTGCTGACCGCGCCGTTCCATTGCACCACATCGGACTGCGATGCGCCCCACAGGAATGGATAGCTGACCGGGGCGTTGGCCGGATAATTGTTTTCCTTCGCACCGGATTTCCAGGCCGCGACCTCGTTCAGGATCGCACCCAGGGCGTCCAATCTGCCTTTGCCGTAGGGCGCGTACTTTTTCGAGTAGTTATGCGCGTTTCGAATCTGGATACGCCGCGTCTGCTTGCGGATGTCTTCCATCAAGGCGTCGGCGGCCTGTTCCGTGTAGACCGGCAAAACGCGCCCGGCGAAGCGGCGGAATTGCGCGTCTGCCGCCGCGATTGCTTTCTCCCGGTTCGGGTTGCGCGATTTCACCGTCGCGCTGTCCATCGAACAAAGCGCGTCCGCCATGCCTTCGTTGAAGCTTTGCAGGTCCGCCAGGGTGGGGGCGCCCTCGACTAAAACCTTTCGCCCGTTCAGGTCCATCAGATTGCTGTGGCAGGCGGAACAGGTAAGGCCGAAATAGTCGCCTTCCGGCGTTGGGGTTTTCGCGAAGCCGATCGGCAGCCCGTCGGGGTTCCAATACGGATCGGCGGTGACGGGGATGTAACCCAGGCTGCGCAGATGGGTGTTGTCACGGAACAGCGTTTGTTGTCCGGTCAGGGCATTCTCGACCGGTTTGTCGGCGCAGTTTCGCTCCGCCTTTTCCAGGTTCAGGAACCAATCATACGGCAGCAGGACGGAGCCTTGCGGCGTGAACCAGAAGGCGCGGCGAAGTTCCGAATTCCACCCTTGCGCCAATTCGTACCAACCGAGGTCGGGGCGGTTCTTCAAGCCGTCATAATCGCCTTCCGCCGTTTCCTCGGCTTCCAGATATTGGCCGTTTACCTCGACCTCATTGGAGCACCCTGTGACGAGAAGGGTGGCCGACAATCCGACTGCAAGGAGAATGCTTCGCTTGAATGTCATGTTTGCGTCCTTCTTCCAGGGAATAGGCAAACCGGGTCCAAGACACGGCTGACGGCGGCCCGGGATGCCCGACGTGCGCACTATCATGGTATGCTAATGGTAGCGGTGCTTCGGGGGGTAAGGGAAGCGCCTTGTCTATTCCCGGAAATCCACGTGGATGTGATTGCCGTCCGGGTCGTGGATGTTGACCTGGGTAATCCCGAAATCGGCCAGCGTGTTGACGCGGCTGGGGATGCCGGCCGCCTCGAGCTTCGCGAGGAAGCCCTCCTTGTCCGTGGCGGCAAGCGCGAAGTGTTCCAACTGCAGCGTATCCGCCATGCCCGGCTGTTCTGCGACCTCAACCAAATGCACGATCGCGACCTCTCCGGCATAGAGCCAGGCACCGCCGAAGGAAAAATTCGGCCGCGGCCCAAGCGTCAGACCCAGGACGTCTTGGTACCATGCGATCATCGATTCCAAATTCGCCGTACGTATATTGATATGGTCCAAAGTCTGGATAGGCATGTCGGTTTCCTTCCCGGTCCGGCTCTTATAGCCTGTCTTTCCTAGCTCAAGACTGGGCTGCCTACGCGCCTACCGCAATAGGTTTTGCGTAAATACGTTGGCCCGTCGCCCCGCCCAAAGACCCGATCAGAAATTGGAGCACCCCCATGGACAAGAAAGTAATGCTGCTGACCGGCGGAACCCGCGGTATCGGCCGAAAGATCGCGGACGAAGCAATCGCGCGCGGATGGTTCGTCTCGATCGGGGCGCGGGACCCGTCGGCGCAGGATCTAGGCCTTGCCCCGGCCGATGCGGAGGTTGTCCAGTACGACGCCGCCAAGGGCGGGGAGGGCGACTGGGTCGCGGGCGTGATGGAACGATACGGTCATATCGATGCCGTGGTTGCGTGCGCCGGCATCTTTGACGGCGCCAGCATCGTTACGCCGGACGACGAACGCGTACAGCATCTCTTCGGTGTCAATGTTCACGCGCCCCGTCGCTTGGCCGCCGCGGCCTGGGATGCGTTGAAACAATCGGGCGCCGGACGGGTGGTCGTATTGGGCTCGTTGTCAGGCAAGCGCGTGAAGTCCGCCGGATCCGGCCTCTATTCCTTTTCGAAATTCGCCGCCGTGGCATTGGCGCATGCTCTGCGCCACGAAGGATGGGACGACGGCATCCGCGCGACCGCGGTCTGCCCCGGTCTGGTGGCGACGGATATGGGATTGGATGCCGCCGGGGGCGCATATCCGGCGGATGCGATGACGCAGGCCCGGGATGTGGCCAAAGTCACGCTGGATGCGATGGAAATGCCCAACACCTTGTCGCAGGCCGAAATTACATTGAATTGTCAGTTGGACGGGATCTTTTAGACGAAAAGCGGTTGCACCCGCACATTTCCATCCGGGTCGCATAGCAGGAAGGAATTGGAGCTCACCGGCTGCCAGCCGTCTTCATCCGCGCCGAAAGGTTCCGATACGACAAGCGTGCCGATCTCGTCCTGGCGATAGAAAAGGCTGGGCGGGTCCGGGTCGGTTGAATAGCGCGCCGCGTAAAGGCGCTGGCCGTCCGAAAACGCGGTCGTCATCCTGAAGGGGCTGTCCGACCCCATCTGTTCGGCGACTTCTTCAATGCGCTTGATTGTCGCCTCCATCGCCCCTTGCGGGTCTACTTCCACGCCGTTGGCCAACAGATGCAGAAAGATCGCTTCACTGTCCGTTGTCCCGTGACGATGGGCATAGAGCTCATCGGGGAGCGCATTGTCGATGATGCGGCGCAGCTTCTCATACTGGCCGATCTGGCCGTTATGCATGAACATCCATCGGCCGACGACAAAAGGGTGGCAGTTCGCCCGCATCGTCTCCGTCCCGGTCGAGGCGCGGACATGGGCGAAAAACAGGTGCGAGCGGATCTGATGGGCGAGGGCGCGCAGGTTGCTGTCGTTCCAGGCGGGCAGAACCTCCCGAAACAGGCCGGGCTCTTCCCTCTCGCCATACCAGCCGACACCGAAGCCGTCGCCGTTGGTGGTCGTCGCCCCGCGCCGGGCGCGCAAGGATTGATGGATCAAGGAATATTCGGGAACGAAAAGCAGTTCCTCAAGAAATGTAGGATCACCGCGAAAGGTCAGCCAACGGCACATATTTTCCTCACCCGTACGCCCGCTCCCGATGCGAAGGATGCGGTATTCACGCACAATTCGCTGCTTCCGCCAAGGGTCCTGACATTGCGCGCTGTCGCCGCGACGAAAAAGGGCCGGCCCTTGAAAGGCCGACCCTGAATTTCGATCCGGTCTTGGCGGCCGGATGATGTCTTGGCTTAACCCAATTTACCCATGGCGACGGCCGTGTCGGACATCCGGTTGGAGAAGCCCCATTCGTTGTCGTACCAGCTGAGCACGCGGACCAGCTTGCCGTCGATCACCTGAGTCTGGGTCAGGTCGAAGGTGGAGCTGGCCGGGTTGTGGTTGAAGTCGCTGGAGACGAGCGGCTCATTATTCGTCGCCAGAATGCCTTTCAGCGGGCCCTTCTTGGCGGCTTCGATGATGGCGGCATTGACCGCTTCCGCATCCGTCGCCTTTTTGGCGTCGAATTTCAGGTCGATCAGCGAGACGTTCGCCGTCGGCACGCGGACGGAGGTGCCGTCCAGCTTGCCCTTCAGTTCCGGCAGAACCAGGCCGACGGCCTTGGCGGCGCCGGTGGAGGTCGGGATCATCGACATGCTGGCGGCGCGCGCCCGGCGCAGATCCTTGTGCAGCGTATCGACGGACGGCTGGTCGCCGGTGAAGGCGTGGATCGTGGTCATGAAACCGCGCTCGATACCGATCGCCTTGTTCAGAACCGCGGCAACCGGGGCCAGGCAGTTCGTGGTGCAGGACGCGTTGGAGACGATCTTGTGGGTCTTCTTCAACGTCTTTTCGTTCACGCCGTAAACGATGGTATTGTCGGCATCCGTGCAGGGCGCGGAAACCAGGACGCGCTTGGCGCCGGCTCCCAGATGGGCGGAGGCTTTTTCCTTCGACGCGAAGATCCCGGTGCATTCCAACGCGATGTCGACGCCCAGCTCTTCCCAGGGAAGTTCGGCCGGGTTGCGGATGGCGGTCACCTTGATCTTGCCCTGGCCCAGATCCATCCAGTCCTTACCGGTCTTGACCTTGCCGGGGAAAATGCCGTGCACGGTATCGTATTTCAGCATATGCGCGTTTGCGTCGACCGACCCCAAATCGTTGATCGCAACGAACTCGATATCCTTGCGGCCGGCTTCCATCGCTGCGCGAAGCACCAGACGACCGATCCGACCGAAACCATTGATCGCAACACGTACAGCCATTTCCTTAGTCCTCTCTTATTTGCTGCGCTTGGCGCGCGCTTTCAAAATATCCATCGCTTGTTTCGTGACCGCATCGGCGGTGATTCCGAAATGCTCATACAGTTCGCTCGCCGGCGCGGAGGCCCCGAAGCCATCCATACCGACAAATCCGCCATCCGGGCAGAGCCATTGATCCCAACTTTGACGGATCCCCGCTTCGACCGCGACACGGACGCTGTCACCGCCCAAAACGCTGTCGCGGTATTTGGCGGATTGCTTGGCGAAAAGTTCCATGCTGGGCATCGAAACCACGGCGGTGCCGATCTTTTTCTTTTCCAGCATGGCGCGGGCATTGACGGCCAGTTCGACCTCAGAACCCGTCGCCATCAGGGTAACCTGGCGCGGTCCGACTTCCGCTTCCTGCAGCACATAGCTGCCTTTCGCGGACAGGTTCCGGGCCGAATGCTTGGTCCGCAGGGTCGGCAGGCCTTGGCGCGACAGCGCCAGGACGCTCGGTCCCGTCTTGTTTTCCAATGCGATCTGCCAGGCTTCCGTCGTCTCTACCGCGTCGCAGGGGCGCAGGACGGTAACGTTCGGCATCGCCCGCAGGGCCGCCACATGTTCGACCGGCTGGTGCGTCGGCCCGTCTTCACCCAGACCGATGGAATCGTGGGTCATGACATAGATGACGCGCTGTTCCATTAGGGCCGACAGGCGGATCGACGGCCGGCAATAGTCGGTGAAGACCAGGAAAGTGCCGCCATAGGGAATGAACCCGCCATGCAGCGCGATGCCGTTCATCGCGGCGGCCATGCCGTGTTCGCGGACCCCGTAATAGATATAGCGGCCGGATGCGTCCTTGGCCGTGACCGGCGGCATGATGCCGGTCTGCGTCAGGTTCGAACCGGTCAGGTCGGCCGAGCCGCCGACCATGGCGGGCACCGCCGCGGTCAGCACTTCCAGCGCTTTCTGGCTGGCGGCGCGGGTGGCGACTTTCGGCGCGTCCTTCGACAGCTTTTTCTTATAGCTGGCGACGATCTTGTCGAAATCCTTCGGCAGGTCGGTATCCAGGAAGTCCTTGAACTCCCGGCGGGCGTCGACGCTTTTCTTCTTCAAGCGCGCTTCCCAGGCCTTGCGGGGCTTTTCGCCCTGCTTACCCGCGTCCCGCCAAGCCTTCAGGATATCCTTGGGAATGACAAAGGGTTTGGCGTCCCAGCCCAGCTTTTCGCGGGCGCCGGCAATCTCGTCATCGCCCAACGGCGCGCCGTGCGTCGCGGCGGAACCCGCCTTTGTCGGGGCGCCGTAACCGATGACGGTGCGGCACGCGATCAGCGAGGGGGTATCCGTCTTCTGCGCCGCGGCAATCGCCTTTTCCACGGCGGCCGGGTCGTGGCCGTCGACGCTCTGCGTGTCCCAGCCGCTTGCCTGGAAGCGCTTCAATTGATCGTCGGAAACGGTCAGGTCGGTCGGTCCGTCGATGGAGATATGGTTGTCGTCGAACAGCACGATCAACTTGCCCAGGCCCAGATGGCCGGCCAGGGAGATCGCCTCGTGGCTGATGCCTTCCATCAGGCAGCCGTCACCCGCGACGACATAGGTGTAATGGTCGACCAGTTGCTTGCCGTGGCGCGCGGCGGCCATGCGTTCGGCGATCGCCATGCCGACCGCGTTGGCCAGACCTTGGCCCAAAGGCCCGGTCGTCGTTTCGATGCCGGCGGCATGACCGTATTCCGGATGCCCGGCGGTCTTGGATCCGAACTGACGGAAATTCTTGATCTGCGCCAGGCTCATGTCCTTGTAGCCGGTCAGGTGCAGGATGGAATACAGCAGCATCGAGCCATGACCGGCGCTCAGCACGAATCGGTCGCGATCGGGCCAGTCCGGTTTCGACGGGTCGTACTTCAGAAATTTGGTGAAAAGAACGGTGGCGACATCGGCCATGCCCATCGGCATTCCAGGGTGGCCGGAGTTAGCCTTTTGAATGGCGTCCATGGAAAGCGCGCGGATTGCGTTGGCCATGTCGCTGTGTTTGATGGCGGTCATTGCTGCTCAGTTCTATCCGTTGGGATTTAGGCTATGCCAAGACGGTCCCGATCGTGGAACCGATCGACGCCGCCGGGGTCGCAACGGGCAGTTAAGACTTCCACCCTTTGCAAGGCGCGCGAAACATGCCTATGCAGCCCTGTAAGGTCAATAGCGCTAAGCCTTGATAGGACAGCATTTCCGCCATCCTGTCCGGCAGGGGCGTCGCCTTTCGGTAGAAAAAAGAGTGGGCCGGATTGGTTGACGCTCAATGGCGCATCTGCAAAATTTGATTCAAATTGCGAAGGATTTCTCCTTGGCCATTGAGTTCGCACAATAACCTTGGATCGGCGGTACTGGTGTCCGCCTCCCTCGACGGAGTATTTCATGAGCAACCGGGAGAAGGTGCTTCGGCGCCTGGAGACGGCGGTGGCCAGCCTGGAGGCTGCGGCGCAGGATCGACTGTCCCGCGCCGGGCAGGATAGCGGGGCGGAAGAACAATTGACCGCGCTCACGGAAGAACGCGACCGCCTTTCCGAGCAGGTTCGGGAGCAATCGAAGCACAATGCCGATCTCGGCGCCCGGCTCGACAAGGCGATTGCGAAGTTGAACAAGGTTTTGGAAAAGGCTTGAACTCGGACGGAACCTTCACCGCCTGCTAATAAAGAGTCTCCGCCAACGGTTTGGCGGCATACCCTGATTGAACGGATTGAAACATGGCCCAAGTCGACATCATCGTGAACGGTCGGAACTATTCCGTGGCTTGTGACGATGGTCAGGAAGAACATCTCCACAGTTTGGCGGCCTATCTCGACAAGCGAGTGGGCGAACTTGCGGCGTCTATGGGGCAGTTGGGCGACGCCCGCCTGCTGGTGATGGCGGGGTTGCTCATATCGGATGAATTGTCTGAATGTTTTGAACAGATTAAGTCCCTACGCGCGGAACTTGACGCGGTATCTGAAGCCGGTCCGCCGCCCGCGGCGGCGGAACCCGTTCAGGACGACAGTGATCTCGAATTGCTAGAATCTTTGGCGGAACGCTTGGAAACGGTTGCCGAGAAACTCGCGGATGCCTAACTAGTAAGCGGGGCGCGCGCTGCGCGGTGCGCCACGCCATTGTTGTCCCGGGGGCTATAATTTCCTCTAGGGAGCTGTCCCTGCCGGGATCTTGGTCCCGGTATCACGGCGCCCACCTGCATTGCAGGCTCCAGGGGTACATACCGGCGAACGGCCGAGGTGGCCGCGTCCCACGAAATTCAACGACCCCGGTCGCCGGATAAATCAGGTGATCGGGGTTTTCTTTATTGGGGTCGTTGGTTGAGCTTGCAGGACGAAAAGCGGTTGGCGCGTAAAGCGGCCACGGCACAGCGTATCTCGGCCTCGTTGGAAGCGGGGCCGGAAGCGGCGAACCGACTGGCGGAAAATCTGCTGGCGGCCGTGCCGCTGCGCAATGCCGCGGCCGTGTCCGGCTTCCTGCCGATCGGCAGCGAAATCGACACGCGGCCGCTTTTGAACCGCTTCCTTGAGAAGGGGCTGGATATCTGCCTGCCGGTCGTGTTGGGCAAAGACAGGCCGCTTGTCTTTCGCCGTTGGCGGGACGGGGACCCGATGGTCGAGGAAGCCTATGGAACCCAAGCGCCCGCGCCGGAGGCCCCGGAAGTCGAACCGGACTTGCTGCTGGTGCCGATGTTGGCCTTCGACCGGACGGGATATCGCCTGGGTTATGGCGGCGGGTTCTATGACCGAACCCTTGCCGGACTTCGGACCGTGAAGCCGGTTCAGGCCGTCGGTGTTGCTTTTGCCGGGCAGGAAATGGCCTATGTGCCGCATGACGACCTCGACCAGCCGCTCGATTGGATCGTCACGGAACGAGAGGCGATTAGAATAAAGGCGGTCGGGAGCCAACATTTGCGCTTGGTCGACCCGACTTAGAAAGGTTTGGAATGCGGTTTCTTTTTTGTGGAGACATTGTCGGCAAGGCAGGTCGTGACGTGGTGACGGCAAACGTGCCGCGCCTGCGCGATCAGTTGAAGTTGGATTTCGTCGTCGCCAACGGGGAGAATTCCGCCCACGGCTTCGGGATCACGAGCAAGATCTGCGACGAGTTGTTCGACGCCGGCGTCGACGTCATTACCGGCGGCAATCATTCCTGGGACAATATCGATATTCTGTCCCGCGCCGATGAAGAGCCTCGTCTGCTGCGTCCGGACAATTTCCAGCCCGGCATGCCGGGCCGCGGTGTCGGCGTATATGAAACCGCCAAGGGCTTGCGCATCCTGGTCGTGAACGTGCTGGGGCGTTTGTTCATGGATATGTACGACAATCCTTTCACCAGCTTGGAAAAGCATGTTCCCGGCACGGTTCCCGCCGAGGCGGGCTTCGATGCGGTCCTTGTCGATGTCCACGCGGAAACGACGAGTGAGAAGAATGCGATCGGACACCTGTTGGACGGCCGCGCGACGCTGGTTGTCGGAACGCATACCCATATCCCGACCTCCGACACCCGCATTCTGCCGGGCGGTACCGGGTATCAGACCGATGCCGGCATGTGCGGGGATTACGACTCGGTGATCGGTATGGAAAAGAGCGGGTCGGTCGCGCGGTTTCTGGGCGAGTTGCCGCGCCCGCGCATGGCCCCGGCGGATGGCGAGGGCACGCTGGCCGGCGTACTCGTCGATACCGATCCGTCCACGGGGCTCGCCGCCAAAATCCAACCTGTCCGGTTGGGCGGGCAGTTGCAGGTCGCCTGGCCGTCCGTTTGACGGGCATGTTTGGATAATCATTGTCCAAATTTCCGGTGTCCTGCCCAAAAAAAGCCATAAACACGGTCTAGACAGGGCAATGGCGGGCGGTTCGCTCCCGGTTGGGGAGAGCCGCTCGTTGCGACGAGTCGGCGTTGTCACGCGGCATAGAATCACGGCGAATGGGCAGGGAAACAGGCGGTTTGGTATCGACATTCCGGCAAGGACGACTACAACCCCGGGCACAATCCTAATCATGGGTAGGGCCGGGCTGTGCGTTCTGGCGGGTCGGGAACTGCCGAACCGCGTGCGCGGGGCCCGGACGATTGTCCCTAACGATCATCCCGGTTTTCTCGCGGATACAAGCCGAAGGTGTTGAAATGGCAGGTCATTCCAAGTTCAAGAATATCATGCACCGCAAAGGTGCGCAGGATAAGAAGCGTTCCTCGCTATTCGCCAAATTGGCGAAGGAAGTGATGGTCGCGGCGAAAATGGGCGGTCCCGACCCGGCGGCGAATGCCCGGTTGCGCGCGGCAATCGCCGCGGCGAAATCGAACAGCATGCCCAAGGACAATATCGAGCGGGCCATCCAGAAGGGCGCCGGCGGCGGTGACGACACGGATTACGAAGAAATCCGCTATGAAGGCTATGGGCCGGGCGGCGTCGCCGTGATCGTCGACGTGCTGACCGATAACAGGAACCGGTCCGCTTCCGACGTCCGGGCGATCTTCTCCAAGGCGGGCGGCAGCATGGGTGAAACCGGCTCGGTCGCATTCATGTTCGACCAGGTCGGCGAAATTCAGTACGGCGCGGATGTTGCCGATGCGGAAACGATGTTCGAGGCGGCCCTGGAGGCCGGCGCCGATGACGTTAGCAGCAGCGAAGACGGCCATGAAATCATCTGCGCCGCCGACAGCCTGCATGCGGTATCCGGCGAGTTGGAAGGCAAGTTCGGCGAAGCCACCAGCGTTCGTCTGGCGTGGAAGCCGCAGAATCTTGTCCCCGTCGATGCGGACAAGGCGGAATCGGTCCTGCGGCTGATGGACAATCTGGATGACAATGACGACGTCCAGAACGTGTTCGCGAATTTCGACATCCCCGATGAGGTGATGGAAAGCTTGGCAGGTAATTGACGCGGTGAGGATACTCGGGCTCGATCCAGGTCTGCGCCATACCGGTTGGGGTGTGGTCGAAACCGAAGGCACGCGCCTTCGGTTCGTCGCATGCGGCACGGTCGACCCGCGTACCGAAGGGGCGATGGCCGAACGGCTCAAGGATCTGCACGATGCCTTGGCCGAAGTGCTGCGCACCCACAAGCCCGATGAGGCGGCGGTCGAGGAAACGTTCCTGAACAAGAATCCGGGATCGACGTTGAAGCTTGGCCATGCGCGCGGCGTCGTGCTGTTGGCGCCGGCGCTGTTCGGCCTGCCGGTCGCGGAATATTCCGCCAAAAGCGTCAAGCAGTCGGTCGTCGGGACCGGGGCGGCCACCAAGGACCAGATCGACATGATGGTCCGCACATTACTGCCGGGCTGCAACCCGCCGACGGCGGACGCCGCCGATGCCTTGGCGGTGGCGATCTGTCACGGGCATCTGGCCGGTACGAAACGCAGCTGGTCCGCCGGCAGGTCCGATGCGGCGGCGATCCAGGCACTGGCCGGGGGGCGCCGATGATTGCCCGGTTGAAGGGCCTTCTCGACGAGGTCGGCGACGACTGGCTGATTATCGATGTCGGCGGCGTCGGCTATCTGGTGTTCTGTTCCGCCCGGACACTGTCGCGGTTGCCCGGCCGCGGTGAAGCGGTGCGGCTGGATATCGAGACCCATGTCCGTGAGGACCATATTCATCTTTACGGTTTCGGCGATGCGCCGGAACGGGCTTGGTTCAAGCTGCTGACAGGGGTTCAGGGCGTCGGCGCGAAAGTCGGTCTTGCGATCCTGTCCGTGCTGTCGCCGGAACAGCTGACCCAGGCCGTGGCGGCGGGTGACAAGGCTGCGATCGCGCGGGCGAACGGCGTCGGTCCGAAGCTGGCCGGGCGGATTGCAAGCGAATTGAAGGACAAGGTCGGCGCTTTGACGCTCGGCGCGGCGGCGAAGCCCGCTGTCGCGGGCGATGGCGACAAGGCCGCGGCTGATGGCGATAAGGGCCAGGGCGGAAACTCGGCCGACGATGCCGTCTCCGCCCTCGTCAATCTGGGTTATGGGCGCAGCGAAGCTTTCGGCGCCGTGGCGCGTGTCATCCAGGATCGTGGTACCGAAGTGCCGTTGGGCGAACTCGTCCGCCTGGGCCTTAAGGAGCTGACGTCATGAGCGACGGCTTCGCTGCAAATCCCGAAGTCCGTCTGGTCGATGGGGAACGCGCCCCCGGTGACGGTGTCGAGGACAAGGCCGAAAACCAGTTGCGGCCGCAGACGCTTGCCGATTTCACCGGTCAGAAAGCGGTTCGCGAGAATCTCTCCGTCTTCATCCAGGCCGCGAAGGCCCGGGGGGAGGCGATGGATCATACCTTGTTCTACGGCCCGCCCGGTCTGGGCAAGACGACCTTGGCGCAGATCATGGCCCGTGAATTGGGCGTGAATTTCCGGGCGACGTCGGGCCCGGTGATTGCCAAGGCGGGCGACCTTGCCGCCTTGCTGACCAATCTGGAGCCCCGGGACGTATTGTTCATCGATGAAATCCATCGATTGAATCCGGCGGTGGAGGAATTCCTCTACCCGGCGATGGAAGACTATCAGATGGATCTGATCATCGGGGAGGGGCCGGCGGCCCGCTCCGTACGGATCGATTTGGCGCCCTTCACACTGGTCGCCGCCACCACGCGCGCCGGTTTGATCACCCGGCCCTTGCGGGAGCGTTTCGGCATCCCGCTGCATCTACAGTTTTATACCGAGGACGAGTTGACCTCCATCGTCAGCCGCGGCGGCCGCGTGTTGGACATGCCGCTGGACGAAGGCGGCGCGCGGGAAATCGCCCGCCGCAGCCGGGGCACCCCCCGCGTGGCGGGCCGATTGCTGCGCCGTGTGCGCGACTTTGCCTCCGTCGCGGGCGCTACCGTGATCGATATCTCGGCGGCGGACGATGCCTTGCGCCGGCTGGATGTGGACGATCGCGGGCTGGACCTGATGGATCGCCGCTACCTGAAATGCATGGCCGAAAATTACGGTGGCGGACCGGTCGGGGTCGAGACGCTGGCGGCGGCGCTGGCGAATGAGCGCGACGTCCTGGAAGAAGTTGTCGAACCCTTCCTGATCCAGCAGGGCCTGGTCCAGCGTACGCCGCGCGGGCGGATGCTGACCGTCCAGGGCTGGCGCTATATCGGGATGGAAGCGCCCAGAAGCGTCGAGGCGCAAATGGACCTGTTGTCGGCGTCGGATGACGACGCGTCGGGTGAGGCATGACCGAGGCTGGCGCGCAGAACCGACCCGTTTTCCACTATCCCGTCCGCGTCTTCTACGAGGACACGGATGCGGCCGGAATTGTCTATTACGCGAATTATCTGAAATTCGCGGAGCGCGGCCGCACCGAATGGCTGCGGCATTTGGGATACGACCATATCCGCCTGAAACGGGAGGACGGATTGGTCTTCGCGGTTCGGCGATGCGCGGCGGACTATATCAAGCCGGCGCGGTTGGACGATCTGTTGGATGTACGCACCATGGTCACGAAAGTGGCCGGGGCGACGATCGAAATGGCCCAGGATATCTACCTGGACGATACCCATCTGGTCGCGGTGCAGGTCAAATTGGCCTGCCTGGACGAGGCGGGGGCACCGATGCGCATGCCGGCCGATCTTCGGCGGGTTTTGCGGGGAACGGAATAACCGAAAGGAAGGACACGTGGCCGGCAACGGCCGACGTGGCAAGTGGGACTGAACGGCATGGAACAGGAAGCAGTAAATCTGGTGTCGCTGGGCGGATCGGCCGATTTGGCGGAAATGACGATCTGGTCGCTGTTCTGGCGCGCCGACATCATCGTGAAGATCGTGATGGTGATGTTGGTGTTGGCCTCTGTCTGGTGCTGGGCCGTAATCTTCGACAAGGTCCGGCGGCTTTCCAAACTTCGGAAGGCGGCGAACAAATTCGAAGATGCCTTCTGGTCGGGCGGTTCCTTGGACGATTTGTTCGAGCGGATCGGCCATCAGCCGAAAGACCCCATGTCGTCTGTATTCGCGGCGGCGATGCGCGAATGGCGGCGCTCTTCAGCCTCGCTGAACCCCGGCGGGAACTACAACGCGCTGGAACAGCGCATCGAGCGGGTCATGCATGTCGCCGTCGGACGTGAAATGGAACAGCTTGAGCGGTATCTCCCGTTCCTGGCCTCGGTCGGTTCCGCGGCGCCCTTCGTCGGCCTGTTCGGCACGGTCTGGGGGATCATGAGCAGTTTCACCGCCATCGCCGTCACCAAGCAGACCAGCCTGGCGGTCGTCGCCCCCGGGATTGCCGAAGCGCTGTTCGCGACCGCGCTTGGGCTTGTCGCCGCCATTCCGGCCACGATCGCCTATAACAAGATCTCCACCGATCTGGGGCGGTATGCGGCCCGGCTGGAGGCTTTCTCCGGCGAATTCAGCGCCATCATCTCGCGCCAATTGGAAGCGGGAGAATAACCGATGTCCATGGGAACCATCCAGAATGGCGGCGGCGGGCGCGGTTCCTATCGTCCGCGCTACCGTCCGATGGCGGAAATCAACGTCACGCCCTTCGTCGACGTGATGCTGGTGCTGCTGATCGTGTTCATGGTGACGGCGCCGCTGCTGACGGTGGGCGTGCCGGTCGACCTGCCCAAAACCCAAGCGGCCTCCATCAACGACTCTGTCGAACCGGTCGTGCTGTCGATCAAGAGCGACGGCCAGATATACATCCAGGAAACGCCGATTGAGCTGGACGCCATCGCGCCGCGCCTGACGGCCATTCAGGAAGCGCGCGGCGTCGGGGCCGATCAATTGCGGGTTTTCGTGCGCGGGGACCAGGCGATCAATTACGGCCGTGTCATGGAAGTGATGGGCACCGTCAGCGTTGCCGGATTCACGAAAGTAGCCTTGCTCGCGCAGCTGCCGGACCAGAAGTCCGATAACGGCAACTGAGGCATGGAATCGATGCGACCACTGGGAGCCGCGTAGGGCATCATGCTCAAATGGGTCATCCTGTCAGGACTGTTGCACGTCGCGATCCTTGTGGCGTCGCTGATCGCTTTGCCGACGCCGGATCGCGAATTTTCGCCGATGCCGGTCGTCATGCAGGCCGAAGTGGTGACAGAGCGCGATCTTGCCCAGCAGACCTTGCCGGAACCCGTTGAGGAGCCGGAACCCACGGTGGCCGACGCTGCGCCGCCGGAAGCGCCGCGCCCACCTCCGCCGCCACCTCCGCCGCCTCCGCCACCTCCGCCGCCGCCCGCTCCTGCGGCCGAGCCGCAGCCGGCCGAACCCGCCCAGGCGGAACCGGCGCCCGTGGCCGAACCGGAACCTGCCCCCCAGCCGGAGCCCGAGCCCGAGGCCGTGCCGGAACCTGAGCCCCAGCCTGAACCTGTTCCCCAACCGGAACCCGAACCGCAGGTCGAGCAGCCGCCGGAACCGGTTCAGCAGGCCGCGAAAGAGCCTGAACCCGCGGAGGCCCAGGCCGATATCAATATGCCCCGTCCGCCGAAGCGGCCGAAGAAGAAGGAAGAGCCGCCGAAGGACTTCGCAAGCGTGCTGCAGACGGTCCAGGATTTGAAACAGGACCCGCCGCCGCCGAAGCCCGAGCCGGAGAAGAAGGAAGAAAAGAAGCAGGTCAGCCTTGCGGACGCGGTCAAGCAGGCGTTGAACAAATCGGAACAGCAGGCGCCGAAGACGCCTGCCTCCCGCGTCGAACAGGCGTTGAATTTCAGCGAGCTTGATGCCCTGCGCCAGCAATTGGCCGGGTGTTGGAACGTTCCGGCCGGGGCGCGCAACGCCGAAGACCTCGTTATCGAGGTGCGGGTGCGCGTCGGACCGGATAGAACTGTTCAAACGGCGGAACTGACCGATATGTCTCGTGCTTCGGATCCGTTTTGGATGGCGGCGGCGGAAAGCGCGCTGCGTGCGGTATTGAACCCGAAGTGCAATCCTTTGAAACTGCCGCCGGACAGGTATGATCTGTGGCAAAGCATAGTCATCACATTCAATCCCCGGGAGATACTAGGCTGATGTTGACCCTTCCCAAATCGAGTTCCGTGGCCTCCGGCAAGCTGGGCGCGATGGCGCTGCAGCGGAGCGGATTGATGCTGGCCGGCCTGCTCATGATTTTCGTTCTGGCCGTTTCGACGACGTCGGCACGCGCCGAGTTGCGGATCGACGTTACCCGGGGCACGGTCGAGCCGTTGCCGATCGCGATTTCGGAATTCTTCGGTGTTGCGCCGGAAGAATCGGATGTCGGCCGGGACATCGCCGACGTCATCTCCGCCAATCTCGAACGCTCCGGCCTGTTCCGGCCGCTGGACCGGAAGGCCTTCATCCAATCGGCCGCCAGTATCGACGTTCGTCCGCGATTTTCCGATTGGCGCGTGATTAATGCCACGGCACTGGTCAACGGATCGGTCGAAAGCCTGCAGGACGGGCGGATCCAGGTGCAATTCCGGTTGTGGGACGTCTTCGCGGAAGCGCAGATGGTCGGCCTCGTCTATACGACGGAGCGGAGCAATTGGCGCCGGATCGCGCATATCATTTCCGACGCTGTCTATAAGCGGCTGACCGGTGAGAGCGGCTATTTCGATACGCGGATCGTCTATGTGGCGGAAAGCGGGAAGAAGAACGAGCGCGTCAAGCGCTTGGCGATCATGGACCAGGACGGCGCCAACCATCGATTCCTGACCGACGGCCGCGCCTTGGTGCTGACGCCGCGCTTCTCCCCGACGCAGCAGGAGATTACCTATCTCAGCTATTTCAACAACAAGCCGCGGGTCTATCTGTTCAACGTTCAGACCGGCCGGCGGGAACTGTTGGGCGAGTTTCCGGGCATGACCTTCGCGCCGCGCTTTTCCGCCGACGGCAATTCGGTCGTGATGAGCCATGCGCGGGAAGGCAATACCGATATCTATGTGATGGATCTGCGGACACGCCAGCCCATCCGGCTGACCAACCATCCGGATATCGACACCTCGGCGACGTTTTCGCCGGATGGTTCGCAGATCACCTTCGAATCCGACCGAAGCGGTTCGCAACAAATTTACGTGATGAATGCGGATGGCAGCGACCAGCGGCGTGTCAGTTTCGGAAAGGGACGCTATGCGACGCCGGTCTGGTCGCCGCGCGGCGATCTGATTGCCTTCACCAAACAGCGCAATGGCAAATTCCATATTGGGGTGATGCGCCCAGACGGGTCCGGGGAACGCCTGTTGACCGAGAGTTTTCTGGATGAAGGACCCACATGGTCGCCGAACGGCCGCGTCATCATGTTTTTCCGTCAGGAACCAGGGGAAGAAGGCCGGGTGCACCTCTATTCCATTGATTTGACGGGATATAATCTGCGCCGGGTCGTGACACCGGGATTCGCTTCCGATCCCGCCTGGTCTCCCTTGAATCCATAAGGAAAAGAGGGTTTTAATTCCATATCTTGGCGATTTGTGCTTTTGCAAGAATGCAGAGGCGCAAAAACGGCTTCTCATTATTTAGTTGCGGCGGGTTTGTGTTGCTAAACTGCTGCATCCCGACGACTAAATACATGGAAAGTAAATTAAATTGAGTGCTTTGACTTGGTACGGTGGTTGAATTTGCACTATCGGCGTGCTTAATATGCCACCACTCGGCCGGTTGTATCGGCTGCAGAGAAACCTCATTCGACACCGGCGCCGCCCTGCGACGGCCGGGCATAACCTCTAGGGGGTGCTATAATGCGCTTTAAAGTCCTCAGCCTTCTCGCGGCGCTTTTGCTGGTTGCTGCTTGCGAGACCGCTCCGGAAGAATCTGCGGATTCCGGTTCCAGCGGCACGCAAACCACAAGTTCGACATCCTCCACTCAGGCGCCGGCCGCTTCGGCGACCAACCAGATTGCGCCGGGTAGTGTGCAGGACTTCCTGGTCAATGTCGGCGACCGGATCTTCTTCGACTTCGACGCTTCCGACATTCGTGGCGATCAGGTTGCCGTTCTGGAGAAGCAGGCCGCTTGGCTGAAGCAGTTCCCGGGCGTCACCGTGGTCATCGAAGGCCATTGCGACGAACGCGGCACGCGTGAGTACAACTTGGCTCTCGGCGAACGTCGTGCGAACTCGCACAAGGATTACCTGATCAGCCTCGGCGTCGACCCGAACCGCCTGGAAACGATTTCCTACGGCAAGGAACGCCCGGCCGTTCTGGGTTCCAACGATGCTGCCTGGGCGCAAAACCGTCGCGGTGTCGTGGTTCTGAAGAACGCTGCGGCGAGCTAATCGCCAGCAAGTTCAGGATCGGGTCGCACCACGCCTCGATCTGGTGAGTTTAAGCGGGAAAGTCTTGGGAAACCGGGGCTTTCCCGTTTCTATTTGGCCGCGGCGTCTCCGGACGCCGGATCGGTCAGGCTTTTCCCGTCGCGTTATTTGCCATATTTTTGACGAAATCCTGTCGTAGACAGAAAGCTGGAATCGCGCGATTTGCGCGCATAGATCGAAGCTATGCCTGAAGCCGTTACAGAACCGGGGTTCGAATGTTCATCAAGGCCGTATCGTCCGTCACCCGCGCCAATCTGCGGGCAACCCGCAATCTTGCAGTCGCTCTTGCGCTGACCGCGGCGGTCGGCGGGGGCGTGGTATCGACAGCGGGAACGCCCGCTTTCGCGCAGGATTCGTCGATCAGCCAGCAATTGCAGCGCTTGCGCCGCGATATCACCGATCTTCAACGCACGGTCTTTACCGGCGCCACACCGCCTGCAGAGGCCGTCGCCGCGGCACAGGCGCCGAGTGCGGAAACGGCACAAGCGACCGCCCGGCTGCAGCTTCGGATACAAGCGCTGGAGCGGGAAATCCGGACACTTACAGGCCGGATCGAGGAAACCGGATTTCAGGTGACCACGATCAGCAATCGATTGGACAAGCTGGTCGCCGATGTCGACTACCGCTTGCAGGCTCTTGAACGCGGCACCCCCGCGCAGGGGCAGGTCGGCGCCGGGCAACCGGGGGCGGTTCCCCCGTCGGCCACCCTGCAGACCGCTCCTGCGGGCGCGGTCGCGCAAGGTGGGGCGCAATCGGGTGCCGGGACACAATCGGGAACCACCGTGATCACATCGCAAGGATCGGTCAGCACCCAACCGGGCGGTGTTCAACCGGGGGCGCAAGTGCTCGGCCAAGTGTCCGGAACACAGTTGCAGCAAAGTCAGGCGGGCGAAACGGTCACACCGTCGGCCAATCAGCCGCAAGTCGCCGCCACCCAACCTGCGTCTCCCCCGCCCGCGCCGCCGACCGCCGCCCCGGGACCCGCGGCCGTGAATTCCGCGGCGCCGCAGACGGCCAGCCTGACCACCTTGCCGCCGGGCACCGAGAAGGAGCAATACCAATACGCATACGGCCTGCTGCGTCAGGATCTGGATCAAGCGGAGGGCGCTTTCAAAGCGTTCCTCGACGAACATCCGGAAGGGCCTTTCGCGGGCAATGCCATGTATTGGCTGGGTGAAACCCACTATGCGCGGAGCAATTTCCGGGACGCGGCCGCTGTTTTCGTGGACGCGTACACGAATTTCCCGAACAGCCCGAAAGCCTCGGCCAGCCTTCTGAAGCTTGGCATGTCCTTGGGGCAATTGGGAAAGAAGGACGCGGCTTGCGCCTCCTTCGCGGAACTCAAGACAAAGTATCCCGATTCCGATAGCCGGGTACTGGAACGAGCGGATGCGGAAGCCGGCAAAGTCGGCTGCCCCTGATCCTGGGGGGCAAGAACCGCATCATTCCGGCGTCGATGTGACGCCGCGATGGTTCGCCGATGCCATGACGGCCTGCCTGCGGGACGCGGGTGTTGGTGCCGAAGCCGTTGCTGCGGCGCCCGGTGCTACACCGCGGCTGGCCGTGGGGTGTTCCGGCGGGCCGGACAGCATGGCGCTGACCTATCTGCTTCGGAACTGGTCGGCGGATCGGTCGGTCCCTTTTACCGCTCTCATCGTCGATCATGGATTGCGCCCCGAAGCCTCTGAGGAGGCCGACCGTGTCGCCGGTTGGCTCGGTGAGCGTGGAGTCGAGACGGTCGTTCTGCATCATGAGGGCGCCCGTCCGCGCAGCAACATCCAGGCGCAAGCGCGCCGGATGCGCTATGATCTGATGCGTGATTGGTGTCTGACGCACGGTGTGCCCGTGCTGGCGGTGGCCCATCATCTGGAAGATCAGGCGGAAACCTTCCTGCTGCGTCTGGCGCGGGGAAGCGGGGTGGACGGCCTGTCGGCCATGGCCCCGGTCACCGATGTGCCGGGCGACCCATACCGCAGGGTGACGCTGATCCGACCCTTGCTCGATATTCCCCGCGAGGAGGTTCGCGCACCCCTCGTTGAATCGGAATGGCCCTATGTGGACGATCCCAGCAACCGGAACATCCGGCATGCCCGGGTCCGGATGCGGAATTTGGCCGGCATGCTGGCCATGGAAGGGTTGGACGCCAAGCGTCTGGCCGGAACGGCGAAGACCATGCGCCGCGCGCGCGGTGCTCTGGAAAGCGCGACGAACGATTTCCTGGCCGCCAAAGCTTTTGTCGATCCCCACGGTTTCGCCGGGGTTGAGCGCCAGGCCTTTGCCGATCTGAATGACGAGCTTGCGCTGCGCGTTCTGACGAGCCTGCTGCGCTTCGTTTCCGGCGGTGACTATCCGTACAGGCTTGAACGGCTGGAAAAGCTCGCCGCCGCGCTTCGGGATGAGCCGCCGCCCGGCCCGCGAACCCTCGGCGGGTGCCGGATCGAAGCCCGCGGTGCGCGTGTCCTGGTTTGCCGGGAAGCATCCGCGATCGGGCCGCCGACGGCAGCGCAGCCGACGATCCTGTGGGACGGGCGGTTCCGCCTCGATCTGTCGGGAGATCTTACGGGACTGACGGTCGGGAAGCTTGGCGCTGAAGGGGTTCGGCAAGCCCGCGCGATGGGCCTGACGGATAATCGGTTCGAACATCTTCCGGGCGCCGCCCGCGCCACACTGCCGTCGCTATGGCGCGGCGACCGTTTGCTTGCGGTCGCCGATCCGGGGAATGAGGGACCGGTCCGCGCCGAAACCGGCTTCGTATGTGCCGAGTTCGCGGGGGCGGCGGCGTGGCGGCGTTTGTGCCCGTCTATGTCCTCGCAGGAAAAATGATTCTGCGCTAGAATGCCGCGCTGGGCCTTTCAAATCATGGCTTGGCGCACTATGTAGAAGCCTGTGCCGCGCGGATAAATACGACAAAAAGCACCAGTAACGCGGCGCAAGAACACAGTGGAAGCATTCATACGCATCGTCGAACGGCGGGCCCGGCGGTGTGAATTCTTGGAACGGAAGGTTTCTCAACAGTGAATCTATTCGGCAAGAACATTATACTGTGGGTCTTCATCGGCCTGCTTTTGATCGTATTGTTCAACCTGTTTCAGGGAGCAGGGCAGCAAGATCAGCACGAAGGTATCCCTTATTCGGATTTCGTCAGCAGCGTTGAAAGCGGCAGCATCAGCGACGTGACCATCAAGGGCCCGAATATTTCCGGGCATTTCAAAGGTGGACAGGCTTTCACGACCTATGCGCCGAACGATCCGCAGCTTGTTTCCCGGCTGACCGATCGCGGTATTTCCGTGACGGCCGCGCCGATGGACGACGGCGTCCCCACATTCCTGTCGATCCTGATCAGCTGGTTCCCGATGCTGCTGCTGATCGGCGTCTGGATTTTCTTCATGCGCCAAATGCAGGGTGGCGGCGGCAAGGCGATGGGCTTCGGAAAGTCCAAGGCCAAACTGCTGACCGAGAAGCATGGCCGCGTGACTTTCGAAGATGTCGCCGGTATCGACGAAGCCAAGCAGGAGCTTGAGGAAGTCGTCGAGTTCCTGAAGGATCCGCAGAAGTTTCAACGCCTCGGCGGTAAAATTCCGAAAGGCGTTCTGTTGGTCGGTCCCCCGGGTACGGGTAAGACCCTGACGGCGCGCGCCGTGGCCGGCGAAGCGAACGTGCCCTTCTTCACCATTTCCGGTTCGGACTTCGTTGAAATGTTTGTCGGTGTCGGCGCCAGCCGTGTGCGCGACATGTTCGAACAGGGCAAGAAGAACGCCCCTTGCATCATCTTCATCGATGAAATCGACGCGGTCGGCCGTCATCGCGGCGCCGGTCTGGGCGGCGGGAACGACGAGCGCGAGCAGACCCTCAACCAGTTGCTGGTCGAGATGGACGGCTTCGAAGCCAATGAAGGTGTCATCCTGATCGCGGCGACCAACCGTCCCGACGTTTTGGACCCCGCCTTGCTGCGCCCCGGCCGTTTCGACCGTCAGGTCATCGTGCCGAACCCGGACATTATCGGGCGTGAGAAGATCCTGCGCGTTCACCTGCGCAAGGTGCCGCAGGCGCCGGATGTCGATGCCAAGACGATTGCGCGCGGAACCCCCGGTTTCTCCGGTGCGGACCTCGCCAACCTCGTCAACGAAGCCGCTTTGCTGGCGGCCCGCCGCAACCGGCGTGTCGTCTCGATGCAGGAACTGGAAGACGCCAAGGACAAGGTCATGCTCGGTACCGAGCGGCGCTCCATGGTGATGACCGAGGATGAGAAGAAGCTGACCGCTTATCACGAAGCCGGTCACGCGGTCTGCATGATGCACGCTGACGGGCATGAACCCCTGCACAAGGTCACGATCATTCCGCGTGGCCGCGCGCTTGGCGTGACCTTCGCCCTGCCGGAGCGCGACAAGCTTTCCCAGTCCGAGCGGGAACTGAAAGCGCAGATCACCAGCCTGTTCGGTGGGCGCCTTGCGGAGGAGATGACCTTCGGCAAGGAAAACATCACCACCGGTGCGGCGCATGACATCCAGCAAGCGACCAAGATCGCCCGCGCGATGGTCACGAAATACGGTTATTCCGACAAGCTGGGCCGTTTGCAGTACAGCGAAGATGAACAGGAAGTGTTCCTGGGACATTCGGTCACGCAGCGGAAGCACGTATCCGATGCGACCGCCAAGATCATCGATGAAGAGGTTCGCCGCTTCGTCGAGGAAGGCGAAAACCGCGCCCGCGAAATTCTCAACAGCTATGCGGATGAGCTTGAGACGATCGCCCAGGGACTGTTGGAATTCGAGACGCTTGACCGGAAAGACATCGACCGCCTGCTGCGCGGCGAACCGGTGGAGCGTGACGACGACAGCGGTGGCTCGCCGGCCGATAGCGGGGGCTGGTCCTCCGTTCCCAATACGGGACCGGTCGGCAATGCCGATCCGGAACCTGGCCCGGCATAACGCGCCTGAGCAGAACACACCGAATGAAAAGGCCCGCACTTTGCGGGCCTTTTCGCGTCTTGGGGCACCTAACCGGTGCAAAATCGGGAGGTTTCAGGTGGGGGGCCGAACGGACCCGCTCGGCGTCATCCTTTGCAACCACCGTTCTGGCAATGCCCACAAACCAAGACCGGCCATGAGGGGGACTGTCGCTAGAACATAGCGGTATTCCAAGTGGATTAGGCTGTAATAGGCCAGCATTCCGATTATTCCCGTCCACAACGCCAGGATCGAAGCGCACCTGCCGGCCGTTTCGAGTTTCAGGCATTTCAGTGGAACGCCAATGAGGAACAAGGCGAACAGGATTGTGGAGACGACCGCGCCGGCGACATAGGTGAAGATGTAGAAAACAGCCACGGGGCTTTGCGCCGACAGTGACTTCAACATCTTCGAGGCGCCGGGAAACAACCGTTCTTGCGTGATCAGATGGTGGGTCTCGTTCACGGCAAGCGCGGGGTTGAACAGTGCCCGGATGATCGTGAAGCCAAAGGCGCGGCCCGCGTTTTGAAGCATTGCGATCGGTTCGGTCAGGCAGGCGCGAATAAAGGCTGCCGTGCCGGCATCGGCAATGTCGACCGACGTCCAGCCGTGATCCGCCGCAAGGCGGTTATTCAGCGCGCCGATATCGGCATAGTCGAAACTGGATGTCGTGTCGCGAACCGTTTTGGAGAGCACACTGTCATCGGTGAAGACATCGGTTCCATGCTGCGCCATTTCAAAGAGTGGCTGAAAGGCCGCGATCTGGGCGCCGGTGGAAAGAAATCGGACGCCCGTCCGCGACTGGTTCCAGTACATATAGCCCTGGAGGGTTATCAGCACGGGAAGGACAAGGGCTAAAGCGGGCAAAAAACGGCCCTTGCGATTATCCGCCAACCAGACAATCGCGAGCGGCGCGAACAGAATGGCGATATGCAGGCCATTGGCCCTAAGCAGGCACATTGCGGCGGCGCCCAGGCCGCAGAGAAGGGCGGTTCCGACAGCCTTGCCCGACTGCCGTTCGTCCTCCCTAGGGGCGCTCAAGGCGCAAAGAATCATGATGGCCAAGCTTGAGAACAGGCTGTCGGGAAGCAAAGCGGTATCGTAGAGAGCCGTTTGCCCCAAACCGAGGGTAAGGCCCGTGAAGAGAGCCAGAAACGGCGATGCGGTCAGGCGGCATGCCCAATGCGTGGCCATCGCGACCGATAAGAGTGAAACCGCAATTTGCACCCCGATGACCGCGTGACGCCATTCGTCCCCGACCAGCATTTGCGCTACAGCGAGCACGGACGGGTACCCGATCGTCCTCAGGCCGGTGACCGGAACGGTTTCATTGAAGAAATCATACTGCCACGACCAATCGTCCTGAAGCAGCATATTGGCGAAGGTCTCGTATAGGACCGTGTCGTTGAAGGTGACGGGACCATAGATCGCCCATGCCCCTACCTTGACGGCGAATGCGATCATCGTCGCCAGCATGACCGCAAATTTCGTTGTCACGGGCGCGGTTCCGTCGGCTTTTCCCGATCGGGAGATCCGATTTCATTTGTCGGGGAAGGGGAGTGGCCGTCGCGCGTCGCGCCGCGGTCGACCTTCTTTCCGTTGATCGAACGGACAAGATAGACCGGCCGGCCTTTGACCTCCGCATAAATGCGTCCGACATACTCGCCGAGAATGCCGAGCGAGAGGAGTTGCAAGCCACCCAGAAAGAGAACGGCGGTCAGCAGGCTGGCATAGCCGGGAACATCGATCCCGAAGACGAGAGTCTTGGTGATGACGAAGAGCGCATAGAGGAAAGCCAGCGCTGCGATGGCGGCGCCGACATAACTCCATAGCCGCAAAGGCGCGCTGGAAAAGCTCGTCAGTCCCTCCAGCGCGAAATTCCAGAGCCGCCAATAGGACCAGGTGCTGCCGCCTTCCTGGCGGCCGGTGCGGCTATACTCGATCAAGGCCGTTCGGTAGCCGAGCCAGGCAAACAAGCCCTTCATGAAGCGCCGCCGCTCCGGCAGGCTGGCCAGGGCATCGACGACATGCCTGTCCAACAGTCTGAAATCGCCGACATCGGCTGGGATGGGTGTATCCGATAGAATCCGGTGCGTTCGGTAGAAGGCCCAGGCGGTGATGCGCTTCAACGCGCTGTCCGCGGCCCTGCTCTTTCGTTTGGCGAGAACGACATCATAGCCTTCACGCCATTTCTCGATCATTTCCCCGATCAGTTCGGGCGGGTCTTGCAGGTCGGCGTCCATGGGGATGACGGCATCGCCGGTCGCGGCGTCCAAACCCGCCGTCAGCGCGGCTTCCTTGCCGAAGTTGCGGGTCAGTTCGACGACGATCAGGGCGGGGTTGCGGCTTTGGTATTGCTGAAGTCTTGCAAGCGTATCGTCCTTGCTGCCGTCATCGATACAGACGATCTCGAAGGTGCAGTTTTGTTCCGACGCGGTTTTCTCGATGACGGCGTCGAGGCGGCTGAAAAAGCTGTCCAGGCCCGGTGCTTCATTGAACATCGGCACCACGATTGAAACGGTGTCGGCCTGTTCGGACAAAGTTCCATCCCCCAAGATCGTATCGTCGTCATCCGCCGTGACGATGCCCCGCTGCGCAATGCGGCGCAAGGGCCGCGGCGGGGGGCGGCGGATGCTTGCAACCGGCGCAACGGTGGACTATCCGTGCTGCATGACTAGGAATTATTTCGGTACCGACGGTATGCGCGGCACAGCCAACCGGGATCCAATCACCCCGGAAATCGTGCTGCGCCTTGCCATGGCGGCGGGACAGCGCTTCCGGCGCGGTCCGCATCGTCATCTTGTGGTCATCGGGAAAGATACGCGGCTTTCCGGATACATGCTCGAACCGGCGCTTACCTCCGGCTTCATCTCCATGGGGATGGACGTCGTCATCGTTGGGCCGATGCCGACCCCCGCGATCGGCATGTTGACGACATCGCTGCGGGCGGATCTGGGCGTGATGATTTCCGCCTCGCATAATCCGTATCAGGATAACGGCATCAAGCTTTTCGGGCCGGACGGGTTCAAACTGTCCGATGCCGAGGAAATGGCGATCGAACGGTTGATGGACAATGGACCGTTCGACCTGGCCGATCCCGCGAAGCTGGGCCGTGCCCGGCGGCTGGACGATGCCGGCGGCCGCTATATCGAAGCGGTCAAGCGAACCTTTCCCGCGGATTTGCGTCTCGACGGTCTCAAGATCGTCGTCGATTGCGCCCATGGCGCGGCCTATAAGACCGCACCCGCCGTGTTGTTCGAATTGGGGGCGGACGTCGTTCCGGTGGCGGTCGATCCGGACGGAACCAACATCAATCGCGACTGCGGCGCGACGGCGACGCGGACCATGTGCGAACAGGTGGTTGCCCACGGTGCTGATCTGGGGATTGCCTTGGACGGCGACGCGGACCGCGTGATCGTCGCAGATGAACACGGACACGCCGTCGACGGCGATCAGGTCATGGCGATTATCGCCTCGTCCTGGGCGAAGGCCGATAAGCTGCGCGGCAATCTGGTCGCGACCGTGATGTCCAACCTTGGACTCGAGCGTCATCTGCAGGCGCAGGGCATCGGCTTGACGCGAACGGCGGTCGGCGACCGCTACGTGGTCGAAGCGATGCGCCGTGACGGCTGCAACCTCGGCGGCGAACAATCCGGCCATGTGATCTTGAGCGATTATGCGACGACCGGCGACGGCCTTGTCGCCGCCCTGCAGGTGTTGGCGGTCCTGGTCGCGTCCGAAAAGCCGATGAGCGGCCTGGGCCGCGTCTTCGAACCGGTGCCGCAGCTTCTGAAGAACGTGCGCTATGACGGCGGCGCACCATTGACGGCGAGCGCCGTTCAGGCGGCGATCGCGGATGGCGAGACGCGATTGGGCGCATCCGGGCGTTTGGTCATTCGCCCTTCGGGAACGGAACCGGTGATCCGCGTCATGGCGGAAGGCGACGATCCCGACCTGGTCACGGCTGTTGTCGATGACATCTGCCAGGTGATCGGCGAAAGCGCCTGAAGAAACTCGTTTACCTCAAGCGGTAATATTGTACGCTTCCCGTCTAGAACGTGACGGGATGGGCCGGGACTATATTGCTGCCCGTCAAGCTGCCCGGCGGCATGGCGTTTCACGACGCTACGGACAAGGGACCCTTTAACAGCGGATCGGGCCCGAGGGAGATCGCTTCTGGATTTGGCAGGACGGAGGCAGGTTTAAACAGCCCTTCCACAGGAGGAAACGCCATGTTGTTCATCACAAACAGGTTCCCCAAGCAGAGCATTCGGTCCCGCCGGGGGCGGAACTTCACCTTCGATCTGGACCAGAATGCCCCCAGCAACTCGGTCTTTTATTGCGAGACGGGGCAGGACGATGTCCATGAGGAAATCGGCAGCACGTCCTTCATGGACCGGCTGAAGAAAGCGCCGCATCGCCAGATCCTTCTCTATATTCACGGGTTTTCGAACCTGCCGGACGGGATTTTCGAGGCCGTCGCGGAGATGCAGGCTCTGTGCGACGCGGCGAAACCCGATGAGGTTCTGATCGTGCCCATGATCTGGCCCTGCGATAACGACTTCGGCATCGTGAAGGACTATTGGGACGACCAGAAATCGGCCGATGCCAGCGCCTATTCCTTTTCCCGCGCGTTGGAGAAGTTCATGGCTTGGCGCAGTTCGGAAGCCTCCAATCCCCAGGAGGACCCCTGCCTGAAACGCATCAACATTCTGGCGCATTCCATGGGAAACCGGGTGCTGCGGGAGACGATCAACGCCTGGAACCGTTACGACCTCGCCGACGGGGTGCCGCTTCTGTTCCGGAACACGTTCCTGATCGCCGCCGATATCGTGAACGAGTCGCTCCATAAGGGGGAGCGGGGGGAACTGATCTGCCACTCCAGCCGTAACGTGGTCGTCTATCACGCGTCCGACGATCTGGCGCTGCGGGCCAGCAAGGCGTCGAACTTGAAAAACAAGGTTGCGTCTCGGCGCCTCGGCCATAGCGGTCCGGAGGACATGAAATTGACGCCGGCGAATGTCTATTCGGTGGATTGCGACGATGTGAACAATTCCTACGACCGGCCGAAAGGCCATTCGTATTTTCGGTCCGGTCGCGTAAAGGGCCAGCCGGGAATTGTCTTCAACCACTTGTTCGACGTTTTGCGCAACGGCCGGGTCTTCCCCGACGACCAATACAAACGTCAGACGATATTGCGGGAAGAGTAGGTGACGGGACAGTCGTCCTATTCAATGCTCATCAGAAGGCTTGTGTAGACACTGTTCGACTAATTGCACCCTGCGCGGAAATTGCGCCGGCTTCTTTGGCGGGGCGGGCAACACGGCAGGCGCAAGGCGACGACACCGATCTGGCCGCGGCTGTTGTCGACGATATCTGTCAGGTGTTCGGCGAAAATGCTTAGCCGGAAGCGCCGTCCGTTTCTGTTGCCGGACGGTCTTCGCTTGCATGGTAAACACGGCCTTTGCCGTTTTCTTTGGCTTCGTAAAGCGCTATGTCCGCCGCTTTCAACAAATGCCGGCAGTCTTCACCATCCGCGGTCCAGGCGCTGACCCCGATGCTGACGCCGACAGTCGCCTCATTCCCGCAGGGCAGATCGATGGGTTTGGCCACACCGGCGATGATTTTTTCCGCGATGGCCTTACGGTTCGAGTGGCTGTCGACCCCTTCGAGAATGATGATGAATTCGTCGCCGCCCATGCGTCCGACATAGTCCGTTTCACGAACGAGCTTTCGCAACCTGTCCGCCACGGTTTTCAGCACATGGTCGCCGGCGGCATGGCCATAGGCATCGTTCACGGCCTTGAAACCGTCAAGGTCCAAGGCCAGAACCCCGAACGGGATGTTCTGGCGGTGCGCGCGTTGACACACGGAATCCAGGCGTTCCAACAAGGCCTTGCGGTTGTGCAGTCCTGTCAGGTCGTCGGTCCGGGCGGTCGCCAACAACTTTTTTTCCGCGCGCCGCAATTCCGTGATGTCCAGAATCACGCCTGTCATGACCCGTTCGTTCGTGGGCCCGATCCGGCTGATCGTCTTATGGAAGATGACCGTTGCGGTCTGGCCATCCAAAGATTTTACATGCGCCTCGTATTCCTGAATGCCGCCGGACTGCCACAATTCCTGGTCGGCCTTGTCGTAGACCTTCGCTTTGGCCTCATCGAACAGTTCATAGACCGTGCGGCCGATAATTTCTTCACGGGTCCTGTCGATAAAGGTTAGGAAAAGGTCGTTGCAATCCAGATATTGGCCATCCTCGGTCTTGCAGAAGACGGGGATCGGCAACGCCTCCAACACCGCCGAAAGGGCTGATGGAAACAGCTCTTTCAGGTTCAAGGGAAAGTTGTCCTTGTCAGCATTCATCAAGCGGGAACCCAGATTTCCTAATGCAGCGCGAAGCGCACCGATATATCAGGTAACAATTCCGCATTTTGGTTAATTTTTTGACAATAATTGGCGAAAGGTGTCAGGGTTTCGGCGGCCGAAGCATGCGTTTTGATGAAAACCGTCAGAGCACTTGGGCCGCTTCCACCCGCGTCGTCCCGTTCAGCAGGTTGAGCACGGCGTCGAGCCCTTCCTGCAGCCGGCTCCTATGGCGGGGCGGGCAATAGGATAGGCGGAAGGCGTGCGGGGTTTCACCGCCGCCGATCATGAAGGAATCCGTGGGCGGCAGAATGACACCCTGCGTTTGCGCTTCGGCGATCAACTCACCGACGCGCCACGGACTGGGCAAAGTGACCCAGGCATGCAGCGCACCAGGCGGACAGTCGACTTGAAAACCGTCGAACGCCTTCAAGACCATGGACCGGCGGGTTTCGATTTCCCGGGAATGGGAGTCCAGGATTCTGTCCGCGGCGCCGTTTTCGATCCAGCGTGTGCTGATTTCCGCCGTGAAAGGGGACGCCATCCAACTGCTGGTCCTGATCGCGGCGGCGATCTGCGCCGTCTGGCGGCGCGGCCCGTGCACGTATCCGACGCGCAGGCCGGGGGCCAATGTCTTGGAAATGCTGCAAACGTAGAAGGCCAAGTCGTCCGGAAGAAAGGTAGCCAAGGCAGGCGGCGACTCCGGTGCAAGCATCCCGAATATGTCGTCCTCCACCACCGGCAATCCATGTTTGGCCGCGACGTCGGCGATCTCCCGGCGCCGTTGCTCCGACATGATCGCATTGGTCGGGTTCTGCAGGGTGGGGACCGTATACAGCGCGGCAATCTTCTGCTGACGGCAAAGACTGTCCAAAGCGGCGGGAACCAGTCCTTCCTCGTCCAAAGTGACCGGAACGATGCGTAGGCCCAGCATGCCGGCAATTGCTTTGATGCCGGGGTAGGAGAGCGCTTCCGCCGCGATGACATCACCGGTTCGCGTAATGGCCGAAAGTGTGGCCAGGACCCCGTTATGGGCGCCGGTCGAGACGACGACGCTGTCGGCCGTCGCCTCTATGCCCCGACGCGCAATCCAATGCGCGCCTGCTTCCCGGTGTCTGCCGAGCCCGGCATGGGGCTGATAGGACAGCATTTCCATAAGGACCGGGTCGGTGGACAGTTCGGTCATCGTCCGTGCCGTTTCCAGGCATTCGATGCCGAGCGGCGGGTAGTCGTGGTTCAAGCCGATCGGGCCGGTCTCTCTTTCCGCGGGGCCCATGTCGGGCGACCAATCGGCTATCCCGTCCATATCGTTCGCGGAAGGGACGCGCTCGCCGGCCTTCTCGAAACTGGGAGAGTGCCAATAGCCTGAAATGCCGCGGCTGTCCGAAGATGCTGCCTCGAATTCCTCCCGAACATAGGTGCCGCGTCCAACTTCGCCGCCCAGCAGGCCCCGCTTTTCCGCTTCCGCATAGGCGCGGGAAATTGTGCCGACCGTGCATTCAAGCGCCCAGGCAAGCTCTCGCTGGGGCGGTAGCCGGTCGCCGGGTTTCAGCGCGCCGCTGCCAACCGCCGCGGCGATCTGCTGCGCGATGGCTTTGTATTTCGGGCCGGGCAAGGCGTCGACGCCTTCCAGCCAGTCGGGGATTTGGATTGTCATGGTGACAATATAGCAATTGACGGTATCAATTTGTCAAACTAATTCTCATTGCACCCGATCAATAGGGGTTAATTGTTACCATTCCTGAGGCAAAGGAGAAATTGTATGCGTACAATTTGGATCATGCCGGGATGGTTGGGCTTAATTGTTCCGCCATCCGGGCGATTGGATATCGTCGCGGTGCTACGCTGCTGGTGGGAGCGTCGCCTGCAACGCGTAGCCCTGGCGGCGCTGGATGAATACATGCTGGCCGATATCGGTGTCAGCGAGGCGGAACGAGCCCAGGAAGCCAGCAAGCCGTTCTGGGTTCGATAAGGGTTACCCCAAGCGTTAGAGTCCGTTCGGCAAAACCGGGACCCCTGAAGCCCATGCCGCGGACTCTACGCCGGGTTGGCACCAAGAAGACAGACGACCGAAGAGAGGAAGAGATATCATGACCACAGTGTCGAAACAGAAGCTCGAAGAAGCAGCCGACCTGGTCTACGGCGTCTTCAAAGGGACGCCGCAATACAACTGGCCTCTTTTGTCGAAACGTTGCGGTGTGGAGGTTTGGGTCAAGCACGAGAACCATACGCCGATCGGCGCCTTCAAGGTGCGCGGCGGCCTCGTTTTCATGAACGACTATAAAAAGAACGGCGGGACGGCGGGCGTCATCACGGCGACCCGCGGCAATCACGGGCAATCCATTGCCCTGGCCGCGGCCCGCGCCGGCGTCAAATCCACCATCGTGGTGCCCGAAGGGAACAGCCTTGAGAAGAATGCCGCGATGAAAGCCTTCGGCGGCGAACTCGTGGTCCATGGGCACGATTTCCAGGCCTCGGCCGAATATGCGATGGCCCGCGCCCAGGACGAGGGGTTGGACATGGTGCCGTCTTTCGACAGCCGTCTGGTCCAGGGCGTCGGCACATACGGTTTGGAGTTTTTCATGAACGCGCCGGAACTGGACCGCGTCTATGTACCCATCGGGCTAGGCTCCGGCATTTGCGGCGTGGTTTCCGCCCGTGACGCGCTGGGCTTGAAGACCAAGGTCTATGGCGTGGTGATGGAAGGGGCCCCGGCCTATGGCCTTTCCTTCAAGGCCGGCAAGGCTGTCCCCACCAATACGGCGGAAACGATCGCCGACGGCATGGCCTGCCGTGTGCCGGTGCCGGAAGCGGTCGAGACGATATGCAAAAGCGTGGAGGACGTCGTCACGGTCAGCGACGAGGACGTCAAACACGCGATGCGGGTCTATTACACACATACGCATAACATCGCCGAAGGGGCGGGCGCCGCGCCCTTGGCGGCCCTGTTGAACGACCGGGAAGGGCTTCAAGGGAAGCGTGCGGGCGTGGTTCTTTCGGGCGGCAATATCGATATGCCGCTGTTCATGAGTGTCCTGTCCGAGACCGATCCGGGGGCCGACCCTGGGGCTGATCCGAGTGCCGTACCGGCACACTGACCGGCGGCGCGTCGCCGACCCATCCCTGGGATACACACCAGACGTAAATGGAAAATTGGGGGGACCCATGTCACGCATGCAGGCGGACTACGAGATTTTGCCGGAGCTGTTGGCCGAGGCCCGGCGCTTGGCGGTTGATTTCCATGCCGGTTTGAAGGAACGCCCCGTCGGCGCCCGCAACCCTGTCATGGCGCCGCAGCAACTGCCGCAAGACGGTACCGGCGCAATGTCCGCCTTGACGCTATTCGAGCGGACGGTGGCGCCGCAATTGAGCGCCAGTGCCGGCCCGCGTTATTTCGGCTTCGTCACCGGGGGCGCCACACCGGCATCGCTGGCGGCGGATTGGCTGGTGTCCGCGGCCGACCAGAATTCGCCGGACCCCGGTGATTCTATCGGTCCCGCGCTGTCCCATCAGACGATCGCCATGATGGCCGATCTGTTCGACCTGCCCTATAGCCAGGGTGGCGGAAAAGACGGTTTCGACGGTACTTTCACGACGGGCGCCATCGGGGCCAACTATCTCGGCGCGGCGTGTTTCCGCGAATGGGCCGGACGGCTGAACGGTCTGGAGGTAACCCGCGACGGTATGGGCGAGTTGCTGCAGCCGGGCGCGGTGGAGATATTTTCGGCTTCCCCGCATGTAACCATGGTCAAGGCGCTTGGTGTTCTCGGTTTCGGACGCAAGGGCTACACGGACATCGCCAAACTGCCGGAGAGGGAGGCGATGGATGTCGCCGCCCTCGACAAGGCTCTTTCGAACAGCAAGGCCCGCGCCAAGGTCGTCATCGCCAGCGCGGGCATCGTCTCGACAGGCGACTTCGAAGACCTGGAGGCGATTGCCGACCTTTGCGATCGGCATGAGGCCTGGCTGCATGTGGACGGCGCTTTCGGGCTTTTCGCCCGTTGTTCGCCGCGGCTGGCGCCCTTGGTGAAAGGCATGGAGCGGGCGGATTCGATAACGACCGACTGCCACAAGTGGCTGAATGTGCCTTACGACTGCGGCCTGTTTTTCACCCGCCATGTCGATTTGCTGGAAACCGCGATGCTGCTGACCGCCCCTTACCTGGAAATGGAAGGGACCGTGCCGAGCTTCATCAACCGGACGATGGAAAGCTCCCAAAGGCTTCGCGCGCTGCCTGTCTGGATGAGTTTGCAGGCCTATGGCCGCGACGGCGTGCGTGAGATTGTCGAGCGGACCTGTGACCTTGCGGCCGACCTTGGCGAACGGATCGAGGGCTTGGACGGGTATGAACTGTTGGCCCCGGTCCGCCTGAACATCGTGATTTTCCGGGGTCTTCTTGGCGGGGACGAAGCGTCCAATGCCGGCCAGAAGGCCTTGTTGGACGCGATCAACGCAACCGGCAAGGTCTATGTCACGCCTGGCCTGTTGCATGGCAAGGCGGGCATTCGCGCCGCTTTCAGCAACTGGATGACTGCCCCGGAGGATGTTGTGATTTTCGCGGATGCCTTGAAGCAAGCCCGCGAGACTGTGATGAGTGGAGGGAATCCCTAAATGGAACTGACGATCTATCAGGTGGACGCGTTCACCGACCGCGTCTTCGCGGGCAACCCGGCTGCGGTGATACCGTTGAGCGAATGGCTGCCGGATAACGTGTTGCAGTCGCTTGCGCTTGAAAACAACCTCGCGGAAACGGCCTTCTTCGTTCCGACGCCGGCGGATCCGGATCACGATTTCCATCTGCGCTGGTTTACGCCGAAGATTGAGGTCGATCTATGCGGCCACGCCACGCTGGCCAGCGCCGCGGTCCTCTACCGTGAACTCGGTTGGGCGCAAGAGGAAATCCGTTTCAAGGCCTTGGCCGGTGATCTGATGGTGCGCAAAAAGGGCGCGATGTTCGAACTTGATTTTCCGTCCCGCGTCCCCGCTGTCACAGATCCGCCCGAAGGCTTCGGTGAAGCGCTGGGCGCGGCTCCGCTGGAATTCCTCAAGGCAAAGAAATTCTTGGCCGTGCTGGAGGACGAAGCAGCGGTGCTGGCGGTGCAGCCGGATATGGATTTCATCGCCGGAATGCCCGGTGACGGCTTGATCGTCACGGCGCCCGGCCGGTCGGAAGGCGGCGAATCGGTTGATTGCGTGTCGCGCTATTTCGCCCCCCATGCAGGCATTCCGGAAGATCCGGTCACGGGATCGGCACATTGCACGATCATCCCGTACTGGGCGGAAAAGCTGGGGAAATCGAACCTGCATGCGCGGCAGATTTCCGCGCGCGGCGGCGATCTCTATTGTACTCTGGCAGGCGACCGCGTTTTGATCGCGGGACAAGCCGTTTTGTACATGAAGGGAGCCGTTCATGTCGGCGATGGGTGGCGCGGAAAAAGCTGATCCTGAACCGGAGGTCGAGGTCATCCTCGTGACCGGCGGGGACGACCTGATTTTGTTGAAAACGTTGCTGGTCGAATATGCGGAAGCCTTCGACCATCAACTGTGTTTCGATGCGTTCGAGGAAGAACTGGCCTCCCTTCCGCATCCTTATATGGGCGCTGACGGCGCATTGTTCCTCGCCAAGGTGGATGGGGCATCCGCCGGCTGCGTGGCGTTGAAACGGATTTCCAAGAAGAAGGCCGAAATGAAACGCCTGTTCGTGCGCGAGGGGTTTCGCGGCCATGCGCTGGGCCGGCGCTTGACGGAAGCGGCCGCCGACGCCGCGCGGGAACGGGGTTTCAAAACCATGCGGGTAGAGACCGTTCCGGCGACAATGGGCGTGGCCGAAGCGCTCTACCGGCAGCTCGGTTTCGAAGCCAACGCTAAGGCGGGTAACGAGGCTATTGCGGTATACGACCTGACGCTCTGACAGCGAGTCTTTACGCCGTTTGCGCAAGAAACGGGTGGGGCCGGGGAGCCCGGTGACGTATTGTCACCGCAACAGTCAGAGGCGATGGGTTTTGGAGTGAGACCATGTTGATCGATACGGAAACGATAACGGCCGACCGGGCGGACGGCGTGGATACGGCCTGCAGCGACTATCTGCGGATCGCCGAGGCGCTCGCCTATATCGTCGACAGGTTCGAGGATCAGCCCTCACTTGACGAAATCGCGGCGCATGTGGGGCTGAGTTCGTTTCACTTTCAGCGCCTGTTCACCCGCTGGGCCGGGTTGAGCCCCAAGAAATTCCTGCAGGCGCTTTCCCTGGAGGAAGCCAAACGCCGTTTGGCGGAACATGGCAGCGTGCTGGACGCGGCGTTCGATGCCGGCCTGTCCGGGCCCGGGCGCCTTCATGACCTGTTCGTGGCGCATGAAGCACTGACGCCGGGCGAGTACAAGGCCTTGGGGCGTGGTTTGGAAATCCGCTATGGTTTCCACGAAGGACCGTTCGGGGAAACGTTATTGATGGAAGCCGATCGCGGGTTGTGCGGCCTTGCCTTCGTCGATCAACGCGGCAGGCAGGGTTGCTTCGAGGATATGGCGTCCCGCTTTGCGGCGGCGACCTTGGTCGAGAATCCGTCCGCGACCGAAGACACCATGGCCCGCATCTTCGCCCGTCCCGGGGAAACGAAACCGTCCAGCCAGGCCCCCTTGCGCCTGTTGCTGAAAGGGACAGAGTTTCAAATCAAAGTCTGGCGCGCCCTGATGGCGATCCCGCCGGGTACGCTCACGACCTATGGCACGGTGGCGGAAGCGCTCGGCATGAAAGGGGCGGCGGCCCGCGCCGTCGGCACCGCGGTGGGGGCGAATCCGATCTCCTGGCTTATCCCCTGTCACCGGGTCATCCGCAATTCCGGCATGCTCGGCGGCTACCGCTGGGGCCTGCCGCGCAAACTCGCCATGATGGGCTGGGAACGCAACGGCCTGCCCGCGCCCGAACGCGGCGAATTGCGGGATGTGGCGTGATACAGCGCTAGTGGCGTTCTCTTTCCGCGACTTGGCTTTTCCGCAAACTGTCCGGAGCGGGTAGTTCGGCTTTCAATAGAGCTTCTATATCCAGGATTCCGGCACCGAGAAGCCTGGTGTTCCAACCGTTCGGCTTGCGGGCGCTGGAATGAAGGACAGAGCGAAACGCTTCCACTCTTTGCCAAGGATCCAAGTAGAGAGACGGCAATTTATCGTGATGGTATGCAAGCCAAAGTGCGGCGGCCCCGCTGACATGCGTCGTCGCGTATGACGTGCCGTCGCCGTCTTTGGCCGAATAACCAAATTCGAATGGCCCGCTTCCGTCGCGGCTGACCAGCGCCCGAAATACATCGTCGGCAGGTGCACAAAGATCGACCTTGCGCCCTTGGCTTCCTCCGCTCCAAGGCCGGTCGTTCTTTGAGATTCCGCCGACGGCTATTGTCCTGCTGTATCGGCCGGGATAGGTCACTTCGCTGGTAATATTGCCAGCAGCGGCCACGATGATTGTTCCCTGCTCATAGGCGTCATCCACCGCCAGGCCGACTTTGGAGGGTGGAAAACAGGGATCGCCCAGCGAGATGCTCAACACTTGGCAATTCCGATCGTTGACCGCATGGGATATCGCCCTTTCGATAAGGGTGTCATTCCCCAATTCATCAATGACGACCGAGTTGGTGATCCGATAGGGGACAACCGTCACGCCGGGGGCTACGCCCATCATTTCGCCTGGGGCGCGCGCGGCCAGGACGCTCATTGTCCGAGTCCCATGGCCCGGTTGCCCCTTATAGCCCAGTGGATCTTGGGGAAGGCTGTTGCCGGCATCGATGTAGTTCTGCCCTTCATCGACCAGAACGAATGGGCTGGTTCCGTCGGCGCCGAAGCCAAGAGCGGGATGCGGTGCGACACCAGTATCAATGTGCCCTACGGCAACATTCCTGTAATCGAGGTTTGACGGGTCGTTCCCTAACAGACCCCAGCCTTGTTCTGCCCGGACCTTTTTCAGGTTCCACTGTTCGGATGGGATGCCCGCTGTATTCGGATTTGTCGGTGTCGTCGATCGATGCGGTTCGATATGGTTTTCATATTCCGTCTTGATCTCGTTCGCTTTCTCAAACCGTGCGTTTTCGACCGCGCTGATGGCTTCGACAATGTCGGCAGCGGTGTTGGCGTGGTGTCCGACTCGCAGCTTCTTCGACAGGGTTCGAGGCACGGCGTAGCTACCGTTCGAAAGCTTCGTGAGTGCGTTGCCACCGCCTACGGTGTCTCCCGCCAGTTCCCGGATTTGGTCGCTGATGGCATGCAAGTTCGGTTTCTTGCCTTTCAGTTCCACGACAAGAATGGACGGATTTGGCCGTTTTGACGTCGGCATGGCAAGACTCCTCCGCTAGCATGTGGCATCTCATAATACCGCGGAATTGCCGTTCTGGCACTCATTTAACAACAAATAAGTGTATTTTTGTGATTTTTCTTGCTGTGCAACACTCTTTGAGTGTGGTGAATGTGTGCCGTTATCGGCTGCTATCGGTATGCAGCGCCGAACTGCTGCACAGGGCGTGGTATTCTTTTAGTCCTTTTGGGGAGAATTCGATCACCCGCGTGTTGGGGACGCGCCAGGCCCATTTGCGGTCGGTGAAATGGGTCAGGATCGCGGCGCCCAACCCGCCGGCCAGATGGGTGCGGCGCGCGCTCCAATCCAGGCAGGGACGGCAGACCGGGCGGCGAGCATTTTCCAGCGCTTCCATGTCCAAGCCGTAATCGGTGAAGTAACCGCGGCCTTTGGCGGTCAGTTCCAGGTCTTCGGTCCCATCCTTGATGAAGCCCCGCGCCACGCAGGCCGCGAACAGGCCGACGCCCATTTCGCCGGCAAGATGGTCGTAGCAAATCCGCGCCTTGCGCAGGCCGGGATCCTTCGGGCCGGTCCGCACCGGCTTGGCCAAAGTGCGTTCCGCCAGCCCCATCAGCCCTTCCAGCACCTGGGCGACATCGTCGCCGGACAGGGTGAAATAGCGGTGGCGCCCCTGTTTGCGCGCCACGATCAATCCGCCATCCGACAGTTTCGACAGATGCGAACTGGCGGTCTGAACCGTGACGCCGGCGACCTGCGCCAATTCGCTGGCGGTCAAGGCGCGGCCCGCCATCAGGGCACTCAACATGCCGGCCCTGGCGGGGTCACCCACCAAGCCGGCGATGATCGCGATGTTCGGTCCGACTGACATGCTTCGATGCTACTCGAACTATTCAGGCCGCGTAAAGGATAGAACGGGGCATCAACCGATACGGAGTTTCCCGATGATTACCTGTTTCATTCGCTATCAGATCGATCCCTTCAAGAAAGACATGTTCGCGGAATATGCCCGCAACTGGGGCCAGGCGATTCCCCGATGCGGGGCCGACCTGATCGGCTATTACGCGCCGCATGAAGGGTCGGCGACCACCGCCTATGGCGTCTATAACATCGACAGCCTCGCCGGTTATGAGGCCTATCGGGAGCGCTTGCGCAACGACCCGCTTGGGCGCGAGAATTACGAAATGGCGCAGCGTGAGCGGTTCATCCTGAAGGAAGACCGGATTTTCCTGAAACTCGCTTCCGCCCCGCATGGGACGCCGCACGACCGGGAGACGAAACAGCCATGATCGCAGTGATATTCGAAGTCGAACCGCTGGACGGCAAATTGCAGACCTATCTGGACCTTGCCGCTTCCCTGAAAGCGGATGTGGAAGCGCATGACGGGTTCATTTCCGTCGAGCGGTTCGAGAGCATTACCAATCCCGGCAAGTATCTGTCGCTATCCTTCTTCCGGGACGAAGCGGCGGTGGAGGCTTGGCGCAACCGGCAGAACCACCGGGCGGTCCAGGGCCGGGGCCGGGACGGCATCTTCAAGGATTACCGGATACGCATTGCCTCGGTGATGCGGGATTACGGCATGGAGGATCGCGGCGAGGCCCCGGCCGACAGCCAAGCCTATCACGGGTCGGGCCATGGACCGGGCGGATAGGGGTTTAACGCACGCCACCCCAGCCGATGAAATGCGGGTTCTCGAAGATGGCGTTCTTGGCATAGGTGAGGGGCGCGCCTTCTTCCGTCGTCACCAGGCCGCCGGCGGCCAGCAAGACCGCATGTCCGGCGGCCGTATCCCATTCCATGGTGCGACCGAAACGCGGGTAGAGATCCGCTTCGCCGGCGGCCAATAGACAGAATTTCAGGGAACTGCCGGCATTCCGGGTTTCCTTCACGGCCCGACCGCTCAGGAACTTCTCTAGCACCGCGGGATCGCCGTGGCGGCGGCTGGCGACGATGGTAAGGCCGTCTTCCGGTTCAGGCCGCACGGCGATTTCCCGCGCATCTTCCTCACCCACTTTCAGGGTCGCCCCGGCACCCTGCGCGCCGGCATACAGGGTATCCAGCGCGGGGGCGTAAACCACGCCCAGCACCGGCTCTCCGTCCTGAATCAGCCCGATATTGACCGTGAATTCACCGTTGCGGTTCAGGAATTCCTTGGTGCCGTCCAAGGGGTCGACCAGCCAGAAAGGGCCGTCGCCGACCTGCGGCGCTTTTCCGGCCGCGGCGGCTTCCTCAGCGACGATGGGGATGCCCGGCTCAAGCGATGCCAAGGCCGGGGCGATGATGGCTTCCGCCGCCGTGTCCGCTTCCGTCACGGGAGAGGCGTCGTCCTTCAGCGCCACGTCGAAATCGGTGGCATAGATCTCCATGATCTTTTCGCCGGCCTTGAGGGCGATGGCGCAAACGCCGGGCAGAAGGTCCATCAATTCGGTCTGGGAAAGCTTGTTCATGGCGCATGGGTCTCACTATGTGTGAATCTCCCGCAAAATGGCAGGACTCGCCATCGGTGCAAACCCGCATCCGGCCATAGGCACGTTGTGGGATAGACCGTGCCGGGGCCTAATTCGACCCGGCCGCTTCCGTGAAATCGACCGGCGGCAGCTTCCGAACCGTAAAGCGCCATGCCTTGAAACCGGAAGACCAATGGCCCGAAGCCATGCCGGCCTTTGCCTTCAAATGGTCCAGGAAATCGCGCCGATGCGGAAGTTGTTCCCAAACCTGCGGCAGGAAGACGGATCGTTGGGCGCCGTCCTGGATCATCAACCCATCCACGCCGGGACGCAGCTGCGCCAGCAGGTCCGCCTCATCTTCGAATTGCATCGGCATCATCGGACTCAGGACCGATAGGGAAAGCGTCAGGTCCGCCGTCTCACCCGGCGTCAGTTTCGGGAAACGAGGATCGCGGAAGGCCGCGCGGAAAGCATTTTCCACGACATCCAGGACAAGCGGCCGGTTGGCGACGATACTGCCGATACAGCCACGCAATTGACCATTCCGTTCCAGCGTCACGAAGGTTGCGCGTTCCTGCCGCAAACTCTCGGCGAAGCTTCCGACCGCGACCTCCGGCGGTGCGTCGCTGGCGAAACCGTGGCGGATGCTGCGCGCCATCAGTTGCAGCAGCTCACGGCCGTGACGGTCGAGGAGTTTTTGATCCGCCTCGCCAGGATCCACCTCGCCAGGTTCCGCTGGGGCGGTCTCAATATCGGCGTCCATATCTTCTTCCGGGCGGAAGACCCAGGCGCCATAGCCGACGACCCGGCTTTTGTCCCCCGACGTGTCGCCGCTATTGCACAGCGCAACGCGTTCCGCCTGAAGGTGATGTCGGCGGGCGCTGGACAACAGGCCCGAGATCGGAATCCGTCCGCAGGCTTGATCCTGGCTGATCCGGGTTTCGTCCAGGGCTTCGATGGCCCGGGCCGTGTCCGTATCCAGGCGCACGGCCTCGGCATACGGGTGATAGTGGCTTAGATCGGAACTGATCAGAATGAAGGTTTCAGGCCCGCCCCACAGGCTTTCCAGGACCTCCGCGACTTCGTCCCGCCCGGCCGCGCCGACAACGAAGGGGACAAGCGAAAAGTCCGGCAAAATGCGCTGCAGGAAAGGCAGGTGAACTTCCAGGCAATGTTCCTGCGCATGAGCATTGTCGTCGGTGATGACCTGGGGCAGATGCGCGACGGCGTCGATCGCTTGCCTGTCTATCCGCACCGGGCCCAACGGGGTTTGCCAGTTATCGGCGCTGGTCGTGGCCAAACCGTGAATGGCAACGCGGTGGGCCGGGCCCAGCAGCACGACGCGTTTGACCTTGTCCCGGACCGGCGTCAGTTCCGCATAGGCCCGCGCGGCCGGGATGCCGGAAAAGACATAGCCCGCATGCGGCGCAATGAGGGCCTTTGGCGGTGTAAAATCCGTGCCGTGGCGATCGGTATCGTCTTGCCGCGCTTTCATTCCGTCCTGCAGCAGGTGCCCGACGGCCTGATTCAAACTCGCACCGTCCCGCGGGTAAAAGACGCCTGCGACGGCAGGGGGACGTACTATGGACATGGCAAATGCTCAATCCCGTAACTATCTTATGGGTATTATCAAAGGTAGTGCGCTACCAGCATAGGTCAAGCGGCGGCGCTGCAATTGGTGTAGGCTTGGGCGTCGGCGCCCTGACCGGGAAGGCGGATTTGGTTATGGAACATGCGGAATTGCCCGCCGGTGAAGCGACCGTGCCGGGTCGGTATTGGCAGAAATTGGAAGACGGCCGCGTTCAATGCGACCTTTGTCCGCGGGAATGCAAATTGCGGGATGGGCAGCGGGGCCTGTGCTTCGTCCGCGCGGCACAGAATGGCGGCATGGTGCTGACGACCTATGGCCGGTCCAGCGGCTTTTGCGTCGACCCGATCGAAAAGAAGCCGTTGAACCATTTCCTGCCCGGAACGCCGGTCTTCTCCTTCGGGACGGCCGGCTGCAATCTGACCTGCAAATTCTGTCAGAATTGGGATATCTCGAAATCGCGTCAGATGGACCGCCTGATGGACGCGGCCTCTCCCGACCAAATTGCGGAAGCCGCGTTGCGCGCGGGCTGCCGGTCGGTCGCCTATACCTATAACGACCCGGTCATTTTCCTGGAATACGCGGTCGATGTGGCGGCGGCCTGCCGCAAGCGCGGTTTGAAGAATGTCGCTGTCACCGCCGGCTATATCAAGCCGGAAGCCCGCGCGGAATTCTTCGGTGCGATGGATGCGGTGAACCTGGATTTGAAAGGCTTTACCGAGGACTTCTACCATTCCCTCTGCACCGCCCATCTGGCGGACGTGCTGGAGACCGCAGTCTATATCAAGAATGAAACGGATGCCTGGCTGGAACTGACTACATTGTTGATCCCGGGACAGAACGATAGTGAAGAGGAACTGCGAGAGCTGACCGCTTGGGTGAAGACGAATCTTGGCCCGGACGTGCCGCTGCATTTCTCTGCTTTCCATCCGGATTTCCGGATGCAGGATATTCCGCCGACGCCGCCGGAAACCCTCTTCCTTGCCCATCGGATCGGCCGGGAAGCCGGATTGAACTATGTCTATACCGGCAATATCCACGACGAGGCGACGGGCAGCACCTATTGTCCCGGTTGCGGCGAGAAACTGATCGGGCGGGATTGGTATGAAATTACGCAATGGGGCATCGACAATGCCGGTTTGGGGCAGGGCGGTCACTGTACCGCGTGCGGCACGGCGGTTGCGGGCGTCTTCGAACACGCGGCGGGGACTTGGGGGCGCAAACGCCAGCCCGTTCGTCTAGCGCGCGGTTAACCGGCCAAGGGGATATTGGCCGACCAGGCTCAACCGAATTGGGCCAAATGCCTTGTAAGGATCGTGTCCCATTTGGGATGCGGCGCCGAATACTCTACCGCCAATTTGTTCTCAACGGTTCGGACGACGGTGCCGTTCGAGGCGATATAGGTATCGTCGCCGTTCACGTCGACGACGAAATGAAAGTTGATCCCCTGACCGGCAACCATCCAGTCGGGCGCCTTCGCCATCAGGAAGCCGGTGACCGAAATATCCTCTATTTCATAGAGTTCTCCATCAACCAGGGCACGGATAGTATAGGTGCGCTTCCGGTCGTGCTGGCGACCGCGTTTCTGTCCGTTGTCGTTCATGATGGCGTACCTGTCTTCCGGGCCTGTCTGGGGGATGAGGACGAAGGCGGCAAATTCCAGTGACTGGGGCGTCGTTGGAACCCTGCGCGCGGCACTACCGGGATAGTAGTTGCCTCATGCGCGGACGCAAGGCGCCTGCAATGGATGTCGCGGAAAAGATGCAATGCGGTGCGGTTAAGAACGCCGGCGCCCGTTTGCCTGGAAACGCGGAAAGTGGTGAGGGGCGTGCTTAGGCTTTCTGCCAGGTTTCCTTCATTTCCGCATCCAGTCTGCGGTGTCGTTGCAGGCTTTCGCCGGACAGGTCCTCCACCGCCGGATGCTCGGAACGGAAATGCCCGAAGCGATCTTTGCCCCGAACCAGCATGGCGGTTTCCGATTGGCTGACGGTTTGGCGAACGTCCGGCGTGATGAACTGCGCGTTCAAACCGATCCGCCGGTCGTCGCTGCGGTTCGGAAGGGAGGCGTGCAAGGTCCAGCCATGATGGAACGACGCCTGGCCCGGCAGCAGCGGGACGAGAACGGCGTCCTCTTCGCCGACCTCGGCCACTTCCTGTCCGCGGGCGAGGACGTTGTTCGGGTCGCGGCGGTCGGTATGGGCCTGTTTGCCGGACCGGTGGCTGCCGGGAACCATCCGCATGCAGCCGCTTTGTTCCGTCGCGGGTGACAGGGCCAGCCACATGGAGACCTGGTCGCCGCCCGCCAACCCCCAATAGGTCAGGTCCTGGTGCCAGCTTACGAAACTGGGGCTATGCGGCTCCTTCACGATATAGGTGACGTCGAGCAAAAGGATGTCGGGGCCGATCAAGGCCTCCACCGCATCCAGGACCGCCGGTGCGGTAGCGAGTTCCAACGGGGAGGTGAGGATCGTATGAACCTTGCTGACATAGTGAAGCGGCGCCCCATAGGCCGCTTCCGCCTGTTCGAACCGGGCGCGGTGGCGGCCCGCTTCCGCCGGGGTCAGAACCGGTACGCCGCCGACGAATCCATCGCGGCGATAGTCCTCCCCCAACAGGGAATGTGGGCTTGCGTGCTGTATCGATTGCATGGCGGCTTCCACGATCTCGGCTTTTGATCATGCAAGCTTTCCCCGGAACGGCGCCCGAAGGGAATGCAGTTTTTCTCGCCGGTGGGGAACGTGGAGTTTCGGTCGCAGCGTGACGGAGCGCCCCGCATTCGGAAAAAAGTCAGCCCGGGCCGTTGCGGCGGCGCCGGGCCAGTCGCGGCGACGCTTGCCGCGTTGGTACAGGGGTCAAAATACAGCGGGAATACCGTCGGGGTCTTGCCCCAACCATCCCATAGTCAGTCGAAGGCTTCGTCCCACGTGCCCTGCGTGGAGGCCCTGGAATATTCCGTGGAACGGTTTTCGAAGAAATTCGTGTGTTCCACGCCATTCAGCATTTCGTCCATCCAGCGCAGCGGATTCTTCTCAGCGCCATACATCGGGTTCAGGCCAAGCTGTGTCAGCCGGCGATCCGCGATGTAGCGGATATACTGCTTCACCTCGTCCGCCGACAGACCCTTTACCGGGCCGAGTTCGAAGGCCAGATCGATGAAGGCGTCTTCATGGTCGACGATCGTGTTGCAGGCGACATAGAGGTCACGCTCGAATGCCTCGGTCCAGACTTCCGGGTTTTCGCTGACGAAGGTCCGGAACAGTTTGATGATCGATTGGGTGTGCAGCGTCTCGTCGCGCACGGACCAACTGACGATCTGCCCCATGCCCTTCATCTTGTTGAACCGCGGGAAGTTCATCAGCATCGCAAAGCTGGCGAAAAGCTGCAGTCCTTCGGTGAAGGCGCCGAAGACCGCCATGGTCTTGGCGATGTCTGCCTTCGTGTCGACGCCCCATTGCTGCATATAGTCGTACTTGTCCTTCATCTCCTTGTAGTCGAGGAAGGCGTGGTACTCCGTCTCCGGCATGCCGATGGTATCGAGCAGGTGGCTATAGGCCGCGACATGGATCGTCTCCGTATTGGAGAAGGCGGCCAGCATCATCTGAACTTCGGTCGGTTGGATGACGCGGGAATAGTGCCGCATGTAGCAGTTGTTCACTTCCACATCGGCCTGGGTGAAGAATCGGAAAATCTGCGACAGCAGGTTCCGTTCCGCTTCGGTCAGCGTCTTGTGCCAATCCTTGACGTCATCCGCCAAGGGCACTTCTTCCGGCAGCCAATGGATGCGCTGCTGCGTCAGCCAGGCTTCATAGGCCCATGGATAGTTGAACGGTTTGTAGACCGGGCTGGCTTCCAACAAAGACATCGCAATTCACTCCCTTGTCGCCGGGCCTTGTCGCTGGTGCGCGGCCGGCGCCCTGTAACCCGCTTCTACTGGCAGGCCAGGCATTCCTCGTAATCGTTCGAATTTTCCGGCGCGTTGACGGGCTGCTCGTTGCCGTTGATCCGGCCCATCAAGGGAACCGCCGCGACGCCGCTTTCCCGCCTTGGGCCGTGTTCCGCGCCGGCTTCCGCGCGCTGGATCGACTTGGACCGGCAGTAATACAGGCTCTTCACGCCCTTCTTCCAAGCCTGGTAATGGACCTGGTGCAGGTCCCGCTTATGGACATTCGCGGGCAGGAAGACGTTGATCGACTGGGCCTGGCAGATGAAGGGCGCGCGGTCGGCCGCATGTTCGATGACCCAGCGCTGATCCAGTTCGAAGGCGGTCTTGAAGACGTCCTTCTCATCGTCGGTCAGGAAGTCCAGATGTTGGACCGACCCTTCATGGACAGAGATGGATGACCAGGTGTCGTCGTCGTCCCGGCCTTTTTCCTGCAGCAACTGCTTCAGATACTTGTTCCGAACGTTGAACGACCCGGACAGGGTCTTGTGGGTATAGGAATTGGCGGCGGTCGGCTCGATCCCCGGGCTGGTCCCCCCGCAGATGATGGAGATGGACGCGGTCGGCGCGATGGCCAACTTGTTTGAGAAACGCTCCATGATGCCGTAATCGGCGGCATCCGGGCAGGCGCCGCGTTCTTCGGCAAGCTCAACACTGGCCACATCCGCCTGCTCGCGGATGTGTTTGTGCATTTTCTTGTTCCACACCTTCGCCATCACGCCTTCCAAGGGAATGCCCTTGGCTTGCAGGAAGCTGTGGAAACCCATCACGCCGAGCCCGACGGACCGTTCGCGCATCGCCGAATATTTGGCGCGCGCGAAATCGTCCGGCGCGGTGTCGATGAAATCCTGAATGACATTGTCCAGGAACCGCATCACATCCGGGATGAACTGTTCCTCGCCTTCCCAAGCGTCGAAATTCTCGAGATTGAGGGAGGAGAGGCAGCACACCGCCGTGCGGTCCTGTCCGAACCGGTCGATACCCGTCGGCAAGGTGATCTCGGAACACAGGTTGCTGGTTTTCACCTGCAAGCCCTGCAGCTTTTGATGCTCCGGCAGGTTCCGGTTCACATGGTCGATATTGATGATATAGGGCTCACCCGTCTCGATCCGTGCATTCAAAAGCCGGACCCACAAATCGCGGGCGCGGACTTTCCGCACCACTGATTTGTCCTTCGGGCTGGTCAGCGCCCATTCGGCGTCTTCCTCGACAGCGCGCATGAAGTCGTCGGGAACCAGCACGCCGTGATGCAGGTTCAGCGCCTTGCGGTTCGGATCGCCGCCGGTCGGGCGGCGGATTTCGATGAATTCCTCGATCTCCGGATGCCAGATCGGCAGATAGACCGCGGCCGATCCACGGCGCAGCGATCCCTGGCTGATCGCCAGGGTCAGGGAATCCATGACGCGGATGAAGGGAACCACGCCCGACGTCTTGCCGTTGCGGCCGACCGTCTCGCCGATCGAACGAAGATTGCCCCAATAGCTGCCGATGCCGCCGCCGCGGGCCGCCAGCCAGACATTTTCCGTCCACAGGCCGACGATGCCTTCCAGGCTGTCTTCCGTTTCGTTCAGAAAGCAGGAGATCGGCAGCCCGCGTTTCGTGCCGCCGTTCGACAGGACCGGCGTGGCCGGCATAAACCATAGGTTGGATATGTAGTCGTAGAGCCGCTGTGCGTGATCGGAATCGTCCGCATAGTGCATGGCGACCCGCGCGAACAGGTCCTGATAGGTTTCACCGGGCAGCAGGTAACGGTCTTTCAGGGTTTCCTTGCCAAACGCCGTCAACAGGGAATCACGTGAGTGGTCGACATGGACGCGGATTCCGCGTTCGTTCTGTTTCAGTTCACGCGTCTCGCCGGGCAGCTCATCGTCATGAGCTTGCGCCGCATCGGCGGAGGAATCCGATTCCTCGATCAGCAAATCGGCCGTTTCGGCAGCGAGCGCTTCGGCCTCGCTGTCCGTACCGGGCGCTTCGCCCTTGGCGGTGCCGCGTGTTTGCTGAAACGATTCTGTTATTCCGTCAGGCACGGCCTAGTTCCCCTCTGCTCTCCACTCAACCCGTTATCCACAATCGGTGCCCGCCGGAGACCGGCAATTTAAGGCCGTTTTCCCAGGTTTTCCCCGGGATTCACAGGTTCATGGCTGTGGATAATTCCGCGTCGCCCACAATATCCTGTGGCCCCTTCATTATGTTTCTCAAGATATAGCGATCTCGAAAATGTGTCAAAATGGTTTCTATGAAATATTTCGATGAAGTTTTGTTTTCCACCGACTGATGCGGATATGCATCGGTAGGCCGTCCTGCGCATTGGGTCGGACTGGGGGCAGGGCTTTGGCTTGCGGACGAAATTGCCGCCGACGGCGTATTACCGGTTGCCTCTCAAGGACCCTCGTACCACCATGCCGCCTGCCCTTGGCGCACGCTGGACAGGCCGTCGAAACGGCCATATCGACCTTAGGAATTTCGAAACATGTGTGGGCGATTCTCGCTGACCACTCCAGTAGAAGGCATCCGCCGCCTTTTCGGATTTTCCCAAATCCCGAACCTGCCCGCGCGTTTTAACATCGCGCCGACCCAGGCCGTGCTGAACGTACGGGCGGCAAAACCGGGGCAGGACGGCGGCCCCCTGCCCACCAGCCAGGGGACGGACGGCGTCCGCGATGCCTTCCTGGCGCGTTGGGGGTTGATTCCCTCTTGGGCGAAAGATCCCGCGATCGGGTCGAAAATGATCAATGCCCGCGCCGAAACGATAACCGAAAAACCCGCATTCCGTGCAGCCTTCCGCCGCCGCCGCTGCCTTATTCCCGCCGACAGTTTCTATGAATGGAAGACGATCGGCGGCGCCAAGCAGGCCTTCCGAATTACCTTCGACGACGGCGAGCCTTTTGCCTTCGCCGCGCTTTGGGAGGATTGGCAGGGCGCGGACGGCAGCGAAATCGAAAGCTGCACGATCGTAACGACCGAGGCCGCGCCCTCGATAGAAGAGATACATCACCGGATGCCGGTCATCTTGGACCGGGACGGTTTCGAAACCTGGTTGACCGGCTCCGACGAGGCGGCCGGCAAACTCTTGCGTCCCTATGCCGGGCCGCGCCGATTGATGTCCGGCCCGATCAGCAATCGGGTCAACAATGTCAGGAATGATGGGCCGGAACTTTGGGATCCGGTTAGATTGCCGGAAGAGGGGGCAGCGGGCACGCCGCCGCAGAGCGACGGTAAGGGCATGGCGGATGCGGAAGCACCGGCCAAGGCGGACAAGGGTCAGCTGTCGCTGTTCTGAGACTTAAGCTTCGATTGCACGGCGTCTTTGGGCGTCGTTTCCAAAGTATTGCGGCTTTTGTCCCCGGCATCCCTGTAATAGGCGGCAGCGCCCGGGTGCAATGGGATTCCGATGGACCAGGCGCCGCGGGTTTCGTCCGCGAACTTCGCATCGGGTGAGTTGCGCTCATATATCCGGCGTGTGTCGCCGCGCCACAATGCCCGCGTGATCTTACGGATCAGATCTTCCGGCTGCCGCGCCAGGGTCACCCATTTCGCACTGATGCTGATGCTCGTCGTGGGTTTGGCTTGTCCGAAGGCGCCTTCGGGAATTTCCGCCGTCGTGATGAAGGGGTATTGATTGTAGAGCTGCTCCAACTCGGCTCCCTCAATCGACAACAGGCGCAGCGGCACTTCCCGTTGCAGGTCCTTGATGACTTGATCGCTCGCCGCGCCGATATGGAAGAATGCGTCGATCTGCCCGGCTGCCAGGGCGTCTGCGGCCGGGCCGGGTTTAAGGTAGCTTTCGTCGATCTGGTCGAGCGCTATGCCATAAACGTCCAGGACATTCACGGCCGTCGACAGGGCGCCGGACCCTTCGGTCCCCAACGACACTCTCTTGCCCGCCAGATCGGTGATGGAGTCGATATCCGAATCCGCGTCGACGACGATGTAGAGCACGAAGGAAATCAGATTGGCGATAATGCGCAAGTCTTCGACCGGGAACAGGTCGCTGAACGGGCCGCCGCCGGTATAGGCCCAATAGGCGATATCCGAGGGGACGATGGCCGACTCCAGATCCCCATCCAACATGGAACGGACCGCGGATAGGCCGCTTTCGGTCGATTGCGCGACGGCGATCAGGCCGGGAACGCCGCATACCCTGGCCGCGTCGCAAGCGGGACTGCGCGGCGGTTTGCTGATGCCTGCGGAGATGGCGGTGCCAAGGGCGTAGGACGCCGTGGCCGTCGGGCCCGTGCCGATACGGAAGAAGGTCAGGCCCGCTTCCGCGGCTTCGGCCATGCCGGCCCTGCCGCCGCCCGACAACACTGCCGCGACGAGCAAGAATGCCGCGATCGGCAGGCGGGCGGGGACCGTGATCATATCAATGTCTGGTATGTTGCGATGCGGCGAAGTCTGCGCCTTTAACACCACAGCGTCAATGTCGGGCGGCTGGAAATCGAAATTACGCGGGCGGTTCGTAACACCCGGCGACGGTGGCCCGCATTTTCACGATGGCATAGAGCATGTCGATGGCCGGCGTTTCGATGCCCATATGACCACCGATTTCCGAAACGACACCAAGGATGGCGTCCAACTCGATGGGCCGGCCCTTGTCGAAGTCCTGCAGCATGGAGGTCCGGAAAGCGCCGAGCTTGGCGCCTTCCACAAGCCGGTCCTCGATGGTCATGGGAAAGTTGACGCCGACGGCATTCGCGACGGCTTCCGTCTCCTGCATGATCCGTCGGCTGACATCGGACACTTGCGGGTCGGTGCAGATCTGTTCCATCGTTCCCATGGTCGCCACCGATAGGGGATTTGAATGGACGTTCCCCCAAAGCTTGGTCCAGACCGCCGCGCGAATGTCGTCCACGACCGGGGCATCGAAGCCCGACTGGCTGAGCAGTTCGGACACTTTGCCGGCCATGGCCGCATTGGCCCCACCGGCATCCCCGATCAACAAGGTCTTTGGGCCGATCGTGTCCACCCGGCCCGGTTCCGGAATTGAAGCCGCCAGATAGACCACGGCGCCGAGAACCTGGTCGACCGGGATCAATCGATCGATGCGGCCCGATGGGTCGCAACTGACCAGATCGCGTCCGGTTATGGATTGGGTCCGAGGTCCCGAAAGGCCCTTGCAATACCACCAGGGGATTCCATTGATTGCGGGCATCACCAGGGTAGTCGGCCCGATCAACGGTGCGATCGAGGGCAGGGCGCCGACGATCTGGTGCGCCTTCGTGGTCAGGATGACGAGGTCTTGCGGCCCGACCGCGGCCGGGTCGTCCGTCGCATCGAGAGGGACGGTGAAGTCAGCGCCTTCGAATTTGACGGTCAGTCCCTTGGCGTTGATGGCTTGCAGCATCGGTCCGCGCGCAATCAAGGTCGGCGCGAAACCGGCGCGCGCCATCATGCCTGCTACGAAACAGCCGATCGCGCCGGCGCCGAAAACTGCGATTTTCACTGTGTCACCTCATCGTCCTGGATATGTCGGAATGGCATTGAGAAAAAAGGGGGGTGAAACGGGTACGGGCGAACGCAGCTAAAAGCTACGTCCGCCCGCCCTCAAGCCAGACCTCCCCTCTGCATTACGAGGGAGCCAGCTGCCATGTGGCTACGACCTAGTGATGCAGGATCTGGCTTAAGAAGAGCTGGGTGCGCTCGGATTGCGGATTGTTGAAGAATTCCTCCGGTTCGTTCTGTTCGATGATCTGTCCGCCATCCATGAAGATGACGCGGTTTGCCACCTTGCGCGCGAAGCCCATTTCATGGGTCACGCACAACATGGTCATACCGGATTCGGCCAAGTCGATCATCGTGTCCAACACTTCGGAGATCATTTCCGGGTCGAGGGCCGAAGTCGGCTCATCGAACAGCATGATGGCGGGATTCATGCACAGCGAACGGGCGATCGCCACGCGCTGCTGCTGCCCGCCGGACAGTTGCCCCGGGAATTTCATCGCCTGTTCGGGGATCTTCACACGCTCCAGGAAATGCATGGCGGCTTCTTCCGCTTCCTTCCGGGGCGTCTTGCGAACCCAGATCGGCGCCAGCACGCAGTTTTCCAGCACGGTCAGGTGCGGGAACAGGTTGAAGTGCTGGAACACCATGCCGACTTCACGGCGGATGGCGTCGATATTCTTCAGGTCATTCGTCAACTCGATGCCGTCGACGAAAATATCGCCCTGCTGGTGTTCCTCCAGCCGGTTGATGCAGCGGATCATCGTCGACTTGCCCGACCCGGACGGCCCGCAAATGACGATGCGCTCCCCCCGATGGACGGTCAGGTTGATGTCCTTCAGGACATGAAACTCCCCGTACCATTTGTGCATCGCGTTGATGTGGATCGCGACTTCATCGGTGATGTTCGAGCTTGCGGTGTTTACTTCAGCCATAATTTTACCCTCCAAATCCTAGCGCTTGTGTCCGGTGTGCAGCTTCTTCTCGAGATAGATCGAGTAGCGCGACATCCCGAAACAACAGGCCAGATAGATTGAACCGACGAAGATGTAGCCAGTGTGTTCCATGCCCAGCCATTGGGTCGAGGTGACGGACTGTTTCATGGTCAACAACAGGTCGAGAAGACCGATGATCGAAACCAGCGTCGTATCCTTGAACAGACCGATGAAGGTGGAAACGATATTCGGAATGACGATCTTCAAGGCTTGCGGCAGAACGATCAGGCGCATCGACATATTGTAGTTGAGCCCGAGTGCGTCGGCCGCTTCGAATTGCCCCTTGGGAATGGCCTGCAGCCCGCCGCGCACCACTTCCGCCATATAGGCGGAAGAGAACAGCGACATGCCGACCAAGGCGCGAACGAGGTTGTCGAAATCCACCCCTTCGGGAAGGAACAAGGGCAACATGAACTGCGCCATGAACAAGATGGTGATCAGCGGAACGGAACGAATCAGTTCGATGAACCCGATGCAGAGCATCTGGATCAGCGGCATGTTGTTCGCCCGCCGTCCCAAGGCCAGGACGATGCCGAGCGGCAGAGAAACGCCGATCGCCACCGCGGACAGGACCAGGGTCAGCATGAACCCGCCGAACTTGTTGGTCGGGATCACTTCCAGGCCAAATCCGAAGGACAGGAAGTACATGACGACGATGACATAGGCGATGCCGAACCCGAGCATCGATTGCCCCGGGTTGAGCTGCTTCTTCCCCCTGAAACCGAGGAAAACCCCACCGGCCAGAAGGATCAGCGAGATCGCTATGCCTATCGTGGACTGCAGTGTCGCCATTTCGATCGGACCGTGCAGAAGCGCGGTCGCGACCCAGGGAAACACGAAAAGCATCAGCGGACCGGTGATTTTCCGTCCCGGGATCTTGTCGAACATGACGGGCAATAGCCCGATGATCAGCAATATCCCAGTCAGGTTCGGCCGCCAGTACGCGGTTGGGTCGTATGGCCCATACATGAACTGGTCGAACCGGGCATCCACGAAGCCCCAGCACGCGCCGACGGGTTCGCCGACATACCGTTCAAGGCAGTCCTGGAAGTCCTTGGCTTGCCAGACCGCGGTCAGGACGGCCCAGTCGAAGATTTCCCAGGCCAACCAGACGATGAGATAAGCGGAAACGACGGTGCCGATCCCGTAATACCAGTTGCTGAACAGATTCACCCGGATCCAGTGAATGGGGCCGACTTCGCTTGCCGGCGGCGGAAGAGCCGGATGCAGTTCTGTTCGAACGTAAGCGATGTTTTCTTTTGACATGGCTTATCTCTCCACCAGCGCGACGCGCTTGTTGTACCAGTTCATGAACAGCGAAATCAGAAGCGAAATGGTCAGATAGACCGCCATTGTCATCGCGATGATTTCGACAGCGTTACCGGTTTGGTTGAGAGAAACGCCCGTGAAGACATTGACCAGATCGGGATAGCCGATGGCCACCGCGAGCGATGAGTTCTTGGTCAGGTTCAGATACTGGCTGGTCATCGGCGGAACGATGACGCGCATCGCCTGCGGGATGATGACCTTGCCCATCGTCACGTTCGGACTCAGGCCAAGCGCGAAGGCCGCCTCCGTCTGACCGTGACTGACTGATTGGATGCCGGACCGGACATTCTCGGCGATGAAAGCGCCGGTATAGACGACAAGCGCCAAAAGAAGACCCATCATCCCGCCGGGAAGCGTTGCACCGCCCCGCAGATTGAAGCGTCCCGCTTCTGGAAGGTCCCAGTCGATCGGTCCGCCGGCCACGGCATAACCGATGACCGGGAACGCAATGAACATCGCCAGGGACGTCCAGAATACCGGAAACGGTTGCCCGGTCGCGTCCTGACGCTTCTTCGCCCATCTAGCCAGGACGATGATGCCGGCAATCGCAAGCGCGAAGGCTATCGGAATCGCCTGCCAGCCCGGGTTCAATATCGCGGAAGGATAGTTGATGCCGCGTTGGGAGATGTAAATGATGTCGAGGCCAAGGAAATTGAACGCCGCCAATTCCCGTTTGCCGTCGACGGTGTCGAACAGTTCCGGCAATGTCAGCCAGACTGCGAAATACCAAATAAAGATATGCAGCAGCAGCGGAATGTTCCGCATCACTTCCACATAGCAGGACGCCAGGAAGTTGATCAGCGGGTTCTTGCTGAGCCGCAGAACACCCATGATAAATCCGACAATCGTGGCCAGGACGACGCCGATCGCTGAAACCAGCAGCGTGTTGACCAACCCGAGGATGAAGACATCCCCATGCGTCGAGGAATTCACGTCGAAACTTGTGAGGTTGAAGTTCGGACTCGTCGGCATGAAGCCGGCGATTTGGTCCATGAACCCGAAACCGGGGCTCAATCCCCGGGCTTCCATGTTCGTTGCCGTGTTATTTACGATATAGCCGATAAATGCGACGAACAGCGAAATCACCACAACCTGCATGATGATCGCTCTCGTGCGTTTGTCGTACCACCAACTTGCGCCGCCTCCGGCGCGTTCGGCTTCGACCGCCATTTTTTTACCTCGCCTCTACGTCACCCAAAAAAACCTGTTCATTTGATTCGAGTAACCGGCCCATCTGTTCTGCAGGCCTTTGGTTCTCTCTATTGGCCGGGTGCGCGAATAAACACCCGTAACCGCTATTTCGCCCCCACTTCAAAATGCCGCTTAAAAATCGACAAACGAAATACGCACTTTATCAAAATATCGTCAGACGGCACCGCTTGGAAAACCTGATTGCGGCGGGATGAAATAAACGCTCCCCGAAAACGGGACGAGGCGGGCCCTCGGCGCGGTTGCACCGATGACCCGCCTCGCACTTAGGCTATTTCACAATAGACCCCGTTCGGTAAGCTTGTTCTTACCGGAACGGCGGGGAATACAGGATCCCGCCCTTGGTCCACAGCGCGTTCACGCCACGGGCCAAGCCGAGGGCCGTATTCGGTCCGATATTGCGTTCATAGATTTCGCTGTAGTTGCCGCCGGCTTTGATCGCGCGGGCAGCCCACTCGTTATCCAGGCCGATCATCGCACCCAGATCGCCTTCGGTGCCCAAGAGGCGGCGAATTTCCGGGTTGTTGCTGTTCTTCATCTCATCGGCATTGGCGGCGGTAACGCCGAGTTCCTCAGCCGAGACCAGCGCGTTCAGCGTCCAGCGAGCGATATCGCCCCATTGGTTGTCGCCATGGCGAACCAGCGGGCCGAGCGGCTCCTTGGAGATGATTTCCGGCAGAACGACATGCTCGTCCGGGTTGGACAGAACGACACGCGTCGCGGCCAGACCGGAACGGTCCGTCGTGTAAACGTCGCAGGCACCGCTTTCGTAGTTCTGGCGGGCTTCGGCGTTGTCTTCGATGACGATCGGCGTGAAGGTCATGTTGTTGGCGCGGAAGTAATCGGCCAAGTTCAACTCGGTCGTCGTACCGGTCTGGATGCAGACGGACGCGCCGTCCAGTTCCAGGGCGGACTTAACGCCGAGATTGGCCTTCACCATGAAACCCTGGCCGTCATAGTAGTTGACGCCGACGAACTCGAAACCGAGGTCGGTGTCACGGCTGAACGTCCAGGTGGTGTTACGGGCCAGAACGTCGACCTCACCGGACTGCAACGCGGGGAAGCGCGTTTTACCGGTGGTCGGCGTGAACTTCACGGCTTTCGCGTCGCCGAGAACCGCCGCGGCCATGGCCCGGCAGAAATCAACGTCGAAACCGGCCCACTCGCCTTTGTCGTCCGGAGACGCAAAGCCGGCAAGACCGGTGGTCACGCCGCAGTCGATGTATCCTTTGGCTTTAACGTCATCAAGCGTGCCAGCGCTCGCGACGCTCGAGCACAGCAGCGTTGCCGCGCTCGCAGTCAGAAGGGTTTTGAGCTTCATTATGCAGTTACCCCTATTTTCCTCGGTTATGAACCTACGCGACTTCAACGCCCGACCGACTTAACGGCGTACCGCCCGACGGAATCGGGAATGGATGCACGGCGATGTTATCGGTCAAGTACAGAAGCCCCCTAGCTTGAAGCCGGTCAGCTGGTAAATTCACCCGTACCCTCTGGATCTTTTGCCCTGAGTGGTCAGGCCCCAGCCTTCCGCCTGGATTTAGAGTGGCACCGCTAATCTGGTTTGGCCAGACGTTAATTTGCTGATTTTTGCCGATTTTCGACCCCATTCGTGAATTTTGCGAATAGGCCGCGCCGCGCCGCACCATAACCAATTGGTGTTTTTAGCCTTTTCTCGAATTTGGCATGGAATCTGCTTGTTCATTCGGCGCGGCTAATTCCGCAGGAGGATTGAACAATGCATATACGTAAAGACAGCCCCGCAGAAGCGGATCCGGATGTCGGGTTCTCCCGGGCGGCCGATGAGGAGCACCTGATCGACGACCTGGCGCAACCGTTTCTGGATCTCGCGGAGAAGTATGAAGCGGCCCGTTTGAATGATGTCGATGAGGAAACCTGGCATGCGATTCAGGATGCGAACGTCTATGTGTGGCGTTTCGTGGCGAATTACCTGCCCGGACAACTGGACAAATCCGTTTCCGGCGAAATGTCGGAAGTGTTGGTCCGCATCGGTGATTTCATGCGGCAGGCCTGTCTGTCGCTTCGGGACAATCGCGACGACGCGCTTGAACTGCGCGTGATCGAGTTGAATCTGAACATGTGCGCGCAGATCTTGAATCTGCGGCAGGAAATGCTCGGTCTGTCAGAAGCCTGAGGGACTTCCATCGGCTGGATCGTTGTCGTTGAGGGCGATACGGTCGGGCCGCAGGAGTCTGTCTTGCTTTGACCCGGGACGCAGACGCGTTCGGGGCGGTTTGTTGCCGTGCGGTCGCCGCCTGAACTGTGGCGGGCCGCACGGAATCGCCGTCTCCGCGCGCTAATGATCTGCCCCGCGCAGTGCCCCGAGCAGTGCCCCGAGCAGTGCCCCGCGGCAGGTTGACCCCCTGTGCGGTGATCTGGGGTCAATACTGATTTCCGCCTCAGGCCGGTGATTCCGGTCGTCCCGGCGTTGCCCCCCACACTTCCATACCTATGATGACTTTTACCGTTGCGGACGCGGCGGGAACAATCATGTCCACGGACGGCGAACAAGGCCCGCATTCGATGGGCTGAGCGAGGGGAGAAGCGATGAAGGTTGTGATCACGGGCGGCACCGGTTTTGTCGGAACGCGGCTGGCACGGAAGATTTTGGACAAAGGCACCCTGGCCGGTCCTTCGGGAAAGCAGGAACCGGTCGACGAGATCGTCCTGTTTGATGTCGTGCTGCCGCCGTCCTTGCCGGAAGGGATGGATGACCGCGTGTCCATGCGCCAGGGCGAGATTGCGGATAAGGCCGCTGTCGACGCCCTGATCGATCGACCCGATATCGGTGTGTTCCACTTGGCATCCGTGGTCAGCGGCGGCGGGGAGAAGGATTTCGACCTGGCCATGCGCGTGAACCTGGATGGCGGCCGTTACGTGTTGGAAGCGTGCCGCGCCCTGGGATCGGCGCCGCGGCTGCTGTTCACCAGTTCAATCGCGACATTCGGCGGGGCCGCCATGCCCGACGTGGTGGGGGATCTGGTCAAGCAAACGCCCCAGACCACCTATGGAATGACCAAGGCCGTTTTGGAACTGATGATCAACGACTATACGCGCAAGGGATTCCTGGACGGGCGGAGCGCGCGGTTGCCGACAGTCATCATCCGGCCCGGCAAACCGAACGCGGCCGCCAGCAGTTTCTTCAGCGGCATGTTCCGCGAACCCTTGGCCGGCGTCGAATGCAAGATTCCCGTTCCGCCGGATGTGCGGCACCCGGTGATCGGGTACCGAACCGTGGTCGACGGCATTCTGGCTTTGTACGAGGCTGACAGCGATGCCATCGGGGACGACCGGGCCTTCACGCTTCCCAGCACCAGCGCCACCGTCGCCGAGTTGATGGAGGCGCTGGATCGCGTCGCCGGTGACAGGCCCCTGGGCAAGCGGACGGTGGAACCGGACCCGTTCATTCAGGCAATCGTCAAGAATTGGCCGCGCGCCGCGGGGGCGGAGCGTGCCCTGGCCTTGGGCCTGCCGCATGACAACAGCCTGGACGACATCGTTCGCGCCTATATTGCGGATTACGTCGACATTTAGGCCGGCGCGCTCGAACGACAGCCAGCAAGGGAGAGAGTAGCATGGGGAAAAAGGCAGTCATTGTCGGCGCGCTCGGCGTTATCGGACGAAACCTGATGAACCGTCTGGCGGAAACCGGTGAGTGGGAGATCGTCGGCTTGTCCCGGCGGTCGCCCGACTTCGATGCGCCGGCTGAATTCATATCGGTGGACTTGTTGGACCGTGCCGACGCGGAAGCCAAACTGGCCCATTTGTCGGACGTAACGCATATATTCTACACGGCGTTCCAGGCCAGGCCGACTTGGGCGGAGCACGGTGCGCCGAACCTGGCCATGCTGGTCAATTCGGTTGAGCCCATTGCCGCGGCGTCGCCGGGGTTGAAACATGTCCACTTGGTCCAGGGGAACAAGATCTACGGTTCCCATCTGGGGCCGTTCAAGACCCCGGCGCGTGAGGACGACCCGCCGCATATGCTGCCCAATTTCTATTGGGATCAGGAAAACTGGTTGCGGGAAAACCAGCCGGGCAAGAACTGGACCTGGTCCGCTTCAAGGCCGCAAACGGTTTGCGGATTCGCGCTGGGCAATCCGATGAACATCACGACCTGCATCGCGGTCTATGCAGCCATTTCCAAGGAACTTGGATTGCCGCTGCGGTTTCCCGGCAAACGGGGCGCCTATGAAGTGGTGTATCAGGTCACGGATTCGCATCTCTTGGCCCGGTCGATGGAATGGTGCGCGAACAATTCGCACGATGCGGCCGCCAATCAGGTTTTCAATGTAACCAATACGGACTTCTTCCGGTGGAAGAACGTCTGGCCGACCTTCGCGAAGTTCTTCGACCTGCCGATGGAAGATGTACAGACGATTTCGCTGACCGAATTCATGGCGGATAAGGAACCGGTCTGGAACCGCATCGTCGAAAAGCACGGCCTTCAAAAAGTTCCCTATGCGGACATTGCGGCATGGCCCTTCGCTGACTATGTGTTCGGGACCGATTGGGATGTCATGACTTCGACGATCAAGATCCGGCAAGCCGGGTTCAACGACTGTATCGATTCCGAGGAAATGTTCCTGCGCGTCTTCAAGGAATTCCAGGACCGAAACGTCATTCCGCGTTAGGGCCGCCGCCATATGGGAAACACGCCGCGATGATCACTGTCTACGGGTCCATTAACCTGGATGTCGTAAGCAAAATGAGCCATTTCCCCGCGGCGGGCGAAACCGTTTTGACACCTGAAGCCTTGCCGTCCCCGGGCGGCAAGGGCGCAAACCAAGCGGTCGCCGCCGCGCGCGCCGGCGGGGCTGTCTATATGGTCGGCGCGGTCGGCGCTGATGGGTTGAGCGTCATTCCGCTGGAAGCCTTCCGGGACGCCGGGGTCGACATGCGCGGCGTGGCGGTGCTGCCGGATGCGACAACGGCGATTGCCACGGTGATGGTCGATCCACTGGGCGAAAACCGGATCGTCGTTGCCTCCAACGCGAACGGCCGGGCGCCGGCCTTGACCGGCGATCACCTCGCCCCCGGCGGCGTTCTGCTGATGCAGATGGAAATTCCTCACCAATCGAATTGGGATGCCTTGGCGGTGGCGAAGCAGCGCGGCGCCAAGGTCATCCTGAACCTTGCGCCCTTCGGACCGGTCGCTGGGGATATTCTTTCCCAGGTCGATATTCTCGTCGTCAATGAAGGGGAAGCCGCTTCGCTCTCCCATCATTTGGGAATAGACGCGGTAAGCACCGAGGAAATGGCACGGGCCCTGTTCGCGCTTGGCCCCACGACCATCGTGACCCTTGGCGGCGCCGGTTATCTCTGCGCCGGGAAGGCCGGCTTGATCATCGGCAAGGCCCTGGATGTCGAGGTCGTCGACACGACCGGGGCGGGAGACGCCTTCTGCGGCTGCCTCGCCGCTGCCTTGGACGGCGAAAGCATGCCGCTTCACGAAGCCTTGCGCTTTGCCGCGGCGGGGGCCTCGCTCGCCTGCACGAAACTGGGCGCGCAAGCTGCCTATGCGTCGAAGGATGAAATCATGGCGCGGATTTCGACCGGCTAAAGCTGTTTCTCAAAACGCAGCGAGGTCGGGCGGTCGAAGCCGTCATGCGTGAATGTCCCGACCTGACTGAATCCCATGCCGGTGAAGAAGGCATGCAATTCCGTCAATTCTATCCTGGACATGATCTGGACCCGTTTTATCCGCCGTGCTTCGGCCAGCGTGGCGACCGTGTCGAACAGCCGGTGGCCGATGCCCTGTCCCTGATACGATGGGTCGACCGCTAGATGATAGGCATAGAGCAGGGGGCCGTTGGCATCCTCCTCGATCCTGGTGAAAAGACAGCCGACAATAGTCCCTTCCGCCTCGTCCCCGGCCACCATCTCCTTGGTTACCGTTTCCGCCGTCAACAAGTCGCCGGACTCCGCGTCGTGGATCACCCCCTCGACCGTCATCCGTGTGACGGAGGAGGGGGGATCGACGATCCCGTCCTGTACGGCAAACGCCGATTTCAGGATTTCCAGAACCCGGTCATGCTGATCGAAGGCGCCCCCAGCTATGGCAATGAGCAAATCCTTTGACGTATCACGCATGACCGTTTTCGCTCCCGGCCGCGGTCAGTGGTTGTCGCGGGGCAGGCCACGCGTCTGGCTGATCCGCTGATACTTGACCGCGTTTTCCAGAACCATGCCGTTCTCCAACTGGCCGGTCATGGATCGGAACATTTCCTGCCAAGGTGTCTGGCTTTGCAGTTCCTGTTGTACGTAGTTGTTGCGCCGACGTTCCATTTCCGCATCGTCGATCTGAATGTCGAGCGTCCGCGTGTTCAGATCCAGGCGGATCATGTCGCCGGTCTGGAGCAGCGCAAGACCGCCGCCGACCGCTGATTCAGGCGAGATGTGCAGGATAGAAGGGCTGCCGCTGGTGCCGGACTGGCGCCCGTCGCCCGCGACCGGCAGTTCGTCGATCCCGGCTTTGATCAGGTCGTCCGGCGGCTGCATGTTCACCACTTCCGCCGAACCCGGCCAGCCGAGCGGACCGGTACCGCGGATGAACAGGATGCAGTTTTCGTCGATGTTCAGCGACTTGTCGTTGATGCGGTCGTGATAATCTTCCGAGCCTTCGAAGACGATGGCGCGCGCATCCATGATGTTCTCCTGGCCGGGGCGCGAGAGATACTTCTCGCGGAACTTCTTTCCGATGACGGAAATCTTCATGACCGCCGTGTCGAAGAAATTACCGCGCAGGACCGCGTATCCGGCTTCTTTCATCATCGGCTTTTCGAAGGGATAGATGACTTCCGGGTTGAAGTTTTCCGCGGTCGCCACGTTCTCCGCGACAGACTTTCCGGAAACCGTCATCGCCCCGCCGTTCAGCTTGCCGTGCTCCAGCAGGTCCCGCATCACCGGCGGCACGCCGCCCGCCTTGTGGAAAGCCTCGCCCAGATATTTGCCGGCGGGCTGCATATTGACCATCAGCGGCACGCCTTCCCCATAGGTCTGCCAGTCGTCGACCGTCAGTTCGACGCCCATATGGCGGGCGATGGCGATCAGGTGCCAGACGCAGTTGGAACTGGCGCCGAGCGCGGTGACGATACGGATGGCGTTTTCGAAGGCTTCGCGCGTCATGATATCGGACGGACGCAGGTCTTCGTTCACCATTTCGACGATGCGCAGCCCCGTGGCGTATGCCATCTGCCCGCGCTCGCGATAGGGACCGGGGATCATGGCGCAGCCAGGCAGCGACATGCCAAGCGCCTCGGCCATGGAATTCATCGAGGAGGCGGTGCCCATCGTGTTGCAGTGACCGACCGACGGCGCGCTCGCCGCGGCGATTTCCATGAAGGTGTTCTCGTCGATCTTTCCGGCGGACATATCCTTCCGGGCCTGCCAGATGGCGGTGCCCGAGCCAATCAGTTCCTGACCGCGATAATACCCGTCCAGCATCGGGCCGCCGCTCAACACGATGGCGGGGATGTTGACCGTGGCCGCCGCCATCAGGCAGGCCGGCGTGGTCTTGTCGCAACCGGTCGTCAGCACGACGCCGTCGATCGGATAGCCGTAGATCAGTTCCACAAGGCCCAAATAGGCAAGGTTACGGTCCAGCGCCGCGGTCGGGCGCTTACCGGTTTCCTGGATCGGGTGAACCGGAAACTCGAAGCAGATGCCGCCGGCGGCGCGGATCGCCTCACGCGTCCGCTGCGCCAGATCCAGGTGGTGACGGTTGCAGGGGCTCAGGTCACTGCCCGTCTGCGCGATGCCGATGATCGGCTTGCCCGATTGGATCTCTTCCCGCGTCAGTCCGAAATTGAGATAGCGTTCCATATAAAGGGCGGTCATGCCGGGATTGTCGGGATTGTCCCACCATTCCTGGCTGCGCAGTTTTCTGGGCTTTCCGCTATACGTCTTGTCGGTGCGCTCCATTTTGGTTTCCTCCCGATTTTGGTTCGCTGTTTCTTGTTCCGCAGATAGGCCGCAAGCAGATCAGCGGATGAACTGATTTACGTAACCGGCCCCCAGGCCAACTTCCGAATAATGTTTCCGGCACATGCCGGTCTTCGTGAAGACGTCTTCATATCCGATATTCTCACCATCTTCGTCCACATAATACATGCTGCCTGTGATATTGAAGAAAGTGATCATTTCCACGCAACACCCGGGAACGATCCATTGCGTTGCTCCCCGGTCTATGTCGCCCGAACTGAAAAGGGCCGCCTTCAGCAGGCGGCCCTTTTCGTTTTCGACTGTTCTGCCGCTAATCAAGCAACACGCTTGGCAGCCAAAGTGCGATCTCAGGGAAGATCACCACGGCGGCCAAGCCGATCAGCTGCAGGATGACGAAGGGAATGATCCCCGAGTAAATGTCCTGCATCTTCACTTCCGGCGGCGCCACGCCCTTCATATAGAAAAGCGCGAAGCCGAATGGAGGGGTCAGGAAGGATGTCTGCAGGTTGATCGCCACCAGGATGGCGTACCAGTAGATCATCTCCGACTCGATATCGAGGTGGAAGGCGCCCTCCATGCCCAGATGGCTGGCAAAGACCGGCGACATCGTCTTCACGACCGGTGAGAACACCGGCAACACGATGAGGGTGATTTCCAGCCAATCGAAGAAGAAGCCCAGAATGAAGACCACGAACATCAGCAGGAACAACAGCGCCCATTCGTGGAAGTCCAGGAAGTCGATGAATTCCAGGATCAGGTCTTCCCCATAAACGGCGCGGAAGATGAAGGAGAAGGTCGTCGCACCGACGAAGATGAAGAAAATCATCGCCGTCGTCATGGTGGTGCGGTTGACCACATCCGTCAGGACGTCCTTCGTCAGCGTCTTATTGAACGCCGCCAGCACGATGGAACCGAAGGCGCCGACACCGGCCGCTTCCGTCGGGGTCGCCCAACCGCCCAGGATAGACCCCAGGACCAGGGTGACCAGGAAGATCGGCGGAATGAAGCCCTTCAGGACCGACCCGAACAGGGAGTCGCCTTCACGGCGCCCCATGATCATGGAGATCGCGAAGATCAGCAGGAAGGCCGTCAGGCCCAGATTGACCTGCTCTCCAACCGGCGTATAGGCAAGCGCTACCGCGGCCGCGATGACACCGACGGTGATCATCAGATAGCGGCGGACGCGGGCCATATCGGACGGCTTCAGTTGGATCATGTCTTCCGGAATTGGCGGGGCCACTTCCGGCTTAACGCGGGAAAGCACGGAAATGTACACGAAGTACAATGCCGACAGCAGCAGACCCGGCAGCAACGCGCCGACGAACAGGTTTCCGACCGATACCGACAACAGGCTGGCCATGATAACCAGCATGATCGACGGCGGGATCAGGATGCCCAAGGTCGCCGAGGAGGCGATCGTGCCTGTCGCGAGGGCCTTGCTGTAGTTCTGCTGCAGCATGGTCGGCAGGGCCAGCAAGGTCATCATGACGACGGAGGCGCCGATGATGCCTGTGGTCGCCGCCATGATCGTTCCCATCACCGTGACGGAAAGCGCCAATCCGCCGGGAACGCGGCGCAGCAGCACCTGTAGGATATGCAGCAGGTCGGCCGCGACGCGGGACCGCTCCAACATTGTTCCCATGAAGATGAAACAGGGAATGGCCACAAGGACCGGGTTCTGAACCGCGCCTGACGCACCGTCACCGCCCCAAATACGTGTCAGGATGATGAAGAAGGCTTTGAAGTCCATATAGCCGAACTCGATCGCGAGCAGGCCGAAGATGAAGGCGACGCCTCCCAAGGCGAAGGCGACAGGCAGGCCCGAGAAAAGCGACAAGGCAAGGGCCAGGAACATGTAGGCACCGAGGAATTCCTCGAAATGCTCGAAAATAGCGTGAAAAATTTCCATCAGGGCCCCCTATGCGAACGGCTTGGTATGCGATGTTTCTTCGGTCAGCGAATGGCCTTGATGGCCTTCGTGATCGTCATCGATCGCAAAGATCTGCAAGTCGTCTCGTGCTTGCCGGTGAGTCTCCGGCCCGCCCCAAAGGTAGGCGCATAGTCGCATTATCGTGGTGAGCACCGCGAGCAACGCCAGCGCGAAGCCGTAGATTGTGAACGACTTGACGATCCACCGCACGGGAATGCCGGTCAGCGACTCCGAACCCTCACCTTGCACGTATGACGCATGGACGAAGATCCAGGCATAGTAGAGGACGGTGAGAAGGTAGGGGACGGCAAAGATCAACAGCCCCCAGAGTTCGACTTTGGCCTGGCTCCGCGCCGTCAGTTTTTCCCGGAAAATATCAACGCGAACATGGGCGTTCACCAGATATCCGAAACCGAAGGACAATAGCAGGAGTACACCGTGCAGGTGCCATTCCATGTCCTGAAGCTTGATCGGCTCGATCAACCAGTACCAGCTGAGTTCCGACATGCCGATCCGCAGAAAATCGATCTTTCGCGTAACGACGTCGAACATGATGATGACGATCAGCGGCAGTATGAGCCAACCGCCTGCCATCCCGATTCGACGTGGCAGCACGTCGATTTTGTTGGCCAGATTGAGAAGACTGCTCATGACGTTCCGTATCTTTCAACTCCGCGCGGCCACGCTGCGAATGGTTTTCGGCGGATGCGCGCGTTTGTAACAAACTAGGTCCTGCGTCGCGGTGCGGACCGTATAACTGAGTGCTGATAAGAAATGGGGGTCGGTAGGGTATTCCGACCGACCCCTCATTCTTAAGGCGACCTACCTAGCTTAGAGGTAGCCCATGTCCTTCCAGATCTTGAAGTTGTCGCGGAACGTGGAGATCGATTCCCAGACCTTCTTCGAGTCGGGGTTCGACGCCAGTTCCTCAGCCAGGACTTCTTCCCAAGCCGCTTCGAATTGATCCAGGATTTCCTTCGGCCAACGATGGTTGGTCACGCCGGCTGCGACGTTGTCCTTCATCGCCTGGAACTGGGATGCTTCACCTTCGGCGATCATCTCAGCGATCTGCGCATCGCAGGACGTGTTCAGCATCGCACGCTGTGCATCCGTCAAATCGTTCCACGCGTCCATGTTGACGAGCAATTCGTTCGACGTGGACTGCTGATGCCAACCCGGGAAGTAGTTGTTCTTCGCGATTTGGTTCAGGCCCAGCGTCCGGTCGATCGCCGGCATGGAGAATTCGGTCGCGTCAATCGTGCCGCGCTCAAGAGCCGGATAGATGTCAGCCGCAGCGAGCTGCTGCGTGGAAACGCCGAACTTCTGCATGACCTTCGCGCCGACGCCGAAGAAGCGCATTTTCAGGCCCTTCAACTGGTCGAGACTGTTGATCGGCTCACGGAACCAACCGGAGGTTTCCGGAGGAATCATGCCGCAGAGTACGAACTTGATGTTGTCGCGGCCGTAGACCTCTTCGGCCAACTGAACACCGCCGCCATATTTGAACCAAGCCACGAATTCAGGCGCGGCCGGGCCGAACGGCCAGGTCGAGAAGAATGCGTAGACCGAGTTTTTACCTTGGTTCGCACCGGAGGTGCCCCAGGCCGCTTCGAACGCGCCTTGGGATACCGGATCGAAATAGGCATAACCACCGACCAATGCGCCCGGCTCTTCGACCTTGATGGCGAAGTCGCCGTCGGACATGGCATCGACAGCCGCAGCAACACGGCGAGACGGCGGCCCGATAACCGCGACCGTCGACGCGAAGGCTGCATGCATTTTCCAACGGGTTTTCGCGTCAGCCGGGTCGGACGCTGCCGTCAGTGACATTGCACCGACGAGTCCAGCCATAGCTGCAGATTTCAATAGATTGGTAAACTTCATCCGTAACCTCCCAGTTCCGGGCCGGCCCCCACTATTGTGGACACCGGCATTTTTGATGAATGCCACGGCGATGCTCAAAACCGCGACGATATGGTTGAGGAACCCAGCCCCTTCTGACGGAGGCTTGTGACGGCGCCGCTCAAATCCTTGCAGTCAGATTGGACCGATGCAAGAACATTAACCGGCGTACCCGTTCCACGGACGCAATATTGCGTAAGGTGCCCGGCAAACGCCAGAAAAAATTGGTATTACCTATTGCGGTTCCGGCGTGCTTAAGTGTCAGACAGCGCTGTGGCTGGTGCCCACGGTGAGGATTGAGTTCCCTTCTTATCCTTTGGAATCAGACTCTTGATACGCAAGGCCGTGGATCTATTCTAAGCATTGAGGGCAGAGACCAAGCGGCGAATCCGTTACGAATTGCACGCAAATTCCAGGCTTTTTCGCACTGCGAAATCGCCAATTGTCGAGGGAGGTGACATGAAACAGGCCAAATTGATCGCGATCGGCGATCCCGCGACGTCGGTACGCTGCGAAGAGGTTCCGGCGCCGGGCGAGCCGGGTGAGGGGCAGGTGCTGGTCGACGTCGCGGCCGGTCCCATCAACCCGGCCGAAGTGCTAATCATGAAGGGTGAATATGCGGCTACCCCGGATTTGCCCGCGCCCCTCGGCATCGAAGGGGCGGGGACGGTCTCGGCGGTCGGGCCCGGTGTGTCGGGGTTGGCAGTCGGGGACAAGGTGATGCTCATGCCCCGCGCCAACTGGGTTCAGCAGGCGCTTGTCTCCACCGGCGAGGTCATCAAGCTGCCTGCCGGGATCGATCTTCAACAGGCGGCGATGCTGAAGGTGAATCCGGCAACGGCCTTCCTGATGTTGACGACCTATGTGGATCTCGCCCCGGGCGATTGGGTCGCCCAGAATTCCGCCAATTCGGCCGTGGGCACGTCCTTGATCAAAATCGCCAAACAGCGCGGCTTGAAAACGGTCAATATCGTCCGGCGCGAGGAGGCGGCGGCCTATTGCCGGGAAATCGGCGGCGACGTCGTCGTGGTGGATGGTGAGGATGTCGCGGCCAGGGTTGCCGAAGCAACCGGCGGCGCACAAATCAAACTGGGGATCGATGCGGTCGCCGGTGAAGCGGTCATTCGTTTGGCGGCATGTTTGGCCGATGGGGGGACGGTTGTGAATTACGGCATGCTGTCCGGTAAGCCATGCATGCTGACCACGGACCAAACCGTCTTCCAATCCAAGTCGTTGACGGGGTTCTGGCTGGCGAAGGTTCTGGGTGGAATGGACCAGGCCGGCAAGGATGCGTTGTACGCGGAACTGGCGCCGTTGGTCTTGGACGGGACAATCGCGGTACCGATCGAGGCAACCTACCCGATCGACCAAATCCAGGATGCCGTCGCCCATGCCTGCCGCGAAGGCCGCAGCGGAAAGGTCCTGGTTCTGCCGAACGGATGACGGGAAGGCAGGCGAATCGGTTCGCCTGCCGGGAGTGGCGCCTATGACCGAAAAATACACGACATACAGCGCTTTCTGGCCCCACTATTTGCGGGAACATGCACGCCCGGCCACACGGGCGCTGCATTTCGCGGGAACGGCCTGCGGTTTGGGTTTCTTGATCGCGGCCGGCGTTATGGGACAGGCCTGGCTTGTCCTGCCGGCCGTGGTTTCCGGCTATGCCTTTGCGTGGCTCGCCCATCTTTTGATCGAAAAGAACCGGCCGGCGACCTTCACCTATCCGCTCTGGTCGCTGATCAGCGATTTCAGGATGTTCTTTCTGTGGCTGGCCGGGCGGCTCGGCCCCGAACTGCGCAAGGCGGGCTTGGACGGGTAGGGGCTAGCGCGGTTCCAATCGCAATATGCGCCCGTCATAGTCGTCAGTCAGAAGGTAGATCAAACCATCCGGGCCTTGCCGGACGTCTCGGACCCGATCATCCAGGCCTTCCAACAGCCGTTCCTCCGCCGTGACGCGGTCGCCATCCATGTCGAGGCGGACCAGCAGCCCGAACTTCAACGATCCGACGAACAGATCGCCCTGCCATTCGGGGAAGGCGTCGCCTGTATAAAAGGCCATGCCGGAGGGGGCGATCGAGGGGTCCCAATAATACAGCGGCTGTTCATAGCCGGCTTTATGCGTGCCGTCGCCGATCTTTCCGCCGGAATAATGGCGCCCATAGGAAATGACCGGCCATCCATAATTCTTGCCGGCTTCCGGCCGGTTGATTTCGTCGCCGCCGCGCGCGCCATGCTCAACCGTCCATAGACGGCCGGTTTGCGGATGCAGCGCGGCCCCTTGCGGGTTGCGGTGCCCGTAGGACCAAACTTCGGGCCGCCGGCCGGCGACACCGACAAAGGGATTGTCGGTGGGTATCGTGCCATCCGGATTAACCCGCACGACCTGGCCGCGGTTGATTGTGAAGTCCTGAGTGCGGTCCCTTTCGCCGCGTTCCCCGACCGTAATGAAAAGCGTGCCGTCCGGCGCGAAGACCAGGCGCGAGCCGAAATGCCGGCCGCCATTCGTCTTGGGTTCCTGCCGGAAGATGATTTCGCCCTGCTTCAGGGCTTCCCCTTCCAGATCCAACTTGGCCCGCAGCACGGCCGTACCCGCCCCGCCGGGGCCCGGTTCCGAGAAGGAAACATAAACCAGATTGTTTTCCGGAAACGCCGGGTCGAGGGCCACGTCCAAAATGCCACCCTGGCCGCTGACATAGGCTTCCGGGACGCCTTTCAAGGGTGCGGATTTTTCCCCCGCCAGGGTCACGATCCGAATATCGCCTTCGCGTTCGGTGACCAGCATGCGACCATCCGGCAGGAAGGTCATGCCCCAGGGATGCCGCAAGCCGGACGCGACCGTAACGGCCCGCAGCGCATAGTCGCCGCTGCTGAAATCCTGTGTCTCACCCGCCTGCGCGGGCGGGATCTGGGCGATTATGAGGCAGCTGAGAAAAACAGCGACCAGCCAGCTTCGGGGTCCGGGCAATCGTATCTCCGTCGGCAGTTGCCCTTTGTCAGTTAGGCGCGCCGAAGGTGACGTCAACCATGACCGCGGCCCCGATTTCTTCCAGCGCATCGGCAAGGCTGTCTTCGGACAAGCCGGCCGGAAGGTGCAAGGTGAGGGCGGCGCGGAACAGCTTGCCGCCGGCGAAGGGAGCATCTTCCAACGACGTCTCCAATTCCTCGACGCTGACCTTGTGCTGGGCAAGACAATGGGAAATCTCATGCACGATGCCGGGCTGGTCGGGTCCCAGGATTTCAAGGCTCAGAACCTTGCCCGCCCCAGCTTTCTCTTCGGCCTTCTCTTCGGCACGGGCTTCTTCGACCGTGACGCGAAATCCGTGATCGGAAAGGGCGGCCAATGCGTCGGCCATGGCGTCGGCCCGGTCGTCGGGCGCCTGTACGCGGACGATGCCCGCGAATTTCTCGGCCAGATGAGCCATCCGGCTTTCCAGCCAGTTGCCGCCATGGGCGGTGACGACTTCGGACATCAGATCCACCAGACCCGGCCGGTCCCTGGCCACGAACGTCACGACAAAATCCTTCGGCATCGTTCCCACCCCATTTGTCTGTGCGGATTTCTGCAGCCCGCTATCGCCCCGCCCGGTTCAAGCAGACGGAATCATTGATTTTCAAGATCGTACCAGCACGTCGAAGCCCAGACTATAAGGCCAAAGGTCCCAGCCGTAATAAGACCGAGGCGTCACGTTTTTGCCTTTCCCAACAGCACATCCTTGGCCTCGTTCACTTTTGCCGCCAGATAGTCCGACCCGCCGGCATCCGGATGGGCCGATTTCATCATCCGGCGATGCGCCTCGCGGATGTCATCCGACGTGCATCCTTCCCGCAACCCCAGGACGGCGAGTGCTTCGGACCGGGACATGTTGCCGGACGAACCGCTTCTGCCGCGATCATCCGAACCGCCGGCGGCGCCGTCATTCGCGCCCGTTCCCGTACCATCGCCCCGCCATTCCGTGCCGTGCGCCCTGTCGATATAGGCTTCAAGCAGATCGGCCGACTTGCGGTCCAACGGTTCGACTTCCGTATAGAGGGAAACGAGATCGGAAAGGGTCAGTTCGGACAGCATTCTGCCTTCCTGCATACCCTCCAGAACCCGCCCGTCCATGTCGCCGGTTTCGTGATCCAGCGTCATGGCGAAGAAGCGCGACTGAACCGAACTGTTCGCGCCGGGGCGGGGGCCCTGCATGGTCTTCCACATCCGCCGGAAATTCAGGAAGCGCGAAATCCAGGGCAGCAGCCCGATCAACACCATCCAAAGCAGGCCGAAACGACCGATCGCGATCAACCCGACCGCGACGATCAGGGCCAGGATAGCCGCAATCCACTTGCCGCTGTTCAGGATCGCCCGCGGCGGCGCATTCGCCGCCCAGTTCACCACCACCAGGATCAGCAGAACCAGCCCGATGCCGAACAGCAAATAGGTCATCGCAGGCTATTTACCCGTCATGTTATGGGTCAATTGCAGGGCCATGCCGCCATGCCGCTTCCCGTGTTCAAGCAGGGCCGCGCGGCCGCCCGCGGCATAGACAGCGACGGCCGAGAGCAATTCGCGCAATTGTTTTGCGCTGCCCGTATCGAAGGGGCAATAGGCGCCGCCGGTCAAACGCGCGATTTCGCGAAAGGCCCGCGCCGCGACCATGTCGTTCCCCTCGTGGAACATGAAGGCGGGCACGCCCAGCAGCCCCAACTCGCCGGCCGTATGGCAGACGGCGTCGATATCTTCCTCGAAGCTATCGCCGACATAGACCAGGGCGCCAACCTTCGCTTTCGATGCCTCGCCGACGGCGTGGGAAAGAACGCGGCCCAGCTGCGTGCGGCCGGCACGGCACATCACGCTGGTCATCAACCGCGCCAAGGCCTTGCCGTCCGAGGCCCATTTGCTGGCCTTGCATTCCCCGAATCCCCGGAAGAAGACCAGTTGAACGTCCAGCCCGCCGAGTTCGGCCGTCGCGGTGAACATCTCGCCCTGGATCTGGCAGGCCTGGTCCCAGGTCGGCTCCCGGCTTGCGGTGGCGTCCATTCCGAAGATCAACCTGCCGCGAACGCCCGGCGTTCTGTTCGCCGGCGGCGTCGATTTGACCTTTTTCAGAAAGGCGTCGATTTCGGACTCGTTGCCGACGGGTGTCTTTTTTTCCGGGCCGCGCCGAAGGGCCTTGTCCGGCCGGTCTGTAGGGTTCTGTGCCATACTTAATAGTATAGGGTCGCTTGACCCGGATTTCGATATTACTTCGGCGCGCGGACGGCCTTATTGCCGTACCGAATCGCTTTCCCTTCACAAAACACCCATTGTCGGAGACAATGCTGATGTAACGGTCCTCGGGTTGGGGTTGGAAAGACCTTCTATCGATCCCGACAGAGACCGAGCGCCATTTCGAGGACCGTGCGAGCCTGCCGCACCAATGCGGCTGGGATAGATAAGCACAGGGAGATGGAAATGGCCGATACTCAAACTGGTCCGCATGTGACCAGCGCGCGTTGCGCCGCCCTCGCGGGACCGTACCAAGCCGGAAAAACAAGCCTGATGGAGGCGCTGCTCTTCGCCAGCGGCTCCACCCACCGCAAAGGATCGGTGAAAGACGGGTCCACCATCGGCGATGCGTCGCCGGAAGCGCGTGAAAAGCAAATGACCGTCGAGGCGACCAGCGCGGCGGGGTCGTATCTGGGGCAGGATTGGTTCTTCATCGACACACCGGGGTCGATCGAATTCATGCAGGAAGCCATGTCCGGCATGGCGGCGGCGGATGTGGTCATCCTTGTCTGCGAGCCGGATATCCAGAAAGCGGTGATGTTATCGCCCTATCTGAAATTTCTAGAGGAGCGGGACATCCCGCACATGATTTTCGTCAACAAGATGGACCATATGCATGTTCGTGTCCGCGACTTGATGGAAGCGATCCAGGTTTATTCCAACAAGAAGCTCGTGCTTCGTCATGTCCCGATCCGAGACGGCGATACGGTTACCGGCTATGTCGATCTTACGTCGGAACGGGCGTATCGCTACAAGGCGGGTTCCGAATCGGACCGGACCGATATTCCCGACGCCCTTCAGGACCGCGAGGAAGAGGCGCGCCAGGAACTGCTCGAGACCCTGGCCGATTTCGACGACGGCCTGCTCGAGCGGCTGCTGGAAGAGGTGGATATCGACAAGGCGGATATCTACGAACAATTGGCCAAGGATCTGCAGGAAGACTTGATCGTCCCGGTGTTCCTGGGGGCGGCGGAAACCGAGAATGGCGTGCGCCGGCTTCTGAAAGCCCTGCGCCATGAGGTGCCGGCCGTCGAACAAGGATACGAGCGCCTCGCCGCGCTGGGGGCATTGCCGGATTCCGGCACCGTCGCCCAGGTCTTCAAGACCTACTACCTTCCCCATGTCGGCAAGGTGTCCATGGCGCGGATTTGGCGCGGGGGACTGAAAGAAGGGGACAAGCTGGGGGCCTTCAATGCCGGTAACATGTCCCGCGCGACCGGGTTGACGCTTGAAAAGACGCCGTCGGCATCTGTCGGGGAAGTCGTGGCCATCGGCCGGCAGGACGATCTGGCGACGGGACAGGTCATCACCGCGGACGGAATTGTCCAAGATCCGCTTTGGCCCGCGCCCCTGCCACCGGTCTATTCGCAGGCGATCGTGGCCCCGAAACGCGAGGATGAGGTGAAGCTCTCCAGCGGCCTCGCCAAACTGGTCGAAGAGGATTCCTCCCTGTCCTTCGGGCAGGACCCCGATACCCATGAGACGCTGCTGCACGGCCGGGGCGAGGCGCATCTGCGTCTGGCCATCGAACGCCTGCAGTCGCGGTATCATGTCGGGGTCGAGGCGACGCCGGCAAAGACGCCGTATAAGGAGACGATCCGCAAATCCATCGAGCAGCACGCCCGGCACAAGAAACAGAGCGGCGGCCATGGCGAGTTCGGCGACGTGACGGTGGAAGTGAAACCGCTGCCGCGCGGCGGCGGGTTCGAGTTCATCGACCAGATCACCGGCGGTGTCGTACCCAGGCAATATATCCCGGCGGTTGAGGCGGGGGTGAAGGAGTACCTGACGGAAGGCCCCCTGGGCTTCAAGGTCGTGGATGTCTCGGTCCGGCTTTTCGATGGCAAACACCATTCGGTCGACAGTTCCGAAATGGCGTTCAAGCGGGCGGGGATTCTGGCGATGAAGGATGCCTTGCCTCAGTGTTCCCCCGTGCTGTTGGAACCGGTTGCCTCCGTTACGATTGCGGTGCCCAGCGAATTCACGTCGCGCGCCCAGGCCGTGGTAACGAAGCGGCGCGGACAAATCCTGGGTTTCGACACCCGGGCCGGATGGTCCGGCTGGGACGAATTGAAAGCGCAGATGCCGCAATCGGAACTGGGGGATCTGATCTTCGAATTGCGGTCCCTCAGCCTGGGGGTCGCGGACTATACCTGGGAATTTGACCACCTAGCGGAATTGAGCGGGCGCCTTTCCGATGATGTGATCGAGCAACGCCGTTCCGAAGCGGCCTGAAAGCCGGAAACAGGCGGTTAGACATTTGGTCCAGGTAGGATTTCGGCGATTTGCCGGGCGGGGAGGACTCTGCCCGGCCCGGTTTTTACGGCCGAACAGCCGACTTTTTACGCCTTGCCGAGAGTCGGATTCACAATCTGTAAATCATTCGGGACTATTTTATGCGCGGGGTACGTGGCGGCACGTCAATTAGGCGGCGTCATGTCTATAGACAATGTTGCTCACACAGGAGTTTCCGAATGCCCGCCGGCGCAAATCCGCATTTTTCGACGTCACAGAAAAAGCAGTTTCGAATAGAAAAACTGCTAAAGACCGCCGGTTTCCCGGACAGGGCCGCCGTACCGACCCTTGAGGGGGATGCCGAGTTTTTGCTCCAACGGGTCGAAGCGCTGCATGAAAAGATCGACGGGTTGACCGACGGCGGCGGTGTGACGGTGGGGCGGAACCACGACGAAGACCTGGAGGTTCGGATCGAAATCACGCGGCTTGTGAAGGAGATCGGCAAAACCAAGGCTGAGCTTGCTTCCCTGCGTCACCCGATGGCGGACGAGGAAGGCGACAAGATCCTCACGGCGACCAACGAGTTGGACGCGATTGTCGAGGCGACCGAAAAGGCGACCGACGAAATCCTCCGCTCCAGCGAGGAAATCAACGAAATTCTTGAGAAGCTGCGCGGCGATGGCGACGTCGACGAAGAACATCGTGCGGCTTTCGACATGATCGAGGCCCGCACCATCGCCATTCTGGAAGCCTGCAACTTCCAGGACATCACCGGCCAGCGCATCAACAAGGTCGTAACGACCATGCAGTTCATCGAAGAACGCGTGAAAGCGATGATCGACATCTGGGGCGTGGACGCCTTCGCGCACCTACCGTTGCCGGAAGTCGAGCATATCGACGAGGACGCCGCCCTGCTGGAGGGGCCGCAACTGGAAAACGGCCTGACCCAGGACGACATCGACGCGATGTTCGACTAGTCTCGCTGCACCGGAAAGGCGGTTCGCGGCGGAACGATCAGACCTTTACGTCGCTCAACCCGATGGCGCTGAGCAGGTCGCGCAATTCCTGGCGGGCGGCGACATGCGACATGCTCATCCTGGTGCTGCCGATGGATTTGAGGTCAAGCAGGGTCAACCCTTCCAGGAACAATTCACGGAAGACGACGCGTTCTGAAAAGCCGGGGGCGACGCGGAAGCCGATCCTTCTCGACAACTCCTCCAACGCCTGGTCCATCGCTTGCCGGTTGCGTGAATCCAGCTGGCTCAACCGGTTCCGGATAACGATCCAGTCGAAGGTCCGGTTCGCGCCGAGGCGCCGGGCGCGGGACATTTTCTCCTGAAAGACGGCTTCGGCGTATTTACTCGGCCGGCGCACGCGATAGGTATCCGGGTCGACGATCGCCAGCACGTCCAAATCCACGAAACTGTCGTTGATCGGCGTGATCAGCGTATCCGCCTGGGCGTGACCGAGACGGCTAAGGTAGGAATCCCGGCCGGGCGTGTCGATAACGATGACCTCGCAATCGCGCAGTTCCTGTACGGTCCGGTGAAATGTGGTGGCTTCCTCGGCTTCCGCATCGGCCTTGATGTTGGCCCGGCTTTCCATCACCGCGTGGTGATGCGGCATCGCCAGGTTAAGGCCGTTCTTGGCCGCGAAATCGCGCCGGTTCTCGATATAGCGCGTCAGGGTGCCCTGACGGGAGTCCAGATCCATGCTGCCGACACGAACGCCGCTGGCCATGAACCCGGCGATCAGGTGCATCGATGTGGTGGATTTCCCCGTGCCGCCTTTTTCGTTACCGACAACGAAGAAATGCGGCCCCGCCGGTTTCGCCGGTGCGGTCGGCAATTGGGGGGCGGTCGGCTGCTGGTTGGAGGCATCGCCCGACGGCATGATGGTCTGACCTTCTCGTCTTCCGAATTCTGTGCGGAGGCGGGCCTCCTCGCCACAATGCTTTAGTTTGATGCGCCAAGATGATCAACAGCAGGAAAGCGCAACCGCCGGATGCGTGGGGCGGCAAGGCGGCAGCCCTGTGCGCGCATGGAAATCGGTCTAGTTCAGAATAGTGAGGGACATTAAATTGCCGCAATCCCGGTTCAAAGTGCAGACATGATTAGAACGACCGCTCGACATTTTCTACGTTGGCTCGGCCGCATTTTGGCCGTTCTGCTGATTCTATTGACGGGGCCGGGGGCGATGCTGCTCACCGGCGACGTAATCGGAAGCGATTGGCGCAGCGCCAGCCGCGCGCCGGTCGACCTTGCGCCCGACCCCTTGGAAAACAAGCAGGCTGTCGTCCAGGTCTATGCGGCGCGCGCCTTCAGTTGGCGGGGCGCTTTCGGCGTCCATACATGGATTGCGGTGAAGCCGACGAACGCGACACGCTACACCACCTATCACATACTGGGATGGCGGGTACGTTATTCCGGCAGCGGTTTGGTCATCGGTCACGACCGGCCGGATCGGCGCTGGTTCGGGGCCGAACCGCAGGTGCTCGCCCAATTGGAAGGGGCGGGGGTGGATGAAATCATCCAAAGGATCGACGCCGCCGCGCGTCGCTATCCCTATGCACGGGAATACGGCCTGTGGCCGGGGCCGAATTCGAACACCTTCACCAGTTGGGTCGCCCGTCAGGTCCCTGAACTACGATTGGACTTGCCGCCGACCGCCATCGGCAAGGATTATTTGGGACATGACACGTTTTTCGACCGCGCGGTCAGTGGGACCGGGTACCAGGCATCGCTTTTCGGCCTTGTCGGCGTCACCATGGCGCTTGAGGAAGGCCTGGAGGTCAATCTGGCGGGGCTGACTTTCGGGGTCGACCCCAATGACCTGAATCTGAAACTGCCGGGAATCGGCCGTGTCGGGCCGTCACCCGACCCCGCACGCCGGCTCGGCGCGGCGGCGGGCAGCTGATCGTCCCGCGAAGGAAACAGTTTCCGGCATAAAGGTATTCAGGTGGTTGGAACCGGCGTCTTCACGGGGTATTACCCCAAAACAAGATGCTGAGGGTATTAACGCGCGGCTTTTTTCTGCTAGTGATGCATCTATCCATGGCGGGCGGGGTCTCATCGCGTCCAGCAGTGCCGAATGGCGGAGTTTACGGTCTCTGACACATGAGTATCTGGGGTAAAATTCTGGGCGGGGCGGCCGGCTTCGCGATTGGCGGGCCATTGGGCGCGTTAATCGGCGCGGTGGGCGGTCATTTCGTGGACCGGCTGAAATCCGATTCGGAAGGCGGCCGAGAGAATCAGAAATCCGTCACGTTCACCATCGCGGTCATCGTGCTCGGCGCCAAGATGGCGAAGGCCGACGGCCATGTCACACCCGACGAAGTCAGCGCTTTCAAAGAGGTTTTCCGCGTCCCGCCGGACGAAATGAAGAACGTGTCGCGCATATTCAACCAGGCGCGCCGGGATTCGGCCGGGTATGAAATGTATGCGCGGCAGGTCGCCGGCATGTTCAAGGACGACCCCGCCGTCTTGGAGGAATTGTTGTGGTGCCTGGCTTATATCGCCAAGGCGGACGGGCATATCCATCCCGGCGAATTGCAGTTCCTGCGCGGCGTTTCCGACATATTCGGTTTCGATCAGGCGACGGTGGAACGCGTAACCGCGATCGCCATGAGCGATTCGGAAGCCGACGACCCCTATGTCATCCTGGGCATGCCGCGCTCGGCGAGCGACGATGAGATCAAGGCCGCGCACCGGAAGCTCGTGATCGAACATCATCCCGACAAGCTGATCGCACAGGGCCTGCCCGAAGAATTCGTCGAGATCGCAAATCAGAAACTGGCGGCGATCAACGCTGCGTTCGACAAAATCAAACAGGAACGGGGGCTGACCTGAAGCCTATCCATTTACTTGTTTCCGTCCTGATCATGATGGTCTGGGGCGGGAATTTTGCCGTGATGAAGACGGCGATCGAATATGTGCCGCCTTTCAGTCTGCTGGCTCTGCGCTATGCGGTCGTCGCGCTGGTTCTGGTCCCCTTCATCAAGGTCCCGCGGGCGCATCTTAAGCAGATTTTCATCTATGCCTTTTTGATGGGCGGCCTGCATTTCGGCTTCATCATGACCGGTCTGCGCTATGTCGATGCGGCGACCGTGGCCCTGTTGACGCAGGTCGGCGTGCCGTTTTCCACCATTCTGGCGGCGGTCATTTTCAAGGATTACCCGGGTTGGCGGCGTTGGCTGGGGATTGCGCTGGCCTTTGTGGGGGCGGCCGTCATCGCGGGTGAACCGCGCTTCGAGGGCGATATTCTATGGGTCGGCATGGTCGTTTTCGCGGCGCTCGTCTGGGCTGTCGGGAACACGCAGGTCAAGGCCATGTCCGGCGTCGACGGGTTGGCGCTGAACGGTTGGATGGCGCTTTTCGCCGCCCCGATGCTGGCGATCTGGTCGCTGTTGTTCGAGCATGGTCAGGTGGATGCATACATTTCCGCGGGCTGGATCGGGGGCGCGGCGCTGTTCTATCAGTCGGCGATGGTGACGCTGTTCGGTTATGGCTTCTGGTTCTGGCTGATGAAGAAATATCCGATCAGCCTGTTGATGCCCTTCACCTTGCTGGGCCCGACCTTCGGTGTGGCGGCGGGCGTTCTGTTCCTGGCCGAGCCTGTCACGGTCAACATGATCATCGGCGGCCTGATGACCCTGGGCGGGGTCGGCATCATCGTCCTTCGCCGCCCGTCGCTGCTGGCCGATACCAAGCGCTACAAGGCGGAGCCTTAGGCGATGCCTGCTGAGAAAACCGCCCCGGCCCTGGTCGTGGAAGACCGGCCCTCGCCGAATTTCGGCGAACGGAAGGGCGGTCGCCCGGTCGACATGCTGGTCCTGCACTATACGGACACGGCATCGGCCGAAGACGCGCTCGCCATTCTGACCGATCCGGCGAAGGAGGTAAGCGCCCACTACCTGATCGACGAGGACGGGACGGTCTATCGGATGGTGCCTGAGGAAGCGCGCGCCTGGCATGCCGGCCTTTCCTATTGGCGCGGGGACAGGGATGTGAATTCCCGCTCCATCGGGATTGAACTGCAGAACCCCGGCGAGCGGTTCGGCTATCGTCCCTTTCCCGAAACCCAGATGAATGCCTTGGTCACCTTGGTTCGGGGGATACTGTCCCGCTGGCCGATTCCGGCGCGGAATATCGTCGGCCATTCCGATATCGCCTGCGACCGGAAGCATGACCCCGGTCATTTGTTCGACTGGCACGAATTGGCGCGGGCCGGGATCGGTCTGTGGCCCGAAACGGCAACGGCGTCTCCTGAGGATCTGCCTGCCATGCTGGGGGAAATCGGGTATGACCCGGACTGCGAACGCGCCGTGGAGGCGTTTCAGCGCCATTATCGCCCCGCCCGTATCGACAACCTGCCGGATGCCGAGACCGCGGGCCTGGCGTCGGGTCTCTTGCGGCTTATCGCCCAGCCGACTACATAAGCGCCGGGTCAGACGGTTGGATGGCTGCGGGCCGCGCTTGGGAAACCATGCGGCCTGAGGAAAGTCCGGGCTCCACGAAAACACGGTGCCGGATAACCTCCGGCGGGGGAAACCCTAGGGAAAGTGCCACAGAAAGCAAACCGCCGGGCAATTCCGAACGTCCTCGGACGCGCGGAAATCTGTCCGGTAAGGGTGAAAGGGTGCGGTAAGAGCGCACCGCCGCCCCGGCGACGGGGCGGGCATGGTAAACCCCACCGGGAGCAAGACCGAGTAGGGACGGCCGTTCCAATCCGCCCTGTGCGGAGAGGGACAGGCGGGTTTTCGCGCTGTCGTCCGGGTGGGTTGCGTGAGGCGCGTGGCGACACGGGCCCCAGATGAATAGCCATCTATCGTTCCGCGCGGGGAAATCCGCAAGGAACGGGGACAGAACCCGGCTTACAGACCGTCTGACCCGCCTTTCGCCGCGCGGCCTGCCGGATCGCAAGGCTTGGCGCACGGCCTTCGGCCCGGTCCGGGAAACGCCCATCATGATAGTTTCATGGTCTTTTACAGGTCTTCCCCGGCCAATCTTCTTGCCCTGACTTGTCCGTGTGTGGCAGATAAAACCTGCCTTGAACTGACTAACGGCCCGAACGGGCCGCAATTTTGTCTGGAGAGAAGTGCTCATGTCCTCGTCCGTGAAAACGGCCGTTTTCCCGGTTGCCGGATTTGGCACCCGGGTTCTTCCAGCAACGAAAGCTTTCCCGAAAGAAATGCTGCCTGTCGTCGACAAGCCGCTGATCCATTACGCGGTCGAGCAGGCGGTCGAAGCGGGTATCGAGAAGCTCGTCCTGGTCACGGGCCGGAACAAGCAGGCGATGGAGGATTATTTCGACATCGCCTATGAATTGGACCGGACGCTGGAGGAACGCGGCAAGGAAGACATCCGCAAAAGCGTGCGTGACTTCCTGTTGGAGCCGGGACGGATCATGTATGTCCGCCAGATGGAACCGCTGGGCCTGGGGCACGCGGTCTGGTGTGCACGGCACCTGGCGGGCGATGGCCCCTTCCTGGTGATGTCGCCGGACGATTTGATCATGAGCGACGTGCCATCAGCCAAGCAATTGATCGACGCGCATGAGGAGACCGGCGGCAATGTCGTCGCTGTCATGAACGTGCCGCGCGAACACACCAATCGATACGGTGTTCTGGATACCGACAATGCGGAGGACAAACTGCCGGTGGTAAAGGGCATGGTCGAAAAACCTGACCCCGCCGATGCGCCCTCCACCTTGTCGATCATCGCGCATTACCTGTTGATGCCGGAAGTGTTCGACGAACTGGCCCGCCACGAACGCGGCGCCGGCAACGAGATTCAATTGACCGACGCCATGGCGCGGCTGATTGGCAAGCAGCCGTTCCACGGATTGCGATTCGAAGGAACGCGGTTCGATTGCGGTACGAAGGAAGGGTGGCTGGAAGCGAATATCGCCTTTGGCCTGAAGCGTGCCGATCTGGGCGGCAAGGTTGCCGATATCGTCAAGAAATACGCGACTCCATAAGGGGACGGCGGCGCTGTGCCGTTGCGTGCCGGTTCATTCGGAATGTGCAGGGCTCTCTGCCGCGCATTCCCGAGAGCAAGGGTTGAGGAATAGAATTTCATGCGACTAGCGATGATTGGGACCGGATATGTCGGTCTTGTAAGCGGTGCTTGTTTTGCTGAATTCGGCCACGACGTCGTCTGTGTGGACATAGATCCCGGCAAGATCGAGAAGCTGAAAAAAGGCATCATCCCGATCTACGAGCCCGATCTCGACGAACTCGTCACACGGAACCACGCGGCTGGGCGGTTGAATTTTACCCAGGACCTGAAGGCGGGGATCGCCGATTGCGATTGCGTGTTCATCTGCGTCGGCACGCCGCCGCGCCCGGAAGACGGCCATGCCGACCTGAAATACGTCTATCAGGCCGCCAAGGACATTGCCGGCGCCATGGGGCGCTATACGGTGATCGTCGACAAGTCGACGGTGCCGGTGGGAACCGCGCGTGAGGTGGACGCCATTGTCAGGGCCGAGAATCCGTCGGCGGAATGGGATGTCGTCTCGAACCCTGAATTCCTGCGGGAAGGCGCGGCGATCGAAGATTTCATGGAACCGGATCGTGTCGTCATCGGCGCCGATTCCGAACGGGCACGCTCGGTGATGCGCCAGCTTTATGCGCCGTTGTCGGACAAGGGCGTTCCGATTCTGATGACCGGCCGTGAATCGGCCGAAGTCATCAAATACGCGACCAACGCCTTCCTGGCGACCAAGGTCACCTTCATCAATGAAATGGCGGATCTGTGCGAAAAGGTCGGCGGCAATGTCGAGGACGTCGCCCGCGGTCTGGGCCTGGACGACCGGATCGGCCCGCGTTTCCTGCGGGCGGGGCCGGGTTACGGTGGATCCTGTTTCCCGAAGGACACGATGGCGCTGGTAAAGACCGCTGAAATGGTCGGTTCGCCGACATGGATCGTCGATGCCGTGGTCAGGAAGAACGATGCAAGGAAACGGCAGATGGCGCACCGCGTGGGCGAAATCTGCGGCGGCAGCGTCAACGGCAAGACGATTGCGGTGTTGGGCCTGACGTTCAAACCCGACACGGACGACATGCGCGAAAGCCCGGCAATCGACATCGTCGACGAATTGCAGGCCAACGGCGCGACCGTTCGGGCCTATGATCCGGAAGGCACCGAGCAGGCCAAGGCGGTCATAAAGGGGGCGGAATTCTGTTCCAGCGCGATGGATGCCTTGACCGGCGCGGACGCTGCGGTGCTGGTCACGGAATGGGCCGAATTCGAAGACCTCGACTTCGACGCGGTCAAATCCGTGATGAAGGCCGCCAATCTTGTCGATTTGCGCAATGTATTCAGCCCCGCCAATATGCAGGCGGCCGGCTTCAACTATCTCAGCATCGGCCGTCCGGCCGCGGCAAAATAGCGGTCGAAACGGTTCGCCGCTGATTGGGGGTTCCAGGAATGTCTGTAAAGGGTCATCGCTTTCATCCCTCCATCCTGCGCGAATACGATATCCGCGGGATCGTCGGCCGTACGCTGACGACCTCCGATGCGCTGGCCCTGGGCCGCACGCTTGGAACGATTGCGGTCGCGTCGGGCGGGCGGGTTGCCGTCGTCGGATATGACGGACGTCATTCCTCGCCGATGCTGGAAGAAGAACTTTGCCGGGGGCTCGCCTCCTGCGGTCTGTTCGTTCTGCGCATCGGGTTGTGCCCGACGCCGATGGTCTATTTCGCCGCCCGCGTGTTGAACGCTTCGGTCGGGGTCATGGTCACCGGGTCGCACAATCCGCCGGAATATAACGGCTTCAAGATGGTGTTGGGCAACAAGCCCTTCTATGGCGAGAACATCACCCGCCTCGGCGAGCAGGCGGTGCGCGGCGTTTGGGTCAGCGGCGCCGGCGGCGTCGTCGATGTCGAGGCGTCGGACGCCTATGTCGCCCGAATGCTCAACGACTATACCAGCAAGACCGGCCTGCATGTCGCTTGGGATCCGGGCAACGGATCGTCCGGCAATATCCTGATCAAGATGCTGCGCCGCATGCCGGGCGACCATACGGTCATCAACGAGCGCATCGACGGATCCTTCCCCGCCCATCACCCCGACCCGACGGTCGAGAAGAATCTGGAACAGCTGCGCGATATCGTCCTGTCCGAGAAATGCGACCTAGGGATCGCCTTTGACGGCGACGCCGACCGCATCGGCGTGATCGACGGCAAGGGCCGCGTGATCTGGGGCGACCAACTGCTGGCCATTCTGGCCCGCGATGTTTTGCAAGCCATGCCGGGCTCCCCGATCATCGCCGATGTGAAGGCCAGCCAGGTCCTGTTCGACGAAATCGCCCGCTTGGGCGGCAAACCGGAAATGAGCCCGACCGGGCATTCCATCATCAAGAGCAGAATGGCGGAAATCTCGTCCCCGCTTGCGGGCGAGATGAGCGGTCATATCTTCATGGCCGACAAGTATTACGGCTTTGACGATGCCCTCTACGTCGCTGTCCGGTTGGTCGATTATCTGGTCCGGTCCGGGGAATCCATCGCCGATATCCGCGACAGCCTGCCGGAAATGATTAATACGCCGGAAATCCGCATCGAAGTGCCCGATGAGGAAAAGTTCGACATCGTCGATCGGGTCAAGGAACGGGTGAAAGCGGCCAATCTGGACGTGAACGACATCGACGGCGTGCGGGTCAATGAAGGCGGCGGCTGGTGGTTGCTGCGGGCGTCCAACACCCAGAATTGCCTGGTCGTGCGGTGTGAAGCGACGGACCAGGACGTGCTGGAGACCTTGAAGGGCCGGGTGGTCGAGGAACTGGAAAAAGCCGGCGTCGCGGATGCCGATCTGGAAAATTCGGCCGGACACTAGCCTTCTGCAGGTTGGTTCCTCAGGCATTATGCGTGATTGCGTAAGCCTGTCTGCATTCTTAGACTTACCCTCTTACCCGACGCGCACGAATGCTGCGGGACCTTAATAGATATATTTCGAACAGGCGGACTTAGAGGGAGACTGATTCCATGATCAAATCCGTATTGCGTGCCGGTGCGACGGCGGCGGCACTCGTCATGATGGCCGGCGGCGCTTCGGCGGCGGACCCGGAAAGCTGCAAGGCGGTTCGCTTCTCGGATGTCGGTTGGACCGACATCACCGCGACCACGGCCGCGACGTCCGAAGTGCTTATGGCGCTGGGGTATGAGCCGGAAGCCAAAGTCCTTTCGGTGCCGGTGACCTATGCCAGCTTGAAGAACAAGGATATCGACGTGTTCCTCGGCAACTGGATGCCCACGATGGAAGGCGATATCGCGGCCTATCGCGACGAGGGCACGGTAGAGGTTCTGCCGACCCCGAACCTGGAAGGCGCCAAATACACGCTGGCCACGAACGCCAAGGGCGCGGCAGCCGGCATCAAGGATTTCGCCGATATCGCCAAACATGCGGACCTGCTGGACGGCAAGATCTATGGGATTGAGCCGGGCAATGACGGCAACCGTCTTATCCAGGGCATGATCGACGGCGATGCCTTCGGATTGAGCGGGTTCGAGGTGGTCGAAAGTTCTGAACAGGGGATGCTGGCCCAGGTCGCGCGCGCCAAGCGCCGCGATGAAGCGGTCGTGTTCCTGGCCTGGGAACCGCATCCGATGAACGCCAATTTCGACCTGACCTATCTGACCGGCGGCGATGACGTCTTCGGCCCCAATCTTGGCGGCGCGACGATCTTCACCAATGTTCGCAAGGGCTATCTGTCCGAATGCCCGAATGTCGGTGCGCTGCTGAGCAATCTGCAGTTCACGCTGGCGATGGAAAACGAAATCATGGGCGCCATCCTGGATGACGGCGAAGACCCCAACAAGGCGGCGAAGGCCTGGCTTTCCAACCACGGCGACGTGGTGATGAATTGGGTGTCCGGCGTAACGACCTTCGATGGCGGCGATGCTGCCGCGGCGGTCAAATCCCATTTCGGACTTTAACCGGAACAAACTGACGGGGGCGCCAAGGCGTCCCCGTTTTTCCCTGTGCAGGCCATCCTGGGCCGGACAGGTATGGGAGCAGTCAGATGGATTGGCTCACCGACAATAAGATTCCCGTCGGCAAGTGGATCGAAGCGGCCGTGGATTTCTTCTACGCCCATTTCGCCTGGTTCTTCGACGGTATCACCTACACATTCGAATTTCTGATCGAAGGCACAGCGGATACGCTGGGCTTGCTGCACCCCTTGATTCTGATCGCCTTGATCGCGGGGCTGGCCTATCTGCTGCAGCGATCCTGGAAGCTTCTGCTTTTCCTGGTTCCCGGCCTGCTGCTGATCGTCAATCTGGGGTATTGGGAAGATACGATCCTGACCATATCGCTCGTGACCTGGGCCACGACGCTCAGCATGGTCATCGGCGTGCCGATCGGTATCGCGGCGGCGCACCGCCCGCGGTTCTGGCTGTTTTTGCGGCCGATCCTGGATATGATGCAGACGATCCCCACTTTCGTGTATTTGATTCCGGCGCTGATCTTCTTCGGCCTGGGCGTGGTCGCGGGGATGGTCGCCACGATCATCTTTGCCTTGCCGGCGCCGATCCGGCTGACCTATCTGGGCATCAGTTCCGCCCCGAAACCGCTGCTTGAGGCCGCGGAGAGCTTCGGGGCGACGAAGCGACAGCTTCTATGGCTGGTAGAGGTTCCCCATGCCATGCCGACAATCATGGCGGGCCTGACCCAATGCATCATGCTGTCGCTGTCCATGGTTGTCATCGCGGCCATGGTCGGGGCGGATGGCCTTGGCATTCCGGTGCTGCGCGCGATCAACACGGTGAACGTGGCGAAAGGGTTCGAAGCGGGCCTGGCGATCGTCATCGTCGCGATCCTGATGGACCGGATATGCAAACGCCCGGGTGCCGGACCCGGCGGCGAATAGGAACGGGGTACAGTCATCATGGATGCGCAAACCGCCGTCGAGTTCGAGAATGTCGATATCGTCTTTTCGGAAACCGAAGCCCAGAGCCAGAAGGCGCTGACCTTCCTGGACCAAGGCCATTCCCGTAGTCGGATATTGGAACAGACCGGCTCCGTCATCGGCGTTGCCGGCGCGACCCTGGACGTGAAGGAAGGGGAAATCTGCGTTCTGATGGGCCTGTCCGGGTCGGGAAAGTCGACCTTGCTGCGTGCCGTGAACGGGTTGAACACGGTGACGCGTGGATCGATCCGCGTTCGCGATGGCGACGACATGCTTGAGATGGTCAATTGTTCCGAGGCGGATTTGCGCCGCATGCGCATGCACCGCGTTGCGATGGTTTTTCAGCAGTTCGGATTGCTGCCGTGGCGGACGGTGGAGGAGAATGTCGGGCTTGGCCTGGAACTTCGCGGCGTGGCGAAGGAGGAGAGACACCGGATCGTCGAAGAAAAGCTGAAGCTTGTACAGTTGGACAAGTGGGCTTCCAAATACGCCCATGAACTTTCCGGCGGTATGCAGCAGCGGGTCGGGCTGGCTCGCGCCTTCGCGACCGACGCGGAATTGCTGTTGATGGACGAACCTTTCTCGGCGTTGGACCCTTTGATCCGGACGCATCTGCAGGATGAACTTCTCGACCTGCAACAGCGCCTGAAAAAGACGATCATCTTCGTCAGTCACGACCTGGACGAAGCGCTGAAGATCGGAAACCGGATTGCGATCATGGAAGAAGGCCGGGTCGTGCAATATGGCGAACCGGAACAGATCGTCCTGAATCCCGCCAGCGATTACGTCGCCGAATTCGTTGCGCATATGAACCCGTTGGACGTTCTGCGCGGCGAGTCCCTGATGACGCATGTGGAGGATTTACGCCGGGAAGGGGACGACCTGCTGCTCGACTCCACAGGCAGGTTCCGCTTGCGGATCGATGCCCAGGGGGCGGTCCAATCGGCCAGCGCGGACGGAACAACGGTCCGCACGATCAGCCCCGATGAACCGGAAACCGACGAGCCCGTCCTTATCATCGCGCCAGCCGATTTGACGATGCGGCGGGCCATTGAACTGCGGTATAGAACCGGCACCCCCGTTGCTTTCGTCGAAGACGGGAAACTGGTCGGGATCTGCGGTGATGAAGAGATCTATCGCGGTATTCTCAGGCAGGCGAATTTGCACCGTACGAAATCGATGAAGGTGTTGTGAGTGAGCGCGGTTTTCACCGATATCGCCGGTGTCCTGTTCGACAAGGATGGCACCTTGATCGATTACGAAGCGACCTGGGGGGCCGCCAATTGGCGCGCAGCGTATTTCTTCGCGGACGGTCGGCAGGATGTGGCCGACGCGTTGATGGAGGCCGGCGGCTGGGATCACGCGACCGGACGGACCTTGCCCGGGTCCCCCCTGGTCGTCGACACGATTGAGGAGATCGCGGAAATCTGGACTGCCGTCCTGCCGCCGCATAAGCGCGATTTGGCGGCGATGAAGTCGCTGCTCCATGTGATGATGTCTACGGATGTGGGGGCGGAACCGTTGGCGGATCTGCATCTTCTGTTCGACGGATTGCGCGGCATGGGCATGCGTCTCGGCGTGGCGACGAATGATACCGAAGCAGGTGTGCACGCCACGTTGGGGCCGCTCGATGTGGTCGAAAAGCTCGATTTCATCGTCGGCTATGACAGCGGCCATGGGGCGAAACCCGGGCCGGGCATGGTCCTCGCCTTCGTGGATCATATTCAATCCGCGCCGGAACGGGTGATCATGGTGGGCGACAACGTTCACGATTTGGAAGCCGGCCGATCGGCAGGGTCGCGGACCGTCGGCGTGCTGACCGGCAATACGCCGCGCGAGGCCCTCGAACCGTTGGCGGACCACATCCTGGATAATGTCGACGGGCTGATCCCCTTGCTCCACCCCTCCTAGAAGCGTCCGCCGCTAGGGAGAGACGGTTTCAAGAGGGGGGTCCTAATTTTGTCCCCATCCCCTGTGCCATCCCGTTCATCATGCCACGCATTGTGGAGAGGCGAGACGCGTTCGCCCTCATCGACGTGGAGATGATGTGGCTGAAACAACCCGGACAGCGGAGCTTCCAGAAAGCAGCGATCGGCTGGGGGTCGGGATCGGTTCGATCCAGGTGGCCGTGCTTCTTTTCGTCTTTGCCGACTTGCTCATGAAAGACCTGTTGGGCGTCTTTCCCGTCTGGCAGCTTCAGTTCCTGCGCAGTTTCCTGGGGCTTATCCCCTTTGTGCTCATTGCCTGGCTTTTCCTGGGCGCCAATGCCTTCAAGGCGCAAAGGCCGGGGCTGCATCTGATCCGCGGCATTTTGGGGTTCATCGCCTATTCGACCTATTATGTCGCGCTTTCCTACATGCCGATCGCCCAGACGGCGGCGCTGTTCTATACCAGCCCGATCCTGATCACATTGTTCAGCGCGCCGATGCTGGGGGAAAAACTGGGCATCCATCGCATCCTGGCGGTGGTAATCGGATTCTGTGGGGTGATGGTCATCCTCAGGCCGGATGCGGACGGGTTCAATCCATACAGCCTGCTGCCGATTTTATGCGCGGTCTGCTATGCGATCAGCATGATCATCATCCGCCGCGCCGCGGTGACGGAATCCGCGGTGACCGTGGCCTTCTACACCAATGTTTCCTTCGCTTCCTTCAGCCTGCTGGCTTCGGGGATCGGGTGGAGCTTCCTGCCGGAAGTGCCGCCGGACGGTCCCTTGAATGCCTTGCTGAAACCCTGGACCTCGCCGCAGGAAAACCAATGGCTGATGCTGGGGGTTTTGGCTCTGTCCGGGGTCCTGGGTCACCTTCTGATCGCCAAGGCCTACCGGTCCGCGCCCGCCAGCGTGATTGCACCTTTCGACTATACCTACCTCGTCTGGGCGCCGATCCTGGCCTATCTGATCCTGGGCGAGGTGCCGGCGCACAGCACTCTTGTCGGAATTGCGATGATCATGGGATCGGGCCTGTATATCGGCTATCGGGAAAGCAGGACGCGCCGCAAGGGTGGGGCGCCGCCGACCGCGGAATCCATCATCCTGCCGAATACCACGCCGCGCACCCCGCCGGCCTCGCCGGCCGAGGAAGTGCGGCAGGGCGACGACTAGGCACGGGTCATGTGAAGCTTGGGGCGGCTCAATACATGTGCTGCCCGCCGGTGACGAAGATCTCCGTGCCGGTCACATAGGAAAAGTCCGAATTGCAAAGCTGGTAGACAGCGCCCGCGACCTCGGCCGGCGTGCCCATCCGTTGCATCGGAATGCGGGTGATCAGCGGTTCGTATTCCGGACCGATCATTTCCGTCTCGATCTCCCCCGGGGCGACGGCGTTGACCCGCACGCCCAGTTGGGCGAATTCCACCGCCATCTCACGGGTCAGGGCGGAAAGTCCCGCCTTGGATGTCGAATAAGCGCTGCCCGCGAAGGGATGAATGGCATGCCCGGCGATCGAGGTGATGTTGACGATCGCGCCGCCCGTCCCTTTGGCGCCCCGGCCCAAGGCCTGCGCAAACCCGCGCGCGAGAGAGAGCGGGGTGAAGAAGTTCAACTCGAACACCTGACGCCAGGAATCGATGTCCCCGTTCAACACGCCAAGCCGTTCCTTGAAGCTGGTCTTCGGGGAGACGGCGGCATTGTTCACCAAGGCGTTCAGCGGATTCTTGCCCAGCGCGGCGTTTGCTTCCTCGATAAAATCGGCGACGGAGTTCTTGTCCGTCAGATCGGTTGGTATGTGGTGCGTCCAGTTCGGGTCGGCCTTGCAGGCCTCGGGAATGGCATCGCGCGAACAGGTGATGATACGCCAACCTTCATTCGAAAACCGGCGTACGGTGGCGTGCCCGATACCCCGGCTTGCGCCGGTCAGAATTACCGTCCTCGGGGTCGATGCGGTGCCGCTGCCGTCTGTCATTTCAACATCTCGATATGTCTTTGAACGTCAATTGTCCTGCCCCAGATGGTGGTCGGGGAGGGGAGTCGTATCCTCGTGCCATTCCGGCGTTGCCGGGTCCTGGTGGGCGATCACTTCCGACCCTGGGAACTCCTGCATGATCTGCATCTCCACGGCCTCCGCGACCGCGTGCGACCGGTTCAGACTCAGCCTGCCGTTGAATTCCAAATGAATTTGGATGAACCGGTAGGGACCCGCCCGGCGCGTCCGCAAATCATGCATGTCCAGCACTTCAGGATAGGACAGCGCGATATCTCTGATGCGGTCCCGATCCTCCTGCGGCAATTCCCGATCCAACAGCATGTCCAAGGCTTCCATCGCGACCGACCTTGCCGTCCATAGGATATAGGCGGCGATGGCCAGGCCGAACAGGGGATCGATCAGGGGAAGGCCCAGAAAATCCGTCAGCACCAAGGCGCTTATCACTGCGACATTTGCCAGCAGGTCGCCCTTGTAGTGCAGGGAGTCCGCCTTGATGGCGACGGAGCTGGATTGGCGGATCACATAGGCCTGGAATCCGACCAGGGCCAAGGTCGCGACAATCGACACAACCATGACGGCGATGCCGATTTCGGACGCCTGGATCGGTTGAGGGTTGAACAAGCGTTCGCCCGCCTGAAGCGTCAGCAAAACGGCGGACCCCGCGATGAAAGCGGCCTGGGTAAGCGCGGCCAGGGGTTCGGCCTTGCCCAAGCCGAAGCGGTATTCCCGGGTTGCCGGCGCGGATGCCTTGCGAACGGCGACCAAGGTGACGACGGAGGCGAAGGCGTCGAGCAGCGAATCGACCAGACTGGCCAGGATCGCCACCGACCCAGTATAGGACCAGGCCCCGACCTTGCAGGCGATCAGCAGCGAGGCGACCGCGACGGACGCATACGTCGCCCGGCGTGCCAGCCCTTGGGACTTGCCGTTCGAAAAGGGGTCGATCTGTTTGGCCGCGTCGTGTTCCACGAAGCCCCCTGGCGGTTGATCGGCTTGCCGTCCTGCGTTGGATGGCGGCCGCAGCCGCGACTATGGAAAAAGTTGTTCCACCGTCCAAGGCTCGTTTGCGTCGCCCCGGGTGAAGACGAAACGGTCGTGCAGTCTGAACGCGCCGTCCTTCCAGAATTCGATTCGCTGCGGCGCGATCCGGAAACCGGACCAATGCGCCGGGCGGGGAACCGAACCCAGCCCGAATTTCGCGGTGAAGGTCGCGACGCGCTTTTCCAAAGCGAATCGGCCTTCCAAGGGCCTGGATTGCTCACTGGCCCAGGCACCGATCTGGCTTCCGCGCGCCCGGCTCGCGAAATATTCATCCGCTTCTTCGTCGGTTACCGAACTGACCGGCCCTTCGATGCGGATCTGCCGGCGCAGGCTTTTCCAATGAAAAAGCATCGCCGCCTTCGGGTTCTGGGCTAGGTCGCGGCCTTTGTTGCTTTCTAAATTCGTATAGAAAACAAAGCCTTGTTCATCGTATCCCTTCAACAGAACCATCCGCACGGCCGGCTGGCCATCGGCATCCGCGGTTGCCAGGGCGACCGCGTTTGGATCGTTCGGTTCCGACTCGCCCGCTTCCGCGAACCAATCGGCAAAAACATCAAAAGGATTGCGGTCTTTAATATCCGCCATGGTATCGCCATATTTCTCAGTGATGATGTGTTCGTATCCCTAGATAGAGCATAATCCGCTGTCGGAAAATGCGTATATCCGGGGATATTGCGTAATCCTGCGGAACATCGGCAAATTATTGTACCGGTGAGGCTTTTCGCGCCGGAAGGCAGGCTGGAACGAAGATGGGACGGCGCGTGGTCTGGTATATGCATCCGCAAGGATTACTTGGTTTATGCACAACACGAAGGATGTCTTGGAATGAAAGTTAAACCCCTTATCGTCGTTGCCATCGCGGCATCGCTTCTGACGGCCTGCGAATCCAATCAAGGCACCAAGCAAACCATTGGCGGCCTGGGTGGTGCGGTTCTCGGCGGCTTGCTCGGGTCCCAGATCGGCGGCGGCAGCGGCCGTTTGGTTGCCGTTGGCGCCGGCGCGGTTCTCGGCGGCCTGCTCGGCTCCAGCATCGGTAAATCCCTCGACGATACGGATAAACTGATGATGGAACGGACGACGCAGGCGTCGCTCGAACATGTGCAAAGTGGACAGACCTCCACCTGGTCCAATCCGGATTCGGGCCATCAGGGCACCGTGACGCCGACAAAGACGTACCAGGAACCCAGCGGGCAGTATTGCCGCGAGTACCAACAGACCGTTACGGTCGGCAACGAGCAGCAGGAAGCCTATGGCACCGCGTGCCGTCAGCCCGATGGTAGCTGGAAGATCGTCTCAAGCTAGCCTACATTAAGGTCGAAGAGGGTAAGAGCCGCGTTCGGCGTCGGCTCTGCCTCTCGGGCTGTTCGGCCGAAAGGTGTTTATTGAAGGTGCGGTTCTTGAACCTATGAAGGATCCATACTCCGTTTTGGGCGTCCCCAAGGATGCGGATGCGGCGCAAATCAAGTCGTCGTACCGCAAACTTGCGAAGGAATTGCATCCGGACGTCAATCCCGGCGATTCCATTGTGGAGCAACGGTTCAAGGAAGTGACCGCGGCGTACAATCTGCTGTCCGATCCGGAAAAGAAGGCGAAGTACGACCGGGGCGAAATCGGCGCCGACGGCACGCCGAACCGCGGCTACGGTGCGCGTCAGCGCGCCGGCGCGGGCGGCGGTTTTGGCGGCGGGGGATTCGGTGGCGGCGGTTTCGGCGGGTTCGAGGCCGAGGATGTCGAGGATTTCTTCGGCGATATTTTCGGCCGTCAGCGTCAGCGCCAGCGTCAACGCACCGTCAAGATGCGGGGCAAGGACGTCAATTATACGATCAATGTGACATTCGAGGAGGCGGCGCTTGGCGTCAAACGGCGCCTCAAGCTCTATGACGGGTCGCATGTCGACGTGGATATTCCGCCCGGCACATCGGACGGGCAAAGCCTGCGCCTGCGCGGCAAGGGCATGCCCGGTATGGGCGGCGGCGAAGCAGGCGACGCTTTCGTCGAAATCCAGGTCCAGCCGCATAAGTTTTTCGAACGCGACGGCAACGACATCTTCCTGGAACTGCCGGTGACGATCACCGAGGCGCTGCTCGGCGCGCGGGTCAGGGTGCCGACGATTCACGGACCCGTCGCGGTCAAGATCCCGGCCGGGTCGAATACCGGCACGTCGCTTCGCCTCAACGGCAAGGGCGTCGGCGGCCGCAAAGGCGGGCCCGGCGATCAATATGTGCAATTGAAGGTGATGCTGCCGGACAAACCCGATGCGGACCTCAACGACTTCGTCCGCGAATGGTCCGCGAAGGGCAATTACGACGTCCGCAAGAAGCTGGGCTTTCCCGAATAAGAAAACGCGGGCCTAGAAGGCCTCTTCGGGTGGGAAGGCTTCTTCCTCGCCCAGGTTTTCCAATTGCTCCAAGGCAAGCAGGGCCTTCGGCAATTCCCAGCGGAACACAAAGCGGCAAATGTCTGCCTTGCCCATTTTGAATGCCTCGCTGGCATAGGGCAAATCGGCTCGCAACGCCGCGTCTCCCTGTTTCAGCCATATCCAGGCCAGCATGATCCCGCCGAACCCGTCCATATAGGCCTGCGCCGGGGCGAGGGCCTTTTCAGGGCCTTGATCCGCTTGCCGGTCCCGCAGCATAGCTGTGACCGACTTAAGCCGCTGCCAGGCGGTTTTCAGGGCCGCCGCTTCCTCCGGAAAGTTGCGGGGAACCAAGTCGGCGGTGGCTTGGATTTCCCGCCCGAAGGCGGCCAGGGCCGCACCGTCCTGCATCACGGCTTTCCGCCCCAGAAGGTCGAGCGCCTGAATGGCGTTGGCGCCTTCGTGGATCGGGTTCAGGCGGTTGTCGCGATAGATCTGCTCGACCGCGAAGTCCCGTGTATAGCCATAGCCGCCGAGGATCTGAACCGCGGCCTCGTTCGCGCGCAAGGCGGCGTCCGAAAACCAGGACTTCAAGACCGGGGTCACCAGTTCCAGCTTCAGATGCGCGTCGTTTCGCGCCGCTTCGTCCGGCGCCCAACGCCGTTCATCCACCCAGCGGGCGCAGAGCAGGCCAAGCGCCAGGGTGCCTTCCGCCACCGCTTTCTGGATCGCCAGCATTCGCCGCACATCCGCATGCTCGATTAGCGGTATTTGCGGGGCGGCCGGGTCCTTTTCCCCCGGCGGCCGGCCCTGCCGGCGCTCCCGCGCATAGGTCAGGCTTTCACGGTAACCCGCATAGGCCAGCATACCCGCCCCCATGCCGACGCCGATGCGGGCCTCGTTCATCATGTGGAACATGTAGCTGAGGCCCTTGTTGGGCTCGCCGACCAATTCGCCGATACAGCCGTTATTGTCGCCGAAACTCATCACCGTGTTCACGGTGCCGCGATAGCCCATCTTGTGATTCAACCCGGCCAGGGCGACGTCGTTCGGTTCGCCTGGGTTGCCATCCGTGTCCAATCGATAGCGTGGTACGATGAACAGCGACAATCCCTTCACCCCGGCGGGCGCCCCGGCAATCCGCGCCAGCAGCATATGGACGATGTTCCTGCCCATTTCGTGTTCCCCGCCCGAGGTCCACATCTTCCCGCCCTTGATGGCGTAGGTTCCATCTTCCAGCGGTGCCGCGCTTGTTCGAATATCCGAAAGGGATGATCCCGCATGCGGTTCCGACAGCGCCATGGTCCCAAAGAATTCGCCGCTGATCATACGGCCCAGATAGCGGTCCTTTTGCGCGGCGGAGCCATGGGCTTCGATGAGATTCGCCGCCGCGATGGTCAGGAACGGATAGGCGGCGGTCGCGATATTGGCGGATTGGAAATAGGCGAATGCGGCCTGCACCACTGTCCAGGGCAATTGCAGGCCGCCCAATTCATTGTCGTGATGCGCGCCGGCGAAACCCGCATCGTGGAAGGCCTTCACGCCCTCGGCTATTTCCGGCGGCAGTACGACCGAACCGTCGCGAAGCACCGGTTCTTCCCGGTCGCTCTTGGCGTAGTGGTTCAGGAATTTTTCCGTGGCGATGGTGCGGGCGGTTTCCAGGATTGCCGTATAGTCGGCAAGGTCCTGACCGGCGAAACGGTCGAAGCGCATAAGCGATCCGAGTTCCGCGATTTCGCCTAATTGGAAGGCGAGGTCTACCGGATCGACCAGTCTGTCGTTCATGAAAACCCCCGCACTCCGCCGTCATGCCGATTGGGGTCGGATCATGCCTGCGGAGCGGGATGGCGACAAGTTTCAGGGGAGGGGGTAGGGGAGCTTCCCAGGCCGGCATCTCGGTGACCGGACCCGGTTGGATATGCGCGCAGTCGCTGACGGAATGATCCGTGCGTCAGGGCATTGGCAGGGCGCCTTGGCGCCCCGCGGACTTCAGTGGCTGGTGGCTTCCTCGGGGAGCAGGTCCATCACCTCCTCCAGAGTGTTTTCCCAGCCATGTTCGCAGCAAACGGCAACCGCCGCGTCGAACCCCAGTTCATTGATCAGGCTGATCGCCATCTCGCGCTGGGACTCGCTGCTGTCTTTCCGTTCCTGCGACTGAATCATCATCATTCCGGTTCTCCGTACGGTCACATTCCAAGCGTTGCGACCGTCTCAGGTGTTGGCATCCTCAACCCGCTCGGGCCGACCGATACCCCTCTACAAGAAATCTTACGCAACCGTTTTGCCAACGCCCTTGTAGGGCATGACGCGTTAACAAAGGGTTTCTCGTTCGGTCTTTAATCTGGAGGAGTTCAGCACATTTCTCTGTGCGCGTTGTCACATAAGTTTCAACGAATATTCACAATATGAACATTGAGAAAAGAATTCGGAGTTTGTTGATTCAAAAAGGCTATTTCCCCCCATTAATCGAGGGAGGTGTCATGGTTAAGTAATTGTTAATGTAGTTGTGCGATGGTCCAGCCTATGACGAATCCGTCTCAAGGAATGCCTGAAGTGGGAATTGGTTTGGGCGAAGACGACCATGATGCCAGATTGCTATTCGCCGTCGTTCAGGATGAGGAAGAAATTCACGATCCCGAGCAGCGGGCGATTTATGGGTACTGGCTCGGTCTGAAAGGCGATCGGATTGCACCCGATTACAAGGACTTCGACGTTGTCGATGTGCCGCGCGGGGTGCTGCCCCACATCTTTCTGCTGGAATATCTGCCGGATGAGGCCGACTTCCTGCACAGGGTCGTCGGGTCCGAGATCGACGAGGGAAACGGTTTCTCCGCGTCCGGGAAGAAACTCAGCGACTTCGACGTCGTCCGCAAGAGCGACTTGATCCAGACTTTGGAAAAGTCGCTGGCCGCGATGAGGCCCGTCTTTTCGGAAAGCATGTATTACGGGCATGACCCGAAAGGCCAATCCATCCACCGGCTGTCCCTGCCGCTTTTGCGCAACGGCGAGCCCTCTCATCTGGTCGGGGTGGCGAAGATCAAGTTCTCGGATACGACCAACCGTTTGACCTTCGGGCCCAGATCCAAGGGGTTCTGAACGACACCGCTAGTCGGATCCGGCCGGAAGACGTCCGGCGCGGACAGGGCCGTCGGCAAAGCCGGGCGCCGTTTCCGTTTGGCGGATCGCCTTCAGAATTACATCCGCGAACGCATGGATCGGCACGGCGGTATTCGTCTTTCCCTTATTGGTGTTGATGCCCGATGCGCTGTTGACGCCGACAACCGCCAAACCGCCATTGAAAAGAAGCGAGATCGGGGCGCCGGAATCGCCGTTGACGATCCTGCAATTGTGGCTGATCAGATCGATGCCGTTGAAGAAACCCTCTATGGCGCATGTGTCGTCGATTGAAATCGCATGCGCGCGGTCCCTTGGATATCCGGTCAGGGCGAATTTCCGGTTCTGCTTCCGAAAAGTCTGCAATTGTGCGTCGGTCATGGCCAATAGCCCAAGGTAGCCGACCTTCACGCCGATCGGCTGCGCCAGAATGATGACGGCCCAATCGTTCGGATAGTTGTCCGGATGGGCCCATTTCTCCGGGTCGAAGCCCGGCGAAATAATCAAATCGGAGGCCAGGGAATGGGCCTCAAATTCGCCACGCTGGTACCCGGCGACAAAATGCACCGCGTTCGGTCTTGCCCATTGTTTGATATCCAGCCGGTACAGGCAATGAGCCGCGGTAATAACCACGCGAAAGCCGACAAGGGCGCCGGTACAATGCGATCGCGACCGGATTCCCGCTATATTGATCCTGCCGATTGCACTCCATGGGTATTGGCTTGCATCCACGAGCCTGCGATGGCCGGTCGTTTCAACGTCCTGGGACAGAGCCGGATCATAGGGCGCAACAAGCGCGGCCGGAAATACGACCAGAAGGCCAAGCAAAATCGCGCGGATGTAGTTCTTTCGCCTTGCCGTCCACTTCTTCCATGCAATTCCCGATGACATGAGGGCGCGCAGGGCCTTCTAGCCTTCGACCGGCAGAACTTCGATATCGTAGGCATGTTTCAGGCTGCGCCCGAGAACCGGGTCTTCCAGTTCCATCTCGAACCGATCCGCCGGGCGGATACCGCCGATGGCGGCGAAAGTGCCGCCGAACATCGCGGATTGCTCCGGCAATCCGCCGCCATTCGCCCCGCCGCAGAAATCACGGTCGTATCCCGCGATCAGATCCATGGGATGGATCATCGCGGTCACCGCGCCTTCCTGGTACAGAACCCGTTCGCCGTCGATCACCGCGTGGCTGCGCAGGATGAGTTGGTCCCAATGGTTTTCGATATCGGCGAAGCGCCAGAGCATCGGGCTGACCGGCTTGTCGCACATCTGCTTGGAAATGGTGACCCCAAGGGCTTCGACGGCGCGTTCCGTATGGTCGGAGCCGACGCCGACCCAAAGTTCGCCGTCCATGCCGTCGCTGCCGTCGGCAAGGCCCCGATAGAACAGAAACTCAACCTCGCCGCTCGAATCCGCACCGGGAACTTGAATGGCGCGCGATTGGGTCACGCAGGTGTTCGAACACCGGTAATAGACGGGCAGCGATTTCGGCCGCTTGATTCCCAATGCCTCCAACTCCTCGATATGCGCTTCCATCGCGGCGCGGTCGCGCCCGGTCCAGCCGGCGACGATCAGCGTTTTGAGGGTAAAGTCTATCGTGCGCGGTGCACCGCTGGACGGTTCAAGGGTGAACAGCATGCAAGGGCCTCCCGATAATTCCAATTCAGAACGGACAGTCTTCTTAGCACCCGTGGCAGGATCGGTGCACACCCTTCTTGCCGGGCGGCCATTCGATCCGTGGCGCGGAACCGTATTTTTGCCATAATCATGCGATTTGGTCGCGCATGCCATGGCTTGGCTGTCAATTGTTCCTCCGGAATGTATAGTCCGGTCCAGCGTATGAGATTCCGAGAGTTTTGCTGAAAGGCGAGAAATATGAGCGACACATTCAAGGCCCTTCTCCTGACGGAATCCGATGACGGCGTGACAGCCGCCGTCACGGATTTGAAGACCGACGACCTGCCGGAAGGCAATGTCACGGTCGCGGTCGAATACTCGACCCTGAACTATAAGGACGGGATGGTCGTGAACGGCAATATCGGGCGGTTGGCCCGAAAATTCCCGCATGTGCCCGGCATCGACTTCGCCGGCACCGTGGAAGCGTCGGACGATGCCCGCTACAAACCCGGCGACAAGGTGGTTCTGACCGGTTGGCGGGTCGGCGAGATGTTTTGGGGTGGATACACCCAGAAGGCGCGGGTCGACGCCGATTGGCTGGTTCCGCTGCCGGCGGGTCTTTCACCCCGGCATGCGATGACGGTCGGCACGGCGGGTCTTACGGCGATGCTGTGTATCCAGGCCTTGGAAGATCATGGCCTGAAACCGGGCGACGGACCGGTTCTGGTCACGGGTGCTGCCGGCGGTGTCGGGTCCGTGGCGGTCGCGATCCTCGCCAATCTGGGTTACGAGGTCGCCGGTTCGACCGGCCGGCCCGAACAGGCGGATTATCTGAAAGGCCTGGGCGCGAGTCAGATCGTTCCCCGCGAGGCCTTGGCGGAACCGACCAAGAAACCTCTTGAGGGCGAAACCTGGGCCGGCTGCGTCGACACGGTCGCCGGAGCGGTCCTGGCCCGTGCCATGGGGCAAATGAAATACGGCGCTTCGATCGCGTGTTGCGGTTTGGCGGCCGGTCCGAAATTGGATACCACGGTGGTGCCGCTTTTGCTGCGCGGGGTGAACCTGTTGGGAATAGACTCGGTGATGCAGCCCTATGACAACCGGTTGCGGGCCTGGAACAGGATCGTCGACGTCCTTCCCATGGAGAAACTGGACGCCATGGCCGAGACCTGCGGTTTGGCCGATTTGCCGGCAAAGGCGAAGGATATCCTGGCGGGTCAGGTGCGCGGTCGTTTGGTGGTGGATGTCAATGCTTAGACCTGTCGTTGGTTCGTTCCTGGCCGGTATTCTCGCCCTGTCGCTTCCCGGCGTGGCCCAGGCGGAGGATGATCCGAGCGAACGGGGAACTTTCAGTTTTACGCTGGAAAACGATCTGTTCGCGGGAACCGACCGTGACTACACGAACGGCGTCCTGTTCCAGTATATCGGCCCGGCGAACGACTTGCCGGGCTGGGCTGAATGGACGACGGACCGACTGGATTGGCTGACCCCGGCGCGGCGCTGGCGGGTCAGCTATGGGCTGGGACAGAACATGTACACCCCGCAGGACATTTCGTTGCAGAATCCGCCGCTGGATGACCGCCCCTATGCCGGTTTTCTATATGCCTCGGCCGGGCTGATCGGTGATGCGGGCGACCAGCTGGACATCATCCAGCTCGATATCGGTGTGGTCGGTGAGCCGTCCTTGGCGGAAGAATCGCAGAAATTCGTGCATTCGGTGATCGGCAGTCCGAACCCGGAAGGGTGGGACACCCAGTTGGAGAATGAAGTTGCGTTTCGGCTGCTCTACGAGCGGACCTGGCGGGCGGGGCGTAAACTGCCGATCGATCTTTTCGACCTTGCCGTCGACGTCACGCCGCATGTCGGCGGTGCGCTGGGCACGGTCGAGACGTATCTGGCCGGAGGGTTTTCCGCCCGGATCGGGCAAGACCTTGCCGACGATTACGGCCCGCCCCGCGTTCGTCCGGCGTTGAGCGGACCGGGCTTTTTTCAAGACCAGGATGGGTTTTCCTGGTACTTGTTCGCCGGTCTGCAGGCCAGGGCGGTCGGCCGCGACCTGTTTGTTGAGGGGAACACCTTTACCGATAGCCGCGGGCTCGACGTAAAGCGGATCCAGGGCGATATTCAGGCCGGTTTGGCCGTGCAGGTTTTCCGAACCGAAATCGCCTTCACCTATGTCGTCCGTTCCCCGCAATATATCGGGCAGGAGCATTTTTCGAAGTTCGGCTCCCTCAACCTTCGCTTCCGACTCTGACCGGTTTGCCGGAAAAACCGGCCTAATCCTTTGATACTCGGGCGGAATCGTCCTAGCTTTCCTACTTTCATGCATGGGGAAGCGTAGGGGCCATTGGTGTTCGGGGGATCCAGAATCGGCATTTGTCGGATAGTGCTTGCCGCCGTCTTGCTGTCGGGGGTGGCGATGGCCGTTCCGGACAGGCAGGCCCAAGCCCAATCGGGGGCTCAATCGGGGACTCAATCCGGTCAGGTTGAGCCGTGGCAGGCGCTGAGCGGGGAGGAACAAATCCGCCGCTTCTACCTGCCGCGCGCCCAGTCGGGCGATGCGACGGCACAATACTATCTGGGCCATATGTACCAAAACGGCCTTGGCGTGACCGTGGACAAGCAGGCGGCGGCGGAATGGTTCGGCCGCGCCGCGGACCAGGGCGATCCGCGCGCGCTCTATCGGTTGGCGGTCATGCTGCAGACCGGTGACGGTATTCCAAAGGCCCCATCCAGGGCGCTGGCACTTTATCGGCAGGCGGCCCGGCAGGGCGTGCTGGAAGCCTATTTCAACATGGCGCAAATGATCGAACGCGGTGAAGGCGTGGCGGCCGACCCGGCCGCCGCGGAAGGCATGTTCGAGCAACTTGCCGAGGCCGGAATGACCGAAGCCATGCGCGAACTGGGCCGGATCAACGCCCAGAAACAGGACCGGGATCTGCCCGCGGCCTGGTTCTGGTTCGCGCTTGCCGCGGCGAATGGCGACAACCAGGCGGGCGAACTTGCCCGTTTGCTCGCCGGCAGCATGACGGAAGAAGACCTTGCCGCCGGTCAGAAGAGACTGGGTAAGTCCCTGAATAAATAACGTAATTTTGTTGCGTAATCGACGCCGTGAGAACGGCGGCAGGCGGCTTTTATTTCCTGTCGCGGCCGCTGCGTCGTGCCCGGAATAGGAAGTGTCGCCTTGGCGTGAGTGCGGAATGTCCCCTGACTTCATTAGGGTATGGATGGGGTGGCCGTAACGAACCGCCCTATTGGGTGCGTCCGACGCTAGGTGAAAGGGTGGTGTTCTCTGCCATGTCCTTTTCCGGCTAGGGTTTTACGACAGACCTGATTTTGACGGGATATACGCGATGGCCGACGAAGACGAAGATCTCGATCTCAATGAACTCGATGACCAGGAACTGGTCGAACAGATGTGGGACGACCTTTACGACGGCCTTGCCGACGAAATCGTCACGGGGACCAACATTCTGCTGGAACGCGGTTGGACGCCCTACAAGGTTCTGACCGAAGCCCTGGTCGAAGGCATGCGCATCGTCGGGATCGACTTCCGCGATGGCATCCTGTTCGTGCCGGAAGTGTTGATGGCCGCGAACTCGATGAAATCGGGCATGAACATCCTGCGGCCGCTGCTGGCCGAAACCGGCGCGCCGCCGCAAGGTAAGATGGTGATCGGCACGGTCAAGGGCGACATCCACGACATCGGCAAGAACTTGGTCTCCATGATGATGGAGGGCGCCGGGTTCGAGGTGATCGATATCGGCATCAACAACCCCGTCGAAAAATATCTCGAAGCGATCGAGGAACATAAGCCCGACATTCTCGGCATGTCTGCCCTGCTGACGACCACGATGCCTTACATGAAGGTCGTCATCGACACGATGAAGGAAAAAGGCATCCGGGACGATTATGTCGTTCTGGTCGGCGGTGCGCCGCTGAACGAGGAATTCGCCAACGAAGTCGGGGCGGATGCCTATTGCCGTGATGCCGCGGTTGCCGTGGAAACCGCCAAGGAATACATGACGCGCAAGCACAACCAGCACGCGGCCGGCTAATCCGTTAGCGCCGCGTATCGACGGGGCCGCCGTGACCGGACCAGACAGACAAGAAGGGTCGCTTCTTCCCGAGGAGGAAGCGACCTTTGCCGTTTCGGACGCAGGCGCGGTGCCCGGACCCACCGGAAAACTCACCTATGTGATCGCCTGCGGGGCGTTGGCGCGTGAGGTTCTGGACATCATCACGTTGAACGACCTGCCCGGATTTTCGGTCACCTGCCTGCCGGCGAAGTTACACAACCAGCCGCAGTTCATCCCCGACCGATTGCGCGAAAAAATTCGCGATGTTCGGCCGAACGCCGCCAGAATTCTGATCGGTTACGCGGATTGCGGCACCGGCGGTCTGATTGACAAGGTGATTGCCGAGGAAGCGCGGGAGGATTGCCCGGTGGAGCGGATCGGCGGGGCGCATTGCTATGCCTTTTTCGCCGGTCAGAACGAATTCGCGGATCTGGCCGAACAGGAATTGGGCACGTTCTATCTGACCGATTATCTGGCACGCCATTTCGATACATTGATCGTGAAGGGCATGGGCCTCGACAAATATCCCGGCATGATCGACATGATGTTCGGCAACTACAAACGGCTGGTCTACCTCGCCCAGACGGACGATCCGGCCTTGGACGAAAGGGCGGAAAAGGCGGCGGAAAAGCTTGGCCTCAACTTCCTCAAGGTACGCACCGGCTATGGTGAACTGGCGGAATTCCTGACGGCCCCGCGGGATTGCCCACCGGCTTGATTTTTGGTTTTTTCGAACGGTTAGGAAAACGCAGCGATGGCACAGTTGATCGTGGTTTATTGGCGGGATATCCCGGCCCAGGTGATCGTCAAGAAGGGCCGGCGGGATCAAGTGAAGATCCAGCTCGACGAGCGGTTCGAAAAGGCGATCGACCGGGCCGCCATGCGCGGCGGGGCGCGTTCAACCGACGATTATCTGGCCGAATGGCGGAAAGCCGATCCGGTCGAGGTGTCCGACGACCTGCAGGCGGAAGCGGACAAGGCTGCCGCGGCGTTGGAAGCCGAATACGGCATCGACCGGGTCAAGGCACTGGTTGAGAACCGAGGCTGGACGCCCGCAGGCTGACGGTCGGTTCCGAATATCGCCGTCATGGATAGAATCCGATAGTCTCTCAGTCCTTTTGCAGGAAGGAGTTGGCGATGGCGGCCGGTCCCGCGGTTTTCAGTGATCAGCAAGGGTTGCTCGATGACGGCGCCCTGGCCTTCCTGTTGCGCAGCATATTCAGCGATCCGACTTTTCAGGCCTATCTTTTTCAGCAGATATCCACCGCCCCGAACCGAGTGCGGACCTATGACGAATTGCGGGACGTGCTGAACGGCTTCTTCCAGCAAACCATACCCGCCGCCCAGGGCGAGGATCGGGAACGTCTGATGGAGCATGCCAAGGAATATCAACGCCACTGTGCGGAGACAGAGGCGGCGTGGAACGCCTATTCCGGCGAGGGCAAGGCGAACCCGATGGGCGTGTTCTGGCCCAACCCCACCCGGAAAGACGGAAAGAGCCTGAAACAGGTGACCCCGGTGGGCGAACGCTTTCCCTTGGTCGACCGGACCACGCCGATCGGCTCTGCGGGCAGCTGCTTCGCCTATGAAATCGCCCGGAACCTGCAACGGCGCGGCTACAATTATGTGGTGACCGAGCCGGAACATGACGGATCGAAGGGTGTCGTCGTGGACGGCTATGACCCGGACAATCCCCATGCCCGGTTCAGTGCGACCTGGGGGTTGGTTTTCAACACACCCAGTCTGCGGCAATTGGCCGAACGCGCCTTCGGTGAGGCCGGGCCGAGCCCGATCCTGGTTGAGGAACGCTTCCCGAATGGCGGTGTGATCTACACCGACCCTTATCGTGAAGGGGTGGCCTTTTCCGGGCCGCAGGCTTTCCAGGCCGATGGTCCGGCACATCTGCAAGCGGTGCGGCGCGCCTTTACGGAGACGAAGATTTTCATCGTCACGTTGGGCCTCAACGAATGTTGGGAGTTGAAGGCCGACGGTACCGTCTTGTCGAACAATCCGCGCCGGGGATGGATGTTCGCGCTGTCCCGGCCGCGGGTGCTGACCGTGGCCGAGAATGTGGCGGAGGTGGAGCGTTTCCTGACCCTGGTGCGAACGCACAACCCAGATTTCAAGGTGATCCTGTCCCTTTCGCCGATTCCGCTGATGGCGACGCATAGGTCGGACCAGCATGTCATTACGGCGAATGCGCATTCCAAAGCGGTGCTGCGGGTGGCGGCGGAAGAAATCGTGGCGCGTAACGACGGTGTCTATTATTTCCCAAGCTATGAATATGTGATGCATTGCGCGGAAGATGCCTGGTGCCCCGATGAGCGCCATGTGACGGATGAGACGGTCGACAAGATCATGGCGATGTTCGACGACATGTTCATGAAGGATGGCGGCGCGGAACCGAACGGATAGTTTGATTACCCCAGGGAGTGGAGGTCCTAGCCTTGAAAGCAGCGTATCTGGAAGAATTCGACGGCCCCATCACGGTCAGAACCGTTCCTGATCCGGACTGTCCGGTGGATGGCGCGGTCGTCGCCGTGCGCGCCTGCGGCGTGTGCCGGTCGGACCATCACGGCTGGAAAGGGCACAACCCGAATGTCGTGCTGCCGCATGTCATGGGGCACGAATTCGCCGGCGAGGTGATCGCGACCGGCCCCGAATGCCACGGTTTCAAGCCGGGCGACCGGGTCACGGCGCCCTTCGTTCTGGGTTGCGGTCATTGCCGCGATTGCCAAACCGGGAACCCGACCATCTGCGACAGCCAGCAAGTGATCGGTTTCACGTTTTGGGGCGCCTATGCGGAACAGGTCGCCATCTCCAACGCGGACTTCAATCTCGTTCACTTGCCGGAGGATCTGGACTTCATTGCCGCGGCCGGCATGGGGTGCCGCGTCACCACGTCCTGGCGGGCCCTGACCGACCGGGCCGGACTTGAACCCGGGGAGTGGCTGGTCATCCACGGCAGCGGCGGGATCGGCCTTTCGGCGGTGATAATCGCAGCGGCGCTGGGCGCGCGGATACTCGCTGTCGATATCTCCGACGACGCGCTGGCGATGGCCAAGGAATTGGGGGCGAACGCGGTGCTGAACGTGACCGGTTTGAACGATGTCGGCGCGGCCGTGCGGGACCTGACCGGCGGCGGCGCGCATGTTTCGATTGACGCCCTTGGCACGCAGGTGACCTTCGAGAACTCCCTGCGCTCCCTCCGCAAACTGGGACGCCATGTTCAGATCGGCATGCCGGTCGGGCGACACGCGACGGTCGAGTTGCCGCTGTTGGAACTGATCTATTCCCGACAATTGACGATCCATGGAACGCGGGGCTTGAGCGCCGCGGGCTTCGCCCCCTTGCTCGACATGGTCAGTGCCGGGCGGCTCGATCCGGGCAGGCTCGTGACCCGGACGATCCCGCTTTCCGGCGCCGGGGCGGCGCTTGCGGAAATGGACACCGGACAGCCGGCCGGCGTCACGGTTATCGACATGTCGCTGAATTGATTGTGCGATAACGGCGGCGGGCTACGGCCCGCCCGGCGCCTTAAGGTATAGCTGCATCACATAGTCCATCGGCGGCGTCAGGAAGTCGGCCGGCACATTGGGTGTGGTTTCAGGTGATTGCAGAACCGGCAGATGGTCTTCGACACGCTGCGGCGCAACGCCATAGGCGACCTGGCAGATCAACCGGTTCTTCGATTTCGGCAGCAGGCCTTTATGGATGCCGCGGGTGGCGGCGATGAAATTCGTACCGGCCGGTCCCACGATCCTCGCGGGGTCGATGCCGAAAACATTCATGACGTCCTCGTCGCTCTTGCGCAATGTGCCCATCCAGGCATCGAACAGCGCGGGATCGTTCGATGCCCGGCGCACCCGGACCAGGGTGTCCTGCCGGTGTGTCCCCGGCACAAAGACATGCGGGCCGGCTTCTTCATCCACGTCGGTCAGATAAATGAAGAACTTGAAGAAGCGATAGTCGTCCAGGTCCAAATGGAACAGTTGCGCCGCCCTGGCTTCGTCGGCTTGGGCGAAACTCCACCAGGCGGCGATCGTGATGATCTGCGGGACCGTGCCCAGATATTCCTGCGCAATGCCCAGGCGTAAGGGATCGGTCGCGATTTTCAACAGATGCGGACAGTTCAGGATATCCGCTTCCCGGAAATGGGCCAGGTTGAAGCTGTCCTGCGCCTCGTCCAATGTCAGGGGTGGTTTGGTCATGTTTGAGGCGTGCTCATAGACGGGTCGGTCCATGAAATAGTCGCGCATCGCCGTGACGGTGTCCGGGGCGATGTCCGGCAGCATGGCGTAGCCCTGTTGCCGCAATGCTGCCAGGGGGCCCAGCGCTTGTTGGGGAATCTCCCGCACCGGATCCGGAATACCCAACACGTCGCGGACATACCCGTTTATGGCGGCGAGAACGGCCGTCTCGGATTCGATCGAGTAGAGCGTGTGCAGAGCGGTTCGTGCGTGAATCATCCGCAAGGCGGCGGCGTTTCCGGCATCCGCTGCGGAAGGCTTGATCAGGTTGGCGTAGGGACGCAATTCCTCCAGGGTTTCCACGTAAGCCTGGAACCCTTGATACCATTTCAAAATGTGCTCATGGTGCGCCATGGCTGCATGGTTGCAGGAATCGTGCCCCCGCAAAAGTCCCTCGATGCGACTGTCGAACCACGCGTCATGGCCTGCAGATACGATTGGGGGTCTCAATCCGAAATGTACGGTCTGGTCGACCGATTTTCCTTCTCCATCGGCTGCGATCGGCTAAGCTTCGCTCAAACGAACAGATTTTGGGGAAAGCGGGAAATGGAAAATGTCGACATCGAAAAACTGCATCCGGATTTCGGCGCGCGGATTACCGGGCTGAAACTCGGCGGCGGCATGAGCGCCGCGGAAGTGGATTTCGTCCATGACGCCATCGACACCTATTCCTTCCTGTGTTTTCCGGATCAGGACCTGCCGGATGACGAGCTGCTGGCCTTCACGCGTCTGCTGGGGGAGCCCGAGGTCGAGCATGTCGCCCTGGGCAAGACCGGAAAGGAGAGCTTCTTCGGCACCATCGGCAATATCGGCGCTGACGGGGTCAAACATGGAAATGACGCGACCTCGACCAAGCATCAGACCGGCAACAATCTGTGGCATTCTGACAGTTCTTTCCGGATCACGCCGACCTATGTGACCATCACCCAGCCCCATGAGGTGCCGGGGGAAGGGGGCGCGACCGAGTTCGTCAGTTCCCGCGCGGCTTATGAGCGCCTGTCGGATGCGATGAAGGAAAAGATCGATCCGCTTGAAGTGATTCACGATTACGTCTTTTCCCGCACCCAGGTGGTGAAGATCGACCTCAACCACGGCGCTTCCCTACCGCCGATCCGCCATCCCCTGGTGCGGACCAATCCAAAGACCGGTGCGAAGAACTATTACACCGGGTCCCATGCGCGGTCGGTTTGCGGCTGGGGCGGGATCGACAGCCGCAAGCTGTTGGATGAGCTCAATGACTTCGCGACCACGGCAGACAGCATCTATTCCCATCCCTGGGCGGTTGGCGAGACGGTGATCTGGGACAACCGCTGCATCCTGCATCGCGGCACCGGTTATGACGCCGACCGCTGGCGCCGCCTGCTGCGCCAAACCCGCGTGGTCGGCGAGCATACAGGCGTGACGCTTTAGGGAACGCGCGCGGCAGGCAAATCTTCGACAGAATATTCGATAGGCGCGGGAACGAGTTTTGTGAAAAAATGATATATCATATGTCATTTTTTGGTGATAGAATTTTGAAAATAACGTGAAGCGTGTCCGTCACCCGAACCAGGCCAAGCTTGGTTTCCGGGTGTTTGACCGCCGACTTCACACAGCGCTGATTTCATTTTGAGGCGACACCACAGGAACAGGGGTAGACTGATGATTAAGAAACTCGTTTTTGCATCCGCGGCCTTCCTGGCCGCGTCCACGGCCGGGGCACAGGCCGATTTGCTCGACACGATCAAGGAGAGGGGCGAGCTGATCTGCGGCACGCTCGACTATCTTCCAGGCGTCGGCTTCCTCAACGATAAGGGGGAATGGTCCGGCTTCGACGTCGATTTCTGCAAGGCCGCGGCCGCCGGCATCCTGGGCGATGTGAACAAGATCAAGTTCGTGTCGACGACCGGGGCCAACAAATTCCCGGTTCTTGAATCGGGCGAAATCGACCTGCTGTCGCGCAGCGTGACCATGACGACTTCGCGCGAAACGACGCTGGGCTTCGACTTCATCGGCCCGAACCACCTGACCGGTCAGGGTTTCATGGTGCATGCCGAAACCGGCGTGAAAGACGCGACCGAGTTGGACGGCGCGACGATCTGCGTCCTGTCCGGCACGGTGACGGAACGGTATCTGGCCGAATGGTTCAAGGCGCATGGGATCAGCTTCCAGCCGGTCGCCGCGGAAAACTCGGACCAGATGTTCTCTATGTATTTCGACAACCGCTGCGACGCGGTGACGATGGAACCGCCCTATCTGGCGATCCGCCGGTCGCGGTCGGAAAGCCCGGACAGCCATGTCATCCTGGAAAACATCATCGCCAAATCCTTCGAGGCGCCGGTGATCCTGGAAGGCAATCCGAAATTCCGCGAAGCCCTGCAGTGGATCCATTGGGGCATGGTGACCGCCGAGGAACTGGGCATCACCAGCGCGAATGTGGACGATATGGTGAAAACCTCGCAGGACCCGGTCGTTCGCCGCTTCCTGGGCGTGGATGAAACCATCGGCGCGGATATGGGCCTGCCGAACGACTTCATGGTCTCCGTGATCAAGGCGGTCGGGAATTATGGTGAGTTCTATGAGCGCAATCTGGGTCAGGGTTCGATCCTGAAAGTCAGCCGCGGCATGAATGCGCCGTACAGCATGGGCGGCGCTCTGACCGCTCCGGGTTGGCAGTGACGGAACCGACGCAATTGGAGGCGCGCGCCGAAACAGGCGCGCGCCGTCCGGCCCGGGGTGGTTTCGGCGCGCGTATCCGGCAGACGGTGAAGGCGCGCGGATTTCTCTCCCAGGTCATATTTCTCGTTATCGTGGCGGCCCTCGCGGTCGTCGTCTGGCAGACCGCTTCGGACAATCTGTCCCGCCTTGCGGTCAAGTCCGGCTACAGTTTCCTTCTTGACGCAGCCCCCTTCGAACTTGGCGATACCATTATTCCCTACCGCGCCGGCGACAGTTATCTGCGGGCTTTCGCGGTCGGGATCGCTAATACGGTAAAGGTCGCGGTGCTCGGCATCGTTTTGTCCACCGTGCTCGGTCTGTTCATCGCCTTGGGGCAACTCTCCAGCAGTCCGGCCTTGTCGCGCCTGTGCCGTGGTTATGTGGAAATCGTCCGCAACGTGCCGCTGCTGCTGCAACTGATTTTCTGGCACACATTCCTGACCAAAAGCCTGCCCAGCGTGCGGCAGGCCTTTTCCCCCATCGACGGCATATTCCTGACCAATCGCGGTCTGTATCTGCCCTTTCCTGAACCGGACCCGTCGTATCAATGGATCGGCCTCGCGGCCCTGCTGGGCATCGCCCTGGCGGTCGCGGTCGTGAAACTGGACCGGCGGGCCTTGTTGAGGGAAGGACGCACCCGTCCCACCTTCCGCCGCGCCGCCGCCGTATTGGTGGCGCCGCCGATCCTGGTCTTCCTGGCTTTCGGCGCGCCCTTGGCCTGGGACGTCCCGGCGCTGAAAGGGTTCAACTTCCGCGGCGGCATGGATATCTCGCCGGAATTCGCGGCGATGCTGCTGGGGCTGACCATCTATACCGCCGCCTTCAACGCGGAAATCTTCCGCGCCGGCATTCAGAGCGTCCCGAAGGGACAGTCCGAAGCCGGCCTGGCGTTGGGCCTTTCCAAGGGTCAGGTCATGCGGATGATCGTTCTGCCCTTGGCGCTGCGGATCATCATTCCGCCGATGGCCAATTCGTATCTGAACCTGACCAAGGAAAGCTCGCTTGCCGTTGCGATCGGCTATCCTGAAGTCGTGCGAGTCGCCAATATCACTTTGGCTGAGACCAGCCAGGCGATCGAATGCATCACCATCATCATGGGGATCTACCTGACGCTCAGCCTGCTGACGGCCGCTTTCCTGAACTGGGTGAACGCCCGCGCGGCTTTGGTGGAACGATGAATATGGAAGGGCAAATCCGCGGCCTGTCTCCGGCATCGCCGATGACACTTACGCTGAACGTCCTGGCGATCGGCTTGTTCGCATTGATCGCGGTGCCGTTGCTCGATTGGGCGGTCGTCTCCGCGGTTTGGCAGGCCGACGACATGACCGGCTGCCCGCCCGGCGCGGGGGCTTGCTGGGCCTTCATCGGGGCCAAGCTGCGGCTGATCCTGTTCGGGCGGTTTCCCTTCGATGAGCAATGGCGCGCCGCGATCGCCACGGCAGTGATGGTCGGCTTGGTGGTTGTCTCACTCAATCCCCGGTTCTGGCGGCCTTGGCTGGGGCTGCTTTGGATCGGTGGCCTCGCCGTCTATTCGCTTTTGATGTGGGGCGGCGTTCTGGGGTTGAGCTTTATCGAAAGTTCCTATTGGGGCGGCCTGCCGCTGACCGTGCTGCTGACTGTCGTCGGAACCTTCTTCGGCCTTGTGGTGGCGGTTCCGGTCGCACTGGCCCGGCATTCCGGCTATCCGGTTCATCGCTGGGCGGCGACCCTTTATGTCGAACTGATCCGCGGCGTGCCGTTGATCAGTGTGCTTTTCATGGCGTCGGTCTTGCTGCCGATCTTCCTGCCCGACGGTTTCACGCCAAGCGGTTTGGGGCGCGTGATGGCGGGCATTGTCCTGTTCTTCGCCGCTTATATGGCGGAAGTCCTGCGCGGCGGGCTGCAGTCGATCCCCGCGGGTCAGATCGAAGCGGCCCGGGCCTTGGGCATCAGCTATCCGGTTCTGATCGGCAAGATCGTATTGCCCCAGGCCTTCGAAGCGGTACTGCCCGCCATGGTCAATCTTTTCATCGGCGCGCTGAAGGGCACGTCGCTGGTCGTCATCGTCGCGATGATGGATCTGCTCGGCGCGGCCCAGGCGTCCATGGCCGATCCGAATTGGATCGGTTTCTACGTCGAGGCCTACGCCTTCGCGGCACTGATCTACGTGATGATGTGCGGATCAATTTCCTGGTACGGGCGGCGTGTCGAAAAGACGCTGTCCCGCGTCCGGGCAAAATAATCGTCGGCCGTTCAACCGGCCGTCCGAGGAACTTTTTTTGAGGAGGCAACAATTATGACACGGCAGCGCATGTCCTTTCCAACCGGGGGACGCGGGTGGGAAGACTTGAAAGCGGAAATGAAAAGCCGGACGACCGGCGATGTCGACTGGCGCAAGGGCCGCACGCCGCTGTTCGTTTTCTACTGTGGCGAAGAGACCTATGAGGTCGGCAAGCGGGCCTTTTTCGAATTCTTTACCGAGAACGCGTTGGGCGGCAAGCGGGCCTTTCACAGCATTGGTGGAATGGAACGGGATATCCTCGACTATGGCCTTTCCCTGTTCTCCGCGCCGGATAGCGGCGAGGGGGCGTTTACGACAGGGGGAAGCGAAAGCATCTTTCTGGCCATGAAAGCCGCGCGGGACAAGCTGCGCGCCGAAAAGGGGTTTAGGCCGGGTGAGGACAAGCTGAATCTGGTGATGGGAATTACCGCCCATCCGGGTTTCGACAAGGCCGCCGCCGCGATGGATATCGAAATCAGGCGCGGCCCGGCCGCCGACGACAAACGGATCGGCGCGGACAGCCTTCGTCCCCTGATCGACGACAGGACTATCGCAATCGTTGGGTCCGCGCCTTGTTTTCCCCATGGCGTCGTGGACCGGATTGATGAGTTGTCCGACTTGGCCCTGGATGCCGGCGTCTGGCTGCATGTGGATGCCTGTGTCGGCGGTTGGCTGGCGCCCTGGTTCACGCGGATCGGCCGGTCGACGCCCAATTTCGACTTCCGCTATCCCGGCGTGAAGTCGATTTCGGCGGACCTGCATAAATTCGGCTTCTGTCCCAAACCCGCTTCGACCGTCTTCTATCGCGATACGGAAGACCTGGAGCGCGCGAAGTTCGACGCAGATGCCTGGCCCAACGGCCGCTTCGTCACCGCGACCTTGGCCGGCACGCGGCCGGGCGGGGCCGTCGCCGCGTCCTGGGCGGTGCTGAACCATCTGGGGGAAAGCGGATACTGCCGCGTCGCCAAAAACCTGTCATCGATGATCGACGCCTATGTCGAAGGGGTCGAGAAGATCGGCTACCGCATGATCGCCAAACCGGACTTTTCGATCATCAATTATACGAAGGACGACGTCGACGTCTTCGCCGTGGCGGAAACCATGACCGAACGGGGCTGGCTGCCCGGATTGACGCGAAACCCGAAGGGGCTTCATTCGATGATGTCGCTGCTTCACGACGCGCCGCGGGAAGAATATCTGGCGGATCTGTCCTGGGCGACGGAAAAGGTCATGGCGGGATCGGCCGAGAAAGCGACGATCGAAGCCACTTATTGATCGGCAATGGTGCGAAATCGGGGAATGGAAAGGGTCGCCGTCAATCCAGCAGGACGGCGATCATCTCCGACCCGTTCGCGATATCTGTCGCGATTGTATTGCCGACCGTTTCGGCATCGCCACGGCGAACGGAGTCGATGATTTTCACGTGGTTGTTATAGCCGTTCAAACCTTGCCGATATTCGATCGGAAGCTTCGTGCGGGTCGGTCCGGTCAATACCCATAACCCGTCGATAATGCGCTCCAGGTCCGGCTTGTCCGCGGCATGGTAAAGGGTGAAGTGAAACTCGGAATCGTAGCGAAGAGAGTCATCGAATTCTTTTCGCTCGATACCGCCGCGCATTGCCTCGTTCAATTCTTCCAGCTTGTCCGCAAGGGACTTATCCGCTGTTTCTACCGCCAGCTTCGCGGCCATGGGTTCCAGGGAAATACGAATCTGGCTGATCGCCCGGTACCGTTCCTGCCGTAGGACGGGAATGGAAAACATATGTGTTTCAGATACTTCAATGGCACCCTCCCGAACCAACCGGGCAATGGCGTCCCGCGCCGGCGTCAGGCTGACGCCCATGGACCGGCTCAGGCTGCGTGCGGTGATGCGCTCACCCGGTTTGAACTGACCCTGCAGCAGACGTTGGCGCAGTTCCGCATAGACCTGTTCCGTCAGCGTGGTGCCACGCACGATTTCCGTGTTTTTCTCAACAAATGCCAAAAGTCTGGTCCCGGTGGTTCCTGGCGATGCAGGCGGCCATAATGCCATAAAGTTTAGCGCTGCCTAAAGCACGCGGCGCAGTTTATATTCATATCCCGTGACGGCAACTCCGAAGGCAGAGCCGGGCGGTGTTGCGCGCGGTCATGATCGTTCAATTCTTCGACGCTATCGCGTCGGCCTGATAGGTTATTTCAGCGTAACCAGCGTGCGCTTGCTGGGCATCCGCCCGTCGAAGGGCGGCGGCAGGACGACGCTGACTTCGCCCGTATAGACCCCCGGGGGCCAACCGCCCGCCGGCGTTTTCCGGCCCGCATACTGAAACTGGCGGGCCTTGGTGCGCGGAATGGTTTGGCTGGTGGTAATCAGCACGTCACCCTCCGGGCCGGTTACGGAAAAATGGATGGCGCTGCCTTCCGGTAATCCATAGACGACCGCATAAAGGACCAGGGCGGATCTATTGCCCGGAAGTTCTGCCTGCGGCGGTGTTTTCTGGACGCCTTGCAGAGTGGGGACCGTCACCGCGAAACCGGCATGTCGGATGAACGTCGGTTCGTAATCCCCGAAAAAGGCGAGTGCGTCTTCGGACCAAAGCGGCGTGCCGGTCCCGCAATCGGGCGGGGTAGATGCGCTGTGACCGTTGAAGGGATCGACGATTTCGGTGCCGTGGCTCAACTGGAAATGCAGATGCGGCGTCTCGCTGAAACCGGAATTGCCGATCAGGCCCAGCACGTCGCCCGCCTTCACCTGTTGTTTCGACGATACCCGGACGCTTCCCAATTTCAGATGGCAATATTGCGTGAACCAACCGCCGCCATGGTCGATGCGAACACCGTTGCCGCATTCCCGTCCCTGTTGGTCGGGGATGTCGTCGCCCAGCCGGTTGTCGGGGACGCCGTCGCGAACCCCGGCGACCGTGCCGCCCGCCGCGGCACGGACGGGAACGGTCTTGCCGGCGTCGAAAGCGTCGAGCAGGGCGATGTCCGTTCCCTTATGGCCTTCATAGGTACGGGGACCGCAGCTATGGTCCTGATAGGTTGAACCGGCATCCAGATCGACGAAGGACAAAATCCAGCAATCGCCGCCGATACGGCAATCGGCGGGAAATTCCAGGGGCGGCAGGTTTTGCGCCCGGGCCCCGCCCGGAACGGCGGTCGCCAGGACGAAAGCGGCAAAAAATTGGATCAGAATGCGGCGCATGCTCATCCCTACCGCAAAACGAAAAAAGGCGCGAGCCCCGGTGCCTAAAATACCCGGGGACCCGCGCCTTTTGGATCGATCGAATGTGTCGGGTGGATCAGAACAGTCCCTGCACCAACCCGGCATCGTCCAGATGGATAGAATTGGCGGCCGGTGTGCGCGGCAGGCCCGGCATCGTCATCACCTCACCGCAGATTGCCACGATGAACTCGGCCCCCGCGGACAAACGAACCTCACGCACCGGAACCACATGGTTGCTCGGCGCACCCTTCAGGTTCGGATCGGTGGAGAAGCTGTACTGCGTCTTCGCCATGCAGACGGGCAGGTGGCCGTAACCGGCTTCTTCCCATTGCGCCAACTGGTCGCGAACCTTCTTGTCGGCGATGGCTTCTTCCGCGCCATAGATGTTCCGGCAGATCGTGTTGATCTTCTGGAACAGGCCCATGTCGTCTTCATAGAGGGTGCGGAACTGCGCCCCGCCGTTTTCGCAAAGCTCGACCACCTTGGTCGCCAGGGCTTCCGTGCCTTTCGAACCCTCTGCCCAGTGATTGCACTCGATGGCTTCGACGCCGAACTGGGTGACGTATTCCTGAACCGCCGCCAGTTCCGCATCCGTGTCCAAAGTGAAGCGGTTGATGGCGACCACGGCCGGCACGCCGAACTGACCGACATTGCGGATGTGGCGGCCCAGGTTTTCAAGACCCTTCTTCACGGCCGCGACATTCTCTTCGCCCAGTTTGTCCTTGGCCACGCCGCCATGCATCTTCAGGGCGCGGATGGTGGCGACGATGACGGCCGCATCCGGGCTCAACCCCGCCTTGCGGCACTTGATGTCGAAGAACTTCTCGGCACCCAGATCGGCGCCGAACCCGGCTTCGGTCACGGTATAGTCGACCAGTTTCAGGGCCGCCTTGGTCGCGCTGACGGTGTTGCAGCCATGGGCGATATTCGCGAAGGGGCCGCCATGGATGAAGGCCGGGTTGTTTTCCAGCGTCTGCACCAGGTTCGGCATCAAGGCGTCCTTCAGCAGCACGGTCATCGGGCCTTCGGCCTTCAGGTCGCGGGCATAGATCGGGTCGCGGTCGCGGGTATAGCCGACGACGATCGCGCCCAACCGGCGCTCAAGGTCTTTCAATCCGTTGGCCAGGCAGAAGATCGCCATGACCTCGGACGCGACCGTGATGTCGAATCCGGTCTGGCGCGGGAAGCCGTTGGCCACCCCGCCCAGGGACACGACGGTGTCGCGCAGGGCCCGGTCGTTCATATCCATGACGCGGCGCCAGGCGACCCGGCGTTCGTCGAAACCCAGGCTGTTGCCCCAATAGATGTGATTGTCGATCAGCGCCGACAGCAGGTTATGCGCCGAGGTGATGGCGTGGAAGTCGCCGGTGAAGTGAAGGTTGATGTCCTCCATCGGCACGACCTGGGCGTATCCGCCGCCGGCCGCACCGCCCTTGACCCCGAAACAGGGACCCAGCGAGGGTTCGCGCAGGCAGATCATCGCTTTCTTGCCGATGGCGTTCAATCCGTCGCCCAGGCCCACCGTGGTCGTCGTCTTGCCTTCGCCGGCCGGTGTCGGGGTGATGGCGGTGACCAGGACCAGCTTGCCGTCCGGCTTGCTTTCCAGGCCTTCCAGAAAGTCGAAACTGACCTTCGCCTTGCTCGGGCCGAACTGCAGCAATGCATCGGTCGGAATGTCGATCTTGGTGCCGATCTCGGTGATCGGCTTCATGGACGCTTCGCGGGCAATCTCGATATCGGACTTTGCCATTGTTTTCCCCTACCGGCATGAGGCCGCTTCCAGGGCGGCGCAAATTTTGTTTTTGAGATAAGCGATTTCCTTGGTGAACGGCACACCGCTCACCATGGGCGAACGCTAGTACGAAGCGGTTGTCGAGACTGCGCCCCTGCGACTTATTTTGCCGCACGCACGACTTTCCAATCCGCGACGCGCGGTTCGGCGAGGCAACGGCCGGGATGCGGGCCTATTTGCCGGTGAAAACCGGTTCCCGTTTTTCGAAGAAGGCGGCGAGCGCTTCGTGGTGGTCTTCGGAGGTATGGGCGATGCCTTGATAGGCGGCGCACATCTCCAGATGCGTGGCGAGCGATTGGTGTTGACCCTCGCGCATCAGGCGTTTGGCGAAGCGGACGGCAAGGGGCGCGCGGCTGGCGATGCGCTGCGCGATACGCTGCGCCTCGGCGACCAGGCCCGGGCGCGGCAGGATCTTGCTGACCAGCCCGATCTCCTTCGCCTTGGCGGCGCTGGCCGGCTCCCCGGTCAGCAGCAGTTCCGCGGCTGCCGCATTGCCGACGATGCGCGGCAGGAACCAGGCCGCGCCGTCGCCGGGCGCAATGCCGATATTGACGAAGGGCAGGCCGAACGACGCTTCGGGAGAGGCGATGCGGATATCGCACATGCAGACAAGGTCGACCGCCGCGCCATAGCAGGGGCCGTTGACCGCCGCGATGGTGGGGATGTCCAAACCGTAGAATAACGGCGGTACCCGCAGCACGCCCTTCAGATAGGCGTCGCGGATCTCGGACGGGCCGCCTTCGAACATGTCGGTCTTGTCCCGCATATGCTTGACGTTGCCGCCGGCGGAAAAGGCCTTGCCGTTCCCGGTCAAGACGACGGCCCGGACCTGGTCATCCGCCTTGATGCGTTCGACGGCTGCGATGAAAGCCTTGATCATCGTGCTGTCGGAAAAGGCGTTCAGCTCTTCCGGTCGGTTGAAGGTCAGCGTGACCACATGGCCGTCTTGTTCGTAAAGCAGCGGGTCCGACATTTCAGAGGATCTCCAGAACCTGTTCGGGCGGCCGGCCCAAGGCGGCCTTAGATCCCTTGATCACGACAGGGCGTTCGATCAGAACCGGGTTTTCGGCCATGGCCTTGATCAATGCCTTTTCGTCTTCGACCTTGGCGAGGCCCAGTTCCTTATAGGCCGCTTCCTTGGTGCGCATCAGGGCGCGCGCCTCGATCCCCAGTTTTTTCAGTATGGCCGTGATTTCATCCGCGCTCGGCGGGGTCTTCAGGTATTCGACGATTTCCGGCTCGATCCCCTTATCCTGCAGCAGGGCCAGGGTCTGGCGCGATTTCGAGCAGCGCGGGTTGTGATAGATCGTAACGGTCATCTTGTCCCTCCCATATCGGCGTTCAACAATCGATAGGCGTTCTACCGCCCCGGCGCGGGAAGTGCCATAGAGGCGTCGTCGCGCCTGTTTTTCCGCCATGGCTGGGAAAACGCAGACTGTGCGAATCATCACTAGTCAAATTTGCCGCTTCCCTGATACCTTTGTGTGAATTCGTAGAATAACATGTGGTATTGCAATGCGTTACCTGGTTTTGGCCGCCATGTTCTGTGCCGTTGCGGCGGGGCAGGCCCTGTTCGGCGGGACGGCGCGGGCGGAAGAGCGGATCGCGCTCGTGATCGGCAACAGCGCCTATACGAATACAAGCCCGCTTCGCAATCCGCGCAGCGACGCGCAGTTGATTTCCGAGTCGCTGCGGGCGGTGGGATTCACGGTCTTCGAACATTACGACCTGGATCAGAAGGACATGAAGCGCGCGGTCGTGGATTTCGGCGACGTCTTGGTCAGCAAGGGGCCGGATACGGTCGGCCTGTTCTACTACAGCGGCCACGGCATCCAGGCGAATGGATCGAACTATCTGATGCCGGTCGACGCGACGGTGAAGCGCGAAAAGGATGTCGATATCGAAAGCGTGCGGGCCGAAACCGTCCTGCAAGCGATGGAAGAGGCGGGCAATCGCCTGAACATCGTCGTGCTGGATGCCTGCCGGAACAATCCGTTCGAAGCTTCCTACCGCTCGGTCAACCAAGGTCTGGCCCGCATGGACGCGCCGAGCGGAACCTTGATTGCCTATTCGACCTCGCCCGGCCGCGTCGCCACGGACGGGGAGGGACGCAATAGCCCCTATACCTTCGCGCTTGCCCGCGCCATGCGGACGCCGGGCCTGTCGGTCGAGGAAGCGTTCAAGCAGGTCCGCGTGCGCGTGATGGAACGCACGAACGAGGAACAGGTGCCCTGGGAAAGCTCCAGCCTTACTGGGGCCTTCAGTTTCGCCGGCGGCGTCGACGGTCAGCCGGCACGGGTCGAACTCGCGGCGCTGCCGCCCGCCGGGGCGCAATCGACGGGGAATGCGGTGGATGACGAGGTCGTCTTCTGGCAGTCGATCCAGGCCAGCAACAGCGCATCGGATTTTCAGGCCTATCTCGACCGCTATTCCGAGGAAGGCATTTTCGGCTCTTTGGCCAAGAACCGTCTGTTCGAGTTGAAAAAGCCGGGCGCCGCCAAGGCAGTGCAGAACCGGTCGCTGATGACCGACGACGAAGCCGCCCGCGCCGCGATCGAAAAGGCGCAGACGATGATGGCGGAATTGCGCCAGAACAGCAGTCTGCTGATGGGGCGCAAGGAACAGAGCATGGCCGAACGGCTTGAGAAGTTCCGCGGCATGCTGGGATTCATCGTCGATTTCGACGTCATGTCCCGTTTCGTGGTCGGCAAATACAAGGACCAGATGACCCCGGAACAATACGAGAATTATCAGGCCCTCTACCGCGAGCTTTTCCTTTCCGTCTATGACTTCACATCGGGTCAGACCTGGGCCGGCGGGTTCGAGATCGAACAGGTCCGCCCCTATGGCGGGGACTATTTGGTAAAGCTGCTGCTCGGCAAGCCGGGGCCGGATCAGAAGAAGGTCGGCCTGCGCATCCGCCGCAAGGATAAAAGCTTTTTCGGCTTCGTGATCATCGATGCGCTGGTCGCCAATGTCAGCATCCTGAAAACGCAGCATGACGATTTCCAGGCGATCCTGGCCCGCCAGGGCGTCGACGGGTTGATCGCGAAACTGGAAGAACTGGCCGGCCCGGTCGAAGCGCCGCTCGCCATCCCGAACTGACGGGGCGTACCGCTCGACCACGGCGGCCGTCCGGGGTGGGCGGTCTTGATTTTCATAACTGTTATGCCGTTCGGCCTATCGCCAAAGGCTAATGCTGCCTGTACGAAAGTGGTGTAGCGCACAGCCGTCGGGCCGTGCCCTTGGACGATTGGATCCAGTACTCGATGACGACCGAAACGGTGCGGCGTGCCCCGGGCCAGACAGCGCGGGCCATGTCATGGATGGTGTTCGGCACCGTTGCCTTTGCGACGATGCATGCCCTCGTCCGTCATATCACCCAGGAAGTCCCCGTATTCGAGGTCGCCTTCTTCCGGAATTTCTTCGCGGTCGTGGCGCTTACGCCGATGTTCCTGCGATACGGTTTCACCCCGCTGAAGACGAAGCGCCTGGGCCTGCTGACCCTGCGCGGGGTGCTGAATATCGGGGCCATGCTCGCTTTCTTCTATGCCTTGTCTGTGACGCCCTTGGCGACCGTTTCCGCCCTTGGATTCAGCGCGCCGATCTTCGCCACGACGCTGGCGATGTTGCTTCTGGGGGAAGTGGTTCGGGCCCGCCGCTGGGCGGCGATCGTGATCGGTTTCGCCGGTGCGCTGGTCATCATCCGGCCCGGCATTATCGAACTCGATTACGGCATGCTGGCAGTGCTGTTGTCCTCCGGTCTGTGGGCCTTGGCGTTGATGGTGATCAAGGTGCTGGGCCGGACCGAGTCCAGCCTGACCATCACGCTCTATATGGGCGTGATCATGACGCCGCTGTCCCTCGGTCCGGCATTGTATGTCTGGGTGTGGCCGACATGGGAACAGCTTGCCTGGCTGGCGGGCGTCGGCCTTGTGGGCGCCATCGCCCAGTGGTCGATGACCGAGGCCCTGCGCCTGGGCGATACCAGCGAGGTCATGCCGCTCGACTTCCTGAAACTGATCTGGGCGTCGGTGATCGGGTATCTGATCTTCAGCGAGGTTCCCGACCTGTTCACCTGGATCGGCGGGTTGATGATCTTCGGCGGCGCGACCTATATCGCCATTCGCGAATCCGAACAGCGGCGCCATACCGCGAAGGCCGAGGCCGCGAGAGCGGCGGAGGCAGCCGCGTTGGACCGCTGACCGTCAGCGACAGCCAGGACTTGCATCGATCCAATTGTTCTCATAATGTTCTTTTTGTGGGCGAGAGCAAAAGGGGAACGGTATGGCGCGGACAGTGGAAAAATTCGAGGCTTTCAAATCCCTGCATGAGGGGGATGCCGCCTTCGTGATTCCGAACCCGTGGGATGCCGGATCGGCGCGGATTTTGGGCGCGATGGGATTCAAGGCGCTTGCCACCACGAGTGCGGGTTATGCCTTTTCCGTCGGCCGCCGGGACTCCTTCGCCGGCTTGAGCCGGACGGAATTGCTCGAAAACGCGAAAAGCATCGTCGAAGCAACGGACCTTCCTGTCTCCGCCGACCTGGAGGACGGGTTCGGTGCATCGCCGGCGGTGTGTGCCGAGACGATCAGGATGGCGGCGGCCGTCGGCCTTGTTGGCGGGTCCATCGAGGATGCGACCGGCGACCCGGCGGACCCGATTCACGATATCGGCGCGGCCGTCGAACGGATCGCGGCGGCGGCCGAAACCAGCGCCGGCTTGCCTTTCATCCTGACCGCGCGTGCGGAAAACTATCTGTGGGGCCGGCCTGACCTGAAAGACACGATCAAGCGGTTGCAGGCTTTCTCTGAAGCGGGGGCGGATGTGCTCTACGCGCCGGGCCTTCCCGATATCGACGCCATCGCGACGGTCTGCCGGGAGTTGGACAAACCGGTCAACGTCGTCATGGGGTTGCAAGGCGGGTCGTACAGCATCAAGGAGCTCTCCGATGTCGGGGTGCGCCGGATAAGTGTCGGCGGATCCTTCGCGCGGGCCGCCCTGGGGGCACTGAAACGCGCGGCGCGGGAAGTCCTGGACGCGGGAACGTTCACCTATGCGGCCGATGCGATGCCGGACAGCGAAGTCAGCAAACTTATGTCGCAGGGACATCTTGAAGAGCGCGTGTGAGGTTGAATTGGGGGAGCCCCTGCTTCTGAAACAACAAGGATGGATGGAATGATCACGGGTGGATGCGAGTGCGGGAAAGTCAGGTTCGAGGTGCCAACCGTCAGGGATACGGTAACCGTGTGTCATTGCGGTCAGTGCCGCCGCACCAGCGGTCATATCTGGGCGTCGACCAATGCCAAGTACGAGGATGTCACCTTCACGGAAGATGAAGGGCTGGTGTGGTTTGCCTCCTCAGGCTTCGCGAAGCGGGGCTTCTGCAAACACTGCGGGTCCAGCCTGTTCTATCGCATGAATGACGAAGAGGGGATCGCGATCGCCGCCGGTTGTCTTGATGACGACAGCGGTCTGACCGTCGGAAAGCATATTTTCGTGGCGGACAAAGGTCGTTATTACGAGATCGGCGACGGCGCGCCGCAAATCGATAAACATTGATCTGCCACAGGCACTTGGCCTGTTTCCCGTATCTCTGCCAATAGCCCATTCTTTCGTCTAAGCGGCCAAAAAGGGTCGTTTTCCACACACCCTGTCCCGTAGCGGCGCGCAAGGTTGTGAAAACTGTGTGCGCCGCCCCGGTCTTTCGGGCGCGGCAGGGAGGGAGGCGACCAAATGGCGCGTGCGGCGAGACGGGAACGGCGGAAAAAACAAGGCCAAGGGAGCGTGCCGCAACTGCCCTGGCAGCGGGTCGACAACCCGTATCCCCCGATGGAACCCTTGAGCGCGGATCAGGTGGAGGCCATCCACCAGGCTTCCCTCAACATTCTCGAAAACCTCGGTATCGAAGTGATGGGGGAGGACGTCCAGGCGCTTTTCCGGGACGCCGGCGCCGATGTGGATACAGGCACGGGGATCGTTCGTCTGGATCGCGGCATTGTCGAACAGGCGCTTTCGACCGCGCCATCCACCTTCACCCTGACGCCCCGCAATCCGGAACGCGCCATCACGGTCGGCGGCAACCGGATCAATTTCGGCTTCGTTTCCGGCGCGCCGAATGTGCATGACCGCATCAACGGGCGTCGCGCGGGAAACATGGCGGATTTCGAGACGCTGATGAAATTCGCGCAGAGCTTCAACTGCGTGCACTTCATGGGCAACCAGGTCGCCCCGCCGATTGAGCTTCCGCCCAATAACCGCCATCTGGACACCTATCGCGCGGCCCTGACGCTGACCGACAAGGTGATCAGCGGCGTGCCGATCGGCGGCGGGCGGATCAGCGACCTGATCGAGATGGTGGCGATCGCACGCGGCCTGCCGGCGGCGGCGCTGCAAGACGACCCGTCCGTCGTGGGCAATATCAATATCAATTCACCCCGCAAGCTGGACCTGGAAATGGCCCATGGGGCGATGATGCTGGCCCGGCATAATCAGGCCACGATCGTCACCCCCTTCACCCTGATGGGGGCGATGACGCCGGTCACCATGGCGGCCGCGCTGGCGCAACAGAACGCGGAAGCCCTGCTCGGCATCACGCTGACGCAATTGGTCCGGCCCGGCGCGCCGGTGGTCTATGGCGCCTTCACCTCGAATGTCGATATGCGGTCGGGCGCGCCGACTTTCGGAACGCCGGAAAACGCCAAGGCCAATATGGCGGGCGCGCAGCTTGCGCGGCGCTACGGCTTGCCGCACAGAACCAGCGCCTGCAATGCGTCGAACACTGTGGACGCACAGGCGGCTTATGAGACGGAAATGGCATTGACCGGCGCCGTCTTCGGGCACGGCAACCTGATCTATCACGCGGTCGGATGGCTGGAAGGCGGGCTTGTCGCGTCGTTTGAAAAAATCGTGCTGGATGTGGAACTGGTGCAGCACATGATGGGCCTGTTGAGCCCGATCGACACCTCCGACGCCGCGCTGGCCCTGGATGCCATCGCCGATGTCGCGCCGGGCGGGCATTTTTTCGGCTCGCCGCACACCATGGCGCGGTACGAGACGGCGTTCTACCAGCCGATCCTGTCCGACTGGCGAAACAGCCAGGCCTGGGAGGAGGCGGGCGGCCATTCCGCGACCGAGCGCGCGACGGATGTCTGGCAGCAGGTTCTCGCCGGCTATGAACAACCGGCAATGGATCCCGCCCGCCTGGAAGCGCTGGATGCCTTCATCCGGCGGCGGCGCGAGGAGATCGGCGACGGCGACCCCTAGGCCTGTTTTCCCCTTCCTACCCCGATAGTTTCTTTCCCTTCAATTCCTTGCGGGATTGGCCGAAACCGCTTGTCCGGCCATTCCAACACGGTATGGTTTTAGGTTCAGGACCCCTATTTGAAGTCGGCGCCCATGACTTTGTTTGACGCATTGCCCGAGAAACTGCCGCAGCGGTTCGGGTTCGTGCTTGTGGAGCATTTTCCGCTGATGGGTTTCGCGTCCTCGCTGGAACCGCTCCGCGCCGTCAATCTTCAGACCGAAAACAAGGTCTTCGACTGGGTTTTGCTGTCCGAGGACGGCCAACCGGTGGTCAGCAGCAGCGGGTTGACCGTCGTGCCCGACGCGGCGGTGGGGGGAGACGATTTCGATGCTGTCGTCGTCGTGGCCGGGCTGCATGCGGAAAGCGCGCATTGCCCGAACACGATCAACTGGCTGCGCCGCATCGTCCGCCGCGGCGTCACGGTCATCGGCGTTTCCGCGGCGTCTTATATCTTTGCCAAGGCGGGTATTCTGGACGGCCGTCAGGCGACCATCCATTGGGAACATGCGGACGGTTTCCGCGAGGACTTTCCGCATTTGGATATATCCGCCGAATTGTTCGAGATCGACGGGCCGGTCGTGACCTGCGCCGGCGGTACCGCCGCGATGGACATGATGCTGCATTTGATAGAACGGCAGTTGGGCCATAACGTTGCCACGCGCGTCACCGACTGGTTCCTGGTCAAGCAGATCCGACAGCCGCATGAGGATCAGCGGATGGATTTGCGGGCCCGTATCGGGGTCAGTCATCCGAAGCTTTTGGCGGCCATCGGCTTGATGGAAGAGAATCTGGAAACGCCGCTCAATCGCAACGAAATCGCCGCCGCCGTGCGCCTGTCCACCCGTCAGTTGGAGCGCCTGTTCCAGAAATATCTACGGTCGACCCCCAGGAAGTACTATTTCTCGCTTCGCATGCATAAGGCCCAATTGCTGCTGCGCCAAACCACGCTGCCGATCCTGGAGGTCGCCCTGGCAAGCGGCTTTGTTTCAGCATCTCATTTCGCGAAGAGCTATCGCGAATTCTTCGGGCGAAATCCGCGGGCGGACAGGGGACACGGAAAGTAGTTCAAGTTCCGAAGTCCCGTCCTCACCCCTGTTTGCCGATATCGTCCAATCGCTTCTGAAGACTCAACCTGTCGAGGGATGCGAACGGCAGATTGACGAATATCGAGATGCGGCTCGCCAGCATCCGGTAGGTGTCGGCGAAAGCGGCGGCGACTTCGGCTTCGGACCCGCCATGATGTTTCGGGTCCGGCACACCCCAATGCGCCGTCATCGGTTGTCCCGGCCATACCGGGCAAACCTCGGCGGCGGCCGTGTCGCAGACGGTGAAAACGAAATCCAGTGCGGGCGCATCGGGTTTCGCGAATTCGTCCCAGGATTTGGAGCGGCAATCGTCCGTGGGATGGTTGAGGGTCTTGAGCAGCGCGAGGGCGCGGCTGTCCACCTCGCCGGCGGGATGGCTACCGGCGCTGAATCCCTTGAACCGACCCGCGCCTTCGCGATCGAGGATCGCTTCGGCCATAATGCTGCGCACGGAATTACCGGTGCACAGAAACAGGACATTGAAACGTCGTTGGTTCATTTCGCTTTTCCTTGAATGACCCTGTCAGGTTTAGCCGTAGCCGCGAGGTGCCCACCGGCTTTGACTTGGATGCCGCAAAGTTCCGGCTGGCCGTTGCAGCAATCGTCGGAAAGGTAGGCGAGAAGCGCCCGCACACCGGCAACATCCACCGCATAGAAGATGTTTCGGTGGTCGCGGCTGGATTGAACCAGGCCGGCCTTTTCCAGCAATCGCAGATGAAAGGACATGTTGGGCCCGGTCAGCCCGAGCTGCGCCGCGAGGTCACCGGCCGCCAAACCGTTCGGCCCGGTTTCTATCAGCAGCCGAAAGGCATTCAGACGGTGCATATGCGCCAAGGCGCTAAGTTTCGTGACGGCGGTTTGCGTATCCATGAAAATCTTATTTCAAGAGATGTTTAAATGAGCAAATGAAGCTTTGATGACGGCTCCATGACACTGGGCGCCCCAGCTCTGGGCGCCCCAGTTCTGTGCTTGCCCGGTTATTCGGTCGTCACGGTAAGAAATTCTCACCGCAGGGCGGCGCGTCGATAGCTTGTCGCTAATATAGAAATCCACTGTCGCTTTCGTGATTTGAAGATCAGCGACTTTCCGAGATTTGTTAGCGCAGATCGTCAGAGACCGCCTGGCTCCGAAGACGGTTGTGTTGCCTATATTTCGGAGTGGGTGCGATGTCGCCATATCTATCGCTTTCCCGGCGTCTGCGTGTGACGCCGTTCAGCCGCCGCGTCGATGCCGCGGGTGTGCAGGCCTATACCGTCTACAATCACATGCGTCTGCCGACGATGTTTCAGTCGGCTGAGGAAGACTGCCGGCACCTGAAGCAAAAGGTGCAGGTCTGGGACGTCGCCTGCGAACGTCAGGTCGAGATTGTCGGCCCCGACGCCAAGCGGTTGATGCGGATGCTGACGCCGCGCGACCTGGAATCGATGGATGTCGGGCAGTGTCGCTATATCCCCGTCGTCGACGAAAAGGGCGGGATGTTGAACGACCCGGTCGCTCTGAAACTGGCGGACGACCGCTATTGGATATCCTTGGCCGACAGCGACCTCCTCCTTTGGGTGAAGGGCTTGGCGCTGGGCGCGCGGTTCGACGTGGACGTGAATGAACCCGATGTTTCGCCCTTGGCGGTCCAGGGGCCGTTATCCGATACGCTGATGGCACGAATCTTCGGTGATGCGGTGCGCGACATCCGCTTCTTCCGGTTCGGTGTTTTCCAATATGCCGGGCGGGAATTGCGGATCGCCCGTTCGGGCTATTCGAAGCAGGGCGGTTTCGAAATCTATGTCGAAGGGTCGGATCTGGGTGAACCGATTTGGGACGCGCTTTTCGCCGCCGGCATCGACCTGGACGTCCGGGCCGGCGGCCCGAACATCATCGAACGGGTCGAATCCGGTCTTCTTTCCTATGGCAACGATATGACGCGTGAAAATTCGCCGTTCGAATGCGGGCTCGGCAAGTTCTGCGATTTGGATACCGCTGAGACCAGCATCGGGCGCGACGCCTTGTTGCGGGAACGGGACCAAGGGCCGCTCAGGATGATCCGCAGTCTGGCCATCGACGGGCCGGCGCTGCCGCCCTGCGCGGGCGAGTGGCCGGTGATGGCGGATGGTGTCCGGATTGGGCAGATCACCTCCGCCGCGTGGTCGCCGGACTTCGACACGAATGTGGCGATCGGCATGATAGATCGCAGCCATTGGCACGATGGAAATCAGGTCACAGTTGAGACGATCGAAGGCGCCCGTTCGGCTGTTGTAAGAGAAAAAAGCTTTAACTAACTGACTCTTATGCCCTTTCTGAAAAAAGGTTTGGCGAACGAATCGATTCGGGTATGGTGATTCCGCTGGCCGCCGATACCGGTGGCGCTGGTTGTGATTTCTTTTACGGTTTTCTGCCGGGAAGACGTCTGACGGGTGGGGAGAACCAGAATGGTGCCACGATGGTAAGGGTCAAAAGAGCGTTGTCGACGCTGGCGCAGGAAGCGCTGGAGTTGATCGCGGGGGCTACCGTATTCCATACGGTGCAGGATACGGGCAGCATGCATCTGCATGCCCAGCATGGAAACGCCACGCTGACCCTGGTGGTTCCGATGGCGATATGGGCGGAACTCCGCCCGCTTGTCGAATGGACGGACGAACCCGTATTGGGGGGGCAGGTCCTTCGGTGCAAGCAGAGCACGACGGTTCGGCTTTTTGATTCGCCGCCCGTCCCGTCGAACGAAGTGCAGGATGCGACCGGGATGGCCTTCGAACAACTCGATCTGCCTTTGCCGACCTTGAGCGATCATGCCGCTTTGGAAGCCGCAGGTCAGCAAACCCTGAATCTTTCCGTATAAAACGCTGTTTCGGTCGCCTTTTGGCGCGTGCCCGCCCGTTTTGGCGTTCCGAAACCATCGGTAAACAAGACTGTATCGCGCTGCATACGGCACTGCGTCGAAGCACCTGTTTACCGTCTGCATTAGATGTTTGCGGCGCAATGTTGCATAAATTTCTTTTATTCCAAAAGGTTAATTAAAAGAACGCGCTTGACCGGGGACGCTTTACCCGTTCCACTCACGAAACCGTGATCAAAGTGCATCGATAAAAATAAGGCCCGATGACCGACGCCAAACCCGACCAAACGATGTATATCGGCCCGCAAGCGGTGCCGGTTTGGCCGCAAGGGCTTGGGCTCAAGCATCTGGACCCGATGGTCTGCGTCACGGTTTTCCCCGACAATGATGTCATTCGCGCGGTGCTGGAACCGAAACTTCTGCAAGCGGAAAAACGGTTCCGTGAGAATGAGCCGAACCGCTGGGAGGGCGGCGGCGGCGCCAAGATCAGGGATGTTGGGGATTGGGACTGTCCCGCGATGACCCTTTTAAGCGCCCGCGCCATGGCGGCGTTCAAAAGGATCACCGGCGCCGAGACGGCCTTCATCGACGATGTCTGGGGCAATGTCTATCGCAAGGGCGATTTCATCGGACCGCATGCCCACCGTCGAACGGAAGTCAGCGTCGTCTATCATCTCGTCCCGCCGAACGAGGAGGATAGAGAAAACTTCAACGGCGCCTTGGGCATCACCGACCCGCGTGTCGGGCGCTGCTGTCCGACGGCGAAGGGCCTTGTCACCTCGCAGGTCTACCCGCCGTTGAACCCGGGCGCGATGATATTGTTCCCAAGTTTCGTGACCCATTATGTGACCCCGCATATCGGCGACGGTCACCGGATCAGCATCGCCTGGAACATCGACCGGCGGGACATTCCCGGCGACCCCATGGACGAACCGCTTCTGTAGTCTTCCTCTTCCTCTGACCCAAGGCGCTTAGCCAACGAAAAAGGCGGCCCCGGGTTTTTCCCGGGGCCGCCCTTTCCATGACTGCTGTCGAAGGCGGATCAGCCCGCCGCGGCGACCGCCCGCTTTGCCATCACGCCGATCAAATGCGCCCGGTATTCGGCGCTGGCGTGAATGTCGCTGTTCAGGCCGTCCGGCGATACCGAAATGCCGGAAACCGCGTCGGGCGAGAAATTGCCGGACAAGGCCGCTTCCATGTCCGGAACACGGAAAACGCCGTCATCGCCGGCCCCCGTCACGGCAACGCGAACGCCGGCCGGGCCGTTGGCGACGAAGACGCCGACCATGGCATAACGGCTCGCCGGGTTGGCGAACTTCACATAGGCGGCTTTTCCCGGGATCGGGAATTTGATGGACGAGATGATTTCATCCTCATCCAGCGCGGTGTCGAACAGCCCGGTGAAGAAATCTTCCGCCGCCAGCTCGCGCTTGTTGGTCACCACGGTTGCGCCGAGCGCCACCAGGGCGGCGGGATAGTCGGCCGCCGGGTCGTTATTGGCGATGGAACCGCCGATGGTGCCGCGGTTGCGGACCTGCGGGTCGCCGATATTGTCGGCCAGTTCCGCCAGGGCCGGAATGGCCGCTTTCACATCGGCCGAAGCCGCCACGGCGCCGTGTGTGGTCATCGCCCCGATGGTCACCGTACCGCCGCCGACGGTGATGCCGATCAGGTCACCGATACCGCCCAGATCGACCAGGTCGCTGGGGGCGGCAAGCCGCTGCTTCATGGTCGGGATCAAGGTCATCCCGCCGGCGACCAGCTTGCCGTCCTCGGCGCCCGCGATGGCGGACGCTGCATCGGCAAGCGATCCCGGTTTGTGGTAGTTGAAGTCGTACATCCTGTCTTCTCCTTAACAAACGTCTCGACGAAACGTCGCTTGCCTCTTGTTACTCCGCGGCCGCTTTCGCGCCCTGGATTGCCTGCCAAACCTTTTGCGGCGTGGCGGGCATGGAAATGTCTGTGACGCCCAGGCTGCTCAACGCATCGACGATCGCGTTGATCACCGCGGGCGGCGAACCGATGGCGCCGGTCTCACCGACGCCCTTCACACCCAACGAATTGTGCGCGCAGAGCGTCACTTCGTTGGAGGTCGAGAAGTTCGGCAGATCGTCGGCCCGGGGCATCGCGTAATCCATATAGGACCCGGTCAGCAACTGGCCGTTTTCATCATAGATGCAGCCTTCCAGCAGCGCCTGGCCTATCCCTTGCGCCAGTCCCCCATGGGTCTGTCCGGCGACGATCATCGGGTTGATGACGCGCCCGACATCGTCGGAAGCGGTCACCCGGTCGATCTTGACCACCCCGGTTTCGGGGTCGACTTCCACCTCGACGATGTGGCAACCGCCCGGATAGGTGAAGTTCATCGGATCGTAGAAAGCCTGCTCCTCCAGCCCCGGCTCCAGCGTGTCATGCGGGAAATTGTGGGGCACATAGGCGGTCAGGGCGACTTCCCCGAAGGTCATTTCCTTATCGGTCCCGGCGACGGTGAACTTGCCGTCCTTGAACTCGATATCGGCTTCGGCCGCTTCCAGCACATGGGCGGCGATCTTCTTCGACTTGTCGATGATCTTGTTCATCGCCTTCATCATCGCTTCACCGCCGACCGCCAGCGAACGGGACCCGTAGGTGCCCATGCCGAATGCGACCTTGTTGGTATCGCCGTGGCTGATCTCGATCTGGTCGAGCGGCAGGCCGAGCGTTTCCGAAACCAACTGCGCGAAAGTCGTCTCATGACCCTGGCCGTGGCTGTGGGAACCGGTGAAAACCGTGACGGAACCGGTTGGATTGACTCGAACATTCGCGCTTTCGAACAGACCCGCCCGCGCGCCGAGCGACCCGACGACCGCCGACGGCGCGATGCCGCAGGCTTCCACATAGGTCGAATAACCCAAGCCGCGTAGCTTGCCTTTTGCTTCCGACGCCGCCTTGCGGGCGGTGAAACCGGCGACATCCGCGTTCTTCATCGCGGAATTCAGCGTCGCCTCGTAATCCCCGCTATCGTATTGCAGGGCGACCGGTGTCTGATACGGGAAGGCGTCCCGGGGGATGAAGTTTTTCCGGCGGATTTCATCCTGCGGAAGCCCCATTTCCCGCGCGGCCCGGTCGACGACCCGTTCGATCAGGTAGCTGGCTTCCGGGCGGCCCGCGCCGCGATAGGCGTCGACCGGCGTGGTGTTGGTGAAGATGGCCTTCACACCCGCATGGATCACCGGCGTCGTGTAAACGCCCGCCAGCAGCGTGGCGTAGAGATAGGTGGGAACGCAGGTCGCGAAGGTCGACAGATAGGCGCCCATATTCGCCTTGGTATTCACCTTCAGCGCCAGGAACTTGCCGTCCTTGTCCAGCGCCAACTTGACGTTGGTGATGTGGTCGCGGCCATGCGCGTCGGTGATGAAGCTTTCCGACCGTTCCGCCGTCCATTTGATGGGGCGGCCGACCTTGGGCGCCGCCCAGGTGACGATGGCCTCTTCGGCGTAATGGTAGATCTTGGATCCGAAACCGCCGCCGACATCGGGCGCCACGATGCGCAGTTTGTGCTCGGGAATCTGCAGCACGAAAGCGCCCATCAGCAGGCGAATGACATGTGGGTTCTGGCTGGTGGTGTAGAGGGTGTATTCCCCCGTCGCCTTGTTGAACGACCCGATCGCCGCGCGCGGTTCCATGGCGTTCGGGATCAGGCGGTTGTTGACGATATCGATCTCGGTCACGTGGTGCGCGCCCGCGATCGCCTTGTCGACTTCGCCTTCGTCGCCGATTTCCCAATCGTAGCACAGGTTGTTGGCAACATCGTCATGGACCAGCGTGCCGCCGGCCAGGGCCTTGTTCATGTCGACCACGGCGGGCAGTTCGGAATAATCGACTTCGATCAACTCGGCCGCGCTGCGCGCTTGGGCCAGGGTTTCGGCGATTACGACCGCAACCTGATCCCCGACATGCCGGACCTTGCCTTGCGCCAGCGGCGGGTGACCGGGTTCGGCCATCGGCGAGCCGTCCTTGTTGTGGATCTGCCAGCCGCAGGGTAGAGAGCCGACTTCCATATCCGCCCCGGTGAAGATCGCAACGACCCCCGGCGCGGCGGCCGCGGCGGACGTGTCGATCGAATTGATCGTCGCGTGGGCATGGGGACTGCGCAGGATATATGCGTGGGTTTGTCCCGGTTCGTTGATGTCGTCGGTATAGGTTCCGCGTCCTGTCAGGAAACGGTGATCCTCCAAACGCTTCACGGAAGCGCCAATGCCTGTCTCGCTCATTTTACCACTAATCTCCCTGGACGTCGTTCGACCCGCGTCCCGCTCGGGGCCGGGTCGGTGGGCGCCGTCACGTTGATGCACGTCATGGGTCCTGGGGCGCCGTTCCGGTCTTTTCCCCGCGGACCGCCATTACATGTTCGCGGCGCCCTCTTTGATGGACTTCACGATGTTGTGGTAGCCGGTGCAGCGACAGATGTTGCCTTCCAGCCATTCACGAATTTCTTCCTCGCTCGGATTCTTGTTGTTGTTGGCGAGGTCCACCGCGCTCATCACCATGCCGGGCGTGCAGAAACCGCACTGCAGGCCATGATTGTTGCGGAATGCTTCCTGCATCGGGTGCAGTTCTTCGCCATTGGCCAGACCTTCGATGGTGGTGACCGAGGCGCCGTCGGCCTGAACCGCCAACAGGGAACAGGACTTCATGGACTTGCCGTCGACATGGACGACGCAGGCGCCGCATTGGCTGGTGTCGCAACCGACATGCGTTCCCGTCAGCCCCAGGTTTTCGCGTATAAATTGAACCAGCAACGTCCGCGCTTCGACTTCACCCGAAACGGACTTGCCGTTCACCGTCATGGAAACGGTCGGCATACCATGCCCTCCCTTGCGTTAAACAATAAGCCAGATTGTATAAGGCGGAATTTCCCTGAAAACAGATATCCCGGTATCAGTTTGTCCCGCCGCGTTGTCTTGATGGAGAAGAACCCGTCCGGTCCTCCCGCGCACCCCGTCTTGTCCGTCGGCCTCTTGCGGTGGCCGCTTCTACCGGAAGGATTTTGGGGCCGCCCCAATCGTAAATCAACCCCGATCGCTGTGAGACTTAGGAACAGGGCGTATTCCCGCAGTGGGTAGAATGCTGCGCGGTGTACGGACATCTGCCTTTGCAGGGGCATTCCCCTTTCAGGCCGCCTGTTCCTGTACTAGCGTATTCCCGGTCGGAGGAAACGGCGGAAAGCCAAAATGGTCGATAGGCGGGAAAAGGCGCTCAAGCGAAGGGCGCGGCGCAACGGGATTGTGCTGTTGTCGCGCTTCGTCGTGACCGTGCTGCTCTATGTCCTCTACGAGGTCTGGCATGACGTGATTCCGGGCGCGGATCCGAATCTGTCGGATTCCATCCTTTATATTCTTCGCCAGGTCGTCGGCGTGTTCCTGTTCATGTCAGGCGCAATGACGATCAATTTCGCGCTACGGCACTATTTCTGGCAGGGCTGGGTGGCGTCGCGCGCGGAAGCCGAAGTGCCGAGCCTGCTGATCGACATCACCGCCTTCCTGGTCTGGCTCACCACCCTGATCCTGACGCTCAGCGTCATCTTCGACGTCTCCGTTTCGGCCTTCGTCACCACCTCGGGCATCGTCATCGCGGTCATCGGTTTCGCGCTGCGCTACATGATTTCCGACGTTTTCACCGGCATCGCGCTGGGATTGGAACGGCCGATCAATATCGGCGACTGGATCCAGATCGACGACGGAACCCTGGGCAAGGTCGTCGAAATCAACTGGCGCGCCACCAAGCTGAAGACCAAGAACCATACGGGTGTCGTGATCCCGAATACCTATCTCGCCACCCATCCCTTCACGAATTTCAACTGGCCCGAGAATTATTTCCGCGCCGAATTCGAGATCGTCCTGGGATATGACGTGACTGTGCATCAGGCGGAGCGGATTCTGCTGTCGGCGATCAATCAGGTCGACGAATCGGCGGCCGTGCCGCAACCGCCGAACATCCGCGTCAAGGAATACACGGCGCGCGGCATCAATTGGCAGGTCCGGTTCTGGGTGCCGCGGCATGAGGATTTCGGGCCGATCCGGCACAAGATCGCCCGCAACGTCCTGCGCAACCTGCATTTCGCCGGGCTCAGCGTTCCGCACGACATGCTGGACCTCACCCGCTCGATTCAGGAAGGCGACGAACACGACCCCAAGAAGCGGGACGTGATTTTCCTGCGCGACGTCCATCTGTTCGATTCCATGAGCGACGAGGAATTGGAAAAGCTGCGCAGCCGGATGAGCGAGCGGCTGTGCGTGCAGGGCGAAGCGATCGTCCGTCAGGGCGAGGAAGGGGATTCCCTTTTCCTGATCCGCGAGGGGTATCTGGACGTTTTCATCGACAACGAAGACGGGGACCGGCTGATGGTCGGCCATTTGATGCCCGGGATGTTCTTCGGGGAAATGTCCCTGCTGACCGGCGCCCGGCGGGCGGCGACCGTGATCCCCAGCGTCGATGCGATGGTCTTCCAGATCCGGAAGGACGACATCCGCTCCTTCCTCGAAGAAAGCGAAGACCTGGTCCGGCAATTGAGCCTGGCGCTCGCCGAACGGCAGATGCTTAACGACCGCAAACTGACCGAAGGCATCCCGCCGCAGGATATGGAGCGAGAGCGGCAAACCGCCGCCGACCGGCTGTTCCAGAAGATCCAGGGCTATTTCGGCCTGATGTATTGATCGCCCTCGGCCGGGCCGGCTAGGCCCGCCGCGCCAGGGGGGCGCCATCGGCGTCCCAATCGGCCCATCCCGGGAAATCCATCGGTATCGCGCCGGGCAATGTCAGGACATGCTCGCCCCAGGCATCGAGCGTATCGGACAGGTGGGCCTTCAACGCGTCCTCGCTCCGATAGGCATAACCGTGGCCCTGTACCCCGTAGGATACGAAACGCGGCAGGACGGAAAATCCCATATAGTGAAGCGAATATTCCGCGGACCAGAGCATGGTGTCGAACTCCCCGCCGCGCCCGCCGGGACCGAAGGCTTCGACTGGCGCGCCGGTAGTGACCGAACAAATCGCCCGTTTGCCCCGGAAATGGCCGGTGTCGTAGCGCTTGCGGCTGGAATACAACCCGCCGGAGACGAAGACCCGGTCGAACCAGCCCTTCAAAATGGCGGGCACCGAGTGCCACCAGAGCGGAAACTGAAAGATAACGAGATCGGCCTGTTCCAGCCTGGCGATTTCCCGTGTGACGTCTTCCGGCAGGGCATTGTTTTGCCAAGCATGGCGTTGTTCGCCCAAGGGCGCGAAGACATCCTGCCGTTCTCTGCGCAGGTAATGCGCGGCCTTCTCAACGGGGTCGAAGGCCTCGCTGTAAAGGTCGGAAACGACGACGTCCCACCCCGCCGCGGACAGGGCTTCTCGCGCCCTCTCTGTCAGGGCGCCGTTGAAGCTGTTCGGCTCGGGATGGCAATGGACGATCAGGGCTTGCATGACGGACTCCTCCTTCGGCTCGGGTGTCGTTTCCGCAGATTCCATTGTACAGTTATGATTGGAAATACGAGAAAATTGAGAAATGTGTTTGCATAAATGAACAGTCAGATTTCTTGGGACGACCTCAGAATTGTCGCCGCGGTCGGGTCAGAAGGGTCGCTATCGGGCGCGGCGCGCTTGCTGGCGTCGAGCCATGCAACCGTGTATCGGCGGCTTGGCCGGGTTGAAGAACAGATCGGCGCGCGCCTGTTTGACCGGGATCGGCACGGCTATCATCCGACGCCTGCCGGCGAAGCGGTGCTGGCCCTCGCCGTGCGCGTCGAGGATGAGATCCATGCCGTCGAGCGGGAAGTCGCCGGCCAGGACCTGAAACCCGCCGGGACGGTCCGTGTGACGACGACGGACTCCCTTTTTATCGGTTTGTTGGCGCCGGTGATGGCGTCCTTCCGTCGACTCTTTCCCGACATCACTGTGGAAGTCGCGATATCCAACCGCGCCTATGACCTCTCGAAGCGGGAGGCGGACGTGGCCATCCGTCCCGGAAACGCGCCGCGGGACACGCTGGTCGGACGCAAGATCGGGGACATCCGCCAGGCGATCTATGTACCGGCCGAGCTTGCCGTTGAGGATTTTCGGGAGATCGATTGGATCGGTGTGGACGAGACCATGTGGTATCGCGACCTCGACATGTGGATGCGGGAAAACGGTCTTACCGAACGGTGTGTCCAGACCGTCGATTCCGTCCTCGCGATGCAGGCCTCCGTGCGGGCCGGGGTGGGGGCTACCGTCCTGCCGCTCTATCTGGGTGAAGAGGATTCCTCACTGCAGCGGCTTGGTCCGCCGATTGGCCCACTTGCGACGGATCTATGGATTCTGGTGCATGAGGATCTGCGCTACACGGCACGGATCAAGGCGTTGACGGAACATGTCGGCAGGGGCCTTGCGGACAGGTTGGCGATGTTCGCAGACATCCGGTGACCCAGGTTCAGTCGATAGCCTTGTCGTCCTTGTGCCGGCCGAGCGCCTTGGCGTAGCGCGGCATGACGTCCGGCATCATGCTGTCGCCCTCGATCTGACGGTCGACGCCGAAGACATGCTTGGTGAATCCCAACTCCTTTTGGATCGCCCAGATGTCGTCATGCCGGTCGGGCGGGAACATTTCCGCGGGATCGCCGACGGCAACCCAGCCGATGGGAACCATGCTCCCCGGCGCCAAAACGGTGCGCAGATGGACGATACCGTTGATGCGCACCTCGCTGTTGGTTCCGATCCGGGCGCCGTTGAAGATCGCCGCCCCGGTGGCGATGAAGCAATTGTCCTCGATCGCGCAGCCGGTCAGATGGGCGCGGGGACCGACCAGGCAATTGTCGCCCAGGGTCATGGCACTGCCTCTGACGCCGCGCAGGACGGCCGTATCCATCACGACGCAGTTCGCGCCGATCTCGACGGGCCCCGATTCCGCGGTCAGAACCGCGCCGAACCCGACCGAACTGTTTGCGCCGATCGTCACATCGCCGCAAATCGTCGCGTTGGGCGCGACCCTGGCGGTGGGGTGAATGCTGGGCGTCTTGCCGTCGTGTTCCAGGATCATGGTACTGTTTCCTTCCTCGCGTTATCCGGGGCCGGCCTTACCCAACGAATAAAAGGTCTGTGCTGTGACCGTGACTAACAATTTATGCATGCGGCGCCGATTTGGGAATATCCGGCCAGATGCCTTTGAAACCAAGATATTGGCTGCCTCCGTAATGGCGATCACAAAACTTTTGAACTGCGGGGGTAGGCGGCGCCGCGGGCTGGAAAAACCCATGCGGCATCCCATGTCCAAGGCATGACCTTATCGACACGCGCCCCAATCTTTGCGGGCGGGAAAGCCTGTTATTGGATGATGGGCTGGAATGGAAAGGCTCAAATTCCACGCCGCCCTGACGTTTCGGAAAGGAGCGGATCATGATCGGGTTCTTATCCATGCCGGCCGCGCTTTGGATATGGGCCGCGGTTGTGGTTGCCAGTCTTCTCCTTCTTTTGCACGACATGCGATCCAGGAATCCGGAAATCGCCGGGCTCATGAAGCTGGTCTGGGTGTTGACCGTGGCCTATTCCGGTCCTTTGGGGCTTGCCGGATATTTCTGGTCGGGCCGGAAACAGATCGCGCATGACACGCTTTGGCGCCGCGCCTTCCGCTCAGTCGCCCATTGCTATTCCGGCTGCGGTGCGGGTGAGGCAGTCGGCGTCTTCATCGCCGCCGGGCTGTTTTCCCTGGGCTTTTGGCCGGTAGCGGTTCTCAGTTTTCTGCTCGCCTATCTGGCTGGGATCGTCCTGACCGTCGGTCCCATGATGCAGGAGGGCGTCGCGTTCCCGGACGCTTTGCGCGACGCGATTTATGCAGAAACGCCCAGCATCGCGGTAATGGAAATCGTCGCAATCGGTGTCGACCGTTGGATATCGGTCGGGGCGACAATGGCCGAGCCGCTGTTCTGGAGTGGCCTTATCATCTCGTTGTCCTGCGGCCTTATCGCGTCCTATCCGGTGAATGCGCTTCTGATCCGCCTTGGCGTGAAGGAAGGCATGCACGATCCCCGTGAAATGGCGCGAATGCACGACGCCTGAAGTCGCTGCGACGGCTCTGAAAATAGCCGTTCGCTTTCCTCGAACCCCCTTACGATAGGAGGATGTAATGAGAAAAATCAGCAAGGTTCTACCTCTGGCCGCGGCCGCGCTCGCCGGCGGACTTGTCGCTGCTCAGGCTCAGGCCCGAACGATCACGTTGAAAACGGCCGACGGGGACCCGGCGGGCACCGCGACGCTGACTGAAACGCCCAACGGCGTGATGATCGCTGCGGAGTTGAAGAATCTGTCCCCGGGTTGGCACGGCTTTCATATTCACGAAACCGGCCAATGCAGCCCCGGGTTTTTCGCCGCTGGCGGCCATTTCGCCCCGGACGGCAACGTCCATGGCTATCAGTCCCCAACAGGCGCCCATGCCGGTGATTTGCCTAACATCCATGTGGCCGAAGACGGTACCGCAAAGGTGGAGGTGCTCAACCATCGGGTTACGATGACCGGCACGCGTTACGCGTTGCAGGATGATGACGGGTCGGCCCTGATCGTTCACGCCAAGGCTGATAGTTACGAAGCGGACCCAAAGGCCGGTGCGCGCGTTGCCTGCGGGGTGATCAAGTAATCGGCATGGTCAGACAAAGCGTTGCCGGTTAACGGTCCGGCATATGCCAGTCGGCGGGCTGCACCTTGCGGCGGCGCAGCCGGATCGCAAGGCCGAGCGCCACGCCGACCCCGATGGCGACCGTCAGGTCCACCGCGACCGTCAGCACCAATGTGACGACCAGCAACAAACGGTCCGCCATCGGCTCGGACAGATAGCCGCGCCAGCGATGCGGTTCGCTCATGTTCCAGGCAGTCAGGATCAATACGGCCGCCATGGCGGGCATCGCCAGATAGCCTGCCAAGGGGGCGGCCAGCATCATCACCGCCAGGATCACCAGGGCGTGTACGATCCCGGCAACGGGCGTCTTGCCGCCGGCCCTGATATTCGTGGCGGTTCGGGCGATGGCGCCGGTCGCGGGCAGGCCGCCGAAAAGGGTTGAGGCGATATTGGCCGTTCCCTGCGCGATGACCTCCGCGTTCGGGCGATGGCTGCCGCCGATGGATCGGTCCGCGACCATCGCCGACAGCAGCGATTCCACGCCGGCCAGGAAGGCGATCACCAGGGCGGACGGCAGCAACTCGACAACCCGGTCCCAAGTAAAGACGGGCAGGCTGGGCAGCGGCAGGTGATTGGGCAATTCCCCGAAACGCGAGACGATGGTGTCCACTTGCAATCCCGCAACGGCGACGACGGCCGAGGACACGGCCACGGCGACGATCAGGCCCGGGAACTTCGGAAAAGCCTTGCGCAGCAGAACAATCGCCAGACCGGTGCCCAGGCCGATGGCGACGGCCGCGGCATTGGTCGTTTGCGCGGCCGCACCGATTTCCGCCCAGTCAATCGGCCCTTGCAGGCCGAGAAAGTCGCTCAATTGGCTTTTTGCGATGATGATGGCGATGCCGATGGTGAAACCGTTGATGACCGCTTCCGGGATATAGGCGATCAGGTTGCCGATCCTTAGGAACCCCGCGACCAGCAGGATGATCCCCGCCATGAAAGTGGCGATCAGCAGGCCGTCATAACCGTGATCCGCGATCACCCCGTAGACGACGACGATAAAGGCGCCGGTCGGGCCGCCGATCTGGACCCGGCTGCCGCCCAGCAGGGATATGAAGAACCCGCCGATAATGGCGGTCACCAATCCCTGGGCCGGCTCCGCGCCGGAAGCGATGGCAATCGCCAGGCTCAGGGGCACCGCCACCATGGCGACGGTGGCGCCGGCCAGGCAATCCGACGTGAAGAGAGACCAGGAATAGGTCTCCAGCGTGGTGATGATTTTCGGTTTCATACTCTTGGACCCGCCGGACGTGGCGACTTTGCGGTTGTTCGTAAACAGATGGTATCAAACAATGCGGTCCCGTCGCAGACAACGGGAATTACGGAACAGGTCTATATCGCGCGAAGCTTGCCGAGCAATGCGACGAGTTGTTCCGCTTCTTCGCCGGTCAGCTTATCCTGCACACCTGTTCGAAGCGCCGTTGAATAAATCGGCCACATCCGCGCCCGAATATCGCGGCCCGACGGCGTTATGGTGACGACTTGCCCGCGGCCGTCCTCCGCGCATTCCGCCGTGGCGACATATCCGGCATCGGTCAGGCGTTTCAGCAGGCGCGACGCCCCGTATTGCGGCAGCAGCAGGCGTTCCTTGATCTCGAAAGGGCGGATGCCGTTGGGGCCGGCGCGTTCCACCTCCAGCAATACGTCATACCAGGAAAGCGGCGGAAGGCCCTCTTTCTTCAAGGCAGCTTCTATACGGTCGAGCAGAAGCCCGGAGACGGCAACCATCCGGGTCCAGACCAGTTCGGCATTTTTGCTGACGCGTTTCGGCATTTCTCATTTCAATCATATGGATGCAAATGCATCAAGCTTGACGGGTGGGGATGTTGAACCAATATAAATGCAATTGCATCTAATTTTGAAAAGGAAAGGACCTCGTGATGACGAAGCTCGTATTGGTAAGCCATAATCTCTGTCCCTACGTTCAGCGCGCTGCGATATCGCTGCTTGAAAAGGGGGTGGCCTTCGAACGGCGCGATGTGGACCTGGCAAACAAGCCGGATTGGTTTCTGGAAATATCCCCTTTGGGCAAGACCCCGGTTCTAACCGTGGCGGGCGAAGCCATCTTCGAATCCTCGGCCATCCTGGAATATCTTGAAGACACGCAAGCGGCCCCGCTACATCCTGACGACCCGGTGCTCAGGGCCCGGCATCGCGGTTGGATAGAGGTTGGAAGCGCGGTTCTGAACGATATTGCCGGCTTATACGGCGCCAAGGACCGCGACACTTTCAATGCCAAGACGGCGGCACTGAAGGCAAAGTTCCAACGGGTGGAGGACGCCCTGGAGGACACCTTGGGGGACGGACCCTATTTTTCCGGCGCGGCATTCAGCCTGGTCGACGCGGTGTACGCGCCGGCCTTCCGATATTTTGACACCTTCGACCGGATCGGCGATTTCGGCGTTTTCACGGATCTGCCGAAAACAAAGGCGTGGAGGAAGGCGCTTGCCCAACGGCCTTCGGTGATAGCCGCCATCGACGGCGGCTATCCCAAAAGGTTGCATGACTTTCTGATACGCCGAAACAGCTTCATCAGCGAACTGATAGCGGAACAATCCGCCAGCGTTTAGCTGTTGAAGCTATAGATCAGCAGGCCGGCGGCGACGATGACCGCGACAACCCAGATGACCGGGCTCAATCCTTTGCGCTTGGCCGAGGCTTCATTGACGGCTTCCGTCGCCGCCTTGGCGGCGGCGGCCTTCACATCCGTGTCGTTCGTGGATGCCGGGGCTTCCTCCGGTTTTGCGGTCGGTTCGGTTGCGGGCGTTTCGGGCGCGGGTTCTTCCACCGGGGCAGGTATCGGTGAAGGGGCGGCAGCGGCGGTTGCGGCGGCTTCCATATCCGTGTCCGTGCCCGAATCCGCGGCCGCTGTCGGTGCGCCGCCTGCGCGCGCCATGACTTCCTCGTTGAATTTTGAGAAGAATTCGCCGGCCATCTTCTTGGCTGTCGAGTCGATCAGGCGGGAGCCGATCTGCGCCAGCTTGCCGCCGACATTCGCGTCGACTTCATAGCTGAGAACGGTTTCATCGCCGTCTTCCGCCAGCGAGACCACGGCCCCGCCCTTTGCGAAACCGGCCGCGCCGCCCTTGCCTTCGCCGGAAATCTTATAGCCTTTCGGCGGATCGATATCGGTAAGCGACACGTCGCCCGCGAATTTCGCCTTCACCGGTCCGACCTTGGCCTGAACCGTGGCCGAGAAGGACGTGTCGGAGGTCTTCTCCAGGGTCTGGCAGCCCGGAATGCAGGCCTTCAGAACGTCAGGGTCGTTCAGCGCTTCCCAAACCACCTCGCGCGGGGCCGAGATTCGCTCTTCACCTTTCATATCCATGGTGATGGTCCTTTACTTCTCTCTCGCGCGGCATATGCCGATTGAACATATGCGGATTGATTACGCGCCGATTAATCCTCTGCGGCCAACGCCCCCGGCGGGAACCTGGCGCGGAACACATCCTGGCATTGCGCCCTTTGTCTGTGGAATTGAATTAGGATGCCGCGCCAATATCCGCAAGCCCGGCAAAAGGACTAAGACTGTTGCCGCCTACCCACCGACCAACTGTCCCAAAATTCGGCTGGGAAGAAAAGTGAAGGCGAATGCGCCGATCAAACCGAATCCGGCGCCCACCATCCAGCCCTTATGGGACGCAATGTTTCCGCGCCGGATTGCAAGCATGCCGAAGAAGAGGGAGACCAATGTGAAGGCGGACAGGCCATGGATCCAGCTGAGCGATCCGTCCTTGCCGCGGATCCAGAAACTGCCCGCCGCGGTCAGGACCATCACGGCGACCCAGGCGCGCCCGCGCCAGACATGCCCGGCGGTGCCTTTTGCCGAAAGGATCTGAACGGGCAGGATCGCCAGCGCCGCCGTCGCGACGGCCAGGTGAAACAGGATTGCCGGGGGCGCGGCCAGCAGCGGTTCGAAATTCATGGCAGTCCTTTCCTTCCGCTCTGCGGTGGGGGGCTGTATATAGGGCTATAGGCGGCGGTTCGGTAAAGAATCTGGCACAAATGGATGTATTCTTGTGCAACCGGGCCAACGCATACGGGAAAGGCAAGAATGACCGCGACTGTTGTCGAATCGACGATCGACGTTGCGCTTTGGTTCATGGATCAGGCGCGGCGGGAGGACGACTACCTGCAGCCGCAGAAACTGCAGCGGCTGATCTATATCGCTCAGGGATCCTATGCCGCGACGCATCACGGACGGATGTTGATGCCGGCGCTTTTCGTCGCCGGGGAGACCGGCCCGCAGGACCCGAATATTTTCCGCCTGTTCGAACATGGCCGGCCGACCAATCTGGGCGAGCCAAAGATCCCGGCGGAGACGCTGCATTTCCTGGACATGATTTGGCGGCGCTACGGCCACCATTCGTCGGATTACCTGAACCAACAGATCAAGCATCACGATATCTATGCGCGTGCGCTGAAAAAAGGATTGGGGGAGGAGATTCCCTTCCCCGCCATCGTCCGGTTCTTCACCAGGAAGGAACGGCCGAGCGTGAAAAAGGTGAAAACGGCGGATGGGCGCGTTCTTGAAAAATGGATGCCGACCGCGGCGCCGGGGCCGACCAAGGCGTGATGGGGTGAATGCCCGCTCGTCCTGTGGACGGCCCGGGCGGATGCAGGACACACCGTTGCTGATCCGGTGATCGACGCGCAGGATTTGAAGTCCGGGCGCCATTCCGACCATACTGACGGCAATCTCAGTCTCGTTGAGATTTCTCCGGCGTCTTTGCCGTCTTCATCATCTTTGTTCGAGGTTTCAGGGCATGACAGATTTTGACACCGCGTGGCGGGAACGCTTCGGCGACGGAGTCGACTATGGCGAAGGGCCGTCCGGGGAGGAATGGAGCCGCCTGGAGGGGTTCCTGACCCGCCGGTCCTGCCGGCGGTTTGCCGGCCGTCCCGTGGACGAGGCCTTGCTGGAGGCGCTGCTCGCCTGCGCGCAATCCGCCCCCTCCAAGTCCGACCTGCAGCAATATTCCATCGTCGTGATCGACGATCCTGCCCTGCGCGGGGCCATGCAGACATGGGCGTCCTTCGACGATTGGATCGCCAAGGCCCCGTTCTTTCTGGTCTTCTGCGGCGATCTTCGCCGTCAGCGCCGGATTGCGGAAATGCGGGGCTATGACCATCGCAACGACAATCTGGACACTTTCATGAATACCGCCGTGGATGCGGGCATCGCGCTGGCGACCTTTGTCGCGGCGGCGGAAGCGGCGGGGCTTGGCTGCTGCCCGATCAGCGTCGTCCGAAACCATATCGGTGAGGCATGCGATCTGCTCGGTCTGCCCGACGGCGTATATCCCGTGGCGGGGCTCGCTTTGGGTTGGCCGGAAAAGACCGCCGGGGTCAGTATGCGCCTGCCGCCTGCCGCGGTCGTTCACCGCAACCGTTATCGGGACGATACCTTGCCCGACTTGGTTGCGGGGTACGATGCGGCCCGCCACGCCGTTCAGCCCATTGCGCCGCATAAGCAACGCCATCCGGATAAATACGGCGTTGCGGAAACCTGTCATTGGTCCGAAAACACGGCCCGGCAGATGTCCGTCCCTGAACGCGCAGGATTCGCGGACTTCCTGCGCAAACGGGGTTTTTCGCTTAGCTAGAGGTCGCCGCTCTCTGCCGATGGCCGGCGGCGATGGTTGACCGATTCCAAGGGTAGCAGTTGCCGACACGGGGCGCCGGCTCTATGTCACGGGGACCGCGAAAGGATAACGATGAGCGACGCTCTCCGCCGGCAAGGAAAAACAATCAAAAGCCTGCTGCCCTATCTGTGGCCGCGCGACAGCATGGAAATTCGCGTTCGCGTGGTTTTGGCCATGGCGGCGCTGGCGATGGCGAAGGTCGCGAATGTATGGGTGCCGTTGTTCTACAAGGACGCGGTGGATGCATTGTCCGGGGGCGGCGCGTCGCCCGGCGGTGGGGCCGGGGTCGGGGCCGGCGATGGAACCGGCGCATTGGCCGCGGCGGGGGTGATGGCCATCCCTGTCGGATTGCTGCTGGCCTATGGCGGCGCCCGCGTCCTATCCGTCGTGTTTCAGGAATTGCGCGAATTTCTTTTCGTCAATGTCGCCCAGCGGGCGATCCGGCGCGTGGCGCTGGTCACCTTTAGGCATTTGCACAGTCTTTCCCTGCGGTTTCATCTGGACAGGCAGACCGGCGGCCTCAGCCGTGTGATCGAACGCGGTGTGAAGGGCATCGAATTCGTCCTGTCTTTCATGCTGTTCAACATCATCCCGACCTTGGTCGAGATCTTCATGGTCTGCGGCGTGCTATGGGGCCTGTTCGATTTCTGGTTCGCCTTGGTCACCCTGGTGACGATCACCGCCTATATTGCCTTCACCATGGCGATTACCGAGTGGCGGCTGAAATTCCGCCGCCGCATGAATGAATCGGATACCGAAGCGAATACCAAGGCCATCGACAGCCTGCTGAATTTCGAGACGGTGAAGTATTTCGGGGCCGAGGCGCATGAAGCCGCCCGATACGATATCTCCCTGCACCGCTATGAGCGCGCGGCCGTCCGGTCCATCGCCAGCCTGTCCGTCGTCAATGTGGGGCAGGGCGCGATCATCGCGACCGGTTTGGTCGCGGTGATGTATATGGCCGCCGCCGGGATGGTCGACGGCAGCATGACCATCGGCGATTTCGTGCTGGTGAATACATACCTCATCCAGCTGTACCTGCCGCTGAACTTCCTGGGTTTCGTCTATCGCCAGATCCGCCAATCCCTGACCGATATGGAAGACATGTTCTCCATGCTCGACGTCCCGGCGGAGATCCGCGATGCGGAGGATGCGGCGGATCTGAACGCACGGGACGGCAAGGTTGAATTCCGCGACGTGGAATTCGGCTATGATCCGCGCCGGCCGATCCTGAAAGGGGTCAGTTTCACCGTTCAGCCGGGCAAGACCACCGCCATCGTTGGGCCCAGCGGCGCCGGAAAGTCGACCATCAGCCGTTTGCTGTTCCGGTTCTACGACGTCAATGCGGGGGCGGTGCTGATCGACGACAAGGACCTGCGGTCGGTGAAACAACAGGGCGTGCGGGAAGCCATCGGGATCGTTCCGCAGGATACGGTGCTGTTCAACGACACGGTCCGCTACAACATCGCCTATGGCCGCCCGGATGCATCGGAAGAGGAAGTCACCCGCGCCGCCCGGCTTGCGCATATCGACGACTTCATCCGCTCCCTGCCGGATGGATACGAAACCCGTGTCGGCGAACGGGGCTTGAAACTGTCGGGCGGGGAAAAACAGCGCGTCGCCATCGCCCGGACGATCCTGAAGGACCCGCCGATCCTGCTTTTCGACGAGGCGACCTCGGCGCTCGATACGGCGACGGAACGGGATATCCAGACCAGCATGCGCGAGGTCTCGAAAGGGCGCACGACCTTGATCATCGCTCACCGCCTGTCGACCGTGGTCGACGCCGACGAGATCATCGTGCTGCGCGCCGGTGAAATCGTCGAACGCGGCACGCATGCGGACCTGCTGTCCCGCAAGGGCGTCTATGCGGAAATGTGGACGCGCCAGCAAAGCGGCGATCTCGAGGCTTAGGGGCTCGGCCTTTCCTAGCCCGGCCACAGGAAATGGGTGATGAAGCGGGACAGGCCGGTTCCCCTGCGGGACTGCTTGTCCACATCCATGACCAGAATGCCCGGTCCCTCTTTCCGGATATAAGCCGTGCTCAGATAGATGTCGGGCAGGGCCAGGCTGGAATCGACATGGAAACGAACGTCGCGCTGCCAGGCGACCAATCGTTCCGGCGGCATGCTGACTTCCGTTTCGGGATCGTTTCCACTCTTCGGCCTGCCGCCGGTCATCAGCACCACGCGGCCCGGCCCGGTCGCGGTGGAAAACACATATTTGCCAAGCTGCAGGGTGGAAATCCTGGCGCTGATCAGGGTCGACAGTTTCACCGATCCCGACATGCCGACAAAGTTCGTGAAGTCGAAGACGATGGTTTCGCCTTCCGCCAATGTCCATTCCACGAAGGTCTTGCTGCCGGTGACGGTGAAATACAGCGCCTGGGGCCGTGGGGCGGCCTCTTTCGGTACAAGATCGAAACGGTTCATCGACATCGACCGGTGCAGCAGGCGCGCGATCGGCGCCCCGGCGGGCTGCGGCACGGTGAATCGCGGCGGCATGCCGTGCGGCTGAAACCGGCGGGAGAAGTAATAGGTCCCTTCCGCCCCTTCGCCCAATGCATAGTCCTGCCCGGTGATACGGACGGATCCATGCGGCATATGCGCGGCTTCATCCGGGTCGCCCAGGGTCAGGAAAGCCCCGGCATCGCTGGCGAAAGCGACGCGTCCGAAGACGTAAAGGAAGCTTTTGATGCACAGGAAGGTGAACAGAATATGGGCGAACATATGCAGCGCGTTGAGGGTGGAAAACACCCACCAGACGGAAATCTGGGTGGCGCGGTTCGCGTCCTCGAACAAGGGAGAGATTTCGTCGCGCAATTGCTTGACGCCGTCGCCGATCTTGCCCGATGTCGTCTTGATTTGCGGTTCGATATGCTCGTCGATCTTGTCGGCAAGTTTGTCCCGGGCGCTGGTTCGGATATAGGCATAGGCGCTGTTGATCTGGCCCTGCATCTGCTTGACCGACCAGTTCTTGATGCCGGATCCGAAGCCTGAATAGTTCGGGGGGCGCATCGGCAGGCGGTTGGTCAGCACCTCGTTATACTGTTTCTTGAACTCGTCGGAGAGACGGTCGACGGGCAGGCCGCGGACCCGGTCCTCGAAGGCTTTCGTCTTGGCGATCCATTCCTTCTGTTTGCAGTCGTAAAAGCGGTAGATCGAATACATCGTGTTCCGGCGCAGATCCGTGCCTTTCTCGCGCAAGGCGGCGATCGTCGCCGGCCGGTTCTGTTCCTGAACGATCAGGGCGGCGATGGCCTCGCGGTCAGCGGCGGTCACGGGGTTGGCCCGGCTGCCGGCGCTTCGGCCATTGCCGAACAGCTGCACCAGATAGGCGGCGCTGCCGTCGAGATAGGCGCAGCCCACGGTCGCCGTCTCGTCATGCGGATGGATCAGCATTGCGCGTTGCTCATAGGCCGCATCCCGGATCGCGGCGTCCAACAGGGCGGTGATGGTGAAATAGGGGACGGCGAAGACCAGGATCGGAATCCACAACAGGGCGGTATGGCCGAAGGCCTCTAGGCCGCGGCGCCAGCCCAGCAGTTTGAGGAAATAGCCGTTCTGAACCACTGCGTGGATCACCAGCCGGGCCAGGGCGACGCTCATGCCGAAGACGATCAGGGGCAGCAATTGGCGCAGGGCGTCCAGTGTCTCATAGCCGGATGCCTGGGCCAGGACCGAGGTCAGCAGTGCCGAAGTGAAGCAATACAGCAGGAAGGAGGCGGACAGGATCTTGCCCCGGAATACGATCCAGATGAACGAGATCTTCACCCCGATCATCGGCAGATCCGCAACGGTGTCGCGCAGGGGGCCGAAATCGATCAGGCCGAAATCCGCGGCGAGGTCCAGCAGGGTGACATGGGCGGCGATCATGCCGATGAACAGCCAGCCCCAGGCCCGCCGCCACAGGCAGCGCAGGACCGCAGGAATATACCCGGTGAAGAAGAAGGCCGCGATCGCGCTGACCTGATAGGCCGTCCGTTCGGTCATCGCCTGGGCGGTTTCCGAACCGCCTGCCGATTGCGCGACGATCTCGAAAACCTGCGGCTGGGCGACCTCGGGCACGAAATCGAACAGTGAGAAATAGGTGATGAAGGGATACATCGCGACCAGCGCGGCATACTGGCCGGCGCCCGAATAGGTACCGCCGCCGATGCGCAGGCGGTCGGCCAGCTTGGTCAGTTGCGGTGCGCTCTTCGTTTCGGTCATCCGACACCCAGTCTGCCGGCCGCTGCGCCGGGCGATTTTACCGCGAATGTAACACGGTAACACCGTAGGCACGGGGCGCGGGCGGTGTCCAGCATGCGCGGTCCGGTTTGGCGCAACATGCCGTTTCATTGACAGAATCGCCCCGAACGCACCGTATTGGGGACCGGTCCGGGCGACGACTTCATGTGCAGTTTTTTGGCGGGTGGAACCGGGCCGGGTGCGAAACGATTTTTGAGGGACCCATTGCTGACACGGCCGCACTACATCGCCAGTGAAATTTACCGCAGCTCGCATCTGGGGCGGGGACATCCCTTGTCCATACCCAGGGTTTCGGTGGTCACGGATCTGATACGCGCTTTGGGCTGGATGGACCCGAAAGTGTATCACGATGCGCCGATGGCGACGGTCGCGCAGCTCGCCCGGTTTCACGACCGGACCTATATCGAAACCGTCCGCCGGGCGGAGGCCGACGGGCGCCTGCCGGACGATCTGAAACGCCGATACCATATCGGCATCAACGGCAATCCGATCTATCGGGAAGTGTTTCGCAGACCGGCAACGACCGCGGGAGCGTCGGTCTATGCCGCCGGGCTTTTGGCGCAGGGCGGCGTGGTTCACAGCCCGGCCGGCGGCACCCATCACGGACGGCGCGACCGGGCCAGCGGTTTCTGTTTTTTCAACGACCCCGTCCTGGGCATCCTGGCGATGCTGGACCAGGGCCTGGAGAGAATCGCCTATGTGGATTTGGATGCCCATCACGGCGACGGCGTCCAGGACGCCTTCCATGGCGACGACCGGGTTTTGACGATTTCCATCCACGAATCGGGCCGCTGGCCCTATTCCGGCGCGGTCGATGACCGGGCCGGGGGAATGGCGCGAAACTTGCCCGTCTCGCCCGGTTTCAACGATGACGAGCATGCTTTCCTGATGGAGAACGCGGTGCTGCCCCTATTGGACTGGTTCGAACCCCAGGCCCTGGTCATTCAGGGGGGATGCGATGCCTTGCAGGATGATCCCTTAAGTAAATTGTCATTATCTAATAATGCTTTATGGCGCGCCGTTCGACAGATGCGATCGATGGCGCCGCGCGTGCTGGTGCTGGGCGGGGGCGGCTACAATCCCTGGGCCGTGGCGCGGTGCTGGACCGGCTATTGGGGAATCCTGAACGGGTTCGATACTCGCGCACCGCTACCGGAGGTCGCCAGGGGCGTTCTGGAAAGCCTCACATGGCGCAGAAAACAGGGAAAAAACCCGCCGCCGCATTGGTTTATCCAGTTGCATGACATGCCCAATCATGGCCCCATAAGGGACGAGATTCGCGATCTTGCACGGCAGGTTTTGTCGGGTCTCTGACGGGATGGGAAAGGCCGGGAAAAGCGGCCGATAGAAAAACAGGGGCAGTTCCCGAAACCGGGCCGTCACGGCCGGCGGGGAATGGGAGAATTGATGACGCGTCGAATCATGTTGTCCGCCTTGGGCTGGGCGGCGGCGTTCTGTTTTGTGTTCCTGGCCGGAATCGACGGCGGGCACGCTCAGAAAAAGCTCGATTTCAAGCAGGATACTCTGCGCGTCGTGAAGCAGGCCGGCGGCCGCTACACGTTCCAGATCGAGTTGGCGAGGACCCCGGCGCAGCGCCAGCAAGGGCTGATGTTCCGCGAACGCCTCGCCCCCGATGCCGGCATGCTCTTCGACTACGAGAGGCCGCAACCGGTCGCGATGTGGATGAAGAACACGTATATCCCGCTCGACATGATCTTCATCGACGGTGAGGGTATTATCACCCATATCTCGAAACGCGCCGTGCCTCTGTCACTGCAGCCTATTTCGTCACACGGTCCCGTGCGGGCGGTTCTGGAAGTCAATGGCGGGATTACCGATCACCTGGGCATCAGCGTCGGCGACGAAGTGCGCCACGCCATTTTCGGCAACGATCACAAGCGTTAGGCCGATCCATCGCGGGTTTTGCCCGTGGCGATTGGCCAACCGTCCCACGCGGCCCTGTAGCCAATTTTCGCGTCATGACGTAATGAAGATGGGAATTCATGAAGACGAACCGGCGGCACGGCAATTTGGTGAGCGGTAGATCGAATGCGCGGCAGTAAAAACATCTTACATCTGGTATTGGCTTTGACGGCGACCGGCATCCTGGCTGGATGCGGTTCAACCTGGGAAGAAGTCGGGTCCACCGATGTCTCCCTGTCGGACTCGCCAGTCGTTTCCGGCAATACTTTCGACCGTTACAACGATTTGGCCGTCATCCCGCCGCATTCCGAGAATCTGAGCATCAGTTACCGGTATGAACTGGATAGTCCCGAAAAGGGCGAAGCCGTGCCCGGCGTGAACGGACCCGTCTGGTTCTATGCGGAACGCTCCGCCGCCATACCGGAATCCTTCTTTCAGATCGGTCTGGTATCGTCGCAGGGCGAAGCGCAACCGGTCGAGGCCGGCTCCGCCGACGACCCGATCGTGGAAACCGTCCGCCTCGGTTCCATCCGCTATAGATCGACTCTGTATTGCGTCGACCCGATGTCGGACACGGTGCCTGCGTCGGTCGCGGGTTTCGTGAGGAATGTCGCGACCCACGGCCACGGCCTGTCGAACAGCCTGTTCGTCCGCCATTACGAAGGCGAGGGGCCCGGGCTGGATGGTAGATGGCTATCGATGGCCTTCGTGCTGGATATCACCCGCATGGGTTACGATTGCGCGGCAATCGGGGATCCTTCCGCGCCGGAGCTCGCGGTTCAGGACGTGGTGGAAGACTTCAAGGATGCCGCCGCGCGGAGCTTCGAGGTCGTCCGCTGAACCGAGGTTTTCGGTACTCGGCGTCACCTCACGACTCGTTGAAAGATTATTAGTTTCACTTGAAACTAATTTCGCCGACCTATATGGTTGGCGAAAGCCAAGCGATGCGCCTTTCGGCTCCGCACGGCACTTCTTTTCATGTCATTGGGAGGGTATCCGGCCATGGCGACCGCAGCACAGGACAATGGGTTTCAACCGGGCGTCATCAACGACGCCAATCCGATGGGAACGGATGGGTTCGAGTTCGTCGAATACACCGCGACCGATACGGAAGCGTTGAAAAAACTTTTCGAAACCATGGGCTTCACGGCGGTTGCCCGGCATCGGTCGAAGGATGTCACGCTGTTCCGGCAGGGCGGCGTGAACTTCATCGTGAACGCGGAGCCGACCAGTTTCGCCCAGTCATTCGCCAGCGTTCACGGACCGTCCGCCTGCGCAATCGCCTTCCGGGTGAAGGACGCGGCGAAGGCCTATCAGCGCGCCATCCAACTGGGCGCGAAGCCGTTCCATGGCCAGGTCGGCCCGATGGAGTTGAACATTCCCGCAATCCACGGCATCGGCGACAGCCTGATCTATCTTGTCGACCGCTATGACGCGCCGACCATTTACGACATCGACTTCAAGCCGATCGAAGGCGTCGACCAGAACCCGGCCGGCAAGGGCTTGGCCGAAATCGACCACCTGACCCACAATGTCTTCCGCGGCCGGATGGACACATGGGCGCATTTCTACGAGAAGCTCTTCAACTTCCGGGAACTGCGGTATTTCGACATCGAAGGCAAACTGACCGGCCTGCACAGCAAGGCGATGACCAGCCCTTGCGGCAAGATCCGGATCCCGATCAACGAATCCGCCGACGACAAATCGCAGATCGAAGAATATCTGCATGCCTATAACGGCGAGGGTATCCAGCATATCGCGCTCAGTACCCGCGATATTCAGGCCACGGTCGACGGGCTGCGGCAATCCGGGGTTCAATTCATGACCCCGCCGCCGGATACCTATTACGAAATGCTCGACGGTCGCGTTCCCGGCCATGGCGAGGATGCGGCGGCGTTGAAGGCGCGCGGCATCCTGCTGGACGGCGCGCCGACCGAAGGGGGCGGCATTCTGCTGCAGATCTTCACCGAAACGGTCATCGGGCCGATCTTCTTCGAGATCATTCAGCGCAAGGGCGATGAAGGGTTCGGGGAAGGGAACTTCAAGGCGCTGTTCGAAAGCATGGAACGCGACCAGATCCGCCGCGGGGTTCTGGAGGAGAGCTGATTTCCGTTATTGCGGCCCAACCGGCGTCGACCCAGCCTGCGTCGACCCAGCCGGGGTCGGCTCGGCGGTTTCGGTTTTCAGCAGTTCAGGATGCGCCTTGTAGTATTTCTGGACGATGTTCCGCAATTCGCCCATGATTTCGACGGCGAATTCGGACGTGCGGCTTCTTTTGTCGTCGTGAATGGCCGCCAGCATGGCGGTGCCGTGCTTGGTCACCAGGTCGATATAGACCCGCGTGAAAACCGGGTCGACCTCGGTCAATTCCCGCAGCGAGGAAGCGATCGCGGATATCAATGGAAACCCGAAGATTGTCGCCTTGGTCTCTGCGTCGGCTGAAATCTCGGCGAGTTTGGAGACGACCGCTTTGCAGTGTTCCGGTCTTTGATCGCAATCGCCGAGCGGCGCGGACACGATCTGGCGGGATCGCTTTTCCACCCATTTCCGAAAGTCGGGGATGTGCATTTCAATCGCCGTTCTGACCGCGTCGACATGGTCTGGTCCGATCCTGAAATCCTTCCCGATTTTTTCAATCCGGCTTGTCGGCGGCGGATAGAAACGGACGCCGGCCTTGTTGTAGGGCAGGTCCGATTCCCGCCTTTCATCGGGAATCTCTTCCTCGGTAAGGCGGCGGTCCGGGCCGAAATATCGACCCACTTTCACAAAATGCCGTCGATCGACCGTCGATTTGAAGATGCCGGCCGCAAAGTCTTCGGCGGAAAAACCGGGTGGAAGCGCAGCCGTTTCGCCGATGCCCATGGAGATGATCTTGTTCGTGCCGGGTCTGGCGGGGCCGATGGCGAGGATCGGCATAAAGGGGTCGGGGGAGTCCGTATGGGCGCGGACCCAGCGGATCAGACCCTTGCCTTCGGCATAGCGGTCGGAGGCCTGCGTCACCAGCAGATCGATGCCGCCGGTCCCGATCTTGTCGGGATTGACGCGAACCTTGATCAGCTTTTCGACCGCATCGGGAAGCCCGTCCGCCTTCAGGACAAATCGAAACCCCATCGCATTGATCGCGTCGACCAGGGCATCACGCAGGAACGAGTCCTTTTCGACCACCATGGCGGTACAATACTGATAACCACTCATTCCAAATGACTGCTCGACTGATTGGTCAAAGTCGGACGTTACCGCAATGAGAGATCAAGGTCGACCGTGATTGTGCGCCGCAAAAATCAGCCGGATTCGGCGTCGCATGGTGCGGTTTCACCCGCCACGGCGTTACCGGGGATGGATGCGGCCGGAAGGATGTCCGGCGCGCCCTTTCCCGTATCTCGAACCCGCATTTCCAGTTTCGCGATATGGCGGTCCAGTATGGACGGGATCAGTGCCTGGGCGATGACGGCGACGCGTTCGCCCAGTCCCGGATAGACGCGGGATTTACCGGCCTCCGCGGCGTTCCAGATCTGCCGGGCGACTTTTCCGGGCGGGTCGAGCACCATTTGCATCGGTTTGGCCAGCGCCATGAAATTGTCCGCCGCCGGGGTCCGCGTCGCCCGTGGCGCCGCATAAGTCACGCCGATCCCGTCGCCGGCCAGTTCCCGGCGCAACCCGTCGGACAATCCGCGCAGCGCGAATTTGCTGGCGGAATAGGCCGCGAAGCGGGGGAAGGCGATATCGCCGAACATGGAGCCGACATTGACGATCCGCCCCTTGGGCGCGGCGCGAAGAAGCGGCAGCGCCGCCTGTGACAACATGGCGGGGGCCGCGACATTGACGGTGAAAAGGTGCATCAGCTCTTCCGTGCCCAAGGCCTGAAACCGACCCACGGAAACCGACCCGGCATTGTTGACCAGATAGTCGAGCGCGCCGAATTGTTCCTCGATCCGCGCGAGCAGGGCGGTCCTGTCTTGGGCCGAGGTGACGTCGGCCTGCACCGTGATGACGGATTTCGCATTGCCCATCGCACCGGCGGTTTCGCGCAAAGGATCCATTCTGCGGCCGGCAATGACGACACGCATGCCGCGATTGGCTGCTTCGACGGCAAGGGCGCGGCCGATACCGCTGCCGGCGCCGGTGATCAGGACGCGGGCCGCATCACGCTGCATGACGGTTTTCCTCGATGGTCCCCAAGGTCCGGAAGACGTCGCCGAACAGGCGGTACATGATCTTGGCGGTATCGATCACGGCCGCCTCGGCTTCTTGGTCCGGAAGACCGTTCACCAGGTTTTCAAAAAACCGCACGTGATCCTGGTCCAAACTTCCGTGGGACAACAGGTAGGAGAAGCCCTTGGCGGGCAATCCCTCAGCGCCCGCAACCGATGTGCCGGAACCATCGTCGGCGGTCGGTTCCGCATTCAGAATTGCCTGGGCGATGCCCTTGGCGGCCTTGTCGGCAAGCGCGACCGACATGCCTTCCAGAACATGGACCATGCCCAGCAGGGCATAGGGGCTGATATGATCGATGGCATAGTAGGCGTAGCCGACCATGATCCGTGTCGCCGCAGCGCCGGTTTCCCCGCGCACCCGTTCCGCATTCCCACCAAGGGCGGCGATGTCTTCCAGGATCCACTCCTCGTGCCCGCGTTCCTCGTCCAGATATTCCAACAGGGCTTCCCGGTAGCGCCGGTCGTCCGCCGTGCAGCGGGCGAGGGCGGCCCCCATCAGCGGGCAGGTGAAGCGCACATGGTGATACGCTTCGGTCAGGTAGCGAATATAAAGCGGCAGATCGACATTCCCGGCCATTGCGTCGCGGATAGTCGGAATTGAGACGAAAGAGAGCCTATCGGCTTCCGTTTCCGCCAGCAGACGCTGGTAGAATGTTTGCTGGGGCATTTTGGGGAACTTCCTTGTGATGCATGTTTTGTGTAATTTGGCTCACGCCACATTCGACGTCGGTTGCCGAAGGTCAAGCGGGATAGCTCTGATCCTGTCCGGGTTCCGCGATTGGGATATCTCGGCGCGAACCGGCCGGGCATAATCGGGAAGAGTCGCGAACAGGGCGTTCAATTGTTCCGCGAACTCTGAATCCGGGGTCGCGTCGAGCCAGCTGTCATCCGGCGTCCGCACCGTCAGATGCAGGGTGACATGGGGCTCGCCATGGCCGGTCGCGGTTGCCGTTTCCACCCAGGGCAGGCCCGCGGCATGGCTTTCGATCCATTCCGGTGAGACGTTCCTGCCATTGGACAAGATCAGGCGTCGGTCTTTCCGGCCCAGGACCGTGACGCGCCCGTCTGGTTCGATGCGTCCGAGATCGCCGGTGCGCCATTCCTGCGTGCCGATTTCGGGATGGTTCAGATAGCCGATCATCACACCGGGACTGCGGACGATGATTTCCCCGTCCTCGATACGGATATCTGTGCCCGGCAAGGGGCGTCCCGTCGGGCGGACGGGTCCTTGATCATGATTGGTATTGGCCGCCCGGTCGACGGAAACCACGGAGCAGCATTCCGACAGGCCATAGCCATACCGGACGGGAAGGCCGATCGCGTCGGCGGCGTCCAGAACGCTGGGTGCGATCGGGGCGCCGCCGACGGCGGCGATGCGAAGGCTTGTCGGGGGACACCATCCACTCGCATCGGAAAGTCGGACCAAGGCCGAAACCAGCTGCGGTACCAGAACCGTGGTCGTCGGTTTGACGGAAGACAGGGCCTGGGCCATCGGCGCAATGTCGCCGGTAAGGGCGGCGATGCCGGCGCCCGGCGCCAATACGGATTGCGCGCCGACCGTGATCGGCAGGAAAAATCCGGCGATCTGTTCCAGCAGAAGCGCCGGGGGCAGTAGGCTCAAATGTCTGTCATCCGCGGTGGCGGCGACCGCTTCGCCGATCGCGGAAACCGCGAAGTCCAACTGTCGGTCGCCATGGCGAACACCCTTAGGGCGTCCCGTCGTGCCGGAGGTATAGATCACACGTTCCGCGCCGCCTTGATATACGGGTAGATGCCGTGCGGGCCGGGCATTGGCGATATGTTCATCATTCAGCCGCAATACCGGGATGCCGCCGTTTTGCCTTTGGGCATCTTCGGGAAGATTGCAATCGACGATCAGGCCGCATTCTGCGTCCTTGAGGATGAAGCCGATCTGTTCCTTGCTGAAAAACATGGGAACAGGCACGACGCGCTTGCCGGCCAGGGTGGCCGCGAGGTCCGCGACGACCCACGCGAAGGAGGGGATGCCGCGCAGGGCGACGGTTTGCGCGCCTACGGGCAGAATGGCGCTGAAATCGGCTACGGCCGCCGCCAGTTGCCCATAGGTCAACGCACTTCCGTCCGTCTTGAGGAAGGCCGGCCTGGCCGGGTCGGCAACGGCATGGTGTTCCAGGGCGGAAAAGACTCTATGCATGTCGGGCGCGCTCCTGTTCCTTATGCAACGATACGCTCCGCCGGGTTGCGCTTTGGACCGCCGAGTCGCCGTATCCGTCGCCCGAGACAGCGCAGACGATAGGGTTCGTCTCGTAATAACTGCCCCATTGTTCGGCATTCTCGACGCGGTGCCGTTCCGCCAAGGCGATTTCCAATACACCGGCGCCGTTGCGCCGAAGGCCGATCCGCAAGGGACGGGTAGCCGTGAACAGGCCCCATTTCATGCCGCGCCCTTCGCCATCGGCGACGATGTGGTCGACCAGTGTCAGGGCATGGCCCGGATGCGCCGCGGCCAGGGTGGTGACTTCCAGAATGGATGTCCGCGCCACCGGTTCCCGGGCCAGCCGCGCGATGGAGGCCTCAACGCTTTGATCCAGATAGACCTCGGAGAAAAAGCCGCTGGCGTCGTCGCGCAGTCCCGCGGCGCAAAGCGGTATGCCGTCGTCATTGAACAGCGCGGCCAGAGCGGGCGGGAATTCCGCAATCTTGGCTTGGTACCGGTCACGGTAGACGGACCGGATCATGGTTTCGACGGCGGTGCGGCGCCGGTCGTCCGGCCGGATGATGGCAATGGGCATAGACGGAAATCGCTCCAAAAAATCCTAGCCCGAAACCGAGCCGATGAAGCAAATTCCTCTATCCGGCTTACAGAAACCTTACACTTCCGCCGGCTGGGTCTTGGGGCTTTCCGCGTTTGGGAATGTCATTGCGAAAATGGTCCCGCCGCCGGGCCGTTTGTCGATGCCCAAGGTCGCCCGATGGGCTGCGGCAATGCGGGAGACGATGGACAAGCCAAGTCCCGCGCCGGTGTCTAGATTGCGTTCCTTGCGCCAGAAACGATCGAACAGATGTTCGCGGTCTTCGTCGGAAATGCCCGGTCCCCGGTCCAGGATCTGGATACAGGGTGGGTCCTCGGTGATGCGGATGACGACTTCTTCCCCGCCGGGGGTTTGCACAAGGGCGTTTTCGACAAGATTGCGGATGGCGACTTCAAGCGCGTCGGGATCGCCCTCCACGGTGATGTGGTCGTTCCCTTCCAAGGCCAGGGATTTGCCGGCGGCGACCGCCTTGGGGCCCAGGAACGCGGCGGCATTCGTCGCGACCGCGCAAAGATCGGCACGGCTGCCCTCCGGCACCACCAGCGCGTCGACCTGCGCCAGTTTCAAAAGTTGGGCCACGACCCGTTCCAATTGGTTGAGGTCTTCCCGCAAGGCGGCGGCCCTGGCCGGATCGAGATTTTCCAGATGGGTGCGCAACAGCGCAATCGGCGTGCGCATCTCATGGGCGGCGTCCGCGGTGAAGCGGCGTTGAACCTGAAATCCCTTTTCCACCCTGTCCAAGGCGCTGTTCACGGCGGTTACCAGCGGCAGTACCTCGCGCGGAAGACGGTCCGTCCGCAGACGCCGCTCAAGGCTGGACGGGCCGATCGCGGCGGCCTGGGCGGAGGCTTCGCTCAACGGCGCCAGGGCCGAGCGAAGGGTGAAATAGGTCACCGCCAGAATGGCCGCGAAAATCAGGACGATGACCCAGAGATATTCATCCACCGCTTCGTCGAGCAATGTGTCGGCCAGAACGTCGTGATGGGATGCGTTCTGGGTGACCTGAACGGTGATCGCCCCGCCAAGTTCCGTCGGCCGCAAGGAGAGGCCGTAAACCAGATCGCCGCTTTCCGGATCATGGGTTTCGAACGTTTGCGGCAATGCGCCTTTCGGGGGAATGCCGTTCCAAAGGGGTTCGGCAATGTCGGGGGAGGCAGCCAGAACCGTTCCATTTTCGTCCAGGATTGCGAAACGGGGCATGTCGTCCGGGATTTGGTAGGCCGCGGCGAGTGAAGGCGGAAGGTCCAGAAATACGGTTTGTGCGTCGGATACGGTCAGGTGGCGGACGATATCCATCGCCTGCCCCTTCAGGGAACGATCGCGCATATTGTCGATATGGCCGGTGAATTCATAGAGCAGCAGACCGGAGACCAGGCCGATGGCCAGCAGCATGGTCAGGCCGACGCGCCAGAAGACGGCGGCGAGCAGAGATCCGCGGTCGGGTCCGTCGCGGGTCATGGCTGCAACAGGTAGCCGACACCGCGCAAGGTGTGGATCGCCACGTTCGCTTTGGCGTTCTCCAGGCTTTTGCGCAGCCGGTGCACGGCGACCTCGACACTGTTCGACGAGACCTCCTCGTCGAACCCGTAGAGCGCCTCTTCCAGCCATTCCTTGCTGACGACCCTGCCGACGCGGCGCATCAGATATTCCAATATGTCCAATTCCCGGCGGGACAGCCGCAACGGCTTGTCGTCGACCTTCACGTCCCGCCCGACCGTATCGAAGCTTAGATTGCCGGCGGTCAGGCACATGCCGAGCACCGCGCCCGGCCGCCGCATCAGCGCTTTCAACCGGGCGACCAGTTCCTCCACCTCGAAAGGTTTCAGCAGATAATCGTCCGCGCCGGAATTCAGGCCGTCGACCCGGTCCTTCAAGCCGTCCCGCGCGGTCAGGATCAGGATCGGCGTGTCGGACCCGCGGTTGCGGGCTTCCCGCAGCACGTCCAAACCGTCGCCGTCGGGCAGGCCCAGGTCCAGAACCGCGGCGTCGTATCGCACGGTTTCCAGGGCCAGGGCGCCGTCCTCGGCGGTGCCGAAACGGTCGACCGCCATGCCTTCCTTGGTCAGGCAGGCGGCGATGTGTTCGGCGATCCGGCTGTTGTCTTCCACCAATAGAATACGCATGGGTCAGGTCACTCAGATAAAGCGCCGGCGCGGCCAAATCCGCACCGGCGCCCCCAGATTAACGAATGAAACGGGGATAAGCGACTGGAACGGTTCAGCGCAGGACGTATTCGATTTGGGAACCGTCCTTGGCGGCGAAGCGGACCCGGACCAGCGAGCCTTCGGGCGTGTACCACAGGTCCCGTTCCAGGCCGCCCGACACGCGAATATGGTTCGCTTGCTTCTCGGCGCCTTTCACCTCGACGGATTCCAGGCCGACATTCTCGATCTGCACCGCCATTTCATGCCCGTCCAAAGTGTTGAGCAGAACGCTTTGCCGCATCAGCGCCGGATTCCACAAGCTGGCCGGGATGATCGTCGCCGCGCTGGTCTGATCGACGATGTCGCTTTTCACCGCCAGGGCGTCGCCCGTTGCGGCGGCGTCCACCTTGTGGTCGGTGCCGTCGTCATAGGTCTTGCTGTTCAGGACGGCGAGGTGACCGTTGCGCCAAACCTCGTGCCCTTCGTGTTCGAAGCGGTAAACGGCGATGCCGATCAGCGGCAGGGTGACCTTGATGTCGGTGTTGATATCCACCTTCAGGTCGTCGCCGGACTGGCTGAAGGCGATCTTGTGTTCGCCGATTTCCGACCCGTCGCGCAGCACGGTGAAGTTCAGGGCGCCGTCCTGCGGCACACCCTCTATGCCGGCGGATGCGGCAAAGGGGAACATCGTGGCCAGAAGTAGACCGGCCAGGACCGAGCGCGCGGCGCTGAAAAAATTGGGGGAGCTAGACATCAATCAAAGGTCCTTCCGTGGAGTCGAATTCCTGCCCGCGCCGAAATTGCGCGGAATTTGACGGATCGTGCCACCGGAACCTTACAGCTGCCTTACGGAACAAAACCTATGGCGAAAGGTGCGTCACGGTTCGCTCATCTGCGTCAGTTCTTTGTCAATCATCGGGATAGCGGAGGGCGGAAGGCTCAGCCAAGCGGCCGCATCGGCCACTGTAGTAAAAAGGCGCAGGCTTTCCTTTTGATGGAGCTCGGCGACGGCGCCGTAAAGCTTCGAGACGCCCCGGTTTATAGCATGGCCTTGGATGACGGCCGTCTGCATGGAGGAGTCGGACCGGCCAACAGTCGTCGCGACCAGCGCGGCCAAAGTCCGGATAGCCGGAAGTTGAACGTCGAATGTCTCCATGGGGCGGGTATCCGCAAGTTCGTGCATGTCCGGCCGGTAGTCGGAACTGGCGAATATGGCCCGGTAGGCGTGAAGGTAATCTTCTTCCGTCACCATCCCGGAATACGATGAGAGGATGAGCGGGGGGTCTCGAAGTCGTCGGTAAGCGATCGGCATCCAGAAAGTCCGTACCCGCAACGCGGGGGTTCCTTGCATATCCATCCCAATGGATTGCCGGGACGGTGGGATATACATGAATGGTTAGTAATTTAGAATTTAACGCTAGCAAAGCCTTCTATGTACAGCAATGGGGCCGCTAATAGGACTTCGGCAGGCCCAGAACCCGTTCCGCCACATAGCAGAGCGCGAGTTGCGGGCTGACCGGCGCGATGCGGGGTACGAAGGATTCCCGCAGGTAGCGCTCGACATGGTATTCCTTGGCATAGCCGAAGCCGCCATGGGCCATGACCGCCGTCTGGCAAGCCTCGAAACAGGCTTCGCCGGCCAGGTACTTTGCGGCATTGGCCGCCGCGCCGCAGGGAAGGCCCCGGTCGTATTGCCAGGCCGCGGAGAGGACCATCAGCCAGGCCGCTTCCAATTCCGCCCAGCATTTGGCGAGCGGGTGCTGGATCGCCTGGTTCTGGCCGATGGGGCGGTCGAAGACGATGCGTTCCTTGGCATAGTCGGTCGCCTTCTTCAACGCGATCATCCCCAGCCCCACCGCCTCCGCCGCGATCAGGATGCGTTCCGGGTTCATCCCGTGCAGGATATATTCGAAGCCGCGGCCTTCCTCGCCGATCAAATCCGTTGCCGGAATCTCGAAATCCTCGAAGAACAGCTCGTTGGAATCGACCGCCTTGCGGCCCATCTTTTCGATCTCGTGGACCTGGATGCGGTCGCGGTCGAAGGGGGTGTAGAACAGGCTCAACCCGAAGGTCGGTTTCTCCACTTCCTCCAGCGGCGTCGTCCGGGCCAGCAGCAGGATATTGTCGGCGACCTGCGCGGTGGAAATCCAGACCTTCTGACCGTTGACGACGTATTTGTCGCCGGTCTTCTCCGCCCGCAGTTTCAGTCGCGTGGTGTTCAGGCCTGTATTCGGTTCCGTGACCGCGAAGCAGGCCTTTTCCCGGCCCTGCGCCATCGGCGTGATCATCCGGTGCTTCTGTTCCTCCGTCCCGAAAACGGCGACGGGGTTGAGGCCGAAGATATTGATGTGCAGCGCCGAGGCGCCCGACATGCCGGCGCCGGATTCGGCGATGGTCCGCATCATCAGGGCGGCCTCGGTTATGCCCAGACCCGCGCCGCCATAGGCTTCGGCGGTGCAGATGCCGAGCCAGCCTTCCGCCGCCAGCGCATCGTAGAAATCATTCGGAAAACCGCCCTCGCGATCCCGTTTCAGCCAATAGGCGTCGTCGAAATCGGCGCAGATCCGCGCCACCGAGTCCTGAATGGCGCGCTGTTCCTCGTTAAGGCTGAAATCCATCCCGGTTCCCTCGACTTGCTTTTCCGCCCTGCCTAATTCTGCGACTGCAACATACCCCTGGCGACCACATGGGCCTGAATTTCGCCGGCCCCTTCGAAGATGTTCAGGATACGCGCATCGCAGAGCACGCGGCTGATCGGCGTTTCCAAGGCATAGCCGATGCCGCCGTGGATCTGGACGGCGTTATCCGCATTGGCCCAGGCGACCCGGGCGGCCAGCAGCTTGGCCATGCCCGCATCGATATCGCAGCGCCGGCCCTGATCCTTTTCGCGCGCCGCCATATAGGTCAGCTCCCGTGCCATGGTGATTTCGGCCAGCATCATGCTCAACTTGTCGGCGACGCGCGGAAATTCGCCGATGGCTCGGCCGAACTGCTTGCGGTCCAAGGCATAGGTCCGGCCCAGTTCGAAGGCGTTGCGGGCGACGCCGACCGCGCGCGCGGCGGTTTGAATGCGCGCGCCTTCGAAGGTCTGCATCAATTGCTTGAAGCCCTGGCCTTCCTGCGCGCCGAGCAACCCGTCTTCCGGCACCGCGAAATCCTCGAAACCGATATCGTATTCATGCATGCCGCGATAGCCGAGGACCTTGATCTCGCTGCCCGACATGCCGGGGGCGGGGAAGGGGTCGCCCTCCGTGCCGCGAGGCTTCGGCGCCAGGAACATGGAAAGACCGGAATAGCCCGGCTTCGTGGGGTCGGTCCGGACCAGCAGCGTCATCAGGTCCGAGCGCGCCGCATGGGTGATCCAGGTCTTCGCGCCGTTGACCCGCCAGGACCCGTCGGCCTGTTTCACCGCCCGGGTCTTCAGCGAGCCCAGGTCGGACCCGGTATCGGGTTCGGTGAAGACGGCGGTGGGCAGGACCTCGCCGGTGGATATTTTCGGCAGCCAGGCCTGTTTCTGGTCGTCCGTTCCGGCCAGGGAGATCAATTCGCCGGCGATCTCCGACCGGGTGCCGAGGGAGCCGGCCGCGATCCAGCCGCGGCTCAATTCCTCCGTCACGATGCACATGGCCAGCTTGCCCATGCCCAGCCCGTCATAGTCGGGCGAAATGCAAATGCCGAAGACACCCAGTTCCGCCAGTTCGGTCACGATCTCGTCCGGAATCAGCCGGTTTTCCAGATGCCATTGATGAGCGTGCGGGGTTATCCGATCGTCGGTGAAACGCCGCATCTGATCGCGGATCATCTCCAGCTCTTCCTCGCCGGTGGAACAATCCGGTTCCGTTCCCTGATAGATGAGGGCCGCCAGATCGTGCCGCAGAGCCAGGCCGCCATCCGCGCCCAGCAAGCGGGCGGCGAGCGGGGCCAAGGCGCTGTCTTCCGCAACCCCCATATCGGCGGGGCGGGCGATTTCGTTCTGGCTCATCGGAATGCCGCCGCTCAATTGCTGCAGATATTCCGCGAAACCCAACCTCAGGGTCAGGCTTTCGATGTCGCCGAACTTGCCTTCCGCTTGCAGGCGCTGGGCCCAACCCAGCGTCGCGGCCAGCGCGCCGACCGTGGTCGCGGTCCAGGAATAGGCGTGCAGCGCGCGCTGATGCCGGTCCGCCATGGCGCCGTCCAGTTTGCCGTCGCGCATGGCGCGCTCGCCCACCGCCGCTTTGGCGCGGGTCAGATAGGCCTGTGCTTTCGCCACGCTTTCCTGCGCCGTTTCCAAAATGTCAGTCATGTCCGCTATCCCCGGCGACGACGCCTTGATCGTGAAGTTTTGCGATATCCTGTGCCGGCAGGCCGAACAGGTCGGCCAGGACCTCCTCTGTGTTTTCGCCCAGGCGCGGCGCCCGGACCGGCGATTGGCGAATACTGTCGACGAAATCCGCCGCCGCGCCGGGCGTCGGATAGGTATAGCCGGATTTATGCGCGACGGGCGAGAACAGGGCGCTGTCGCCGAACATGCCTTTTTCCGCCATCGCCTCGCTGACTTTCAGATACGGGCTCCAGCAGACGCGGGTGCCGTCGAAGACGCCGCGCCATTCCGCCAGGCTGCGGCGGGCCACGGCCGGCGCGACGATGGCGTTGATCGCGTCGCGATGCTTGAACCGCAAGCCGTCATCCTTGGCCAGCGACAGGCCCAGGGCGGTCTCCAGACCGGCGATCTCCGCCTCGACCCCAAGCGTCTTGATCAAGTCCGCCCATTGCGGCCGCGTGATCGCCACCAGCATGATCTGCCTGCCGTCCCCGGTCACGAAGTTCCGGCCCCAGGACCCGAACAGGTCATTGCCGTGGCGCGGACGGTCCATGCCGCTTTCCGTGACCTCGCCGATCATGCCGAGATGTCCGGCAAAGGCCATCGCCACATCGGCGAGCGGCACACGGATCTCACCGCCCTGACCGGTCTTCAACCTTTTCCGTTCCGCCGCGACAAGGGCGAAGGCGGCATAAAGCCCGGCCGCGATGTCCCAGGCGGGAAGAACGTGGTTCACCGGTTCATCCCCCAAGGCGGGCGGGCCGGTCATCAACGGAAAACCGACCGCGGCGTTGACCGTGTAATCCAGCGCGGTCTGGCCGTCGGCCCATCCCATGATCCGGGCGGTGATCAGGTCGGGCCGCCGTTCCGCGAGCTTGTCGTGGGAGAGGAAGCCGGAGGCCGGAAAATTCGTCACGAACAGGCCCGCATCCTCCCCGGGCGCGGTGATCAGGGCGGCGGCCAATTCGCGCCCTTCCGCGCTGCCGAGATCGATGGCGATGGACTTTTTTCCTTTGTTCAGGCCTTCCCAATAGAAGCTGTCGCCGGACCCGGACAAGGGCCAGCGCTTGAAGTCGGGGCCGCCGCCGATCTGGTCGATGCGGATCACTTCAGCGCCGAGTTGCGCCGCATGCAGCGCGCAGCTCGGGGCCGCGATGAAGGAGGCCGCTTCGACGATCCTGAGGCCGGAGAGTATATCGAACATTTTATGAATCTAACCTGTGTTTGATTCGTGTTTCCGCCCGTGGCTTTGCCTTTTGTGGTAATGGTAAAAACCGGTTGGGGAAAGGGGAACCCGGCCGCCGGCCGCCCTGTTTTCATAGCCGGTCGATCAACTTACTTTTTCCAGTGCAGCGAACGCCCGCGCCTTCTGCTTTGTCAAAAGGTATGAAGGGCCGTGGCATTGACCTTGTTTTGAACAAAGATTAGAAAATTTCTTAGCAATTCTATTGGCTGCGCAGGTTTCCTGCCGGAAGGATTGAATATGTCTACCGCCGCGAGGAAAGACGATAGCGGGTTGCACGCCTTGCCGAAAGACGGGGCCGGTCCGCGCAAACAATCGAAGGCGGATGTCTCGCGCGAACGGGTCCTTGAAGCCGCAGCCAAGACATTCTCGGAGCGGGGATATGCGGGAACGACCATGCGCGACATCGCGCGTGCCGCCGACCTGCAGGCCGGGTCGCTCTATTATCATTACCCGTCGAAGGAAGTGCTGATCGAAGCGGTTATCGACAAGGGCATTCACAATATCACGAACGCGGTCGTCAATACGATCGCGACCTTGCCGCCCAGTACATCCTATGCGGACCGGGTGCGGGCGGCGATCCACGCCCATCTGCGCGCCCTTCTGACCTATAGCACCTTTGCTTCCGCGTCCCGGCATCTGCTGGCGCAGGTGCCGGTGGAGGTGCGCCGTAAACATGTACTGCGGCGTGAAGCCTATGAGGAATTCTGGCTTGGTTTGCTGCAATCGTCGCGCGATGCGGGAGAGACCCGCGACGGCGTCGATTTGAGGCTGGCGCGGACCTTCATTCTGGGCGGTTTGAACTCGGCGCTCGATTGGTACAGGCCCGAAGGCAAGTCTATCGAGGAACTGGCCGATCAATTCGCGATGATGGTCGAGGGCGGGATTCTAACCGACCGGCCGGACTAGCCGACGAAACCAAGGCGGATAAGACCAGACGAGAGGAATATCATGACAAGCGGTGTCGATGCGGAAACTTTTGCGCAGATTCAGGAAGCCGTTCGGCGATTCACCATGGAGCGCCTGATCCCGGCCGAACGGGAAGTGGAAGAAACAGACACCGTGCCGGCGGCGATCGTTCAGGAGATGCGGGATCTCGGCTTGTTCGGACTGTCGATTCCGCAGGAATACGGCGGGCTCGGTCTCTCGCTCTCTCAGGAGGTCGCCGTGATCGCGGAAGTCGCGCAAGCCGCGCTCGCCTTCCGCTCGGTCTTCGGCACGAATGTTGGCATCGGCTCGCAAGGGATCATGATCGACGGGACCGATGCGCAAAAGGCGGAATGGTTGCCGAAATTGGCAAGCGGGGAGGCGTCCTCCTCTTTCGCCCTGACCGAACCGGATGCGGGGTCCGACGCCGGCGGATTGAAGACGCGGGCCGTGCGCGACGGCGACGACTACATCATCAATGGTGCGAAGCGCTATATCACAAATTCGGACAGCGCGGATATCCTGACCCTGATGGCGCGCACCGATCCTGACCGGAAGGGCGCTTCGGGCATCAGTGCCTTCATCGTGCCGACCGGCACGCCGGGGATCAGCATCGGCAAGCCCGACAAGAAAATGGGACAGCGGGGCACCAGAACCTGCGACATCACCTTGGTGGATGTGCGGGTTCCGGCCGCGAACATGGTCGGCGGGGAAGCCCGTGTGAACCAAGGTTTCAAGACGGCGATGAAGGTCCTGGACCGGGGCCGTATCCATATGGCGGCCCTGGCGATCGGCCAGTCGCGGCGGGCGATCAACGAGGCCCTGGCCTACGCCGTCGACCGCAAGCAATTCGGACAGGCGATCGCCGATTTTCAACTGGTTCAGGCGATGTTGGCCGACAGCCAGGCAGAGCTTTATGCGGCGGAATGCATGGCGAATGATGCGGCCGCCCGCTTCGACCGGGGCGAGCCAATTCCGCAACAGGCGGCCTGCGCGAAGATGTTCGCGACGGAAGCCTGCGGCCGGATCGCGGACCGGGCGGTGCAGATTTTCGGCGGGGCCGGTTATATGGTCGAATACCCGGTGGAGCGGATCTACCGCGATGTGCGGCTGATGCGGATCTATGAGGGGACGACCCAGATTCAGCAGTTGATCATCGCCAAGCAGATGTTGAAGCGCCAAGCCGCCGGCGAGAAACTCTGACCGTCCGCTTTTCCCAATTCCCAATTCCCATTCCCCAATTCACTGTGAGCCCTGTCCCATGTCAGATGCACAAAGCCCGGCGCCCGGTTCCGATTTCTCCGATGCGGTCGGGCGAGCCGAAGAAAGTTCCGATCATATTTCGCTGGACCGGGTTCGTGCGATGGCGGCGACCCTCGATATGGATTGGTTGCCCGAACGCGGCGACGGTTTGCCGCCCGGTTGGCATTGGCTGTTTTTCAACCGCTTCGCGCCGCGCGGGGAACTGGGGCCCGACGGCCATCCGAAACGCGGCGGGTTCATCCCCGATGTCGGCCTGCCGCGGCGCATGTGGGCCGGCGGGCGTTTGCAATACCTGTCGCCCTTGGCCGTCGGGGCGGACGTGGCGCGGCATAGCGAAATATTGTCGATCCAGGCAAAGGAAGGACGGGCGGGCAGGCTGGTCTTCGTGACGATCCGGCACCGGATCTCCTCCGGCGGGGTGCTCTGTATCGAAGAGGAACAGGATATCGTCTATCGGGAGGCCGATACCGGCAAGGGCCCGAAACCCACGCCGGCGCCGGCGCCGGAAGGGGCGGCCTGGTCGGAAGGGGTGACGCCCGATCCGGTCTTGCTGTTCCGGTATTCCGCGCTGACCTCCAACGGGCACCGCATTCATTACGATCAGCCCTATGCCCGAAACGAAGAAGGGTATCGGGACCTCGTCGTCCATGGCCCGTTGATTGCCACATTGCTGCAAAACTTCGCCGCTTCCCTGAAGCCGGATGCCGCGCTTGCCCGGGTCGACTATCGCGGCATGGCGCCGCTTTTCGTCGACCGGCCGTTCAGGATCGAAGCGGCGGACGGTGAGGGGCCGCACGACCTGATGCTGTGGGCGAAAGGCCCGGACGGCGAATATGCGATGAAGGCCACCGCGCATTTTAAATAGCGGGATGGTCGAATAGCGGGATCGTATGGAGGGGGCGCTATCCGGGCGCGCCGGCCAATTTCGTCAGTTCGCTTTCCACGATGGGGTAACGCGCCTCGTCGATCGGCAGCCAGTCGAGGGCGGGGCGAAGCTCGGAAAAGGGTTTCAGCTCTTCCTTGCCCTAGATGTCGGAGACGGCCCGGTAAAGCCTGGATACGCCGTCGTGCAGTGTGTTGCTGACCAGAACGCCGACCTGAATTGTCTTGCCTTCAAGACAATCGCGTCCGGCAAGCCAGGCGGTCATTTCCTGGATCGCGTTTATGTTGATGTCATAGACCTTCATATGCCGCATGTCGGATATTTCCGGCATTGCAGGAATGTACCGGGGGTCCAAATAGGCGCGCTTATACCCTTCCAGGAAGTCGCTGTTTGTAACGGTTCCTTTGTAGGAGACGAGAAGGATATCTGGATCACGCAGGATTGAGTAAGCGATCGGCATGTTGTTCCACGGACTGGGCCCCCACCCTTGCCGAAGGTTAGACGACAGGGGCGGTATCTGGAAATGTTTTATTCCATTCCAGGCGGGGTCACTCGCTGAACGTATTCGACTCGGCGGCGGCGAGCGTGGCGGCGAAATCGGTGGGGCTGTCTTCCTTGTGGCGCTCGATCAAGCGGCGCAGGACCCGCTTCAGGGTCTCAGCCTCTTCCATCGGGAAATCGGCCAGAACGTCCGCCTCATGCGCACGGGCACGTTGAACCAGATCGGCGACGATTTCGGTTCCGCGTTCTGTCAGCGTGATGATGACCTGCCGCCGGTCGTCCGGCGAGGGGCTGCGCGTGACCAGGCCGCGTTCCTCCATGCGGTCGATGTTTTTTGTAACGGAAGGCTGCTTGATCAGGCAGCGCCGGGCAAGGCCGCCGACGGTCACGCCGTCCGTCCCGTAAAGCACCGCCATGATGCGCCATTCATAGACCTGGATGCCCAATGCGCGCACCTGGTTGTGGAACCCCGCGCTGGTCAGCGCCGATGCGCGCGCCATCAGATACAGAAGATAATCGTCGACGAAGGGCCCCGGTGCGGCAGACGACCCCGGCATGACGGATTTGTCCCCGGGCCAGTCTTCGGCTGCGGACTCGTCTGCGTCAGGCTGCTGTCTGGCGGTCGGCTTTGGCATATTGTCCAGCGTAGTAGACCAGGGGGGCCTTGTCATGCTCCGCCGGCATCGCGCGGAACCGCAAAACCCGGCCGAGGAAGATTACATGATCGCCGCCGTCGAGTTGACGATGCGCGGCGCATTCGAAACTGGCCAGCGTCCCTTCAAGAACCGGCGCGCCGCCCGCGCCCTCGCGCCAATCCACGCTGTCGAACCGGTCATCGACCGGGCGCGCGAACTTGTCGGACAGCTTGCGCTGATCCGCCGCAAGTATGTTGACGGCGAAATGGTCGCTGGCCTCGAAGATGGCTAGGTTGACGGATTTTCGCGCCAGGCTCCACAGGATCAGCGGCGGGTCCAGAGAGACGGAGTTGAACGAATTCGCGGTCAGGCCGATCGGCGCGCCGCAGCGGTCCCGTGTCGTCACGATGGTGACGCCGGTGGCAAACCGTCCCAAGGCGGTCCGCAGTGCGGCCGCGTCGAATTCATCCCTGTCCAAATCCTTATCATTCCCCATGGCTGGGTATGTCCCTTGTTAAAATGGATCGCGAGACGGGACTATTGAAACACAAAAATATTCTTTTTCATATAATTCATTTTCATTTAAATTTTGTTTCGCTTAGAGTATGGATAGGGTTCGATCGTTGCCGAGAACAGGGGCGGCGTTTCAGCGGAAAAGTGGACACTGGAATCCACCCGTATCGACGGAAGATTGAATTCAAGACCCGGAAAATCGGGCGCTGGGGGCTTTGACTATGCTGAACGACCGGATAGAGGCGAAATGGGTCGACGCGTTTCATCGCGTCTTCCATCTGTGCAAGGTTCAGCCCGGTGAAGCTGTCGCCATTCTCTCCGAAACCCAATCCCGTGCATTGAACGTCCATCTTGCGGAACTTGCCCTGGCGCGGACCGGCGCGACGGTTTTTCACGTGGTGGTGCCGACCCCGAAGCAGGACGCGCCGGTACCGGTGCGGTCCACGGGTGCGTCGGTTGCCTTGACCGGCCAGACCGCCGCGCTTGAGAGTTTGAAGGCCGCAGGCCTCGTCGTCGATTTGACGGTGGAAGGGCTGCTGCACGCGCCGGAACTGCCGCAGATCCTTTCGGGCGGCGCGCGGGTGATGATGATTTCCAACGAACACCCCGACGCGTTGGAACGGTTGGTGCCGGAACCGGCGATGGAAGGCCGGGTCAAGGCCGCGGTGAAGCAGGCGCGGTCGACGCAGGAAATGACGGTGACCTCCAAGGCCGGGACGGATTTGACCGTCTCCATGGCCGGCGCCGTTACCGCGGGTGTCTGGGGCTGGTGCGACCGGCCGAAAACGGTCGCGCATTGGCCGGGCGGGGTGGTTGTTTCCTTCCCTGCAGCCGGGTCGGTCAATGGACGGCTGGTTCTGGATGCGGGCGATGTGAACCTGACCTTCAAGCGCTATCTGGAAAGTCCCATCGCGCTGACGCTTGAAAACGACTATGTCACCGCGATCGAAGGGACGGGCACGGATGCGGAATTGATCCGCCGCTACTTTGCGGCCTGGGACGATCCGGTTGCTTATTCCACATCCCATGTCGGTTGGGGCATGAATGAAGCGGCGCGCTACGAGGCGCTGACCATGTACGATCAGCGCGACACCAACGGGACCGAACTGCGCTGCTATGCCGGAAACTTCCTGTATTCCACCGGCGCCAACGAATTCGCCAAGCGCTACACCAAAGGGCATTTCGATCTGCCGGTGCGGGGATGCACCATAGCGCTGGACGGCGTGACCGTGGTGGAAGAAGGCCGATTGGTCGAGGGCGCCGCGTGATGGCACAGCAATCGCCCCTTATTCTCATGCATGGTATCGGGGCGGGCGCGTCGATGTTCGCGCTGTTGGAAAATGCCCTTGCCGGCCGGGTGCCGACGCTGGCCTGGAACATGCCGGGTTATGAAGACGCGCCGGCGGAGGCCCCCCTCACATTCGAACGCCTTGCCGACCTGATCATCCAGACATTGGATAACCAAGGAATCGAAAAAGGCGACCTGTTCGGTCATTCGATCGGCGGGATGATCGCCCAGGAAGTCGCCGCGCGTTATCCGGACCGGGTTCGGTCGCTGATCCTGTCGGGAACCACATCGTTTTTCGGCAGCCGCGACGGGTCCTTCCAGAAAGCCTTCCTGGAAGCCCGTTTGGCCCCGTTGGATGCGGGCCAGACGATGCCGCAACTGGCCGAGGAATTCGTACCGCAATTGCTGGGCGACGATCCCAATCCCGAAGCAGGGCCGCGCGCGCGGACGGGTCTGTCGGGCCTGCCGCAGGCGACCTATCGCACGGCGTTGAAATGCCTCGTCACCTTCAATCGGCGGGAAGAATTGGCGGCGTTTTCCGCGCCGACCCTGCTGATCGCTGGCGAGAAAGATACCAACGCGCCGCTTAAGACCATGCGGAAAATGGCCGAGGTCATTCCCGGCGCGCAACTCGTCGAACTTGCCGGCGTGGGGCATCTGGCCCCGCTGGAGCGGCCCGAAGCCGTCGCGGACGCCGTCGCCGGATTTTTGAATACACTTGCAGGAGAAGGTTGAAAATGCCGGACAGCACGCCAGTCGCGGCCGATGCGCCGATGTTCGATCCCAAGGCGTTCCGCCTGACGGATAAGGAGGCGAAACTGACTGCCATGGCGCGCGATATCGGGGCGGCCAAATTCGCGCCCCGCGCGGCGGAATGGGACCGGGATGCCGTCTTTCCGATGCAGAACTATCGCGACATGCATGAAGCCGGTTTGCTCGGCGTGTGCGTGCCGGAGGAGAATGGCGGCTTCGGCGCGGATTACCGCGCCTATATGCTGACCGCCGCGGAAATCGGCCGCTATTGCGGGGCGACCGCGCTGACCTGGAACATGCATGTCTGTTCCTGCCTGTGGAGCGGGCCGCTTTCCGACGACCTGGAAATGGACGCGGCGGTACGCGACCGGCACCTGGCGCGCCGGGTGAAGCATTACGACCGGATCGTTCGGGACGGAAAGATCTACGCCCAACCCTTCTCGGAAGGCGGCGCGGCGGCGGCGGGGGTCGTCCCGTTCTCGACTCAGGCGAAGCGGACCGACGGCGGCTGGTTGATCAACGGCAAGAAGATCTTCGCGTCGCTCTCCGGTTCCGCCGACTATTATGGCGTCCTGTGCGGTGAAGTGAAGGAAGGCGAAAAGCCGTCCCGCAAGGACACGATGTATATCGCCGTTCCGGCGGATGCGAAGGGCGTGAAGGTCGTCGGCGACTGGGATCCGCTTGGCATGCGGGGCACGGTTTCGCGCACGCTGATCTTCGAGGATGTTTTCGTTTCCGATGACGAGCAGCTTATGCCGCGCGGTGTGTATTACCAGGCCGCGACCCGTTGGCCGCATATGTTCATGACGCTTTCGCCGACCTATATGGGGATCGCCCAGGCGGCCTACGATTTCACGGTGAAATATCTGCGCGGCGAATGGCCGGGCCTGCCGCCGGTAAAACGCCGGATGTTCCCGACCAAGCAGATCGCGGTGGCGCAGATGCGGCTGATGCTGGAACAGACCAAGTCGATTTGGTTCCAGGCGATCAGCGAGGCCTGCGCCGATCCCAGCAAGGACCAAATGCTGCGGGCCTATGCGGCGCAGTATTCGGTGATGGAAAACGCGAACGAGATCAGCCAATTGGCGATCCGTACCTGTGGCGGTCAGTCGATGCTGAAAACCCTGCCGCTGGAACGGCTTTACCGCGACAGCCGCTGCGGCGCGTTGATGCTGCCCTGGACCGCGGAAATCTGCCTCGACCGGATGGGACGGGAAGCACTCTATAATCCCGGCGAAACCGATGATTGAGGGTGAGGGGGCTGGAATGGCGGATCGTATGGGCGGCGCGCGGTGAGCATGGATATCGGGCGATGGATTGACCGGCATGCCGGCTTCACACCGGACAAGATTGCGCTGCGTACGGCGCGCGAAGAAATCTCCTATGCCGAACTGGCCGACCGGATAGACAGGACCGCCCGTGCGATGGCCGGGGAACTCGGCCTCGTCCGGGGCGACCGGATCGCCTATCTGGGGCTGAACAGCGCGGAACAGATCGTCCTCACCTTCGCCGCGGCGCGGGCCGGGCTCAGCATCGTGCCGCTGAACTGGCGGCTGGCCGGGCCGGAAATCGCATTCATTTTGAAGGACAGCGAGGCGAAGGTTCTGTTCGTTGAGCAATCCTTCTGCGATCACGTGCAGGGGCCGATCCCGAATATGCGGACGGTCGGAACCGATTTTTCCGCCGGCACAATACCATCCTTGGCCGACCTTATGGCGGCGGCCGGCGACGGCGCGCTAAAATCGGAAGGCGGGCCGAAGGATCCGTTGTTGCTCTGCTATACCTCGGGGACGACGGGGCGGCCCAAGGGGGCGGTCCTGACCCAGGATGCGATTCTGTACAACGCGCTCAACGCGGAACACATGCACGGCATGACCGCCGACGATCATGTGTTGACGGTGCTGCCGATGTTCCATGTCGGCGGGCTGAACATCCAGACGACGCCGATCTTGCATTGCGGCGGTACGGTGACCGTGCATGCCCGGTTCGATCCGGCGGCGACGTTGGAGGCCATCGAGACCTTGAAACCGACGCTGACGGTTCAGGTTCCGGCCACGATGGAAGCGATGATCCGCCATCCCGATTGGCAATCCGCCGACCTGTCGTCGCTGCGCGTCGTTGCGACCGGGTCGACCGATGTGCCGACCAACCTGATCGAGGCCTTCCATGTCCGCGACCTGCCCGTGATCCAGATCTACGGATCAACGGAAACGGCGCCGGTCGCCGTCTATCAGCGCAGCGACGATGCGCGCAGCCGGTTCGGATCCATCGGGCGCGCGGGGCTGCACACGGAAATCCGCTTGGTGGACCAGGACGGACAGGACGTGCCGGATGGCGAAGCGGGTGAAATCTTGGTGCGCGGCAGGCATGTCGCGACCGGTTATTGGAACGACCCGGAACAGACCGCCAAGGCCTTCCGGGACGGCTGGTTCCATTCCGGCGATATCGCGCATCGCGACGCGGACGGCTGGTTGTGGTTTCGCGACCGGATCAAGAATGTCATCATTTCGGGCGGTGAGAACATTTATCCGGCTGAGATCGAGAGGGTTCTGCGCGAAGTTCCCGGCATCGTCGAGGTGGCCGTCGTCGGTCGGCCGGACGAACGCTGGGGCGCGGCGCCGGTCGCGGTCGTGGCCTGCGACGACCCGTCGATGACGCCGGATTGTGTCGCCGCCGCCTTTGAAGGACGTCTTGCGCGTTACAAACATCCGAAAGACGTGTTTATCGTAGAAGCGCTCCCGCGCAACGCCATGGGTAAAGTCAAACTGGACACGGTGCGGGAGCTTGTGGGGGCGCTGGGTCCAGCGGCGAGTTAGCGAGGAGTAGACATGATGAAGAAAGTATTGGCCGGCCTGGCCATCGCGGCGGGCCTGTTTGCAAGTACCGGTGTTGCATCTGCGCAGACGACGCTGCGGGTCGCCAATTGGCTGCCGCCCAGCCATCCGCTGGTCTCGGATATCATCAAGCCGTGGATCGAGGATGTGAACAAGGCGACCGAGGGCCGTGTCGTTCTGGAACTTCTGACTTCGCCGCTCGGGCCGCCGCCGGCGCATTTCGATTTCGCCGTGAATGGCGTGGCCGACGTTACCTATGGCGTTCACAACTATACGCCGGGCCGCTTCGTGGCGACGTCGATCGCCGAACTGCCTTTCCTGTCGAACACATCGGAAGCGCTCTCGGTCGCCTATTGGAAGGTGCACGAGAAATATCTGGCCGGCGCGAACGAGCATAAGGGCACGCATGTGCTTTCCGTCTTCACCCATGGGCCGGGCCAGTTGTGGACCAAGGGCCGCGATCTGACCTCGATGGACGGAATCGCGGGATCGAAAATCCGCATCGGCGGCGGGATCGCGCAGGACGTGGCCACGGCGCTGGACCTGGTACCGGTGCAGGCCCCGGTCACGAAAGCCTACGAATTGCTGTCCGGCGGGGTCGCCGACGGTATCCAGTTCCCGGCGGAATCGGTCGCGTTCTTCAACATCCAGAACGTGGTGGATTCAGGCTTGGTCGTGGATGGCGGGCTGTACAACGTTTCCTTCTTCGTTGTCATGAACGGCGCGAAGTGGGACGGCCTGAGCGATGCCGACAAGGAAGCGATCATGAGCGTGTCGGGCGCATCCCTGGCGCTGCGGGCCGGCAAGGCCTGGGACGCCGCGGACCAGCGCGGCTATGACGCGATGAAGGAAAAGGGCATCACGCTTGTCCGTCCTGAAGGTGCGGCGGCCGAAGCGATCAAGGCCAAGCTGGCTGGTGTCGAGGCGGATGCGGTGAAGCGCATCTCCGAAAAAGGCGTCGATGCCGCGGCTGCGCTGAAGGCGTTGAAAGCCGGTGTCGCCGGTGAATAGCCAGGCTTTGGGCCGGGGTGTTTTGTCATCATGACGGACCCTCGGCCCGCATCGGATAAAAAGACGAAGACGGTGGAGGATACCGGGCCGGTGGTCCGGTTCCTGCGCCGCGCGCTGGGCGGCGTGGCGGCGGTGCTGGTCTTCGGGATGATGATGGTGACGGTGATCGATGTCGCCGGCCGCTACCTTTTTTCCGCCCCATTGCCGGGCGCTTTCGAGGTGACCGAGATCACCTTGGCCATCGTGATCTTCCTGGGCCTGCCGCTGGTGTGTTTCGAGGATGGCCATATCTCGGTTTCCTTGATCACCGAACGCCTGCACGGACTGGCGCGCAGACTGCAATCCGCCGGCGCGGCCCTGATCGGCGGGGCTACCTTGGCGCTGGTCGCCTGGCGGCTTTTCGAACATGGCGCGCAATTGGCCAGTTACGGCGACGTCACGATCTTCCTGCGGTTGCCGAAGGGACCCATCGCCTATCTGCTTTCCGCGCTGGCGGCCATATCGGCATTCTATCTGTTTTATCGCGGCATTCGCCTTCTGATTTCCAAACGGCCGCCGCCTTTCCCGGTCGGCGGTGATCGGACCGACGATGCTTGATTGGATTTTGGGAGTTGCCTGCACGCTTGGTTTGATCGCGCTGGGGGTGCCGATCACCTTCGCGATGACCATCGTCGGCTTCCTCGGCGTGGTCGCCATCATCGGCATGGCGCCCGCCATGTCCATGTTGGGGCAGGTCTTCTACGACAACGGCATGAGCTATACGCTCTCGGTGATGCCGCTCTTCGTGCTGATGGGCAATTTCGTCGTCCGCGCGGGTCTGGCGGACGAACTCTACGCCGCGTCCAATGCCTGGCTCAGACATTATCGCGGCGGTTTGCCGATGGCGACCGTCGTCGCCTGCGGCGGGTTCTCCTCGGTCTGCGGGTCCTCGCTCGCTACCTCCGCGACCATGGCGCGGGTCTCGATGCCCTCGATGCGGCGCTACGGCTATGCGGACGGGCTTGCCGCCGGGTCGATCGCGGCGGGCGGCACATTGGGTATTCTCATCCCGCCCAGCGTCATCCTTGTCCTGTATGGGATCGTGGCGCAGCAGGATATCGGCAAGCTGTTCCTGGCCGGGGTCGTGCCGGGCCTGGTCGGGATTCTGGGCTATATGATCGCGGTGCGGCTCTCTCTGGCTTTCACGCGCGATACCTCCGAACGGCTCGATCCCCTGCCGATGGCCGAACGCCTGCACGCCTTGAAAGGCGTGATCGGCGTCCTGGCGCTGTTCACCGTCGTGATGGGCGGGATCTATCTGGGGGTGTTCACGGCAACGGAAGCCGCCGGCGTGGGGGCGGGGGGCGCCTTCTTGCTGGTTCTGGCGCGCGGCCGCCTCACCTTTCCCATATTGCTGGAAATGCTGGTCGACACGGTGAAGATGACCACGATGATGTTCTTCATCCTGTTCGGCGCGTTGATGTTTTCCAATTTCGTGAATCTGGCGGGCATGCCCGGCGATTTGCAAACCATGATCGAAGCCGTCGGGGCGGAACCGGTTGCCGTGCTGTTCGTGATCTTTCTGATCTATCTGGTGCTTGGCGCGGTGTTGGAAAGCCTGTCGATGATGCTGCTGACCGTGCCGGTCTTCTATCCCATCGTGGCGGCCCTGGGCGTCGATCTGATCTGGTTCGGGATATTCGTCGTCGTCGCCATCGAGATCAGCCTGATCACCCCGCCGGTGGGGTTGAACGTCTTCGTGTTGAAGGCGGTGGTGCGGGATATCGGGACGGGGGTGATCTTCCGCGGCGTGCTGCCCTTCGTGGCCATGGATATCGTGCGGATCATCCTGCTGATCCTGGTGCCGGGCCTGGCTTTGTGGCTGCCCTCAACGATGGGCTAGCGGTGTTGTTTCTATTTGGTAAGGGGTGACGAAGGTGGAAATAGCGGTTCTTGGGGGCGGAAACGGGTCGCATGCGGCCGCTGTCGATTTGACCGAGGCGGGCCATAAGGTTCGCTTCTGGCGCCGCGATGCTGATGCGGTAAAGGCGCTGAACGCGGCGGATAATACCCTGGTTTTGAAGGATTTTAAGGGCGAACGCCCGGTGACCCTCGCCATGGCGACCGGCGATATGGGCGCGGCGCTGGCGGGGGCGGAATTGATCGTCTGCCCCGCGCCGGCCCCCGCGCAGGCCGATATCGCAAAGGCGATGGCGCCGCATTTGAAGGATGGCCAGGTTGTTTTCCTGCCGCCCGGCTCCTTCGGGTCCTACCTGATGGCGAAAGCCGTGCGCGATGCCGGATCGACGGCGGATGTCGCCTTCGCGGAAGCCGGCACCTTGCCCTATCTGACACGCCGCCATGGCGAGAATACGATTGCCATCACCACGCGGGCGACGCGCCTGCCGACCGGTGTCTTCCCGCTGCGCCTGAAGGATCACGCGCTTGGCATTATCCGCGCCGCGTATCCCTCGGTCGAGGATGCGGGCGACGGGCTGTCCGGGGCGTTGATGAATGCGGGGCCGATCATCCACCCGCCGCTGATCACCATGAATGCGGGGCCGATCGAGCATTTCGACCATTGGGATATCCACAATGAAGGGACCCAACCCGCCATCCGCCGCACGACGGACCGGCTGGATGCGGAACGGATCGCCGTGCGTGAGGCGCTGGGCTACGGCGCGCCGCATTTCCCCCTGGCCGATCACTACGCGCCTGACGGGGATGAATGGATGTATGGCAACATGGCCCATGACCGCCTGGTGGATTCCGGCGATTGGCGGGAACATCTGGTCCTGACCGAACACCGCTATATGCGCGAAGACATTGCCGTGGGACTAGCCTTCCTGGTTTCGGTCGCGGATTGGGCGGGGGTTCCCGCACCGACGGCGACCGGCTTGCTCGCCATCGGATCGGCGATCTGCTCGGACGATTTCCGCAAGACCGGACGGACCCTGGAATCCGTGGGCCTTGCCGGCCTGTCCAAGGAAGACATGCGAGACCTGATGCAAAAGGGCCTGTCATGAACACGCAAGAACGCGCGGTCATCGCCGCGGTCGGGGCCGGCCGCATGGGCCGCGGCGTTGCCATTGTCTTCGCCTATGCGGGCCATCCCGTCCGCCTGATTGACGTCAAACAGGGCCGGACGGCGGATGATTTCGACCGTTTGTCAACGAATGCAGGGGCGGAAATCCGCGCCACGTTGCAGATGCTGGTCGAACTGGGCCTTGCGCCCGAGGGCTCGGTCGAGACGATCGCAAGCCGGGTATCCATTGTCGACCGGGCGGGGGCGGGCGAGGCCCTGGCCGATGCGGCGGTGATTTTCGAAGGCGTGCCGGAAACGCTGGAGGCGAAACGCGACGCTTTCGGCCTGATCGGCAAGGCCGCGCCGGCGGACGCCATCGTGGGCTCGACGACCTCGACCATCCTGACGGATGAATTGCAGGCGATGGTCTCCCACCCCGAACGCTTCCTGAATGCCCATTGGCTTAACCCGGCCTATCTGGTGCCGCTGGTGGAATTGTCGCCGGGCGAGAAGACGGACCCGGCCGTGGTCGATCGGTTGAAGGCGCTGTTGGAAGGGATCGGCAAGGTGCCGGTCGTCTGCAAGGCCAGCCCCGGCTATATCGTGCCGCGGATACAGGCCCTGGCGATGAACGAAGCGGCGCGCCTTGTGGAAGAAGGGGTGGCGACGCCCGAAGATATCGACAAGGCGACGAAATACGGGTTCGGCTTCCGCTTCGCGGTCCTGGGTCTGCTGGAATTCATCGACTGGGGCGGCGGCGATATTCTGTTCTATGCCAGCCGTTATATGAAGGACGCGATGCAGGACGACCGTTTCGCCGCGCCGAAAATCGTCGAGGACAATATGGCGGCCGGCCGCATCGGCCTCAGCGCGAAGGCGGGGTTTCTGGATTATTCGGATATGGATATCGAGGCCTATCGCAAGGGGCGCCTGGCCGGTTTCGTCGATATGCTCACCCTGTTGGGCGCGACACGCCCGCCCGTGCTTTAGGCCTGTGGTGTAAGCCGGTGTTTTAGCCGGGGCTTCAGGCCGTCTCCGGGCGTCCCGCCATCAGGCGCAGCGGGGTGTAGGTGATGACCGTCTTGCCGTGCTGATTGACGATGCTGTTGGTGGTGCGAACCAAGCCGCGGCCGCCTTTCTTGGCGGGGCGAACCTCGGTCACCTCCAGTTCCACATGGATCGTATCCCCTTGCAGGACCGGCCCGTGCACGTCGAGTTCCATTTTCAGGAAAGCAAGGCCCGTCCCCTGGCCGGTGGCGTTCAGAACCAATCCCTCGGCCAGGGAGAAAACGAGGGCCGCGGGCGCGGGACGGCCGGAAATGGCCGAATGCTCTTCGATGAATTCCAGGTCGACGAACAGCGATTCAAGCATCCCGGCGCAGGAGACGAAATTGACGATATCCGTCTCGGTTATGGTCCGGCCGAACGTCTTGAACCGGTCGCCTTTCTTCAAGTCGTTCCAGTAGAAGCCTTCGCCTACGAGTTTCATTCTGTTTCCTTCGCGTTGTCGCCCAAACTGCCTCAAGCGAACTGGGTAGCGTCGTCAGTGCAAACCGACAAGGCGGTTTCCGTGTTTCAGCCAACCGCACGGGGAGCGGAACGCGGCCGGGATATGCGCTTCCCCTGAACAACTGAATTTTCCGATTAGCTGAATATTGCGTTGTCGTACCTATCCCGTCTACGTTCCAAATCAAATCCGATAAGGCAATTCGGACAGCGCGTACCAGGCGTTTGCCGCACAAATCAGAGACCATGGAGGGATGTCGAAAAAATGAGTGATAGCAACATCGTAAGGATCGATCGACACCCTGGCCGTTCGGCACAGACATTCGGCATCGCCCGCGAATTGGGCACGGATCCGGCGCTGATTCACGAACCGCCGGTCGGCGTCGTCGGCACGAAGGGCGACAGCCAGTGCTATATGGGCGTCGTCGACAAGGTCGATGCCATTCACGAGGCCCTGAAAAGCCGGATCGGCGGCGAGGAAGGCCTCCTCAAGATGCGGCTGATTCAGCCCGAATACACGATCGCCACGTCGGACGGCATTCGCAACGGCACGCCGGAAATGCGGTATTCGCTGATCGGCCGTGAAGTCACGAACGATGCCTTGTGCGAACATTTCGCGGCCAGCGGGTTAGCGGGCATCATTGCGGTCGTCGCCTGCGACAAACCCCCGGTGGGCACGCTCGCCGCCATTCTGGAGCATAACGAACCCGCGATCATCATGTCGGACGGGCCGATCCATCCCGGCAAAAATCCGAAGACAGGCGACGCGATCGACCTTGTCAGCGCCTATCAGGTCGCCGGCAATCCGGACGCGGAACTGCAATACGATATTGCCTTCCATGCCTGTCCCGGGATCGGCAGTTGCGGCGGCATGTTCACCTACAACACCATGCAGACCTTCATCGGCGTCGTGGGCATGCAGCCGTTGCACATGGTGGCGCCGGCTTCCGACGACCCGCGGCGGATCAAGGATTTCCCCAAGGAACTGGTCGGGCACCTGGAAAACATGATGGCCAAGGGGTTGCGGCCGCGCGATATCGTGGTCCGCGATTCCATCCGCAATGCCGTCATCGTCGCGATGGCCATCGGCGGGTCCACCAACGTGGTCCTGCATGCGCCGGAAATCGCGCGGGCCGCGGGCTATGCCGATTTCTGGAAGGACATCATGACGCCCGAGGAGTTCAATCACCTTTCGAAAGATGTCGTGCCCGTCATTACGGATGCGCGGCCCTACGGCCTGTATTCGATGGTCGACATCGACAATGTCGGCGGCGTTCAGGTCATCGTCAACGAGCTGATGGATGCCGGCCTGCTGAACGGCGACATGCTCACCTGTACGGGCGAGACATTGGCCGAACAGGTGGCGCGTCTGGGCAAACCGCGCGCCGACGGTCAGGTCGTCTATTCGGTCGACAAGCCCTACAAGCCGACCGGCGGTCTGCGCATTCTGGGCGGTAACCTGTCACCGGATTTCTCCGCCGTGTTGAAGCTGGCCGGTGTCGAAAAAGGTCTGGAAAACAATATCTTCAACGGCAAGGCGCGTGTTTTCGAGGGCGAGCGGGGATTGCTCGAAGCCTTGGACAAGGAGCCGGACAGCTTCCAGGACAATGACATCGTCATCGTCCGGTATGAGGGACCCAGCGGCGCCCCCGGCATGCCGGAGATGCTCGATTCAACGTCGCGCATCACCACGCTCTGCCGGGAGAAGGACATTGTCGTCGCGCTGATGACCGACGGGCGGTTTTCCGGCGGATCCGTCGGTCTGGTGATCGGCCATGTCGGACCGGAAGCCGCGGTCGGCGGCCCGATCGCGATGATCGAGGCTGGGGATGAGATCGTCATCGACCTCAACTCCAACACGCTCAATTGCACCGCCCTCGACGATCCGGCGACCTTGGCCGCCCGGCGTCAGGCCTGGGAGAAAGCCGTTTCCGACAATGGGGGCATTCACCCGAATTGCGGCATCGCGGATACCCGCCTGCTGCAACGGGCCAGGCATTCGGCCGTGCCCGCAACCCGCGGCGGCGGTCTGCACCCCAATCGCGAGGTCTGGGTCCGCAACCCGCGCGAGGCGAAACAGTCGGCCTTCACCCCGAAGAACCGCTTCAAAAGCTGATTGCGTCGCAAGGCTCTGTTTTTCGACTGAATGACAGGGCCGACCGCCGCACCTCGACACGTCCTTTCGTGCCGCTTGAGTTCCGGGACAGGTGACATTGCCAGTCCCGGAACTGCTTTTTCCGACGCAAATTGACATTTCGCGTGCTTGCCAAGAGACTCGTTCCAACCGAGAAATCAGGGCGTCTCCATGGTTTGAGCGTAGCGCAGCACGGTCGCGTATCTGCTTTGGGAGCAGGCGACAGAATACCTTTATGGTTTTGGAATTAAGGGTTTTCTTTGGTTTTAACGACCGGGATGAGGCGAAATCTGACATTTCGTCTATTGTTGCAGCCTTCTTGACACTCACAAGTCTCCCATTTTTGGGGCAACGGTGTGAGTACTGCCGGGATCTCCGTAATTTTAAAGGGTTAGGGGTTGTTCCGTCGATTGGTTTGCAGTTTTTGCAGCGGTGGTTTGCAAACTACTCCGCGTTTTTGCGGGCTTTTCGTCGGCTGGCGGTGTTCAATTTGGTGCGGGCCGCTGCCTCCGCACGGCAGGGTTACCTATCAGCCTCACTCGCATAAAGGCATCGGTACCACAGGACCGAGAGGACATCGGCGACATCCTCTTCAGTCCTGGCAAGAGCCCTGATGTGGGGGGGCGGCTGAATGAAGGTCTGCTGAAGTGCCTCGTCCGCCATCAGGATGACGAACCGAAGCGCCAACAGGGCTTTCGCTTCCGGTTGGTCGAAGAACCACGTCGCGCCGTTTCTGCGGGCAAGGTCGCGCAACAGGATCTGCGCCCATCTGTGATTGATCGCGTCGCGATTGTTCAGCAGGTCGGGTCGGTCATGAAACAAGGCGCCATTGCCAGCAAGCAGCCGCGCGTTTCGGGCATAGAACGCTACGTAAAAACGGTTCATTCGGTAAATCGCCTCCCACGCTGAGAGGGACCGTGCCCCGCGCGGTCGGAATTTTCGGAGTGTCGCAGTAAAGCTCCGGCGAACGGCAGTCGCCGCTTCGGCCCTGTTTGAGAAGTAGAGGTAGAATGTCCCACGGGCCACGCCGGCACGGTTGACAATCCCCTCGATCGTCAATGCTGCGTACCCATGGTCCTGCAACTCGAGGGCCGTCGCTGCAAGAAGCGCCAAACGAGTCCGTTGGCGTTTCGGTTTGCTCCGCGCCTTTGAGGCACGGTCGGACAGGATGTCTATCAGGTCAGGCGCGTCGGCTGGTTCCATGCGGGTCTTATCAGACATCGGTTTCTTATTTTCAAGAATTACAAGATCCTCGTTGACAGAACAAAAAATGACAGTAACGTCATAACTGACAGTATCGTCATTAAATGAGAAAGGTAAAGAAGACATGTCGGTCGCTGGCCTGAACTTCAGACGCGTTTCCAAGCGATACGGTCCGGTTGTCGCTCTTGACCGGTTCGACCTGGATGTCGCGGCGGGGGAGTTCATGACGTTTCTTGGGCCTTCGGGGTCGGGCAAGACGACGGCGCTGAATATTCTTGCGGGCTTTGCGACGGCGACCGACGGTGACGTCTTGATTGGCGACCGCTCGGTGGTCGACTTGCCGCCCGAGAAGCGGAATGTCGGCATGGTATTTCAGAGCTATTCCCTGTTTCCGCACCTTTCCGTCTTCGAGAACGTCGCTTTTCCTCTGCGCCTAAGGGGAGCTTCCCGCGACATGCTCAAGCAAAAGGTCGGGGCAGCGCTGGAAATGGTAAGGCTGGGCGACTTCGCGCGGCGCATGCCCAATGAGTTGTCCGGCGGTCAAAGGCAGCGCGTCGCCTTCGCCCGCGCGGTGGTCTTCGACCCGCCTGTGCTGCTGATGGACGAGCCTCTAGGTGCTCTCGACCTGAAACTGCGCGAACAGATGCAGCTGGAGATCAAGCGGTTTCATGCGGAGATAGGCTGCACCATCATCTTTGTGACCCATGATCAGGGCGAGGCGCTGACCCTATCCGATCGCATCGCGGTCATGCGCGCGGGAAGGATTGCACAGGTTGGGTCCCCTCAGGACATATACGACCGGCCGCAGTCGCAATATGTCGCCGAGTTTATCGGCCGCACGAATCTCTTCGAGGTCAAACAAGGGCAAAGCGGACACTGGCAGTTACCCGATCTGGGAACGGAATTGCGCTCCCCCGATGGCATCGATCCCGGTGGGTCCGCCTTATCCGTGCGGCCGGAAAAAATACGTCCCGTTCAGGCCGACGCCGGCGTCGGGCACATCCAATTCGACGCGCAGATATCAGAGGTCGTCTTCCAGGGTGACCACGTTCACTACGAGGCCGTGGCAAAGGGGGGCAAACCACTGAGCTTCCAGGACCATAGGGGGCAGGGCAGCGAGATTATGCCGAAAGGGCTCGCTTTACGTCTTGGCTTCATGGCCTCGGACGCGGTGCCGGTGGCACTCGAGAAAAATTAAAACCAGCAAGGAGGAATGAAATGTACAAAACGCTTTTGGGGGCAGCGGCCGTCGCGTTGCTCGCCGCTTCGCCGGCGCTTTCTCAAGACAAGGTGCTTACCATCGCCGGCTCAGGTGGGGTCGTGAAGGAGATCACGGAAAAGGTATTCCTGCCGGCCTTCGAAGAGAAAACAGGCTGGAAGACGAAATTCGTCGCCGCGGAAAGCAATATCTTGCTTGAAGTGCGCACAATGGCGGCCAGCGGTCAGATGCTTTACGACGCGATGGAAGTCTCGGCTTCGTCCTATCCGCAGGCTGTCAGGGAAGGGCTGCTTGAACCGATAGACTACAGTTTGTTGGACCCGGACAACAAGCTGCCTGCCAAGGCGAAAAAGAAATTCGGTGTCGTTTCGGCGTCATACTCAACCGTACCCGTGCAACGGTTGGACAAGAATCCCGAAGGCAGGAAGATGCAAAGCTGGGCGGATTTCTGGGATGTCGATACCTTCCCCGGACCCCGGTCGCTTAAACAGCAGCCGGAATACAATCTGGAATTCGCTCTGATCGCCGATGGTGTCGCCCCGGATGACGTGTACGATGTGCTCGGCACGGAAGAAGGACTGGACCGCGCCTTTGCCAAATTGTCGGAACTCAAGCCGTATATCCCCGTCTGGTGGACTTCAGGCGCGCAGTCGGTTCAGCTCCTTTCCGACGGCGAGGTGTTCTATTCGACCACCTATAACGGACGTGTCGGCAAGCTGCAGGAAAGCGGTGTCGACGTCGAAATCATGTGGAACGGCGGTGCGTTGCACACCAGCCATGTCGGCATCCCAAAAGGTGCGCCGAACTATGAAATGGCGCATGAATGGATCCGGGTTCGCACCATGCGCCCGGACCTTGAGCTGGAATACGTCAAGAAACTGCCTTATCCGAACTTCGCCCCCGGCCTTTTCGATGCGATGAGCGAAGAGCAGGCCAAGACGATGCCCAGCTATCCCGCCAATGCCGACGTTCAGTTCGTCGCTAACGAAGAGTTCTGGGCCGAAAACATCGAACGCATTCGCGAACGCTTTGACGAATGGCTGCTTGAGTGAGCCCTGCCGGGCGGACTGGGTCCGCCCGGCCTTCGCCCTCTTCGGTAATATCTTGACTGGCTGACACGAATGCACGCCCGCAGTTATCTCTGGCTATTCCTTCCCGCTCTTTCCCTGCTGTTGCTGTTTATCCTCGCACCGGCGGCGGACTTGCTTTGGGCAAGTATGTTCGACCCGAATTTCACTACCGAGCATTTCGCTCGGCTGGTTAACCGAGGCGTGTATTTCGACGTGATGATCAGGACAATTCGGGTGTCGCTGATCGTCGCGGTCATCTGCACAGTCATTGGGTACCCGGTCGCCTATTACATCAACCTTCAATCCCGCAACCGTCAGACCGTTCTGCTGTTCCTCATTCTCATCCCGATGTGGATGTCTATCCTCATACGAACCTTCGCCTGGATGGTCGTGCTCGGCCGAGACGGTCTCGTGAACGAGGCGCTGGCCGCCGTGGGCTTGGTCGAAGAACCGGTCCGGATGTTGTTCACTTCGGGGGCGGTACTGGCCGCGATGGTACAGATACTGCTGCCGATCCAGATTCTCACCTGTTACGCCGCGATGACAGAGATCAACTTCGACCTGATCCGAGCCGCCCGTGTCTTGGGAGCGAAGCCCTGGCAAGCGATGATGCGGGTGTTTCTTCCGCTCAGCCTGGAAGGGACGATCACCGGGCTCGTTATCGTCTTCATGCTCTCCATGGGTTTCTTCATCACACCTGCGCTGCTCGGCGGTCGGCAGGACACCATGATCGCGAACCTAATCGAATTTCAGGTCCAACGCCTGAACTGGAGTTTTGCCGCCGCACTCGGCCTGGTTCTGCTGATCCTGACTGTCGTGATGATCGTCTTGCTTCGCGGGCTCGGCCGAATGGCCGCGCGGCGCATCCTGAAAGGAGGACTCTAAGATGAACCTTATGAAACCTTCGCTCGGGCTGCGGATCTATTTCTGGCTCATGGTCGCCTATATGATCTTTCCGGTACTGATCGTTATACCTGTCTCGTTTTCAAGTTCCGAGTTTCTGCGTTTTCCGCCGCAGGATATCAGCGCTCGCTGGTACATGGTCTATTTCTCTGATCCGGTCTGGAAAGCGGCGACCATAACCAGTTTCCGGGTTGCGGTTCTGTCGACGGTCATTTCGACCATGGCCGGTACGATGGCCGCGTTGGCGATCAGCCGCGCCCCAAACCGCACCCAGACGCCGTTGACCTTCGTTGCGACGGTGCCAATCCTGATACCGCATATCTTTATTGCGCTTGGCGTGTTCATCCTGGCGCTGCATCTTGGCCTGACGGACAGCGAAGTGACGCTGGCATTGGCCCATTCCGCCGTAGCCATGCCGTTCGTCGTTCTCATTACCTCGGCCGCGATCAGGCAGATCGATCCGACGATCGAACGCGCGGCACGGGTTCTGGGGGCCGGCCCGTTCCGCGCCTTCCGCGTTGCAACCCTTCCGCCGCTGATTCCGGCCATTGTCGCCGCCGCTATCTTCGCCTTCTTCGTCAGTTTCGACGAACTGATCATTGCGCAGTTCCTGATGAAGGGGAATGAGACCCTTCCCATGAGGATCTGGGCAGACCTTCGCCTCGACATCAGTCCCGTGGTCGCCGCTGTCTCCGGCCTTCTGATCGTGGTGACGACATTGGCAATGGCGCTGGCCGAAGTCTTGCGCCGTCGGACCGTGCGCACGCTCGCTCCCTGACATTCACTCAAGACACGAGGAAACTTATGGGCATCAAGTATGAAAAAAAGGGTCGCGTCGCGACCTTCACGCTGGACAATGGCAAGGTAAATGCCTTCACACCGGAAATGCACAAAGAACTCTACGATGCGGTAAAGGAGTTCTGCGCGGACCGGTCGGTGCATGTCGGCATTCTGACTGGCGCCGGCAACAGGGCCTTTTGTGCCGGAGATGACATCAAGAACCCGCATGGCCACCAAGCGCCGGCGGATGCAATGGCCGCGCATTTTTTCCCATCTACAGAAGAAGAGGCGCATCTGCGTCCAGGGTGGGAGCGTGAACTAAAGGCGATTGAGCGCTTCAAGCCGATTATCGGGGCGATCAACGGCCCGGTCGTGGGGATGGGGGCGATCTATATGCTCAATCTCACCGATATTCGTATTGCTACGCCGAACGCTTTCATCGGCCTGCCGGAAATTGCTTATGGCATGGCCGGGGCTGGTGGGTCGACACAGCTGGCCCGTCAGGTTCCCCCGGCGGTAGCAATGTGGATGGTCCTGCTTGGCGAAAACATGCCCGCCGAGGACGCATTGAAGCATGACCTGTACAACGAAGTGGTGGCGCCGGATGCGCTGATGCCACGCGCAATGGAACTCGCCGATCGCATCGCAGGACTGCCACCGATTTCGGTTCGTGTCGAGATGGAGGTCACGAAACGTGCGGCGGAGATGTCGCGGTCCGAAGCATTGTCCCTTACCTCGCATCTCTACCGGCTTCAGCGCGCCGCACTGACGGCGACGGGCGAATACAACTCCTTGCCGCTGGCAAAAGACTGAGAATGATTGAAACCATGAAAGACGATTTCGGCGTCGCGAAGATGATGGACCGAAGGGCCGCTGTCGAAGCTGCCGAATACCCCGATACGCTAGGCGATCTTGTCGACCGTGCTGCTGACACCAATGGCGATGCACCCCTCGCCAAGTGGATTGAAAGCGGTGTAACCATGTCCTATGCCGAGTTTGCGCGCAAAACCCGCAAGCTCGCCTCGTCCTTGCTGGCGCTCGGGATACGCAAGGGATCGCATGTCGCGGTCATGCTGCCGAATGTCCCGGCCTTTCCGATCACATGGGTTGCCTTGGGCCGGATCGGCGCCGTCATGATTCCCGTCAATGTGGGATACACCCAGCAGGAACTTAGCTTCGTGCTGACCGATGCCGATGCGCAGTTTATCGTAATCGACGAATCCGCCCTGGCTTCTTTGGATGAAATGGAAACCATGCCGCCCTTGTTGGCGGATACCCGCGTGATCGTGCATGGCGGCACCCGCGCGGCGGGGCAAAGCTGGGAGGCACTTCTTGAGCAGGGGAACCCGGGTTTCAAAAGCCCTTCGCCCGTGTCGCGGACGGATTTGCTGAACCTTCAGTATACGTCCGGCACCACGGGATTTCCCAAAGGCTGTATGCTTAGCCACGATTACTGGGTGCTCTTGGGGACATTGGCGGCATATTGGCGGGGATCGTCGGGCGAGGTGAAAAACGTCCTGATCTGGGCGCCGTTCTATTACATGGATCCGCAATGGCAGTTTCTTATGGCAATGCAGCTTGGCGGGACAGCGAAGATCGCGCCACGGATATCGATGAGCAAGGCCTGGGATTACATGGTGGATGAGGAAATCCATTACTGCATCTTCCCGGAGCCCGCGCTCAAGGTCTGGCCGGAAGGTGAAAACGACAAGAAGCTGCACTTGAAATACGTCTCGATCTTCGGTTGGAGCCCGGAGACGCGCGAGGAAGTTGAACGGCGGTTTGGGTGCGTCGCCCGCGAAAGCTTTGGCATGACGGAAATCGGCGGCGGGCTGATGGTTCCTGAGGAGGCTGGGTCAAAAGCCTATCAACGCACCTGCGGCATACCCGCAGCTTTTAAGGAAGCCAGAATCGTCGGTGAAGACGGCGAGGACGTCGCGCGGGGAGAAATCGGCGAGCTTTGGATTGCCGGGCGCGGCATCCTTTGGGGATACTACAAGCGTCCACAGGCAAATGCGGAAGGCTTCTCCGGGGAGTGGTTTCACACGGGAGACCTGTTTCGTCAGGACGAGGACGGATTCTACCAGATTGTCGGGCGCACCAAGGATATGATCCGGCGAAGCGGCGAAAACATCGCCGCGCAAGAGGTGGAAGCGGTGATGAAGTCCATCCCTGGTGTGCTTGAAGCGGCGGCGGTTGGCGTGCCGGACGCCCGGCGCGGGCAGGAGGTGAAAGTCTATCTTCGCTTGTCGGACGGTGTGTCTCGGAACGACGTGCCGCCGGAGATGGTGATCGATCATTGCGCCACGCGCCTTGCGAAGTTCAAGACACCGCGCTTCATCGCCTATGTGGATGACTTCCCGCGGACTGTTTCCAACAAGATCCGCAAGGGGGAAATCACGCCCAAAGGGGTGAACCCGCGTGCCGACAGTTGGGACCGGACCGTAGGGCGCTGGCTTACGGCGGCGGACATAGAGGCACAGGATGAGTAGCCCGTAGTTTCCAAATACCTCCGGGTTTCTGTTTCTGCAGTCTTTCGAACTTGGCGGCAGACATCATCCTGTTCCTTGAGTGTTCCCAATTGTAGGTGACGTCGAAGGCGGGCGCAGAAAGGGTGTCGGCTTCGTTGGTTCCCAACCAAGACCCTCTCATGGCTTTTCGATGTCCGTATGACGCGACGTCTGACACGTCTGCCTCGAAGCTGTTATGCGGGCTGTTCCAGTACAAGCCGGATACCGAATGCAGCCTAAAAATTTGCCATGCCGCCCTTTGCGCTCAACAAGCCAACCGTCGTCGCATTCTGAGCAAGCCGGATATCGGGCGCCACAGGCGCATGTCAGGTGATCCGCATCCGTGTTTACCTTGAACGGCAAGTCCTGGCCGCAGGCGGTACACGGTGGTAGGCGCTCTCCGCATAGGAATTTGTGCTCGCAGTGGAAACTGGTGCGGCCATAGCCGCTTGCGTCGGCAAGCATGCGTCCGCCGCAGGCCCCGCAGCGATGGGCGGCGATGCCGGCCGTGCCATGATGGATGGTTAGATATTCGGGATCGGAGAGCAGTTCTTCGACAAAAGCGGATGGCTGGTCCCGGTCCGCCAGGATGGTGACGGTCTTGCGGGCGCGGGTCAGGGCCACATAGAAAAGGCGGCGCTCTTCCGCATGATCGAACTTCTCCGGTTTCGGCAGGACGAGATCGAGCAAGGGATCGTCAACGATCTCCGAAGGAAATCCCATGAGGTCGTTCGTTGCGCGCAGAATGACGACGTGATCGGCCTCGAGCCCCTTGGAGCCATGCACCGTCATGAAGCGCAGTTCCAAGCGGGGAAATGCCGCGGTGAGTTGCTCAAAATCTCTTGGGCGCAGGAAGTTGTATCGCCCCAGAAGCAGCACGCTTGCCTCACCAAATCGCGTGGAAAAGCCCTGCAAGGTGGACCTGAGCGCGTCGCCGTCCTGTCCGTTTTCGTAATACGTTACTGAGATGGCCGGTTCTTTAGCGTCTGACGAGGGGATCACCTTCTTGTCGATTTGAGATAGGTTCTGGAGAACGAACCGGCGGGCCGGCAGGGCGATCTTGTCGACGCTTCGAAAGGTGCGGCCGAGATCGACGGTGCTGTGGATGTTTTCCTCACCGGCAAAGCTTCCGCCGAATTCCTGGCCGAAACTGCGCATCAGATGGATATCCGACCCGGCGAAGCGGTAGATCGATTGCCAATCGTCGCCAACCGCGAAGATCCGCGCATCGGCGTGCTGGTTCTTGAGTGCGCGGAGAAGGCGGGCGCGTCCCTCGGAGATATCCTGGAACTCGTCGACCAGAAGATGACGGTAGGGGCTCTTGAAACGGCCGGCTTCGACATGCTCGGCCGCGCGGTGGATCATGTCCTCGAAGTCGATCCGGTCGTCGAGACGTTCCTGGTATGCTTCAAAGAGCGGTTCGAAGAGGCGCAGGAACGCCTTGGCGCGCTTGGAGTCCTCTGTTGACGCGCTCCTGAACCGACATTCCTCAATGGTCATGCCGCTGCCCTTGAAATGCCTCAGGAACGTCGCGAGTGTCTGGGTGAACGCATCGATTTGGCCCATTCCCGACAGCGTATTGAGCAAGCTGTCCTCGGGGATCGGGTTCACCGTCGTGTAAGGCTCGAGCTTCTCCTCCAATGCCTTGGTAAGTCGCCCCTCCACCTGCTCATAGCTGAATGTCTCGACCAAGACGGTGCCGTGTTCGCGATGGACTTGCCGCTTCCATTCCATATCCGCGAGATAGCGGTCACGGTCGATATAGGGCGCCGTGGTCAAACGGATCGCCCCGTCCGGGCCTCGCGCCTTCCTGACCCCAAAATGTTCGATATAGACGCCGCTCTCCTTTAGATGGAAGTCCGGCGTATAGGCGCGTCTGTCATTCTTGGGAAGGGGGTGCTCATAGACCGGCTCGTATTCGTATTCGATGCCGTTGACGTAGAGCCAATTCGCAATTTCCAGCTCCTCGAAGCTTCGAACGCGCTCGCCTGCCAGCGTGCGGAGCTCATGCGCTTCGACATATTGGTAGTATGCGTCTTTGTTTTTGAAATCCCATTCGCTTTTGTACGGCCAGTAGAACTCGGAGAACCATTCCTTTAGCAGGCTTCCCAGGCGCCATTTCTTGGCGATGTCCTCAACAAGGATCTCCCGAAGCAATTTGCGGAACTGCGCGTCATCGCTGGCATGGGCGGCGAGGGCGGGAGCGCCCCCTTCAACTTTCCGAATGATCTCGTATCCGAGGGCATGGAAGGTGAGGGCGTCGACGTCCGCACCGGATCGTTCTTTGATGCGGGTCGCCATTTCCGCAGCGGCGTCCCGGCCGAAAGCCATCAGAAGGATTTCCTCGGGACGCCGAATATTACGCTCAATCAGATAGGCCGCTTTGCCAACGATCACGCTGGTTTTTCCCGATCCCGCACCGGCGAGCACAAGGGTGGCGTCCTCGTCAGTGACGACGGCAAGGCGCTGTTCGGGCGTCAGCGGATTGGATTCGATTGTGTCGAGGAAACCACGCACATTCTCCAGCTCAGCTTCGATGAAGCGTTCTATCGCTCTGCCTCGCGCCTTCCGCGGGTCATGCAAGAGCGCACGGAGGGCTTCGAGCATGGCTTCCTGCTCAACGGACAAAGAGCCTGCTGGAATACGCTCAGGAAAACTGCCGGAAATTCGCGCGGCCCGTTCCAGAAACGGGGCAAGTAGGCAGGCTGAAGGATATCGGCGTGGGTTGTCTAGCCGTGCGACGGCCTCGGAAACCATAGCGATCTCCGTCTCATTCTCTGCGAACGCCTTCTTGACGTGGTGACGGAAGGCTTCATTCGCATGGTGAACGAAGTTTTCCGCATCCGGCTGGCTCAGGCCCGCGACGACAAGGTCGTCTCCGTCTCTGAGGTGCAGTGTAATAGACGAAAACCCGAAAACCCGCTTTACCTCAGCGGGACTTCCAAGTTCGGCGAAGGCTACACGGCGCCTTGATCTTCCAAACAGGTCGATTCCTTGTTCTGTAAGTGCGAGACCAAAATAGGAATAGCCAAGGGGGCGAAGCACCGCACCTGCGAGCGCTCCTCTCGTGTATCGCTGTTGCTGTTCGATCTTCCCCACGGGGTTGCGAAGTCTTCCAAACAGTTGGCCTGATCCCGCCAATCCGACTTCTTGGCGTTAGCGAACCTTGATTGATAAGTTGAAAATCAGCAAATCCGTCAGGTTACCGCTAGAATAATGCGGATGTTTGCGTTTCTGGGACGCGAGATTTGGCCTCGCCTAGTGCTGATCGGCTCTGCCGCTAGTATGACGCAAAGTATGACATTGCCTGTCCCGAAACCGCATTTCCTGGCCCAAATCGACATTTCGCGTGCTTGCCAAGGCATCAGTTTCTGCCTAGAAACCCGGGCATCTCCACGGTCGGGGCGTAGCGCAGCCTGGTAGCGCATCTGCTTTGGGAGCAGAGGGTCGTCTGTTCGAATCAGACCGCCCCGACCAATTCGCAAACCGGCGCTTTCCGGGGCGGGTTTGTTCGATCCGGGCGTTAACCTCCAGTCATCGGCGTGAACGATGGTGGACGATCGCGAAGGGGAATGCCCCTTTTTGTGGGGAAAAGGGCCGTTTTCGGCGGTTTACCGGTGCGTGCGGCAATGGTGCAAATTTGCGACAAATTCGCACTAACTCACTGGAATTCGTATCTCCCCTTTGCAGGCGGCAGGCATATTCTGATACTGTTCCGTCATACAGGTTTGGCATTTTGATCGGTCCTTCAATGAACAGCGTGGCCCTCGGCGCAAAACGTCGTGCCCTGCAAGGGGCGTCACTCTCCTTCCTTATACTGATGGCGTGCAGCGGAATCGCTGCGGCGCAAGGGACGACCTATTCCGTATCCGACGAAGCCACGCAGCAATTGGACAAGACGATAAAATCGGCCTCGGTTGATGACGGACTGTCCCTTGCCGAGTTGGCCATCAACGAAGGCCGCTACGAGCAGGCTGTCGGTATTCTTTCGGGACTGCTGTTGAGGGCGCCGGATAACGCGACGTTGAAGCTGCTTCTGGGCGACTTGTACTCCCGCATGGGAAGTTTTCCGCAAGCTAGGCTCTATGTCGAAGAAGCGCTTGCTTCCGGCAAGCTCTCGCCGAAACAGGTTCAGGACGCCAATATCATCCTGGCGCTGATGGCGGGCGGCACACCGGAAGCGAAAGATCCCTTCAGCATGTCGGGCAGCCTTTCCACCGCCCTGCGGTTTCGGACCAACGCAACCGGCGGCACGAACAGCGATATCGTCCTGATCAACGATCAGGCCGTCGCCGTGCAAGGCAACGCGCAGGAAGAGAATGATTGGGATTGGTCGACGACCGCCTCGCTCCGCGCCGGGTATGAAATTGCGCCCGATATCGCGATGGATACGCGCGGTTTTCTGTTCGTGCGCAAGCAACGGCAGGAAACGACCAATAATCTGAGTGTCGTGCAGGTTACGCCCGGCGTTCGGTTCGATCTCGTCAAGGAGAAGGAACTCCAAGTGCGCGTCCGACCTTATTTGATCGGTAGCGCCGGGGAGTTGGGCGGCAGGGCCGCGCTTATGGTCGGCGGTGCTGGCGTGGAAGCGCTGCAATTGCTGGACCGCCGCTGGATCCTGAGCGAGTCCGTCGAATACCGATATGTCGATTATCGTGCGACGACCGAGCGTCCGGGTCTTGAAAACCTGGACGGGGACGAGAAACGCCTGACCGCCGGGGCGACCTATCTTTTCACGGAGAGTCTTTCCGGGCGGCTGGATTATCGCGGAAACTGGCGGGACACGAAACGGGAATCGGATGACCGGGTTCAGCATCGGTATCGCGGCTCGGTGACGTATCGGTATCCGTTCTCCTTCACGGATGACAAATCCCGGATCCGTTTCGCCGCCGCCTATACGGAATCCGATTTCGAAGGCGTGGATGTGAATGTTTCCGCCGTGACCGAACGCGAGGACGAACAGTGGGAGTTCGACATTTCGAATACCACGCCGATTGCGGAAGACTTAACGCTCGATCTGTCCGCGAGCTATTCTACGAGGGACAGCAACCTGCCCAACTTCGTAACCGAGGACACCACCGTGTCCGCCGGCGTCACGTGGCGGTTCTAGGATCGGGCGGGATCGAAGGAAGTGAGTGTATTTGCTATGGTTATGATGGAAATGGATCGGGGCGCGTAACATGAACCGGTTCCATCTTTTAGCATCCGCCAGTTTGCTGACCTTTATCGTCGGCCAGCCCGGCTATGCGCAGGACGCCGCCGAAGTGGCCGGCTCCGCCATGGTGGCGATTCCGTCGATTCAGGCGGTGCTTGGCGAATCCGCGCCACGGACGATCGCCATCGGCAATGAGATTTTCCGCAACGAGCACATCACGACCGGTCCGGAAGGGCATCTGCATATCCTGTTCCGGGACGAGTCGAATATGACCCTTGGCCCGAACGCGGCGATCACGATCGACGAATATGTCTACGATCCGGTCTCCGGCACGGGCACGATGGTGGTGCAGCAGGCCGCGGGCGTGATGCGGTTCATCGGCGGCGCCATCAGTAAATCCGGTTCGGTCAATATCGCCACCGTCGTCGGCACGATCGGTGTTCGCGGCGGCGTGGCGCTGGTGCGTGTCCTCGAAGGGGGCGGCATTCAGGCCTTCTTCGTCTTCGGCGACCAGATGACGGTCGACAGTATCAATGGCGACAGCATCGCTATCGACACGGCGGGTTTCTCCTTCAATATTTCCGCCGATGGCGAAATCAGCCCGCCGGCTGAAATCAATCCGGCCGACCTGGGCGATGCCTTGAATTCGCTTGAAACGCCGACCGGGTCGGTCACGGCCGTCAACGTGCCGGACGCGGTTCTGAACAATCTGCAAGATCGTTTGGAACAGCAATCCGTGGATCCCGATACCGGCCTGATCGATTCACTTGGCGACGAACCGATTACGGTCCGCGAGTTGGAAACCATCCTCGGCACCGAGGTGTTGGAAGAGGAAGCCATCCAAGAGGTTTTCGAGGAACAGGCCGAAGAAGCCGCGGAAACCGGGTCCGGCGTATAGCCGTCGCATGCGCCGGCCGCGCGCCTGCCTAGTCGACCGGTTCGTATCCCCATTTCTTCATCAAGGCACCGCAAATCCGATTGAACCTCTGGTGCTGTGCGGGTGTCCAATCCGCCCAACGCTTCGTCGGATCGAAATCGTCCGGCTTCGGTTGTGGCGTGAAATCGACGCGGCCGGCCTCGGTCCGTGCGCCGAAGCTTGATCCGATGACCGGGAAATCCTGGCCCGGGGCGCCCCCTTCCGGGAAATGCGGCAAGCCGATGCGCTCCAACACGCCGTTCAAGACTCCCGCCGGGTCCGCGACCAGCTTTTCATACCGTACCGTCACGATCCGCCCTTCGTGGACTGCGTCCTGGTTGTCGGCGATCGTCTTGGAAATCGCCCGCATCCGTTGTGCCCAGGAGGCGGCGAGCTGTTCCAGGGTGAAGTTCATGCTCCAGGCCGAGCGGACGTTCAGAAAGCTTTCGGTAATCGAGCGCGGATCGCGGATGATCAACAGGTAGTTCGCCTTGGGGAACAGGCGCAGTCCGACATCCCAGTCGCCTGCGACGGGGGACTTGGACAAGGGGCGCAGGGTAAGGTCCTTGTCGCCCCCGATGAAGGACAGCAACGCCTTTCCCAGCGCCGCCAGCATGTCATCGCGGCCAACCGGTTCAGGCCCTATGTAATTGCTGCCTTCCATGGCGTCCCACATTTTGATGACGCCGTTTACATAGGCGTTCAGGTTTTCCGCCCCGACATTCAAATAGTCCTCAAGGACGTCGACGGAGTATAGACCCGGATGTGTTTCCAGCATGGACTTCAGGTAGTTCGTGCCGCTTCTGCCCATCGGGGCGACAATCAAAACGGGGGCGGGCATCGTTGGTTCAGGCATGGTCCACCATGTCGCGCAATTCATCGAGCATGCCCTGGCTTCCATGCCCGATTTCCGCATCGGTAAACGCCTGAAGCGCGGCCACTTTGCTGTCCCAGCTGGAATATTCCCCGCCATGCCGGTCAAGGACGGGGTGCTTGATCCGCACGCCTGGCTTGTGCAAGGCGGCAAGCTGACAGACCAAGGCATACCAAAGGGCATCGTCGGGCACATCCGGCACCCCGCCAGACTTCAACACCGTCTTGCGGGATACCGCCATGGCGGATAGCAGCCCGGGCGCATCTTCCAGCAGCGCCGCCTTGGACACCTTTGCAAGACCCAAGGGCAGGGGCGGCGGGCAGGGGCGATCCGCCGTGCCGCCATAGCTGAAAGCGATCGTCCGGAAGCTGCAGGAAAAGGCGCGGCGGTGATCGTCCAGGGCGGTGGGGGAAAGGACATCGCCCTGTTCCAGGCAAAGCAACAGGGACGAGGATGACATGGCCAACGCGTTTCTGAGCACGCGCGCTTTGCTGTCCTTCGGCCCTTGCGGGAAGAGCTGCAGCAGAAACGGCCATTCCGGCGTCAGCAATTCCGGCGCGGTGATCGGCGCTTTATGAAGCACCACAACTTCACGCGCCGGCAGGCGCTGGGCGGCGATGGAAGACAATGTCTCGACCAAGGCTTTTTCGTCATCGACCGCTGGAATCACGACACAGAAACTTCTGGTCGGCTGTTTGCTCAACCATTTGTCGACTTCCCGGTTCGCGGCGATGCCGAAGGAACGGCGGCTGAGTATTTCGGCCTTGCTGTCGGCAAGATGCGCGAAGGCCGGTTCCCGAAGAAACTTGTCCACGTGATAAAAGACATGCTGAAGGAACGCGTCGGTATCTTTTGTGATGCCGCCCGACCAGTTTTCGTATTCGACCATTATTTTGGGAACGTGAACGAAACTGTCCGGTGCTTTCAGCCACATGCGCATATAGAAATCGAAATCCTCGCCAATGCGCTGGGTTTCGGTAAAGCCGCCGGCGGCCCGGGCGGTCCGCGTGCGGACGACGACAAGGCTCATCGTCACGGCCGGCCCGGCAAGGTTTTGCAGGATGGTGCTGGGGGGCTGGCATTCCGCGGGACGGTCCATGTCCAGCGCAGAGAAACTGCGCCGCAAATCGCAATAGGCGAAGGTTGTGCCGGGATTGTCGCGAAAGGCGCCCAACATCGTCTCAAGATATTCCGGCGCCCATCGGTCGTCGCTGTCCAGGAATGCGGTAAAGGGCGTCGTCACGGCGTTCAGGCCGGTATTGGCCGTGCCGCCGGGGCCTTTGTTTGCGGCATGCTCGATAACTTGAACCCGGTCGCCGAATTCCTGGCGCACGGCATCCGCGGTCCCGTCGGTTGAGGCGTCATCGACGACGATGATCGGTTGATCGGTGAGGGTTTGGTTCAGGGCTGAACGGATGGTTACGGAAATACGGTCTCGTCGGTTATAGGCCCGGATGACCGTGGTGACGACTGGCGTGCCGGAAGGCATCGATGCTCCTGTCCGTGGTTGGCGCGACGCGTTGGAAGCGGGGGTCGGTTCGGCTCGCAGTCTAGCACTGCATCGGCCGGAAATGCGAGTGCCGCGGTATCCCCGAACGGGTCTTGCGCAATCCGGGTTGGAAAAGCGCAACAAGCTGAAAACAATGGTAATTTTACCAGGCTCGAACGTCTTGGCGGGGCGCATTCTTCGCTGTATGCTGGCCGCGCACGGATGAGCTGGAGCTTGCGAAGCATGGAAGTACGGATTTTCAAACCGGCCAAGACGGCGATGCAATCGGGCCGCGGCAAGATCAAAGACTGGGTCATGGAGTTCGAGCAGACGGACCGCGCCATGCCGGACGACCTGATCGGCTGGGTCGGATCGTCCGATACCCGAAAGCAGGTCTCGCTTCGCTTCCACAGCAAGGAAGAGGCGGTCGAATACGCCAAAAAGCACGGCCATACCTACACGGTTCAGGAAGAAAAGACGCGCAAGATCAAGCCAAAGGCCTATGCGGACAATTTCTCCTATACCCGTCAGCAACCCTGGACCCACTAGGCGGGTCTGCCTCCCATAAAAGTTTGGCGGCCCGGCCGGTCACGCCCGGTTTTCCCAATGATGGAAATTTGCCGCAAATTCCGCTATAGCCTGCCCATCGCCCTGACGGGACCCCGTAGCTCAACTGGATAGAGCAGCTGACTTCTAATCAGCAGGTTGCAGGTTCGAGTCCTGCCGGGGTCGCCAAAGGCGCCATGGTATAGCCTTTCCTTGCCGGGTCTCGGGCGTGTTGGCATATATTGATTTCTGCAACAAAGCCCAAGAGACTTGATTGGACCGTCTTCAAGCCCTTCAGCTATTCGCCCGTGTGATCGAGCGCGGCACGATCTCGGCGGCCGGCCGGTCGTTGGGGCTGTCCAAAACCGCGGCATCCAAACGGCTGCAGGACCTAGAGGCGGAATTGAACGTCCGTCTGCTGAACCGGACCACACGTCACGTCTCCGCCACCGAGGCCGGGCAATCCCTTTACAATCGAGTTATTCCCATGATTCGGGACATGGAAACGGTTTTGGAACAGATCTCCGAATCCTCCGACAAACCGTCCGGTACCCTGAGGATTTTGGCGAGGCGATCCTTCGGCATGTTGCATATCATGCCGGCTCTGCCGTCCTTTCGCGCCCTGTATCCGGAAGTGTCCGTGGACCTTCGTTTGACCGAGACCGTGGATATCGCGCCGTCGCATGGCGTAGATATAGCCATCAGATTGGGACGCCCCGACGAGAAGTCTCTCGAAGCAGAACGCTTGACCAGCGACCGGCGTTTGCTTTGCGCCAGCCCAGACTATTTTGCGCGATGCCCGCCACCGAGAAACATGGGCGATCTCGATCGTCATGATTGCCTGACCTACGGCCAGGACACGGAGCCGGCGGTTTGGGTTTTCGAGGAGGACAACAGGCGCCGGGACGCCCGTGTAACCGGCGCCATCCGCTCGAACAGCGGCGAGGTCCTTCGCCAAGCCGCGTTGGATGGGCTGGGGCTGGCCGTGTTGCCTGAATGGATGGTCGCCTGGGATGTTGCCGGCGGACGCCTGCAAACCTGCCTCACCGAGTGCCGCGTTTACCCAGCCGCCTATTCCGCCGAGATCTTTGCCGTGTATCTGCGTGACATTCTGCGTCCGATGAAGGTCAACGCGTTCATCGGACACCTGCAAAAGCATTTGGCAATGCATGTGGGATGATTGTCCCGAATATCGGGAGACAATTTCCTCTATTATCCCACTACTCAACAGGACGGGATAAAGGCACGGTGGTTTTAAGATAAGAAACGGAACGCCGGAGGAAATCATGATCGCCATCAAGCAGTTGCACCCGCTCTTCGCGGCTGAGGTCGTGGGACTCGATCTTTCCAAGGCGATACCAGATAGCGATTTTCAGACCATTGAAGACGCGTTCCGACATCAGTCAGTGCTGGTGTTCCGGGACCAGCAAATCGACGATGACCAGCAAATCACGTTCAGCGAGCGTTTCGGCGAGTTGGAAACGACAAAGGTCGGAACGGTTGGTGCCGGCAGCAAATTGGTGATCCTGTCCAACATGAACGAAGACGGTGTCGTCGTGCCGCCGACGGACAAGCAAGTCCTGAACAATCGCGCCAATCGCCTGTGGCACGCGGACAGTTCCTTCAAGGCTATGCCGGCGAAGGCATCCATGCTGTCCGCGCGCGTGATCCCGTCAAAAGGAGGGGATACGGAGTTCATCAGCATGCGCGCCGTCTACGCCGCTTTGCCGGAGGACTTGAAAAAGGCGGCCGAAAACAAGGTTGTTATTCACGACTATGCCTATTCCCGTTCAAAGATCGACCCGAACCTAGTGACGGACGAAGAAAGGGCCGCCGTGCCGCCGGTGCGCCAGGCGATGGTGATCGACCATGGCCCGCAACTCGGCAAATCGCTGTATCTCGGTGCCCATGCCGCGCGGGTCGAGGGAATGGGGGAAGCGGTAGGCCGGGCGTTGATCGATGAGCTGATGGCATTCGCCACGCAACCGCGCTTCGTTTATACCCATAAATGGCAGCCGCATGATCTGTTGCTGTGGGACAACCGGTCTGTGGTTCATAGGGCGACACCGTTCGAGAGCAGCACCGAAAAGCGGCTGATGGTTCGAACGACGATTGCCGGCGATGTGCCGACACTGGCGGCTGCCGCGTGACCGACCAGTTCGACTACGTGATTGTCGGGGCCGGCACCGCAGGTTGCGTCCTGGCAAACAGGCTCAGCAGCGATCCGCGTGTGCGGGTCATGCTGCTAGAGGCAGGTGGGGGCGATCGTCATCCCTTCGTTCAGGCGCCCGTTGGATTTCTGAAGACCTTTCAAGACCAGCAGTTCAATTGGTGTTTCTCGACCGCGCCGGGAAAGGGTGTTGGCGGCAGATCGATCTTCTTTCCGAGAGGGAAGTTGCTTGGCGGGTCCAGTTCGATCAACGGGCATCTCTATGTGCGCGGGCAGGCGCGGGACTATGATACCTGGGCCCAGTTGGGGAATAAGGGGTGGAGCTATGACGATGTCCTCCCCTATTTCAAGAGGGCGGAGGACAGATCCACCGGTGCGGATGAATTCCACGGCGCGGGCGGTCCGCAACACGTCTCGGATATTCATGAACGGCATCCGATCTGCGATGCGTTCATCAACGGGGCGGACAGCCTCGGTGTGCCCCGGAACACGGATTACAACGGTGCCCGTCAGGAAGGGGTTGCCTACTATCAACGGACAATTCGGAACGGTGTACGCCATAGTGCCGCGAGCGGATATCTGCATCCGGTCAAGCATCGTCGGAACCTGGAAATCGTCACCCACGCCCACGTAGAGCGTATTCTGTTCAATGGTCGCCAGGCGATCGGGCTGCGTTACAGACAGCATGGGCGTCCGGTGCAGGTTCACGCCAGGAAGGAGGTCATCCTGGCCGCCGGCGCCGTCGGGAGTCCGCATATCCTTCAGGTCTCCGGTGTTGGGGATCCAAACCATTTGAAGACTATCGGCGTTGAGACGGTACACGCGCTTTCTTCGGTCGGACAGGGATTGCAGGATCATTACGCCGTTCGTGTCGTTCACCGCGTAACCAAGCCGATTACCTTGAATGAACGAGCGCGCGGCCCGCGCCTGTTGTGGGAGATCGCAAAGTGGTACGCGGGGGGCAAGGGGCTTCTCGCCTTCAGCCCGGCCCATGTCGGTGCCTTCGTGAAATCCGATCAGGGGTTGGACGAGCCTGACCTGCAATTCGTGTTCACGCCCGCAAGTTACTCGGTTGGTGTCGTTGGGACGTTACAGAAAACCCCAGGCATGACGATTGGTGTGTGGCAGATGCGGCCGCATAGTGCCGGACATGTCCGCGCCCGGACGTCTGATCCATATGATGCGCCAGAAATTCAACCCAATTACCTTGTCGATGAGGCGGACCAACGCTCAGTCGTTCAAGGGTTAAAATGGTGCCGAAAACTGCTCTCAAGCGATGAACTGGGACCGTACCGCGGACCGGAAACCTTGCCGGGTCCCGATGTGCAGAGCGACGCAGACCTGTTGGCATACGCGAGGGTGCACGGCGCAACGGTATATCACGCGATCGGCACCTGCCGGATGGGCATTGATTCAGAGGCGGTTGTTGATCCCGAATTGAAGGTTCACGGACTGGACAATCTGCGCGTGGTGGATGCCTCGGTCATGCCGACGATGGTCTCCGCCAATACCAATGCCGCAACAATGATGATTGCGGAAAAGGCATCGGATCTGATTGCCGAGACGCAAACCTGAACGAAAACGATAGCTGGGAGGCAAATATGGTGGAATTGAAGAATCATGCATTGGACAAGCTTCGCGCTGGCGAATTGTCCCTGGGGGTCGGACTGCGCCAGGCGCGGACCGTCGATATCGGCAAAATCATGAAAACGGCCGGGTTCGACTGGCTTTTCATCGACATGGAACACAATGCCATGGATGTGGACATGGCTGTTCAGATTTGCGTCGCGGCGCAGGATGCGGGAATCACCCCCATCGTCCGCGTCCCCGGCTTCCAGCACTTCCACGCGACCCGCGTGCTGGATGGTGGTGCGCAGGGGATCGTCGTTCCACATGTGGATGACGCTGAAACAGCAGCGAAGATGGTGTCGAACATGCGCTACCCGCCACTCGGCCATCGTTCGGTGACAGGCGTCTTGCCGCAGTTCGATTTCGTCGGCCATCCCATTGCGGAAACGGCGGAGGTGGCGAACCGGGAAACTCTGCTCGTCCTGATGTTGGAAACCCCGACCGCAATTGCCAATGCGGATGCGATCGCGGCGGTTCCCGGTGTGGATGCCTTGCTGATCGGCACCAGCGATTTGACGATGGAAATGGGGATACCGGGCCAATTCGATCATCCGGATGTCGTCGCCGCCTATGAGAAAATGATCGCGGCGTGCCGGAAGCATGGAAAGTTTCCCGGCATGGGCGGCGTGTACGACTCGGCAAACATGGAACGCTTCATTTCTATGGGCGCGCGATTCATCCTGTCCGGCAACGATCTTTCCTTTTTGATGGCTGGTGCCCGGGAACGCGCGATGTCAGTCCGGTCGATGCTGAGCGCCTGAGCAACACACTGGAATCGGAGAGACTGGCCCGAGCTGGATGGCGTGCTGTGCGGAGATGCCTTTGGCTTCTTCCGCAAGGTGTTCACGTCTTCAATCTTTCTTGGCACCGATCCGAGCAGGTTGAATGCTGCTAACAGGAATTCATAAACAGCTAGGAACATAGTTTGGGAAAACCGGATGCAACACTATGCAGCCCCATGCAGCCGAATTTTCCCAAATTTTCAAGCAACTGTTTGATTTTTCTGAATTGTTATAGTCCTGCCGGGGTCGCCAAATAAAACGAAGGCTTAGACGACTTTTCAGGCGGCGTTTTGCAGTTTTTACAGCAGCGGCAGGCGGTGTTCAGCTTCGTGATCTCGGCATCGGCCAGGGCCTGCTGGTTCACTTTCCGGACGCAGTATTCGACCATCTGCGAGGATTGTCTCGCCACCGCGACGCGTTGCGTATCCGGCTGTCGCACCCGGCGAAACATGCCAGGAACCCGTTAAAGAATGGGGTTCCTCAAGAACGCAGGGGCCGCAGTGTTGTTCGTGCTTCTCGTCGCTCAGTAGGGACGGGGCAGACTGTACCCTTGCCGCTCCAAACTGTGGCTGAGGATGCGCCGAATAAGGTCTTCATAGCGGTCGGGTCCACCGACCAGGGAAAAGCAGAAAGTTCCGAAGGGATCGAGGTTGCAGTGGATGTTGGCCTCCAGGAAATAGATATCCCCGGTGTCCTCGTTATACCGAAAATCGACCCGGAACATGTCCATCGGCTGCAGTTCATGGTAGAGCCTCAGCAAATACAGTTTGATGCGCTCCAGAACGTCAATTTCCTCGAAGACCGATTTCGTCCGCGCCCCCTTGTCGAACATTTTTTGATCGTAGGTCTGGATATTGCCGGGCGCGTCGGTATCCGTGCGGATCGTCTTTCCGATGTGAAAACCATTCCCGGTGCGAAACGCGGCGGTAGTCAGGTTCGTGCCGGGTATGAATTCTTCGACGATTACCGGGATGCCCCGGGATCTGAATTCATCCACTTTCGCCGCGGCCGATGCCGGGGTGGGGACGATGGAATCCCCATCAATGTATTTCGAGTTCGCGCCGAACTGCCATTTCACGATGCAGGGATATCGCAGGGAATCGAGGGGCGGGACTTTGCCTTGCGCTCCGACACGAACCCAGCGTGGAGTTGGAATGGAAAGGCGTAGCGCCAACAGTTTGGCCAGCTGTTTGTCTTCGACCAAGGACTGCGTCGAGGCACCGGAATTCAGGAAGGGGATGTCCGCCGCCTCGCAAATTGCGGGAACGACGGCTTCCGAACTCGGAAAATTGCCGGAGTCGAAAACCGAAAAGACGAAGTCTATCTCCCGCCGAAACTTGAAAATATCGGACGGGCTGCGGGTCGGCACCACGTCCAGCCCCATATTCACAAGCGTTTGGTGCAGTTGATGATGATATCGGCTGAGGCTGCCCCATTCAGGATCGTAATCCGATGCCTTGCTGTCCTTGGTCGGGGCGAATTGGCCCAGGAACAGCAGCCGGCTCAAAGGCCGCAGTGCTGACAGGTTCGTCGCATTTGTCGTTGTTTTCCCATCCGAGTCATCGGGCGTGGCCGGATCAGGCGGTACAGACAGTTTGGGTAAGCGCAGGGCATGGCGGTTCAATGCCGATTCCAGGACCACCCTCATAATCTTGGCGGAGGCGCTTGGATCGTGATCACCGGTTTCGGTGCCGCCTTGGCCGCCGCTTATCGATAGCGTGAAAATTGAGTCCGGTGTGAAATTTGCCGTTGGCCCTACACCCAGGAACCATAACCGGTCCTCTTCGGCGTTCCAGCGAAACTTGACCTGATAGCTATCCAACGGCTTGAGCGCATCGTGCAGCCGGCGCACGGCCTCCTGAACATGGCGGATTGCGGGCGCGTCCATTACGACATGGCGCCGTGCCTTTTCATTGCCCGGTGCTTCTATCCTCTCAGCACCGGCACTGCCGGAATCGTCCCTGTCGACTTGGATGATATCGCCGATCTTTGGGCCATTCGATCCTTGCCCGATAACCCCGACCACGACGTTGCTCCCTTGGACCATCCGTTCCGCCATGACGGTTCGTCCAGCTTTTTGGCTTTGCCTGATGAACTGCTCGGCTTCCGCGGCGGAATGCGCGACGATGCCGGCCGCATTGCCGTGGGAGTGTTCCGGTGTCGCCTCCTGGATAAGGCGGGGATAGGTAAGCTCCGCAAGGTTTCCCAATCCATCGGTCGGGCGAAACATGTGCCAATCGGGTGTGTCGAGCCCGCATCGCAGCGACGTCATCTTGGCGAGCGCTCGGTCCCGCATCACGGCGATCGAGGAGATGTTGCCGTTTAGGCAAGGCAGGCCGACCAATTCGCAAAGGGACAGCACGGGCATGTCCACGCCGGGATCGTCGGGACCTCCGCGCGCGGGAAAGACGAAATCCAGCCAGTCCTTGAAAGCCAGAATGTCTTCCGGCCGCTCGGTTGGTATGATGTCCGCCCCTGTGGCCTGAAGGGCGCGAAACAGATGGGCCGCCCGACGCGTCGTCGCATCCTTGGCATCATCGGGATGGGCGAGGGAGCGATAGGTGTCCGGGTTCGGATCGGCGAGAAAAAGGATGCGCCCAACCGGTCGCACGACCCGCGCGAAAGGCGTTGCCCGCATCGTCTCCTTCCTCCCGTCGTTCAGGCCCGAACTCCGTCATAGCGGAGAAAGGGCCGCCATAACAACAGTAGCGGCAGGGCCTCTGTTATCAGCTGCTGGGGGTTTCCCAAAGCGGCGTCAGAAGGGGGGCGGACGTATCCTCGGGCGCAAGTGTCTCGCCGGGGTTGGCGGATCCGAATCCGGAGAATGTGTTCATCGCCGCAACGAGATTGTTCATCTGGCTGGCCAGCTCGGCGGAAACCGTGGCGTTACCGCCGATTCCGTCAGGCGTCTGTGCGATTGTGGATTGCGTTCCGGAAGTATTGAACAGTGTTTCATAGTCTATCTCGCCCGGTACGTCGCCAAGTTCCACGCCACCAGCGGATCCTTGGCCGTCGCCAGCGGGCCAGGACTCCATCGGGATGGAATCGGAACTGAGAAGATTCAGCTCGCCGTCGCCATCATCACCGGTCGCTTCCGCCGCTACGCTGCCAGGAGTCACGTCAACAAGGTCAGTGAGGGCAACCGTCGCACTGTTGGAAAGTGACTCCAAGTCGAGTCCTGAAATGTCGGCGGTGCTGCCGTCGGCGAAGTGGAGGATATCGATCCCCGGCTGGTTGCCAGGATTTTCAGCCCCCAGCTCGATTCCGTCGGTCTCATTCGACGCTCCAAATGACAGAACGACATGGCCAAACGAGTTGAGGCCTAACTGGATATCGCCCGCCGAAATACCTTCTGCGAACTGAATTGAATCCACTCCGGCGCTATCAGTGATCCAGTCCTGTCCATCGCCAAGGTTATACGTGTACGTATCGTTCCCTGCGCCGCCGCGTAACCAATCGGTTCCTGTTCCACCGATTATCTGGTCGTTTCCGTCGTCTCCATCAATTTCGTCGTCTCCGTCCCCGCCCACTAAGATGTCGTCGCCGTCGGCGCCGAAGATGGTGTCCGCGCCGATGGTGCCTACGATGATGTTCGCGTCATAGGTTCCCGTCAGGGTGAGGCCGGTGGTACCCGTTGCGAAGATATTTTCGATATTCGTATCGGTGAAGTCGTATGAGACGGAGGTAAAGACCGTGTCACGGCCGGCATCGGGTAGAAGAACGACGACCACCGAGCTGGCATTTAGGCCTCCGCTTCCGCCCAAATCCAGATTTGCCGCGGCCGGGCTGTGTTCGGCTGTTCCGTAGGAGTGGACGTCCTCAACGATTGTGTCACCGACATTGTCGATAAAGTAGACATCATCACTCTCGGCACCGGACATTGCATCGGCCCCGGTTCCGCCATCCAGAATGTCCGACGTCATATTCCCAATGAGAGTATCGTCTCCGCCTTCGCCGAAAAGTTGGTTCCGGGAGGATAAATACGGAGAGACGAATTGTGCTTCCAGATGGTCGTTGCCCTCTCCACCATAGAAGATGTCATCGCCACCGTCGCCATATATGGTGTCGTCGCCTGCTTCGCCGCGAAGGACGTCGTCGAAAACCGTGCCGTTTATGACATTTGCCGCGTCGTTGCCGGTCAAAGTGAAGCCTTCGAAGAAGTCGAACTCAGGTGTACCAGCAATGCGCAAGTTTTCGATATTGCTGTCGGTCAGGGTGTAGTCGGACGTCACCCATAGGGTATCCGTTCCGCCATCGGCGTTTTCTACGACGGTATCTGTGGAGTCGAGTGCTTCGTAATTGTCGTCGCCATCGCCGCCGACCAACAGGTCTGCGCCGGACCCGCCGATCAGCCAGTCATTGCCGTCGCCGCCTAGAAGAATATCGTCGCCTGATGCACCCTTCAGGACGTCATTCCCGTCGCCGCCGGAAATCCAATCCATACCGTCGGTTCCGACGAGTTCGTCCGCATTGACCGTGCCCGTGATTATGCCGGCAAGGTTCGAGATGTCGATGACCGTGCCGTCGGCGAAGCGCAATTCTTCGACTCGGTCTTTTTCGTCCGTCCAGTTTTCGACGGTGAGTTGGTCGGCGGAGGCGGCGTCCGCGCCAAATGCGGAGGCGGCACCTGCGCCCGCCAGGGTAATGACAAGGTTGCTGCCGACGAGGGTGAGTGTGACGTCTTCCGCCGTGATCCCGTCGCCAAAGGCGATGGCGTCAAGGCCCGCATCCACCTCAGTATTCACCGTGCGCGTATGCGTTGTGGTGGTCGGCTGCCAATACGTTCTCTCACCCGCGATTACCCAATAGCCGCCGTTCACCGTATAGGTCTCGGTCGTGACCTCACCGTCGAAATCGCGGATCAGGTCGCTGCCGTCGCCCAGGTCGAAGGAATAGACGTCGTCCCCGCCGCCGCCTTCCAACAAGTCGTCGCCGATCCCGCCACGCAAGCTATCCGCGCCGCCCTGACCGTATAGACTGTCAGACCCCGCGCCGCCGAACAGCGCATCGTCCCCACCGTCATCGCCCCAAAGAACGTCGTCGACGGCCGACACGGTGACGGCAGCGGTCCCGGTGCTGCTATTCCCGTGACCGTCGGAAACCGTATAGGTAAAGGATGCGTCGCCCGCGAATCCCGCAATAGGCGTGAATTGGACCGCGCCGTCGACCAGGGCGACCGTACCGTTCACGGCGTCGCCGACGCCGGTGAGGGTGATGGCGTCGCCATCCGCATCGGTATCGTTTTGCAGCAATTGCAAGGCGGAAAGAATGATGGCCGCGTTTTCCTGCGTGGCGAAACTGTCGGCGCCGGTTACGGGCGCTTCATTGTCGACGGAATCGATGTCGACCGTCGCCACGTCGGACCCGCCATTGCCGTCCGTTACCGTGATGTCGAAGCTTGCCGGACCGAAATAGCCCACGTCGGGCGTGAAGGTTACTGATCCGTCGCCGTTCAAGACGACCGTGCCATTTTGGGCATTGCCGACCGATTGGATGGAGACGGCGTCGCCATCCGCATCTGTGGCGCCGTCCAGAAGGGTGGATGCGGCAATCGTGACGGGCGCGCCCTGAATGGTCCGGAAGGACAGGCCGTCCACCGCGTCCGGTGCGTCGTTGACGGCATCGACGGTAACGGAGAGGGAGGCCGTGCTCGTCGCGATATCGCCGGTATCGGCTTCGGTCGCGGTTGCCGTGACGGTGAGGGCGATCTGCC